>Ga0307514_10000082_pt1 | contig 258610 bp, 281 predicted proteins | sample 16_EM_MG_FD_203088 | JGI IMG/M metagenome (GOLD analysis project Ga0307514, IMG submission 203088) | Populus trichocarpa ectomycorrhiza microbial communities from riparian zone in the Pacific Northwest, United States - 16_EM | ecosystem: Host-associated > Plants > Roots > Unclassified... | reverse complement strand
TTATAAAGCATAAGAGTCGTAACAAGACGTATATATCGGATGAACAACTGCATGCAATGGAGCTCTGTATTTACCATGGTATTAAGGTTCAAGTTGAGGGTTTGGAAGGTGAACGCATATCTCAGATGTGTCGATGCACAGGAAGCCAGAGCTGGTGCGGATGGGATCGACGGAACGACTGGGTGTGGGTAAAGCAACGCCCAGCGAGGTGTTATGGCGTGCTGAATGGGCGTCTCCCGTGGCAACTGCAACGACTATTCAAAATCAAGCTCCAAAACGAGGATGGAGCTTTCGTTGAGTACTGGTTAGCCCTGGCGCTCACCACGATTCCTGAAAACTCGGGTAACTTGGATCCCGTCTCGAAATTTGTACAAGTGAGAAATGCACCAGCAGCCATTGCTTTGCAAGTTTTCAGCGTGGGAAACATCATCGGCTGCGCGCACATAATTCCAGAGATAGCTACTGGTAGTAAGACAGGAGACAGACGGAACAAGCGATGGATTGTCAATAGCCACATAGATCTGGCGACTTGAAATGATGTGTATAATTAGTAAAGGGAGAATTACATTTTGCTCACAGGTAGAAGGAACGCGAGGAGAGATTTTCGCAGCGTCACCCATCTCCTTGCAATCCCGTATAATTAGTAAAGAGGGAATTGCATTTTGCGCGCAGATAGAAGGAACACGAGGAGAGATTTTCGCAGTGTCACCCATCACATTGCAATCCCGTATACTTAGTAAAGAGAGAATTGCATTTTACGCACAGGTAGAAGGAACGCGAGGAGAGATTTTTGCAGCGTCACCCATCGCATTGCAATCCCGATGGAAGCGCGTACCCAATAAACCCATTCCGAAGTATGGTCACAGTTGGCCACAACGCCAGAGTGTTCGTTTGAAATAGGAGACCGACAGAGCAAGAAGAAACGGTGAAACAGCGATTGGAGGGCGATATGCAACACGACGCGTGGTATTGAGGCCGGGCGCGGAGTAATCCGCTACCGGGGTGTCTCTGACAGCTCTGACGGAGCGCGTCCACTCTGATGGAGCCATTCTGCCCGGACGGAAATATTTTTTGCTGATGCACTACAAAGCAACGCATTTGTGTGGGTATGTGACTGGGTTAGGGTTATCGCAGCTCTGCATCACACCACTGACAAGGTTGAATAACCTGTGCTGGATAGCCTCCGACACTACGATTCAGTGAGACCTCACCAATCACGTACCAATCATCATCTCATCTCTTTCCTTCTTCTCTGTTTGGTTTCGTAGTTCCTAGCCAATCAACTATCTCGCTGTGGCTACTCCCTCCCTACGCTCCTCGAAACGAAACCTTCATTTTTGTAGCTTCCTATGGAAGCTGCAGTGTGCAATCTCCTGATCTGCGATTTCCACCACACCAACAGTCGTTTCCTTGTAAGTGCAACTGATAACGCTTCCTCACACTACTTGATGACTCCGGAACTACAATCAACCCTTGAGGCTTCCGGCATCGGATGGCCTGCATTGAGAAAGTACATAACATGCATGGAGCATGTCATTCAGTTTGCTTTATGTGCATTCATGAGCAGTCTCAGTGTTAATGGCCACCCCAAGTCTTGTGAAGCCGATAAGCGTGATCAGTAATTTCAACACAATGAACGTATTGTAACGGCACAACTGCACGTGACGTGTCCAGGGCCGGGTAACGGCCATTCCATATAGTCGGCTCGCCACGAGCCTTAGATCTCTAGCGATAATCTTACCCATACATCTACACGTCTACATATATACTCACTCGAGTCCACGTTTGCAACCATATCCCTATCCGGCCGGACGCTGGCGTATGCGTCCTTACACTATTATCGCTTTTTCAGTAAACGGATATGTTTCGCTCACAGAATTTGCGAGTTTACTTCTATTCTGAAGTGTCAACTACAAATCAACAATCGACTAAACTTAGATGCGACAACTCAGAGGCCTACCGATTACACGAGCGATGAATCATCAGACATTCATCCTTCAATCGGGTGAATTGTCCAGAGCAGAGACAATTCTGGAGATGCACTTGGCAGCAAGACGCGTTACAGGCCAACAATGTCAACAATTGCTACAATTAAGAGACAACTCCTACACATGCCCAAAAAGAGGAAATCGCATACAATCTATTGCAACGAGCACAATTACATTCGGCTACAGTCAATTGAGCAGCACCAAGCGATGCAGAAATCACGAGAACGACTCTATTAACCCTTAACATGTACGACTGACGAGAACCCAACGAGAAGTCACCAGACGACCATATTTCAGTCAACACAGTTACATTGCACGATCAATGACCCTACGGAGAGGCTTTCTGCGATGGAAATCCGCATACAGACACCATTTACACGATGAGGTTCACTTACAGAAGAGAAGCTATCGAAGCTCACTTACAATGAAAACCAGTATATTGTGATCGGATACTTGATGTCCGCCTACCTTTTCGATAAATACCCACCGCAATGACCGCGTATGCTACAAGGAGGAAGATTCTTGCCCTCAATTGACACCACCGAAGTCGATTCCGGTCGAGCGAATACTATTCCTACCTGCAAAGGCTACAACTATGCTGAGCTCGATGACTATCGGAAGCACTGCAGATGCTGCACCCGACACCTAGCAGCGATTCGGAACTACTACCAGTCATGAACAACTATCAAGCAACAAGGAAATGAGCGAATTCCCAATTCACCCTGCAGTACTACGTTGACTGCCAGCTTTTCTCTCTCCGGAGATGGCAACCCGGTGTCCCAATGACTAGCACTGGACGCCCACAAATATGGAGACTTCTTGATCTCGAGGCTATTTATACCACCTACTATGGAGTGAGGCAATGTTTATAGACCACCTGTGCACGGGTGAGAAAGATGCATGCAATCACAATTTTGAGCTCTTACGATTCCAGCTCGGAACTAGTTGTTGATATTAATCCGCAGCGGTAGGATGGCAATTGACTGCTGATCCTCTAGACCCTGCCAGGAGTAAAACTCACGATTGTGCAGTCGTCAACTGACTGGCATTGTGCTGGAGCGGGCATTAGCCACAATGTGTGGAGCTTGCAATTAGGATTGCTAGAGCTGGGGTAGAGCGGACCTATTGAAGCTGTAGATTGACCAGCAGAAGTGGTAACCCTCGTAGGCTAGATGAGCGAGCAAGGAGCAGCGGCAGTAGTTGCGGCAGAACAGCATCCACATGGGAACATTGAATGACTGTTACTGGCTCGCTGAGACACGAAGGAAGTGACTGGACGGTAGGGCTTGGTCGATTCGTGGGCGAACCGCTAATGACAAGGCCTCCTGGATTTTACCCTTCATCGCCTCCATCCTCTGTTGATTGTTTAGCTAATGCAGATGATAGCGCAGAAGCAGTCGTACGAATTCGTGCAGTCTGTATTTGAGATATCACGACTTACAGACGGGCCTGAGATACAATGGCCCCTGAGTGATCGAATGGCACAATCATCAACGGATATTGGCCCGGAAGCGAGAATTCTCATACAACGATATATAACTGAGGTTGAGTGGTACCTGGCCTCAATCAACCAAGCTACGAAGATCTAAAATGAAGGCAAACGAATAGGGGCCGTATGAGCCCTATATGGTTATACAAAGAGCAACGACTTTCAAAAGAGGGGGATGACCGGACCGGAATTGCAACTCCTACCGCAAACAATTATTGTACCGGAAATGCAAGAACGTAGCACCGTGAGATACATTCATCAATTGAGAAGGCTAGCAGTAGCAAATGCACCTGGAGACAAATCGACTAGTAGACTCAGAGAACAATGATAAGTGCACCGAGTCAAGCAACATCTGGCAGGAAACAGGAACCCAGCAGATGGACCCTCTAGACAACCTAATTACGAGATCAGATGAGAGACCTACTGCACGACTTTTAGCAACTTAGCAACTATTGAACCTTACGACCTCCTACAGGTTATCAAGACAGCGCAGGCTACCGACACACTGGCTACAAACATGAACAAGAAATCGTCGATATCCTAAGGGTCGGTTGCCCTGACCTGACAGAACGATAGAGCGGAGGGTAAAACAAACTTGCATAAGAATTGGAAAGTTGTCTCAGGAGCCCTAACCTACGAAGAGAGGATATACTGCAAATATGGCTACCGAAGCAGCTGCCAAAGCTGCAACAATGATCACTGATGGGCTGGGCCTGCGGAGTTTTTTTGCGAGGAATTGAGACAGCTCAAGTGCAGATGCACTTCAAAGTATGGTGTGTATGACTGGTTACCGGGATGCTTAAAAGTTAGATATACCGATTCAATGGCCGATGGCGACGGCGATGGTAATGATGAGCAGCGAGCGGAAGCAATTCCGAACGAGATGCGGAATGACTGCGATATGGCAACCGAATTGATCCCAAAGGAGATGGAAAATGACAACCGAGCGTACTGAACGGCATCACAAGAGATAACTACCAAGCGATGATCACCGTGATCTCACCGCAACAGATATCACTGCCGAAGAACTTCACATAGAGATCGAACGAGAGGATTGCCGGGAGCCCAACCGGACAAAGCCACTGATGGAGACGTTTATCAAATGGTATACCGAAGGATCAAGAAACAGTCGCCGAAAGGCATACCGAACGGAATGCCGAACCACCTTACCGGAGGCCTACCAAATGAGAACTTAGAAGCCAACTGATATTATACCGAAGTGGTCAACCGAGATGACCACAAAGAAGTTGACAAAAAACACACCGAAGCTGAAGAAAGATAGTTTGCAGATGAAACGAAAGCTGAACCGAAATATGTGTCAAATCACACAGTAATGATGATTACAATCCTGAATCACGATTTCACTGCTACCGAGGTACGAAGGCAATTGACAATCGATATGATGAAGTCGTGGACGGAGCAACGAAGTGTCAAAAAGAGTGAGATAGCCATGTAGGTTCAGTGAAGTCCTACCAACAAGTCAAAAGCCTGCCAGGAGACAGTCTGCCAAGACACGCACCGAGAGTCTACCGACATGGTGACCGGCAAGTCAACCAAGTCGACCAAGATGCTACTGAAGCCACCGATCGAGAGCGCAACCATGAAGTTGACTGGATGGTCACCGAAGCGGTTTTCGAAAGATGATTACCAAGTCAATGCCCATTACAGAGGACTACCGGCTGCAAAATATACTCCATAGAGCTTGCGGAAGCACTACACAAAGTTAAGACAGCACTAGCGCGTTTGAACTTGGTAAGTATAACCATCATAGAGAAGCTTACGTGTTAGATATCGACGAATAAGACATCTACCATTGATGATCGCCGAATGCTTCGACCGATGCCGGCAGCCGAAGCTCCCATCAATGCCAAATCATGAGCAGATACTCTACCACGCTGACAATTCCGACAATGACCTACACCAAGATATACGAGCTACGGGTATAGATGGTCGGTGGAGTATGGGTTCGGAAGTGGAAATATGGAGCACGTGATCACTTTTGGATGTTTCTTGTTTCTCTCTTCTCTCCTTATCTTCTTTGGATCACGGCCAGGTACAAATGGCATCGGCATGGGTTTTTACCATCTTCGAAGTCAGTAAAGTGGAGGCTGATTTTCCCCGTGTGCCAGATCCGCCGAAAGGTCGCCATTGAACTGTACTGATCGGTTGTGAGACTTATGGGTTGGTACGATTGCGTACATAGGATGATTGTTTCATTCTTTGTTTCCCTTTCCTTCATTTCTCTTATACTGGCTTTGGCAGCCCAGGAGGTCTGCGCTGAAAGAGAAGGATAATGCAACGGTACGACTGCACATGACATGTCCAGGGCCAGGTAACAGCCATTCCATATCGTCGGCTCGCCACAAGCCTTAGATTTCTAGCGATAATCCTACCTATACATCTACACGTCTACATATATACTCACTCAAGTCCACGTTTGCAACCATACCCCTATGCAGCCGGACGCTGGCATATGCGTCCTTACAATTGAGTACAACATGGTCTGCCGAGAGACTGGCTGGGAGTGGGAGACAGTCCATCTTGGGATAATGCAGTATGCGGTGTATACAGTACTCAGTATATGCTGTACTTTGTGTATGCTGTACTCAGTGTTAACTCTTGATTATGGAATCGAGAAATGGAGAGCGATGACTTGACTTTGTGTTCTTACGTGATGGTAGAGTTGAGGACGAGAAAGAGAGAAATGAGAGGAGATGGGGGAAATCATCATGAGAAACTGGGACTTAACAGAATTTTGTGTGCAAGTCAATTGACCATCCCCGATAGAGCAGGTACAAGTCCCAATCTGGCATGTAATAACACCAATATGATGTCTTCCGAACCCAAGCAGGTAAGTCATACCCCTTGATTTTTCATATCCGCTTATATCCTCCACAGCGTTCTGATCTTCAGCTCCCATCTCTCTCTTTCTCGTCCACAACTCTAGCATCATTGCAGAAAACAATGTTTAGTCATCCCTCTCAATCTTTCCATGTCATAATCATTAGTGACACAGAGTACAGCATACGCCGAGTACAGCATACGCCAAGTACAGCATACGCCAAGTACAGCATACGCCGAGTACAGCATACGCCGAGTACAGCATACACTGAGTACAGCATACACCCAGTATAGCATATACCCAGTACAGCATCCACCCAAGATTTTTTGTCTTCACTTCATTCTCATGCTTACGAGTTGGCCACTAAATGTAGCTTCAGCTTCCGGGGTGCCTCCCTACATGATCGACCACCAACAGCCAGCTCTCCATGGGAGATCAAAGGTAAAGTCACCTTCTCACATTCCCATGGTTATGAGTTAACTAACTAATGAATAGAGTCTCAGCACCCGGCCTGCCGTCCATCGACCGCCTCTAAGTACTCATCCAAACTCATTTGATTGAGGCTTCCAAGTCAGCACGCTCATGGCCTCCATGTGCATCTCCAAACTCGCATGATTGCGGCCTCCAAAATGGCTCAATCATCGGCTCCAAGTGGATCTCCAAACTCGCTCGATTACCGCCTCCAAACTCGCTCGAACACGGCCTCCAAGTGTATCTCCAACCTCACACGATTACGATCTTAGAGCGCATCTCTAAGTTCACTCGAGTATTGCCTGCAAGTGTATCTGCAAATATGCTCGATTACAGCCTCCAAGTACATCTTCCAACTGGCTCGATCCAAACCTCCAAGTGTATCTCTAAGTTCACTCGATCACAGCGATCAAATCTATCTCCAAATACGCTCGATTACCGCCTTCAAGTACGTCTCCAACTTCGCTCGATCACGGCCTCTAAGTGTATCTCTAAGTTCACTCGATCACGGCCTTCATGTGTATATCTCCAAGTACACTCGATTACCGCCTCCAAGTGCATCTCCAAACTCGCATGATCACACCCATCCAAGTGTATCTCTAAGTTTACTTGATCACGGCTTTCAAGTGTATATCTCCAAATACGCTCAATTACCACCTCCAAGTGCATCTCCAAACTTGCTTGATCACAGCCTCCAAGTGTATCTCTAAGTTGACTCAATCACACCCTTGAAGTGTATCTCCAAATACGCTCAATAACGGCCTCTGAGTGTATCTCTGAGTTTACTCGATCGTCATTTTCAGACGCACCTCGATTTGCTCTCACACACCGCCTGTACCCAGTCCAGATAACCCTTGTGTAGATGGGTAGCTATATAGATACATAGATGAGAATACAAATTGAATACATGAGTTTTAATAACCATTGAATAATAAGTAGTAGCTATGATTTCCAGGCACACCAGCAGCATTCCCAAAGAAGATGTTGTTTTTCCCAGACTGCTCTACTGTAATTCGAGGTGCTCCCAGACTGGTTGCCGGCGCTCCCAGGTGGTCCCAGGCATGTCGCCCGCACTCCCGGGCTTGTCGCCGGCCCTCCAAGGTGCTCCTCGATACACCTATAGTTCTCTCCAGCACTCCGAGGTGTTTCGAAACCTATCACAATCACTGTAATGATACTCCTGAACCAGTGATCAATGATTCCATTTACTCTGAATGCCGGCAGGAATGCCCTCCTAGGGTCTGATAATCATTAGCAAAATGTATTTTAGTCACTGGAAGCCTCCAGGAGTGTCTGAGAGGATGTGGAGTGTAAACTTAGATGAGTCAATTTCAGGAGAGTATCAGACCCTAGGAGGGCATTCCTGCTGGCCTTCAGAGTAACTGGGAGTCCTGGCGACAAGCCTGGGAGCGCCGATGACAAGCCTGGGAGCACCTGGGTGCCCCGGTGACCAACCTGAGATCTCCAGCGACATGTCTGGGAGCACCTCGAATCACAGTAGAGTGGTCTGGGAAAAACAACATCTTCTTTGGGAATGCTGCTGGTGTGCCTGGAAATCATAGCTACTACTTATCGTTCAACAATTTGTAAAACTCATGTATTCAGTTTGTATTCTCATTTATATATCTATGTATCTATATAGCTACCCATCTACACACGGTTTATCTGGACCTGCAGGCGGTGCTTGAGAGCAATTTGAGGTGCACCTGAAAATGACGATCAAGGCAACTCAGAGATACACTCTGAGGCCATGATCGAGCGAGTTTTGAGATGCACTGGCAGGCGGTAATCGAGTATATTTGGAGATACACTTGGAGGCCGTGATCGAGTGAACTTAGAGATGCACTCCGACATCGTGATCGAACGAATTTGGAGATAAACTTGGAGGCCGTGATCGACGCAGTTGAGAGATACACTTGGAGGCTGTGATCGAGCGAGTTTGGAGATGCACTTGGAGGCTGTGATCATGCGAACTTCGAGGCCATGATCGAGCGAGTTTGGAGATGCACTTGGAGGCCGTGATCGTGCGAACTTGAAGGCCGTGCTCATGCAAACTTGGAGGCCGTGATCGTGCGAACTTGGAGGCCATAATCGAGCGAGTTTGACCAGTACTTAGACGCGTTCGATGGAAGGCGCGCCGGGTGCTGAGACTCTATTCATCAGTTAGTTTGCTCTCAATCGTGGGAATGTGACAAGGTGACTTTACCATCCAGCTCTCATGGAGAGCTGGCTGATGGCAGTCAATCGTATAGGGAGGCACGCTGAAAGCTGACGGTACATTCAGAGGTCAACTCGTAATCATGAGAATGAAGGAAAGACAAACAATCTTGGGTGGATGCTGTACTTTGGTGTATGCTGTACTTTGGTGTATGCTGTACTTTGGTATATGCTGTATTTTGGTGTATGCTGTACTCGGTGTATGAGTGTACTCGGTGTATGCTGTACTCGGTGTCAACTGATGACCATGACATGGAGAGAGAGAGAGGGATGACTTAACTTTGAGTTTTGCAATGATATTAGAGTTGTGGATGGGAAAGACACAGAAGGGGGATGAAGATGAGAACGATGTGGAGGATACGAGCGGATTTGAGAAATCAGGGGTACGACTTGCCTGATTGGGTTGGGAAGACCTCGTATCGGTGTTAGTACACGCTGGATCGGAACACGTACCTGCTGTATCGGGGATGGTAAATTGAATCACACACGAAATTCTCTTAAGTCCCAGTTTCTCATGATGATTTCCCCACTCTCCTCTCATCTCTATCTTTCTCGTCCTCAACTCTACCATCACATAAGAACACGAAGTTAAGTCATCACTCTCTATCTCTCCATGCCATGATCAAGAGTTAACACTGAGTACCGCATACACTGCATACTGCGTCATCCCATGATTGACTGTCTCCCACTCCCAGCCAGTCTCTCATCTCTCGGCAGACCATGTTGTACTCAATTCTCTACATTCCCACAATTACGAGTTAACCAATGAATAGAGTCTCAGCTCCAGTCACGCCTCTCTTGCGAACTACCTCATCCAGATTGACCGGCTCCTGGTACTCCTCCCATCTCTCTCGATCACGGCCTCCAAGTGCATCTCCAAACTCGCTCAATTACAGCCTCCAACTGTATCTCTAAACCGGCAAGATTTGGGCCTCCAAACTTGCTCGATAACTGCCTCCAAGTATATTTTCAACCTCGCTCAATCACGATCTCGGAGTCCATCTTGAAGTTCACTCGATCATGGCCTCCAAGCGTATCTCCAAATATGCTCGATTACAGCCTCCAAGTTCACATAATCACGGCCTCCAAGTGTATTTCCAAACTCGCTCGATCACGGCCTCCAAGTACATCTCCAAACTCACTTGATCACAGCCTCCAAGTACATCTTTAAGGAGCAATGGCGGGTGTACGGAAATACACGGGTAACGAAGGTGTATAGAGTGACGGGGAGTAGATAGATAACATCTCATTTCCATCTCATCTTATCATTCAATGAAAATACACACTCTATCATTCCCAACTTTTGGTCTCACTCGCTCTTTCCAAGATGTCGTGATCCACGCAATTGCCTGGATCATCAACCCAGGGTACTATCGTATCTTCTCACACGATTCCTATACTGCTCGAGCCACAACCGCTCTTTCTTATGAATTCCATTTCAATGTCGCGAGAGGTGTGGCGGACTGTCAATGGTGGGCTCTCTACCGTCTAGCTCCATCTGTTCGCCACAACAGCCTCCAAGTGGTGCATCTCTAAGTTCTCTCAATGGGCGTGTCCAGGTGCTCCTCCGATTATGCTCGACTACTATCTGCGGCCAGATTGACCGTATGTATATATATACAGAGACTTATATAATCCATGCCATATTATCCTGTAGTAAATCTTGTGACTGTAACAAAGAGGAATATGATAAGGCAAAATGCCTTGTGGTTGTGTAAGAACAACTGCTGTGAGAATATGGCACCAAGTCTCCCGTAGTGCTGCGGTCTCGGCTGCTCCTAAAGTTTCCCTCAGAGCTGCCCAGCGGTCTCAGCTGCTCTTGAAGTCTCCCGCAGATCTGTGCAGAGGTCTCAGGAGCTCCAAAATTTGACTACCCTGGAAGTAGTGTTAGCAACAGGTCCAAATTCCCAGCTCGGTTCCGGTTCCAGTTCCACTCGAAACTGGACCGTGGTAACGGGTCTTATCACATGGAAAACCGGGCCCATTGGAAATGGGCCGGTTTTACCACAAACAACCCGGCATTTCAACATCACAACTTTGCCTCCTATTAAGTAGTTGCGTTCTGATCGTATCGTGACATGATCAGTACATAGATTGTGCAGTACTGACCACTCTTTCACCTCCCGATCTCAGCTATGTGATCCGACCAATATTTGTTGAGTCGCTCTCGACAACCCGCTAATTTCGCTTAAAATTAGCCCTTTTTTCACAGCCACTCAACAAATATCAGTCGGATTGCAAATCGGGAAGCGGGAGGTGAAAGATCGGCAAGAACTGTACAATCTACGTACTGATCATGTCAAGATACGATGAAAACGCCAATTCTTAATTGCAGCCAAAGGTGTAGAAACTGTGAAGTTGGAACTGTGGTCCGGTTCCAACCAGGCCGAAAAACCGCGGGTTTATGTCTGGTCCACATAACAACCCCACCAAGACATAGCGGGTCGGGTTTTTGGCCGGGTTGGGGACCTATCCGAACCGAACCGGCAGCCAAATACCGCACCGCTGGCGGGTTACCCGAACCCGTTGCTAACACTACCTATAAGTCAAATCTTGTAGCATCCTGAATGCACCTCCATAACTGCAGGTGCTTTCAGTAGTACCTGACAATGCTCTTGCAGAGTCTGAGAGCACATTGCTTAGCTCCAGGGGGGTCTGGGAGCATCTAGAAGTACTTAGAGGTACTGGTGAGGTCGCCCGGAGTGTCTGGGGGGATTGCGTGTTGCTTCCGGACCGATTTACATTTTGCTGATGCCCTCCTGAAATTGACGCATCTAAGTTTACACTCCACATCCTCTCAGACACTCCTGGAGCCTTCCAGTGACTCAAATACATTTTGCTGATGCAAGGTCCATAACTGTTTGGAGATGATGCAGGGCAGCCAAAACCTACATCTTACACAGAAGGAATGTCGTGTTCCAAACAAGCAAATAACAGCTGTAGTATGCATCTGACATACTGAAGAGATTGACAAAGCATCCTGGTCAAACTTTAAACATGATGGTGCAGCTGCATTTAAATTGTCAGCAAGATCACCTTTGCCACAAGCTTGATCTGCAGAGCAACTTCCGGGAGGACAAACTCACATATTAAATGTTCGCAGAATAAAAAGAATCGACCGTCATCCAGCAGATAGTGATGAGAATAGTGTGCCTGAAAGCGTTTCGGATTCCGAAAATTTGCTTAACGGGAATAGTGTTAACAACAGTTCCAATATCCCGGGTCAGTACCGATTTTGGTTCCACCCAAAACTGGACCATTGCACCGAGTCTTACTACACTAAAAACCCAGCCCATTAGAAATAGGTCGGTTTTAACACCAACAACCCGGCATTTCAAGTTTACAATTTTGCCTCCAATTAGGTATCTGCGTTTGGATCGTATCGTGACGTGATCAATATCTAGATTGTGCAGTTTTGGGCGCTCTTTCACCTCCCACTGTCAGATTTGCAATCAGACCAATATTCGTTGAGTCGCGATTGAGAACCGGCGAAATTCGCATAAACTATGGTGTTATTCGACAGCGATTCAACAAATATTGGTCCGATCGCAAATCTGAAACCGCGAGGTATAAGAGTTGCTAAAACTGCACAATCTACACATTGATCATGTCGTGATACGATCAGAACTTAGATACTTAATTGGAGCCAAATTTGCAGAAACCGTAATATCGAACCATGGTCCGGGTTCAACTGGGCCAAATATCTGCTGGTTTATGTCTGGTCCAGGTAATAGCCCGGTGCTAGTTAGCCGGGTCAAGTTGCTTCGCGGTTCCTGACCCTGACGGGGGCATTCGGGTCAGTTCCAACCTGAACCGAAGCCGGGTATCCCCAAACTGTTGCTAACACTACACGGAAATGGTGACTTGGATAATCCAAATGTGAGTGAAGACGACTGGGAGCAAGATGATGACTCCGATGTAGAGCAAGACAATAGCATCGAGGATCCGGAAAACCCAGAGCTGCATGATATGAGTGCCGCACCAAACATTCCCAGATTGATTCAGCCTATACAGAGGTCAAAGACACAGACTGAAAAGGGGTTGATGATAGTCAGTGTAATGGAAACAATGAGGAATAAGGGAAACAAGAAACAGTATAACAGACTGTGTGAATATGTGTTCACCAGGTTCTTTATGTTACTTGAATGAGAATTTCATTTAGAGAAATATTATGCGAGAATTGTAAGCAGTGTCATGTAAATATTGCATGACAAACAGAAGTATAGTGAGCGAAATGAATCATTTAGCAAGATATAAAAAGTTTGAAAGTATGAGAGTGACCAGTGCAAGAATATTCGTGGGCTCAGCTTTGCTAAAGAGCTGGGTCTCAATCGGTCAGAAAGGCAACAAACAAATTCAAATAATTATGAATACAATTATCGATGGCTGCAGATATTGAAAGGATAATACATTACAATGAGTATCAACAGAGCATCAACAATTTTTGGACTTGTAAGTAAGATAATTGAAAAGTGATTTGGTCGCTGTCACGCATAACCAATGTATCGGCAGCTGTTATAGGCAAAAGAGCAAGCAATATGATCACTGCCCCATTCTGAAAATGAGCAGTAATGGAGCGTCAATGATTTTTGGCTTTGCATCTTGGGTAATCTATGTGGTGATTGATTGCAGATATCCATAAATAAGGTATTGACTGCCTTTAGGAGCAAAAACAGAAGCAATACGCTCTCTGCCCCATGGTAAAACTGAATGTCTATGAAGCATTAACGGTTTTGGTCTTGCATTTTGGGTAATCTAAGGGTCACTTTGTGACAATATTTCATATACGAAGTAATGGCAGCCTTTTCAGGCAAATCAGTACATGATATCTACATTACCCCATTGTGAAAATGAGCGTCAATGGAGCATCTACAATTTTTGGTCTTGCATATTGGGTAATCAAGACATCACACAAATACTTAAGCTCATAACAGAACTGTTGACTGTCTTTATAGGCAAAAATACAAAATTTAAAAGAAAAACACAGATTCCAAAATAATCAATATTACAAAGCGCATAACATGCAAAAAGAGATTACCGGATGTTGAATAAGTGATTTTGATAAGATACTATTATTAAACAGCAAAAACAAGAGCATTATATGAATCTACAGATGGACCCACTGACAACCTGCCCAATTCAGATTGGTTGGAAGATTTCGATTGAATTATACCCCAATTGATGGTTTTAGTGTATTAACAAAATGGCCTGCACATTTAGACACAATTCAGTTTCGACCCTGATCTGGACCCAAAGCGATCGTCCGGAACCGTTGCTAACCGTACAGTTGACTCTGGAATGTGCCTTTAGCTACTGGCGTGCCTCTGTTCAAGATCAACCTCTACCAGCAAGCTTTCCATGAGCACTTAAAAGTGAAGTCAACAAGTGACATGCTCACATTTGTGAGTTTACTGCCCGATGAAAGAAGTCTCTGCATTCACCGTGCCTCCCACTCTACTGCTTCCAAATCTACCCCTTCTGATCATTCACTGTGAAGTATTCTTCCAATTTTATTTTAAAGTAGCATCCAAGTGCAACACCAAACTCATTGGATCATGTATTCCAAGTTTTTATGATTATGGCCACCAAGGGTATCTCCAAACTTGCTAGATTACGGCCTCCAGGTTCAAGCGATTATGACCTCCAAGTGCATCTCCAACCTTGCTCTATCATAGCCTCTTGGTGCATCTCAACTCTGATGCAATTACAGCCCCCAAGTTCGCATGATTATGGCCTGCAAGTGCATCTCCAAACTTGCTCGATCATGGCCACCAAGTTCATCTCTAATGCCACTCACTCACAGCCTCCAAGAGTGTCTCTATGTTCACTCAATCATGATCTTCAGATGCACCTTGATTTGCTCTCAAATACCACCACCTGCCAGTCTTGTTATTCCATATATAGATGGATAGCTATATCGATACATTGGTACATTAATATATAAGTTTCAATAATCGTTTAACAATAAGTAGTAACTACAATATGAAGACACACCAGCAGTGCATTCAAGATGACTTTTTTTACTGACTGCTCTATAGTGATTCAAGGTGCTCACAGGTGTGTGAAGACTTGTTACCAGCTTCTCCTAATATGCCAAGGATTGTTGCTGGCATTCCAAGGTGCCCCAAGGCTTGTCGCCGCTGTTTCCAGGTGCTCCCCTAATTGTCACCAGACCTTCTATATCCTTTCAGATTGGTCGCCACTGCTTGTTGATACATCTGAAGGCCACAGCACTAGTTCAGTCAACTCTGGAATTTGACCAGTCTGGGATTCTGGTCTGATAGAGGCTCCCAGAGCCTCCCAGTGACTAATATTCATTTTGCTGATGCAGACTACGATATTAACTGATATCATAATTTCAGCTGTCATAACCCACCAGTCAGTTACCACACACCACTTGTAATATACTATACACCTCTCATCAAATACTGCCAGCTATATACCACCTGCCACACACCTGCCAGTGCCTAGTACCTGCAACTCAATAAGTATTTGGGTGGTGTATACAGGTACATATATGAAAGTAAAGAGTCTAGTAAGATTGAACGTATCTTGCTTTTTGAGTATTTACTTCAGAGTGTACAGTCATATATACTGCAAGTATATTATTGAATGTAATTGGGTGTATTTCTTGAAGGTGTACTCAGAAGTAAACTTGAGATTATACATGGGTGCATACTTGAGAGTGTACTGTGAGACTTATTTGAATAAGTACACAAAAGTGATCTGGGAAGTATCTTGAGTGCTTACTTCGAAATGTACAATCAAGTAGGCTGGGTGTGTAACACCAAGTGCAACAGACTGCATATTTGTGATTTTACTGGGTAATGTACTTGCGAGTCTACTTAAGAGCATACTTGAAAGTATATTCAAAGATGTAATTGGAAGTATACACAATGCTGTACTTTAGAGGATCCTTGGTGGTATTCTTGAAAGTATTTTGAGAGCTTACTTGGAAGTGTACAGTCCACCAGACTGTGGGTCTGAAAACAAGTACTACCACAAGTATTCTTTAAAATATACTTGGTAGTATTCAATGAAGTATATTTGGCAGCTTGGTTTCAAGTTTGTTATACACAGCATAATATATAAAATCAAGTTTATGAAATTGCATATGTATTAGAGTAATCTAGTCAATAAGCAAGTCCACAGGATCTAATAATGCCATGCATCAAATATACTATCAATTACTATCCCAAAATGAGCTTCTCAGTATGCTGTATATTGGACCTGGTAATTTTTTCCAATATAATACTGATATTATTAACAATATTTAAGACAGCATAATAAGTTTCAGAAAAAAATTGATTTCTACTAATCAAAGTAGCATATATGTATCAAGAGTCATATACAAAGATATAAAATCAACTAAAGTTATAATGCTACATATCTCTTGCTAGTATACCCATTAGTTGAAAAGTGAATAAGATGATGTAGAATAAAAGTAAGATGATATAAAAGATAGAAAGCCAAAAAAGCAAAGTATAGTTATAGATATAATCCATCAAGAAGAGAAGAAGATACTATTACACAAAAGATTCAAAAGTTAATTGGAGCAAGGTATAATCACCCAAAGTCTATACATGAATTAATAGTACTGTATTTGAACAGAATTGCAAAAACAGAATATACAAAATATTGATGGTGTAAAAATAAGTATTAAATGCAAAACCATTTAATTGAATGATGTAAATGATAACAATGAAAGTAGAAGAAGCTCCAGAAAGGGGTTGAAAAGGTATTAAAGCAGAACAAGATTTAAATTCTAATATCTTTCATTTTTGTAAAGGAAGTATGTATGCAGATACTGTTGGATTTTCTTTTCTATACAGATATCATCAGAGTTAGCAGAACAGAGGAGAAAGCAGGTGTAGATTACAAGGAGCTGAGTAATGGGGGGGTGAAAAAGTTGATGTTGTTTTTTGGTGGTTTGTGTTTGTTTTTTGTGGAAGAAGGCTTACAACTTTGCTTTTGTGTATTTGTGTTACAGGAGAAGTGGGAAGGAAATGTGTTAGGTATATGCCATGGCCGCAAGCGGCGAATGCAATATGATTACAAACAAAACAAACATTCCACCTTATGGATTCGCCAGCTCGTCGCTTATCTGAAAGTACTTCTGACCATATTTAGAGTACGGAGGATATATGAAGGCGTTCTGAAAGTGTCTGCCTGCTTTGGCAATGCAGAAGATGCACAGGATGACTGGTTGATCCCCATAACTGTGGCAACAAAGTGATGTTACAGAAACTTCGATCGAGTAAACATTTAACCATTCTGAGCGACGTTGTAGTGTCGCTTATTAGTTCCTGCCTCAGGTCGGAGGAGTAGAGCGATTTTTCAGAGCGATAGAAAACGTCTCTTTCCCGAGACACAGCATACGCAGACGCATACATGTATTTATTAAACTATTTAAATTCAAGCTCGGTCTCTCATCCTTTTCTCTCTTGTCAATAAAGTCTGGCTAAACAACCCCAAAACTATGAGAGTTACTCGAATTGTGGGGGATGTCTTCGGTGACAAAAATATTGCAGATAAGACATTCGCTTTCTTTCAAATTTGATAAAACCAATTGGAACTAAGATCGAGCTCCAGCGAGCAGAAACAGGTGTGTGGGACAAATGCATCTTGGAGCCTTGTGGCCAGTTCAGAGGTAATACTGGCAAAAGAAAACCCACACTTCAGAGTCGACACAACCTGAGGGTTGCCATCTGTATTTTTCATATAGTCCAACGCTAGCGCATTCTCGACATTCAACTGAGAACAGACTCGTGATATGTTAATCCAATTCGTGCGCAAAACTGTACCCCTGTAACCCGAGGTTTAGTTGCATACCAAGTCACGTTTCCTCCACCAAATTGTTCTGAGATATGATGTCTCGCACTCCCCCTAGTGTTTTCTTGAGTTGCATCAGCTGTATATTCTAGGAGAAAGAAAAAGCGACCAGCACCTTAATCAGATCAACTTTCACTCACGCAAGTCTGCAAGTCCACCCTCCCTAACAGATGTCGACACCAAACTACGATTCGGAAGAGCGGCTTTTGGATAATCCAGGTATTCCACAACTCTCTGAGCCATATGTTAGAACAGAAAACATTGCTGTTGTGATGGCAAATGAGGGCCGGTATTTTGAAGTAAGTTTGGTTGCATTAATGAGAAATAGTTGCTGATGTGAGCGCCCATAGGCCAACCACGAAGAAACTATACCATTCACATTTTACCATCCGAGTGTAAGTTAAGAGTACGAATGGTTCAGAGGCGCAAGGTTGATATTTATTTCGCTTCAGAGGCCGCTCAATGTGGACCGTCAGCAGAAGGGCATTCTTTCTAGCCTGCCGTTTAGCGAGAGAACCGCGGCGGCTGATGTGATTAGCGGGCCGCAGGATCAATACCTAGTAGGTTATAAAGCGAACGAATACCTGTTAAGGTATTGAGATATTTCTTGAGCGGGGGAATTAAAGGTATTGGTGGCTGACACGAATTCTCTGAGGGACACAGTACTGCAGATTGTTATTCTCTGGTCGACCACCCTCATGTCTTCTCTTTGACAGACGGCCCAGTCAACCCTCAACTCTTCGCCCAACACACAGCAAGACCCTCTGGCCATTCCATAATCTCCACCCCAAACAATAGCTTTGACAACAATATCTCTTTCGGAGCTCGCGAAGCGAGAGCAGATGCGGGCATGCTCGGCGGAGATATGATAGGATACGTAGTGAACCCCGCGATGTAATTCAAATAAATCGGCGAATAGCCGGATCCCACGCTGTATGGATTGGTTCCTGACTCTAATATTGACCCTTAGACATGAGCCTCCTGCAGAACCTGGTCGGGCTCGATGTAAATTCTGCGGCGGCTCCTTCAGAGCTCTCTCTCGTCATATCCAAGACGTTCACCGGAAAAGACCCACCATCGACTGTCCTGAGGGCGGATGTAATAGAAAGGGAAGCAACGGCTTCGGGCGACCGGACAATCTCAGGGAACATCTACGAAGGGTGCACGATAAACCGATCCCGAAAAGGTGTAGACGAAAAATGAAAACAATGTGAAGATAATTGGAAGATACGTGGTCTAGTGTATGTGATATCTAGGTCGTAGGTGATAGGTGTGGGTGGGAGAGGGTCGGTAAAACTGCTTCCAGAATTCAGTATTGCTGCAACTTCGTTTTCTATATTTGTAGCTCGAATATAAGACCGACAGTTTTTCATGATCGATTTTGCTATTGGAGCAACAAGTTTGGTAGCTGTAGGTTGAATAGGGGTTTTGAGTTTGGAAGCACCCGCATTGAATTTTTTATCCTAGCCGTCGACATATCATTACCGTGTTGTCTGCGCTGGTGATACGGCGTATTCTTTGGCGTCTTGCCTGCCGTCTTTTAGTATCTGTTGACCGAGAGGGTTCGAATTGCCTACCTTTAACTCCGCGCTCATGTACCAGTCCAAGTGAGATGGTTTAGAGACAGTCGGGAAGAGGGTGACAGGAGCGAGGGTTACGACAGTTCCATTGCTCGTTCCTACGGCACCGGTCTCCGAAGATAAAAATCAAAGAGTGTGAAGGAACGGTGGGAGAGGTTATATGGGTAGCTATAGGGAGAGGAGTAATATTGGGACTATAGGAAAAGAGGTATAATGGGCTATAGGAGAAGAATATTATTGAGTTATAACCTTGGGGCTATAGATAGAGGAGTTATAGGGGCCTATAATCTTGGGGCTATAGGAGGGCTATAGTACGGGAACTATAGGGAATGATATTATATGGAAGCTTTTAATTTGATTTTAGCTCCTGCCGCTTTTGATATGATATATCTGCCAGTCCCCTTCGATCCCGCTAGTCCACTAGTGGGTGAGTGGGGCTGTTTTTGTTTATTCATACTGTATTCACTCTAATTAGAGTATGACAGTGAGTGGGGCTGTCGCAGTGTATCGGACCTTCCTCTGTACTAGTGCGAGTGTAACGCTAACATAGCAAAATATGCCCCAATCACGTTATCTAAGAACAGGGATTGACGAACAGCCGGGTTTCAGGTGTGCCATAGTTTAATACCTGTCTCTTTCTTCTGCTTTCTTCTTAAGCACTTTACACCGAGTTTATATCGACTCACTTGGACATGACATTACTGTTCAGCGACGGGTTGGAGACGAAATCGATTTCAAAAATCAGGCCGATGTGTCTTGTGCCCAGACTTTTTTGTCTCACTCGGGTTCGTCACAATGGGTAAAAGAACGTCTGGTATACCAGAGCATCTTGGAACCATTTGTTGACAGACTTCAACTATTTATTAGTAGACTATTTCATTTTCCGACAAGACTCTTAATGACTAAAAGAGTTTCTCTTGTTCAAAACAGTAGGTATCTGGGGTATTGTGAAGGTTTGAAATCGCAGAAGTACTCTACAAGCTGATGGCGGGTCATGCATCAACCTAGGGATTCCAGGCGTCAGGAAGGCAGCTCCCTCAGAGCTATCGAATAGACGGTCGCTAACCTCACTAAGGATTTATGAGAAGATAAGTCGAGAAATAAGACAATCATTTCTCGATCTGTCGCTTGTTGACCTATCGTTTCTTTGAGAGGACCGACAGTACAGATAGATCCACCATTCAGAGTTCGCTCCTAAATTGTCTTGCCATCTTTGACGTCCCAGAGTTCATGTACCTAGGTATATCCAAATGGCGACAGCTTCTAGAAGTTGTCAGCCACTCCAATATTATTAGGTTCGAAATGTCGCTACCATTACCAAAAATGGTAGTACAGTAATAGTAACACGACATTTACCACAAGTTCATGTGCATGGATTTCTACCTCAGGTTGAGATGCATGCTGCACACAAACCTGAGTGCATACCAAACAAGGCTCCATAGCGCTAGCTAAAATAATGCACGTCTGAGTATGATATTCAACCTCAGGTTAAGGTGCATGCATTGGACACCAATAGCTTCACCGCTTTTGAATCGAATTCCCTCAGAAAAACTAATTTGCAGGCATGCAGATAAACCTCAGGTACATATGCCTTGCACATCTATACCGGATTTGTCGAAATGGTGGGCCCTCTCTGTAACACAAGCGAAGGAAAACAGGACGGCATGTCCCCAACCCAGTACAAGCCCCGCCTGCACACGCCGAGGGAACTGCAACATTTCCGGCGATGACATTACCCTTCTCTATATCAAAGTTCTTTCAGCTACTCATTCTGATGGGGAAAAGGCATTTATAAATAAGCTGAACGAGAAAATTGATAATCCGGACGAGAATGTGGATAAAAGTCCAACTGAATTGCATGGGTGGTATCATTTGGAACATATCATGTTGCTTACACCGAAAAACGCACATACTCCCAAACAAATCACAACTGGGCAAACGTTCCGAGAAGAACCTCCGATCTGAACTCGTTTCTTCTCCGTATCAATGAAGGTCGAAAAACTTACGAGAGCTCCTACCAACCATTATCTCATTAGTTGTATATCGGCCAATCCTATGCAGGTATGAGATGGGCAGGATGTCCTAGGAGGACTCCAGTATTTAGTGGGAGTGTTGAGATGTGAGATCTCACCATCATTGTTTCGGAGCTTCCAGTCTGCACGCAGAGAAACCTGACCGCGATGGGCAGCATCGGCGGTCGCGGACTGTTTTTGGTCTGCCTACGGTAGGCGCCGGTACGTTTCTGTCTTTGTGTATATAGATCGAAGATACAATATCGCTCTGGACTTCCCTCGCAGTGCCTGCTAGCTACCAATTTTCAATATTCCTGAAGCGGAAGCAAGAGAATGTGTGGCGGTCATGTAATGGGACGCAGGAGATTAACTATCAAACCCTTCGGCCCAAGAATATAATCCAAAAGAAACAAACCACCATTCTCCCTGTCTCATACTGTCCCATTCTATGTTCTCCCGCCCCATTCCTGCCCTCGTCTTTGCCACGCCCCAGTACTAACATCGCACCCACGGCAGACACGTTAGTTAACTAGAAGATCGAGGTGGCATTGTTCTCTCCCTAATAGTAGTGACCGCGGTGACCGAGGAATTAATCCAACAATATAGTAATATCTAGATACCTAGCCACGTCCCACTTAGCTTCACTAGCTTTACTCCTCCAGAAGGTGCATTCTTCTACATTACCAAGCTTTTTAAAGTAGCCCAGCAGAAAGGGTGATGCAAATTCCGAACCCCCCGGCCCGATAATATAATCTAAATCAAACAAGCCACCATTCTCTCTGTCTCATACCGTTCCATCTATCCGTCCTTTTCTGTGTTCTCCTACCCCATTCTAGTCCTCGTCTTGGTTGTGTTCTAGTATGGATGCCGTTCCCATGCCAGATACGTTAATAAACGAAAAGATCGAGGTTAGTACTGTTTCTCTCCCAGTGCCGTCTAGAGACCGCATTCCCTATCTTCCCTCTACCACTCCTTACCATCCTTGTGATCATCGCCTCATCTATGTCCAGGACTTCAGATTCCGGTCTGGGTCCCCGGTTATGACTCTTTCTCACTCTACTTCTGGATCTCTCGTTCGCTCGATCTCATAGTTATCCTTGTACTTTCATGCTAACATGTTGAAGTAGGTAGCGGACACTGAAAACTTGACCACATGTGATACTGTTTCTTCCTATCTACTTAGATAGTTACCACTCATACTTACTACACACACAACAAAAAATTATTTAGCAGCTCTATCTGCAGCCATTAGCTACCAGTCTGGGGTAAAGTAGATTTCCACATCACTATCATCACTATACTATTGTGCGATCGACCTAAAATAATGGTGGCTCCAATTCCAGGCCAAAGCAAATTGGATTTCCTTCCTAATATCATTCTCCACAGTGCTTATACCAATCATAGATTACTAATTTCGCTCAAGATAGGGGTAATTTATGGTACAACCAGCACTGAATGCTCGTTTGAATAGCCTAGGTACGCATAGGGAGAGCGCGCCGGAATAAAGTGCGGCTCTGCATAGGTATTGTCGTGACAACGATGCTAGTGGGATATAGTGTGTAGGCTCCAAGCGTCCGTTCATGGCTTACAATCGAGAGCAATTCCAAGATGGTTTTATGTAGTAAACTTCGTTACAACTTTGAAGTTGCTGTACTGGTGACTTGCACTGAACGAGCTTTCCATACACCTGAGGAAACGTAAACCAAAACATATCTCCTACAATGCGAATAGGCAATACTTAGTCATTACAAGATCTTTATACCAGTATTTTTTTTCTAGAGAAATAGCGTCAAGTTTTCATAGTTAATTGGAAAGTACTCGGAATTTTCGCCCGCATAAAGCACTGCTGCATATATGCATGTAGATACCTTAACCTACTCTGTGCGTGACTGCTACAGATGGTCATAGCTTCTCACACGAATATGTACACGGGATCCAAGACGAGCTCTATCACTAAATACAATCAACTATTTTCGTACTAAAGTAACAAGTACCCCTGGCGTATTGTGAGTGTCATTTTATGATCTTCCAATGCCAAACTGCCATTCGTGATCGAGATCAGGATTCTTTTCGAACTTATCATAAGTACCGTTGAGAAAAAGGCTGTCTTCAGGATACGTTCAATCCCCATTTTAAAACGATTATTAAACTCTGAAAACTACTTTACAAACGAGGAAAAATAGTTTGAAAGCGTTGTAGTGACGTTTTATTGCTTTTCCTTAGTAACAACCGTTTTTTCAACGCACATTTTTTCTCAAAGTACCTATCGAATAATGAGTTATTATACGGAGCACGTGGCAACATATAAAGCAACAAGAAATTCTCAAAAACTACATACCATAGTCTTGGCCGTCGGACGGCTAATAGTATTCGTGCATATTCAAGCTATCAGCCGCCAAAGCCACCAAGAGACCAAGTGCCGGAAGACTACTTGCGTAACTATCGAGATCACTCCAGCAATAGAAATTAAAACCAACCAGGTAATAACAGTAGAGTAATCCAGGTAATGCTTGAACAGGAATTCTGCAACTTCCCGCTAAATTTGACGACCTAAGAACGTGTCACTAGTAAGTATCCAGTTAACGTTATACATGGAAGGTCTAGCTCTAGCATCCTCAACGTCACTTCGTATGCTAATCTTAGATTAAGACCGTAGCTGATCAGCGGTGCGGTGTATGACAGTGCGCCCAAAAGTGGGCCAAGAGGAGGGAGAAGAAACTGTAGTCCACTTTGCGGGCGTCAAGAATAAATCTGGAAGCAGTGGAATATAACATAGCCCAATATAGGAAGAAAGGGTAGGAGGCGGGGATGTCGCAGTGCATATCGGGCCAGCCTGTTGGGCAAGGCTTTTCCAAACCCCCGACCTTTTGCCGAATCACTGAAGAAAACTTATATATACACATAGAACCCGATATAGCAGTGATCAGCTCTAGGATAGCAACAAATTATAAATAGCAGATATCTTTTCTGTGGGACAAAATGCAGTATTTGATACCTTTTATATCCAGCAGCCAAGCACCCAGAAACGCAGCTCGAAGTAGCATCAAAACCATAGGGCTTAAACGTGTATCTCCAGATGTCACTACTAGCGCTATGGTAGAAAGTGGTGAGCTTGTGAAGCGAGTGATTAGGTTTGAAGCGCAAAACCCTAAACCCTAAACCCCAGTTAGCCACTCGATATGTAAGCCTTGCAGACCATTGGATATTACTACATTTTTCGAATTACTGTACCAGTCGGCCATCGGCAAAAGTGCAAATCGACTATAGGCTGCGCTACGCGCAGCTCATACCAAGCTTCCTGTGGACCCCTGCGCAACGCGCAGTCAATAGTCATCTATAGTTAATTCATAGAGGATCTTCAAACCATATAGGCGCAATCTAAACTGCAACTCTTCCGACTCTCCTCCATTTCTAAGCCCTGCAAGGCTAACCCTTTCGGGGTCGCCAACTTTCATATCTTCCACCGCGGCAATCATACACCTCTGTAACTCCGCGATAATCTTCATATTTCGTAACGACCCGACTTCGTTGCAGTCGCTCATCCTTCTCTTTTTTCTTTTCCGGGGCTTCCGACTCTCCCCACTATTGTTGTCCTCCCCTCCCTCCAGATCGTCTTTCGTCCCCATCATTATCCTCCTTCCTCCACGTTATCGTATTCCTGAGTTTGGTCACTCGGTCACATGACCCCTTGGACCTCCCTCGTCTTCGTCATTGTCTTTCTCCGGGATTCGGTAAACTCCTTGTCCGGCCCCCCTTATCATTTCCTCCCCTATCATCCTCCCGTCTCTTTGCCGTTACCGAAGCTCCAGCGTATAGAGAATGCATAAGCGTGGGTGGTGGGGATGTTAATCTCGGTGCTTTACCCAGTCGCCCTCGTTCCACATCCGATTCATCAATATTCATAGGTGTCACATTGTCCTTTTCGACCTGCTTCACCCAATTTCGAGTTGTGACTTCTCTAGCCAATGGTGTTCCCACCCGCTTGCGCGGTTGTAACTGTGGTCGTGGCCTAATCGTAAGATCCTTTTTTGGTGTTGCGGGAGTCGCTGGTGGCTGCTTTTCCGGGTCTGGCGCATTCCCCCTATCTTTTCCCCACTTTTTATTTTCCTCCACAAGGCTCGCCACAGTTGTTTTGAGTGTCAACACTTCCGTTTTCAGGTTGTCAATTTTCGATTAGAGTTTTGCAAAATGTCCTTCCATAACAGAAATAAAGGCCTTGCCGACCAATTCTTCCACTATTTCAATGGGCATCTCTCCAGTAACTTCATCCTTGTCGGTCGGAACCGTCTCGGACAAAAATCGTTGTTGTTGTTTTGGACCAAGGTCTACCACTGGGAGTTTTAAAGAACCTCCCAAACTTGTTTTCGTCGCAGGTGCAGGCGTTGCTTTGCCTTTCCCCTTCTTCTTTTTGGGCTTCTTCTTTCCACCAGTGGCGAAAATAGGAAGCATCGAGGAGGCAACAGTATCGTCACCACTGTCGCACGCGTTGTAGTCGTAGTCGGAATAACTGGACGAGTCTGAGCCCGATTCCCAAATATTATCTTCGTTCATCATCTCTTGCAATAAACTAAAGCGAGAGGGAGTCGTCTGAGGAGTAGAGGGACCCGCGCTGAGCGTCGGAGTCCTCGAAGGGCGCCCACCTCTAGGCATCGTGAGGCCAAAGAGGAATTACGGGGCGGCTTATGGTTGGCCAGCGACTCACGGCTTGGCAAAAGCTAGCGGTGAGGTGGTGTGTCGAGGTGTCGGTTTGCCTATGGAACTATATACGGCTGGCGGCCGGATATGGACCTATACCTGTCTTTACAGCCTGGCTGTTATACCAGTACTGAGTCCGCTGGAGAGCCCGCTGGCGCTTGAGAGCCTGCTTGAGAGCCTGCTTGAGAGCCTACTTCGAAGCCTGCTTGATAGCCTGCTTGGAAGCCTGCTTCATAGCCTGCTTGAGAGCCTGCTTGAGAGAGCCACACTTCGGGAGGAGTAGAGTTTTCCACGGAAGCTTTTGGCCGATGGAAAACTCTGAGTTTGTGGAAGCTTTGGCTAACAGAAGGCTCTAAGTCTGTGGAAGCTTTGATGCTAACGTTGACGTAGTCAACCTACTTGTCTAAGTGCTTCTGATACTATGATCACCATCACCGACACCATCACCATCGCCAACATCACCATGGCCTTCATCACCATTGCCATCAGCCCCGGACCGAATGCGCACACATACGCCCACAAGCGGTGGGGAGCCAGCAGCAGATTCCGCTGGAAAATCGGAGTCGGAGATCTGCTCTCCCCAAGATCCAATTGTCTACCTTTCCTGCAGAATCTAAGGCTGCAATTGTCAACACCATGACCGTGAGGCATCGTGAGATCTCGTCGCGGTGGGCACACTAAAGATAAGGTTCAGACTATGATATCGACCAACGTCATGATTTTGGCCACCATACGCCGCCCGCCACCCACCACCCGCCACCTGCCTCACGCCTCCCGGTGCCTAGCGCCTGCAACTCAGCCAGTCTCTGGATCGAGCACGCAGAAGCATACATGGGAGCATATAGTCAAGTGAGATTAGGAGTGTCTTGCCTCTTGAGAGTGTACTTGGGAGTGTAGAGCCAAGTAGACTGGGAGTGTGCCATCGAGTGCAATTGGGAGTGTACTTGAGAGCATGCTCGGGAGTGTGCTTGAGAGCGTCTTGGGAGCTTACTTGGGAGAGTACAGTCAAGCAGGCTGGGAGTGTGCCATCGAGTGGAATTAGGAGCGTCCTTGAGAGCATGCTCGGGAGTGTACTTGAGAACGTACTCGGAGGTGTACTTCGGAGCGTACTCGGAGTGTACTTGGGAGCGTCTAGAGAGTTTACTTGGGAGCGTACAGTCAAGCAGGCTGGGGGTGTGCCATCGAGTGGAATTAGGAGCATCCTGAGAGCATGCTCGGGAGTGTACTTGAGAACGTACTCGGAAGTGTACTTGGGAGCGTACTTGGAGTATACTTGGGAGCGTCTTGAGAGCTTACTTGGGAGCATAAGTCAAACAGGCTGAGAGTGTACAATCGAGTGCAATCAGGAGTGTACTTCAGAGCGTACTTGGGAGCGTGCAATGAAGTGCATTTGGCAGTTTGGTTTCAAGTTTGTTGAATGCAGCATGATGTATAGTATCAAGCGCTCATAATAGCATGCGTATCATAGTAATGTATTCAATGCGGAGGTCCATAGGACCTCATAGTGCCACGAGTCAAATATGCTATGGATTACCGTCCCAAAAACAGCTTCTCTATGAGTTACGCATCGTGTAAGGTCATTTTTCCCGGTGTAGCGATAGCCGGGCTCATAACCTGTTGAAATACTGATTGCTAGAGAAGCTTAATCTTACTTTCTAAGAGGGCCACAAGGCCATATATGTACTCATCTAAGTGTAGAGACGGCTGAACTCGTCAGCCTGTATCAGAGCCAACTACGTCAGCCCGTATGAGAGCTGAGATCTATTTATGCAACAGAACTTGTTGCATGTGTACTTGGATCGTGAGTCTCAGCACCGTCTGATGTCTTGTATGAGAATGAAGACTTGTATGAAGATGGTGGCTGTATGAAGATATGCATCAGGACCAGGATGATGCGTCTCATGTCAGAGCATACGCGTACGCATATGGAAGATTGTACATATACAGGCCTTTGGCCCTCGAGACAGAGACAATCAAGTCAATCAACAAGTCAAAGAAGCATCCAAAGTAACAGAACTCACTAGCATGCTCCGAGTGATCTAACATGACGTATTTTTTGCTAACAGTCAGCCGCGGATGTCATCTGCAGCGACGGTTTATTTATTTGTAATATTGCATTTGGCCGTGAGCAGCCATGGCATAAGTACATAACCAGAAATTTCCCCGCCATGTCCCCGAGAAGGACCGCCGTGGTTCAAGTCATAGCTTCCCCACCCACTACCGCTACGCAACGGAGGACTACAGGTGTCTTCTTCACTTCGGCACCATGGCCACTAATCCCATCCTCTTCCCCTCTTATCTGCAACGACGGTGCCTAGTAGTCAACGGAGACTCTTTGATATAGGGAATTATCTTAACCGCCATTGGCTTGCCCAAAATTGGTACTTTCCGGCACTTTGAACTTAAAACCCCTAAGCCCTAATCAGCCAACTGAATGCTATCAGTGGAGGAGATAGAGATAGTTAACTGAGCTCTGAAGTGCGACCATGTATAACAAGTATGGGTACTTCGTTTAAGGCTCTAATATTCTCTCAATTAAGCTATAGCGGGGAGAGATATCTTAGGTTTCCTGAGGGAATGACTGCAGCGTGCAGCAGTAATATAGCGCTCAAAGTGTCTATGTTATAGCTGCAACGGGTGTGAGCATTGTCTAGTCGGTTTATTACCTGCACTGCAATATAGATGCCTGAAAAGTTGATTTTTCATAGCATTGGGCTTGCGCCATCCCTAAAATATAAAACCATGTAATTATGAACTTATTATCTAAAAAAAGACCTAACATTTTAAACTATGAAGCTTGAGATTGTTCTCTCCTTCTACTTCTCCTACTCCTCTTGTCTCGTAAGCATATTGTGCGACCACAAAACTAGGTACGGAGGCTACTTAGCTAGTCGAAAAATGTTGCTAGCGAGGATCTAGAAACATTACAGATAAGAAATACATTCTCTTTCAGAACGTGAAAACCCAATCGAACCAATCACCGAATGCATCAAAGCAAATAAGTATGCACTAAAATTGGTGTGTGCAGCTTGAAGCCTTGTTTGCCGACTCAAGAACACCCACAAAAAGAAACCCCACTCTCAACAGTCGACATAACCTCAGGCTAGCTGTGTGCATGTGCGGGCGACAAGTGCGTCGCTAGTGTACCCGAATAGTCAAGAACAATATAGCATGCTCTTGACATCTGATTCGCTCGCAAAGAGGTATCTTGTAACTCGAGGTTGATGGCATGCTAGATCGGATTCTTCCCTATTAACGATATGTTCCACTCCCCTAAAAGTTCTGGATTGTACACGGTTTCGCCCTAGAGGAATAAAGAAAGACACCAGCACCATTATCAGATCAGAGCTCTCTTAAATTCTTGCAAGCCCTCGTCTACCACCTCTTCTGGCTAGCAGCTAAACCCGATGTCAATATCACTAAATCCTGGCTCGGAAGAGCAGCATTTGAATAATTCGGATAATCCGCATCCCTCTGATCCATATGTAGGGGTAGAATGCCTTCCTATCGTAACACCCGATGAGAGACAAAATCTTGACGTATGTTTAGTTATATCGGTGGCGGTGGTGTTGCTAATGTTCGAGTGCCGATCGATAGGTCAATGACGTTTATTGGGGTGTAAGAGGTGGTAGAAATTGTTTCGAAGAAGGAAATGACGAACTTGTTTCGCTACATACGCCACTCAACATGGTCAGCCAGTACATTCCGTCTCATGTACCATACAGTGGGAGGGGAGACATGAGAGCCAGTGTAAACAGAAGGCCACAGGGCCAACACCCAGAGAGCTATAACGCAAACGAATATATGCCGAGGTATTAAAAAGTCTTCTCGAAGAGGACAGGGGCTGACAAACCACCCTTACAATGATAGATTGCATGCTGTGCCGCAATACACCGGACTAACTCAATACTCCTCTGAGAATTTTGGAACCATGGAGCAGTACGACGTCGATTTCGAGGCTGGAAACTGCAACAGACCCTTTCACATCCCATGGGTACATAGTACCGCAGATGGTTCTTCTCTTGCTAGCAGCTCTCTGGCCGCCTCTCTAACAGGTGGTCCTGTTTATCCTCAAACTTCCCACCCCCAACCACACCCCATGAGCCCTTTGGTTCATCTCGTCCACCATTCAACTATTCCCATAGTATCTCCGTTTAGCGCAAACCATAGCTCCGACAACCAACAGTATATCTCTTTTGGTGCTCACGAAGTGGGGGCAGATCTCGGCGATGGCGAATATGAATACGTAACTAAAACCGCCATGTAAGTCGAACAGTAACTAGATCTTATGCTGCATAGACTGGTGCTTTGGTCCTAATGTTGATCCGTAGGCATGAGCTTCCTCGATGCCCACACTGTGGTAGTTCCTTCAAGGCCCTCGCTCGCCATATCCAAGCCTTCCACCGAAAACGAAACACTATTGATTGTCCTGAGAATGGTTGCCATAGGAAGGGAAGAAAGGGCTTCGGGAGACAGGATAATCTCAGGGACCACCTGCGAAGGGTGCACGATATTCCAATCCCGAAAAGTCGTAGACGAAAGATGAAGGAGGTTAAGTGAAGCGTAATTGAAATGTATGTCGTAGTAGGAGGAAACTGGCTAGTAAGGAGAGTTGGTAGATTGTATTGGAGAGCTTTGTACCAAGTGGTTGATGTTGGCGCAGGAAAGTTGATAGATTGTATCCAAGAATAGATTGGAACAATTTTGAGCCCGAAAGAGTGCCGACCTGGCCTTTATGAAGTGCTCGCAATGCAAAGGCAGATATCAATCGGGTGTGTTTTAGCGCCAGATTTAGCTGCGGTTAACCTCATACGAACAGCTTGCAAAGAATTAGAGACCCCCTTGTTTCAGAAATTGACGCTATCCTGAATACGTCTTCCATATCCTGATAAATAAAGTTGATGTATGCTGCGGTCAGCCTACCGCACAGTATAAAAATTTTCGGGTACATCTGTAGGCCCTATTGGAGTATTACTGTAGAGTCTAGGAGCTCTACAGACGGAAATCTGGAGATCGGTCTTAGTCTCAGGTGTTGGAATTTGAGCTCCAGATTTATTTTAGGTCTAGGTGTTAGCCTCAAAGGGTTGGTGCCGCACTATCAGAACTAAAGGAACATGATTCCGCTATATATTACTCGGGTCAGGCAGTAGAAGATCGGACGCCCCATTTCCGGCAATAGATTTTGCTGTGGGAACAGGGTGTTGAGTCACTATTGACCGGGGGGAAGCTAAGAACAAAGTCAAAGCACACTGGCTTTGCCCTTTCTGTTAATATCCAGATCGTGCTATACCCATCGCTATACCATATCTAGTCAGTTTATTATAGTAACCTACTGGAAAAGGAGCGTCCGATCTTCTACTGCCTGACTCGAGTACACTGAATCTACTCCATTCCTTTTTAGTATACAAAATCTGGAACTGAACGGGTTGAGACTGGCCTACAGACTTTGGGACTACCGATTGACTCGGTCACTGACTCTACGGGAAGTACTCAATATGCCGCAATGTGAAGAAGTGGTTGTGCCTTCAATGCCTTCAATGCCTACATCCTACCAACTTAAGTTTAGACTTGCCGTTACCAAACTACACATAATTCAACTGTATGCCAGTTCCCACCTCCGACCCACTAATTTTAAGCTTAGTAGAAAAAACCAGCATACCGCAAGCTTGTACTCTAAGATAGGTATCTAGATTATACGTTGTGGCTAGGGCTAGATCATTTCGTACAATCAGCACAGAATCAAGACCGAAGATCATCAGCTAAGGCAAATATGTCAACACAAAATACTCAATTCTCACTTGAAGTTTGCCCTACAGAGGTTTGACTAGGTATGAACGTTGTAAAGTTGTCGTCACTCTCTAAGTGGGGATGCGTTTCTATGCAACTGGTTGAAATCCATAGCTAGGTAGCAAGGAAAAGACCCTGTAAATTTCCATCAGTAGTTTGCGTGAAATACAAAATCCACAAGTATGGTAACACAACTTTGACCATAGGTTCAAGTGCATGAATCTTGCTGACGTGTATATGTATGAAGTTCAACCTCAGGTTGGGGTGCATGCTGCACGGAACCTGAGTGCATATACAAACAAGTCTTCACAATATGTAAGAGCTTTAACCTCAGGTCGAGGTGCATGCATAAGATAACAGGTTGCTTTTTAAAACCACTTTCGAATTAAGTTCTTGAAAGAAGCTTAACTCGCAGCGTGCAAACAACCTCAGGTTACGGCAGAATTTTCGCATGACTGCATACTTTCACCGCCTTGGTGCCCATGATATTATGATACTAGAGGATCACACCACAGTCTAAGCTCGTGTACCAGCCTCCTATGAAATATGCGGGAATGGCATGCAAGCTTATCAACAACCAATACTTACGAGATCAAGATGTACCGGCAGGTTTTTGTGCGCAAACCGACGGATCGGCTGCCAGTTTCTTTTTCTTTTTTTTGATTACTCAGATAAGCACAACACCAAAATCGGGTATTGAAAAGTCATTGAGCCTGGGGCTGTCATCGAACGAAATATTTCAGGTCCTTGAACGTAAAGCAACCGAGGAGTCATGCTACTGGGCTTGGGTAACTATCCTCACATCGACCTACTTAGAGTTCCAGCGATGATGAAAGGTTACATTGGTACACAGGCGTCTCTCAGCAGTGGATAAATAATTCCAGGTAGGAAAAGATGCCACAAACAAGCTGAATGATTCAACCGATCTGGGTGGAGTCACCTTGTTACTAGTGTCTGGCCTGTTCTCGGATGAACTCCAGCATACATAAGGTGCTGGTGAACGTCTTTCATCTATTACGAGTAGTGGAGACGGCGCCGCCGCCCTAAGCTAGAATAGAACCATCTATAACTGTGGAGATTGAGGGACCGTTACTATATATATGCTACTGTGTATCTGGATCTGCTATAGTGTATCCACCACTGTATATCTGCTGCTGTGTATTTGGATCCATTACCGTGACAGTGTATCCACCACTATATATCTACTGCTGTGTATATGCTGCTGTGTTTCTGCCACTGTGTTTCTGCTCCTATATATTTGGATCAGCAACAGTGTATCCGCCACTGCTGTGTATTACTGCTGTGTATTCGCCGCTGTATATCTGCCACCTATCCACTGTTATATATATGCTAGCTGTGCGTATCCATGACTGTATATCTGCCGCTGTGTATTAATATTTGGATCGACTGCAGTGTATGTGCCCCTATGTATCCGCTACTGCTCTATTGGATTTTGTATGTGGAAGTTCTTGCGGGTAGGTAAATACCATCGTCAACCAGTGAGAATACTTTTTGCAGGGGTATGCCAAGAGTTAACCAATGAGAATGCTTCGTAGTGACAATGCATATCCAGTTCTAAATGTATATAATGTGTACTAGCACCGGTGGCGGCTTTGCCGCCCCCAGGATTCAAAACGTTGAGCATGGTGGACTTGTTGCGATATCAGGCAGATCACCTAGACTTCTGCTGTGTATCCACCACTGTGTATCTTGATTTGGTGCTGCTGTATATCTGCAGCTGTGTATCTGCCGCTGTGTATCTGCAGCTGTGTATCTGCCGCTGTGTATCTGCCACTGTGTATACTGTGTTGTATATCCACCACTGTATCTGCTGCTGTTCATCTACCACTGTGTATCCGCTGCTGTGTATCTGCCGCAGTGTATCCGCCGCTGTGTAAATCGTGCTGTGTATCTTGAACTACTTTTGTATATCCGCCGCTGTGAATATGTACCCTGACCTAGTACTGTATATCCGGCTGTATATCTGTCATTGTATATATATCTGCCATGGTGTATCTGCCACTGTGTCTGCTGTGTTGTATATCCGCTGCTGTATTTGCCGCTGTGTACCCGCTGCTGTTTATCTGACGTTGCTATCCGCTGCTGTGTATCCGACACTGGTATCCGCTGCTGTTTATCCGACGCTGCTATTCGTAGCTGTTTATCCGACACTGGTATCCGCTGCTGTGTATCTGCCGCTGTGTATCCTCCGCTGTGTATCTGCCACTGTGTCTGCTGTATTGTTGAGAGTTATCGAGTACAAAGAGAGAGATTGAATTATTTATTGTACAAAAGCAATTATCTACCGAACCATCTAATGGTAGAATCCATGCCTTTATATACCTAAGAAATTTGAAGTTCGCTGGAGATGGTAGAGTGGTGCCGGCAGTGGTGAATCGTGGGTGGCGAGTGAAAATTTGTGAATGAGTCTACACAAATGACTCAGTGCATTCTCCAATCCTTTCTAGCAGCTTCGATGGCGTTCTAACAACTTGTAGGTCTTCAGGATAAATCTTGAGTCAACATGTGGATATCCACCACTGTACTCGCCACTGTATCTGACACACGCCACATGGCAAGTTCATCCGACCAATGAGAATACTTCGAGCGGACAAACCAAGTGTATAACTATTAGATGTAATACAATGAAGTGGGGAGGCTCTGTGACTATGACGAAAATACTGTTTATTCATACAATATAGCCTTATGTGACGCCTTCGCTTGGCGTTCAGAATTTCAGGCGGAAAAGTTGCATTCCCCCCTAATACCACTCCCCGAAGTACTTATACTTATCATGGATTCATAATTTCGATTGAGACAAACGGTAACCTATGGTAAGTGCTGCATATATACTAGGACCGTCTGTTACGACTTTGGAAGGATATGGTTTGTATTAAGATACAATATGAAACGTTCCGCTAGCTTAGTACGTATGCATACGCATATGGGAGATCGTACATATATGGTTCTCTGGGTCTCGATTAGATAGACACAATCTAGCTTCTCTATTTTACATTTAACAGTAAATATGTCTCGAAAGCGAGTGAGATATGGTAGAATGAGGTGCGGTTCGTTGCCATGACAACGACGCCATACTGTCAATAGTCTTTACAGTGTCAGTTATCCCCTACACGCCCGGGTTTTGGGAAATTGATTGCTTTACTCGGGTGGCAAATAGGAGCATCACTGATTGGCCAACTCAAACTTCACATGTGGCAAACCCGCGCTTGTTTTATTAGTCACTTCAGCCGATCGATGAGGTCAATTGCCAGAACAGAGTAATCCAACCAACTTCCCAAACCCAAGTGTGTAAGAAATACTAGTCCTTGCGTTTCTAGAGAACGATCGTCAAGTCTCCGTACTTAGCTGTAAAGTGCTCGAAATTTTTTGCCAGCAAGATGTCCCACTGCCATACTGTGAGTGAGATCTTATGATATTCGAATTGCAATGTGCAATTCATGATCAGGACCAGTATTTGGACCTATCAACTACCAGATATTGAGTTATTGCACTTTGGTAAAGATATAAAACAACAAAAGCTGAAATTCTCAAAAACTGCCTATTGTTTTGTCCGTCCATGGATACTCAAGCTACCAGACTAGCGGGCCAATGAGCTAAGAGACTAAGCGCTTGAAGATTAACTGTCTATATCAAGACCTTTCCAGTAGTAGAAATCAAACCCAAACCAAAACTTCCTAGTAATGCGTGGCCGAGTGATCCAGAGAATTGCTTGGGAAAATCACGCGGGGATTCTGCAGCTTCCCGCTGCATTTGAAGACCTAGCGCATATCCAATTACGGTTGTTCATTGAGGGTTTAGCCCTAGCATCCCTTTCCCGACGTCACGTCGCACGCCGATCGCAGAGTTAAACTGTAAGTAAGTACCAGCAGTATTATGTATGAGGGTATTTTGATAGGAGGCCAAGAGGAAGGAAAAGAAACTGTTATACACTTTGTGGGCGTCAAGAACAAGTCTGACGGAATGGAGTTGAGTATAAGAAGAACCGTTGGGTTCGCGGTGCACATCGAGGTAGCTTGAGCTTGTTAGGCAAGGCTTGTCAAAACCCCTGATCCTTTGCTAAATTACTCAAGAAAACTCATCTATACGCATATTAAGATCGGTATAGCATTAATTAGCTCCGAGAATAAGACTAACTAGAAGAGCTCTTTTCTGCGAGACAAGTACAATATTGGACACCTTTTCTCCTTCCTGCAGCAACATGGCACCCAGAAACTCAACCCGAAGCAACATTCAGGTCATGGCGCGGATTAGCAGATGCTACTACATCCGATGCGGCAGAAGTTGATCATGAAGTGATTCAATGAAGTACAGAACACAAAGCCCTCAGCCACGAAACCCAACCAGCCACCCACGAGACCTCTTTGGAAACACTGTGGCTCCAGACCTATGAATGTTGCCACATTTTCCATGCCTGTCTTCCTCACAAGGGGGGACTCGGAGCCTCGTCACCGAGAGGATGAGTCTCAGAAAAACGTGTGGAACACTAAGGACCCAGGAATACACTTGTAGACTGGCGACGCTCCTACATGCTAGCTCGCAAGCTAAGTAGCGCTTTGGGAGTAGAACCCGAAACGCGCGTACAATAATTTCCATCCGATTTCCTGGTGTAAATGCACGGGTAAAATAGAAACTAAATATAGTGCGTGACAGTCGTGTCATTATCGCCACCACTGCCAACATGGTCACCGCGACTGCTCCACCCCTCCCATCGCTACACAGCAAATCCCACCGGGAATGGTACCATATCCAGAGTAGCAAAGCTTCCCCTCGCGAGAAGAGCAGTAATAAAAATAATAAAAATAAAATATAAGAAGGAAAGAAACAATGTTAAGGGAAAGTTGTTAATGAACAATGGGGGAGCTAATTTTTTATTCAATCCTAATTTTGTTATGGGTTATGCAGATAGTGAAATTTCTTTTACAGCGTGAATTAATTAGACATGCTCCCAAGTCTAAATTTGGATTACTTTTAATTTAATATTCTCAATAGAAGCTGGGATTAATATAGCTAATAGATTTTGTTAAGTTTTCTTTTATTCCTCCGGGTATAGGAGTTGGAAGTATTAGTTGAAGTGGAAACATATTTTGTGTATGAAATCTTGAGGTAATATTAATTTTTTGCCGCCCCCAGGCCCAAGACTGGCAGAAAACATCTACACCTTAACGGGGCTAAAAAATTTGCCGTTTAAAGTATTTCTGTCGTGCTGACCGGGATATAGATAGTTTTTTGTATTAGCGCTAGCAGTTCCTTGCAAAATGTGGCCTAGTATTTCGCCTCGTAATTAAGTACGGTAGAAATTCAGTATAAGTACTAGTATATGGCATCTCTAAACACACAACCCTGATATTCGCACTCCCAAGTTCGCGAGAGATTGAAACTGGAAGGCATATCTGACTCGCCCTGAAGTACATCTTCGTCTGTCCATCGGTGACACCCGTCAAGAATGTACAACCACAAAGCTATTCAGAAGACAAGCTAGATAGTACAGACATAGGTTTCTAGCTGACACAATTGGATCCTCCTTGCAACTACAGAAAAAAAGAAATTGTGCTTAGGTGCAGATATAACCTCAGGGATCCTAAACACTAAGCATGTGTGTGCGTTGTTCTCTGTACACATGTGTAATTCAACATTGAACAGAAGGCTGTGAGCAGCGATCTTGAACCGATTGGGTGCGTGAAGAGAACCTCAGGTTTACTCCCATACTATTGGTTGCGATCACATGCATGTGTAACATTTCTTCCGTCAATTAAGTATAGAGATATGATTTAGGCCTGTTCCCCTAAAGTTTTCCACAGGATATCCGTAGGGGGAAATTTCCATCAGACGCCAGCATCCCAATCCTTGCCTAACGTTTCTGCAAACACGTTGTCCCCACATATAGATATGTCTACACTGAATCACGATCTCGAGCAGTCTTGGAATTACTCAAAATTTTCATGTCCCTCTGGCCCATCCATGAGGGCAGCTGACATATCTGTTGTGGCGGTCGAAGACGAAAGGTATTTTGAGGTAAGTGTGGTTGCGACGGCAGGAAAACAACGACTAATATTTGAGGATTGATTGATAGGCTGATGGAGAGTCCATATTTCATTATTTGGGTGTAAGTAGTAATGAAAGTCATCGGGAGGGGGAAAGTTTTGTTTCGCATCAGACACCACTCAACATGGTCAGCCAGCGGGAAAACATCCTGTTTCACATACCGTATGGTGAAGAGAGATTTGTGGGAGCCAGCGTAGACAGTAGGCCACAGGGTCAACATTCAGTACGTTATAACGCGAACGAATATATGCCGAGGTATTAGGACGTTTCCCGAAGAGGGCGAGGGGTATTGTTGGCTGATACAAATTTGTCCCTAAAATGATAAAGAGTGCAGAGAGTGTCGCTGCACACCAGATTAACACCATACTCTTCCGAGGATCCGAGCGCCATGGACCAGTACGACATCGAATTCGAGACTGAACACAACAGCAGGGTTTTCCCCACCGCAGAGGGACAAATTACTGGAGATTATTCCTCTCCAATCAGAAATTCTTCCGCCTCCTCTCAGACGGGCGGTCCTGTCTACCCCCAACCTGTCAACCCCCCACCTGTCTACTCCCAACCGTTCTACCCCGAACCGGTCTACCCCGAACCAATAAGCCCCTTTGTCCGTCGCAGCCACCATATTATTACCCCCACGAGGTCTCCGTCTACCGCAAACCATAGCTTCGGCGACCAGCAGTATGATATCTCTTTCGGAGCTCACGAAGTGAAGGTGGATGTTGGCAATGGTGGAGGTGGATACGTAACAAAGCCCCTGATGTAAGTCGACCAATAACCGGATCTTATGTTTCGTGTACTGGTATTTTGGCATTAACGTTGATCCATAGATATGAGCCTCCTCGATGCCAATACTGTGGTAGATCCGTCAGAGCCCTTAATCGTCATATTCGAGACGTCCATCAGAATAGGACTATCGATTGTCCCGAGGATGGATGCAAAAGGAAGGGAAACAACGGCTTCGGGAGATCTGACAATCTCAGGGACCATCTTCGAAGGGTGCACGATATTCCCATTCCAAAAATCAGCCGACGGAAAAAGAAGGAGGCCGAGTGAAAGGTAACAAGGTATCCTTCATCGTAGGCGGCAAATGTCGGTGAAGTACATTGTCGTAAGTGGCAACGAACGAGGGTGGGTAGATTGTATTGGAGAGCTCGTCGGTGAAGTACATTGTCGTAGGTAGCGATGAAGGAGGGTTGGTAGATTATATAGGAGTTCGACCATTATTTTTATCTCACAATATATGATTCCTAAGTTCTCGCGAGAGCCGTGATTGAAGCCAGTGAGGTCGAATGTAGTCGGAGAGACTCTGCCTAGTCGCCGTGTCCACTGAGGACACTCAATGTACCGTGGACGTACTCTCGTTGATGGATCAGAGTATTTTATTGATCTATGATCTGTTGTTAGTTAACTAAAGGTTTTTAATGACACTTGCGTACCTTCGTTGATGGAATATAAGACAATAGATGTTGAAGAATCATGGGGGCTGAAGTGGTAGAAGAGGACAGTGCTGCGCGTAGAGTTTGCATGCAAGGCGCAGTAGTATATATTCTACCTCGCGACGGGCGCGGTCAAATACACACTGCAGATTGAGGGTGCCTAGCATCCAGGACCAACAGAATACCAGTGCATCGAGCAAAGCTCCTGCCTAAAAAGGTCGTAGTTACAATCTAAGCCGGCACCAGACTAAGCTCCTGCCTAAAAGGGTCATAGTAGTCTTCGTGTCAGACCACAGTCCCCGTTGCCAGCATTAACTCGATCGTCAGGATGGACTCGGCCTTGTGAACGTTGATGCAAATTCCAGTGATGATTCATCGCCTGCACAACTTTTGCACAACACTCATTCGATACTTGCTTAACGAATAATAAAAGATCGGATGCTTCCGTTCTAGGGTTAAATTTACTGTGTCAACCAGGGGAAAGCTAGAACTCAGCTTTTGCGAATTGATCGCATTTTATCTAAAATGCCTACACTTATTATATTGATTCTTGTGTGGTTATTTATTAGAATACTGTACCATTCACTGTGGTTGGCTGGGGGTGTCCGTCCCGTACTTTTGACAGATTTGTCGCCACTGGCTGTCCATAAGTCAAAATGTACTTGGGTACAAGGGTAAGTCGGGCGCGGTGATACAGGGCAAAAGAGCGCCCGACTTTTTTCCCCCATACAACGAGAAATGCCAAGATCCTCATCATTCACTACACAGCAAATGTTTTTCTAAGAAAACCTCATAGAAGCATCTCAGGTGGCCTACTATCAGTGCCTTCACTTTCAGAATCTCTCTCAATTGTTGTTGTGGAGGTGTAGAATTTCCGCATTTTATGGGGCGCGCCCGACTTTTGGTATCTTCCTAGTACATTCCTTGTACGCATTAAATATATATAAATTTAACCCGCAAGTTCCAATGTCTGGAAATTTTGGCATGTGCCCATGGTCCGCCTTTGATTCCACCTGTCCGTGCTGTGATTTTAAGGCTCTGCCATTGGCATTCTCCTTTTTTCTACCTCCAAATTTGCTTCGTAATCCTGCTCCAAGTCACCTTGTCACCGGCCGGTGGCGTCCTAACTATAGTGAATGGTACAGTGATTTGTTAGACCTAAATCTAGTTCTTGCCAGAAAGGCCTGGTCTACATTGCGCTAAGTTTGTTTTCTAAACTCCAAATGGTATATAACGAAGTTAAAGAGGTGAAATCTACTCTAAGCCTACAGAATACTCGTCGATATCAAAAGTTCCCAGACACCCAATTTCAGGTAACGATCTGAGACATTCCATCGAGCGCCAACTGCAATTGGTTGCAAGGAGGTTGGATAAGAAACTTCGCACACTCGGCCAGTAGCGGTTCGAGACTACTCTTATGACGAACAATCTAATCTAAACAATCAAGCGCAGTCTAATAAATATTGACGAGTAAGTGTTGGCAGTTTAATTGCTCTGCGAGATCCTTCCTTATCTCTAAACCCGAGCTACCTCTAAATGCAAAACCAACGTCGAAAGAATTTGAATTTTTACTATAGGCAAAGAGATTATAGGTTTTTCGATTTACGTACCACACAAAATACAAATACGGCAATAGTAACACAACTTTTACCTCAGGTTCATGTGCATGAATATGCTGACGTGTATGGCAGGGATTCCAACCTCAGGTTTCGTGCATGCAACAAACAAGGCTCCACAACACCAATAATTAGAACCTCAGGTTAGGATAATGCCACGTATATATGTATGTATAGGTTTCAACCTCAGGTTAGGTGCATGCATTGAATATTACACCAATACCATTAGTCTCAGGTTCGTAAGACTTCTTTCGAATCTAACTCCTGAAAAAACTAACTCGCAGACAAGAAGATAAGCAACTTCAAGTTTCAGCAGAGTTTTCATATGACTACATTCCTTCACCGCCTTCTTGGTGCTCATGATATTATGATCCATGGGTATTATTACACCACCACAATCAGTGCAACACAACAAATCAGGTATGGGAAAGATACCAATTCCGGGCACTATCGCCGAACAAAAGTTTTCAAATCCCTCAACATGTACCCATAATGCATGCTACTGACTTGGGCAATTGTCCTCGCATCGACCTGCTTATTGTTTTTGCTTTGATCAGAGGATCACCAGCACTAGGTGTGACAGGAAATTCGTGTTTCCTTGATGGCAGAAAAGCCTTCCAAAACACACTAAACGACAGCTGATAAAACGCCTCTTAGCGGTTACAGAGATGAGCTTCTTGCTCCCCTGATGGTGTAAAGGTATTCTAACAAGATAATTGATCTAGACGGAGTGTGGACAAAAGTTCTAATGGAACTTCTAGGGTGCTGACAATGGCTTTTTCGATGGATAACTGGAGAGCATCATGTTATATGATATCAAAAAAGGCATAAAACATAGTCAACCACAACTATGGAAGTGATCGGGGAACCCACAGCCCGAATTTGTTTCTGTAGTGTCGGTCGGTCAACGTTGTAAATACTAGAGTCGGGGGTTTCTATTGATGACTTTCTCGGTCTTTAGCTGTATGGCGGCCAATCGATTGCTAACCCTACACAGGGTACTTCTGGCAATTGGGCCTCCAGGAACAAGCGTGATTCTCGTCACTTCACTGAAGGGAAACAGACAGACGAGAGTTGAGTCGTTCTGCTCCATCTGGCAAACGACAATCTCGTCTATTCTGCTCGCAAATATAAAGTAACTGTCTCATCTTTGGCTGATATATTACGGCTAATATTGTCACCAGTAGCTACCGTATCCATGCTCACAATGCCTTCACTCGTGTAGAGTATGTTCTACAGTATGTCTCCCAGCTATTCTTCTTATTTCTTAATATGTAACGCTTGCACAGAACTTATCTTGCCCACTGTATTCATATCAATCACTCCCTGTATATCTCAACGTTAACCTACGTGCCTGTCCGCTAATAACAAGCACCTAGTTCTGATGGCATGGGATATACGGGGGTGAATATACTCTTCCCAGGGCCACTTCCTAGTTAATCATCTCGGAAGTGAATAATATACCCACCCACGGTGCCCTCATTCGCATACATTCTACCCAACTATTCATAACAAACCCTCGGCCATTCCAATCCACAATACTCGCATCGAACTACTCCAAAAAGCAACCGGCTGGGCTCCCACACATGCCACTCCATTAGAAGCCGACTGTTGGTTGTTAGAAAGCGATGTAGAGACTACCATTGAACACAGCTGCGCCAGCTTCCCTTCTCGAGCTCGCGCACAGTCCCTTGCATGAAACGACAGGGCACCTATATAGACCTGCATACAGCGGGCCGCACTCAGGATCGGGATATTCACCACCTCAGGTGTAGCAGATCTTCCGCCCCGAGTATGGTCTTACATTCTCTACCGCGCAGATCCTCGGTCTTGGAATCAAAGTGCCTATTGCGCACAGCTGAATATAACACCCCCTAAGTATCAAGCGTCATACTTCGTAGAGCTATTTCCATCTAGAGATGACAAGTGACAACATAGACCACTATGAAAGTCTACAACCAAGAAATCAATTCATCGATATGATGACACTTAATCACACTTCACAACTTCACCAACTTCCCCAAACAGCACACATTCTACACTGCCGAGTCTCCCGGAGCGGTCTCGGATCTACAGCAGACTAACACCCTCAATCCACACTCCCGCCCGCCCGCCGACGCCGGTATTGGGACGAAATTGGACAAGGGTGGGACTTATCAGATGTACTGATCAAGCCGTCGTCATCTGTATGGAGAGATACCTGATCACTCGACAATCGCGAGGACCAATCTATCTACCGCAAATTCATTCCTGTCTTTATGTATATAGTATAGTTTCTAGGACTTCTCTCACAATGCCTCGCGATCCATGATATAAGAGGCAAGAGGCAAGAGGCTAGAGACTGAGGGTCGACATATATTGGAGTAGCGGAAGATTATTTAGTGCCCGGGTGATTTTGCCTAGTTGAACATATAAACTTCCGGCCCGTTCCATCAAGTGTCCCCTCTTGGCTCCCTGTCGTTGCTCATCAAAACCAGCCCCATTCCGGCACAGATATCTTGATGAGCTGGGAGGTTGAGGTTAAGGTTATTTTCTCCCTAGCGCCCACCCTACTAACCTCACTCGATTCCATGACCGCGTTACATCTACGCCACAGAACAGCTTGCCAGAGCAACCGGCAGAAATTAGCGATGACTTCGTACAAATAACAGCACCACCTGCGATTGGCAGAAGTGATACAGGGGGGAGGTGGTGGTGGTGGTGGAGGAGGGGGACTTCTCAATTCTGCCCTCTTTTGCGGTTCAACACTTCTAAAAAACGAAATCCATACATGGTGCTCTTAGCAATTCCCCATTGTTGTTTACCAGGCTTGGAAGAAGAAAGTATTGCAAGACATCCCTCGTGATATCCTCAAGAAAGGCTTTTTATTCCACTATGCTTCGCTCTCTAACGCTAAAAGTAAAACTACAACCAAAACTACTTTTTCTCCTCACAAACGCCCCACCGTGTATTTGTGGAAGAAATAATTGCTAACTTCAAACTCCCTCCCATCTATGCAGTAGCTGGCTTTCCGATCTGTATAATCTCGCTTGTAGCCTCATCGCTCCTCAACGTCGGCCAACTCGTTGCATCCGCTTCACACCCGTCAGCCCACATCCATCCTCGGGGGAGGGAGAAACACACCTTTCTTAAGATTCAACTCGACCTTCGTGCCCATAATCTTATACGTCGATTTCTCGGGATCAATAGGCCCATAAAGCGGATACGAGATCTTAAACCTCTTATTATCCGGCATCGGCAGATCCACATTCAACTCCCTCTCTCCAAACACAATCTTCGCACTCTCCTTATCCACCTTCTTCGCAAAGATCGAAACGATAACATTAGTATACGTCTGATAGAAGTCATTCCTACACTCGATGAGCTGCTCCTCCTCCTCGCTCTTCGGCGCGCCCACAAACAAGTGTTTACTCTTGGCACACCCATTGATCTTCAAAAACTGCTCAAACTCCAGAACCCGACGCTTGCAGCAGAGATACCCCTTCGACCCCTCGTGAAAAATTGGCGCACCAGGGTGGAAAACACACTTCTCATTGTCAAGGTGTCTATCTCCGCCCGGGAAGACGGCTTTGCAGCCGTTGCGCTTACATTTTGCACCCGCAGGGATGACGGCGCCGGGGGGATCTTGTTCGAGTGGCTTTTCGACCTTGGGGGGTGGTGGGGTGGCGGAGGGGGTGATTGTGGGGAGGGGCTTGGGGGTACCATAGGATTCGATACCGTCTGCGGAGGTGGAGGAGGGCGCGGAGACTTCGGTATGTTTTTGCGAGGAGCCTGCGTTGGGGCCTGAGGTTTGGACGGGCGCAAGGGTGGGAGCTGTCGTGGAGTGCTTGCCGGTTGTGCACGGGGGGATGGTAAGGAATTCTTCGAAGGAGAGAACCTGGTGAAGGTTTAGTCGGTGGTGGATGGAGGGTGTAGGGGGAGGGGAGGTACGCGAGGCTTGCAGCATTGCCATCCTGATGTTTGTTAGCGGGGCATAAATGCGAGGAGGGAGGAAATAGAATACCTTTCTGGCCCTCATGGAAGATTGGTGCTCCTGGGTGGTAGTAGCACGGCTCCTCCGGGTCTGTGAATGTCTTTTCACAGCCTTTGTGGGTGCATTTTTGGGCCATGGTGGTTAGGTTTGGATTATGGGTGTAAATTTATCGAGGGAGTTGAGAGGGATCGATTGTGTGGAGTTGATGGTGAGAAGCGAAGACGAGGCAGGAGAGGTCCTTTTTCTGGGGTAGAAGGTGCTAGAAGCATGGTGGGGCAATGCAGCGCACGGATCATCAAAAAGCCGGGTAGCTCCAGATCAGGGCTTGGCCGGAATTTGCCGTCAGACGGATAGCGATCAGGTACTGGGAACGTCGATCCATGGCTTTCGGTGGCTTACGGTAGAGGTGCTCTTTCTGCCCTCGCAACCAGTCGTCACAAGTACAGTCAGTTGCTTGCGAGCGACGAAAGCTCTGGGAGCGAGAGCACCCTTCTTCCTGCTCTTTATCACGGCTTCTATTGCTAGTTTCCGGTCGTGTGACGTCTTAGCACTTCTATCTAGTTGCTGAAATTGGATTTCAGTTGGCCAAAGAGCTTGCCAAGTAATGAATAAACAGCTCCAAACTCAACGCATACATATAGTCACCTTCACCCTCTCCACACATTTAACTACCTACTCACTAGGCCTCCTCTCCCTCCCATTCCCAACTCTCCTCCTCCTCCTCCCCTCCCCCGGTTCCGCCTCCTCCTTTACTCTCCAATAAAACGCATCCAACTGCATCTCGCACCTCAACGCAGTTCTGATAATCTCGACAGCACCCCAAACGCCGCGTTCCCCCTTCATGACCCAATAATCAACCGTTTCTCTTCTGGGGCTGCTCAGAAGCTGCTCAAAATCTCCCAACCCCAACTTCGGCACGACAGTGATACTATCCCCCGGCACGATCTCCCCAATCAAGAAGCTGCGTACCCTCCGCGGCAATAAGCCGAGTGTGTCCATTTGCCGAAGGATATGCTTCATCTCCATCCCGGCGAGTTTCAGCAGCTTAAGGTATACCCCGCGCCGGTGGTGGCGGTGGAGGTCTGAGGAAAGGAATGGAACGAGGTAGGGACGCGCCTGTGAGACAAGGAAGTGGTTAACGTTGAATTGTTCTGCGAGACGCGTGTACGGTGAGTCGCGATCAAGCGGTTGGTGTTCGCTCCACTTGCGCCATTGCACCTCGTCGCTGACCCAGGGGACAATTTGGTTGTTCTCATTTTTGCAAAGGAGTTGCACTTTCTCGAATAGCGGCGAGGGGGCGTTGGAGGCGCATGCGGCGGACCAGATTAGTACGTAGGGTGCAGTGAGGTAGTTTAAGACAGTAGGAACGGGATTGTGGGGATTTGAAGTGGAAACTGTGATGCAAAGAATTCGCTTCGTGCGTGTGTAAGCTTCCAGAAATGTTAAATCCCCCACATTAGCACGAACGCACGATTCAAGAACTTTGACATCCAACAGATATCCCGTTCTCCAGAAACGCAGGAGCTTCCGTTTCCAGCTGCCTGAGGACCTCGGAAACGCAGTGAGGTCTATCCCATCGCCCGAAAGGAAGTGTGGGAGCTCTGGATCGGTATGGATGGCCACCAACGCGGCGATCAGCGCCCCCACCCCCGTTCCGGTGATGATACGCGGCAGCAAACTCTGATGGTGGAGTGCGCGGACTACTCCTAGGTGGCATAATCCAAAAGTTGCACCGCCCTGTAGCATCAGTGCCGTCCTCCCAAATACCTGCCGGGTATCTGAGATAAACGAGAACTTTTGCTGATGAGAAAACTCTGCCGAAGGAGGGAGAGAGGCGATATGCGCTATCATCTCCACCACTGCATCAGTGTACGTTTCGATCAGAAGCTTTGTGCCGACGTGCGAGCGGCTAAATAGAGGCGTGCTTGTAATGTTTCCCAGGTTCCGGAGCAGGCCTGAACGGAGCGTTGCGATCCGGCTTTGTACCGGGAGATTATATGAGGCGAGGAGGGAGGAGAGACGCGCGGATATCAGGATATAGTCGTAATATCTCGAGATGGGATTTTGGCGCCCGGAAGATGTTAGCAGTGATGGAAAGTAGCATATAAAGTGGGGGAGAAGAACCATAAGTCATTCCCAAGCAATGTATCGAGCTCGAGAGCCGCGGCATACCACTCCTGATAGCAATTTGCCGTGGCCATACGTTCCTCGAGCTGGTGCTTTGGACATTTCCGAGTGAAGCGGTCACGGAGTAGCTGTGTGTACATTTAGTGGCTAACTTTCACGTTGATTGGAGAGGGGGACATGCGCTCCACCAGACTTCTATGACCACCAGAGTCAGTTTCAAAAGTGCGTAGAGAACTGAGCGGACAAGAAACAAGAAGGAGTGCGGAGACCGAACCGTCGCGATGTCCCCGGAGGAGTGCGAGGAAAACATGATGGCGACGGTGGGGGTAGTGACAGCGGGGACGGCGGCAGCTGCTGCAGCAAAGCGAGATTGGTGTTCATTTGATATTGATCTGGATGACAAGTGGTTCTGGCGGTCGCGGCAATCGGTCATCCGTTCACATGTGAGCACCGTGCCGTAGATGAAGCAGGGATCTGTCTCATGTGGTTGCAGGGATCTTGAATCTTGGGAAACAAGCGCAAGGCAACATCGAAAACGTCACCGACAGCTGCATCTATTCGTGCTCTACTTGAATCCTGCTCTATATCATAGTGATGATATATATATATATATCCTTTAACGCGATTATCTGCCGAATCCTCACCACGACCATTGCCTAGGGAACATCAGAACCACAATGGCCGTGCATAGCCGAGTGCCAAACATCTGCAAGGACACAGTATCAAAATTCATCGGGGAGTGCAACTAGGGGAGAAAAATGAATTCTGTACTGGCATAAACACAGCAAAACAACTCAATACAAGCACCGACACAGACACCCGCAAAGTACCTCAATAGCGCCTATCCCACTAGTTTTTCCCTGGAAGTTTCCCAAGATTGTTTTCATTCGTATCGCAGTCCTGTCCAATCGCAATCCTGTCCAACCGCTCCGCTCCGAAACTCCCCTCCCTACCATCACATTCAATCATTTCTACACTGTCCGTATACTGTTCCATTTCTACAGTCACCCATGATTGTTCCCATCGTTGTGCCTAGTAGACCTTCTTCTTCTCGTCAACGGAGAGAGAGCCGGGACCCATGTTCACGAGGAGTACCAATCCACCACTACAGCCCTATCAGCATACATCCAGAAACACGATTGAACTATTAGACTTACACAATGGACAGGATCTGGAAAAAGTCGTACTTGGCGAAATCCCGGTGGGGGTGGTGAGGATGAAGCTGTTCTCACGCATTAGCCCCATTTAAGGCTTCATCTATTCCACAAACAGCAAATGGCACTTACAGTCCAGAAGTTATTGATAATCACGTTGAAAATGCTCAGAATCACAACCAACAAAACCGCGCTCCATTTGGCCTTGAATCCAACAACAACCATCACGCAAGCCACAAGTCCGACAAAGCTGACTAGAATCCTGCTAATACTCCATTCGCCTGAGAAGACAAAGCCGATGAACAGGAAGACTAGGAGAACCCGACCAGCGAGCTGGAAGTAGACTTTCCTGTCCTTTTCGTCAATCTGGGGAAGACCGGCGAATGCGAATTTCTTGCGGTGGAACGAGTCGGAGAGGACCATGAGAAGTCCTCCGACCACCGACAGGTTTCGGAGGAAGAAGTTGAGATCGAAAATAAGCCCATATCCGAGGGCCTGGGTGACCACGACACCAAGAAGTCCGCCGACCGCGTACTCGGAGTGACGACGTGCAATGACCATCACCGACCCCGAAAGCATAAAAATAACATTCAGTGCCAAAAATAAATGCGTCAAGCCCCAAGGAACTAAAACGACTCGTCAACAAAGGTAAACGAGAGGGGAACCCCCAGGGAACGAACTGCTTCGGTAATCGCGGAGGTATGATAGCTGATCATTCCATTGTGTGATTATTCGAAGCGCGTCTTCAAGGAACGTTACGACGATCAAAAAGCGACCGATTGCGGGAAGATACCTGGTAACTACTAGTTAGTAGGTGCTTGTTGCCTTAGGAAGCCAGCAATTGCGACTCACGGCTTGACGGGATCGGCAAAAGTATCTAGTAGGTCCTCAATCTTACTCGTTTGGGCACGGATAGCGTCCAGAGGAGATGGGTCCGAATTGGCCGCCGAATGTGAAGGGCCACCGAATGGCCTGTGGTCTGGTCCTAAGTGGTAACCGGCGGTTCCTCTGATTTGTGACATCGCAAGTAGAGCTCGTTGAAGGAGGATGGGGATCTTCGAGAGACTGGAAGTGGAGAAATGTTAATGCAGGGGCGTCGAGTTGGTTGCAGCAAGAGAATGAGAGGACAGAAACCGGCGTCGGTAGTCGAGGGTTCGAAAGCGACCCGAAGGATAAGCGATGGACTGGAAGTGACGGTACCTGGAGCTGGAAATACGTACTGCGGTGGTAGTGGTTGTCGAGAAGAAGTGTGGACGTGAAGAGCTACTTGCGGCAGAGTGGAGGCGAAGAAGCAAGGTGTTCAGAACATCAACACTCATCGCATCAGAATGCAACACCTATCCACCAAACCCGCCATAATTCTGTGCATTAATATTCGAGTCATCTTTTTATTCATTTCCGAGTTGTAATTCGATCATCAAAACCGACTCTTTACATTTTGATTGATTGGCGTTTTGTCCCGGGTTCTTGCGAGCTGTGTTCTAAATCGGGGTTGGTGAGGGTCTCGAACGACTTACAATGAGCAAACGAGTGACAAGATTCGAGTGGTGTCAAACTCAATGATATGGGATGCGATGGTTTTTATAAGATTCAAAGCTCATTTTACATGCGGAAAATCTGCGCGGGTCTAGTGCAGCCATGGGCCAGCACTGCCGCGTAACAAGCTTCTCCCCTAGCCCTGCTTTGTCAAACAAACCACAGCCAAACAGAAACCACAACACCAGGCCTATTCAACTTCACACCCGCTCCTCCAATAATTGCCCGCTCTCTTTTTTATTGAATCTCACCTTCTGGCTTGTACTAATATAATACCGTTCGTTTTTATCAACGCTCTTTTCTGTTTGCATTTCCCCGTACTATCCTTTGACCGTCAACATGCCTACTATTAACGGAATCACTGCTTCAATTAACACTCATGACGGCCCTCTCGAAGAGTTTGATGTGGATGAGTTCCCCGGTGGTGTCAGCTGCTTTATCGTTGCACAGTAAAGCCCCCCTCCACACCATGCAGATTTCTTTACTTGAAGCACCAAACTGACATTACATGCCACTTTGTAGTAGCGGACAGCAGTTTTGGCTCAATTACTCCATAGAACATCCAATCCGAGCCAAGGCTGTCTCTGTCGAATTCCACGTTGATGGACACCGTATCGATACACAATTCCCACTGGCTGTCGAAGGAGATGGGCCACCATTGGTGGGTCCCGTAAAGTCGAGCATCACTTCTCAGTACGGAAAAGACGATGCTGGCAATGTTTATCGGCGGGATGTCTTCTTTACATTGGTAGACAAAGTCAAAAACAAGAATCCACGTTCAGCAAGTGCTCTTGTTGCACCTGAAACGGCCGGAACAATTGAGTGCAAGGTCTACCGTGCAGAGAAGACGGGTGAATGGAATGGAACGATATCCCCCGGTGTACTACCGGTACAAGGCCAAGGAGGGTCCCTACGAAAGAAAGGAGTTAGCCATACTGCCCGGCTAGGAGCATCTATTCCTGCGGCAAAGACAGTACGGTTCGTGTTACTATCGTTGAAGTTATTGGGAAGGCATAGCTAATTGTGAAAACAGATATACTTTCAAGAATCTCGACCCTGAGGATGGGCCTTTTGCGTTCTTTAGGTTTTATTACCGTTCAAAAAAATTCGTTCAACGCTCTCGACTTAGTAATTGGTCCCTGAGCCGACCTAGCTCGCCTGTTCAAATTCCTCGTCCTCTCAGCAGAAGTCTTACTAGGAAGTCGTCGTTGTACCAATCTCTCACCAGAGGAAAAGACTTTCTCGCAGATAAACTAACGTCCCGTCCATCCGAATCCTCTGAGCTGGAGCGGGTGGCTTCTCCTGACCCTATCCGCTCTTTCTCGTCCCTCGCCGCATCCAACATCGAGGCGAACATTCAACGGTTAGAATCAGACCTTGCTTTGGCTAGAAGCAATCTCGAAGATGAAGAAAGAGTTCAGGTGTTGCGAGGCAAACTCGAACAGTTAAAACAGAGCCCGCTACTACAAGCAAACACGGCTCCAAAAGAACCCAAGGGCAAGGAACCGGAATATCGTGTGGTTATTGAAGAGGAGGAAGGTTCGAGCCTGAAAGAGAGGGAAAGTGTCAGTGGTGGAAGAAGTACGGATATTCTAGGAGACAGCCATAACGAACCTAAGGCTGAGGCTTCTCATTGAGAGTGGATTACTGTTGATGGTGGTCAGGCAGGGTTACCAAAATAGTGTGATGGGTTCCGGCTGGCTGGGATACACTGTCTTTCCACTCGGCCGAGTGTTTTGCTTCTGTTTCTTTTATGAACACAGCGTTCGTTAAGCGGTATGGCGTTTCGGTATTCTGTTTGCAGTGGATGAGGCGTTTATGTTTAGTCTTGTAGGATTGAGATCCATTGTATGAGTAGGGAATGGAGTGGAAGGTGGTCAATAATTCTTCCCGTGCCTAAGTTATGTTAGCCTTTTCGGATCCTCGGAACGCACCACAGGTTTGAACTTCACTCCAGATCCCAGTTATACCAAAAATCATTCTTTTCTCTTCCAACTCCACCGCTCCAACCAAAAAGCATTTATATACACAGCACAAGTCAAAGGAACAAAGAGCTAAGTACGCCAGCCACCACCCGCTGTATGCAAAAGACAAAACACCTGGCCCAGAAAAAGAAAAACAAAGAACGAACGACACAAAAAGAACAAAACCCCAGCAATAAAAAGAGTACATAAGCAAAGTAATTAGATCCAGACCTTCCTCTCCCCTCTCCCCTTCCTGCGCGTGTGGGTTATGGCTGCGGCCGCTCAATTCTGCTCCTCTCTTCCTTCCTATCCGCCCTCCTCGCCCCCTCCTCACTAGCCCCCGACAACCCAGTCCCGCGCCTCACACCCGTAACCAACGGCCCATCCATGTCCTCCAGCACCCCCTCGCGATACCTCCCGCGGCCCCACCGCTGCGGCCCCGCAACCATATTCTCGAACGCCAAGGGCACGCCACTAAGCGTGCCCGGTTCCCCCGAAGACATGCTCCCGGAGCGCGAGCGCACGCGGTAGGCATTGATGGTGCGGTTCAGGGAGTTAATGTCGCGGGCGGAGGGCGGGGGGAGGGTCATCCAGCCGGTCTCGTACAGGGCGGAGACGACGGGGGGGTGGCGCTCGTTTACGGGGGGGTGGATGCGGGCGGGAGCGGGGAGCGACAGCATTGACACGGGGGTCACGGGCTGCTCGGTGATGGGGGTTGAGGGGGGTTGTTGGTGCGAGTGCGAGGTCCCCGAGCGCTGCGGGTAGTTCTCGATTTCTTCGCGCCAGATGTGGGCGGACGCCTTCACGGTGTGTTTTGACGCTGAGTCGGAACGTGGACGCGTACGCTGCAGGCAGGAGCAGGAGAAGATGTAGAATGTGACGACGGAGATGAGGGAGGAGGCTGACATCGCGGTGGTGCTGGTGCTGGTGGTGGTGGTGATGGTTATGGTTAAGCTTTCCACCCCGCGATCAGGCGGAAACGGAGGAGGATGGGATCTTCGGCGGCCTGCTGGTGGGGGGGTGGCATGTAGATGGTTGGGATGAAGAGTGTTGGGTGTGCGTATGCATGTTTCAATAATCGAACCACCGAAACCCCCTAATGTTCGCTCGAATGTGGTACCTGGCTGGATCCCGGGAGGCAGGGATGTGATAAGCGCGTTGCGTCGCGGCGTCCGTGCGGCATTTTTATAATCTCGTCTTCTTCGTCCAAGCAGCTTATATAGAGTCCAGAGCGCCCCCGGCTGGGAAAGTATCGAACTGCAGAAAAGGATCAACGGAATGCGACGTTGTGTGGCTTTGTGAGTTCGTGGTAGCTCTGATACCCCGCACCCTCAGCTCTCGGCCCGGCCGCGCAATTGTACTACCCCACATTGTGCAAAAATGCCGCGCATTGAACGGAACTGGCACTGACAACACGATGGTGGTGGGGGAGACCTGACCAATAATAGGCAATCGTGAATGCTAGTGGTTGGCGATGAGCATCAGTATCGGCCAGGGGGAGATATTCGCGATCGTTTCGAATGCGATGAGAAATTTTTTTTTCGCTGCAACGCTTGTGCCTGGACGTGGGGGGACTGATTACTTACTTACCTGCGGGAGAAATTCTGGTGGCGACGAACACCAGGTGCCGGCATCCAGATCCGAGATATCGTGTACAAAGTTCGAGATAAGACAGTATTATTACCATACAGCTATCGACCGGTGAAGGACGATATCGGGCCCTGGATCTGTCTACATCGTCAGCGGTGGAAACTCCATCGATCGCCTGGGAAATGGTAACGCTGCCGGGTTTTCACAGACCAATCTCAATATATTTACTGGTAACAGTGTGTAACATGGTAGTCAAGAGGAATATCTAGGTCATTGATGTCATCGAATCTGCATCAATACCCCGCATCCAGGCCCTACAGTACCGATCCACGTATATATACCCCTGCAACGGATTTTGCTTCGAGGACAAGACCCCTCCTCACTCTATATGAACCACCGTTCCCACGTGCACGGACGCTATGTATGTCGATCAACCTTATTCCAACGACCGGCGTTGGCAGAAATCTTGCCGCTTTTCGTAGAGCGTATTGCTGATACCGGGGCGTGGCAGATAAATTATAAACTGACGCCATGTGGACCAAAAACTGAAACACACCTCCCGACTGGATCATTCGGTACAGTATCCGGCAAGAGATAGCCGGGTCTTTTGGTGTTCGTCGTCGGTTGTTTTACCTTGGTTTCAGAGCGGCTCCTTCTGGTGAGTACTCGATCCATAGACATGGAGTAGATGACACGTGCAGTTGATCGTAGTCTCGGTCTCGATCATACGCTTGGACATCAAGTGTTCCACAACTTGTTGTTTTAGTGGCTAACTGAGACTACCGAAAACGTATGTACGTCCGGATTCCCACCAGGACTAATTTCCGTTGAGCCGGAACTCGTCGAAGACGACACTGAATTAGTAGTTAGTACCAGAAACGCTGAGTGTCTTAACATTGATCGCTTCTTCATGGTATCTCTTCTCTAAGCACGGCCGGTTAGAGGGTCGTGACTCAACGAATCCTCATAAGTCTGCAGACCACATACTTATACCTTAGTTCTTACGCAACTTCACAGGCACCGGCAACCAAGTTGGTATCTCATCAGACGAGATATTGCGACTTTCTTCCACATCTCGTCTGGCGCCGAGAATAGTGTTTGCGGATCCACGAAGACGGCCGACGCTCTAGAGTCCGTCCAAACCCATCGCCTTTCCGTTTTGGAGATGGGCTTCAATGTCGACATGGATCTGCTCCCCACCCGCACCTCCAGCCAGAATATGTGATGTGATGTAATCCTCGTCGAAAGTGACTTGAAAATCCCCAGAGAATTGTTTGTTTGTAATCATTTTGCATTCGGCCGCGTCGCGGCCATGGCATATAAGAACAGGACCCCCACTAAACCCTATAGCCGTTTCCGCACAAATTAAAACTCTAAAGACCCAGGAATCTGACAAAACCCGAAGCCCCGAAATTAGAACCCACACGGCAAAGTCACAGCCAAAGCCCAGCAAAAAAATCCCACAATCTCCCCCATAACTTCTTTTTGTCTCGGTTTGCCCACTGAATTACCACAGGTACCGGCCAGAAAGTGGTGCCGCTCCGAATTACTACCAGACACAGCCGTATTCCCCCTCCAATCAGTGGGCATAGCTTCCCAAAGATTTCAGACCCCCAACTTCTTAAACCCTTCTAATCCCGATTAGTCTCCGCTATTTATTAGTCCTCGCCAAGGCCTGCTGCAGAGTTTCATTGATGCTATCGCAGTGGAATACCCCAACCGGCCGAAGGGCCAGCAGCATCGTGGGTCCGGAAAAGAGGACTCCCTAGAACATTCAAGGCACGCTGTTCATCATAGGGCTAACAGGTCGGGGGGCGAGTGGTGATGTTATCATAAGGTCGTTTAGTCTCTCAGAATTCTCTTCACTGAGCCTGGTTTGTCGTTAAATACTGGCGTAAAACTTTCGAAAGAAAGCGAGTGGCCCTAGAAGAGGGACTACCGATCGACGTCGATGCTGAGTGGATTTGGTGACGAGGTACACTCTGTTTTCGACCTGGTAACGTACTTGCAGAGCGGACACACACAGGAAAAGTCGTGATGAAGCCAAAGTAAAACCCCGCTTTGCCCCGCGAGGGGAAAAGCTTGGCAAAACCAGGCGGAGAGGGTGGTTGTCGAAGGTGTGTGTATCCCCAGAGAATACTTCGGCAGACACAGCCACCACAGCCACTGTAGCGCTCCTAGCCTCGTTTGATCACGTGTACGTTCTTTCTGCCGTGATCTCCGCTGCCGCTGAGTGTCCACAGGGTCGCCGGGTCGATGGAGGGGTTGCCTGCGTTCATGGTACAGTCGAAAATGGAGATATTGGTACTCTGGTGGGGGGGTGGGGAGGTATTGATGGTGGTAATGTTTGGGTGACGTTCAGGGGAGCCAATCACAGTAAATACCACAAACGCGCACTCGGTTCCAGCCTCCACCTCCCAACCCTCTAGGCTTGACTCTGAACCATCGCTTTTGCCCATCGCTTCCTGGGCGTGATTTGTGACTGTCACTTGTTTTGGGACGAGAAGGTACTTAAGCCGCACACCTATTATCGCCATCCACGAACTAAAGCAGTGAAGAGAAGATGAGCGCGTTAACTATGTACAAGCTCGTGATGATATGAAGTAATCAACAAACCCAACATACAACAACTCCAAGCGCCTAGAATGACAAGAACAATGACCGAACCGTGTTGTTGTGTAATGAGCAGGTTCAAGTGGTGCTTGTATCTGTGGCGTTGAATGCGGTGTGGTATGGGCTTGAGGAAGAGGAGATGTGAGTCGTCGTTGTGAGGGGCAGGTGGAGGAAGGATTATTTCTTGGTTCTCTCAAAAAAGAGCAAAAAGTAGATGCTGGTGAATAAGTAAGTGTGAAATGATTGCTCCTATAACAGAGGCATTTTATATTAAGTAAGGAGGAGAGTACCCCCCACTCGAATGTGCAGGTTACATGAATGCCAAGGCCCAATTAATTGCGGGTCGTTTTTCTATCGCGACGTGTTGACATCACGGTGGTCTGGAGCTAGATAAATGTAGCAAGGTTTGAGCTACACTCTAGTTTGTAAAACGATTAATAACTTGTGCACTTACTTTGTTTGATGTTTTATGGGGTGTGGAAGCTGCAGCATTTGCGCGTCTGCGTAGACTTAAATGGTGTAACCATGCTCTCTATCAAATTATGCACTTTTCAGCAGCGCATGCGAGACGTTTGATCTCAGACCAATTTGAGAAAACAGCACTTAGAACACTTCAGACAGGCCCCGAGCAATGAGTGCTGATCAGACCCCTAATACCTTACTGATTACTACCATTGTAGCATTCAAAGCAGATAGCCGCTGTCTTGCCGCCGCACACATGGCAAACAACATCATCCTTGAGAAGACTGACAGCCGTGGTGAATTTAATCTCCCTCCAGCAACCTCTTCCCCTGGCCCCGAAGACTCCGAGTACCACTCACACTCTTCCAAGCAACTTCAAATAAGGCTAGACCGCCACAACGCCTACTTCCCCTACCGCGAAGAGTCTCCACCAGTACCGGCAGCCACATACGCATTGTCCACCACCCCGGCCTTTCGTGAGACCGTGCGGCAACTATCACGGTCGACCGACACGATGAGGGTTTGCGGTTGTTCCCTTCTGTACATCTCTAATTGCTAACAAACAACAACAAACAGCCCACCACGATCACCAAACTCTACCTCACTTCGATGGCCCCAACCAGTTTCCCGTACTATCGTCCGCCGGACCTTGACAACACCGGTGCATTCACAGGGGAGATACGGCTTGACCTCCGACCCTTAATGGGTATCCCGCCAAAGCTTTCTGTCCACTTCCTTGCGCTTCTTCCAGGCCACCGGGGCACGATGAGAGTACGGTTGTTCCCCAACAACGGATTACAGGATGTTTTGATCACAAGGAGCGAAGGTGGGGATAAGGTGGAAGTGCGGTTCCTATGTGCGGCCACCGTCGTTGCTCAGCAAGTGATCGAGGGCTTGTCGAAAAAGTGGGAGGGGTCGCCGTTGATGGATTCAATGAAAGGCGGGCCTGAGTGTGTGTTTGTTGGCGGACTTGGAGAGAAGGGCAGGCAATCGTGGGCGGGGTTTATTGAGGAGGTAAGTTCCGTGCGTCTGGAGAAGAGGGGCGTTGCTGACGATGGCGATAGTTTAATCGGGCCAGGGCGGGTGGATCGTCTCAACTACCACTACCATCGCTCCCGCCGCCTCCACTGCCACAACAGTCGAAGGTTCCTCTTATAGAAGTACCAATTAACGGTGACGATGAGGTAGAAACAATTCTGAACAACGCCGTCCCTCCTTCCCCGGAGGTCGTCAAAAGCACCACCCTCCGCTTGTCCCCATCCCCCAGCACTCCCACAAATTCCGAATGGATACGTCATGCCTCGCCACCCCTCCCCGATTTTGACTTACGTTCCAACACACGCTCTCCAGTGTGGCTCTCCTACTCACAGCTAACAAGCGACCGACTGCTTCTTCCACCGCCCAAGCGTCTCCCGCGCTCAGTCTTGCATCTCCACAACCTCCATCTCTTCACCCTCTCACACTACGTAACCTATACTGGCTCCCCTAGACACTGCACATACCCACTCTCCCTTACCCTTGACTCGTACTACTGCGAGTTGTCCATCCACATTCCAGGAATTGAAGCGCCAATCAGAGTCGATATCCCGATAGCGTTTGAGAGCGGGTTTACATGGCGCTTCCACGACACGGAGAAGAACGTGTTGGTGATGAGGGTTCAGGGTGAGTTGGCGCACCTTAAGGAAGGGATTAGAAAGCCGGGAGTGTCGGAAGGTACTAAGGGGGGCAGGTTTTGGGAGGAGTACCAGTGGCGGTGGACCGAAGGGAGAGGAGGCACGAAGGAGGTGCTGGATTGTGGTGAGACGGTGTGGATTCATGCCGAGGGGAAGGGTGGGATCAGGGCTGTGGGAGAGTTTGCGAGTGAGCTTGAAGAGGTTAGGTGGGGCAGGAAAAGGGGTTGAAGGGAGTGGATGTGGGTGAATACAGCTTATATTTTTCTCTGGTATATTACCAGAGATATTTGCAGCACCATAGCAACTTTGGAAGTCATGCACTAGCTTCATTCGACGTGTTACTAGGAAGTGGGATTTGCCGGTTTTTTTTCATCTTATCAGAATAGACTTTCTGTCACACTTCGTTTTATAACTTTTGTTCGCGGTTCCTGGTTCGAAGTTATGCAAATTGACGGCTTGTTCCTGCAGTGGCAGTATGCCAGTTGTTCTGACCCATTCGTGGAATCGCCTCATCCATGGACGGCTACCACGAATGGCTCACAACACAGTCCATCTAGGATTCAACATTGATGAGGAGAGAGAACCTCCTCTCTTCAATAGCACGCATACTCATTATGATAAATGGTTCATGCAACGTAATCACAAACGCTCACTCACGCATCCCCGCATCTTAAACTCAACAAACCAACACCGGCCAAGCCAAGCGGTATAACTTCCATTATTCCCCACATGCCGAAGCCATCAGCGACATGCGTCACCAATTATCTACACGACCGTGGACATAATCCGAGTTAGCTACCCTTCCTTCTGCCACTCCATCCTCCTCAGCGGTTTCCCAAAAGCACGTCTTGATGCCCTATCATCCGGAGCAGATTCAACGCGGCTGCTCTCATTAAGACATGGTTACATGTGCCGAGTGCTTAAATCCGGCGCACGATATAGTCGATAAGATACGCTTACGCTCAGCCGATATTCGTACATGCGGAACCCGTTTTTGCTCTGGGGTGGGTGGATTTCGGAGATGGCGAGAAGTACCAACGTGAGAGAATTTATTGTGAAGTGGAAGGATTTGAGAGTTAAGGGTGTGGAGAGATATGGAATTTGGGGAGGTTGGTTAAGGAGGCAGATGAGGCGATGGGGCTTTGGGAGGGTGAGAATGAGGTTGGTGGAAATTTGCGGAGGCGGGAGGGTTGAGACGGAGAGGGTTTTTGGCTGGAGCTTTCTTGCGGAAATGCTTGTTGGAAGGTATGAGGGGACACGGTCTCCCTTCTTCCCTCCTTCCCTCCTTCCTGCCACATTTGCTGACTGCTGACATGTCGAATAGCCATAATGGAGCTCTTGTGCTACCCGCAACATTATATCAGGATCATCAGAATCAAGAATGCCTCATCAGCTCAACCACAGCTTACCTCGTCCATCCCCAAAACAATCACCTGTTTCTAGCCCCTGTTACACACTACTATATACCTATTATACAACTACTTACACTGTGGGGTACATAATAGTCACAAGTCGCTGAGATTATAGCTTCTATTTGCTGTTAGGAACTATTTGAGTATAGGAACATTAGTTTTAGAATAGGAATGGCTCCGATTTGAGCTTTATATGCTTGATGGTAGCAAGGAGAGATGAATGGATTACCCGTCGGACTAAGATATATTATTGAATCTGGGGAGTTTTAGGGGTTGCTTACAATGGCAGCCGCCATGGGCATAGTGGAGAAGTTGATCTTGCACGGCCGCCCTGGCGGGCTTTTTAAAGATTTCAATGCCCAAGACTTCGGTCTATATCTCATTTGGTTGAAAAAGCCGTGCTTATTGAAGGCCTCACATTAGTTTGTTGATAACTTGGGGTATATAATTGGAATATGAATTTTGAACGTGGCGTACGGAGGACCTGCTACATACCTCTGTTAAATACCGTTACTTGAAGTAATTTCCTCTCGACTTAGACGCGGGTTGGATTATGTACCCACCTTGATCTCAACGTGGGAGAAGAAAGAGTGGGATTAGTGAGTATAAATGGTTATTGCCTGAAGGATACCTATATACAAAGCTAACAGCCCTGACCCTGATTGTACTACGATCGCTTTGCTTTCCTAGTTGCCCCGCAGAAAGGGCAGTTTTTTCTGCAGGTAGTTACCCACTAGCAGGGCCCGCAGATCTGGGGACTGCGAGGCTGACTTTAATTAATCTAGAAACCTTATGGAAACGCCACCTCTTTATTCTATGATGCAACCGAATGTATTCTATCCGCAACTGACTTTTGTTTCTAGTACTGTGTCGTCTGATACGATCTTTTCTCCCCAGGTTATGACGGTATATGTAACTGATTGTTTCGTGTTCGTTTGCTGTTTGATAATTCGCCGGAGGACCCCGCTGATGATGCTTTATTTATCAGCTCTGCATTGCAGGGTCTCTACATCGCTTGGCGGATTCACAGGTTGTACTATATGTACTCCGAAACCATCGGTATGACCCGATCTGGACTACTAACGATGTCTAATGCACATAATACGATATATATTGCAGCCGGCAAAATAGAGCCATGGAGGTGTTGTTCGAGGATGTCAAATTTGAATACAGCGTAAAATTCGTTAATGGCCGTTTCAGAGGGAAATAAATCCGGTTCATGCATTCTGACTCTCAATTTTTGTCATGTGATTGTAAGAGAAGCTATTTGATCAATTGGTTGTATATGTAATGAGAAGAGTGCAGTAACGAACTGGTTGGGGAAAACTTAGCGAGGAAACAAACAGGAGAATAGAACGTCTTATCCGACTACATGCGAAAATAGCCAACATTCAAAAAAACTCCAATCAACGCCGTCCCCTTCTATAAACTTCCTCAAATCGGTACTGCGCGCCCCAGCCCCCACCAACTCCAATCTCCTTGCCTATGATCCCTTATCATCAACCATTAATGCTTCGCTGAAATTGTGGAAGGAGCCTAGCTAGAGGTCGCTAAAGACCTAAAATACATAACTATGGAGTATGATAAAAGTGTTGAGCCTTTTATATAAAGACTAAAATCTAGCTTTTATCCTTAGAGAAGCTTCCCAAACGCCATACAGAATCATTCCCTAAGGCTTTCATAAGCCATATACAGAAGTTTTAGCTTTATAAGGATTTTAAGTTTTATTGAACTTCCTATAGGTAGTCTCGAACCGAGACTATTACTATAGGGTAAGTAGTTATCAATGAAAGTGAGCTAGTTCCATAAAATGGCTAGGACTCACAGCCTCAAAAAAACAAAAATTACGCCCAACGCAAACAAGATCCGCGATACAGAATTCCGCAATTATATGCGTGCATCAAAGTGAGAAGACAATTTGAAACCACAATGGCCAGCTCTCATGATGAGATCGTATGGTAAAGTACATCTTCGCAGTAAGCGGTATATTCAAGGTAGGTTAGGCCACGATTTTGGCCTCAATAGTACAGTAGAGGCTGTTGCCAACGGACCAGTTGTTGCACCCTAGCACGGGTTGGCCTATCTCATGGTTAAGACGCCCTGCTATGGAGGCTGGCCATAAGCTCAGCAGCCTTACTGCAGGGGGGAAACTTTCGGCCGCTATAGTTTTTGGTTGTTTGGTCGCTTGAGCCATCTCTGCAACCTCCCTATGAGTGACACCTCGTCAACAAGTGGGGCGTAGTTTAGCGTACCATATGCCGGAGATTTCCGCAGATAGTGTGAGTTAAAATACGAATGGGATCCTTAACCCAAGCCCTAATCGCAGCTGTTACCACCTCATAACAAGACTTCGATCGCAGCGCACTGCCTGTCTTGGCCTGAAAAACTAGCGAACGGATCTTACAGGCCTGGAACTTAGGACAAACTCCGGGGCCTGGGGACTAAGTTAACTCGATGACATGGTGATACTCAGAGCCGGTAATCCATTTCTCTCGGGGTCACTCAAAGTGTCGTATTATTGTAGTACGTGTAGGTTGCACAAGAGGGTGAATATGCGGCGTTTATTCGCCAGGTTTCCGGCCCCAAACGCCAAGGCGAATGGAAGTGATTACTGACCTCGAGTATGCAAGCTGCATGTATGGTGCTCACATACCTAAACCACCGTGGCTCACACACATATTGTAGCCCACTCCGCCACAATTTTAGCGCAAAAAGCTTATTATCGAGTAAATATACTGTCAAAAAAGCCCTTCCTCCCAGAATAGATGGTCTTGCTGACCGATCACATTGCAGCTTACCACACCCTTCTACTCCAGGGCTGAGTTTAGAGACATGACATCTGATCCGCATGTGCTGCTTCCTCTACTCATATTATTAGTCCATGTCCTTAGCGGTATCAGCAAAGCAATTCTCTTCGGCATATACATGACAAAACAGCAGTATCTCCGCCAAGTGCTGACCGAGTCACGATGGCTCAGAGAATACCCACACCACTTTTCACTTAGCTGGATGATAAATACCAGATAGAGTACCTACAACCCCTCCTTCGATATCCCATCTACAACACCATGTCAAACACCATGTACCAATCTCAGCGCCCGCGACCAAAGCACACCCAGTTGCCTCGTTTATATACACGTTTCTCAACCGCTCCACAGCCACAATACACCATCGCTGCCTACCCACCCATTCCCGCACGGCAACGACAGTCCCAACCGCCGCCGCCGCGAGAGCTTCCCACACCTCTCCGCATCGCACGTCCCGTCTCGTACCGTTCATACACGACCGCACCGCGCACGCGGCAACCAGAAACAGGAGCTCAGGCCCTGCCAAGATCGAAATACATCCCCGCAGAACTGCCAACTGGGGAATATGTACCCTTCGGAGCCAAGAAACCGGTAAAGAGCGGGGTAGATGAGATTTCAACGATGGTACAAGCCTCGATCGAAGTTATTTCACGGGAACAGTCAGACGATATTGAAATAGTCCATGCGAGTCCCGGGGGGGATTACCTGGCTACGCCGCTCTGCGCGCCGGGTGCTTTTAGAGCCCTAACACCGCCTACGCCTTCAATCTCAACGTCCATTCAGTCGACTCCTATCCAAAGACCACTCTCCGCGCCACCAACACCGTCAAGTGCAAGCCTATTCAGTCAGGTGCGCAAATCGTTGACATTTAGTGACGACTTGTGGGCGGATATCGACGAAGAGATGGAGAGCGAGGAGTATACGGATGAGTTTAATGATGTGCTGGAGGAATACCATGATCAACGATTGGGGAGAATTAGAATAGGGACGATTCGGAGGTAGACGGTAACGAATGGGAGGAAAGCGTTGGATTGGTGTTTGGTGGTGTCTTTTGTGTTTCTTTTTGGCGAATATGAACTTTCTTCGGGCGGGAATATAGCGTCGGTGCATATGGTGTTTTATTGATTTCATTCGGTTTTCAGGGCAGATTGTTATTTTTTTGTACGTGTTCTTGAAGTTTCGGTGCCGTTAGGGAAAGGTCGAATGGACGTAGCCCAAATTAAATAATCCACTCCCCTCTTTTCCCTCCTAATCCGGTAGTCATTTCACGATCCGGTGAGGCTACCTAAAGCATTCTTGACCGAAGATGGGCAACCTGTAGCGAGGGACGCCGGCGTATTCTCTTCCTTGGCCCACTTCCCACATCAAATGCAGTGACCTCCAAACCATCCGGCGGAGTTACCGTGTCATAGACCGGCTCCGGAATTTGCATATCCGCACAAATCCTTCGAAACACCTGCGACTGACTCCACAGCCAATCATCCGCGTATGGATCGGCGCCTTTCGTCAGAAGCAACTGTATGATTCCCAATCCCCTTTGATCCACGCCTTCTGGCGTGTCATAGTCGTCGAAGCCACCCAAATCCGCACGTTGCTCGATGGGGAAAGTGCTGAACAGAGCGCCATGGCTGCGGATGCCCAGCATCGCTGTATACAGCAAAGTACTACCATGATAGGCGTTGGCATTGACGTCGGCACCGCGCTTAATTAGTAAGCGTACCAGCGTCTCGCGGTAGTAAAAGACGGCCATACACAGCAGCGTTGGCCCCCTTCCTCCATACACATTGGGCAGCCTGGTGTTGATATCGAGGCCGTGGTCAAGGAAGAGCTCTATTGAAGAAGCCGGACATTCCCTGAACGCAAATGCAATAATCCTGTCAAAAACCGGAGAGGGAGCTGCAGGAGAACCAACAGAATCCTGTCTCCTCACACCAAGTGCGATAGCGCGCTTGTACAAGCTGCCATTTCCTTGCTTGTACAGAAACCAGTTCGTGCGGACGAGAGAGTTTAAATCCCCGAGCTTGTTCAGACGACTGGTGACGACGACTTGGAGGAGCGAAGGTGGGAGCCTGAAGATCGGTGGGGTTGCTTGCTGCACGCGATGTAAGAGGAGATTGTAGAACCGCTTGCTTGTACGGAGGAAGGAGTAGAGGTCCTTGAAGGTGACAAAAGTATCCGTAATAATGAGGAGGATCTCGGTCGGTAATTGGTGAAGCGTTGCCATTTTTGCGTACTGGAAGTATCTGAGGGGTTCAAAGACATACATAAACTCCGGGACTATGACTCTATCGGAGAATAGCCGACTTGGCCTGCAAGAGAATCCACCCGTCGGCCTGTGTGCGAGGAAATGCGGGGAAGAGCCGCCTCGGCTGAGATGCGGAGTTGTCATGCATGTAGCACGTGACTGATTGTCAGGAGGTAGCTAACAGGCGGCTTTAGATGGTTCATTGTCAATTCGAATTCTTTGTTGGACGTTGCGACTTACTTCTTTCTGGTGTACGTTTTAGATGGATTGTGTTTGGTATAATAGTATGTATTCTATTGTACTATGTGTTGTGTGTGTGAGGGAGAGATGTGGACAAATACCAGCATATATCAAAATTACTTAGTGCTGATGAGGGAATGCAGAAAGTACAAGTATGCCAAGCTCGTAGCTATTCAGTGGTTGAAACGAAGAAAACTGACTTTATGATATGGGGTTATTTATGGGTCGTGAACGACACAGACATTCCCCATCAACGCCTTTAGTATGCAACAGTTCTTCAGTACCATGACAAGTGCCCGTACATGCAACTCTGAGATATATGGACTACTGGAACGACTACCCGGGATATGGAATTCAAGGCAGACAGATATATAGTTGGTGTCCAGACACATCTTTGGAAGTTTGCTTAATGGGTGGAGTCCTTTTCCATACAAACGGCTTGCAAGAGAGCTAGTACTTTGAGCGGAGACAGTGCAGAGTCAGGGTTTATCCAGTACTCTATTATCAGGCGCTGGGAGGAATGCTAATAACAATTCTGTTGCAGCTTTTGCGTGATTGGGAATATTCGACCGCCGTGAGGGCAATGACTGACCCAATTTCTTCAGTTGGACTAGTTATCATTTCTTGGATGATCATCGAGGATAGACTGTATGTAATGGGATCAGAGAAAGGGATTAAAGTAGGTACTTAAAACAACCTGTCTTATAATAACCAAAAGCAGTATATTAGATTTTTATACCTATATTCCTCAGACTCCAAGTTTTGTTGCGGTAGTTTGAAGGTTTGTGGTGCTTATAATGTAAGGCCTGGTTGTGTTAAATTAAAACTAAAAACGAACATTGGGGTTGAATACTTGAACAGTCAGGAAATATCCACGACTAACCTCCCCGCAACCCGTCTGAAAGATTCGAAAGTCCAGTTATTCCATCTTTGTCCGCATCGCACATGGATGGTTGCAAGCATACTCTCCGGTGCTACTATAAATTCCTTTAGTCTCGGCCTCACTTCAGTTACATATGTGCATTCAAAATCCATGCAAAATTCCAAAGTTTTAAGTCGGGGGAGCAAAACAGCGTCGCGGAGGAGTGGCATCTGTGCCGTCAAAAATTAGACCTGAAGGTATCGGAGTAAATGAAGGAAAAAATGGAGAGTATCACCCATTGCTGAACATTAATTGCAAGCCTTTGAAGATTCTTGCACTCAGAGATGGCCCTGGAAAGTATGTCGTTATAACCATGATCCTGATGGTACCGCAAGAAAATAGATAGATCTTTCAATGAAGCCCTATGGACATGCAATATAGGTACAATGTAAGTGTCGTATTTGAAGCTCATATACCAGAGTTTAAGCCGCACTATTCCTTCGTACGATCCTAGGTAGTCCATCAATCTCTTTGATGCACGCGCTTCTAACACTGATAAGCAAATCCCTGTTGTCGCTAGCGCACCCCATAGCGCGTCGCCGTCCCCAGTTATATACTTACCCAGCACGAGGCTGGTGAGGTGGCGGATATGTGGGAGCATCGCTTCAACACCCAAAGGAGTGACCATCCAGTAGTCCAACACCAGGGATCTCAATGAAAGTGGGGGACATCTCGCGATACAATCCAGACCGAAGAGCTCCACAAGCTTGTAATTGTTTTTGTATCCAAAATTTGGAGAAATACGCGGAATGACAGCAAGGCGTTCGAGCCTAGGAGTGCGAGCAAGAGTGCGCGCGAGGGACTGTAGGAACTCCTGCTTGGTGTACTCAATGGTTAACCTAGGGAGACTGTCCGATGTATTGCTGTCAGAGACCACCGTCAAATACTTCAGCTGTGAACAAGGGCCGAGCCCGGGCAGTGGAACGAAGTCGGGCGAAATAGGACTCTCAATATGGAGGCTATGTAGCCGGGGAAGACATGCGAGGACCCCGGAAATGTCCAATACAGCGCGGCGGCCTAATAACACCCACAGCTCTTGCGTATACTTCTCGGCCGAAGAACGAGTGATTCCTGGCTTGAGAAGAGAACTGCAAAGAGTTTCGCTACCCCTGGCATGTCTGAAGCTGATGGCAAGGCTGCGGAAGGCGAATGGAGCCGCGTTGGTTCGAGTTGTCCAACAAGTACGGCAGAGTGCGAGGAAGGTTGGTTCATCGACCTGAAGCACATGAGAATGTTGGCGGAGAGAAGGCGTTTGTAGAGTGCTAGGTATGGAATATACTTACATATGATATGATATGGCGCAGTAACTCAAATGGAAGAGTAACAAGCATTGTTAGTAGACAATGGCTGTCGAAGGTGTAAGGTAGTGGGGTCTAACGTTGCGGGAGAGGGCGTTGTGTTTTTCTCAGAATATGGATTTTGCGACTAAGTGTTGTACTTGCCTTTAGTACCAATTATTAAGGCTTTGGGTTGAAGTGTGATGTAGCTTAGTAGCCGTTAAACAGAGCGAGACTAGCGCTCTTTACCTGCCAAGAATAAGTATAATGTCCTCCATCCCCTAACGATACACAAATTGAGTATTGAAATTGGATGGGTCCATCGTATGCCATAAAGTCACGGTCCAGAGCCGCGCGAGTGCAAGCGGGGAGATAAGCATCAAGGTACATGATATCAATAAACACAGCAGATACGTACCTCGGCTGCTCGATAGAAACAACACACGGCGAGGCGAAGCGAGAAAGCATGCGAAGACACGAAGAGTAACGTCCAAACACCTCAATTCGAATTAGCGATTAATCTCAACCCCTGCGCCAAACGCCGCCTATATCTAACCATCACCCCCCCTCCAGCCACTACTCGAGTTACCTCTCAAGTCTCTTCCTCATCTCTGCCACCTCCCTCTCCCTCTCCGCCAATTTCTCCCTAATATCTTGGACATGTTCCTGCACGACCCTCAGCCCCTCGCCAAGGCGATCCAGCTCCAGCGCCTCTGTCTCCGCCACGAACTCTTCCCTACTCTTTGCTTTCGCTTTAGTGGGTAATCTCGCCGTCCCTCTCGATGTGAGCACGTCATACATCGCCTCTGTAGGCTCATTAAACACTAACTCGTCGTACACAGTGCTCTTAACTGGTCGTCTATCCAATCGCGCGGCCTCCATCTCCCCTTCATCGCCGAGGTACGGATGAAGCTTGAGGTAGTGGAACAGCGTAATCGGCTTTTCGTTGCTCTCCGCGTGGAAGAAGAGCTTGATCTGAATTTCGAACTCGCCCCAACCGGACTCCGTGACTTCGAATGGCGGGTGCTCGAGTGCTTTGTGCAGGATCGCGTTAGCGGCGAAGGAAGAGGGACGCGAAGAGAGGTACTTCGTGTCGGGTTCGCATATGTATCTGCGTGTAATTTGAATTGGACCTTTTTGATGAAGTGTGTGATGTCGGCGCCATCGACGCCTGTCACAGAGATGGTCCAGGAGTGCGTGTGGTCGGCGGGCATGCCGCGCGGGCGCTCGTCAGGGTTGATGGGGTATGCGATATTGCCATAGAGTATGGGGCGTGAGATGCTAATGCCCTATGCAGCGCAGAAGTGAGAAACGGTGGGTGGAGCGGAGTGGATTGAGGGCACAAAAGAAATGCGAACCCGCGGTGTTCCTTGGGTCTTGAGGCTGGTACCTTGACGCGCTTGGAGTTTGGTGGGGCCATTTCAGGTGCGCTGTAATGGTAGTAAAGTCGGTAGAGAGTAGGAGGGAGATTGATTCTTGGTAGACGGTGGTCTGCTGTGTCGCTGAGTGTGTTTCGGGCGATCGTTGAGGTTGTCGCAGTTGTTCGTGTAACTGTCACGTGCTCTAATCCTGGGAAGGCTTATTTTGACGTCCACTCTTAACCACTCCAAACATATACCCAGTATGTTGCAATTCTTCCTCATATGTGTATATCACACCCTTTCCACCCAGATATTCAGCGGTGAGACGGATGAGCGTTGAATGTTCCTTCCTAACAATTGGCGCCGTCATCTTCTACGTACAGTGTGAAAAAATGCGTAGAATTGGCGACATAGAAGAGAGATTAAGACTCTTTGAGGTTGTTTGCATGAGAAGCAGCAAGTCATGTGCGAAAAGGCAATAGCCGGTGTCATACTGCAATGAAGTGGATTGTCGGAACCGTCGCATCAGCTTTGCAATAGCGGTTCTTTGATCCGGAGAGTCGAAGGCCAAACTTGCAAACAGCAATGTGGATGGTCAAACCTCTTCTTCTCTTCTCGTTGTCGCTTCCTTTATCTGTCAGCACAGGAGTCGTCCAGCTACTTGGATCGAAATCAACCTCACACCAAAAAGGTATTAATGCAGAATTCTATTTTAATTCATCTGAAATCCATATCAACATGCGACTAACCACAAATTAACTTCAAGGTTCGATTGCGGCTTTCCCGCGAACCTCATACGTCTGAATACCGACCTTAAGTATGCCTAAATTCTGTGGTGTCGCAGTGCAAATCACACACCCCATTGCAATTCACGTCGTTCAACCCTGCAATATGCATAGAAAAATACCGGATTTTAAGCATAAGCTTTACAGCCTTTACTGTTGGTTGACTATGACAGCAATCTCCCTACATTCTTATTGCTTGCTGACAGCTAACATTCGTCACTCCCGCTAGTCCCTCATGTTTCTCACAACACCGAGAGACCTTCCTTATGCCTCGAAATTGCGAGACCGAGACGGGCAAAGAGACAAGACGTCTCGAGTTCCCAGGAGACCAAGGTGCACTGATTTGATACATCTAGCATTACAGGCACGGCCTTCTTAATTCTAATAGCTTTGAAAACGATAGTATGTTTTCCTATCCGCATCAGTCCAGGATGTAGTAGCCTTTCCCCGCGTGAGGTTGTCAGTAACTTTATAAGTGTTTATTACTTACAATACCATGGGTTATACTCTTAGTTTTCCTAGTAATGTAATGGTCTTGATATGCAGACTGTACAAATGTCTTAAACTTAGTTATTTGTATTTTGTTTACCATAGATTCTTAGCCCTTCCTCATCTTTTGTTCGGAATATTGTAGGCGAACGCCTTTTTTTTTAATCATACTGTATTCACTCTATCTAGAGTATGATAGTGCCCGCTTCCCCTCCCCCTCCGGACGACCGGCTAGACAGAGGAGACCCCCCTCTACCCTTCATCCCGTAGGCAGACGCCTTCTGCTGTTTGGTGGCTTTTATGGCCACGGTGACTCAACCAGTGATCTCAACGGTTCGGTAGGGAACTGGTTCGAACCAGTCCCCTCATACTTAACAGAGGTGATCGAAAGATCTGTAAATGAGGGTTTCTCGCTCTTCATTCAACAGCTACTCACAACAGTGACCTCCACCAAGATCTCATGGATGGAATGCCTTCTGATGCCTTTGATTGTGACCCCTTCGCGGGTATGGACTTCTCTTTACCAGTCTTCGATGCCAATACCGACCTACCATCAGCTACCGACAGCGAACTCTCTGCTCTCTCGACGCCTTCAGATTATAATCACCATGGTACTTGAACGCAGCCAGCACACTCACGCTCCTTCTCTCCTCACTTAAACCCAAGACCCCCGAGAGTACAAAAACGCAGTTTGACATCAGTAATCCATTATCATGATTCTGTTTTGGGAGAGAAATTGTATTTATTGAAAGTTATATGAGAAGAACCATTGAGGAACTGGCTCGAACTAGTCCAAATATTGACCGAGCCGGCAGTTCGATGACTGGACTGGTTCACTGCTCGGACCAGACCATGGGAACTGGTTCACACCTCGGGCCAAGACTAGTTCGAACCGTTGAGACCACTGGACTCAACTCAGTCTACATTCTGTACAATCCTTCCCCTCAAATTATCAAGCAATTCCACCAAACCGAAAGAGCAAACAAGCCCGAAAAGAAAAGAAACCAAAAATAAAAAGTCAACAAACCCAGAACAAAGAAACCAATCCGTAAAAATGGACCAACAATAAAACTGAGACAAGGGATTTAAATCCTATTTTTCACGTACACATAGTATTGCCTCCAGGTCTAGTTGCCCAAACAGTGAACCCTCTAGAGCACTTGTCAAGCTTCAGCACTTTCCTGTTAGAAATAAGGTTCGGTAATAGACAAAAAGGTTCAATCGTATATGAAGTGTAGTAAAGATGGAGAAACTACACCTGACCATGCCAAATACCAAGTGATGAACGTCAACTTCCAACAGTGCACCGCTTAAGTCTCCATCAAGTACACCGCTTAAGTCTCCATCAAGGACGCCGTCACGCCGACAGTGCTGGTCCTTCAACTATTCCCTTCTCACGTAGCCACGGGGTGTGGCAAGAGAGAGATAGGCAGAGTGGGGTGAAACCGGTGGTTGTATCTCAACCGAACAAGCGCATTGACAGAGTTTCTAAGCGGCGCGGCCTGGCCTCTACCAAGGCAAGCCTTTAAAATTGACACCGGCCAGATCTGTGGGCGGCCTCAGATATCTGAAAGCCCGCAGACTTTTGCAGAGTAGGCTTTTGAAATGGCGGTCCGGCCTGGCCTGTGCTAAGGGCAACCGGCGAGATCGTGGCAGTGCCTCGCCGCCTTGCTTAGGAACACTGGGTATTGATCGTATATCATTATCCAAAGATTTCCTTGAGTTTTCAAAAACCGCTCCGTCTCCATGAAGTGAACGGAGTTAGATAGCTACTGACCACCGATCCAAACCAAATTAGCAGATGAGAGGTATTTGATGATGTTTTTGATGGATATGAGGACACTTTGAGAAAGACATCTTTGTAGATCCCATCTCGTGCCAGCACTGCTGCTCGGACTTCTCGTGTGTGGTATCTGGCAGCAGCAGAACTTGTATTCCAAGTAGACACTCCTCTTGGTTATTTTTGGACTTGCCATTGTTCCTTTTGCCTTTAGGTGTGGAAAGTCCGGCCATCGGAAGAGGGGGTCGGCCCCGATCGTAAGATGTGTCCCGTTGGCAAAGAGGACGTTGCTCTGGCGCTGCATATATTCAGTGTTCCTAAGCGGCCCGACCGGCCGGCAGCCTTTTTAGCGGCCTGCAGATCAGGCCGGCCCGGCCTCCATTTGAAAAGCCTACGCCGCAAAAAGCCTGGCGGCTGGTCGGGCCGTCCTCAAGCAGGCCTGGAAGTTCAACCCTTTACCGGTATCGTATTGCCTACTGGGGGCGACCAGGACTCTCCACAATCGACCGGTAAATTTCCAGGAGGCCAGTGTTCCCAAGTGGCCTGCAGGCCAGGCAGGCCGAGCCTCCATTTAAAATCCCGTGCTAGTGACGACCTGCATATATTTAAAGAGCCTCATGAGGTGGTTAATGGTAGGATGGTTGCGTTGGATACGGTACTTGGTTCGTGCTTTAGAAGCCTTCTTAGTGTATCTAGCAAACGGTGTCTTTCAAACAAAATATCTTGTTATCCTTTGTTCAATTAAATCTATAGGCTGGCAGATAAAGCCTGCAGGCCGGCCCGGCCCTCATTTCAAAGACGCCGCCAAAGCAGGCCAGGCCAGGCCTCTGCAAATCCGGGCTAGCCTAGCCGCTTAGGAACACTGCAGGAGGCCTTAGGTGGTCTCATCAAGACCATGCTTTGATTCTCCATACGCTAATCGTTTCGTCTGCTGAGGACAGCGGATTATTCTCTTAGTTGCATTAGTGGGCGGTAAAGAAGATAGAAGAAAGGGTGGGAGCAGAACTGACAGCTATCTCTGTATCCTTAACTTTTCCGTAGCTACCGACAAGCTTTAAGAACACTGCAGCCAGTTGGTGTGAGGTAGGGAGCCGTGTAGTTTGCTGCTCTGTGTGCACCGGTGAGGCATAAGATGTGCTTCTCGGATGGCAGGTGCACTCAAAAACCAGCCGTCGACAGAGCTTGCGAGCGACCAGAAAATCCGGGAACGAGAGCAGATGGTGGTATGTTGGACCATCTTCACACCTATTTCTGGTTCTCAAATAAAGAGGATCGGTGTATTGATCCTTCTTCTAGCCCTTCTTGCCGAATGTGCAGCTGAAAGCAGCGGTTCTGGTTCAGCGTTTGAGGGAAAGACCGGAGAAACGCATCAGTAGTAGCGGTTCCGGGTAGTGAGTCGGCGCTAAACACAACCGTTAATAATAAAAGCACAAATAAGGAATACAGTTAGGAATTGTCAACCCACCATCGTGGCCTGAATATTTGAAGTTGAGGCTGTCTCTGAGCGCGTTTTGGGCTCTGGTGAGCCGCGAGTGGGAAGCATTAAGGGAAGAGAGACTAAAGCTCTATTGTGGACTATTTATAAAGGGTAAAAGCGTGAGACTGCTGCTCATCCTGCATTAAGCCATAGCCCTAATTGGTGAACAAGTAGGAAAGGTTCGACGTCTGTGCTTCGCTCCAGATGATGCGGACTTCTAACCCTAATCCTATGCCCTATGATGTTGATCAAATGTTAGTGATCGTGTGATACTGAGGGAGAAAGTTGCCATTTGTTAGTCTCGATTAGCCGCTCAGATTAGCCACTCACCCAACAAGGCTTCGGCGCAGCAGGAGAAAGGCGTCTGGCCGAGACTAGCCGTTTGTGTCACAGTTGCTCTTGTTTCTAGAGTTTTCGTCTGCGAACGAGGCTGATGCTGATTTATGAGTGTATGCTACAGTGACGTGAGAGGTTGGGGGCTGATTTTGAGATTGGGGCGCAGGCAGTGGTCGCTGCTATCCATCAATCTTTATGTATGCAACCCCCCGCCTGCCCCCAAAACCTCACGGCACTTAAACTCCCCCTTCTCCAACCTCTGAAACACTCTCCCAGGATCCACCTCCCCCGCCACCCTCTTTAAAAACGCCACATTCTCCTCTCCATAGCCTCTGGTCCTTCCCGGCATCCAATCCCTACTTACCAGCATTGGAATCATTTGCCTTTCCTCCGGGATACAAAATTTCCGGATATACCCATACCAAAAGCTAGTAGTATACCGAATTTATATAGTGAGTACCGGTTATGAATATCTTCTGCAAGGATTCTATTATTCTAAGGACCATACCCACAGCAATGCCATCTTTCTTTCGTTCGTTCACTACGGCAACCAAATCAAGACCCTTGTTCTTTCGCTTCGAAGACATACATCGACCCAGCCTCCTACAGGCTCACTCGTCGGCAATGGCGACCAAGGGTAGAAGGGGAGCTCCCCCACCTAGCCGGCCATCCGGAGGGGAAGGGGAATCCGGTACTGTCATACTCTAAATAGAGTGAATACAGCATGATTAAAACAAAAAACCTCACTTGTCAGCTTGCATCTCAACCAAGGTCAACACGAACGCTGGAATGAGTACTTGATCCTCATGCTTCTTTCTATCTTGCCGCTAACAACCATTTTTGAGGGACTTATCCAGCTCTTTACTGGTCCGTCCGTTTATTTGGTTTCATCGTTGGGTACAACGCCTACTACGGTTCGTGTAGCTTCTGAGAAGGGGCGGCTATTGGTACTACCAATACCAAAGTCACGCTGTTCGAGCATGTTACTCAGATTGCCGCCAAGTCGGAAGATATTCAGGCGGTTCAGTTGGGCCAACATTTATCATTCATCATTCTCGAGGCTATCAACAGAAAGAAGACTCGTTTAATTCGTTGGCTGATCCGGAAAAATGCGCTCGTAGTGTTGCACACGAGCTGACTCGAGCGCTATTTTGAGTAGTCTCGAGACTTCGTGAATGATATATGATGACGAAACCTAACTAAGAAGGTACTAGCAGTGTACTTCTTCACTATGATGTTTACAATTTATGCTGACTTGGGAAATTTTTAGTAGCTTCACTGGTTGTCAAAAAGCGTTGAGAGGTTGTAAACGGCATCAAGGATTACTAGTTGTGGTGGCTTGGGAGATTGACAATAATTTAGACCATTTCACCGCTACCACCAATCGCCACTTGGGGTTCGAGCTTTATCGCTCAAAAGTCTCGAGACCCTGAGCCTCACTTGCCAACGAGGCGGGACATCTGTTATATGCAACACTATACGCTCGGTCCGGTGAAAAGGACTGATCTTATCAAGGGTATCCTCAACATGAAGTCGAAGTATCCAGCTCCTGCTGCTGAAGGAGGAAAGGCTAGTTGCTTGAACGCCCTATTAAAGTTAGAGTATTGCATCATAATTAAGCGTTAGTCTCTTTTTAGGTTAGAGGGTTGCATCATGATAAGACGCTATTCAAGTTCATTTGTTTGTCGAAGGTCAATAGTACTTGTAATTTTAGCAATACTATAATGGGTTGTTGGCAAATTTATTTCTCCTACCGTGCATCGTGAAATGACACTCAGCAGTCACTGCTAGTTCGCCGATGAGGGGGACCGGGATAGAGACTATATTAGTATGCTTGATATAAGAGGTGAAAGGCAGTCTGAAATCACTCTCACTACCTGCTCGCTACTCTTACAATCACCTTTACATATCCTATTTCTATATCTCAATCGACATTGAGCAAATTAGTGTGATCAGTATTGCGGCACTCACTCTTTACGCCACAGGACTTGACATCAAGGGTATCCCGTCCCTCCGACTTTCTGAGTAAGACTGAGCCTTTCAAGGCGCAGTAACGGCTGACAACCCTGCGATCCACCAGATATCAGTAAATCCCGGGAGTATAGATGAATTCAATGGCAAAGGGGACATAAGAGAGCCCGATCTTCCTAGCTGAACATTTCCCTTGTTCGGCGTGAGCTCGATGGCGCCGTTAATCCGATTGAATTTATCCGGGCCAAGCGCACTTCTCCGCGGTTATGGTCCTGGCGCCCCACTACAGCGCCGAGATTAGATCCGCCTACAGGTACCCCACACCTGCCCCACATGTACATTTACTACATCTCGGTACCTGCCCCACATGTACATTTGCTACATCTCGGTATATCACCCGCCACCTCAAAAACACAATGATTTCTTCATTCTTCCTCAAACTGCAAAATGTTGTTCCACCACATCTCCTTAAACGCAAAACTCACTCCCGTCTCCATCTCTACCTCCCCCGGAATCCTGCAGTACCGGAACATCAAGTACGCCTCTATCCCCGAACGTTTTGCACAATCGGTGCCAATTCATGATTGGAACGGCGCCGTGATTGGGACCGAAAAACATGGGTTTGTTCCTTTATCCGTCCGTCTTGGATTCAGCAGCTGACAGGAAAACAAGACCGCGGTGTCCCCAGCTCCCTGCTGATGCCAACACGCTGTTCCGGATCCCACCCGAGAGCGTGCCGAACTGGAAAGAGGATGAGGATGAATTCGAGTGTCTGAACCTACACGTCACTGTTCCAGGGAATGTGAAAGAAGGGGATAACGTCCCCGTTCTAATCTGGATCTACGGAGGCAGCTTTGTGGTTACAGTCGGGAGTGCAGAGTCGGGAGTATGCGGTTCGCATCCCCCCACCACCATCACTTCTATAGCTAACAATACAAAGATCCAACAAAGCTCGTCGCCACCTCGATCGCAGCGGGGACGCCCATAATATACGTCGCGATGAACTATCGTCTCAATGCTCTGGGGTTTGCACACATCTCGGAGGAGAAGACAAACTTTGGACTATTTGACCAGAAACACGCAATCGAATGGGTCCACCGGCACATCCGCAGCTTCGGTGGCGACCCGGTACCTTTTCCGCTCTCCTACCCCAAGCTATGCTGACGGAATAGAACAACATCACGCTTGCAGGCGAAAGCGCAGGCTCCATTTCAACACACTTCCATACCCTCTCCGCGCACTCCTCACTGATAAAACGCATCATCCTCCAATCCGGTACCGCAAACACCATCCCCGCTGTCCTTCCCGCACTGGGTGATATCCTCATCTCCAAGCTCCTCACGCAGCTCTCCCTCTCCAGTATCTCCGAGCTCCGCAAGGTCCCAGTATCCGACATTCTCCACGCCCAGCAGATCCTAAAAATAGGAACATTGCCACCCGTCGTCGCCGGATCGTTCTGGCGGGGACAAACACAGAAGCCATGGTCCGGCGCGGTGCTGATCGGCGATAATGCACAGGAGTCGAGTCTCTATAGCTCCAGCATCCTCTCACTCTCCAAGCCACGTAGTGTCTTCCCGTCGCTTCCGCAGTCGGAAAAGATCCTAGCTGCATACGGGGATAGCCACGAGGGCGTGCTACGCTTTGCGGGGGATGGGAAATTTCATCTCCACACGGAAACGTTCTATCGCGAGTTTCTTGCCGAAAACAAGAATGTATACCGCTACCTATTCGACGCACGGAACCCCTTTGTTCCCAAGGCGGGATCGCACCATGGTGTGGAGCTGCTGTATCTTTTTGGCGGGTTTGAGATGGGGGAAAGGCAGGAGAAGGTTGGAAGCGAGATGAGGAAAGTTTGGGTTCGGTTTGTGGTGGGAGAGGCGGTGTGGGAGAAGGGGGCGGAGGAGAAGGTGTTGTTGTTTACGGATGAAGAGGTGAGGGTTGTGGAGAAGGAGGAGGTGGGAAGAAGAAGGAATGAAAGGGGGTGGAAGGAGCTTGAGGAATTGGGGTGGGAGAAGGTGGCGCCGGTGGTGTCTGAGGTTGTGAAGGGGAGGATTCGGTTTGAGTAGATAGACAGCTGTGATTTAATGTAGTTGAATGCTTGGTTAATGTAACTGAACCTCACAACATTGAGAAGAGATGTGCATAGACTTAAGACGCCAGCTGCAAGTTCCAATTGATATTGGAGCAAAGAGTTGTCACGTTTCCACCATATGTAAACTTGCCGTATGGGTTTATACGTGCGCATATTTCCTCATCTGTATGAGTTGCGACTTGGGTTCACATAGTCTGTAGACTAGGATTCACAAACTATCACTCCTGATCCACAAACGTTTGATGTTACTTTGGATGCTTCTAAGACTTCTTGATTGATTGATCTCTCGAGGCCAGAAGGCCCGTATATATACAGACTTGTCTCCCATATTCTCAACCATATTCGTCTCCATATCTATCTCCGTTTGTTCATCCGTTTGCACTGATATGAGCCGCTCTGTACTGATACGAGCCGCTCTCCTGCGGCATATCTTCATACACCAACTGCATATCAAACGGACCTGAGCTGTGAGGCTCACGATGCAGGTACACATGCAACATTTGATGTTACGAATGTAAAGCGGATTAAGTCTATACTACTATCTAAAGGAGAAGCTCTGTCTTTATATACATGAAGGCCTGTAACTCTATGGAAGTCTATGGAAGCTCACGATAGCAAATGTCGGTGGCGGTGGCGAGTGAAAACTCGTGGATGAGTCAACGACTGTGAGTCAATTCGGTGATCTCAGTGTATCGGCGACTTCCTTTCAGGTCATATAGTAATATTTGAACTTTCCTCAGCCGCACAGTTTAGCTATCCGTTAGTAGATATTGTTTTCGCAAGACTTTTAGGCATGAGATGGATATGCTTGACTAGGCAAAAGGCGTTCAGCAAGGGTAATGAATGATATGGTTACCGAGTGCAGTCTCTGACTATTGCGATAAAGCGAGAATGCTATTGGAATATCTTATTCCGCTATTCCATACGCAGTGCGGACAGCCTGCCAGAGGTCGAGAACTTCCCAATCAACATAATTAGCAATACAAGAAATATTTTCGTATACGGTGGGTGACCATGTTCATCAACCACTACTGCAAACTTGAATCACAGTGGGCGAAGAACCGATCTAGTAACATCCATCGGTATAATGTGTGTAACTTTACGTCGGATATATGAAATTCTTGTGAAGCCATTTCTCTAATTCATTGCTGCCTATTCGACTGAGAACCAAAATACTTACTGAATTCGCATCTCGAGTCTTTGCAGATCAAGATGGCACCCCTTGGCACAAGGACAGATTAACTGGCATTCTGATCGGGGAGACTGATTTCTTTCTGGGATTCCCGCTATAAACATATATCACCGCTACCTGGCCGATGCAATCTGCCGACGATTTCTTGAACACCAGTTCGAAGACCCTGGCAAAGAGGAGAATATTAACGATCACCAGGCCAACTACGGTACCATGGTGGCCCTCAGGATTTACGGCAAGTCCACCGAGCTCGGCGCCACTATGATATCATATGAAACCCTGCGGGTGTGGTCTGGACGCTCATTCGAGTGCGTGCATATGACGACAACTGGAGTGTGGGGGATTAATTTATATTTTATTTATTTCCTTGCGGGGGAGCGGGATGGCGGACTGACAAGTTTTCTTTGCTGTTTCGGGGGATTCGGACAGTGAGACGGGTGAGCCTTGCGGCTGGGGGTCGAAGTGAAAATTCCATAGTGCCCTCCATCGGGTGCTTCTATTACGAGTGGAAGGGATTGTCACGACTTGAGCTCTGGGAAATTTTTCCTTGGGGAGTGACGGGAATTGGTGGGGTATGGGGAAAGAGGTACTTTTGTATATGCCATAGCCCTTCGAGGCTGAATGCAACATGGCTACAAACAAACAAACCGAGGTCGGGGCAACGGCGATCAAAGGGACCATTTCTCACTACTTTCCGGTTGAGGAGGAATTCTGGCAGCGGGTTTATTCCAAGCCACACCCAGAACCAGACAACGAGGAAGAACCGGAAGAGATCCCGCCAGTCCACTACCTGAAGCCTTCTTGCTGTAGGGCGGGCCAAACGTACCGCAAACCGCGCCAATTGAACCCCGCGATGGTCCGCTTCAAGCTCCGTGGGAACACCGTGCGAGGCGATCAGATAGCTGCTGAGATATGCTAAGTGTAAGATATTGGGAGTCCATACTGAGAGGTGGGATAGTTGTTTGCATTGTATGTGTTCCGTACGGTGAGTGACCCGGGACCTACCGCAACCTGGAAGCCTTCGAACTGCAATCTGGGGCCTGTTTGCGTTTAGGAAGCCCAGCTGCAACCTTGTCAATTCTTCCTGCCTCGCTCAGTACTGGCTTCACCTGAGGGAAGAGAGTCCATACAAATACTTTGCGAATTAAATTAACACGGCGACGTACTCAAGTACCTTCAGCGATCTCTCAAGCAACAAATGGAGGGTATGGCAATCGTAATAGTACAGGTAGAAATGGCTAATTCGATGGGGGGTGTTTGGGGGATACACAGTGGGCTTCGGCAAGAGTTGATTAATCTGTAGCAGAAATTAACGGTGGTGGATGAAAGTCGGTTTCAAACGCTCACCAGTTCGTGAACTGGACTGCAAATGTTGCGAACCGGTCTCTGCGGTTCGCGGACTGTTAAGGTCGCCAATGGTACGGAATATATATGGCCTATGTGGTGGGACCCAACGGGGTGTGGGAAGTGGAGGTGTGGTGGTGGTGGTGGTGGTGGTGGTGATTCCACCCGAGGAATTAATGGCGTAATAATGGGGAGATCAGTGTCTTCACTTAAATGAAACAACTTCGATCTTTGTCGGAGCGATGCTGTTTTGTGTACTTACTCTCTGCTAGGTAGCTTATAGTTACTTATGTGATGCAACAATCCTCTTGACTTCCACACCACACATTGAAACTTCCCGTGTTATACATCAGTCAATAGTTTCAGTCTAGTTGAACTCACCTCAATGCATCAACGAATGTAGTCCAAATAATCATCATTCCTCCGATGAAGTCACAGGTTTTGAGATTCATATTTTTGATGCGCTGAGCGACAGTTGGTGGAGGAACCACCATCTGAAGTCGAAAAAATGTGATAGATACAAGTCATACATACTTAGTATGAAGGCATATGTAGTCATATGAATTCATATATATATATATAACCGGCGAGACCACACAAGGTGGAAGAAATAAACAACCGATGGCTGGAGACTTTTCACCTTTAACTACCCTATTGCACATGATCATCGCTAAGATTTGAACTTCTGTGCACATTACTCACTTAGTATTCAGGAACACTGGTACTAAGTCAAATGATGAAAAATATGTTCCACGATCATTTCTGACGACTCCGGCGTCCAGCTAGCGGGACGAGGTTAGGGTTAGTGACGTCAAATATGTTCCGACCCATACGCCAAGTTTTCCGGTGGCCAACAGGTCGACCCATACACCAAATTGTCTTCTTGGTGAATAGGTCGACCTGTACACCAATTGACCGAGGTGCCAAGTAGGAGGTTAGGATCACTGTAATTTCATAAGAGTTCACTTCGAGCCACAACTGGTTCTTCTCAATTATCAATCACTATTGCAGTTCTCCCTACTGTAATATCCTTTGCCTTTAAAGTCCGCTCAAAATTCACTCCATTCAACTAAGTACATCTACCATTTCAGCTATTGCCTCTGGGTCTGCTTCCACTGCCAGTTCTGCCACTGTTGCTGCTTCTGCCACCGCCACCACCGCCACCACCGCCACCACTGCATGATAAACCAAATACGGTATTCAATCTATTACCGTACATACAGATGAGCACGACTGGAAACCTATCACCTTTTACAACTCATATTGAAAATGTGTTGGTACTTGGTAGACCGTATCCCAGAGTCAGGACTCAGGAGGAATAAGCTAATGTACTTCAGCGGATGGAAGAAGCATAATAGGCTGGTGGGATTCCATAACTTGGTAAATTAGTCGACTTCTTGGTTAACTGCTTTGGCAACGGGTTGACTGGTATACCAACTTTTCCTGTTGCCCAATAGGTCAACCTATTGGCCAAGTGGTCAACTCTTTGGCCTATGGGTCGACCAGTTGGCCAACGGGAAAATTTGGCGTATGGGTCGGAACAAATATAATGATACACCACCAGGCCATCCGCACAAGCAACGCACACTTATATTCCCCTATTCCCCTATTCCTCTAATGATACAAATATCCCCAGCAAAAAACCCTATTTCCCTACCGATCCGATCCAAACCTATTCTTACCGCAAAAAAGCCCTAAGAAAAAACTCCAACCCCTACTCCAAAACCCCATTGACCGTCGTTTCAGGTCAAACATACCCCGCATTTGCAATGGCCCTCGCAGCCTCCAGACGCTCTAACTTCTCCACCAACGCGTGCCTGGTGCTGACGATCGAGAAGTCCTCGCCTGCAATCCCCTGCAACTCTTCCGGCGACATCTTCCCGACTAACGCCGGCGAGAACGCCTGCACACTTCCGCCAGAGCCCAAAAAGTGGCGTTCGATGACCTGGAGACACACGCAGTCGATGAAGCGGGTTCTGGCCGCGTAGTAGTACGACTTGAGGTAGTCGTAGATCTCGTGGACCGCCTGTTCTTCGCGAGTTTTGTAGGAGGAGTTGAAAAGCGATAGCAGGCCATCCATCGAAAACATCGACTGTCCTTCAGAGTCGCCGGTGGCATACTCGATTTTTGAGATATCTTGAAGCATGCGTTGCTTACGGATTTCGTCTAAGGTCTTGACGAAGGAGTCGTCGTAAGTCAACATAACCTCTCCACGTTCACTCCGGAGGATCTTATTAAGTTCTTCGGATGCATTATCAAGAGTCCTCGAAAACTGGGGTCCCAGAAAAGAAGCCACCTTCGAGCGCAACTCCGAGTCGTGACACTGTCCATTGAGCAGGCGGCTGATAAACCCGTTAACCTGTTGATTGACGTGTGAGATATGATCACGCGCAAGTTGCTCCCACCCCTCGGTCTGCATGCGGAAAAGCGACTTAAAAACGTCATAGTTGACCAAGCCATCGAGTTCAACACCACGAGACCGTTTGTGAACCTTCAAAATCCAGGCGTGGGTATTCTTGACGTCTTCGGACTCAAAGTCGTGGAGATGTCCGCGGAACTTAACCTGTTCTGCGAATTCGTCGTTCAAATTCCTGACGTTTGTACGAAGACGCATATCGTCTGCTTCGTGTTCTTCCCGGTAAATACCCATGAGTGCATCGCGAGCCAAAGTTTGGAATCTAGTTGCAACCTCGATTAAGACGCTGCGCTGTTGTTCAGCGGTTTCTCTTGCGGGACCAAGGTCGTAGATGGCTGCACGCAGGTCGTACACCTTTTTCTCCAGCTCCTTGACAAGGATCGGATACTCTCTGCGAACATGCTCGTAGAGGAGGTCACGGAGGAAACGTTCGAGAGCCTGGATACCCACACGATTCTTGTCGAGGGATCGCCATGGATCTGTCTGGAAGAAGTTCTGTTCGTTCTTAAGGCGGCGTTCTGCTGTAACTCCATTTCTGACTTCTTCGGTTGAGCGGTTGCGAACTACAAACCAGCCGTGAGTGAGTTGGGTAACCCGATTGCGGGCAACATCCAACACGCGGGCTTCATCGCCAGCTTGTACAGCGTCAGGCTTTGTCAGGAGACCAACTGTGCGAGAGCCCTTGGGATCGGCCTCCTTTGCCAATCGGAAGATTTTTTGATTGGCAGTTTCATTGAGAGCTGATGCAACAGCCCTGTGTAAGCGTTAAATGAGCTGAAGCTAGAATCAGGTGACAGAAATACCGACAAAATAATGGTACGGGGTTCCTTGAGGTATCTCACAACCATATTCTCGACGATCCCGATATCCTCCTCGGTTTGATATGGCGTAGCAGCTAGCACACAGCCCTTAGTCTTTAGTACATTTAACAAGGGTACGAGTGGATACATTGGAATATCCCTGGAACATCAACCACGCTAAAGTGCGGTCTCGCAGGTCCACAGAGCTCAATCTTGAGCACGTCGTCGGCAAAACGAGACCCTGCGGAAGTATCGGTACATTCTACTCCCGGCTTCGGCAGACCCATAGCTTCAGAAGCCTATTGCCATTCGTTAACTCACACTACTGTATCTTTTTGCCAAAAAATGTTGACTTACTTCAGCCAGGACAACTGAGAACAGCTCGGGAGTAAGGGTGGCGCAGTGTCTTGAAAACGCCTTGAGGTTTGCAGCGCGGGAGGTGGAACTGTCTACATCTGGGGTAATAGTAATGGTCACGCGTTCGTGGGCGGTGCGGCGAAAGTTGATCTGGGTAGCAAAGCGAGTACATAAGGTGCTCGCGACGGGAAATGGGATACCGGTGAGCGCCTATCGGATAGTTAGACTTGTGATACCCATAATAACCTATCCATAATCCAAGTTTTAAAACGAAAGTGAATTTACCTCAAGAACAGACGATTTCCCACTCGACTGATCTCCGACGACGACGAGCTACCGCAAACATATAATCAGCATCATCAATCAAACCATACTGAGGTGGCAATAGATACCTGAGGTAGAGATATATCCTCGCTCACACCGCATTCCCTCAGCCTATCGATGATTTCAAATAACCTGACAAGCTCACGGCTCTCAAAGCCCTGAGTATTCCCGAGCTTCTCCTCCTCCTCTACCTCTTGCCTAGGTCTGTCAGTCATTGCGTCGAAGAAACGGGCTTTCTTCTTCTTTTGGGTTGAAGGTGCCACGGTGATGGATTATGGGGAAAGGTGATGGATTATGGGGAAAGGTGATGGATTATGGGGGAAAGTTGAAGGTTATGGGGGGAATGTGATGGAGGTTGAGTGAAGTATGCTGTTTGGGAGAGGGAGAGAAATCAAGTTGCCGGAAGGATGATGGATTAGATCAAAATCTGATGGGTGGGATGGGGTATTTATCAAAGCTGACTTCCTAGTAGGCAGATTTGCTTTCGTCTAATTGGTAGTTTGACCGGCGTCTCAATCTGGAGGTTGTGAATCATTCGGTGCGGGCGCCCGCACCTGCGCCTGCAGACAATAGAACTTGAGGTTATTGTTTGGAAATTAGCAGTCACACACGGGGTCTACAAAGTGCCGCGTCACTCCCGCTGTCAACCGGTGAGTGGTGAATATGTTGAGTACGGCTAGACCAGCGACAGATGAGAGGGTTTGATAACGAATGCTTTGTTGACGTGAATGGGCGGCTGTTATGTTGCAATGTGATTGGTTGAAACTGCTGCCGCATCCCGCAGTAGGCGCACCAGGAGGGATGACCATTTGGTAGTTGTATCAGTTGTAACGAACTTGACTCGGAATTCAATACGGAGAGTACTGTGATCGGCAAAAAGTCAGGGATTGAAGTTTCGCTAAGCGCGGCCGCACGCACACATCAGACAACCATCAAACAAGTACTATTAACTTCTCTTTTACAGCAGAAGCAGCTGGGTTAAATATATCTAAGACTTATAATATACGTAGTGGGGAATAGTGGAGGCGAAGGTTATTGATACGCGCAGCGGAGGTTAATTATGGTTTGTGGCTACGCAGGTGGCGAAGTGATAAATCTGTGTAACCGAACATACTCTGATGTGAAACTCTACATCTCAAACTTTGTCCGGCCGGAGCGAAGTAGAGTTGAGAAATATAATAGGTGCAACTGAACGGGTTCTAACAAATATAAATACGATGGAATGTCAGCTGTGACCCACGCTATTTGTCTGCGGTACCGCCGGTCCAATAAATCCTCCCAATCTAGAGAGTGGCCTTGTTCGTTATTCATGCAAACACGGCCTCGCGCTCCTGATTGCGATTTGGCAAGGAATGCCTTGGTTCTGACACCCATGTACCAGAGCCAGCAGCCTCCCGGTTTGCCTTGATACTTCGGGTGCGTTACAGCAAGGTACCCATGGTGCAGGGGTTTGCAACCGCATTTTCCGTTTGTATGTACATGAAGCAGACTAGAAGCAGAACAGTGCCAAAAGGCATGGAAGTTGATGAATTTTAATATTTTGTTAATAGCTAAAAATATCCCCAAAAGCAAATGCTGAAGCAGTCACAGAATACCCACCGGTTGATGAAAGTGCAAATCCTAGGAGAATCTGACGGCAAACTACAATGGCAAGGAGAAAGGCCATCAAGCCACGATAATCCCAATCCGTCTCTTGCTGACCATATGATCAAATAGTCTGTCAACCAGCTATATTTTCGCTGGCGCGTAGGCGCCGTATCTAAGCCGTATGACAGACTAATGATCGAACTATCGGAAGATTAGCGTAAACCCACCTCCAAAAAAAGTTTAGTAGGGGTGTAGACCAAACATCCTACAAAGATACCCATCTTCCTCTAACTTCGTCGGCGTCCTGAACCGCTTGCCAAAAGAATCCAGGTTACTACCCAGTCACTCTGGCATTGCGCATATCCCAGCGGCGATATTCCCCACACGTCTAGTTCGTTAATGTTTGCCTCGTTATCTAACAGCAATCGCACTATTTCCCTTCTACGAGGGCCATGACCACCTCATAATTGCAACCTAAGAGTTTATGCAGTGGCGAGGACATCATGTTATCTTTCGCATTAACATCAGCTCCATAGTCGAGCAGCAAAGACACCATGTCTCTACAATGGAATACCGCACAATATAGAGGCGTGCGAAGCTCTCGATCAAGCGCATCCACATCTGCACCTCGCTGAAGAAGCAGACGGGCCCTTGGCACTTCCCCACCAGCGACACTAGCAGCAAGAAGAGTTAGCTCCAGTTTCCAGTGCATAAAACTTGTCTTGATATTCGCGCCGTTGTCCAAGAAATGACGTATCGTGGTAGTTATATGGGCCTCACCCCCCACGTAGACGAGCCCCAACTCCCTTCCACAACCGACTTCTGTGAGGATTCGTACATTGACAGGACCGCCCGTTTATACAAAATGCTGTTCAATACCTCGTTGACCCAGTGGCTTACTTGAATGAAGGAGTTTACATCCGGAAAGCCGAGGAAATCTGCCACGAGGTAAAGCAGTTCGGGTGGAAGCTGAAGCATAGCAAAGGGTATTAATTGCTTCTACCGTTAGAGAATTGTATGCTTATTACTGGCCTCTGTTGGTGGGGAAGTTAGCTTCAGTCCTTATCATGCGGCAAAGCAGGTAATTAGGCAGAAACGCCACAGAACCCGCTTAGACAAGGGCGAGAGGCTTTACCTACTGTACCAAAAAAGCCCCGTTTATTGATGCCGAGTTAATGCTGTATTAATGTTGAATTCTTTATAAATGTATACATTGGCTGAACTTGTGGGGTATTTCAGGATTTGCAACAATATCAATTGTTTTGAATGTGGGATCAATTTCACAATAATGTAGCACAAAAGACCACATTGGATGGTACATTGATGCCACATTGATGCTGGATTGCTGTCATATTCAAAATGATGTGCATTGAGTTAAATAGTAGAGTTATACTATATTACTTCCACATGTGTATATTTCGCACATGCCCGCACATGCCCGCACATGCTCAATAGCTCGCCTCCAGGACTAATGCTGCCAGTGTTACCTCTCCAGCTGACTGATGTATGGTAAAAAAATATCTCTAGCATGACTCAAACCTGTTTCAGTGGGTATTTTACACATACACTAACCACTATACTATGTTTGTAGTTTGCTGAACATAACATCATGTTAGGGCTATTTGTAGGTATACTGGTTTATTACTGTCACATCATTGTGATAAGAATGTGGACTGCCTGCCACATCTATGCAAATGCTCAATGCTGCTCAATTGACCAATATTATCCCATTCAACTAAATACTCAATCATTTACAATGTCATATTTACTGGTATCTTGCACTACTGTGGTATTTTGAGCTATTCCCCAGTAATTGGAATGTTAAAATTAGTAATATGCTACACTCACTGGACTCTGGGAGTCATGCTGCACTCGGGTAAATGTGGCACTGCAGTCACATCAATAAACGGGGTTTTTTTGGCATAGTACTTATTAACTAATCGAATTAAGTCTTGTATGTGTAGTGTTTGTCCGGTGGCACTCAAGTTGTGGGACGTTAGACAAGCCAAAAGCCACAGCTTTGCGGACCACCTGCCCATATCAAAATTGTGAGTAGCATTTAGCCCTTGGATCCATTTGAGGGCCCGTATATAGAGTAGATTGAGACCCCTTTCCATCACACTTTCAGGGTTAAAATGCTGCATGCCAAGATGGGAATGCTGGGGAACTGAAGCGCAAGCGATCCATATAATCTAAAACCGGCTAATAAAAGCTGAAACTAGAATCGAGTGACGGATGCGTACTGTGCTTGGAGTAAATCTCGTGAAGCGTTCCTGATGAATCGATAAATCACATGGAAATGCACTACTCCGGGAGTGGCTTCCTATAACAGGGATCTTAGACCTATGACGTAACGTTATGCCCTGGAACTTCCACCCGTCCAAACGACAACCCAACGACAGAGTACAAAAGTATCTTCATTTCCGTTTGCTTCTGCCTTATTCCTTTTTAAGCGTCTCTTCTCGAATTCGCCATTCGTTCAAATATCTAATTACAACCACAATTTCGATAGAACATGCCATGACGGACTCTACTACGCCTCCAAAACCGCCCGCCACCCGTAATCCAACCGCTGCCGCCTCTTCGCGACCAACTCTCAAAAACCGCCGTTCCGTTCGCAAAACCTGGTCTCCCCAACTACGACCAGGTCTCAACCCCGGTGCCCTCTCTTCACTATCGATCGCGCACAAGGAATTCAATACGCAAGCACATGTCTCGCCTCGTGATGGAAGGGTGCATATCTCGTTGAACGCGGTAAAAGATGGTCATCTATCGACGATCCTGGGAAGCCTTACTGAGCGGGAGCTTGCGAGAGTCGTGGGAAAAGAGAAGGAAGAACGTGGGGACGTACAGACCCCGCCGCCGAAGCTGAATATTGTCATCATGGTCATTGGGAGCAGAGGTGATGTGCAGCCGTTCATTGCGATTGCGAAGGTGCTAAAGGAACAGTGGGGACATCATGTTAGACTTGCGACTCACGGGGCGTTCAGGGAGTTTGTGCAGAGTTTTGGGATTGAGTTTTTTGATGTTGGAGGCGATCCGAGCGAACTTATGGCGTTTATGGTTAAGAATCCGGTGGGTGTGAAGTGTTGTCTCGATTAAAGAAGGATATATGCTGATTTATAGATAGGGCCTTGTACCGGGAGTGGAAGCGATAAAACAGGGCGAGATCGCGAAAAGGAGGGAACAGATGTTTGAGATGTTCCAAGGCTTCTGGAGAGCATGTATCGAGCCGTCAGACAGCTACAGACCTCGCAATAGCATGGAGTCTGAACGATCTTCATCCACGCATAAAACATACGAAGACGTTGAGGAGCCATTCATTGCAGACGCCATTATTGCGAATCCCCCGTCATTTGCGCACGTTCACTGTGCGGAGAGACTGGGGTGCCCTTTACATCTTATGTTCACTTTCCCCTACTCGCCCACGCAAGAAATTCCACATCCGCTAGCGTTTATTCAGAGCAGCAATCTGGGGAGCGAGTATACGAATGCAATCACGTATCCGATGGTGGAGATGATGATATGGCAGGGGCTGGGGGATTTGGTGAATAGATTCCGCGAGAAGACGCTATGTTTAGAACCTGTTGCCACGCTATGGGCACCAGGGATGATCTCGAGGCTGAAGGTGCCATATACATATATGTGGTTTGGATCCTCTCTTCACTACGCCGAAACTAGCTAATAGAGTAGGTCTCCCGCTCTAATTCCTAAACCCTCCGACTGGGGCGACCACATCGACGTCACTGGGTTTGTCTTCCTCGATCAGACAAAAGACTATTCTCCTCCTCCTGCCCTTCAGGAATTCCTTGACGCAGGTCTGCCGCCAGTATATATTGGCTTTGGCTCGATCGTTGTCGACAACCCAGATGCATTAACTGAGACTCTCTTCACCGCCATCAAATCCACCGGCGTCCGAGCATTAGTATCAAAAGGCTGGGGCGGGCTTGGCGGTGAGAACAATGCCCCGGAGAATGTGCACATGCTGGAGAATACACCACACGACTGGCTATTCTCAAAAGTATCAGCAGTAGTCCACCATGGTGGTGCTGGAACAACAGCAATTGGCCTCTTCCACGGAAAACCGACGATGGTGGTGCCGTTCTTTGGAGATCAAACCTTCTGGGGTTCCATGATTCACAATGCCAACGCGGGACCAGTTCCAATTCCACATAAGGAGCTGACAGCCGAGAATCTTGCTGATGGGATTAAGACGCTGTTGAGTGAGGAGTGTCAAAAAGCCGCACAAGAGATATCGAGAAAAATCAAGGAGGAAGACGGCGATGGCGCAGAGAACGCTGTGAGGAGCTTTTACAAAGGTCTGGCGGAAATGGACGCCAAGGGGAAGCGGGGCCTAGGAGAGAGGGGGAAGACGTATGGTGAAGGAGGACCGATGGGACCTGGAGAAGGCAAATGGGGTACCGGAGGGCCCGGAATACGATGCGACATCTTAGAAGAGAAGGTGGCAGTCTGGAGGGTTCAGAAGACAAAGATGAGGTTGAGCGCAATGGCAGCGAGCTGGCTGGTTGAGCAAGGACTACTAGAATGGAAAGATCTTCGATTGTACCCACCCCTCTCCCCTCTCGCCACACAACACTGATCGATCTAGGCTACGCCACACAGAATGGAATGACTTCGACGGCCCGGGCGAACCCCTCTCTGGCGGTTTCAGCGCCTTCTTCAGTTCCATAGCCGGCGTAGCAAAAGGCGTAATCGGCGTTCCCCTAGCTCTCGTCAAGGGCGCAAAACGCATTGACGACGAAGTCGACATGACGCCCTCCGCAACCCGTCGACGTTTCCGCGGCCGCTTCCGCCGTCACCAGACACAAACAGACACCGAATCCGACTGGGCGTCCTCCCGCTCCTCATCACCCTCCCCTCACCACCATCATCATCACAGAACCATCCCCCGCGACATCGCACACGGCACAAAAAAAAGCCTTTCCCGGATCGCACGCTCCTCTGCCCACGCGCCCATGGACGTCAGTCTCGCCGTCGCACAGGGCTTCCATAATGCGCCGCGGCTGTATGGGGACGAGGTACGCCGCCCCGCGCGGATCACAGGTTTTCACTCGGGGATGCAGGCTGCGGGGAAGGAGTTTGCGCTAGGTATATACGACGGGTTTACAGGCCTGGTCACACAGCCATACAAAGGCGCAAAGGAGGAGGGAGTGAAGGGAGCGCTCAAGGGCGTGGGTAAGGGTGTGGGCGGTGTATTCTTTAAGACGCAGGCGGGTTTGGCAGGCGTCATTGGATTCTCGATGAAAGGAGTGCACCGGGAGTTCCGGAAGGGGCGGGATCGGAAGGTGCTAGAACGCGTTATGGTCGCAAGACGAATGCAGGGTGATAAAGAGCTTATTCGGGCGCGCGAGGAAGGAGAAGCGGTGTTGGCGCAGCGGATGCAGGAGGGGTGGCAGAAGGTCGCCGAGGAACGGCAGAAACGGACTGGACGCGAGAAGAGTCTGGGGAAGGAGATTGCAGGAATTAAGGAGCGGAAGCGGGAGAAGAAGGAGGTGAGGAAGAACGGGAGGGAAAGAAGTATGAGTAACATAGCAGAAGAGGCAGAAGGTGATGAAGAGAAGGTTGTTGATAACATCGGGAGTGAGGAGGTAAGAGGATGTGACTTTGGCGTCGTGGAGGGGGATCAAGTCGCCGCGCTACGAGCAGATGCACTATCGCCAGTGAGGGAGGAGAGTTGTAGTAGGGCTGAGAGTCGGAGTGCTATTGGGAAGAGGAGAGCTACGACGACGACTTAATTTTGGTTTTCTATGTTTGATACCAATTTTAATGATGCTTGGGTCTTCTCATTCTGTACTGTAGATAATTGTAGTCAAATAACTGAAGTCTAGTTGTGCAAGTTCAACCTGAGTGCTCTATCATGATAATGCCTGGGGTATCATACAATCCACCTCATCAGGTACTCGGACTCTAGGTTTTTTTCCAGGCACTATTGCGAGGGGAGGAGAGGAGCAACCATATTTCAATTCGTAGCATGTTTAGTTCCGAGGTACCATCTTTACTACATATCATAGTGTTTTCGCGAAACGACGTCCTACGGTAGCAGGCGTCTAGGGTAAGTATACGAAAAACAGAGTGACCGCGTTAGTGTGCAATAGAGGACTGGAACTGGCTTACAACTAGTCCAACTGATTGGAAAAGACCCCACACTATAGTCTAGAAATCGATAATACCAAGACCACCAGTGAAGCATTTGCACACAAGAATGGAGTCTAGTTCTAACTTGCAACAGCTCGGTAATGAGGAGCGCAGAAGGATGCGTGCAATGCTGAAGATACAGAGATCACGGAGGGATTGAGAGCAACGATAGTCACAGTATATTACGCCCGCCTGTGTTCCCTTGGACTCCACGGAAAACATTTTTTCTTAGTGACAATGGGCAGACTTCTCCAATTGCACATTGCACATTGGTTCACTTCAGACGAGTCAGGGAGTTACAGGTTAGCTGCACACTGCGGGGGAGATTCATCACCCATCTGGCCAACTCATTCATCACAATTGCATCTTAGGCATGAATAGTTATTAGTTACTCGGATATCTTTGTATACACCTCGCGCCGCAGCCGAAAATAGTTTGGAAGGTTTTTTTCTATTGATTTCACAAACTCGAGGGGTACACTGTTAGCATCAGCTAGCACTCGCAATCGCCATGTTGCAGTTGCAGTGAACAAAAGCCAATATCATTTCTCTTACCTGAATAATGGGAACATGTAAACAAAGAAGAGTGGGGGCCGGAGGAAGGGAGAACATGATCAGATCCCGTAAGGAGAAGAAAAACGAAAGAAAAAGGGGACAGAAAACACCAGACCAATAAACAGAGAGACAAACCATCCCGACCAGTCCAACTCAACCCAACTCAACCTATCCAATCCCAACCCTATACACCAAGAAGTAGTAGATAGAAAACAATAGAGAGACAAGAATTTCTGACAACCGCACTAAAACCTCCGAGACCGACCGAGACAGCAAAGGAAATCAAATCTGCAGTTATGATTAATAGAACAAGGAAAGGTTGCTGTATATCCGTCCATCCATCTACTGCGCAGAGGCCACCAGTGCAGCGAACATACCAATACCCCCCACAACTGCACCAGCCATAGCAGCAGTAGCCAATCCGACAATGCCCCTGCCCCCCTTCTCCGACTTGACTCTCTTCGCAGGGCGATCTTCAGACACTTCTGCTGTCTGTACCACTGCCTGTGCGTCACCAACTGCAAGTTCTGGGTAGTCGGCAACTGTGGTTGCATCAACGACTTCGGGGGCATCTGATGAACCTTGATCAACAATCATCGGAGGTGCAGTGGGAGTGGGCGAAGAAATTGGTGCGTTAATGCCGGAACGCTTGCGCTTCAGCGTGGGTGGAGGCGTTGAAGGTGCTGCTGGGTTAAGAATATCCTCCAGCGCAGGCACGGCCTTGGACTTCTCAAGGGCGTCACAGACATCAGGAGAGCTTTCGCTAGGGGGAGGGCTTGCGAGAACTGCGGCTTCGAGGGTGCGTGTCTTTCCTTTTGGCGATTCGTGGTTCATCATATCATCGATCGAGAACTTACTGTAACCGGTCTTGGAGTTTCCATCGCCTTGGGTCTTTGTAGTTGAGGTCTTGGGGGTAGTGGGCTCGTCATCGAAGATATCGTCCAGTTCATCCGATATTCCCACATCTTCATCCTCGCTCTCCAATTCGCAGTAATAGTCACCGACCTCGTAATCACCTTCATCATCATAGTCGCCATCTTCGTCACAGATGTCAGTATCTGCTCCAGACTTGGCACTCGCAGTCCCGGCGTCTTCCTCTTCATTCTTTTCCTTGTCATTCTCGACCTCTTGGACCTTCGTTTCCACTATCCCTATGGATTCCTTCTTCTTATCCCAGAACTTGACAGTTTTGACCGGTCTGGAAAAGGGACTTTCTTCCGTAGTTGTGGTCTGTCCCTTTGGAGTTGAGTCGTCCGTTTTAGGAACCGAGGCCGAAAGGAGCGAGTTTCCAGTTTCGGATTTGAGGTACCATTCGGGAACTGGGCGCAGTGGAGTACATTGATGCAACTCAGGGTCTGTCCATTGAGCACGAGGATACAATACAGGATGAGCTGTTGTGTGATCCGTCCCAAGGTTGAGTTCCGCGGAAACTCTGGCAAAGTTCTTTGCCCTCGCATCGAAAAACTCCCTCTTAGAATCCATAAAATTGGCGAGGATACCATCAACATGTGGGTTGGACGACCGGCTATTAGGTGCCCAGCGAGAAGCACCAGCCATGTTTCGCTGATAAGGTTGTTGCTGTTGGAGCTGTTGGAGCTGCTGGAGCTGCTGCAGTTGCTGTTGCGGGTTGAGGCGAACTGGGACTGGGGCAGTTGAAGGAGACGGCGGAAGTCTTCCAATCGGAGGGAGAACTGAAGGAGCTCCACGAAGTTAGCATTGTTATATCAAAGCGGAGTATTTCGTCAATTACCTTCGCGAACGGGGAAGCCAGCCCAAACGTTAATTCGCTTGGAACTCATAACATCTGGAGGAGAGGAGGGCTCGGATGAAGGGACGGTTCCCGGCTCGTTGGTCTTTGTGGCACTGGCGCACGCCTCTTTGTTTTCTAGAGCTAGTGTACTCTTAGTTTCATTATTAACGGAAGTGTCAGACTCCTCCTCTTCCATGTGATGGTCCTCATCCTCGTTCTCGCTAACAGATCCAGTCTCCTCGATGTCAGATTCCATATCGTCTTCATCTTCATCATCTAAATCACCATCCTCATTGTCATCATCATCAACCAGGTACTGAGGGTCCTCGTCTTCCGATTCATTATCATCTATGTCGATACAGATAGTTTTCGATTCCTTGGAGGATTCAACCGCCGCCCTGACTGGGGTAACACTCGTATTGAAGGAAGCCGGCTTCTCGATAATCTCCACTTCATCATCATTGTCTTCCCCCACAAGATCTACCAAATTCACAACCTTCAGCGACTTGGACTGTTCGGACTGAGTTTTGTTAACCAGACTATGGATTGTCGGCATTCGGGGACGGGTGTTGTCTTCCTGCTTGTTGGTACGCTCTTCCGAGTTTCTAAGATCGATCATTTGAGAGTCGCGATCGATGAGGTCCTTGATTTTGGAAGACTTCGCTTCAAACACTTTATTGAGCTGTTTCAACGATTCCCTGGTGCTTCTCTCGTGACTCTCTGCGATTTCCTCACGACGCAAGTACGCAGTAAGACCTGAAGCCGAGCTCGACTTCTCCCGAGATGGAGATCTGAGCGGAGACGAGTCACCCGAACTTGCGGACCTCTCATCTTGCGAGTGGTCATCCATCTCCGCGTCAAAGTCCTCATCCTCTATGTTGCTCTCATACTCCAACTCTGCCGACGACAGACCATACCCAGTGCGGGACTTGGAGTCCACAATATCTAGACGAGGGCTAGGCGATCTGGTAGTATATATATAAGCCTTTGCATACATTCAACACCATTAAGAAATCATACCTCATTCGTTCCCATTCGACTTCACAACGGAAGGTCTTTGCAGGGTAAACATCATCACCCCTAGTGACCTCAGCACCAAATGTAACTTCAGTTCCCTGCTGAAGCTCGGCGGTCTCATTGAGATGGAGCTGTAGTCCGTTTACGTAAGTGCCGTGCATTGATTTGGTATCCTGAATAACAATCTGCATTTGGAGAGCAGTTAGTGGAATGTTTTATCAAACCGGTGAAGAACAGCAAGAGGATGGCCCAACCGGGGAAGGCAGATAATGTGGGAAGGGATTGTATGACTCCCGAGGCTGAGAATGCAATGAAAAAATATGAAAAAATAGGAGAAGAGTCATACCTTGCGGTGTGGTTCCAAAACCATCCTCACTTCGGCATGCGCTCTGCTCATAACCGGACTCTCGAAAAAACCGTTGCTAGGCGCAGCGAATAACCCTTTTGCCTCGTTCCTACTACTACGTCCAATTGCTTGTGTCGGTTTGTCTGTGGTGAGCTGAATGGTACGAGTGAAATCTGTACTTCCGCTGCCTTTGACGGTGGCCGTTGGATACGCCCCTGGAACGGTGGAGGTTTTGTGGTGGGTATGTGGGTGGAGATATAGATTTGCTGTGCAAAGTTAATTAGAAAGTTTGTCTAAAGACAGTCACTGCAGCAATAAGACGGCAAAAAAAAAAGGTTTAACAGAAAAGATGCTCAACGAAAAAGATGTTCAACAGAAAAGGTAATCAACTGCACCGATACGAAGCGCAAATAAACGACAGATTCTGAAGTATCCCCTCTTCGCAATCCGACCGAACAGAAGTTACATATGAAGGAGAATCAGGAGAAATCAAACTAAGAGAGAATAAGAAGATTCATGCAGTCTTGATTAACCTACCTCGATACATCTTGAAGCCGTGTCCTTCGGATAAAGGTTCCGTCCCTCGTGAGTGTCGTCGTAGCTCGGATTTATATTCGACTGTCCAGCTGTCGTGTGGACGGCAGAGGTGACAGCTGGCCGTGCGTGAGGAAGAATGGTATAGGTCGGGCTGACAAGTACCCAGCTCTGATCGGAACTTCCACTGAAAGCGGAGCTCAAGCGAGCGCGAGTGGCACTGTCGGTCGGAGGAGCAACTCTCTGGACTACAAAACAGATGGAGGAGAGCGGAACAAGCGCAGGACTGGACCCAGTACGAAGTATAAGTGCACTGTATGTAGAAGAGCACCAGGTGGAAAGAGCGGAATGTGGATGTGGGTTGAGTTGAGTTTGGTTGAGCAGAGTAAAGGTAGTGGGTGAGAACGGAGAATGGAATGGTGGGGCGGGGTGAGCTTCTAGCTTGTCCCACCGTTGTGAGGTAAGAAACCGAGCAAAATGACTGAAACTGGAGCAGTTGCCCCACCTCAGTGTTGTATTTTTACCAAACACGTCGTTATTTGCGCCATTAGTTTTTGAGGCTCCAATACTAGAGCGCACATTACTGGTTGCCTGAAACGAACCGCCTCGTGATTGACTCTATCCTTTCGGTGTGAATTTGAGCGTGAGCAGTGAGCAGTGAGCACACACAACACACCAGGCATCACTTCATTTTTCCATTTGTCATTCTCCGTGAGACTGATTTCTTCAGGCATCTACCTTCCCAAATTTGAGGGCGATATCCTCTGTCTTCGTGGATTTGCGCAATTAAATTTCCCGCGGCGTCATACCGAAGCTGTTGAGTCAAAAGGAGCTCTTCGTTTGAGAAGTTACCTAGTAGCTATTGGCTTCATCTTCCTAGTCGCGAAAATTGCACTAGCCGCATACGGCATAATTTGGTGGAATTACCACAAGTCTCGATGCACATCTGTCATTGCCATGGCCAGTAACCTCCCTCCAGCAATTTGTATCGAAAACTCGACGCAACTAACAGAACGGCTCTATCTCGGAATTCGACAGGATTTGTGTTTTGGTCTCACTGGTGTCACGCTGTATCACTCGCACAATTGTTATCACTCGCCCACATACGCCGTCACTCGCACAAGCCCTCTTCTATCTGAGTCTTTTAAAGGCTTATTACCGGACCGCTATCGCTCGTAGCCATGCCCACTGAAGACGGAATTGCAGGGGACTCACTCCAACAAGACGAGCTTGGGAGATTAGTCGCAACGAGCCAGCGAGCGAAAAGTAGTCAAATAGAAAGGTGCAGCGGTCGGACTAAACCTGCTACACATCTGACTGGCTGAGTCACTGTTTTAACGGTCATCCTCAGAGTGGCCCAGCACAGATCATGTTCATACTTGACCGAAATGCCACTCCGGAACACCTGTCCGTTTCGCCAAACACTAGCTTCTTCGTAAAGCCGCGGCAATACAATAAATCCTCAAACAACCCCACTTCCAACAGGCCGTTATCGCGCTTGCATTCTAGCTGAGAAATGGCATGAGGATCTTCGGGTTCCACCTTTGGACTACTGGAATTTGGATGCTCCTGCATCCAGAGGCCTACTCCTGGATCCACTAGAGCGATGTTCATATTACACTGCATTATGGACTGTTTGCCAAACATTACGGCACCATGTGGAATGTGTGTGTCTTAATTAGCGAGCAGTACAATCGCATATGGCCCTGCACACAACTCAATCAACGTTGAGTTACAGCTAATGCGGATGGTTTAAGAAATGTGGCAAGAACAAACAAGCCGTTCGAGCTAACCAACTCCGACATTTGCGCCCCTAGAGATTTTGCTGAGGGTTCCGCTCACTCTTGGACATTTGGTATTAAAAACCCTGTCATAATATCTCGTCTGAACCAGCATCAGGGGCCACTTACAGAGCATTTCTGGAGGCAGAAGTGAGTTCTGTTCTCCGAGCGCTGGCACGACTGCAAGTGATCCTCCCATACACTAACTTCGACCCGCAGCTGGTACGTATGTGCCCTGTTCGACAGCAAGACTCTATTCGCATCATGGCATGGATGAAGTTAATGATGAAGCATTCGTAGTGGCCCCGATATCACCTGGGTGATTGTTGGCGAAGCACTGCAGAAGCTCCCGGTGAATACATATGGAAGCACTTATGCTTTCAAGACTCCTTCACTGAGTGCTACTGCATACTTTGTGGTATATACTGACGGCTGCACACGTTGGGAGGAGGTCTATTCCCTTATTACGAAATCCGTGGGGGAAGTCACATCCAATTTCAAACATTACCGGGAATGGGGGCTATGAAATCAAGCGTTTCTAATGCGAGAATGGCACAGAATTCAACAATCCACTCAACAGCGCTAGCATTTCCTACGTAACAGCAGCACATACCCAATATAAGAATGGCGCTGCTGAAAGAATGAGCAGAACACTTAGCTCCAAGGCCATAAGCGTGGTGCTGGATGCTGGGGTTCTAGGACAAAGCTATTTGAACAGCCATCTATGTTGGGTGATTCTACCTCACCGCCGAGTGAATTGGGACAGGTTTTCATTGGACATGTCCCACCTTGATGGAGTATTCTCTTCCGCCATCTGCACATCTGAAACTCCATCTCATCAGTAGCAAGTTTTCTTCCGCGGTCAGCGTCATTTTCGGGCCAGAGATACCTTTAGCCTAGTTTCAATGATCATGAAGTCTATATGAGAGCTATTTTCTTCGGTAGGACCCCGAAATTCTACGTCTTTGGCTTAGTTGCTCTTTGGCTCAGTTGCTAACCCAGCCCCACTAAAAGCAGATCGATATACTGTACCAGAAGGCGAGATGGAATGGTGCTGGGTGATATGAACCATTGTGGCTGTAGGTTTGGACGCGGCTATGATCTTGGCTACTGGTTCGTAACAATCTCAACTTTTGGTGAAAATCACAGCAGTAATCAGAATCGTATTATGCAGGTGCCTCCACACGCAGCGCTTCAGGAACCGCCTCCCACCTAGGATGATGTGACGGAATGGAATCATCACAAGCTCCTTGCATGGCTGCAGAGCCAAGATCCGATCACACTCGAGGAAGAAACCGATCTGATTTTCTATTACAATAGAACAAACTTGTAGGGCTCTTCTTTATAGTAAGGCCGAAATTTCTTCATCGTTAATTAAGCTCAATTAGAAAACTAGGTTAACTAAGCTGTCATGTGATTGATTTGGAGAGGTTTGGGGTCACTCTGTATACTCTGGTGATAATGTATTCATATTCCCATGAATAAATTGGGTGAAGGGAATGAAGAAACTGGAGAGTATACACATATTACAATTACGACTCCCATTTTCTTCATGCAACCGCCTCTTCAACCTTCTCCATTTCCTCCTCGACCTTTTTCCTCGACCTAACTACCTCCCTAAACCCCCCCTCCAACACACCAATCAACTCATCCAGCCTACCCCCGTCAGCCTCAATCCCTTTCCCTTCCAGAAAACTCACCTCTCAACAACACAATCCGTAAACTCATGGTTCCCAAGCTCTCTATTCCCCTCATTAACCAGCAGCACAGTCGCCGCACCCGCCTTCCGTCCCGCAGCCATATCATCCATCGAATCCCCGACCATAACCAGCCTCTTCGCATCCTCCAACCCCCACTGTCTCGCAATAAACAATATCCCATCGGGCTCCGGTTTTGGCGGGTGAAACGACCGCGTTACAATCGGCTCGAAAAGCGTTTTCGGGAGGTGATGTGTGAGAAGATGATTCACCTAATCTCATAAGCCACAATCCACCCCCCCCTAGGCCAACATACCGGATCCCTACCCCCCCGTCAGCCCCATTCAGCCCCCATAGAAACGAAGCGCGCGGGTGCACACTCATAGTTCCGTGTCAAAATCCCCTTCCTCACCGCGCGGCGCTCCAGGTACTCCATTAACTCGACAAGCCCCTTACTTGGCTGCATCCTCAGCATCGCCTCGCGCTCAATCCCGCGAACTAGCTCCATTGCGGCGTCCGGCGAGGGGAGGGACGCGACGTGCGAGAGGATGTCGACGCCCGGAGAGATCCCGAGTGCCGTCCGCATCTTCACGAACATCCATGTCTGTGGCAGCGTGAGGGTGCCGTCGACGTCGAAGACTATGCCGGCGAGGGAGGGGGCGGTGGTGGGAGGCGCGGTGGGCGAGAGAGGGGCGAAGCGGAGGCGCGATGGGGGCATGGCGGTTGCGAAGCTGCGGAGGTGCTGGCGGATGGGGAGGTGCTTCATGTATGGCGGCTAATGAGCAGGGATTGGGTTGAGCAAATGTGGTACAGGCGGTAGGTGCCGAGACACACAGACGCGGTGTGTCGAAGGTGAAGAGAAGCGATGTGATGTGGAGACTAGGATGAGGTAACACTTACGGAATTGTTGACTGCGGTGCTTTGAAAGTGCGAAGAACGTTGTTTATAGGTTGTCTTGTCCTTAGACTCTCATTGCCTTCGCTCGCAAGCTCGCTCGGTAACTGATAACGAGGCACGAGTGGCAACACCACTGGAGGCTGGGCACGAGACAAATTGTGGGCTGACTTTTGCTGGTGTCATTCGAGGTCATTCGAGGTCATTCAGGATTTGCTGCCCCTATCAATGCAGCACTGCAAATATGTGCTTAGACAACATCGGACTGCCGAAGACCGACTCCCATCTCGTCAAAATCACTTCCGAACCCCCACCATCCTCATCTTAGCTCTCCTTGGCACCTTTCACTATACAAGATCTTTGTACTTTCTACTGCTCACCACCCATTTAAGATACTACAAACAACAACATTGCCGTACTTCCACCACTTCACACCCACACTTCAAACAATGTCTACTCAAATGCCCGTCGGTCTGACTCGATCCAGGAGATGCCAGACTGCAGACACCTGTCCGGCCTGCGTATATTGATTATGGCACGCTCACCTTTTTGTTCTCGGGTTGCTACAATATTTCTTCCCTTTCCATTCTTTCTTTCTTCAAGCGTTTGGCGTTTCGTTAAACATGATTCGAGTCCCGCCAACACATGGCAAGGCTCACGAAACTACTCACGAAAACACCAGCGTCCATATCGTCAGGGACTTCACAGTACCTGTCAAATACCTCTTAAGTGAATCTTGAGTTTCATGACACCAGTGTTCCTAAGCGGCCTCCATTTGAAAAGCCCACGCCGCAAAAAGCCTGGGGACCGGCCTTGATTTTGAGGCCTGCCTTGGCGGCGGCCTGGCCGCTTAGGAACACTGCATGACACTATTAGGAAATCACTTCAGACACTCTTCACCCGTCCGTTAGGGTGGGAACAGTTCCACCTGTACGCTCAGGTGAGTAATTGAGAAGCGTAGGAGGATCAATTATGGTATACAACAAATAACTTGAAGAGGATTCTTTTGTAAATTGAACCCACTGCAATATGCATGGTTACTAACACTCTACTTCTAAAGTGGAATCTGTTACTGGAAGAACGAGAGCTTCACCTTGCCAACAAGATATTCGAACTTCAAACCACATTATCAAAACATGAGGCAACGCTAGATGAGCATCGACAAAAAATTCGTGAGCAGCAGTTGATACTAGAATGCCTCGTAAGTGCATTAATACTCTGCGTACTTGTATTTATGGCTGGCTTAACGGTCATTCTGGTTAGGCACCAGGAGTGACACTTTTATGAGAGTTATTACCATCAATCCTACCATTGAAGATCGCGACCACCTGCTTACATCCATTGAGGAACTCCGCGGGAAATGCAGCCCCCCGCACCTGCTCCTTGCCCTTGGCCACACTCTGCTTGAAAGAACGCGGTTTGGATCAGCCGACGCCTACCGACTCGACGATAAGACTCATCTTATTTCCGTCTTCGGCTCAATTGATGCAGCTGCCGATGACTGGTTCGCTAGCGACTTCTGTTTACTACACACCGCCTTGGGTGGCACTGCGAAACATGTAAAATACCTAACCTATGTTGACCTCAAAAAGTTCATTAATGAAAATGGACCGCTCCTCCCAGACTAACTCGAGGTTATCCGCTCCCTATTCAAATATTTAACTTAAGCCGACTCGACTCACACTCATCACTAGTATGAAGTACTCATGTATAGAAGCGTTCCCGTCTACAGACGAGGCAATGCCGGGAAGGGGATGCAACAGTTTTTCGCCCTTAGAAACTAGCACAACGATCAATATAGAAGTGATTTTCCGTCGTGCGCAGAATCGCAGTGTACTCTATTGTGACACTCGGAGAGCTCGCGAGAGAGCCCTTATGAATCATATGTCGTCACTCGTAATAAGTGATATTTACCATGTTGCATATGTACTTAGATCGTAAGTCTCAGCACCGTCTGATGTCTTGTATGAGAATGAAGACTTATATGAAGATGGTGGCTGTATGAGGATATGCATCAGGACCAGGGTGCTGCGTCTCGTGTCAGATAGAGCATACGCGTACGCATATGGGAACTTGTACATATACGGGCCTTATGCCCTCGAGAGAGAAGTCAACCAATCAAGTCATTCTAGCATCCAAAGTAACATACCATGTTGCAATATGGGGGTGAACCATGTGCAGCATTATCAGACCAACGGCGATCATTACCGCCCCGGGACGGAAAGTGATATAACCTTAGAGACATACCAGGTCTCTCACCCACCAACACGCGAGCCAAATAGCAATAGTAGTGTTGCTAGACCGGGAGTATCATCCTGGTCTACTTCAGGTTCTGCAGAACTCCCAGAGCCAGTACCACCGGCACTCGCAAAACCTATATTTACCGAAATATTCGAGGCTCCCAGCGAATGTCATCGGCCTCCGCCATTGGTGGATTACACAGCGACTGATTTTAATTTCTTGCAGTCGGAAGCTTCATCATTGAGAAACAACTGGGCAGATACTGCATCAGCAACGCCAAAGGAGGAGGAGCCGGTGGTCGGGGGCCGATATAGTAGTTGTGAGGCCGAGGTTGGTCTTTCGTACCAAAGGTATTGGCTCAGTCGCAAGACCATGTGGTTCGGTAGCCCCCTCGAGGACCATAGAAACGACGTCTTCGGAACTTCACGAGCTGGTTGAACACCCTGGGGCCCTGGTCGCACGATCGAACTGCATCCTTGATCAGTTTTGTGGGGGAAGCTGGGGCTGGTAAGAGTGCGTTGGTGCGTGCTCTGCTTGAGGTAGTTCCTCCATCCTATAACAGTTTGGTTTGGTCTAATTCGTATCGTACTCATGTTCTCGTAGTTGAAATCCCCCGCCGGCTACGAGGTTGAGACCCCAATGGTAGGGAAATGGGTAGATAAGGACACGTTGGAACGCAGCGCCATTCATCTGTCTCCGGACCTGGCCACGAGAAGCCACAAGAAGGTGCGACTCTACGCTAACTGCGAGGGACTGAGGGGCGGCAGGGATGCATTGGTTCAGGAATCCGAGCATTTCAAGATAGCAAACGGTAGCGGGGTCGAAGGGCCTGTCAAACTTAGGCTCCTTGAGGCTGGACAGGTGTCCGGGCAATAGATAACACGATATCCCTCCCCGACCATTCTCTACAAATACTCGGATGCGGTGGTATACGTTACTAGGCACTTTGGGTAAGCTAAAAAACTTGTGCTGTCGTTGAGCCGAAAGAAGCACATATAGTGACTTTGCTTTCAGGATGATAAAGGCAATCATCAGTCGGATGATACACTGGGCATATCAAGCATGTGGGACCCTTGTTAATCGACTAGTAAAACCATCCGCCATCCTAGTAGTCAACTTACATGCTTTAGATGATGGGAATGTAGGTGATTCACAGAAGCTGAATTCCTAGCATGGCATTCATTCGGCAGATGTTCTAATATGTGCTATTTACTTGTCTAGAATTTCTTGTGGGGCAACAAGTTGACGGAAATAATATAGGCCGGGCTGGCAAGCTGTATCATCCGCGATCCTTTCCTTGACTGGCTATCAACGACTTGGAGGAAGCAGGGGAAAGCGATTGAAACGCTTCGTGACCTCGCCCTATGCTATTTCCGCGACATCAAACTTATCTGCATCCCTTACTCCACCATGACCATCTCTCCATCTTTGGTTGAGTTAGACAGCGAGATACAGCACGCTACAGACACCAGTAAATGCATGTTGCGACCTAACCGTGATCCTATGGATACTATGGATACGAAAATGTGGTGAGAATCAGAGATGTACGGTAGTCTATTCTCACAAAGAGCGCGTTCGATTGTCCAAAATACACTTGTATATTCCGAAGTATCGTGGTTGGGTATGTAGGACTTAAATACTCGGATATTTTTGCTCTTGTTACAATGTGACCCCAACCCAAACTTATATTGATTCTCATATCAAGTATTCAACAGCTCCACCTGTCCATACTTTCTTTGCATCTTGAGGCTTCCATAGTGTGTCTGTGTTGAAGGAGCCTCAAGATACAAAACAAGCATCCACGTTGTACGAAATCAGGGCCCTAACCCTACAAGGGGGTCGCGAAACGGACAGCGACTCGCACTGTACATATTACGAGGCGCGTATATTATTCCCATAATGGTATGTATTAATACCAGGGGGCACTTTACTAGAGGATCCGCGAAAACATGGGGGGTTTAAGGAAATAAACGGATTAACATACAATAGTAACCTTTATCCAACTATCCAATTCGCTCCAAAGGCTCTACCACATTCTTCTTAAAGAACATCCTCTGTTCGAATTCCGTAGTATCTTTCGTCTCCTCCTCAAACAAAAAGCAGCTTCTAACAGCGGCGCTAAATCGTTTTCCGACCCTATGCGGAAGATCCTTCTCCGCTTTGCTCAGAAACTCTCGACTAACGTAATCAGCACCAAGTCTTCTGCTACGCTGTGGCTTGTATGCAGACAAGGTTTTTGCATCTCGCCAGAGGCGATCTCTAAGAGTAGCACGCCCTAGGTGCTTGGTGAATTACAATGGGCTAAGAGACACGTGGGCAACTTACGAGGGAGTAGATATCATGTGCCTTTAAAAACTTAACAGTGGGTTTTCCCCAGCGTTTTGTGTGGCGGTAAATGTTATTCTCTAGCGTGTAGTCTTCGGCCAACGACGATTTGTCGGCTTCCATGCGAGAGTACTCGAATCCAAAGAGATACGGCACAGAGCGCTGTAATAAATCATCTGCCTCCGAAGCTCCGGCCCTTTTCATAAAGAAAACGTTCTCGCTCTTCAGCTCTTTATGGAGCCAGCCAGTACGATGGAAGTTATCCAAGGCAACAACAAGCTCGTGAGCAACAAATAGGCGGTCGTCCAGAGACACCCTCGGGAGGATTGGTATAAATCCAAAAGCATCACGGGTTCTTCGAGGGAATACTCAGTCGGAATTTCGAAGACTAAACCGAAGCGTTGATGATGGCTCTCGACAGGGTATCCAACGCCAGGCAAAATGTGGAATGCCGTTCGTTTCGGACTGCATACTTGTGCGGTAATCTTGCGGAGTTGCTGAAGTTGCGAAGAGCTAGGAAAGTGGGCAGAATGGTATTCGACGACTATGGGGCGACCATTCAGATAACCGAGACGAAACCGCGATGTTCTTGACGACGATTTAAAAATTATCGTTTCTCGGCTGATTTCCAACTCGTCTGAGTCCTCCAAAGATCCAAGGATAATTTTCTGTAGATTGAAATTGTCGGTATCGATGAGATCTGCAATCTCTCCTTGATTGATACCGTCGAGAGCTTTTTCGTCTTGAAAGGCTGGATCTAAGAGAATGCCACACTCTGCCCCTTCACAAACCTTCGAGACTGAGCTTTGGAGGTCTTGAATAGTACTTTCTACGCTATCATGGTAATTTTTGGTTTTTGCACCGTCTTCAGCATTCGAAATGACCCTTCGGAGCCCTTCCAGCTCATGAATAATCTCCTCCTGTGCAGGGCCCGATATCCTACTCAGTAAAGATCCGGGTATGATGCACCAGATGGATCGGCCAGATTCTGTGCCCGCCGTGCTTTCAAGACCAATGCCTCAATCTTGACGGCCGATATGCTTCTCGGTGCCCGTCTCTTTAACCACGTGGTGATTTCCAGAGCCGTTAGGTCGTCTGACAAAGAAACGGTCAACAACGTAGCGGCAGGTCTTTGGCGGAAACCTTGAGGGACGGGAGGACGAAACTTGCCTAGCAAAATGCTCTCCTCGCCGTTGCTGGACAGATCGCCATACACCGGTGTCTCGGTCATTTCTTGATGTGACAACTGGCAGAGCTGCGCATGAAGATTGACCACGGACACCGTCTTCTGATCAGCGAGAACCTTGCGAAGCTGACGGATGACAACCGAGCTAAACGAAAGTCGACCTGGCGCTGGAGTTAGGCGACTTGTCGCTGTAGCAACGAGGAGTTCGATTTTTCTCGAAGATTGAGATAGTTTCTCTTGTGCAATTGAAACAGCGTGGCAACAATCTAAAAGTACAAAGACGTCTCCTTCGCCAGAAAACAAGCAAGGCTGAATATGGAACCAGTTGAGAGTCGGACTGTCAGTCGATTCTCTCCTGCCCGTCAGGCATTAGCACAGCTCATCTACGGAGGGAGATCCGTACGCTGCCCATTTCGCCCGCCCATCAACCTCCATTTCACCATGACCAGCATAATATACGATGATTAATGTCGACCGGGCGGAATACTAAGCAACAATCCTTGTGGAGATTGGCCTCTGAGCGTTCATTGGGGATCTGGAAGGTATATGTGGAGAATTCAAAGCCATCTTCGAGGAGCCGGCGTAACTTGTCGACTTCAGCAGTACAGCCCTTGAGGTCATTTTCCAGCCAGTACAACAGACATGCGGTGACTTTCCGATACTCTGTTCGTGGTAGGCTTCCGCTGATGTGTCGGTTGAAGTCGTGGGCTATCGTCAGAGAGTCTAACATATTTGGTGTCTAACGAATAGGTACAGTCATGTACAGAGCGTTCCAGCCCCTGAATTCCTAAACCTCGGCATTCACAAGTAAAAAAGGCCCCATTATCACGTCTCATGACTGATTGTCTTCTATGGGAAAGACGTGCATGGAAACCGTAAACGCAGTGTTTGTTGTTCAATTATCCCTGTCCAAATCTTGTTGAAAAGTTGCATGAAACAGCCGCAAAAATTTACATTTGTGGTGTCACCAGCCCCACTTATAGTCTGGCTAGCGGTACTGAAGTAGAGTATAAACCCAAGTTAACGCGATATCTACCCCAGACAGATATATCAGATTAGCCAACATGACAGAAATTCGGAGACTCGGGCGCACGAAACCCCCAGGAAACAGCTATAACAGTGAAGACGAAGATCTTGTGGAGAATGTGAGCCCTACTAGCTAATACTGTCAATTCATTCACTGGCGTCTCTAACATTGAACTCACGTTAAAGGCGGGCTCGCGATATTGCTTTTATTTTTGTTATTGGAAGAAGCGAGGAGGAAATATGTGGATATATGCCATAGCCGCAAGCGGCTGAATGCAATATGATTACAAACAAACAAACTCACGACATTTCGATCTCGAGTGTCTCGATATACCGATACCGAGAGAGCTCAGGTTAGTAGCAAATCTCCTGCCTGAGATCTCTAGACTAAGGCTAAAATAAGTAATATCCAACCTATTCAACATACCAGGTCGGTGAGGAAGTATATCTTTTCGTCCCGAGCCAACCGCCAGCAGGACCTTACGTTGTTGTGGAGTATCTTGGGAACGAGAAGTACAGAATAAAGCGGGTATTAGACGAAACGTTGCACCCAACTGCTGTATCTAGGAAGTCGTTGTTGGTGAGGGAGTAATGGATGACTGGAGCAGGGGCGGCTCTCTTCTCCGTTTGTTCTTTTCAGTATCGGTTCTGAATAGATTGCAATTACAACGAGGTTATATATATGTAACCTCTTAATAATTCATGCAAGTAAAGTACTCGGTTTATTTGGGGTTCATAATAGAGGAATGCCTAACACCAGAACATCATCCGAAAATGCATGAGAAGAACAGCAGCGCTTCATTATAAAAGTATCGAGTGCTCACATTTATAAGAGATTTGCATACGCTTAATTGCTCTGTTATTTTTAAAAGCTTAGATCTTTTTAGCATGCGCCGCTCATTATACGCCTCTGCGCCCTGCCAGCGCGCTAGAGAAACGCCAATATAATCGACCCCTACCACCATATGAAAATTTGTGGATGTATAGACCGAGACAAAATAGCCATCGTCTTAATCGTAAGAGGACCAACCTGGCGAGCCTCCACTGATAGGCACAGGGATGTGCTCCAGAGTCGTTCCTTGACCCAGTTCTTCACGTCCGTGACTACAGTCGCAACGGCTCCCTTCACGAGGGCTCGTCCCGGGAATTGGGCATCGATCTTTGGCATTAACTATCCATTATAAATTTTCCGTGTGTTCCGCAAAACACAAAGCGGATCGCCTCGCCGGCCAGGTCCTTATCTCGAGAGTCGAGCTGCAGCACTGCTTGACTAGTGTTGAGAAAGATACGAGGTAGCTCGAATATTCGTCTAGGATTCGAGGCTGTACAGGTCGTAATCTTGTTTCTAACCAGGCGAGATATTCCGGACTTTCCCCCTCGATCTCCTGGATACTCGTGGATGATATATGAACCATGTGATGACCCAATCGGTACATACTAGCTCATTCCAAGCAAACTTGAGGAGATATTTGTTAGCCTCGAGCCCTGGAAAGCGACGAGTTTAATGCTGTACTGCAACACCCTAATTCATCCGCCTAAATTCGAGGTTCACTTTTAAACTCACCCGGAGATTGAAGCATGGGAACTGGCAGTGAGAGAACAGCGGCTGGCCTGAGTCCGCGTTGTGCTATGTTGGATGATCATATTTAACATCCGGATGCCTGGGCGATCTGGCGGGCGGGCGAACCTAGATGGGTAACGAGACGAGTTGGCCCGAACCTATCTCATATCTCGTCTCGTCTCGTCTCGTCCCGTGTGCAACACTATTTCTTAACATTACTACCAGTCTCGACTGGCACCGAAGGTTCCGGGGCGTTCTTGTACGTAGTAGAGCTCCAAGGCACAAGCGGTGGGTGACATGCTAACCTCCAGCTTCAGCCACAAGGATCAAGGTCTTTGTATTAAGAAGATCTTAACCTGTTCCGGTGGATTATAGCCAATGTGCCGGTTACCACAGGTTAAGAGAGTTATTCTGAGGATGATCTCGGATAAGATTGTCTAGTTCCAGCAGCAGGGCTGCGCTGACAAAGTACTTTGGGGTTTGATGATATACATTCCTACAAAGAGGGGATGCGATAATGTTGCGGAACCGGGTCGAGTTGTGCCGATAGCTAAAGACACTGAGAAGGAAGTGAAGTCTATTCTTTACAAGTAGACTTCGCGACTCTAGATCTCGCTAACGATACTCAGCTAGCCAAGATCTCCCATCTAATCAGATTCATCTAATCACTCTCCCTCTGTAGTAATCGTCTCCGAATCTCTCAGATGAAACCTAATATGCGAACGTGCCATACAGCCGCGGCCAGTTCAAATAAAGGGCTGCATAAACATGGAGACCTTTTTACTTGGAGATAGGCTAGATATGAAGATGTGGAGATGCAATTGTGCGCTCGGGAGGAAGGTGAATCACTAAAGCGGGTGGTGGTTAAGACTTAATATACAGCACATTTATCTGCCATTTATTCACCCCTTTGTTTCTTGTGACTGCGATCGAGGTTTTTGCCTTAGGTACTATTAGGCTAGCGCTGTCACTCGTGCGAGTTGTGCGTGGGGGATGCATTGCGCGTTAGTACTGACCAGTGAACAGCAGCAGACTCGGCAGCAAGTGCTTCCTAACTTCGAAATGCGCCTCCTAAAAGTATGTTCAATCGCCGAGAGTTTACCAAACCGCACCAAAATATCCCAGTTGAAAGCTATCGTAGAGGTTATCCAAGACTTGCTGCATTCATGCATAACTCGCCATCTTTCGGTCTGTTCCAGAGATTCAGCTTACTTCACACTCAACTACTGCCATTCAAGCAAGACGAGTTAATGGAGTTGGAGCAGAAGCTCAACGATATTGACCAGGCCGAGAGGATTCCACTCTATCTGAGCTCAAGGAGATGTGATTAAAACGCTGTTCGGAGAGAGTTGGAGCAGAGGTCGCTGTGAAGTTGTTGTTGTCGTTTATTCATATTGTATTGACTCTAATTAGAGTATGACAAAAACCGATTCCCCTCCACCTCCGGGCGAGCCAGCTAGATGGCAGAGCTCCCCACCCACTACCCAAAAACAAAAATTTCACCCCCTCCCCTCTGCCACCCCCATTACCCCAGGGTACCATATTCTAGTCCTCCCCCAGAAATGTAACTGTTCAGATCCAGTGTCACATTGGCCAAGCACAGGGTGCCATATGATGTGATTGCAGAGGAATACCCCAACCGTGCTCCATAGGAAGCACAGCGCTGTATGATGTGACTACCAATTTTTGCTGTTTAAGTGGGTTGATGCATCCATGGGAACAACTTGTACTGGTGCTCGCATGCCTGAGAAGCAGGTCTGTATAGCCTCTCCAAGTGTTGTCGGTTGGAGCATGCTGTCCTCAGAAAAACTCTTCATTGAACTACTGCGCTTTCACGCCCTAGTTATCCTCACAAGCACTGCATGTCCTAAATTGTCATAAGTAGCATAAAATAACCAAAAAGAAGGCAAGTGGCCCCAGAAAGGGGACTACAGTCAGTGTCAATGCTGAGTGGTATGGAGCGATGTAAAGATGAGATACACTCCCCAAAAGTGAGTGGACACACACAGGTATGCGATAATGAAGCCAAAGTAAAACCGCAACCTGCCCAAAAAAGGGGAAGTCTTGGCAAAACTAGGCGGTGAGGTGTGTTGTCGAAGGTGTGTGTGGTCGCTGTGAAGTTGCATGACTATGGTATTTCAGGCCTTCAAACCCTGATATATGTGTGTCCTAATTATATGCAAGATAAACTTCTTATTGAATACTAGAGAGTGAGCTCGATAGCAGCCGCGGAAACGAAGGACATTCAAAGCGTGATAAACTGGATGGAAGGGAACAGGCCGCTCGTCCCGGCAGAATCTAGCTTCTTAAATGGCTAAGACGATCTAATGTCTGCAAAGGCAGAACCATCACCAAAGGTTCAAACCTTGGCGGAGGGATTTGTTACATTACTCAGTCGATAGGGTGTGAGACGAAATGTATGTCTAAGCTTATAATTGTCTGTCCTGGCGACTGCTGACCGCTAAAAGCCTTTCGTCACGGCCGTTCATATGCACTACCCTTTGGTGCCCGATAAATTCTAACGGGGCGGAAAATATAGCACGAGAAGAGAAAATCCACCGTCGAACATGTCCTGCTCATCTCGCACGTTCGAATCTTAGGATCGTCACGAGTTCTCATGACGATCCTCGCAACACAGCTTCTACTTATCCCAACTATTGCCCTCTACAATATTCAGAGTTACAATCTGAAAGTTTGGCTCATTGCAGTCTTTACCGTGATATTTTCATCAACTCTTACATTGCTCACTTACAGTGGTTACTATGAGATCTTTACAGCCACAGCGGCGTAAGCATTCCCAACCCTCAATTATGCTCCTTGCGCTGATTGTATTCTTCCGGTGGTTCAGTTATTGCGCAGTAATGGTGGTGTTTGTTGGAAATCTTCCAAGTTGACAACATACTGTAAGAAATGATCCTCCATCGTCATATATTGCATTCCCATGCGACGTCCGAATCCACGGGCGCACAAGCTCTTTCTCCACCAACATGACAAGCATGGAAATCTATGGAATGAATAAGAATGAAAAAGTCCGTTGGGGTTCAGTTTTCGCTTGCGCTTTTTAGTTTCGTGATCCTCTGTTGTAGTAGGATTTTGATTTCCTGAAGCCTTGCCCAGAACAATTTCTCAGTTTCTGTTCCCTTGATTCTGCTATGATCCCGACCAAGAGTTCGTCGTTCCAGAAGCAGATTGACCAAGTCCAAAGGAGTTTGATATTTCCACCCTCCACGCACTTGTGAACTATCTGGGACTGTTCCTGCAGCTAGTAGTTCCTCGACGCTGTTGAGGTCTCCAAAGTAGGCCGCTGTGTGCAAGGCAGTCCATCCTGCCGTATTGAATGTGTTCAATAACGCAAAGATCTGAGGGTAACGTTGGCCCCGTAGCAAGTGACTGACGAAAGAGGAGGAAAATCGGCACTTGCGACTGCAGCATGAAGAGCTGTACTTCGTGAACCGAACTCAGTAGTTGGGCCTGAAGACCACAGGAACCCCCATCCCAAGCAGATAGTCAGTAGTTTCTGGATGCCTGTAAAAGATTGCCGCCTCCAGGGCGGTATACTTGTCAGGGAATTCAATACTTGCTCCGGCGTCCACAAGAAGCCTAAGAACCGCAGTTGTCCCAAATATCACAGACAAGTGCACGGCCGTTCCTCCTGTTGCAGCTCCACTGGCGATTGCGTCGATATTAATGTCTTTATTGTGAAAGAGTAAGGCGACTGCTTCAGCACATTTGCAATAGCACAATACTGGAGCGCCGTGAAACCCCCAACACTATGTGCATTCAAATCGATGCAATGGACGGCTTCCAAGAGGAACTTTAAGCACACAATATTGGTTCTTTTCCTAAGGAGCATAACGGCTGCAAGTGTGAATGACGTGTCTCCGTGTAGGGTCTGGATATCCGTACGAGCACTAGTTAGTAAGAGTTCTCTAAGATATAAACTTCGACCTCTGAAACCCCATGCGAGAGAGCGGCTAAAAATGGCGACCTGCCATCTTTATCAACAATGTCAATAGAATTCCTACGCTGTAGCGTTTCAACAATAACGTCGCGCATTGCTTGCCGGTATCCCGTGTCGTGAATTATGTACACTGGATACGGTTTTGCGAGAGACAGAATCTAATGCAATGCGGACTGTCTTGTTCTCTCATCTACAAACTCGGCGCCATTATCGAAGAGCAGTAAGACGATTTCGAGGAGATGAAAGGCTGTGGCAAGATCCAGTGGGCTCACACTGTCGTACCGAAGATTATCATTCGCACCCAAGCTGAGGAGGGGTTTGATAGCGTGAACACATCTAGTCCTATCCGCCCAATGTAGCGGAGCTCCAAAGAGCTCTAGGCAGAACTCTGGGATCCGGGTAGGCGCCATAGTCTCTACTCTAACGTCCGCACTGTATCCTGGTGCAGCATTGAGTCGTGGTCTGTAAGCGAGAGCCATATTCTTGTTGAACTCGTACAGCGAGTAGTCCCCCCCTGACGAAGAAAGACGCCAACTCTCTTGTCTCTTCTTCGGCGAAAACGAACAGCCAGTGCATCGGGGTTGTTCCCCGTGTGTCAGTCTCGTATGAACACCACCGGGCGAGAAACATGGCGGCCTGGTAATGACCATACTCGCAGGCAATATTAATAGCAATTGAGTAATCGCTACCACGAAACAGCTCCGGTGATTGTGAGCCCATTCGGGCTATGATGGCTTTAATTATGTACAGGTTTCCAACGGTTACTGCGTGATGAAAGAGCAGTCTTCTTTCGGAGTTGTCCCCCGAATAGTGCACGTTAACATAGATTGGCGGTGCTTTTCGTGGGTGTTTGTATCTAGGAGACGTATAGTATGTTTGCAGCATTCTTTTGATGGGTTCAAGAGATTAGAAGGTGAAGGATTAGCCTTCGAAGTCGAACGTCAAAGAAGCCTCGAAAACCGAATGGAGTTTTTGGCTGTTCTGCACTCGAGTCGAGAATTTTGCTCACATATCATACCCGCTAGGAAGAATACCCGTCCCTTGTAGGGACTTTGGGATGCTTTCCGGAAACGCTGCTAAGATGGATGGATATATTGCAAGGGCCAAAGAATTGCTATGAGACGCACTTTCGAGATAGGACAGCATTTCTTCGACATTTGGTGTTACTCCAAAGCCAATGCTATAGCACTGGCTTAGCTGAAGTGAGGCCCCATTAAGTGCAGAATCTTCTTTTTGTCGACTTTCTTTGAAGAGTTCTTCGACGATAGAAACTTTGATCTCCCACGGGATATCGTTTCGAGTTCGCTATTCACTTCAGTTTTGTTTCTGTTACGAACATTGGAGACATGCACACCGTGTACATGTAGTTCAAGACGTCAAACTCTTGATAGATGATGGAATGTTGAACTGAGATGCCGATTGGCCGTGGTTCCTGAGTCTAGGTACTCAGAACGATCTCTCTATTGAGGACTCCACCAACTGGGTTTTTGTCTTCGAGTGGTAGGCTGGGGACTCTATCCCCTGGATCGTAACCGGTTTTCGGTCCATCCGGTCCGCCCGCGCAACCACCTTGACACACGTCCAAAAATGGTAGTCAGGGATTCTCCATTTTATCAGGCCTTCTTTAGTAGCAAATAAAACGTTTTATCCAAGCGAATTGTAAATTACATGTGGTGTGGTATTGCGAAATCCATTGCCCTTCCAGAATACAGCCCCTCCAACCACAACTCTCCTTCTTCCTACTGCACCACTACCCCAAATATCACCGCACAGCTAGCCAAGTTCAACCAGGCAATTATTTTCTTTGTTGAGACAGTGGCAGCTTGCATTTGGGCGGGCCCAGCAAGTCTTCAGTGAGAATTTGATGTTTGTCCCCAGGTTCTCCCAGTGATTTAGGGTATATGGCCAACCCCAAATCCTCTTCCCTCCTCAAGATGGACTGGAAAATTCCCAACTTCACAGGTTCAGCCCTTGTTACTTTATATTGATTCAGGCCAACAAAACATAATTGTGTTGCGTTGACATTGAGTTAGAGAGTAGGGTGTTAGTTTCCAAGGCCCAAATCCCAAATGACAAATGTAAATGGGTGCTCTACTTCCCCAAAGTGGAGCCTCACAAGCATAACTTAAAGGCTTTGTGCTGTGGGTGCTTAGAGATGGTGAGATAAAAGGTGTGTGGGTTCGGAATGATCTGAGGTATGGGGACAGCAATTTGTGGGTCCTCCGGGGTGAGCGAGTGACTTTTCGTAATTTGTCATTTCTTTGACCCCTCCATTATTTTTTTAAAGTTTTTAACAAAGGAGGATCATAAATAGTGGCCTCTTTATGGTCCTAGAGAGTGGCGGGCTTGTAGCATATATTGGGGTGTTGCTGGTGAAGGTTTTTGGGGAGCTGATATGGAGACTACACTCCCTACAAAAACTGCACATTTATCAACCCCTCGCTTCAGTCTCTAGGATTCTCCAAAATATATTTAAGACTTAAGCATGTAACTTTGTAAATTTTTAGCTTCTTTCTATAGAGTTGTGGTTGTGTCACGAAAATTTGGAGTGTGAGGAGTCGGTTGCCACGGCCCGAACGGTCCGGAAACGCAAAGTTACGATCCAGGGGATAATAGTCGTCATATCGAAGCTCTGCCTCTAGGCTAATTTTTACTTGGGGAACGCGATTTGCGGCAAACCAAGCATCGGTGTTTGGATTACTGCCTTCGATCGTAGAATGATTGGCTGAATTCCAAAGCCCTGTTGTAAGCTCGCCAGTTTCTCCGGAAGTCTTCCAGCTACTATTTCTAATTATCCCACCGTCATGCGTGAGCAACCGTAGCGACGACTTTCCGGTCATTTCCCACGTGATATGCGGTTGGCCAGTGACAGTCGCCCTTAATCTTTAATTATATTGTTAGTCAAGGCATTACAGGCCTCAGACCTACAGCCTTTCTTCCTGTGCGAGTTTGTCCACCGGGGCGGCGTGCGGTACGTACAAAAGCTCACAAATTGAAATGCGACAACGCAACGGTCGACACCTCACCAAAAACGGACAACCTTGAGGTATCTGGACAACTATGGAAGAACTGAATTATAATATCTCATATGGAAGGATTCAAGCATATTTATGATCTGGGGTATTGGTTTCAACATAGGTTTGTATTTCTGGATCTTGTATTTCGGTCGCATCAGCAAAAGTGAAAATTCACTATAGGCTGCATTATGCGCAGCACATAAGCTTCTCATGGACTATCCACCATCCCATATTAACTCCATCAATTACAGTCTGATTAAGTAGCATTTGATGCTAAATGATTTAATCAGTGTTGTCTAAATGATCACGCTCTCATCTCAGATCGCGAATCTGTAGGGCTACACTCGAGTGGCAGTCAAATTTGAGTTTTTGAAGCAGGCTGGATCTGGGAGCATGCAGTACACTTGGGAGCGTACAATGTACAATTGGAAGTATGGAGTCGAGTACATGGAGCCGAGTGCATTTGGGAGCAGGGAGTCGAGTGTACCTGAGAATGGATTTAGGCATATCTGGGAGCTTGAAGTCGAGTGCATGTGGTTGAGCGCACTTGGAAGATAGAGCATAGCACCCAGTGCCATATTGCCAGTGTACTATAGTTATCTAGTCCACATGCAGGTCCATAGTATTTCATAGTGCCATACATCAAAGGACAGTTGTCAGTTCATGTGCACACCATATCTTAAGAGCAGTTGACTGAAACTTGTTTTTGGTGGAATGTTGACCGTTGTCGCACTTCAATTTTTGAGCTTTTGTACGTACCGCACGCCGCCACCGGTGCCACAAGATAAGAACGAGAATTGCTCGCCGGCTTTCTTCCGGAAATGGAGGAATAAAATCAGACTGCGATAAGATATTCCAATAGGACAACTACCTATCCATCATATGAAGTATATCCACTATTTCTTTCATAGATATGCGTAACGAAGGCTTGTTAGACAAGCACGCTTAGAAAACACATCTGATTCCATCCAGAAATATCTTCTGTGGGCCCCGCTTGGTATGTTGCTGTCTGACGAAGTTCTCCGAGAGGTTCAGGACTGAACTACCTTTTTCATACAATCGTTCCAAGAACATGATCTTATTGGACTTCTCGCTTGGCAAAAGTTCTTCGTCGTCAATATAGCACTGCCCATTCTTCAAACCCTCCCAGAACAGCAAACCATAGGAATAAACGTCCCTTCAGTAATACGCGACTACGGGATTGTCGAGCTAGGATTCCTTATCCTCATCATCCTCCCCTTCGACCATAACCAGGTTATATATTGGAGTACCAAGATAGTCTCGCCATATACACTCATTCTCTAGCAATGCCGACTCAAAATCTGAAAGTTTTGCAATGTAGGTGGTAGTATATGACAGAACTTGAGACGAGCAAACGAGGACGTTGTCAGCTTTAACATCTCCGTGAATGATGTTACTCTGGTGAAGTGCCAATATGCCCGATGCTACATCTAGACCAAGCGATGCAAGATGCGACCATTCTTCTGATATTTCAGCTGGAGGTAGACTCTTGCAGAAGTCTCGAAGACTCTCATAATCCGCTAATTCGAGGACAAAGTAAAGTAACAACAGGACCTTAGTCATTCCATGCTCGTAATCAATGCGTGAACATTCCCCAATCCATCCGTAACCAAGAAGGTCTATAATATTCTGATGTTTCGCTAGAGGCGGGTGCGTGAGGATCTGAAGTTCACCCCTGACATTCTCTCTGTTGGCTCTATTGCTCATGGCTTCCTTGCGAAGACGCTTTACTGCTACGAGCCTTTCCTGGCCGCTGTTGGAGTCCTCGATGAAAGTATTGCAATCAACATGAAAGCTGGTACCACGGCCAAGATTCCTCTTGTACGTGAAGCTTCCGGAATTGATAATAGGAAGGACGCTGCCTGCGGCAGCCAGGAGGGAGCTGATCGTAGTAACGGCAGATTCGCTTCGACGGCTGCTGAAACTATGGGATGAGGCACCGAAAGAAGACATGCTGTTAGTGTTCCGAGTTTAGAAGTTCTTGAGCGTGCAAAGCTCTTGGCGTTCTTTGGATCACGGATTGCCTCAGTCATGGCCAAGCGCTTCGAGTAATGAGTGATATCTGCTTGAATAAACGCAGTGTCCAAATTGACAACTTGACTCACCTAAATCGGGGCTGTGAGGGCGCAATATTTTCTCGTCCCGTGCACCTAGGGTTTGTGTCATACATTCTCTCTACTTTGTTCTGGCGAGAGCCATCATTATTATTGCCCATGTCAGAAATGCCGTAAAGTCTCACAGTGATTCATGCGTGTCTAAGGCTATAGCTGCTCTATGAATCGAGGTATTTCCAAGAATTCCATCCACACCTGATGGTGATAGCTATGAAAGTTAGGAAACCCCTAACCCATCAAGTATGCAGTGAGCAGGCAACATACTCGCTGAAACAAAAGTCTCCGGACATGTTGAAATGAATGATACACTAACCTAATTGCAGAATCAAACATTGATGGACATTAGCCATATATATGATTGCTCCCGTTCTGAATTTAGCATTTTTATTATCTCTAATGGTAAGATAATTTCCGAATAATGGGTCTGTGCATAGTTACCACAACCAATCAGCACATCCGGAGACTCTGTTTTTAGCGAGTACTCAACCTGGGTTCCAGACAGGACAGCATTTCATGTTACCTTATGAAATGGCCAACATATCTAGGGTACTGTGAGATCCCAAACATGGTTGACCCGATGTTCAAGAAGTTGGTCTGTAGGGAATGACAGCTGTCCAGACTGAGAATTGGATGCTGTATGAAGTTTCTGGACAGCGCCTTACTTAGTCAGGAAACTTGGCCCTTCCTCACTATCCTGGTTCTTGGGTAGTGTTTAGTTGGATTTGAAGTAAACATTATAAGCCATCTCGCATGAGATACAAAAGTCCGGATTGGGAAATGTTCAAAGAATTCTATAGCTAAGTATAGTCTGGATTCTCTCAAACCTCGCAACCGAGCTTGCTAGGTTTGAGAGAATTCAGACTAAGCTAAGTACTTATATATAAAGAAATACCAAAAATCCCTACTATATAACACGAAATCAATTTCACGAAATTTACCCGGCCGAGTGTAATGGCGAGCTTGCGAGCAACACACGCCCGAAGGAGCCAGAGGCGAGTTCGGGCCAACTTTGAGAGAACCAGCAAAAGTATGAAAACATATTTTTCGGGGTACCGTGTGGTTTCCACACGTGTGTTCCCTTGTACTAGTACAATTATAGCCAGTAGGGGACACCCGTTGCAGTTGCACCAGTAAAACGAAAAGTCAATTGGAATCAAAGCTGTCCCCGAGAATGAACAAATGTGAACTCGCCTTCGGCTCCTTCAAGCCTCACAAGCTCACCATACACCTAGAGTCGGCCAGGTAAATTTACATGTCCGAAACCTCGTCTATTATATGTATGTAGGGATACTTTTCCTTTGTGTCATCAAGTTTAGGGACGCAAATAGGAGAAGCATTGAACTTACCTTACCGATATCCGCACCATCTCCAACTAAGGTCAACACCTTATGGTATGAAAAAGGTAAACGCGAGTGAGACACAGTGATAGGGCAACAGCTGGGAAGCTGAAGATCTTCTTTTGGACTGGGGTACGGTGGAACACCCCAAGCCCTGGTAAAGCCCGGTTAGCATGTGATCGCTTCATCACCACAGGGCAGCTTCAAGCTTCATGCACGGAAAAGGTCATCAATCTGGCACGCAGATACTAGTCTCAGAGTGCGCCAGGGTTCCAAGAGTATGCGCCAACGGGGAAAAAATTATTGTACCAAACAACCAACCAACCGAAACCACAAAAGGAATGGTAAACACAACTTTTCCGAAACCCACCCACCCACCAACTGACCAGCTCAGTCCCTTTGATTATGAAATCATTTGCTCCGTAAACCTCATACCTCGTTTGTTTATCGTCATCTATAACCGCCGCGTCGCATTCCATCCATGCAGAGACTGTAGCAACAAGTAAACAACGCCTATGAATGAGTAGCTGTTTAGACTTTCTGTCTCCTCCTCTTGCCAACGGTGGCTTGGAAACCAGTCTTGATAGCACTATAGTGAAGGTCAGCAGAGGTTGGACGAAGAGAGGGTGGATGGGTTAGACATACGCAACCGAACGTCTAGATCCACAGCTGTTGCAGGTAACGAAGAAGAGACGGTTCTCGCCCTTCTTAAGATCGGTGTCGGGAGATTTACAGGTCCTACAAGTAACATATTCCACTAATCCCAGGTTAGAACGCATTCGGTGGAATCGCAGTGTTGGCATAACTTACAAATATACCGTCTCAAGACGTTCTCCAACTGTTTCTGCTGGAACTTTCCACGAATAACCAGGCGTTTGCTTCCGTCGACACTGCCGCTGGTTCCCAACTCAGCAAACAAAAACTGCGTAACGTGCTCGTCTTGTCTCTTCATGCGCTTGCAGATATCCGAAATGTTTGCGAAAATCGTCTTCTTGTTTCCTTCTCTGAGGACCTGTGGAGGTGGAATCTTGTAGTTTCTCCGGCCCTCGCCGGCAAGATCAGGGTGCTGACTCCTTAAGAGTGTGAAGAAGCGGGTGAGCAACAGTGGGTACGTTAAGTCAACGGTGCTGGCAGAGTTCCAAACGCCGGTTCCAGCAATGAGATCGCCGGCATCCTCGGGGTGGATCTCGGCCTGTTCTTCTTCGGTACCCTCTTCGCCAGCTTCGCGGGGAACAACGCCAGCCTCTGCAAGCTTGGCATCGAAGGAATCAGCATCGGGCTCCTTAGCCGACTTCTTCTTCTTTCTCTTTTTCATTGCAGTGGGATCGAATTCGCCATCTGCAGCGGCGACAGCATCGTCGCCATTCTCATCAGTAGGATTCTTCTTCTTTTTCTTTTTTTTAAGGTCTTTGAATTGCTCAGTGGCCTCAGCAACGTCCTTGTTTTCGCCGGCTGGATCTGTTGTGACAAAGGGTTCTATTAGTCACCATCTCAAAGGAAGCAATTAGTAGCAAATGCAACCACCCTACGACGAACCCCGCCTACACAATACTCAGCGCACAACGAGGGGACTCGGTTAAAGTAGAAGATAAGGGGAATCTGCGATGAAAGCATTGAGATAAGATTCATTAATACCTTGGATGGAACTTTCGCCGCCGTTGGTGGCAGCACCTTCGCCCTCTTCTTCAAATGCTACCTGCTTTGTCGACTTCTTCTTCTTCTTCATTAATGTAGGGTCAAATGTAGGAGCTTCCTGTAGCGATTTTGAAGCACGGTTAGCACAGGTTCATTGATTTGAAGACGGTAGTGTGCGAATGATGGGCATCGTGAAAACGTTGAATCGCGGGGGAAGGAACTGGAGCTCACCTCTGTATCGGCCATGATTGCGATGTTTCGATCTGAGATCCGTCGATGGTAGCTCGTGTTTGCCGGTTCGTGCACTTGTTCGACTGCGTCGTAAACTGGTTGTCTGTCGGATGACTGTATGATGAGTGGGTGGGTTGAAAGAGTCCTGGAACTTAAAAAGTCTCTTTCGTGTGATGTGGAATGTGAGTAAATCTCGCCAAGCCATATGACCGGTCATGTGACTCTGCATTCAACGTCATGCTCCTTCAAGTGTCTTTACCCACACGGCAACATCACCCGCATCACCACTATCATGTCTGCCGATTCCACGCCTACAGGGACGCCAATGGAGACCCCCGAAGGCTCCATATATACGCCCAGTCAGATGTCTTCCTCCACCTCCAACCTCTCCTTCAGCCAGACCTCGTTCCTTGAGCAACCGACTCCATCTCACGCCTCAGCTCTCTCTGACGACAACGCATCCTTGACATCGTCCCTCTCAACCGACACTGATGATGATGAAGCGGAGGCGGAATGGCAAGAAAGCCTGCAGCAGCTAAACCTGCTCGTGTCTTTAGTGGTAATCCCGTTCTTTGGCAAATGGGTGGGGAGAAGATGTGCATACTGGGGTTTGTCTCCTTCCTACATTATCATTGAAATGCTTGATTTTGACTGTGGGCAGTATGGACAAAGTATATGACTTGGAAGTACCCTATTGACATCGTTATCACCAACCGGAAGGCTTTCAATATGGCTGGTGTAGTCGGTGCGCTCTCGCCGCCTTCGCCTCCACTTTAGACGATACCATGGTAATATAGTGCGTCGCTTGGGTGATTCCTGCGGAGTTTTGGCGTTACTTTGAAGTTCATTTATTACTATGTATTGCGGCGAATAATTGAAACAGCGGGTTTGTCCCGAGGCAGTTGTCTGAGGATTTATTTATCTGTATGCCCTCTGACATGTGTATATTCACGGCATTGTTATGGATCAGGGGCATATTCTAGAGCAGAAAGATGAAGCATCCAATGTTAGATACCAGTCTCCATCAGCAATGTAATTGTTACTATTAGCGGGTAACAACTGTAATTATAGAAGGGATTACACAGCCCATGTCTGGATCCTAACAAATTACTGCAAACATGTTTAATCCATCAAGTTACAAGTTACCCGCCCTTCATCCACGCCTACGTCATAGTCCATATGCTTCACATTCTCTTCACCAATATCCCATTTCACCGTTTCAAAAACCCGCGATGAACGCCTTCCGCTCCACCGTGCGCAGTGCTCTCACGAATCCTACACTTCTTCTTTCAAAAGCCCCCTCACTCCACCGCACCATCTCAGCGCTTCCTGAAAACCCTCACATCGTACATCCCCCCTTCTTCCATCCTATGGCACAACCGCTAAGCCTCCGCAGTACGTCCACCCTCAAGGCAGCTCGTTCCTCCTCAGCCTCCTCTCCACCCCTACCCTGCGTCTCTCCCTCGGCACTACCATTTCCCTCCCACCCACTCCCGAAACGTTCACCGAAAACTCTGCCTTCCTTCCCATCCTCCACCGTCTGCTCCGCCAACACGCGGCCAACGACCCGATCGTGCAATCCGATGCCTTACAATTCGCGAGTCCCGCAGGGGCTAGTCTCTTCGGCAAGTACAACTCACGACGCGCAAAACGCGAGGGGGGCGCCGGTGGGGCAAATTATCAAGGTGGCTCGGGAGGCGGGGGTGTCGGTGGATGGCTCCACGTTTATGATCAGCGTGGAGTACCCGCGTTTGGAAGGATTGCAGAGACGGAGGATATTTTTGGGAGCTTGCTAGTGGATAGTAATGGGAAGGTGAAAGAGGGCGAATGGGAGGAAAATCGCATGTATCGGTTTGTCACAGGGAATGGCGTCATGAAATTGAGTCCATATCTGAAAGAAGCGGTGACAGAGAGCCTGAGGAAAGAGGAAATGAAGGGCTAGTGGGGGGGTGGTGTATGATACAATAGGAGGAACATACTTCGGCACTGCCGGGTGACTGTTGATGCAGGGCGGTCAATGACACTTTCCGCCTCCAAACTTGAGCGTTCGAAACGACCGACATTGCTCGGTGGGTCCTTGAGCTGCCCTTCTGCTATACCTCTGCCCCCCTGGGAATCAGTGTTGCTTACCACTTATTAGAATCTCAGGCTCCGCAAACACTACAATATCGATATAAATCATCGCTTTTGACACTCTATTTCCCGATGTCCTGCATTCTCCAACAGCTCAGAGCGGTCGTCATTATATCGTCGGACATCAGAGTCTTTGCAAGAACGGAAGCAATGAAATGAAAAAGAACTCATTGCGACGCGTACACAATGCGATCAACTTTAGTACTATTAGTACTATTCGGAGTTCTTAGGTTGGGATAGGATAGCATTTCCATTTTGGTTGCCTTCCCGCTTTGCACAGGTTCCATCGAGACTGTCTACATATCAATCCTTTACTCATTCCCTTCTTCCTCCGCAGCCGTTTCATGTTGGATCAAGTTCCTATCAGTGGCCTTTTGATAAAACGTCCTCAATCCTTCGTCCTTCACAAATACATCAAACAGCGGATCCCCGCAATTTCTCCTTTTTCTGCTTCTCCTTCCCGTCTCCTCGCCACGCAGACCCCGCACAACCGTCGCCATCTCCCTCTCGTTCATCTGTACAGTAGCCACAATGAGCCTCAACACAAACTCCACCCACCTCTCTATTTCCTCCATTTCTAACGTCCCCCTATGTTGGCGGAACTCAATCGTCCCTCCTCCCTCCTGCCGCAACAGCGGCAAAAAATTCACCTTATACCTTTTCTCGAAACCCCAAGCGCCCTTCTGCAGCAGCGCCAGTAGCTCCTTGATGCTTCCAATGCCCATGATGGCTTTCAACACTCCCTGCAGCGAGAATGTGGACAAAATCTCACCCCAGCGCAGCGAGTTTACGTATAGGTTTTCTCTGTGTTGCGGGTGAAGACGGTCCAGCCGCCGCTCCAGCAACGTGACGCCCGCGGCGATCCGCTTCGCTTCTGTCACATTGAACCCAGCCGTTCCACGGCCGACATGCAAATGAAGCCCACAGCTCACATTCACATCGCTGCGAAACTCACCAGTAGTCACGGCGATAATCACGGCTCGTACTTGCGCCCTCCACCCGTCGTCATTCCAGCAAAAGATGGGCGTGATCAGTTCGACGTCTGCAAACCCATAACGCTCGCCAGAAGCTTCAAGCTCCCACCTGTCAACACATGGGAACACTATGTGCTCTGTGTCTATACCCCACAGCGAAGAGACCGCCGAGGAAGGCTTGAACTCGATGCTTCTATCACTACTCACGTTCCAGCGCGTGTAGTCAATGGGAGGGTCATCGTCATCGTTGTCGTCTCTGTCGGCCACTGCGACGCCGACGGAGTGAAGCTTGGAGATCAATACGTCGCGGAGGGAGCGGCCGGGGTCATCGTCATTGTCGTCATACTCACAGTCAGACTCGAGATCTGAAGGGATGTGGCGAGTACAGACTAGTTCGAGCTCGAGGCCGAAGGTGAGGTCTTGGAGATGCAGCATGAGAAGTTTGTGAGAAGGGACATCGTGGGAGGAGAGATGAGGCTACTCTTTGTAGACTTAATTTGTTAGTCGTGATGAAGGAGGTGGGGGATTCAAGATGGATCGAGAGGGCGTCGACCTGGCTGGGTTATTCGGAGAAGAGGTCGAGGGATGGTTCATTGTTCGCATTGGTCATTTTGATAGTTTATTTCCGACAAAATTTTGGCATACCTTAAGAGATCGAACAAGAACAATGGGAGGAGTTACGGTGCTTTTGTTTTGACACTTCCGTGTTCCTTGATAGCCGCAGTTCAAGTTGTCCAACAATGTTTTATTCAAAACGAACATCAGCAGTGAAAACCAAATGGATCACCGTGGACAACTTTCACCTTTAGCTGCTCGAGAGTAATGCCCTGGAGACTTGTATGTATTAGATCCTAGAAAATCAGTATCTTAACGTTTTACTCGTAATCACTTATTATGGTCTGCGCGCCTCAGTCCCTGACGAAAGAAGAATTCGAGATGGCGTGGGAACGACTGAGGTTGCTTGCGGACTCATGAGGATGGTGATGGAAGTGGTTGCACTTCACAATGACTCCAGACAAACTGGTAAGCGAGACATGAACAGTCATACGACGTCACTCGTCCTCGGGTTCAGATCATAGATAAGTCGGAAATGAATTGTCTCGCACCATCCCTCTTCGGCTGGCAACGCTAAATCACACGAGGAATGAGTAAAGTGGTTAGCGTTGCCAGGAGAGTAGGCCTCGAGTACTCGAGAATAACGCTAGGATCCGGCTACGAATGAAGCTCTATTTATAGGCCTCTCAACTCTCTTATAGGTATCGAATAGACTATTTCTCTTTTCCATTATGTAAACTGACAATGCATTAGCGAATATGGCGCACATTTCCTATATTAAATAGTTCCGGTACGGTTTAGTCAAATAAGAAAGCCCCTGGGTCACTTTCTCCAATAGCAACTCTTCTGAAATATTGAGGACGCTACGCTTCCGCTGTGGCATAACACTCAACTGCCTAGTCACCACCACCAGCCTCGGCAGTTCCAGTACCAGCGCAACCAGCGCCCTCTTCCCATCCCCACGTATCTCCCCATCTACCCACCTCACCGCAAACCCCATCTTCAAAACTCCCTCCTCTTTCCCGACTAACACTCCCTGCAAATCTGGCAACTCCGGATCCAGGTGCGGAATTTCCGTTACCTGCGCATACATGACGTTGAACTCATACAGCCATATCTGGCCGTTAGTGTAGCGCACGGCGATGAGGTAATTGCTGTCATCGAGCATAACGGATGCATACTCAACCATATCCCCCGCACCGTGGGGGCGAAGCAACCCCGCTTGGAACATTCTTTGCGAGTGGCGATAACCATCTTCGCAGCTCCCCAGCAAGACCGCAATACGAAGGTCGCCGTGACTATTAAAAATATAAGGATGCAGCACGGGAGTTGAATGGTAGGAATGAGATATGATCCCGGCGTTGCCCTTAAACATTGGAGGGATCGGGGAGAGAGAAGGTGGAGGCTCGATTGAGATGATTGGGAGTTTGGGTGGGTCGATGTCGTTGCAGGAGAGGACTATGGTTTGCGATTCGACAAGAAATATCGAGTCCCTGAGACGGCTAGCAATGAATATGTTTGTTGCCCCGGTATGCGGGATCCAATGAGAGAAATGGGCTTTGAGAGGTGACTGGTTAATTAATCCGTCGAGCTGGTATATAGCAGCACCAGCCTCACACAGAAATGCCAGGCGGTAGTTTTCGGCGTTAACAGCAGCGGCAATAATTTTTGGCTGTTGTTCGGGCACCGAGTTCTCGAACGGCTGTGCCACTGACACATGACGTGATGAAATGAATCCAACAGTTCCCGTTATGATTGTTGCCGAGCCATTCTTGTGCGTCAACACAAATAAGAACTTTTCATTGCTTCCCCAAATAGTCGGGCCTCTTGACGCGTAGAACCCCATCACTGGACTCTCGACAGTCTGGAAATATTCCATTGTCGGAGGAGTCGCAAGATAGTTTGCAATATTCCCGCTGAGACGCAAATAATCCAAGGCGCTGAAGATATACACCGCACGGTTGAAATAGATCACGAAATATGTGCCATCGCCTTCCGCCAGGAAAAGTACAGGTGATTCCTCTCCTGTCAGGGACATATTGTGATCGCACGGTATATTCAGCTCCGTGGTCGACCGATAAAACTTGCCAAGTCCCCTACGGCATTTTTCCAGAGGAGATAGGCGATCTGTGACTCGATAGAAGAGCAGTTTCTTCAGTTCTTCCAATGATTGCACTTGTCCGGGTGCGGGACATTGCATCGCAAAGAGACTTCGAGATTCGGTAGCGTGGAGCCATCGGGAACAGCTCTGCCGACAGGAGAGGAAGTCTGCGGGTTCAAGGCGGACGAAGATGTTGTGGAGGAGCTCAGTAGGCAGGCGAAGGATATGTGGGAATCCCTGATTCTCGCCTGTTGTAACAAAAGGAGACACAATATTAATAGAGGAATGTTGGGGGGACAATGATGGTGAGAGCTCTCCCGTAGTTTGATCCACAGTGAGTTCGAAACCAGATGAGTATTTGTTCGACATAGTGAATTGTGGAGGGGATGTCCCAGGTGAGATGACGAGGTGTAATTCTACTTGTCAGCCCCAGGCATACGTATCGTTCGTTATCCCTGTAGGCTGCTGTGTCACCATGCAAGGGTGGGTTCGATTCGTCATGCTTGTCTGAACGAACCTGAAAAAGTACTCTATTGTGTGTGCTGTACGAAATTCACTCCGGGGCCACTGCTCGTCATGACTCCTGAACAATACCAACACGCAACTTCTACTCGAACACTTTCTCGTGCCCAAACTGACACCGAATCTGTAAAACCTTCTATAGTCTATACAGTTAGTTATTCTCAGAAATTTTCAGGTTGGTGCACAAATACACCTCAGCTCGAGGCCCTTCCACTATTTGATTGGATGACAGATGACAGTTGGGAAGGTTCCAGGGCGAACCTGATGGCCAGTTTCGACCGTGGAACGCGAAGTAATGAGGCCCACTTAGTTTTAATGTATTTAGCACAATGATAACTGCCTTCGCAAATCATATCAAGTGGTTTCCAAATCAACATCTAAGATACGCATTTAAGACTGCCAAAACAAATACATGATTATCATTCCAACAAACCCTTTGTCCCATGGCCCACGTAACGCAAATTACACCCCTAATGCCATACTCTCGGTGCGACTATCCAGCGGATTAATAAGGAAAGAGTTATTGTGGTGTCCAAAGTTCACCCGCACTCAAGTGGTGTTGGGATATCCCCAATCGGCATCCATCCCAATTATCGGATACAGTTTTCCCTTCACGCCAGTGAATGCCACGCCTGTCAAGGATTAATTGATATCTCATTGTAATTGTATGAGACAGGCACTTACCAAGCCACTTTCCATTCTTCGTGAAGAAAATAGTACCACTTCGAAAGTCCACTCCACATCCAATTGTATCTCCTGTGCCGGAAGGTTCGGCGTATGGTTACCCGTAGTCGGAGTTGCCGAACTTGTTTCTATCGTCGCAATGAAACCCCTAGCTTATTAGTGGTATAGTGATCGTAGTTAAGTCGCAATTCCTATTCAGAGCAACAGACCGTGGTGTCCATCCGTATTTCGTTACTCTGTTCGCGTCTGCCCCTGTATCAAGCAGAAGCTTCACCGCATGCCGGCTTCCCTGAGCCGATTCTGCCCAATGAAGAGCGCCCTCGCCATATTCGTCGACTATATTAACATCAACAGTAGTGTCCAGTAGTATCCCCAATATCTTGTCATTACCATAAACAACCGCCGATTGAAGTATCTCTGCATCGAGTGGGATATTCCTATCCAGAAGGCCTTGCACAACAGTTTGATTTCCCAGAATAATTGCAGTGTGTAGAATTTTGTAATGTTCTTTATTGGCAATGGTTATTTGTTCCAAGATTTCTTTCGCCACACTCTCGCACCCCTCCTCGACGGCGGCTAACAGAGCTGTTGAAAGCGAGATGATAACTTGCTCTTGTGCGTTTTCCCATTTCTCCATAATCTTGAGGGTAGATTGACAATATCTAAGCGGTTTTTTGCCGCAGCACAATGTAGTATGTCCCCAAATCGTTGTGGATCCTGTACCTCACTGAGTAATAGGTTCAAGGTGTCTAAAATGCCGTTCGCGACCGCATTACAGCGAGCCCAGCTAATCAACTCCCAGAAAACCCGGGTGCCACAGTTCTGGATGCTTGCGCCGTGATCAAGGAGGAGTCTTACTACTTCAATATGACCGAACCATACTACATAGCCAATAGCATTCGACCCGTTACAGTCCGCCAACCCCACACCTAAACGCGTTTCCCGCCACAAGTCTAGAAATAATTGCACAATTTCTAGATTACCATATTTGCATGCTACCTGAAGTGCGTTCAAGCTATATTCAATGTTGAAGATTCTAGCACCCCGGTGAAGAAGCAGCTCAACAACCCTCCGGTTTCCATGCATAATTGCAAATACAAGGGGAGTAATCCCATCATCTGCGTCTATTCCATCGATATCTGCTCCACTGTCTAGCAAACGCTCGGTTACCCGAAGGCTGCCCACCTCTGCAGCGATGTAGAGGGAAATGTTGACTTTGGCCCCTTTCTCTAGAAGTAGTTCAGCCACTCCAGTCCTATCTTCAGACGATGCTAATGTTAGAGTAGTTACTCCATTTGGGTCCTTTTCATCGATGTTGGCGCCATTCTCGATAAGTTTCCGAGCAATAGCAGTGATATCTCCGTCATTCATTGTGGCCGGGTTACTAGAGGCGACAAGTGACATTAATGGCGTATATCCGTTTTCGTCTTTGCAATTGACACCTAAACCTCTGTCCAATAAGGTACAAATTACCTCGTAGAAGAAAGATGATGCAGCAACATGGAGTCCAGACGTCAACTCCCTAGAGAAAATGCGTTGATATCGCAGAAATTTGTACATTTGAGTCCAAGCAGCCAATCGTCGCGGACAGCCAATGAGGAAGCTGATAATAAAGGCATTCAATTCATCCTTCTCGAGGTTGTTTCCCGTGCTATTGCAACAAACTCTGGCATGTATGGGCCAGTAGAGAGTAGCATACTCTATGAAGGGGTTATCGGCTAGTTTCCTTTTAAGACAATTGCGCACTATATCTTTATCTGCTGTACTTGTGAAATCCTCTAGAGGCTGAGCATATGATGATCCATGCCCCAATCCATGAAGACAGAAATACGTTAAGCAAATCCTAGATATCTCGGAATGGCTTCGTTCCAGGTTTATTCCGAACTTGAGAGACGGGGGCAATGACGCATCCAAAAAGTAATCTTTAGCACTCTGATGGATCAGACGAACAGTGGCATTGAGATTTTCATCAAAGGCATCATCAGAACTGTCTTCAGAGTCATAATCGGAAGTGTTACTAGTTTTTGTTGTATTTGAACATTCTCCAAGGTCAATATCCATAGAAGGAACAAGTTCAATAAGAGAACTAAGATTCTTGACCTCGACGCTAATATTCCTGCCGGGTTTTACAGACGCCAAAGAGTCAATGTCGGGTTCAAGAGCAACGGCCCATCGAAGCTCGTTTAATGACAATGGTCGTGCAGAAAATATAGTCCAAGTCAAAATTCACCGTACAAGCGTAAAAGCGTCAAGGTCGTCCTCACATTCGTTGTTGATTCGTCCATGATTTGATTGTACAAGGCAGTCAGCCCGGTCGGAAGCCCACAGGTTAGTTTCTTCAATTTCTCGGGTGTCAAGCCATGACGCTGTTCTTCTGCCTGTCTCACTGCAAGTGTCACCTAAAGAAACATCCCTTTGCAAGATGTTAGTCGCCAACAGATTAAATGAGTGGCATATCCAGGGACAGAGCTCATACCTTCGGAATGCTCCACCAGTTCCTTCTGTAGCTCCGTTGTCTCTCGTCGGTTTAGGCGATACCTTTTCTTGAAGCTTCCAATTCGATCATTCACAAAACTGAAATGTTCATATCAGCCCTCTGTGCGATAAACTAAACCATGCCTGCAATATTTAGTCCCCAGATTAAGGGGGCAGTGATAGGCTAGAAACGTCATGAAGTAGAACTACCTTTCAATATCGCTCTTATTGAGTTCTGGTATGACAGCGAGACGCAAAGCATGGCCTTCAAGTCTCTCCTCTATATATGCTTCGGTACGGCCGGATACCAAGATCTTCAGCTTGGGGCTATTGCTGGGCGCACTGTCATTCAGTAAAGCTGGCAGTAACAACAGCAACATCTCCGTAGAACTTCGGTCACACTCATCAAGAGCATCAACAACTATCACCAGCTCCTGAATATCTGACATCGTAATCATGATAGTAAATATCCTCCATAGCCTCTCGAACGAAAGGTTTTCCTTTTAAAATGAATTGCCGTCAATTATCCAACTGCTTTAGAAGACGGTATTAAACAGAGGAGGTCTATGCATCAAAAGTTGATGAATTAGAGCCCGTATAACTGGTTCCGCCGTCTCCCCTGTCCTGCGCCTGCGGTTATTGCAAAAGTAGTAGATAACTTCTCGGGGCTCCTCGGAGGAATCCTTCAGAAGTTCTTGTAGAACGTTTTTAACTAAAACGCTTTTACCGGTGCCTGAATTCAGATTAGTCAAGAGCCACCACAAATCAGGGGCACTTACCTGGCTTCCCATGGATATATAGGCATGACCTATGCCGATTCTGCCAGAGTTTGAAATGCGCATGCTCCCAGATCTATTGGCATGTTTTCTTGCTCGCATTCGGGATCTGGAGTAGGTCTTGCTCATAGTCAGGCGTATCTAGTGCTTGAAAAAGATCTACATGTTCGATCAACCCTGGCGCTCTCATCCTATGTTTCGTCTCAGCTCTTACTTGCGCGTTTTTTCTGCTGGAAAAGATCTATTTCGGGTCAGCACCCGCATTGCAAAGACACTCAAACAAGTCCAACCCCTCAGGCCTCGCAATTTGCCCCGAACAAGTACACGCGATTGAGGGGAAATACGGACCTTTAAGTTGTCGAACGGATTCTAGCTCTAATTTCTACATATGCTGGGTTTCATTTCGTTAAAATCAAGCAGTTTATTCAGTGTTACTACAGGATTTTCTAGATATTTTGCTACCGCCAATGCCACGTTCCTGTCGAGAGTTTTAAGGGCAGCTCTGTTTGGCGGCGCTCGGTGTTCGTTTGCCTCCTGGCACAGACCGTGCAACCGTTTCGACTATCCCGATTCCCGGTTTTCCGTATGTTCGAGCTTTTGTAGTACTAATGGAGCTCATTTTACTACATATATGCAAATTAACATCTAACTAATACTCCTAAAGATCGAGCAAACACATGGTATGATGCTAGTTGTCAGCGCGAGGCACACGCGATTTTCATGCCGCTGAGCCTTTGTATCGCTTCACTAATCTCCTTCTCATCGAAAAACATGGATATCCCCTTCGCAGCCCGTTTAGTGAGGCTAACATTTTCCCCGCATCGATACCGTGTAATGACAGTTCTAAGTTCGTAAGTTCTTTTTGGCAGCTCCTCAAAGCAATAGTAGTAGAGCTCTGTGCGCCGTGGCTTTCGGACCCGGTGATACCGCTAACTTCCGTGAGAACTGTGTCAAGTACTTCCAACTCCTCGCTCAACTGTTTCAGCCTCGTCGGGGCGTTCTTTATCGAGTCGATAACTCCCCGAATCTTCTTGGTCATCTGGGCAGCCGCTGTTGCAAGCGCCATCACAGCAGATATACTTCCGATTACTTCTGTCATGTTGTTGGTTGTTTGGACTGTCGTGGGTCCGAGCTCGAAGCTGGAAGAGTTGGGGGTTTTGAAATTCAAAAGGAGGTCCAAAGTGTTGCACAGGATAGTATGCACTCAGCCCCGGCTGGCTGCGCCTTCAACATATTACACTTGCTGAAGGCTGTGTCAAGAAGCAATTTCGATTTAAAGGCACGTGATTATTCTAAGAAGGACCATCAGCATGTCGTACAATTTATGGCAGGGAAGTTGGAAATGTTTCACTGACAATTCTTCTGCGTACTATCAGCCCTGATGAACTACTTTATTGTGGGACGTTAGTCCAGTATTATTAGAGTTACAGTCGAGCACTCGAAGTTTATGCGTTAGAACAGAACGGGACCCGATAAGTACCTCGCCGGGCAGGAGTCTTAAGTTTGATTTGATCTATAACCCATTTCATCATATCGCGTTCGATAGGCTCAAGATAAAATCAATCTATTGTGGATTTCCTACCCACTGAACACTAGATATATGTCTGCTACGTCATCTGTGAACACCTCACTGCAAGTCAGTACATCTGCAACGAACACCTAGATGGGAAGTTAGGCGGATCTCATAAGGGATTGTGGGTTAGGGGGTGATAATTTATTCATGACTAGCACTGTCCAGTACAAACCAATCCGCATATCACTACCGAACTAACTTGTACGCAGCTTGAGGCTGAGCACGTGGAAGGTATTGTAGGCATTGAATGAGCATTGAGCAATGGAATCTGCTCGTCGGGTACTAACAAGAAAGAGCGACATTGAGGATGCGAGCGGATGGAGGAGGTGGTGGAACTTGAAGGTGTTTGAAGCTGGATGGTGATAGATCAATGATCACCTAATGTATGATATAGGTGTGGTTAGGAAACGACGGGCAAATACCACCTCATCCGTGAAAGAATACCATTGACGGGTCAACTCGATCCACGGCTAGATCCGCGAACAGTTTGTAAAGCCTTCCTAGCTATATGCCTTCCTTCTTGTCAACCTTCGCCTCGTCCTCGCCTCGTCCTCGCCCACCAACTCCTCCTTTTCACCCTTCTCATAACCAATCCTAAACACAAGCACTCGCACGACGTGGAGAAACGAAGTGGAGGAAAGATACTACCCATAGTCCCACACGCAGTATCACTCGTCTCTAGCAATGCGCGCGACGCTTAGTTTGCTAGCCTAAAAAGGGCAGGAGGTATGTTTGATTGAAATGGTCCTACTGGCGTAGCAGCGGTCCGAGACTATGATTGGATGTGCTATTATAGTTATCTGCTTCTTGTAGTTGTAGCTTCGAACGTGGTGCACCACAATTCGAGACTATCCTAGTGTTGATATGGTCCAATTACCTAGGTACTTATTGCGAGGCACTAAGGCTCCTTGTGATGCCAAAACCATGCCATCTGCTATAATCGCATCTCGTGGCAGAATTTTAAAGCACGACCAGTAGACGCATGCCGGTACTCATAAGCACTCGCTTCGGGTCGCCCAATAAACAAGCTCACAAGTGTGACTACGTTCGAGACTACTCACAAGTACGCTGGCTGTAAAACTAATCTGGAATAATACGTACTCGGACTATATAAACAATGAGGAGCATACAGCCTTAGACGCTATGATTCAATCTCAGGAATTCAACTAGCTAGTTTCCATGCCATCCTTATCCCTTGGTCCATATCACCGACATGTATTCGCTGATACCCAGGCTGTGGTCCAAATCCAAATTCCAGGCTCCAAACTGGTTTCAAACATTGGGAAACCCCCCAATATGTCCACCATAGAAGAAGAAACACACCATCTACCCCAAAGACTTCCTTGTTCGACAGTTCAGGCTAGTGGTCTTACGTCTATCGGCTTCCATCAGCACTATGTATATGCAATAAACTGAATTTCCATTTTGGATGGTGATAATTCATGATCGGTCTGATGTACCCGAAAATTCTTCGCTGATGTAGAAGATGGCTTGTTTATCATGATGGGCATTGATGGTCGGATGACGAATTGTGACTGAGTCTGCCTTCGGCCTTTCGGCGAGTGCCTCTTCCGAAGCAGTGGCGATCCATGTATAACGCGGCTTAACTTAGTAAGCTGTGATAGAAGCGAGCCGAAAAGCCGAGGGGAGCGGTAGAGAGGCCGATGGGTTAGGGGAAAATGGGATCGACAATATTAGCTGGGGGTTTAATAGTAGATCCCCTATAGACGAAGTGTACCCTGACACTGAGCGATTTTAGGTTGTATACCTTACATTTAATCCACCACTCTCCTACAAGAGTTGACATTCACAAGAGTTGACATTCCAATTTGTTTGGTTCTCAGACTCTCGGTAGGTGGAAAGTCAATAAATCTCTTCACTAAGTACGTACGTACGCCACTAGCAGGCTTTTCCGGGGTCTTTTTCCGACCCCATAATCCCCACTGTCGGCTTCAATTTCCGCACCCCGGAGTACCAACTTTCCACTCATTTTTCCCCACTTCTCTGCAGGGTACATTGCGTTAGTGCTGGTTTTGCAAGACATTGGACTGTCTAAGTTTGGTTTTTCGCCACATCGCTCGGTCTCGACGTGAATGGGCCAAAATCGCTGAACGGCCCAGTCTTCATCACACGCCAGGACTTGTGGCCAGTGCTGTGGCTACTCTCCAATAAATCCTCATGCATAAGCTCCTCTCTCATATGCCTTACCGGCGGGGTTCTGGAACCGCCGCTAACAGAAATGTGTTTCACTCATATCAGATCACTTGGTAGAGGAAACCGCAGCGTATGCGGGGAAAGACTCGATATATACAGAGAATCTTCGGGTATATCTTCGGGTATGCCGGTGCCACTCTTTGCCACCATTGCCACCCACTCTCGCTATTAGACATTCAACATAACGGAAATAAAAAAGTAGTGACAGGAGTGGGACTTGAACCCACGCTCAGTTTCCCGAACCAGGAATTTCCTATTAAGGTAACCTTAACCTGGCGCCATAACCAACTCGGCCATCCTGCCTATAAAACATACTCTAAACAGGCATAATATAGTTAGTTACTGCCAATACGGGAGGATGCCAGTCCTCTGTCGCTGTTGTACCGGTAGACAGAGAGGTATTGGGTAAACAGATCCCCTGGCGTAGAAGAGGGTATGCAGAGCTAGCACTTAGCTTGGAAGCCCCAACTAGGCCGTGCGGGTGATGAGCTGTGACGCACTTCCAGAAACGATCCTTATCACATTCTTGAGAATGCTGCGCCATCCGTAATGTCCAGTAAACGCTCTCACATGCTTTTAGGGCGAGTCTGGGGCTTACAAGTGCCCCTGAATAACGACTTAGAGATCTATATTCAAATCCTAGGCAACAAGCGAATTGGCATTAGTGTGGGCTCAATTAGAATGTGCTCGAGTTGGGCAGAACAAGAATGTCCAAGAGTAGACCCTGAAACAACTCGAACATAATGCCCTAGGTAAGCTACGCTATTGGCTGTCTGCTGAAAAGTCTGGTGTCTTGGCTGTAGGGATGACCAGACGAACTTATAATATAAGATAGTAGCCACTTAACGGAATGGTGGATTACGTTCTTGATTTCTGTAGGGTGGGGTGGGGTGAACGGGTCAATTACAGCTACGAACTTACTCGTGAAAGTGGTCTTAATTGTGCTGGTTGGTTGTTGATCCCAGGGATATCGAGCTATATCTGACGTTTCCATCAGAGTAGCCGAGTATCCACTAATGCTCGACATTTGCGATTATCACGTCGAGGATCCCCTGCGGTGGCAAAATTGCCGCATAGCTCTGTAAACGGACTAAAGATTCCAAAGGTTGCAACTGCATAGCTGAACCTCAGCTCCATACCCCGCCCCCGCCAACCGGCCACCAAAGCAGTGATCCTTTTATCATGATTAGCGACCTATAGACCAGAACCGCTTCATCAATATACTCACGCCCTACACTAATTGGCTTGATCCCACGCGGTAGCTTGATCCCACGCGGTACTAGGCTATCCACGAACCGGTTCGTGATCTGCGGAGTGATGGGATATGATGTCGTTACATTGTTTGGTAGGCGGAGTTCATCAATATATTAGTAGGGTTCACGAGCGTACTTGCCACCCTGTTGCCACCACCAAAGCACGAGTTGGTGAGAATTTTGAACCTGCTCAGCTCGTGAACGGCACTATACATCCGCTCCTCCGAACCGGCGGCTTATTGCGGTCAGCTCGGTATTGCATTCTATGTCTTTGTGATATACGCAAAGAATTTGATTCCACCGGGTTTCAAGAACATGCAGTCCAATTTTATATGATGGAAGGAGATCTAGAATCTAGATATCACAAACAAAAAACCGATCCGTTCACACATGCTCACCCGAGTCATCATTAAGGATCCGAATAGGGGAAATTTACGAGCTGATAAAATGCTTTTCTTTTTGCAAGCTGAGTCTCTACATCGGTTCTCAGACTGCTCATAAGGTAAATAAGTTCTCCGGCCGAGTTCGAGTGACCGGCGTGACACGGCGCCGCACTAACTAGATATAACCCCCCACTTCCCCATGAGCTATATCTAGAATACTTGTTGTTTAGTACTCCAACGGTTGGGCTACATTACCCTAAATACACAAGGGAAAAAGCAAGAATCAGATAGCCGCTTCCTGGAATACATCGATTCTCCGAGTTTCAAGTATATTCCCCCCCTTTCGAACCTACACTCGGGTAGATTTGCCTGAATTGGCTGGATTAGACTGTAAATTCGAATAAACACCTCAAGTTCCTTGGGAGGCTTTAAAACAAGAAAACGTACGTAAAAAATCATAAGTATTGATTACCGATAGGTACATCCTATTATACCCCGCCGCCCCCCGAACGCCGTGCCCGCCCAGCATCTGCAGCCGCCAAGATCTTAGCCGTTGGCGCCTTGAGAGAAATGTAAAAATATAGCGGGGTTTTATAACCGCATTTCGATGGAACTGCAGAAGTTTCCTTTGCACGGCCTCCTATTGGTTCGAATCCGGCTATTCAACTTTGCTTAGTACGTTGCACTATTAACCAGGCGAACCACCATACCTGAACACATGCATGAGCGAGGCGGAGGAAACTGATGAAGAATCCACTTATCGATCGGTCGATCCATCGGGGTTACATATTGCAGATGGAATAAAAGAAATATTGGGACGCCGGTCGCTCTTTGGAACAGATCCTCACTGTAGTGGTTAAGCCTCATTAAATCCGAGAATTTGGCTTCTGTCTGTTATCTCCGTTCTCTCTCAAAGGAAGATTTTACCGCTGGGGTGCTTGTATTCTTACACTCCAGCGAAGGAACCATAACAGTAGAGTATATACTAGAGTGCACCGATAGGCATGGAGCGTAATCCACGGCTGATCGACGCCAGGTATCAAATGTTTATCTATGACTATCTCCCAGGATATTGTGGACAGGGATGCTGACCCCGTTCCGAGGAGATATAATGAATGAATTACGAGGATATAACAGCGGGGGTACCTAATGTATGAGGGGTAGGCAGGTGAACTTATGGGTATCAAACTGTGTGGGGCTCTTTACCGTTCGTACAGCATATCCTGACCCTTGCGTTCTGACAGGCATACTAAGAGTTTCATCAAGCTGCGTCCCGACATTGGACTCCGGTGTGGTGTGTACTAAGTAAATAGTACTAAGAAGTTGTGCCGTAACAGAGCAGCTACCAGGTCCAGGTTACCTGACAGTGGGCTTTTCTACCGGTGCGACTGGATTCTTGAGACCGGCTATGCAATTTATCACGTCCCTGCGGCAGCCGTTTTTGAGAGAAATACCTAGAAGAACCATGGTTCATATCACAAGCTAGATCATATGCCACCTTAAAATCGAGATAGCGACCCAAAGAGTTGGAATCAATCAAGTGGATTGGTCACATTTCGCTCTCGCTTTGTCCTGCGACTCGAAATCACGATACTGAGTTTATTGATAACTGGTGTGATGGAGGCGGGGTCACACAAAACGGTTAGTAGTGATGTCATAACACGGGTAGCGGCGGTTTCGAGAGTGGAAAAGCTTAGTCTCCACGTGGCCCACCTACCAGCATAGTTCAACGGAGAATAAGCAATCCAACTCCCAACGGACCTCTGAATGAAGCTGGCCGGTGCGTAGGTAGATGAATGGTTATTTCCTTCTCCACCACTTAAATCGTGTTTAAGCCTTCCCCTTATTCTCTATATGTATATATAGTATAATTGGGAATGTAGAGAAGATACTCTAGCTGTTGTATTCTAAGCTGAGGGTCGTGTTCCGTGAGAAGCGAGGGAAGCTGAAAGACTTCAGCTGTGGTACCCCATGGCAGACTTCGACTCATCTAGCCCTGTGCAGGTGCTTTCTTCTTCCCAATCCCATTATTATTGCACATGTATGTACTTCGCACGGGTTTCTGTATCATATATACATGCACATATCTGTACCAGTGGGTCACTAAGCGTTGTGTTTAGAACTGGACCAATTTTCGCCCGGGATGATTGGGATTGCCCAGTTGGGATCATTGAGCTTGAAGCACCTGGTCAGAAAAAAAATACAATTGAGTTTTTATGAGGCTGTTAATTGGTCTGTTATGGGTCTGTTGATTTAATGAAAGAATTCGGGCCATATCGTCACCATTACTGCCAAAGTCGAAGCGGTGACGCAGTAACACATCTACCTGCGATGCGGGAGATCATTGCGAATACAGTGTGCCTACTTAGGTAATGCATGGGTAAATTTGAATTTAAAATTTTGATGGGCCTGCATCTCTTGGGCCCGCATCTCTTGCGTGCGTTTGCTTTGCTTTCTCGGAGGTCTGGTGTGGCGGGGAACAAAGAACTTCAAATCTGCCAATCATTTTCATCTTTTCTAGCACAATGATTTGAAGCTGACCGGTTATCTGGTCCAACAGACGCCATTTTTTCCACATCACCCAGCCATCCAACCAATCAACCCGGGCGTTGGTTTCCTATCGTTACTAAGATCGCCTAAGAGTTTGTTACTATCTCTATCTTTAAATATAGCTACAGACACCTGTGCCGTGGTATATGACCACATCGACGGGTTACTATTCTAGTGGTCAACCTCTCTCTTGGGTACTCGGCTGAGTGTAAGAATGTTGTCTATTGAGAAGGTCAAAATGGTGGATCATTTCTACGTAAGAACTTATACCGCTGAAGTACCCCACCTCCCTCCCTTCAATTCCAGACGACATCCCGGCTCCAAGCGAAAGCACCTACCTCTTATGTAGGCTGAAGATGGAGGTCAAGACCGCTGGACATCGGGTGTAGACGACATACACTCAACAAGGAAGATTAACGACAGCAGTAAATAAACATCAAACAAACAGGCAGACAGCAGCACTAAAATAAGGAGTAGCGAGCATTTCCCAACTTACAAATTTACATTGCTCTGGGCTATGAACGTACTTGGTAGGAACATGAGTTGAACCAGATTGTTCCGAGCGTCAAACATCTCGGCGGCGGGGGCAGTGATTTAAGTGAAACATCCATTGAGTTTGACAGCTTGCCGAGACATGTCTCAGTTCCAGTACTGTTGGTGTTTGTGTATAAAAGTTCCCGATAACGACAACACCCGCCACCAACACGAGCAAAGGATTTCCTCTCCACCCTATGATAGAACACAGAGAAACAAGCTCAATAATCACATCTTCTAGACTTTCCTCTTGCCCTTGTGCAGGATGCCGTGCCCATTTCTCTGCACCGCGAAACCCGTTTTACACCAGCACGCACGTGGTTATCTTTTCGCCTACCACCATCCGCGTTACGCTGCAGCATTCAATTAATCGTATCATCATCCCAACAGCAATCATGTCCTAGGCATACTACATATTCGTGTCCAGACAGTGTTTCCAGCTTCGCGTGGGTTCTATTTCCAGCCTGGGCGACGACGAGATGATAGGATGTTGCTTCCCGCAGTGGCAAGGTACAAGGAAGAAACGAGCGGTACAATACATTGTTTTCCTCAGGACTGCGTCCTGATATGAACGGTGGGAATGCTGCATTGGATTGCGGAGGCGATATGATCGATGTTTATCATGAAGTTCTGTTTCGAAAACAAACAATACCTCTAATTTAAATCTTTCTTTCTTTAAAGAATCCGCCCTCTTTTGAAACTCGACAATGCAGTAAGATTCATGTGCTCAATACGGCCTAGCCTCCGGCCCTCCCGTATGCAAGTAGATACCTAGGTACTTTTACTATATGCAAGTACTTACGTACGTGCAGTTTGCAGTTTGCAGATAGCCGAAGGAACGTTGAGACTTTGACACCGGCGGAGATCTCAGGAGCTTTGCTGAGTTTTAAGCTGTATCTATGGATTTGCTTTTTTTTCCGTTTCGTTCCCCGCCTTTATTTGCCTATTCTCCTGCAACAAAAAAATTCTGTTGAGAATTAACACTGGCGAAATTCCGACCAAATGATGGGATCAGCTGGAATTTCAGCAGTTTCCGGCGGGAAAAAAATGAGAAAACAGGCAGGAATGAGAAAAGCGGCGCCACTGCTTCTCTGCCTTGTTACAAGGCACGCAACCAAGCATTTAGGGCTATGGAAGTGCAAAATTGGTGAAGAATTGAAAGCTAAAGCGAATATCGAATATCGACCAGCCTTCCCGCCTTCGCGGGTTTTTCGGCGATGGCGAAATATTGCAATTGAGCACGCCCGCCCGGAGGCAGGTTAAATGCACGCTTTTATAATTCTCCCCACTCTTGCTCCATCGTCGTTGTCGCACTTCTTCCTCCAGTATCTTTGCCGTGATAAGATAACTACGGCTCATACGGCACACCACCATCCCAGGCTAGTTTGCAGATACGCACGTATCAGTCGCTAATCGACTGCTGGTCTGCATGGTCCAGCTCTCCTCGCGCCCAATTAAGCAAAACCAGCTGCACGGCGTGATAAAAAGTCTCGCGCATTATTTCCAACTTCTTCGGTAATAGCTTAAGTATTTATTTTATTTATCTATTCAAGTCAACGCCCCATCATTGAACATCCGAGGATTGCAGGATTATTCTCTCCGGCTTGATCCCTCTCCCTCCGATACATCGCTCCTGTCGGTATCTCTCCGCAGTTGACACTTACCCAAGGAAGAATATTCCGGCAGCCCTGCACAAACAGGATTGGTGAGGTAAAAAAAGGCGTCTACTTGCATTGCATACCCCGCAGCAAGCCTCGATCTTGAATTCGACCAATCCAAATAAAACATACAAGAAAAAGAAGAATCGAAGAAACGTTCAGGCCCACGTTCAAGCGTTACATACTTCTTATCACACACCAGCGACAGATAGCAGATCACCCGCACGCGAACACGATTTGCTGGCACTTGCAGCAGCAGCAGCCATAGCACCATGCAAGTCATCGACAGCGGAGGCACCATCTCTGATCACGGTCATCACAGTTTAGGTGTTGAGGCCCAGTTTACCACACTCTTTCAGATGATGGGAAATTCTACCGGCGGCAGCTGCAGCGAGTGGGGTGGTACAGTGTCATCCAACGGCAATAGCGATGGTAATAATTCATATACTATTTACTACCGGAATAATAGCAGTAGTTGTGACAATCCCACTGCGAATCCCCCATGCCACCATATCCAAGTCGCCCAGACTCCTGATAATCATACAACAAGCCATCCACACGCTCCCGTTTCTTCTCGTTCTTCTTCATCGCTTTCTCTTTTACACCCTTCCACCTCCACTTCTTTCTCTTCTTGCACACCGAGCCTCAATAATACGGGACAAGGCGTTGCCTGTTCTGGACTGTACAATTCTAAATCAGGATTATCAATCTCAGCCTCCACTCTACCATTCGTCAACAACACCAACCGCAAGAGCAATTCCCCTGCTTCGAACAACGTCACAGTCATGCAGCGCTCCTCAATGGCCAACAGTCATTACGATCATCCTTCATCGTCCCGGCTCTCTGCTACTGCAGGTCCTTCGCTCAACCTTGCCGAAGATCTATATGCAAGGAGTCGGGAACAGGCTTGGCCGTCTCTCGTTCGGGCGACCACGACGAAAATGCCGACCAATTCTGGTAGTTTGCATTGGGTAGGACAAATAGAAGACCGTTATAAGGGTGGAGTGTCGGACCATCCCGTCGTCGTGGAGCACCACCACCACTATCATCTCCAGCCAGTAAAGGAAGACCACTCATACTCCCAACAGCGAACCGGAGCGAAAGCCTCTGCTTCCGCCTCTGGGGTAAGACCATCCAATCTAACAACCAAACACCTCCAGTCTCCCAACGACGCTAGTGCAGTTGACTCCACCCACCTTTATTTGCCTATCACCAGTAGCAGCAACATCCCTCCAGTCTCGCCTCAGCTACATCCTACACCAGCCGCCATCACACCACCTACAGCTTCCGCCAAATCAGCACGATCAAAGTTAAAAATTAATACAAAGGCACACTCCAACACCCCCGCTTTTCGTTCCATCAATCAGCCAAAAATCCTTCGCCGTCAACAAAGTCGAGAGCTATCCTCAGTGCGTCGTTCTCACATCGGTGAGTTGCGGACATCCAAAAGCATGGAAGAGTGCCACAGACCATCGTCGATTGGACACGATATAGATGACATCTTGAGATGCACACAATCGCAAAATGACCTGTCTCATATGGTAGCTGCCGCCACATCTGAGGTTTCGCAGTACAGCAACCATCACCATCACCATTTGTACATGACTGATGATTTATCTAACGACAACCTCCACACTGAATATACATACAATACAGAGCTCATACACTCCCGACCTCACAGCTTGTCGTCTCTGCAAACCAATCCCATCCATGAAAGCCCAAACAATGAGGCCGACGACGATGATAACAGCGACGTATACTCTGTTCGTCGTGCGAGTACCTCGACATTTGTTGAGCTGCCACCGCAGCAAAACTCATACTCCCAGCACACACCGGAAGAGTTTACGCAGGCAACAGCGTGGGCAGCACAACAGGCGTTCACACCTGAGCACAGCATTGCCGAGTCCCCGCATGCGCCTTGGTGGGCCGACGTGGACGGGAATAAGCAAAGAATTGAGGCCTGGACACAACATGAAAGCCACGCCCTGGAGTCATCGTCGTCACCTCAGGAGCAACAATATCATCACCACCACGACAATCACCAGAACCGCCCCAGTCCTACTACATCTTTCGGCTCGAACAACACGATTTTCATTCGACAGCCGCCTTCCCCGCTGCTCGACAACACCGGCGGCTCCTTCACCGGCACATGCCTAAACCACGAGCTCAAGTCTCCTATTGCCGTACCCTCACCACCAGAATCCCCCGGTTTCCCCTTCGCAACCTCTGCGGACCTTTCGTACCAACAGCAACAACAACAAACCTGGCCGGGGAATTACTCCAGTCGATCCCAATACGAAGCACACCAACGTCGTGCCTCAATTCCACCCACACCCCCATCTCGCCCGCCTTCAAGAAACGCAAGAAACATGAACCACGTAATTGCGGCCGTTTCGGCAGCGCTCAAGAAGCCAAAATCCTCTTCGGCCACTCTTACATCCCCCTCCCGGCGAAAAACCAGCAGTTCCTCGCTCCGCACAAAGCAACGCCCCACTCCCGAGGTTACCATGGGAGAAATGAGTTTTGTGAATTTTACGCCAAGCGATGCGTTCCGCATACTGAACGGAGTCGCTCCGAGTGGGAGTAGCAAGACTAAGGCCAGAAGGGAACGTGAGGCAATGGAAAAGAGACGGAAGCTGAGCGAGGCGGCGGCTGCGGCTGTGTTAGCTGTAGGAGGGGATGCAAGTGCACTTGCCAACTTGACCTGATGTGCGTGTCAGGTATCTTAGTAACTGGAAGTATGGGATACGAGGGCAATTGAGCGACCCATAGAAGAGAAGTGGGAAGGACGAAGTTTTGTATCTCATGTCCGTTTTCCTTAAGCTCTTTTTTTTCCTATCTAATTGGAGGTTTTTTGCTTTGAATTTGCCGCGTTAACGTGTTTTTCTATTCCTTTGGTGTTTGATTTTTTGATCCCCTTATAGTCTTTTTTTTGCTGCTTTCTATTAACCAAAAAACATAACTAATTGGTTTCTCGTTTTTTTGTTTTTCTTTCTCGATTTGCAGGCTCTCCTTCCGGGTTCACAAGGTTCTCCCACATTTTTGATCGGGCATACTGGTATGGGTTTTTTATCCTAATTGGAAATTGTGAGTTTTTTGGTTTGTATTTTTCTGTTGCAATTTGCGGGGAGGTGTTCCCCATCAACCAATTGCCAGTAAGTAAGGCGGTGTTTATATTTTTTCTTTCCTTACTTCACGAGAGTATAATTTCTTCGGGGGTGTATCTATTACTACTGGATGGTCCGGACGAGCAACACTTTGTGTGCGTTGAGGGGATTGGAAAGTTATATGGCATTGGGAAGGTATCAAAATTGTAGACAAGTTATTATGGCAAAAGAGATTATCCGATATCCGAAGTATATGCAGCTGTGAGATTTTGTGATTCAACCCTCTCCCTACGTAGCTTCCTTGGGATCGCACAAATGAAAAGAACGGACTTCGACAATGTCGCACCAGCGTCCAAAGAATGTTCCGTAATATACATTGCAGAGAAACCTACTGTACATGCTATGTGTGCGTGGTTGATGGACGGGTAGACGCAGGGGACCCATAATTTTTTTACAATCTGCAAGGGGGTGCGGGGGGGCGTGCGGGTGGCGCGCGGGACACCTTCGATGAAGTGGGTTTTTTTTGTGATATGTGATGAGATGACTGATGGAATCAGCTCGTCACTTTAAACATCAGTATACGATGTCTCAGTTTGACACCCACAACTTGAGGTGGTGGTGCCTTGCCTTGCAGCTCCCCCGGTCGGTTCCTGAGCTCATGCCTTGCTGCGCGTGCATATATATATCCAGGCACCGTTTCAATCAATCTTTTCGAAGTTTATGCGCAGACTTGCAGATTTCCGCTACGGAAGGCTACGCGATCGATCGGAATTGAGTGTGTTGTGCGCGACCTAACTAACTTAGTGATGTACGTATGATCCTTCCTTTCCTTTCTTTTCCTTTCCTTTCCTTTTTCCCTCTGAGATTCAAATCCTTCCTGCTACTGTCTTTACCCGCCCCCCAATGTTGTTCTTGATTTAGTTTATACAGTACAAGATTTTTTGCTTATGCTCGACAAATTTCCCGACCACTCATAAAACCCTGCTTCTGATTGGAAATATGCAAGTACCCGTTCTGTCACACACGCGGGTTTTTCGGAGTCGAGACTGGCGGTGTGTATATAAGCATGGTGGGGAGGGATTTGAAATGGGAGGATGGGGGGGGTCTGTCTGTACCGCAGTGATCACGAAGAGGGGGAGGCTGGAAAGTGCATTTTGGAAGGGGAGGTGCGCTCGCGATCGCGGTTTAAGCCCGGGGAATGCAAAACCTTCCATGACTGCATTTTAAAGCTTCTAGCCCTGATCTAGCGGCCCTCGCTTTGTTGTTGCGGCGGGTTTCGGTGAAAGAGTCCGAAATTCCGCAAACTTCCCACTCGGGCCGGAATGCGGAATTCCCGGGAGGAGGTGGCCCTCTGTTCATCGTCTAGCATTATGCAGTTTTGGAAAGTGAATGCCCATGGCCGCCATCGCATCGGTATCTGCTTCACGCCGTTAGATCGATCCGTATGTGCAAAAACGCAGGGAGAGGGAGGATACGTGGAAGCATCCATAGTCCATCTCGATTATGTGAGTGAGATCTTGGTAATGGTGTGTTCCTAGCACATACATCCAAGTTGGGTATGCATGTAATGAGCCTGTCTATACGAGATACCCTGGGGTGTTGAGGGTTCATTTGTAGGGAGCGCCCCGCACCTGTGTCCAGCCGAGATCTGGAGTGCAGTCGTGTTTTGGAATTTTCATAGTAATCAGGAGAAGGATCAGGGTGCAGTTTTGGTACTTCCTAGTGGAGGGGGGAATGACGCAGTGGCTTTCATGCAATGGACTGACGGAGTGAGGTTCTAGAAAGACATGCTGACACAAAGCTCCCCGATTGGTGCAGCTATTAAGCGCTGCCGCGCTATCATTAGAAATCACTCGTCAACTTCAGCCTCCGTCACCACTGGATGCTCCGCCCGGGCGGAGGTAGTGGTCTTAAGTTTGGCTACGCAGATCAACAAAACACGTCATGAAGCATTGCCTGCAATAGGGATAGGGGACCACCCCCTTACTATCCTCCCTTACTATCCTCCCCAAACCTCCCCCTCCCCCCTCTCCCTCTCTTCACTCACCTCTAAAGCTTCTCCCTCCCCCAAATACAAGCATTAGAGATGGATGCAGGTAAAGCAGTTGTTTCTTCTTTGCTCGCCGCTGTATAAACATGGCCGGGATTTGGGTGACGAAATGATGATCTCACGAGCATCACCAGCTATCACATGAAATCACTCGAGGTTCGGCAAGGCTTGGCATACGCTTTCGACCACCGTTGCTCCATGAGATATCACTCGTTACTTGGCGCCAAGAGTTTTCTCTCTCCACCTAAAATTTCCTGGCATAGTCTTAAGTAAACTTAAGACCACCCTCGACTTCCCCAATTCGTCCCCCATATTCACATGCCGGACTGAATCAGTCACAATACAAAGCCACGACAATTTGAGCCCGTTTTGAACTGCGATTTGGACTCCAATCCGCTCACCCCGGTGTTACCACGTCACTCTTCGTGGGCTGGAAGACTCATCACAATTACACTACCCACCACCCTCATTCTGTCTAGATTCCATGTGGCAATCAAACCTTGCTTTCGACTCCACTCCAGACTCTGCATCGGCACGATAGCAGGACCATGCGTTCCTGCGGGGACGAGCTCGTTAGCATAATACCCTACTAGGCAGACCGGGCAAACTATTCCGGCGAACCCACTCCGGAGGAGGCAGCAGATGTTCCGTGGTAACATGTGTCTCCTTGGATTTCTCCCCCCCTTCCGGGCGGCATGAGATATAGGGTGCAGCATGCGTGAAAAATAAGCAACCCTGCAGACGCAGACTCGCCTCGCACCCCTTCCTCATCGTCCCCGGTTCGGGAGTATGGAGCTGGTACCCTAGTCAGAGCTAGCGGTTGTCGATGCTCGAGAGCCTGGAAGGACGTAGGATTCGTAATCTGCTGCATGCGGTGATGCGGGTTGGGAGGTGCGTGGGAAAGGACACGCGGCCGCACGATGTGGGGGATAAGGATTGGGAGAGGTGTTGAGGTGTGATGTAGGTGCTAGCAGACGAGGATGTTGTTGTGGCCTTGCTCTCGGTCTGCGGTTTGCTCTCGTCAGTCAGGGCATGGGAGGTGCGTCAAGGACATGTGGCCGCACGACGTGGGAGATGGAGATTGGAAGTTGAAGTAAATGTTGAGGTGCTAGCGCAAGGCACAGACGGGACTGTTATCGTCCGCTAGAAATGGTCCCGCAAGTTGCTCTCGTAAACCGGACTTTCGCTTCGCGGCGGAACCAAGCGGACTTGCGGCTCGGCGAAACCAAGCTTGCCCGAAAAATCGCCAGGGCTCAGCACGACAATAACACGACCGCCCAGTCTCTACCACGTCATACTCTTCCTCAATCCTATCCGCCCCCTATCTATCCTCCTATTTATTTCCTGTATGTGTTATTCACGCCTCAATCTCGAACCGCAACGCTGTCCCTAGCCTAAGTCCTTCACCAATTTTTCGAGGAAGCCCTATAGAACATCTACACTTGAGTCCGTTGGGGTCTTCCGCTCTGTCATCATCCTCCTCCCGAGTTCTCTGTCACTAGTAATAAGCACGAGGCTAGTCGAGCTGAGTTCAAAAGAAGGCTTGAATAAACTCAACTCAACCCATTCCCAGAAAAAGGCTCGCAGAAAACCCAAGTCTCAGCGCTACTTTTCAAACTTCAACCCTTTGAAGGTCATACGGCAGAACTGAGCCGTCTAGAGCTCTGTATCGACATCCATTGAAGGGAGAATTACTGAGCATGTTGAGAGATGAAGCGGTCGCTGTGAGGTAGGAGCTATGGACCCTAAGTTGATTAAGAGTGGAAGATTTATTCTCTTTATAAGTACTTAAGTATCTATCGCTCAACCAGAATCGAACCAATTCAAGTCGAAATTTATGAGCAGCTCGAATAAGCTCGACTCGTCGCCCGTAGACTCCCGGAACTCGAGCCTTAAGCTTGAACCATCTCAGCTCGTGCCCGCCATTAAAGAAACATCTACGAGCAGTATGATACCTTCTCCCCGCTATGTCGTTCGCGTCAGCCATTTTTGCTTTCGGGTTACTGGCTCTCGGCATCGAATAACTACATTTTTTCACGTTATAAGGGCATTGATTGAAACCCGTTAGTAGCGGATTTCTGAGTCACTTTACGCCAGTTCTCGTTTATTGTTGATAAAAGCTGTCTATGGTCACTGCACTTCCTATTGTATCTCTCCACGTCAAAGTCTCCAGCGACTAAACATCATAGCGATTCCTCCAAACTTTCTCCACCCAGCAGAAAAACTCTTCCGTTCTTCTTAAGTGATATTCCATGTATAACTGCCCAGGTACTTCACTCTAGCCTACGCCATCACCCATCAACTCGCTAGAAACAATGTGGCTTAGTGTTTAACCGTCAATGACAGGGCTTGTTAATACTTCCGTCTCGAATTCGTGATGTAGCATAAATTCAAGGAGACAAGAGGTGCAAAACTAGCAGCTACGGTCATAGAGTTATGAAGACGAGGCTATACCGTGCTTCCAGAACCGTTTGTCCAAGTTGCGGGCCATAAAGGAGTTTATGTCGTTATTGGCATTGAAGCAATTCCATTTTCAATACCCGCTCCCTAATTCCACTAACCTAATGTTGCCCCTGCTGACCAGGCCTCTGAACACACCAAACAGTCCGGTCCGAATTGGATGGCAAGATCAGCAATTGATCCTTTGATCAACAACAACTACAAATGGGGTGGCAATGCCCACCATTCCAACATTATATTACTCTACTCGTCAGATTTTCATTTTCCCGGAAATATAAAAACCCTAACCCACGCTTGAAATGACTAGTAATGGCTAGTGTGGGCGCTTACAATGACTCTTGGCATTACTCCGTGTAGGGTTGGTGTTTTCCCTCTTCCGGTAACTTAAAAATCTGACGAGTAGACACATGTTTTCTAAGTTGTGTCCTATGCCGTTTCAGTTTCTGGTGTTTACTAAAACTGTACAAGTTACATCATTTACTGTAGATGAAGCCGCTGCGATCACATCCCGCTGCCGTCAACCCCGGAGGTAGTGGTGGACACCAGAATGGCCGCGCTAATTTACTGCGTATGGGCAGCCGGGGGCTCGCTATTATCATCTTTTATCGGCTATTTCCATTCCATCCTGTAGGAAAATGGATATGATTGATGGATGAGTCATGGATTGTGGGGTTTTGTGACGTGTGCACTGGTAGGAAAACCCGGTCCCACCACTACAAAGCCACAAAAGTTTGAGTTTGCACGTGACTGGGCTAGGTTTGCTGCGGCTCTGCATCACGCATATCGATAAGGTTAAAAACCTTGGATGGACGGCACCCAGAACAGAACCAATCACCGCCTCTTATCCTTTCTTTTGTTCTTAGTTTCCAGCCAATCAAGCATCGTGTCCCAAGGCTTCTTGAAACGAGACTTTTATTTATGTAGGTACCGTCGGTCACTAGTTACCATGTGCGGAAACCTTGGGATTCCTGCCACAACGTATGGAGGTTGACAGGCGCGTATGAACATCATTTCCTATAGCAAGATCGTCTGAAAACGCAGGACAAAGTATAACGTAGCAAGAGTGAAGGCAGTTTCGTTGTCGCTCAGGAGGTCCTTCTGGAAATTGACGGCCCATCCCCGAGACCCACGCAACGGCTTGTAAGACCAAAAAAGCAAAAATCTGTGAGGAAAAATAAGGTTCGGCTGTATTTCAGTGTTTGAATGCGGTGTTGTCTGGCGGCGAAGTATGCCGAGACCACCCAACATGAGGCCTTGAAGGTTCATGAGAAACAATGCCTCGTCCGGTCGACCTGGTGGCTCGGGTTCAAAAATAACGGCAGTTTTGCTCAAAGAATTCATATGAGCGTACATCAACCCAGTCTCGCCGGTGCCTACCCTGAACTGTTATTTTTGGTACGGTTATAGATGCTTGATTCTGTCTATCAAGGCGAATTCGAAGAGGCCCCGCATGTAGGTTAATTAGTGCCGACGACTTACCAGCGTCGAACGGGAGCGCGCATACATATATGTACGATCTCCCAGACGCACTTGTGCATCACCACCGTATCCTGATACTAGCCTCATACACGGTTCTATCCTCATAAGCTTCATATAGACGATCCAGGTATATATATATGCAACAAGAGCGAGGTTATCCGACTCGAGTGATTTGTGGTCTTGTTATTGATGTCGTGTTCTTATATGAGTGACAATTGGAATAGTATATGTGGTGTTTCTGTACGAAATGGATCTTTATTACACAACCATTGTAGACTACTTAACTGTGCAGAGGGCTACACAACGCTTAAAAGAATACAGGAACGTGTTAGAAGCCGGAAGGAAATTCCAGCAGGAGTGTCTCGGCACCCTTACGAACGCACTACATGGAAGAACCAAAAGCTTGTTACGGATTTGTGTTATGGATTTACAATAGGGAAAATATCTGAACCCTTGAGCTGCCCACCCAATTTTCCCCTACTTCTGAAGAGCCGCAGCAATTGACCGCCGAACGCCCCTATTCCTTCCCTCCAACTACCTCCGAAAGAAGCCGGAACGAGACACAGGCAGGAGCACGCTGGCATGTTGGATGTGACGAAGAGAAATGACCTAATGCTGCTTGGTTGCAGCCAGTAATTGACCGCCGGAAGCAGCACAAAAAAGAATACTGAAGCGATAAGAGCATTAAGCCGGAACACGACGCAAGCAGGAGCGTGTCGGCACTCTTACAGACACACCACATAGAAGACCTAAAAACTTGTTATGGATTTGAGTTATGGATTCACAATAGGAAAAGGTACCTGAATCCTTGAGCTGTTCACCCAATTTTCTTCGGCTTCCGACGAGACCGCCACCTGAAGTAACTCTTGCGGCGACAAGTAGGAAGTTGCCACGGAGGTGGCCTGCAATCGTGGTCGGGCTCTCTTCCAACGGTAGGTAGGCTCGGATGCGGGCTAGTACGTCGAGTTCGGGCCTTCAATCTCCGCAATGTGCTTTAGGTACGGGGATGAAGGGTAGCGGGGGGGAGCTCCGCCATCTAGCCGGCTCGCCCGGAGGCGAAGGGGGTTATTCAGGTCCTGTCATACTCTAGTAAGAGTGAATACAGTATGATTAAACAACAACAACAATGTGCTTTAGGTAGCAATAGCCGATCGTAACTAACGGTCCCGCAGTAGAATTTGTTTCATATTTCGCCCGATAAAAGCCATTGTCGCCGCTAGAGGTACGCATGTGACCGACGGTAGCAAACTGAGGTCCACGTCAATTGGAAAATCGCTCTATACAGCGATTCCAATGCCCGTGTTCCTAAGCGGTCAGATCGACCGCCTGGTGATCTATAGATCCATAGGCCAGCCTGACCACTGTTTCCAAAGCCGCCCTTGGCATAGACCAGCCCAGTCACAGGCCATATCTGACCAGACTGCCCGCTTGGGAACACTGTCCAATGGTTTGTCGAGCGTACGGTATCGTAAATCTTTTAGTGTAGCCCACATGAGGGCGTATCTCGGTGAATTTGAGAAGTATACCGCCGGGAGCGGTTCGAGGTCCGAAGAAGTAACGCCAAAGGCGTGGTCAAACTTTCCATATCTTCTAATTTTAGTGAAGTCTCTGAACGTACAGCTATGAAACAGAGACATGAGAACCGAACCGTCGAAACTCAACTGAAGGGTTGAAGATAGTCCGTAGTCGCGGAAGTGCTGTTTGCTTAAGGTTGCAAAAGAGCTAGTCGCAAAGTGCTTCGATCTCACGGATGCGCAAACATTGTACTTTTCCAAATCTCGATTTCGTGGTTGTATTGTCGGCAATTAGGAGTAGAATGTTTGTTGGTGCCTTGAGTGGCGAGTCCTCGGCACCCTTTTGTCTGCGGGGGTTGTGTCTGCGGCTGTTAGGTGCTGGGTGGTATTCTGGGGGGAAGGTTTCTTTCTATTACAGTGAAAGATGAGCGGTTAACCCATAATCAAAAATCGCAATATTACCTGTTGGTCGCCGCCTCTGTTTGAACCTTTTTGGGGACTGTCCTCCTCCATATCCTCTGCTTCACCGTAGATCGTTCCGAAGATGTACTGAGTAAACTAGTACAGAGCTGAGTGAGACAAATACACATTCTCGTACCTAAGCTCCTTGCAGACAAACTCTAGTTTCGTTAGATACTTCTTTGCTGCGGCTTCTGTTGCTCCATTTCCTCTCTTAACGTTGCAAACTCTCCGGAGCAGTTTTCGAGGTCCTCAAGATGGTACGTTATCTGTACCTGGATGCTGCGGAGATCCGGGTTCTCTAATCCAGCAGCTCCTGAAGACCAATGTGGTGTTTATCTGAAACCATCGCTTTGAGGCCTCCATATTCTCCTCTTCTCGACTATCCATCGTAGTAAGAGACTGTTCGAGGAGTTCAATGGTACCCAGATAAACCAGTGCTTTCATTTTAGGAGACCGGACTGCTGGGGTTAATGATAAATGCGGGTTCTCTTGAGCTCAACGCTCCCGCCCAAATGAATGGCGGTATGGAGCGGGCGCAGAGGTTGACTCAGGTGCGGGGGGCGGCGGCAACGGGTTTATATCTTTTCTATCTTTTATCTTTCATTTGTCAGCGGGGACGAAGGGTAGCGGGGGGGGGGGGGGAAGCTCCACCATCTAGCCGGCTCGCCCGGAGGCGGAGGGGTTATTAGGTCCTGTCATACTCAAGTAAGAGTGAATACAGTATGAATAAACAACAACGAGCTCAACGCTTGTGAGTGTTACTTATTAGCTTCTGATCCAAAAGTAAGTTCACAGTGACTGCTGCATACCAAAGTTTCGCGAGCCTGATTGCTTAACAGAAAGCACCGGAGAAATAGTCTAGTTAGCCGGTAATCGGTACGTTGACTGCACCACTCACTTCTTGGGGCAACAAAAGGGAATGGAGAAGTGCAGGACAGAAGGACAGTACTAGCTGCAGCTGGATAACAAAAAAGGGATTGAGATTTGAACAAGAGCCACCTAGGTATGAAATAGAAGCGAGCCAAAGAGATGGAGTTAGGATTACTGTCTAGATGGATTTGAGTGATGTGGATGTGGAGATGAGGTTGTGTGATGCTCTGGCACGGACTTGTAAGCACAGGCGATGCATGGGCACGTGGGCACTGGCGGGGATGATGACACAGAAGATCTTAGAGTTTGAAGTACCTCCTCAGAGGGCGGTGGAGGAAGTCTATTTACTCGGGATGTAACTCTGCTTATATCACAACAAACGCAACCACGCTCCCCTCACAGGCTAGACTGGAATATTGAACGGTGAAATTAAGTTACGTTCTTAGAGATGTAAATGCAAATGTTCATAAAGATGTAACTTGCTCCTTGTAGATATGGGATATGCTCGTGAAGCTTTGCCCTGAAGTGTAAACTTCTAAGGCTGACCATGCGGAAACCCCCGGTATAGTAGTTTTGCGCATCTGTTGGTCAATATCCTTCAGTAATAAGTATTGCAGGTTTTCAAACTAAAAGAAAATAAACATCAGGACTAGCGCTGTCCTCATCATCGCTTTTCCCACAGTTTTGTTTAAGAAAGTACCTCCTCTTAAAACCTTCCTATCATCCCCCAACTACATTCTCTATCACCTCATACTCTCCTTCGGAATTTATGCAGAAATGCTCCGGGCTACCGCTAGAAGAGGCATCACTTGAAGCTTGGAGGGTCTATGTTCGCTGCTCTTGCGGGAAGCCATACTCATCTGGATATGAAAGATTACTAGGTGGTGTGCGACTTATGGAACACAAACCTTCCAATAAACAAAAACTAAAGCCTAGCTTAACTGGTGCTGCAAACGCCGGGTGCTACAAACGCCAAGGTTCGGAACCAAAGGTTGGTGCTGTAAACATCAAAGTTCAGGTGCTGCAAACACCGAAGTTACAGATCCCATAGTTCATCCTTTTGCCCTCATTCATCCGCCGTGGAACAGTTAGTTGCTCATTCGAGGGAAATTCAGGACAGTTAATTCCGCTTCCTCACTAGAAGCCAAAAATAGTTATTTAGCCACGGTCCAAGCAAAAGTATGTTCAATGCAAGTTTTGAGCCTGCTGCTAGGCGTTTATACCACCTAGACAAGTTAATGTTTACAACACCATTAGGTTTCGAACCTTGGTGTTTACAGCACCCGGCGTTTACAGCGCCGGTTGAGTTAGGCAATCGTTCTTGCTTACTGGTCCAGTACCAGCGACGACATATAACTGTGTCTAAGCAGATGAGTCATTGATTTGTATATCATTAGGTAGAAGCTACTCACGGTCCAATTAGTATGGAGCACACAGGCGAAAGGGTGGAAATCCACGGTTAAATTTCTCAAAGTAACTACCCGCCCGTTTCCAATATCCCGAACGAGAGCCCGCAGCCTCGTCAGGCTATCGTTTATCCCCTGTATCCCATATCCCCTGCAAGCCTCGGTTCCACAACCCCTCCACCTCTCCCTCAAGCCACCATGAACGCCCCCTTCCCCCCCTCCTCCCCTGCAACCAAAATCCGCACCTCCCTCCTCTCCCTAGCCCTCTGCGACGCCCTCGGCGGCCCCGCCGAATTCCATCCCCGTGGTACCTTCCCCCTCATCACAACGCTCCAGCCAAACCACACCTTTTCGCTCCCCCCCGGCGTCTTCACCGATGACACAAGCATGACGCTCTGCCTCGCCGACTCCCTCTGCGCGCTCTCATCCTTCTCGGAAAGCGATCAGGCAGCGCGCTACATCCGCTGGTATCGCCACGGGTACCTCTCCGCCACGGGCGCATGCTTCGACATTGGCGCAGCCACCCGGGTTGCGCTAGAAATATGGGGTGCGGGTGGGGGACTCGGTGAGGTTGCGCAGAAGCTGGGGAGGAAGGAGAGGTGCGGGAATGGGAGTCTCATGCGGGTTCTGCCAGTTGGGTTGGCGCTGTGGAGGTGGCCGCAGCTGGCGGAGGAAGCAGCGGAGAGGAGTAGTAAGGTCACGCATCCGCACGGGGTGTGTACCGAGGCGTGTCGGGTTTATGTCCGGCTGATCACCACGATCCTGCGTGCCGCGGACTCTAGCACCTCGCTATCCAAAGCTGACTTGCTGGATATCCTCACAAGCTATCCCTGGGCGAACCCAGAGCTGCGGGGTGTGTTTGCCTCTGGAACGTTTGTGCGGAAGACGGAGGGGGAGATTAGGAGCAGTGGGTATGTGGTGCACACGCTTGAGGCTGCGTTGTGGTGTTTTTTTGGGACGGAGGAGTTTGAGGAGGGGGCAGTGCGAGCGGTGAATTTGGGGGATGATGCGGATACGGTTGCAGCCGTCTATGGGGGGTTGGCGGGAGTGTGGTATGGGACGGATGATGGTTACTGGGAGGGGAAGGTGGGAGAATGGAGAAGGGGATTGGTGGGGTTGGAGGTGGTGGAGGGGATGGCGGAGAGGTTGGTGGGGCTGGAGTGGAGGGGGTAGTGGGGGAGATGACAGGGGAAATGACAGGGGAGGGGGGGTATATACGCAGCTGCTTGTAGAGACTTCATGCAGAGGTTGTGCTGCTGGAATTGTAGTGACGAGTGATTCGTAATGATTACGGGATCAATAATCACCACTGAAGCACCATCAAGAGTGGGTAAGACGTCACTTTAAGAGTGACGTTACTGGGATGTGAGGCTGGCAGCTTTTCGTCCCGGTTCCGTGTGCGGGTGGAAAACGCGGCCGGTACATACCGTACTTCCTTTCTAGGACCCACCGCCCGTCCTCTCCATGTCCATCTGTCTCTGCTGCTCTGTAAGCTATTAGAAAAAGGGGGTTGTTTGAAGTTGATTGTTTTTCCGAAGACCGTCTAACTTCCGTCTTGCGAAATCAAAGACCGTCTTTGGATCGTCTTACGACCGTCATTGCTGCCGAAACAGAGGTTAGATGGTCTTCAAAAAGCCCACTTTTTCTAATAGTACCTATAGTACTTAAGACCACTTGTTCCTGTCTCCAGTTCCGCCGACGCCTACGTTTCCTTTCCTCCCAACAATGTCACCCTGTGGCCACCCCCATCAGTCTATAAACCCCGGATATGCTTCCCCCATTTCCTCTCGTCTATCTCACTGACAGTACCGCAACCACCTCGGATCTATTGCTGATCACAAATACGCCAAATGCCGGGTCAATGATAAGTGTACAACCCGAACCAGTGCAGTTCAGTAAGCCTGCATGTCGCCACAGTCGAACACGGGCTTAACGCATCGGCCAGAATCGATAGCAGCATCAATAGAATGTTGATCTATGAGCAAACATTCGAACCATTCTTCTGGGGCTTGTTAATTGAAGGGGTATCGGCAAGGCATTATATTAAGCTGACGAGTGTGGGATACAGGACGGGTAGCGATGCCCGACCCCATCAACAAATGTCATCCTAAACTACACACGGACAAGAATCGAGCCGACACGACGTGAGGGATAATTCGAGGAAGGAGCAGGTAGAGAAGTATAGAGGTATAAAAGACATACCATGACACCCACCGTCCTCAACTGCACTCAGACAAGCACTCGCGAATTTCACAATGGCTCCCAAAGTCTTCCTGTACGAAGCACCACCGTTTGTTGACACTGTCCAGCTAACAATATGCAAAACACAGCACTGGCGCCGCAGGCTACATCGGCGGCAGCGTCTTCCATCAACTCACCACCTCCCATCCCGAGTACGAGTTCACTGTCCTTCTGGGCACCGTCCCCGAGGGTTCGAGGGAAAATATCCCAATGCCAAGATCATCGACGGCCATTTTAATACGTCTTCCGTCCTTTCTGCAGCCGCTTTAGAAGTTGACATTGTGATCTGTGCATGCCCCTCCCCCTTCCTTCTCCTCTCCGTTAACCCAACAGACTGCAGCAACTCGAACCACATTGGTGCAATCGCCGCACTCCTTTCTGGCCTCTCCCAACGCACCACCCCATCACTCCTCCTCCACCTCTCGGGCACCGCTATCATTTACGACGTCTTCTCCCCCCACCTTCACTTCGGGGGTTCTCAACGAGAAGGTATGGAGCGACATCGACGACCTCTCCAAGATCTCTAACCTCTCAGATTCGCGCCTCCACCGCCCCATGGAACGTCTCGTCTTCGTCGCGGCAAAGACCCACGGCGCACATATCCGCACCGCCATCATCTCCCTCCCAAAAACCTACGGTGCTGGCACGGGGCCCGAAAAGACACAGAGCTACTCTATCCCATTCTTTGTCGGGGACATCCCCAAGTTTGGGAACCGTGCTTTCTATGTCGGCGAAGGAGAGAATCGCGGCGCGTGGGCATATATCGCCGATGTGACGAAGCTTTTTCAACGGCTGGTGGAGGAGGCTGTTGCCAGCGGTGGCAACGCAGAGTGGGGTGAAAAGGTTTGTCTACCCCCCCCTTCAGGTGAACTTGATTGAACTATGGTAGGGATTCTACTTCTCCCCCGTCCGCGAAGATGGTATCGCGTGGAAAAAGATTGCCGAATCGACGGGGCAGATCTTGAAAGAACAGGGGGCGATTGAAGATGCGACGCCGTTCTCGGTCACGAAAGAGGACAAGGATAAGATGTTGGATGGCTCGGAGCACCTGGGCCTACTTATGTATGGCAACAATTCTAGGATTCGGGCTGATAGGGCGAAGAAGTTGTTTGGGATTGAGGCGGAGGGGCCGGGGGTTTTTGAGACCCTCCGAGATGATCTAAAGGCGGCCGTGAAGGATGAGCAGAGAGATGTCGAGACTTTGGTGAAGCTGGTGAGAGGTTGAGTAGTGCTGGGTGGCGCTCACGCACTATCACTCGCTGTAATTTGCTTTGATTTAAGTATGTACTGTACCGATAGATAAGGTCTATCAATATGCTTATTACCTGTCAGACGAGTGAAGAAAGTGAGCGGACGCTTGGCATTTTCGCGAATCACGGGCAACGTTTGAAAGCCGATTCCTCAACACAACACAGGTCAATTTGATTAAGAATGGAATTACAAGTAGTATACATATGTAAGAAGCTCTACCATGGTGTAGGACCACCATTGCTGCAAAGCCGGGTACAGACCCTCCTAGGCATGCCATCTATCCTCTAGTGAATATGCTCTTACAGCAACTCTTCCCACAACTGCTGCACAATAATAATAATTTGCTCACAGCCATGAGGTCATTGTTTAGGGTCCCGCATTACTTTTCTGAAGTGCGCTTTGCACACAGACCATACATTGATGATTGCACCCTCCTTGTACCAGTCATGACAATGTGTTGAATGGCAGTTTAGCCCATTCCAATTTTCTATTGCATTTCACAAAAGGAATGTCCTTCAGACTTTAGCTGAGTAACCCAAGTGGATTGTTTGTGTGTTGACTCCCTTCTCCTGCCGTCAGGGTGGCTAGGCATGACTATGTGTGGAGTTGGGAGCCTGGGAACGTGTCGGGGGTTGCACGATGTGAAACTAGCGCGGGTTCGCTCACTTTCTTCACTCGTCTGCCTGCACAAAATCGGGGCCAAGAAACAAGTAAGGCCAAAGCCAGGTGGAAGAACAAAAACTCAAGAGTATATCACACGGAAACGAGTACCAGTGGTATCAGACAAACAAAACAATACATCAACACTACTCCTCACCCACCCACAACCTCCCCCAACTCCCCCCTCCCTACAACCTTCTCCAACCGCCTCCCAAGGCCCCGAACTAACCCCCTCCTTGTCCTCGCCGCAAACTCCACCGAAAAAACACTAACATTAGCTTCCTGACTGGTATACCAACTCGCCCTATCCCCATTCGCGCTCCCCAGCACCGTAACCTCCCCATCCACAATCAACGCCTTGACATGCGATTGTACCGCCTCCCGTGCCATCTTCGAAACCGTTATCCCCGCCTCCTCACTCTCCTCCCCCTCCCCAGCCCCGGAATAGTACCACACCCCCAACGCGCCCCCCTGCCGCTCGGCAGACCTTACAAGCCGTCCAACACACCCTTCGGTACTCGCGCTCGCAGCGGTAGTGACGAACTGCTCCACAATCATCATGCGCCGGCACGTTACGACCTCTACACCCACGCCTCTCTCCAGCGCCGCCTCCAGAGCGCGCAGCAGCGGGCGCGAGGTCAGGTTCGGGGTTTGCAGGTACACACTGGATCTCGCGGCGGCGAGGATATGGGTGAGGAACGAGTTCTGGGGGGTCTGTGGGGGGTCCGGGGGGGCGGAGGGGAAGCAGCCTGGGATCGACGGCGCGAACGCGGGGTTGCGGTGGTGCGGGTGCGGGAGGAAAATTGTTGGGTATGCTGCTCCCTCTGGGGCGGGGGGTGGAGGAGGGAGGGGCAGGGGATCGCCAGAACCCCAGACGCGCTCCCAGAACGTCGAAAACACGCGTACGATGGCGCCGGAGAAGGTCGTGCACTGCTCCAGCCAGGTCTCCCAGCTTATGTTTGCGGAGGGGAGGAAGAGGAGGTTGTTGTCGATGATGCAGAACTTAGAGTGTAGCACTGAGAAGGGGAGGTAGAAGATGCTTTTCACGGCCATGTCTAGGCCCGGTAGTTCCGAGGTGGCTGGGAGCCCCAGGGTTGGCCAGGATGAGGGGGCGTGCGTCTTGCCCCATGGTGATGAGGTGTGGAGAAGCTTTTGGATCGCGGAGGAGGAGGAGAAGCCGATTCGCACTGCTATCTTTTTCCCGCCTGTTTGTGCGCCTGATAGCTCCCGTAGTGAGTCTGCAAATATGTCCCGCGACGGGGAGGCGGCCCAGAAACAGGTTGAGAAGAGGACGGAGTGTTGTGCGTTGGCGATGGCAGCGGCGAGGGATTGCGTTACGGAGAGGCCGGTGCCGATGTGGATGGTGCGGGGGATGGAGGTTGTGAGGAGGTCTGACGGGGGGAGGATCGTTTCGGAGGGGTTAGAGGAGTCGGTAAGGATGGCGAGGAAGTCGGTGAGGAGGTCGGCGTGGCGGGATGAGAGTGTGAGGTTTTGCGCGGAGAGGGAGGTGAGGTAGGAATTCATTATTGCGGCGACGGTACTAGAAGTGTAGGGCAGTTCGTCGAGGAGAGGAAGGGAGGCGGGAGGCGCCATTGCTGTGGATGAAGGATGGTGTGTATACGTAATTGGGAGGTTGAAAGCTATCGAGGCGGCGAAGACGATGGTTCTGACGGCGGATGGAGAGACCTGGAAGTGTGGTTTTCTGTCAGTATCATCTTCTCGAAAGGGTTGTTGGGGAGACTGACAGTTCCTGGTGGTAGCATGAGATGGTCTGACGTCGATGAAGGCGCGTCTAGCTTATAACCGTGCCAACCTGGTAAAGTGTTCTACACTCGAGGGAGATGCCTATATTCTTATCCGTACTGTTATTGATCAAAACTTGGAGAGACCGTGAAATCATTCCATCAGGAGTAAACTCGCGAGTCCCACTTGTCCATGATGACGCATCCGATAGATGACGTGCAGGGACCCGCCGCGCTAAACACTATTTCAACTTCACCTGTCAAACCTTGGCGCCACACTTCCAAAATGTCCAAACGACTCTCACTGCCCCCACGGTTCCTTCTCCCTTCCCTCGCAATCCGCAAAAGCATCCGCCACACTCCCCACCGACACTCCTCAACCGTCACACCCACCCCTTCTCCCTCGGACAAAATCTTCATCGCCCTCTCCGCCGGCGTCGACTCCTCAGTCTCAACCTCTCTCCTCCTCGCTACCCACCCGCGCGAAAACCTGCACCCAATCTATCTCGCAAACTGGTCTCCATCCCAGCACCCCCCGCCCGCCGCCCCCCTTCTCGGCCCCTACGGAAAACCCGTCCACAAACCCCCATCCCCAGCCACAAAATGCGTCGACCGCGAATTCCTCCGCGTCACGCAGATCTGCAAACACCTACAACTCCCACACGTGCCGCAGCTACTAAATTTCGAGAAGGAATACTGGCACGACGTGTTCGTACCCATGCTGTCCTCGTACGCGCGGGGGTGGACCCCAAATCCCGACGTCGGGTGCAACCGCTACATCAAGTTCGGCGCGCTCGCGATGCGGCTGCAGGATATGGCCGGGGGAAGGAAGTGGTGGCTTGCGACGGGACATTATGCACGGGTCGAAAACGGCATGCTGATGCGCTCCAGTGATCGCGTGAAGGACCAGACGTACTTTCTCTCCACGATACCTGCCGAGGTTTTGCGGCGGTGTATATTCCCGCTCGGCGCGGCGGGGTTGACAAAGAAGCAGGTTAAGGCGCGGGCGAAGGCGCTGGGGCTGCCTGGGTGGCGGGTGGGGGAACATACGGGTGAGTCCTTCGGTCTGTGTTTTGTCGAGCCGGCAGGGGGGCGGAATTCGGGGTTCCGCCGCTTCTTGGGGGAGTACCTACCGCCCAACCCGGGGAAGGTAGTGGTCGGGAAAGAGAACAGGCAGTGGCCGTCGGGGGAAACAGTGAAGATGCCGGCAGCTGGGACATGTGTGGGGGAGCACGAAGGGCTGTGGTATGCGACTGTGGGAGAGAAGGCACATTTGGAGCTGCCGCAGGGAGACGAAGCGTACCAGGGGCGCTGGTATGTGGGGGCCAAAGATCTGGAGAAGAATCAGATCGAGGTGGTGAAGGGGACCGATAATTGGGCTTTGTTTTCGAAGGAGATGGTAGTGGGGACGTGGCGCTGGCTGGGGAACAATGCAGAGGAGGTCGCTCTGCGGGCACCCCGCTTACCTGAGGGGGCGGACGGGGCCCTCTGGGAACGTGGGTTGGTGGCACAGTTTCGGCATATGCAGAGGCCGGTACGCGTGAAGGAGATGGAGGTGCTGGGTGATGGGGAGGAAGCGGGGACGAGAACGATAAGGATTGTGTTTGAGATGCCGCAGAAGGCGGTGACAACGGGACAGAGCGCCGTGCTATGGGATGGGGAGAGGTGTCTAGGTGGTGGGGTTATCGAAGAGACGAGGGGTCTGGACTAGCGGAGATAACCCGTTGCTTAACTACGGATTTGTAAAATTAGCATTCAAGTCAACACAGCGACCAACATCCAAATACGAGAAGGGTGCCCCCATATTTTGGAAGTATTTGAAAACACAAGCAATTACACCCTATTTACTCAAGACATCATGAACACATTAGTGGACGTAAGATGTAAAAACATGATGGCACGTAGCATCCTCGGAGCTTGAGATTACTACTAATCGTGCAATGATTCTTTGCTCATTTCGCAACCAACGTGCTACAGTGGATCCAGCTTTTGGCTTAAGGCCTTTAACACCTTAATTTAGCGTTGTAGAATACCACGGCCGCTTGTTGATTGTTTTGATTGAGGTCTTCTTAGACCTAAGGAGTGTTGGCGAAGCTGAATCATCGCCTTTGCCGCGCATTAAGATATGAAAGTGACTCCAATCTCAAAGCAGGCATCCATGAACCCATCGCAGCTTCTCCTTGTACGCGGGAAGCCCGCCCAGCGACTGAACTGATATACCATAATCCGTCATTGTCTCCGTCTTGGCCCATCGCCACAGAAATGAACAACCTCTATTTATTTAAGCTTGCATGATGAATGAAGTACAGGATGGGAGGACGCAGACTAACCGTCCAAGACTTTTTGCCGCGATACCCGCATGTTTAATATACTCAAGGTATGGGATTGAACGGGAGTGTGTCCAGATAAAGAGTGGTATTGTAGATAACTACAGCCTCTTAACGAGAGGTAGGCCGGCGCACCGACAACTCTAACTTTTAATACGCTCGAAGGAGGGTGTGTTTTGCCTATACTGTACCGAGCGTCAAGGTTCGTACGGCTTTATCTGCGTGACACCGTTTCTCTTGTTTTTATCTTAAGCAATCGATGCCGTAACAGCAATTTATTATTGGCTAGAGGGCTCGTGATGGCTTTTTTAGTACGAGTATGGTTCATTTGCCAAGGTATAATTCTTCGAAACTTGATAGGATGGGATTGGTATAGATGGAAGTGGCCTACAACTTGAACTGTGAGGATTATTCAAGTGAGTATAATGCCAGTTACCACAAGTGTGGAATATAAGCCAGTTACCACAAGTGTGGAATATAACTTGCTTTTTACCACGGAATAAGTTTGTATGTGCATGCGTGACATGATATTAACGTACCTCATTTACGTACAAGGCCTCTGTGATGAGTGACGAATTTGTCTTTTTACGTACCGTACATACCCTCCGTGACGCGGTACGTACGAACCTTGACGCTCGGTACAGTAATAGGGATTAGCCGCTCCGAAACCGAAAATTTTCAGGCTATTGCGGCCGGTCCTACCCGTTTGATTTTGGGAGAACTCTAACAGCAGGAAAGGCTACTGGAGAAGGAGCGAGAGCTCAACAGAAATTGCCGCGGCGAGAGCCCAATAACAGCAACAGCACCAGCCACAGCTGTAGCAGCTTGCTCTCGGAAGTCAAGATCGCGGCCGGTTGGCCAAGATGAAGGGCGGCTTCCCAAAAGAAATTGATTTTATCAGCAAAGAAATCCAAACGATGAAGAAGGGCAAATCTGCAACGTATATGCTCAAATGGAGCCCTCTGACGCCAGAAAGGCAGTAGCAGACAGCACATAGAGCAGCAAAAGATAGAGAGAAACGAGACCTTGGCTCGTCAAACGGTTGCTGAGCGTGGCGCTCACCGGTTTACCCAGGACTTGTTGTCTAAGGAACGGGTTCGTATTGGCGAATATATTAGATTTTGACGGATATTTAAAGATCTAAAGCTAATTACGTGTTGTGCTCCGAAGCTATGTAAGAAACGATATTTAGCCATGACTAAAATATACAGCAACTAAGAAATTAACTTAGCTGGTGTTAGAAACGCCGGGTACTGTAAACATTGGGTGTGGGTTCGAACCCTGCAGTGCTATAAACATAGGCTATAAACCTGCAGTACTTAAACGGTGCTATAAATGTGCTTGCGGGCTTGAAACCTGCAATATTCAATTAGTGCTGTAAACGCTAGGTGCGGGTTCGAAGCCTGCAGTGCCGTAAACACTATATAGTCGCAGGACTTCTTCTTTTACCCCACTCCATTCCGCAAAATGACTTATGTCATGGGCTTTATGTACTAGAAACTTTCTATGACTATGCCTGAAGTCAACGCATATACAACAACTGAGCTCCTAGCTTAACTGGCGCTAAAAACACCAGGTACCAATGTTGTAAACGCTGGCTGCAGGTTCGAAACCTGCAGTGCTATAAACACAGGCTACAAACCCGCAGTGTTCAATTAGTACTAGAAACACCAAGTGTGGGTTCGAAACCCGCGGTACTGTAAATACTGAAGTGTAGGCTCGAAACCTATGGTGCTTAATGGTGTTAGAAACACTAGGCGTTGTAAACGCTGGGTGCGGGCTGGAAACCCGCGGTGCTGTAAATACAAGATCGCAAGTTCCAGCTCAATTGGTGCTGTAAACACTTACTAAGGGCGTAGGCTCGAAACCTGCAGAAATCACTCTTTTACTCTTTCTTTATCCGCCCTTATGTACTAAAAACACCGCACTACTATGGCTAAACCAACGCATATACAACAACTGAGCGCATAACTTAGCTGGTGCAAGAAACACCGGTGTTGTAAATGCCGGATGTGGGTTCGAAACCCACAGTGCTGTAAACACTGATGTGGCAAGCTCGAAATCTGCAGAGATCAATTAGTGCCGTAAACACCAAGGTCGCAGGCTCCAAACTTGCGGATGGTGTTGTAAACACTAAAGACACAGGCTACAAACTTGCAGAAACCACTTTTTGTACTATCGTAACCCGAGCGAGATATCGTCGGGCGGCATCTCAAAGTGAATAGTGCCAACAATCGAAGCTGGCACTCAGTTGTGTCCAGACTCAGGAAACATCATGTTTTCCCATGTTTTCCCAAACCGGTTTGCGAGCTACTTCAGTTTTGCTGGTACCACTTCGTGAATGGGCCACTAAAGATCGCGAACGAGCATATCTATCTTACGGAACATGTTCCATTGCGCGGTAGCAGTTTCGGGGCCTTATGGATACGAAATACTGCCACTGTGGTATTTTAGGAAAGCATAGTAGTTCGTTATTCATATCAACACGATCTGGACCTTCGGTATCATATTACCCAAATAGTTTGCCCTTTCATTTGGAGCGGAGGACAACCTGCAATGATTTGTTTCGTTGGGACGTGGTGTTTCTGTTGCTATGTGCCCATTATAAGTGCAAAATTATGTTCTACGCTATCACAGGAGGGTACATATCTAGGTGCTAAGTACTACTCAAGCACGATTCATCAAGAAAAAAAGATCTACCTAAAGAACGGTATACCAGAAGAACGGCACGCAAGAGAACTGAAATAGAACCATCATGGGTTTGGCACTGTGGGTAACGGGACCCGTGCGGACTGTCCATCAAAACTTTTTGCTGTGATACCCGCATACTCAAGGTTTGGAATTGAATGTGATTGCTACAATATTGGCAATCACCATGCGAGTTTCTGTAAAACATGTTCAGATCAAGTGAGGGTACTCCGGAGATAACTACAGCCTCGTGGGAGGGTAGATCGATGCAGTCGTGATGTTCTGCAGCTCCTGCCTGCCTTAAAGGAGGGGGCGGTTCGTCTTCCAGCAGCTTTTTTTAATCATAATGTATTCACTCTTATCTAGAGTATGACAGAACCCAATTCCCCTCCCCCCCCCAGATGACCTAGCTAGGTGGGGGAGATCCCCACCCTCTACCCTTATTCCCCTTTATTCCAGCAGCTTGTTACGCCTAGCGCACATGTACTGCCAACATCCACTAGTAGCTTGCCCCAAGCTTTTTAGTAGGTTGAAGGAAGGTAATAGATTTATTTGCTGCGGTTGCATGCATATTTTGCCTGTGGTGGGGCCGCTCGGAGGTCAGGCCACTCGCGAAAGCTGGTGTTGGAGGTGAATAAGAAAATCTAGAGTGAGCAAGAGGAAAGGGGGGTTTATGTACCCACAGTTCCTGCCTCTAGTTTTTGCCGACGCTCACCTTTCCCCGATAATTTGGCCGCCAACCTCATTAGTTTTTAAACCCCAAACCCCCTCCCAAACCTTCCAGCGAACACATACACCATAACCACATTTTCTTCCGACCGAATACTACCAGGAGTTTTGGGAATGACACTGTACCCACAACAACTTGCTCTGCCAGTATCATGCTTAACTCAGTACTGCAACACAGGAATCTGTGGCGGAGTTGGCCATTACTACGAGCGAGCAAGGTTGCACGCGACGAGTAGTCGACTATTGAAAGTACGGCATACAAGAGATCCAGGACCTATGGGACGGATGGGGAGCACGCGAACGGAACGAGCACACGCGGTTGACCATGGGGAGGGCGAAGGTACTATCAGGACAAATGATAACACGGTGGAACGTGATGGAATAAGAGAATCGGCACTATCTAACAACTTATTCCGGTACCTTCTGGTCACTCCTCTCTCCTTCTCCGGTTCCGGTAACAATCTCTCCTGTTAGTCCTCCACCCCTCTGCCCTACGCCCCAGTATCCACCTCCTCCGAACTTCCTCTCTTTTCCCTTATTCATCATCTATATTCTCTATACTCTCACACTGGACCCACCGCGCACACCTTGCCTCACATTCCATCCCGAACTCCACATCTCTACTTGCATTTAACGTCTCACTATCCAGCATTAGCAAGGGCGTACGTGAAGCGGAGTTAGCGAACTTACTGTATCTCTCTTTTTGATACAGGAAGTACCGTACCCAGTGACGGTTGGCGACCGCTTGCAACTGACGTCTCGCTATCTAGCGTAAGCAAAGATCTACTTAAAGCGAAATTAGCGAACTCACTTCTCAGCCCTTCACGCGGCTTCCAACTGTTTCTCCCTCTTTGATATAGGCGACATCAGACTTAGTGGTGGTAGGTGAAAGCGGGGTTAATGTGTGTAGAGTTTGTAGTGGTTTAAGCTTGAATTTAAACCATATAACGATATGAAGGAACCTCACTACCCCTTGCTACTTGAACTCATCTGCAATATTCAGGCCACTTTTCGCTTTGTAACATTGTTTCTCTACCATAACTAGACCAAACTCTCTGTTACTTTGGATGCTTCTTTGACTTGTTGATTGACTTCTCTATCTCGAGGGCCAAAGGTCCGTCTATGTATAATCTCCCATATGCGTACGCGTATGCTCTATCTGACATGAGACGCATCACCCTGGTCCTGATGCATATCTTCATACAGCCACCATCTTCATACAAGTTTTCATTCTCATACAAGACATCAGACGATGCTGAGACATGATCCAAGTACACATGCAACACTCTCGCGGTCGCCATACCGAGTGCGTCCTCATGACTGAGTGACCATCTATGACCCTTCCTCCCAGCTTTGGGAAGCGTAAAGTACATTGCTCGTTGAAATGGCGATGAGTTTTACTTCCAGTAACAGGCAGGATATTGATACATCAAGGCAGCACTCGTGCATGAGAACGTAAACGACAAACCACAAACACGCCACCTCCTCCTACTATAATTTGATCTTGGGGATCCAAAAGGCTAAGCCTAATCGACTGGAATACTGCAATCTAGCCCCGCCCGCAGCGGGGGTGATTTGACGCTGTACCGTTGACGCCATTGAATATCAACCGGGGTTGGCAGCAGAAAGCATGGGCAAGTACCAAATCACCCCGTGTTCCACCCCACTACCATGTGCCCGGAAAGTATCCCCCGTCTCATTAGTTTGTTCTAAATCTCCTGTGTGCCGTACTTCCCTCGTGTGCAGCTTTACTCGCTCATAGCCCTGTTTCCTGTACAGCAGTAAGAATTGGATAGGTTAAGTTTGATTCACAGAGGCGAAGCAAGCTGTAATGGCTCTAGGAGTATCCGGTGGGGTGGATTTTGCGCGTATGCTTGTCGGTGAGAGAGCCCGGAAGGTATGGGAAGAGAAGAGAAAATCGAGGGAGGCTTGGGGGGGTTTATATACTGCTGGGTAGTCACGGGGCTAAACTGTTGAGGAAAGAAGGGTGTCGGCGAAACTAGAGGCAACTACTTAAGCCCCTCATTCATCCCGTTCCAATCTCAACTTCTCATCCAGCTCCAACACCGATGGAACTCGAGACGGCCGAGTAGATCCCCCTCACACATAGACGCACGTATTCACCGCCTTTACTAAAAACTTGGAGCCTTGGCAGCAAGACAAAGCTCCCTCCACTGCCAAAGTCTTGGATGGGAGGTCCGCACACGTCCATTGACGCTCCCCCCACCAATCCACCGGCCGGTCAGATTATTAATCATCCCGCCTTCCAAAAAGCTAACACAATAAGTTTACTCAACAAAACCGAGTGATACTGTGTGCGCTTCCATTGCCAGTGTGCTTATCGTACCAACAGATGAGGTTGGAACACCATCGGTCACCAGCCACTTTTGTTAATACTGTACCCGTCACCGAGGAAAGTACAAGGGGATGAGGATAGCAAGAGTTCTTATTACATATTTGGTCGACTCTAGACCATCCAGAGACTAAAAAACTGTCAGCACAATGTGTACTTTCCTCGACCATGGGTGCAGTAGTTGAGAAATGTCATTTCAGGCTAATTCAGCAACAAAAAATTTCGGTCGTGTCATCTCCACTGGCGTGCCGTGATTGTTTGATAATCCCTCAAAGAGTCGTAACCCCTGACAGATGGCAAGGCAGTTCAGTCTCCTAGGCTACTGTAATTTTTTCATAGACGGGTGTTTTTGACGGTTTGAAGTACCTTTTCCCGAAGCAGAGGCAAAGTTTCACGCTAAGTACTGCTCGTCCATAGCATCTGTCATTTCACTCACCAGAATTGTCATATGACTGCGGTTCATACACAAATCTACCATTCTAAGAAAGCCCTTCCAACCTCATCTGTTAGTACAGTAGCTTTCTCAACACCCTATTCGCTTCACGCTCTCTTAGAGAAGGATGCTTTGGCGCTACAAAACACCTCACTGTCGTCGAGCTCATTAGCTCGTACTAGTATTCGGGGCTGAGATATCGAGTGACAGCGCATGAACCCCTCACAGTCCACTCCACTGGCCGATTCCGAAATTACCCCTATCTCGTATCCCCACCTTGCACGAGGTTCTGTAAGACGTGTCACTGGTCTGGTGGCGATCTAGGCATCAACTGTCATACACTCATGATTGGACAATTTCAACATAAGTCTGCGGCTAAAACCGTAGTACAGAAAGAAAAAAAGGAAAAAGACACGATCGCTCAGCCCAATGAAACCCCACGCCCATCTCACATCTACTGTGCGGCTCCCGCCATGTGCTGTGTCATCCAGGCTCCAAACGCTTTCGGATTTCTGGTCTGGATAAACACCGATCCAGGACCTAAGAGTGTTAGGGGAGGTGATGGAGCGCTGGGACAGGGAAGAAAACACACCAGTAAACCGACAAACTAAGCCTTCGGCTGAAGCCATTCCGCTCAGCACACCTCCGCTTGCCACACGCTCGATCGTGTACTTGCAATTCCACGCAACCAGGTGCTCATTGTCCACAATATACTGTTCGTTAGGCGCCATCTGTCACACCCATCAGGCCTCCATTCATTCCTACCGTCGTTACTGGGATACCCACATTCTTCTGTATAATTGCGCCCAAGGAAGTGACGAATAACACTCCCTGTCCCGAGATCTTGTACACGAACAGTCCCTCACCGGAAAACATAGCCTTACCCAAGCCCTGGCTCTTGTAGTCCTTGTTGACACCCTGGGTACAGGCCAGGAATGCATCTCGCCCTACAGACCACGTCTGCTGGCCATCGAGGCGGATCGGAACAATATCACCCAATGCGGCAGGAGCAAGAAGAAGCTCGCCAGGTCCGGTGTACGTTGATTGCGACATTTCGCCACCAGCGATGAGTTTCTTGAACGAGAACTTGACCTGACCTTTCAGCGTGACGGAGGGGGCCATTGCGACCATTGCGCCTACATCTGTCAGCAAGCCCACTGGAGAGAAGAATCGTCGGACGAACCGGGCTTGGCAGTGATAGGACATCCATGTGCGAGCTGTAACGTAAGGAGCGTGTTTGTATCTCTATGATCGATGCGATAATTCCCTCCATTGAAGCTCCCCACAGTATCCGTAACCATATTCGTGCTAGTAGCCGGCGCGGGTTGCGGCGTCGGCGGAACTCCCTGGCGGTTGGGATCAAACGCAGTCTGTGCAACCGGTGGAGCGTGCGCGCCGGGACCTTGAGCTGGCGGGGGATACGACCCCTGCGGGGGCGGAGGGAAGTATCCTTGTTGACCTGGTGATTGTGGTTGGGGAGGAGGCGGGTATTGCTGTTGCTGGCCGTATTGCGCCTTTTCCGGCGGAGCTAGAGGGGTGTTGGTATGAAGCTGCAAAAGGGAGAGGTGGAGGAGAGCATACGAGGGTAGTAGCCTCCTTGCGGTTGAGGCGGGGGAGTACCTTGGAAGCCGGACATTTTTGTTGATTATTTCCTACGAGCTGTGTGGTGGTGGTGAGGTTAGCATTCTGGTACAAAGCATTGACGGCGTTCTGCGATGTTTGCTGTGGGCGGTATGAGTAATACTGACTACTCGCAGCAGGGCTGATGCGAGGGCTGGGTAGGAAAGAGATGGACTCACAAAGAACTGCACAGTAAGAGTCGCGATGGGGAATAAGGCGTTGAGCTTGGGCGAAGATGAGAACAGTGAAGAGAGGACAAAGTTGGACAGCGGAGGGGGGTGTTAGATATGGCTCATCCATGGCCCTGTACGACGTGTCACTGCCTACCCCACCAGCTCCGGCGGCTGAGCTCCACCTTTCCATTCTGCAGTTGTAGGGCAGAGTCGCCAGCGCTACACGAAACACCCCGTGCTGTTTTTAGCCGTAAATGAGATCGGGCGACTGCGTAGTGCAATCAGATAAGATAAGATAATTAGACCTCCAACGAATCGCATTGGTCGTCCTGTAGTTACGGAGAATGTGCATCTGCTTGGGGCTTAGAAACAAGCTTCGACCATTTGAGGAAAAACAAGCGGTCAAATACGATCACGAATAAAATACGACAGGCCAGCCCAGAGTTGACAGGAGTCTTTCGGAGATGAAGGGATGCAGTTACCAGGACTGTTCAATTCCTCTCCGCCAACGCCCCAACTTGAGGTCGCCCAATGTTGGCCACACAGAAACAGACGTGTTTCGTTTCAAAGCCACCACTTCGGATGCCGCTCTGACATTGATTGAGATGCGCACAGGGATCGAGCTTATTCTCCACGTGGCGATTAAGCGAGAACTTGGCAGCTCTTCTAGACACCCTTTATCACACTGACCAGGAACATCCACTGGCGAATCCTCAGGCCAGACCAACTTCCATTGCACTCACCAGCTCCACTCGTCTCACGGCACACCACGTGTATAAGTATTGGAAGATAGACGCCCCTTCATTACCTTCCCCGCTTCCTATCTCACCTTTTTCATCTACAACCCCTCCGAACAGCAAGTTATATACGCCATCAACAGTAACAGAACCGCCCACAGAACGAAAGCACACACGCCCAACAGAAACAATAACGCGCAGACCAGATCGCAAATCAAGAGAACCACCCAAAACGTAAGAAAAGAAAACTAGGGCTATATATACTACAACCGATCCAGTCTATACAAACAAACCCAAAGGAAAGGGTCAAAACAACCCTTGATGAAAAAAAGGGGGGGTTCAAGGTCATGATACAACCCCCCAGATGCATGATACAAAACCAAATGGCTGATGCTATGCCAAAAGGAAAATACCGGTAATGTGGTCATCAAACAGAGAAAAAAAGCCCAGATCAATATAATCCCAGGAACCGCCTCCGCTGAATGCTGAACTGCCTTCGGAGTAGGGACAGGTTAATACTCCAACTCCCCTGCGCCGGGCCACCCCACTGCACCTGGCCCTGCACCCTGATCGACGCCTCTCGAAACATGTCCACCATGCCGCTTCTTGCCACTCTTCCATCCGCCGGCGCCACCACCACCACTGCTACCGGCGCTGGCAGAGGCATCATGAGAGAATCGGCAACTGTCGCCATGCTTACAGTTCCCCTTTTGAAAGAACAAACACAACACGCCGCTCTTAGCATCCGCTTGTTTTTGTTTCTTTTCCTTCTGTAAATAATAGATGTTAGCAACGATGTGCCGAATGAGAGACGATCATGAATGATGGAAAGCCGGGACTTGTACACGAAGAATTGGGGATGGGAGCGGTGAATGTGGTAAGGATCTGGGTTGGGTGCGGTAAACAAACGCGGGCCAAGGCTTTTTGCGTTGTTCGTGGCAATTGTGGGTTGGGGTGGGTGCTTAATGGAATGGGTACATCCTGATGCGATGCCTTCCCCTTTCCGTCCGCTGGCCAGATATTCAACTCAGCGTCGGTTTCCATGATTGAACACGTGGGGTGCTCGTTTTTATCCCCATCATTCTTGTAACGAGCAGGCAATATGATTATGCAGTGAGAAAATACCCAGATCGGCATTAGCGTGCAATATTCATTGTCGCCAGTATTTGAAACCACTGCCCTCCAACGTAGCAAATGGACTATTGCAGGCAAAAGACCCGCAAGATCAAGCGCGTAAAGTGAAAGATATACGTGTATATGTGGAATGTGGCAAGTCCGGGCAAGGGTGTGTAAATCGTCTAATTATGGTAATACTAGTAGTAGTATCGACTCACCTTCTTCGCATGTTTGTTTGCCCATTTACCACCTCCACTGCCAGCATTACCGCCTGCTCCACTTGCTGCTGGAGTCTCTTTGTTGTTATCATTGTCGCTCCAACCAACGGCATCTCTCAGTTCCCTACGGACATCTCGAGCACCGTTTCTATCATCTCTCTGGTCCACAAAGCTTGTCTGGGTATCGTAGCTTCCATTCCAGGCCCTGGGAGCAGTGGGCGGCTGCTGCTGCTGCTGCTGTTGCTGTGAGGGCATGATTCCAGGAAAACCTTGGGTTTGAGCAGGAAATCCGGCTTGAGGGTTAGCGGTTGCCATACCACTTGTCAACCTTGCAAGGAGATCAGCCACAGCTGCAGCGGGATTTTGTCCAGCTTGGGGCTGCATCAAGTTCTGTAAAAAGTTGGGTTGCATCTGCTGCTGTGGTTGCTGCATCTGTGGTGGCTGTTGTTGACTGCTCATTGCTGAGAGCAATGATGTCAAATCTAGCTGTGGAGGCTGAGGTGCTGCTAGATGTGGTTGCTGCTGCTGCACCTGTCCAATTGCTTGAAGTGTCGAAAGAATATCTTGGGCTGGATTTGCTTGAGGTTGAGGTTGCTGATGTTGAAGCTGCGGCTGTTGAATTGCCGAAAGAAGCGAAGACAAGTCCGTAGTTTGTGGCATTGCAGTCTGCGATATAGGTAATGCGGGTACAATTGGCATTCCAAGACGTACTTTTACTTCGTCGGGGAGTGGTATTTCGGTAGGCTCCTCAGGTTTAGCATCTGCAGTTTCATCTGGTTCCTTTGGCGACGCGGGTATATCTCTAGGCGAGTTATAGAAGGCAGCTAGGGTAACAAGCTCACGCTGTGCTTGAGTCTTTGCTTCCTCACTTTCGACCACCGTAAGGCCGCCACGTTTTTCTGGGTTCTCCTTGGCATCCGACTTCTTCCTGTATAGAACATCAAAGTCCACAGCTAGAATAGCGAATTAGCACTATCGGCGAGGCATAACGTCCGGGGTTGGTTGGGTCACCCACGTTTCGGTTGGTACCATTCCATTAAATCTTCTTCCTCTTCAATGAAGTTCCGGTTTTTGAGTGCTTCTCCTTCTCCGGTGGCATCTCCCCAGCCATGCTCCGCCATACCACTTCCGCCGCCGTAGTATTCACCTTCAGGCTCCTGCCATTCGAAAATCTGCACCTTGACTAAATCATCGCCTGTCTTCCATTTGACTGTCTTTTTCTTCTTCTTTTTGTCTTCGTCGCTTGTCCGAGCAGCATCAGCAGCTTTGTTAGCAGCATCCTTCTTCTCGCGGTCTTGTTCTTTCTGTCTTTGCTGAAGTTGAGCAAAAATACTCGTGAAAGAGGTGGTAGGAGCTGAAGGTGTTTGTTGTGTGGATGTCTTCTTTTCAGGTACCCTGTCACGTGATTGAAGTCAGCCGCAGAAATTCAAACACCCACGTCTTTCAACTGGCAACGAAAAATAACCCAATGAACTCAGGGAACACAAACTTCGACTGTGCCTTTGCAGGCTCTGCGCTCTTTCCCAAGGTTTTGAAAAACCCAGAGCTTGCAGGTGGCTTTGGTTTTGCAGTGGCCGTAGCGGTCGTGCCTGATGATGCTGGGCCAGTGGATACTCCCGCACTTGAGGGTATAGGCTTCTTGTCACCAGCGCTGGAAGACGATGTAGATGATGTTCCATTTTTTGCAGGCACAGAGGGCCCCGCAGATTTAGGAATATTGGGATTTGATACTGAACTCCGCACATCGCCAAGAGACACCTTCTTCGAGGCACTTGCTGTCGTCCCCTTCCCAACCTCTTCGATGGTCCTTTTGACACCAGTATTAAGACTACTACTCGATTCTTTCTTAACCACTCCTGAAGTAACGGCCTTCTGTTTGTCCGTATTAGCACTGCGAACCTTTTTCGCCTCTCGCTCTTTACGGGCCCTTTCTTTCTCGAGGTGTTGGAAACGAGTCATAATCTGATTAGCAAATTCTCGTGATTTATCAAGTTCCGATTTTCTGTGAATAGCATTGAGCACTTTATCCCACTGTTGTTTCTCATACATCTCCAACGGCAGCCGGATCTGAGAAAGAAGCTACACGACCTTGATTAGTTGTTTTTATTTGTAACGCTGTTGTTGAACCTCGGATAACAACAAACTTACTTTCAACATCTTGGGGATCATTGGACTCTTCTTGTCTTTATTGTGCTCAGCGACGACCCACTTACGCAGCCGCATGGTAAACTGTAGAATTTTGCCCATGTATACAAGTGTTTCGTCATCTGCAACCTTCAGAATTGTGCTAACAGCAATCGCTATCAAGTCAGACTGTTCTGCAGTAACATCTGCAATAATTCCCCACGCTTTTGCGGCAATATCACTCGCTTCTTCATCGTCATCATCAGTGTCAAGACACTCCTGAAGAAGATACTTCAGTTTTGCAAGCGGTTCGACTGGTACCTTGCTCTTTGGAGCAGGAGGCGGCTTCGACACGGATTTCGATGCACCAGGGGTAGTTGAAGGAGATGCCGCCGCGGCTGGTGAAGGTACAGAAGCTGGTGTCGAGAGTCTTGGTTTTTTATTCGGAACCGCTGCAGACGTGGCTGGTTCTCCTAGGTAACCCAAGGCCTCGATTGCCTCTGATCAAAATTAGTAGTTGTCACCACAACGTATCAGAGGAACTGAGAACAAACCAAATGCATCTTGGAATTCGTCGCAGTAGTGGAGACTGACATGAGGGCAGCCGTTGATCATGGTGAAGGCAGTTGCAACTCCCGAGCTCGGTTGAAGAGGAGCTGCGAAATCTACAAACTGGCCGGACTGTTTTACTTGCGGGTAGGTATTTAGGGTAGAAGCGGGACGTTCATTGTCGTCAAGCGGTCTGGCATTGGTAAAATTATTCGAAATCTGGGCAGGCGAAATCGTACTTTCGTGTTGTGTGAATCCGGTCGGGTCGCCAAGGGATGAAGGCCACCCGTTCGTGCTTAACTGACCAGAAAATGGTTGTAGGTGTGAACTCGCAGGGTCCGGGAAGGTGTGGTGTTCAGGTAGGGTGGTCGATGTGTTGAAATGTTGCGGTTGGTAACTTTGCGTTGTCAGCTGATGGTGCTGCTGGTGTTGCTGTTGCCAGTTAAGTTCAGGGCTGAAAATATCGTTGCGGAATTGAGACGATTGTAATGCGGCAAGGTCGCCATTACCGTAGAGGAACTGGTTGTTATGGTGATGACTCGATGGTTGGTGATGGGCTGGTGCGTACAAGTTGTTGACAAGCGACGATGACGAAGTGACTGGGAGATGATGTTCCGAGCCACCCACAGCCGAGCGCAATTGCGCCGAACCCCCAAGGCCCGACATAAAGGAAGTAAAGAAAGGAAAGCAGAAGAGTAATTTTATCTTCTTCAACAGTACAGACTTCGCCCTTCTCCCTCCCTATCCTACCGTACAGCAAACTGCGGCTGCTTCACTCTTCTGTTTCTGTTGGGGCAGACGCGAGAAGACTTTGAAGTTTCCAACGGATCACGTCTCTCTGTCGATGCCCAGAAATTTTCAGTAGTCAAAACAACTGCGTACTGGTGCTAACAGCTCTCAAGTAGTTGGATCTGCAATAGCAGTCAGAGCAAAGCAGAACACAGGCGAGATGAAGGCCAAACCACCAAACCACGCTAACGCCGAAAAGAAAGAACGGTGGCGGGTTAGGGGAGAAAAAGGAAGGAAGAGTCTGTGCGACCGTAGAGCAGTCGTGTGAGTGCTTTGTAAGCTTGGTAGGGTTTTGGAAAAAAAAAGGAAGTAGTGTGGACCGTTTCGGCTGTATTAGCGGTCTTTTGTGTCTGAACCGCGGCGGTTACTGGGTCTCTCGCTCTTTGTCGGTGTGGCGATAGAATGGACCCAGCAGTTGAACCTAGGCACCCCAGTTTTCCAGTTGTTCACCCTTCCTGCCTGCTCTTGTGCTTCTGCTTCTGCTTAAGACGTGTGTCTGTACTGGTTACTGTGCCTCGAAAGCGCGAGCTTGATGTTGACTCCCGCGATGAGAATTGCTTTGGCGTAGAAAAAATGTGCTCGTGATGATCAAGAAAGCAGGGGAAAGAGAAGATAGATGAATAGAAAGTACGCTGAATGCAAGTCTCGGTTGATCCCCCAAACTTTTCTCTTTCTCTCCAAAGCAACAGTAGGGTCATGCAAATCACGCCGGGAGAACTCAAAAAGCTCTTACAAAAAAGACCGTAAAGCAAAGTGGGGAATTTGGGATAAGTGGCGTTGCTCTGCTCTTAACACCCGATTTCTGCTTACCCCTTAGGAATTTGGCTGTAGCCCACTGTATGTAGCGGACAAACCCCAGCACTGAGTTGATGAAGATAAGAAGATGGTGAGGCTGCGGAGATGTTGCAGGAAAAGTAGAGTACGAGTAGGTGAGGATGTGAGGGAAGGAAAGGGGTGGAAATGTCTGACGACGGCAGCGACAACAACTGAGGGGACTGACTGGTGTGAACGTACAAAGTCAAAGCGCCCCAGGGCTTGGCGTGGGCGCAATCAAATGAACAAGCTTAATAAACGCTACCGGACACACAAGTGGCCTCTACTGTACCCATCATCAGAGTTGTAGGCTGTTGGCACAGAAAGAACCATCGAGAAGCTCTTGCCTGTTAACTGCCTAGCCATCATGTCAACTCAGCGTCAGAGTCTGCGAGATCGTCAAGTTGGTAGGTGTGTACTCTTCCCACCGTTTCTGATCAAGCCCAGACCTGCTGACCAGGTCTCCAAGCGTCCATCGAGAAGATAATAAACCTCAATCACGAACAACCTAAGCCAGAGCCCGATGCCAATGGCCAAGTTCCCGCATCTAATCCTCTTCTTAACGAAGATGGTGAACCAATATGGAAGGTATTAGTTTTCGACAACCTGGGACGGGACGTGATATCGTCGGTGCTTCGAGTTCAAGACCTCCGTAACTTCGGCGTCACCATCCACCTGAACCTTCATGCGCCTCGTCATTCAATTCCCGATGTTCCCGTGGTTTACCTTGTCGAACCCACGTCCGAGAACATCAATGCGATATCTACCGACCTATCCAAAAACCTGTACGAGACTGCTTATGTCAACTTCCTGACATCGGTTCCTCGTCCACTGTTGGAAGACTTTGCGGCTTTGACGGCTCAAAACAATACATCAGAAAAAATCGCACAGGTTTATGATCAGTATCTTAACTTTGTGGTTTCGGAGCCAGATCTATTTAGTTTACACCTTAAAGATGTCTACTATACTCTGAACTCTGCACAAGCTGCGGACAGCGCCATCGAACATACCATCGACAAAGTTGTGAGCGGCTTGTTCTCCGTGACTGTGACCATGGGTTAGAACTTCATTGGCTTGAGGTGTAGCGTTTGCTAACGTCGGTTCAGGATCAATCCCCATCATTAGGTGCCCTAAAGGCAATGCGGCAGAGATAATAGCACAAAAGCTCGATCGAAAACTGCGCGATCATGTTGTCAACTCCCGCGACAATAACCTTTTCACTGCACGTTCCTCGTTCTCTGCTAGCTCGCAAACTCGACCAGTCTTAATTATCCTCGACCGTAATATTGACCTCGTGCCTATGCTCTCACATTCATGGACCTATCAGGCGCTTGTCCATGATGTTTTGGGCATGCGATTGAATCGCATCACGGTAGAGACTGTAGAAGATGGAGGAAAGGTCAGCAAAAGGAGCTATGATTTGAACTCGAATGATTTCTTTTGGGCAAGGAACGCAGGGGTTCCATTCCCGCAAGTAGCGGAAGATATTGATGCAGAGTTGACGAAATATAAAGATGATGTTGCAGAAATTACTAGCAAGACCGGTGCAAGCTCTTTAGAGGATCTGCAGAAGTTTGTTCTCCAAACAGATTCGAATTTTGTGACCAGTATTAATCTGATGTAGTGACGCTGGAACATCGGCACAACATCTTAAATCTGCAATAACACAGCTACCAGAGCTGCGTGATCGAAAAGCAATCCTGGACATGCACATGAACATTGCTACAGCACTTTTGAAAGGAATCAAGGAACGTCAACTTGACAACTTTTATCAAATGGAGGAGAGCATTACTAGGCAGACTAAGGTACAAATTTTGGAAGCCATCAACGATCCAGAAAAGAAGAATGCCACGGATAAAATGAGAGTATTTATTATATGGTAGGATCGTCGATACTCATCCTTTCTTACTTATTCTTATACAGGTCTAGGTATCTGAGCTCGGAGAACGACCCCAGCAAGGTTGATATGGCTGAATATGAGACTGCATTAAAGAATGCTGGTTGTGATCTAGCACCATTGACATACGTAAAGAAGTAAACCCCCTGATATCACTCGGGATAGTTCATGATAATTAACTTGCATGCCAGGGTGCGCGAGATCACCAGAATGACGATGATGGCATCAGCGCCTTCGCAACAGCCCACAGCACAAACAACGCCGAGCGATTTATTTAGAGGATTTAGCTCAATCAGCAATAGGGTATGGGATTCAAAACTCTTTAGTATGTGCAAATATACTGACCTCTCTACAGCTCACCGACAGACTCAAGGATGCAGGTGCGCTCGGCGGTGGTTTCGAAAACTTAATCTCCGGAGTCAAGAATTTCCTTCCCGTGAACAAAGACCTGACGATAACCCAAATCGTTGAATCGCTGATGGACCCCACATCTTCATCTACGTCGGCACTTGCCAAAACGGAGAACTATCTGTTCTTTGACCCTCGTTCATCATCTGCCCGAGGTACCACCGGAAACCCTACCGGCGCCGCTAGACTCGGCCCCGACGGACGGCCGATTACTGGTGGACCCACCTTTGGACAGAGACGGCAGGGTTTCGCAGAGGCTGTAGTGTTCACTGTGGGTGGTGGTAATATGGAAGAGTACGGAAATTTGCAAGAATGGAGTCGAAAGGTCAGCCAGAGTGGCGCAGGAGTCAAGCGGAAGGTGGTCTATGGTAGTACGGAACTAGTCAATGCCGAGTCGTTTGTTAATGGCGATCTGAAGAGGTTGGGTGAGGAAGGTTAATTGGAGTACTGTGTGTGTGATATGTGTGTGGGGGATTAGGGATGCTAGCATGAGCATAGGCTGAACGACAGAATATAAACTTCCTTTTCTCGTTGCTTTTTGATCATGAAGGTTAAGATGATGATGCGATTATATGGCGGTGTAAACTAACGAGTCTGTAGCCGTTTTGGAACATGTAGCGTACACCAAAACCTGGCCTACAAATCAAAAACACAATTGGAGTTTTATACTGTGAATAATCTTTCCTTATCGTGATCGCTCACTAGAATTGGATCCTCTCGAGAGTTCACGAAGAGTCTGGGTTATTACGCATATTCAGCCCTGCTCAAGACCCAGTGCTTAATACTATTATGCAAATATTAATAGGGCGAGCGAACTTTGACTGCAATTTAGTTCGCAAGTATAATAATTTAGAGGGTACGAAGTGTATCCCGGAGAATTCTAGAACTACTTAATAGTTCCTCCTTCATAGCATTGACTGGACAGTCCCAGGGCCCGGTTTCTTGTAGCTACCAAAGGCCAAAAATGTTGTTAGACATTTACTCTTCAGATTGAGTCTAGTTAGTTGCTTTTACGACAGCAAAGCAAAGCTACGAAAAACGGTCACGGCTCGTGGTTCGTTATTCTTTCCTGAGAAGTGCTGTATCTAAAACCAAGAAGCAACATTATCCGCAGAGAAACAACTCTCAAGATGAAACAGGTACCTCAACGTCAATGTATTGAATCGTTGGAAGGTTCTGCTCAGTGGCTGGCTTTGTTTACTCCAAGCAGAGCCTCACTCGCCTAAACGGAAGGTTCCGTCTTCAACCTTCACCACAACCATACCCACTAGTAAATCACTAACAATGCCTCACCTCCTACTCCCCGGGGACGTCGTCATAGATCTCCCTACGCCGCAGAAAGCCAATGCAACACTCAAACTGGGCCCTGGGCTCACCTATACCCCACCATCCACAATCACAGCACACAAAGCCGGAGAACTCATCGTTGACGCGCGCAAGCATGCGCTCTGGATAGAATCCAACTCTCGCCGTGTGGGATCTTCTCCCTTCTAATACGTGGATTCGCGAAGCTGATATGCAGCACTGCTAGTACACCCCAGCACCACAAGACGCAGTAGTAGCGACAATCCTTCGCTCCTCGGGCGACGCTTATATCTGCGCCATCCCATCGTCCTTCTCCCCCGCGCCGTCGAGCATCCAGGCAACTCTCCCGCATCTTGCGTTCCCAAATGCAACGAAAAAGACAAGACCAGTGCTGCATCCCGGCGCCACTGTCTACGCGCGTATATCACTAGCGAATAAACATATGGACCCTGAACTAGAGTGTTTCGACGCCGAGACGGGGAAGAGTGCTGGGTTTGGCGAGCTGAAGGGAGGAATGATTTTCTCCGTGAGCCTAGGGTTAGCCAGGAGGTTGTTGGGGGATGGTAAGAAGATGGGACAGATTGCGAAGAGAGCCGGAGAGACTTGGGAGGGTGGGAATGGAGCCGAGGTCCTGGAAGAGCTTGGAAGAACTATTGCGTTCGAGTGCGCGGTGGGGAGGAACGGGATTGTTTGGGTGGATTCGGGAGATGTGGCAACGACTTTGATGATAGCCAGGTGTGTGCAGGATAGTGAGGGATGCACTGCGGAAGAGGTGAAGGAAATAGTGAGGAAGGAGTTGAAGAAAATCTAGGTGACTGAGGACGGTGCGGGCGAAGACAAGTTTGTATGATATCATTCGGAATTGGAATGGCTTCCTTGAGGCATCAATACCTTTTCTTTTTTGTTTCTCTTTAATAAATGATGATCAGAGTGAAGTGACGGATGTCATGTGTAGTGGATGATGGGCTGTGAATCTAGCTAATACGACCCGCCTTTATCTCCTTCGGAACACTCTCCCTCCACCTCACACACACCAAAGAACTCTGCAACTCTTCCTGCTACTCTGGTCCTACCATTAAGTGCGGTATAAGTCAACCCACAGCTCTTTACATCTAACTTTAACCATGGCACCACACCCGTACAACAAGAAACTCTCCTGTCGACGGGAGAGGAGGGCCTGTTACAGTGTTCTAAGCCTTCTATTTCTCCTCTCCGCCGGTATGATTGGAATCTCTTTCCTTCCAAATCTTCAAGGAACCACCACACGTGTCTACCTCTGGATACTCTCTTGCTCGCTTTTTATCATCTCGTCGACAGTGGTATTGTTCCTGCTCAGCTTTTGCAACAGTTGCCGCGGGTGTCATATTGAAAGTAGTGAAGTGGTGCTTGCAAAGATGGAAGACATTATCAATGAAAAGGAGAAATCAATCTCTCCTACTTCGAGCACGTTTACACCAACCTAACCCTTATTCTGTAGCTTTCGGCTAACTGCTCGCTTCTCGTGTAGCTATAACCCCTCGAGAAGTCCCGGATCTAAAGCAGTTCAGAGTCGGACCTATACCGCAGAGACATTCGCAGGATACAGAAGAGGACCATTCACACGAACAAGCTCTATCCAGTATCGATGAGGAGAGCATTCAAGGTAAGGGCGAGATTGCTGGTGGCATCCCCTGCTGCTATCACACAAATCCTTAAGTACCAGCAACTAATTGTAATTTGAGAAGCTGTACCGGCTATTATGCCTCCTCCTCCAATTGCGTCCTTGGATTCTGAAAGAAAGGAATCCGTTACACATGCTGAGACATCTTCTCCACACAATCTAGTGGATGATCTCTATGTGGCCCCTCGTATTGCAAATGGTGCGGCCTCTAGTGCTGTCTTTAGGGACCAAAGAGTTTGGGATTTTGAGAGAGACTGGACAACGTGAAGCAATGGACCGATCCTAGTGAAAATGACATTACGAAGCCTAAAGAATTGGATCGAATGGAAGGGCAGGAGGGAGAGAATGCCAAACAATATTTCTGAGTTGGTGTGGCTACGAGTGGTGCCTTATGGCATGCAGTTTTTCTATGACTCTTGAATCAGAATGTTGCCATGAAGTCAAGTTTTATTGTATTGAGTGGTATTGTGTATATCTCCTGGGGGTTGAAGGAACACTGGCTACTGATTTTTATTGCCCGCTACTGGGAGACGAGTGTGAAGTGGAGGGCTGCGTGGTGAGTTATGGAGCTTATCTGCTGCTTTGTACAACAACGTTATGTACGAGACAGCTCAAAAGACTCGTCGCCGTTATCCAGCCTATATTTTAACCTCAATCTTGAAGCATAGCGCATGCACCAGCACCCTACTCTGCTTATCTGGTCGGAAAGTTCGCAGATAACGTATTCAAAGGACTAGGGGTAGTATTGCACACGAGATGAGCTTGCTCGAGACTCCATCTCGGGACTAGAGTTGAGACTAACAAGACTGGAGGTGGCTATAAACAATACTACTCGGGTCCCTCCGCCGGGATCGTCCTGAGAAGGCTCGAGTTGTGAGTAATGACGTGTGATCCGAGTCCCAAAGTAACTGGCGGATGAAAATTTGCGTTCCACCCCTCCATCCTCACCTTCGCTAGCTATGAGCTCTATGGGCATGGCTAAACCATTGACTTAACAAGAAGCCACCTCTTTACTAGCTTAGTAGCTAAGCAAACACCACCAAATGCAGGTTCGAAACCTACTGTGTTCAATAGATGTTATAAACACCAAGGCTCCAGACTGGAAACCTGCAGCTGTCGCGTTTTGCTGGTTTTGTATGGACTTATTGAGAGTTTCGAACGTACCTAGGTATTATCGGTTAATTTGTGATAGTCATATCAAACCCTAACCCTAATGCCTGTAAACCTCCTCACAGCGATAAATTCAAAGCAAATATTTCGTAAATGCGTCGGCAGAGACGCGGGCATAGCCTCTTCCGCTCAATCCTCCGCTCCAAGTACGCTAGTCATGAATCAAAAGGAGACTAACCCTCTCTGATAAAAACTACTGGAATTGGAGATCACTTTGAGATTCCTGGTTCGAATCTTTAGTTACTTGCATGTTTTTGTTTTAAACGCCAGGCGTACGTAATTCTCTGTTATGTTAATAGAGTAGATTGCTGTAGAGTACTTAGCTAACTCTTTGTATAGAGTGGGAATGGCCCATAATTGAATGTCTTGAATGTCTTGAGAGCCAGTTTCTGATGCATTTCCACCCTTGCCACCGTTCTGGATATAGACACATTTTTTGGATCCGTAGTTAACAAAAGGCCTAGTGAACGTGATCGAACGTAATAATCGGTGTCTTCAAATGTACTGTGAAGCAAGGTAGCTATGCCATAGAGTAGTATGATTGGTCGTAGCGTAAGCCGATTCCCTACAGGTTATTAACGATTACTGGCTGGCATAGAGAGGTGAAGGCAATATTTATAAATTCGGATGTACTCTAGTGCTAGTAATGTTTGTTATGGGTTAACTTCGAAATAGGCCCTCGTGCCCGTTTTCGGACGACCCTGTGAGTCAATTTTGATCTCTCTCAACTGGATTTTGCCAGTGCCCTACCCTAATCCAATGCCTATGGTCATTGCCATCCAATCTTTATCAAGCAGACCTAAGAACAGCGAATTTTCCCGCTAGGTCCGAGTTACTCCTTTCTTCATATCCGATGGAATATAGGTCCAGCGGCAAAAGGTTACGTGTTTTCTCCTCCTCGAAAAAAGCACAGCCTCCGTCTTCTCTTCGAAAGTGACTGCGTTCGTCTTGGTCCACTGCAAGCTCCGCCTCGCGCAGTTATTCAGTCTTCTCGTTACCTGTCCGACGTCTTCTCCTCTTACTATCTAGGCAACGTCATTAATGAATGAGTCCTAACGTTTTTGGAAAAATTTCTACCATTTCGCAAGGTTCGCTATGTATATCACAAAAAATATTGGTGATACTGGCGACCTTTGCGGGAAACCGGTTTCGACCCTGATGGCCTCTCCAGGTTTTCCGTCCATAATAATCTAAACTTTCTGACCTTGCATGAAGCTCATACCTATCCTATCCAGCCCTCATCTAGTCCCATCTCCTCATCTCCCCCCTTAGACATGCCTCCTTAACTGTTAGGAAAAGCCCCTTGACATCCACCATTAAAGCCCCCGCTATTTCTCCCTTTCCTTCGCGACCTCCGCCATCAAGACCGCCGGCTCTTCTATGGTTCGTCATCCTTCCTCCATACTGTTCTTTATGAAGAAGATACCGTCGCTAGCATAGTCATTGATCTCGTTAGCAATCCTTTTCTCGACCAGTTTCCCCAAGGTGTTTAGCAGCGATATGATAACTATGACTCTGTAGCTCTTGGCCCTATCGAAGCTCGCTGTAGTTAACTATAAGCGAAGTTGCACTCTGTGACTAAATCGCATATGGGGCTTAAGCTTGTGTGTTAGAACATCGTCTGCTCACCGTCATGGACGAATCTGGCGTGAGAAGTACTATACAAAAGACAGTAATGTACTGTGGCGCAGCCATGTCTTGGCGGAGATGTAGAATGATCATGTTCATCTCTCTCAGCCTTTTGCTTGCACGGTCCCACAGCACGCCTTTTCTCAAACATCAGCGAATTGACTATTAGTTACATTATGGCTAATAAACCTTTATAGATGTTCATAGTCAGCTTTTAACTACTTAAGTAGGTAGGAACTTAAATTGAACGAATGACAAAATGCTCCCGCTTTTAACGGTTATTCAGTAGGTCCTCTGGCCTCTTTAGACTAGTTAGCTGCACCATCTGCGTAGTCGGATTTGAATTCCTAATTCTGGTCTTGGCAGTGCAATGACGGATAGCCAGTGATAATCTTTACTTACATACCTTCACGCACTATCACCTATCACTCGCCCGCATGTATCAACCGTTTGAACTAATTAGACCTACGGAAGATATATTTGGGCTTAAACATTTACAGGTATAAAGGTCTCTTTATACCAACAAGCAGTCCGAGACTAAGAGACTTAGGTTCTTCCCGAGAATCAAAGGAAGCAAGCTCAAGATAGTGAACACCAGAACATCTAGCGAGATAAGAATCTAATCATTAAGTTTTAGAACCCATTATTCTATGCTCATCACTGCTATCTTTTCCTACTTAGTCTTCGGTGACGTCACCAAACAGGAATCTATTCGCGATATTCACTACGATACCGATGAAGATAAAGGTGCACCTTTATATCCCCACGAACTGGAAAGAATGCCACCCGCTGTTCTTACAAACGTTTTGAGAAGTCTGACCGACGAACGTTCCTCCCAGGGCCCTAATAATCAAGCATTCACCTCCGCACTTCCCAAGAATTTGGGGGTGGGCTTGGTGGGTTAGTGGCCTTGTGCCCTCCATTGAGTAGCGGGAAGTGGGAGGGACGACTTTGCCTAGGAGAGAGGTAGGTGGGTTAGTGGCCTTGTGCTCTCCGCCGACTGAAGACCGAGGAAGTTCCGGGGAAAAGGGTTAAATATGCCATGACCGTTACTTCGGTCGGCCGGCTTGGGTAACTTAACTGGGCACCCCTTCGGGGTGAATGCAATATGATTACAAACAAACAAACAAACTTCCCAAGAATACGAACCTTTATGAGGCTCTCCCCAACCAGGCGAAGCCACTTATCGACAATTTTATTCCCATTGAGGAACTGAAGCAAAGGCGACTCCCAATCAACAACGTTAACAGACAAGGGACGTGATGGATTCCCTGGAGTCAGATTATGAACAGGGAGGTCGAGATTATCATCCTGAGAAAAAAGATTAAACTGTGGGATGAGATTAGCAAGATTAACAAGGGGTGTTAATCGGGAAATGATAGCTTAAGGTTTATGGTTGTTTTCTTTGTTACTATTTAACATGGAACCCTTGTAACAGTATGCTACTCGGCTGTACAGTTGGAATCTGCGGTAAACATCACTAATACTTATAGAGCGCTATTGCCGGATCCTAGGAGTTGTTTTTAGATACTAATGAAGCAAAAAGGATACACCATAATTCCACCAGGTGAAGGGTGAGAATTTTGGGTGTGGATGAAATGGGACTGAGGATATATGAGAATTCAATATAGCATAAAGAGTACCTAAGTTGTTGTTGTTGTTTATTCATACTGTATGCACTCTTACTAGAGTATGACAGGACCTGATATCCCCTCCGCCTCCGGGCTAGCCGGCTAGATGGCGGAGCTCCCCTCCGCTACCCTTCGTCCCCGCTGACAAATGAAAAGGAAAGAAAAAAAAGACAGATAGAAAGATATAACCCCGTTGCCGCCGCCGTGGGCCTCTGCGCCCGCCCGCTCCGTACCGCCATTCACCTGGGCGGGAACTTCCCGACTTCAGTAGCCGCCAGGAAATCTACCACCGCTTGATCACACTCTTCCATGGAAAACAGCTCAGAGACCTGCACGTGTCGGCATCTGCCTGCTTTCCAGCCCTTGGCCTTTCCCACCGCTTTCCAGAGCGCGCTCTGCTGGTCTCTCCACCGGCTGCAGTGGCGGAAGAGGTGCTCGCGCGTCTGGGCCACTGTCCCTTTACACCACCAGCACTTGTCGTCCTCTCGGTGACCGAATCGTTTTAGGTAAACTCCGGTGGGCGCATGCCCGGAGAGTACCTAAGTAGGTACTATGTACGTACAGCCGAGGGACAGAGTCGTGGGATAAACCCGGTAACACCAAAACTCGACTTTTCACCAGCTCAATATTTTAATTCCCATAGATCACATTGCCCACCCCATCAGTGCATAGGTGGGGTGTTGAAAAGTCGGGGTTTTTGGTGTTACCGGGGTTGTCCCACGACTTTTGCCCCTCGACTATATTTCAAAGATGCTCAATACCAGAAAGACCGCCATGTTGCCCTCGTGTTGTACACGAGATGTCATCCTCCAGGATTGGCCTCCGGGATATGATCGATACTGTACTCGGTTTGGAGAATAAATAGTGCTATTCCGAGGTACTTCCAAAGTGCATATGCTATTGATACTTTGAACCGAGGAAGATAGACGGCAATGTTCAGCCGAAAAGCCCACCAAATTGCACTCGTACTACACACGGTTGGTTATTCCGGAGCTGACCCCAGGACCTGATCAACGCTGTACTATACTATATCTAAGAAAGATTACCAGCGAAACCCAACCTCGGAAACGCTTTTTTGCACACAGGAAACATAACCCTTGGGAGTTATCCCGCCGGCGGATTATATCAAGAGACACATGCAAAATTCGCACGGTAATCCAAGGATTCTACGGTTGAGATGGTTTTCGGAAGCAGCGGTATTAAAACCCCGGAGGTGATGACATGTTCAATATTTAACGACGGCGATGGCACGCAAATATACCGGGAAATTTAGAAAACAGGTAATATTCTGTACACAGGAATCGTTTCCGGTAGTTTATGGTTGAGATGATTGGTTTTGAATTTGAATTTGAAGTAGTAGTAGTTGAATAGGACGTTTATGATTGGACGGTGTGGACCAAACTGCGCAGTATCAAGATCCAGTGGCATGATGTTCAATGTTAAAGACGGTTATGTCACAGAAAGATAGCGGGGATTTAGAAAGCGGTGGTGGTATAGCTATAGTATGCTGTACACAAGGATATCTCATCCACTACACCCGTTACAATCTTGTTTCTGATGATCCATCCTCTCGGCATAATCCTTCAATATCATCGTACTTGATAGACAAGTATAGACATGAAGCAGTCAAAATTATCGGTTGAATAGCTGGTAATGCGTTAGAACTCCTAAGGGAAGAAATAACCTCTAAGTGACATTAAAAACTCAACCCAAGCATCAAGAATCCAAAATACATGCTTCTGTAACCATAAAGCCCTTCTCCCAATTCCCAACAAAGTAAGATTCTCTACACCGGCTGTAATTGGGGGTGGGTGTAAATAGATACTGTACCAGCAGATAAGGTTGGGGCGTCAGCAGTCAGCATAGAGTATCCATCCCACAAAAAAAGTGGTTCTGTCAGCGTCAGAATTTTGCTGTCCCATATCCAAGAATTGTCAGCAGTGAATTTCATCGGACTTGAAGATCTATTATACATGGTCTTCCTGTCGGTCCGCCCTTATATACATGCAATATGATGAATAGGGGGGCAGTACCATAAGCAGTATGGTCACAGAGGCCTGAGTTCCGCTGAGCTAGATCACACATCGCCAGTCATTTTCTATCACTCTCACAGCTATCTATAATCGGAAAAACCGTCAGCAAGCAGTGTCCCATTGAAAATTCCCTGTCAGCACACGGTACCGTCTCAACCTCATCTGCGGGTACAGTAGCTGCTCGCAACCAGTCGCAGTATAGTGAAACGCAGCTGTCAGTTTCACGGGAGGCCTGGCTTCAGCTGAGATACAGTACGCAAACGAAGGGCACGAGAGGGGGCTTAAGTCCAGTCATGGAAACAAGTGATGAGACGTACAATTCAACGGACAACAGGGGCTGTTCATGGTACTTTTGCGAAAACCCTAGACAAACTCGAGAGTGGCTTTTGAGAGGATCGCAAAATCGGCTCCAGAGCAACTTCCAGTAAACCTTTCGGTTCACTCTTGCACCATGCTAGGATTCCTTCGAAATGACGATCGAAAGGACCAACGAAAAGACCACTGTGGACGATCTTATTTCGGCCTCTCTCGCTTTCTCTTGTCCACGGGTGTAGAGTACGCTGTAATGAAGAAAAAAGGGAGCTCTGAAAACTCTGGCCTCAAGAATCTACCACCACAAAATTCATGGACATGTAAAGCTTCACTTGCCCAACAGAAAACCACATATCCCTCAGACGACGCGCAGAAATCCAGAAGCACAGGGAGTCGAGTCAAAAGTGGTGAGACCAGTCCGCATTAACGATGCAATTCTCCTTTGCAATTGTATATAGCTATTTCCACTTCTAGATTATCGTGACAGGGGCTCAAATCTTGCCAACACACACGAGTAGTTAGTAGAAGCATTATACATCTAGACCATGCTCAGCCAGTGGTAAGAACAAACGAAGTAGGGTATCCACGAACGTCCTCGCTGGTTACTTACACGTGCATATCTGTTGCCTATCTGTCTTCTGCCAGCTTGCATGTGCCGTTTCATTTGGTGTTATGGCTATCTGGATGGTTGGCTGTTGTTGTATGTCCACGCAGGTTCGTTGTTTGCGTGCTGAACCAAACAATGGCGCAATGGCAGGGTGAGGTGGATATGTATGGCCCCTACTTCACTCCTTTCCTCTCCCTCTTCTTGCCTGACATCCAGCGCGCAGATCGTATTGGATGAATGACCGATCATGTCAGTGTAATAAAGCAAAAACAAGTCAAAGGTTGCAAATAGTCCCTAAGAAAATCTGATGCCAGCAACATTAACTCGCTATATCGCATCAACACATCAATCCGTTAGCAGCCAGTTGATAGTAAGATGCAAAGCACGGCTGAAAAAAACTACGCCCAATCTCCGTTCAGCTCCATACATATTATCAACTCCCTTACGAAAGCTACCTACAGCAGGACAACACCAACACCAGCTAAACTTGATTCAGGTTCTCCCGGCCTCGCAAGAAGAAAAAACAAAAAAAACAAAAAACAAAAAACCCAATGGCGGGTCTGTCTCTGCTTTCCAGATCGAGCTGAAATGCAATGGAGTATTTTTTGTTTGTTCTCGTGCACCAGTTTGTACAGCTGATGGCCCGACGGAGGGGGATCCAATCGCCTGTAGTCATGCGGCGGAGAAGGTGCCCTGAAATGTCTGACTCTATCTGCAGCCCAATCACCACTGTTCCTTTACAACGAACTTTATGGTCGAAGCCAGTTCTGCAGATCTACATTGGGAATTATGGAGAGCCGCCCTGACGGAACTCTCCTCATAGCCAGTGCGCTATTATTCGAGGAAAGTATAGCAATGCAGGCGCCACCGGGCCCACATATCTTTTTGTGGGTTTGATAGCGAAAAAATACCTTCAAAAGTGCATTATGCGTTGTTGAGTTACCGAGTACATAGGAAAGCGAAGTGCTTCACGATTTGCTGTTTTCCTGATGCAGGTGGAATCCACTGTTTTGGAAGTTGCCCTGAACTGCAGGACTGCTGGCCCAATCATCACTGCGCCATTACAATTACACAACGTCCTTCACAACGACTTGGTGCTCGATTCACCGGAATCTGGTCCCAACTCTCCAGCCTAATTTCCACTGCGCTTCACGGAGCGCGAAGTGCACAATCATCCTTCACGACTCATTATTTTACTGCTCGATACCACCGTTTTCCAGCTCTGAGGGGAGGTGCCTGGTTAGCTGACTCCAACTCTCCTCACAGCCAATCAAACCCACCACTGCGCCATTACACGGAGTGCGAAGTACCCCCTTTATTCTTGCTTCCCCTGCTCACCACATCCCAAGCCGCTGATTGGTAATGGAGTCTGGGCATACCGGTATGGGGTTGTTGCAAATATACCCAGTGTAGTGCATGCTTTCGCATGCAGCCCTATGACCTCAGCGGGCAGATCTAATGTGGTGGCTTCTTTGGTCTTCGGTCTGGCCCATCTAGAACCGTCTTCCCATCCCTAACCCACCCCTTACTCCAATGCAATAATTCCTTCCATCTACACTCAGCGGGAGAATGCCGACACCTAATCCTGATTCTTGTTACCAAGGTACTGGGAATGAAACAATCACATATTTGCTTGTGCGGTCCAAAAATGTGTTCACTTTCAAACTTAAGTATATTTCAGTTATGCTGAATTTCCCCATCAAGGCTTGAACTTTGGCCTGAAATACACCCCATAAAATCCCAAACATATGTACTTAGATCTCGCAGGTCCCCCAGTCTCCCATAAATGTAACTCATACCCATAATACGCCAAACAGAAAACCCCGCTGCACCCCAGATTTACATGCAAAAGACACTCTCCCATACATAGAAACAAGTACAATGTCTCGCTCTTTTAGACTGCCAAAGAGATCAATTCCATAATACAACCAGTAAAACGCCATTTGAATCTCCCAAATATTTGACGCCGTCCCATGCTCCTGACGTGGAAGATCATCCCAAAAGTAAAAGGTAAAATAGACGGTAGGAAAAAAGAACTAATCACGACATCGATTCCACATATGAAATAACTTCCAGTGGTGGAAAGTCGGCATAAGAAAATGTTGAGCTGTGATCCGGCATTCCGTAGCCAGGAGGGGAAGCGGGAACGTCGTTGTATACCGGCGGGGCTTCCTCATCCCAACTAATACCAAGTCCACTTCTTCCGGTAACCTCCAGCTTGAACTGCATCCGAAGCACTCTGGCTGCACCGGTGGGCGAGACCATTCTGTTGAAACCAGGCTGGTGCTCTTCCGCAACGATCATCTCCACCACTAACACGTGCTCGACCGTCGCTCCGTTAGGACTCTGCAAGTTGCAGGCGGCATTATTCTGGATTGGAATGCCTGCAAGGACTTCCATTTCGATCTTTCCATCTGCAGTATCAAAATCCGATTTCCACCCATGCTTGACGTCACCGCATCCAACAGTGCGGGTATCCTCGTGAACTACGCCTTTTCCCTCTCCGCCCAGCTTTGCGCTGTGATGCTTGCATGCTGGTGATACTGCGAGAGTGTTTTCGTCGATCCTCCAGTTGACCTTACGGAGACGCCATCGAGTAGCTTTTTCCTTAAATATAACACCATCAAGCCGGATATCAAATACGAAATCGCCGCCGGGGTATACAACTGATGGAAGTTTGACAGTTGCCGAGAGATTTGTCGGAGGGAAGACACGGACGGAATGCCGGTCTGGACCGGGCAGGATGGAGCGCTCGACAGTTATTGGTTTGCGGAAGTGAAGCTCGTCGCCATCAACACTAGTTGCAGAGGCGACCAAAAAGTAGGAAATCTTAATGAGGGTGTTGTTGGTAGTTGCAGGAAGGTGTCCGGGGAGCAAGTAACTAAAGGGATACGAAAGAACATCCTTCCCAAATCTGGTGGGAGATGTGATGAACGTCCACTTGTTGATAACCTCGACCGTCGTTGCGCAGTTTGCACAGCCTCCATGAACAGGTCTTCTTGACAATGTCTCAGCTTGCAGAGCCATAGTGAAATTTTCCCATTCCTTTCCATTCTCATTCTTGATGTGCATAAGACCGGTGAGCAGTGCACCGGTAGATTCTTTATGAGTCCCGTAGAACACCAGCGGTGGTGACTCAATCTTCATGTCAATGGTAGATGATCCTATGCTCTTGACACTCGATTTAGAGCTTAGCGAGGAGTCGAAGTTGGTCTTGGAGATGAACTTGCTCCGTTTGGAGCCAGAGACGGGTTTTACCATCTCGCCGCTCTCGATGTTTGGGAGGGAGCTGAAGGAATTGGTTTTTGTCGACTTGATGTGGTACCCAATACGTTTGAAGGAAGGTAACCTGGGTCCTGAGATGTGGGAATTGTATATTGGCATAATAATAGTCCGTCGAGTCGATAGTGGTGGCGGCTGAGGGGGAGCGGTAGGGTCGAATTGACGGAGGAGTTTTTCTGAACTGTCCGAGTTTGTTGGATGATTTCAATTGCGTTTGAGGTGGAGCCTGAATGTTTCTGAGGAAGTGTGGCTATGGCTTGCTTAAGAGATCTTCTGTCGTAGAGCTTTTGGTTGCAGATACATAATGTGGCAACCCTTTAGTCAAATAAGCAGAAGTAAGGCAGAATAGTGTTGTGTGAGCTGTACGGTGGTGATGGGGAGACGAGTGATTGGAAGGACGTGGCGGATTGTTTGAGCTTATGAAGGGGTAGTTGTGTGTAGGTGGAGTGTATGGAGCAAGGCAAACCGAGCGAGAGTGAGGTGGAGTGATGTGGAGCTCGTAGCTTTTGAATTCCAAAGGTCATGCAGATGTACACCCAGCATTGTGGGTGGTGACGGAAGAACTGTGAGCATGAACCTTGTCAGGACTCAGCTAGAAGCTCTTCCAACTTTCTTTCTTAGCGCCATGCGGGCCTACGGATTCGAGCTTGCTTTTTTTCTTTTCTTTTTCTTCGATTTTTCAATGGGTAGCAGCTATTATTACCTACTAGGGCCATCGTTGCTTCGGTGCAGCATTTCATTACGTACAGGCGGCAGCAGCTTCTCTTTTTTCTCGGCGCATGATCGTACTCTTCATGTCCGCTAACTTTTAAGGCGGGAACGGAGAATCAACGATGATGCATGCTGCCGACATCGGCTAACACGGCGTAGTGGTAAAGTTGTTTCGTTGTTTCGTTTTTTCATTGTTTCAGCCTCACAGCGGAGCATCCATCCAACATCGTGCTCTACTACACCATCATTGCATCTCCCATCTCCCATTGCTTACTTGAGATGCGTGCACATACGATGTTGTGGTGTTTGCGTGCTTGCAATTGCAAATGCCTGCTTGGCTTCGCTCGCTTGTTTCCCAATGCTGCAAGCAAGGTCAACCTAGGAACGCGCATAATATCTCCCCCCCTCCCTTATAGCCGTTATGCCCTTTAACGGACATCTGCTCACTAGCTTGGGCGACGTCCGGCTGTTAGGCATGCTACCACCACACCACACTTGTTGCTGGGGCAAATCTGTGCCCATCACGAGGCCATATGCCACAAGTATCTTCCTACGCATTCTGTACGTTGCATCCGACTCAGTACTGAAACGATGTGGCACTCCGCAAACAAATAGCAAATCGTCGGTACGTAATCGTATATTTGTACCTGAACGGGGTGCGGTCACCGTATATAACTCGTGGTTAAGGCAAAAGACCAGCAGCATACGTCGTGGTACATATTCAGCACGTCCGCTGGCACTACTTCACGGTCGTCTGAACGCCTAGGTTGTACTCTACGCGCCATCGCGGTAGGGAACGTGTACCCAAGCAGCTAGATACCTTACCCCAGCTTTCTAACCCTTTCTCCTTATTTACCCCAGACTTCAGTTGTCTCAAAGAAAATTGTACCTTGCACATGACGGGCTTGATCATTGTCAATCGGCGACTCTCCCGCCAGATGATTTGGAGGTTAGGGTTGTGCCTTCCTTCCTTGAGGCTTCCTTACCCTGCCAAACCTCGCAGGTGATCTGTATTCTTGCGTAACCGCCAAGGTATTCCGTCATTACGGACGGATTTCCGCGGGCCATGGAGAAATCGTTCTAGAATTGAAAACCTATGCTATACTGGGTAAAGAGGCTTCTCCCTTGCAATTCATTTCAATGCGTCAATTACATAACAACATACACAGTGGGTTAAGCGATTCTGGCTTTCCCGCTACTTATGGTAGTCTAAAGCGGGTCCTCTTCAAAAATTTAACTACCTAGCTATGGCTATCTATCACTCGCTCGTCGTTCTCGGCGCCAGAATCCCCATCCAACAGTAATTTTCTTTGGTATGCCAACCGACCAACCTCGATGTCGATTGTCGATGCGGACACATGGGTAGAGTATGCCGAATTATGTAAGAGTCAGGAGAGGTTGATGGGGTGCCTTGTTTATGTGGCGAAAAATGTGGTGGAAATACCGGTACTAGTATTATGCACTACTACCAGCCAGCCTACCGGTACCCACGGCGACTTCAACGGTCCGCAGTTCGCCGTGCGCGTGGACATCTACTCTAACGTATTTTCCATGACAACTTTCGTTCTTCCAAGCCAGTCTGGCCCAAGGATAATCATATAAGCCTACGGTAAAGACCTCATTCCAATTGGGAGCCTTGCAGAGTCAACAACAGCCTCAGTTTCGAGTGTTACAGGCTTAGGATTCTTCCCGTACCTGACCCCTCGGGGAACGGGGAGCTTTTATTTTGTTTTGGTTTTGTGTATCCCCACGGAAGCAAACATCCGCACCATGACGCTATGCATCACCAAAACCGTTTCATCATAGCCACATCTGCGGTTTTCTATTACTGTTACCCATGATCAGTCGCCCAGACGACCGCCCGCATATGTACCTAGTAAACTTTGCGTAGGATCGGTGGCTGGGATTGTAGTGTTGAATACCGTCATATGTACCATGCTTTTTGAAAAAGAAATCTATGACCATGCGAAGTGATCGTGATCAGGTAGCAGCGCAAATCGCCATGTCAATTCAATCTACAATTTCCATTCCCTCAGTAGTTATGCGGGCTACGATATTGAATCTTGTCTCGTGTCCAGCCTCCAGTGGTGTTGCTACTCATACCTCGTTGTTCTCGTTGCCGAGCGAGCCTACGAGTGAAGGCAACAAGAGTCTGGGGACGAGACAAATTGAATCGCTGGTTGCCATATTTACAACCCACTCACGTTTCACAGGCATTGGCCGATCTGCCTCGCGATTGACAAACGTTTTTGGTTTGCCAATTGAAAAATTTGCGCTCGCGGCTTAGATCGGCGTTTAAAGGTGTCAAGAACTCTTGTGTCTAGCCTGGTGGCATGGCGGAGGACGTTGATCCGCCATGACTCAAGACTGGGACTTAGGTCACAACATTCTTTCCATCTCCAGCTCGCACTCGCATGGTCCATGCGAACAGGCGGATATAGCCGTAAAAAACCACTACTGAGGCTAACCCAGGTCCGCGGAAAAATCTTTACAGGAGGATCTAGAGCAAGATGTGTTCGTCAACTCCTTCGATGGTTGACCCCTGGTAGCCAAATACGGAGTACAGTGGGTCTGAGGCTGGCATAGGGAATGCTATCGAGTAACAGCAATTCGTGGTAGGCGAGCACCTACGCGGCTTCGAAGGATGTGCTTTCCGGAAATTCCAGTGTCTCGATCGTGAGAATCGAGTAGCGGGCATCAAGACGCTATACCTACGTATTTTCATCTCAACACAGAGGCATCAATCCCATACACACATACATACCACATAGCCCAGCCATCCGGGCTCACCTGCCGAAGGGGTCTTGCTTTTTCTCCTCTTCTCCCTCTGGATCTGGGGTACTCTAGTCTATCTGTCGGCAAGCTTTCCGAGTGTAGCTAGGGAGGATTGGCCTTGGCGATGACATCGTACCTAGGTACTTTCTGTTACGATGACTTCCGTGTGTGGTTAGGTCCCTCTCGTTCCGGTACCATTCCTGTCCCGGATTTTTCGAGTGAAAAGGTATCAGAAAATGGCTACCAGGGTACCAAAACCGACTCTTGCTTACCATCATCGCCTCTTGGTAAGCTGTTCGGGCATCTCACTCCATCAACCTCATCCATCTCTTGCTATATATGGTGGGATGTAACACATTGATGCCGTGCTCTAATGAACGTGGGGTTGGTTGTGCAACGCTTGATCGAATTAATTGGTTCAAGGGTAGCGACCTCTGTTTCAGGGTATTGATACCACCAAAGCCAATCTCCGTCTTGGGACTTTACTTGGGTTGCGAACCTTCGGACTGAGGAGTCTACAGACCTGTCCCTCCTCTCCAACCCGATCAACCTACCAACCTAAAGGACGCACCCTCTCGAGGTAACCATTCACTATAGCCAATCCTTCTTGCTCGAACGTTTAGTATTTACTACCCATTCCCAAGAAGGAACCGTTCTAAGATACAATCAGCACCACAGAAAGCAGCAAACGGGTGAGAGGGGATTTGAGTTCAACTTCACCACAAGTTTTGCTGGCACCGAATCCAAAGAATATACAGAAGGATACTGAACGACGTGTACAAGAGACACCGCCAGGTACTGGTCAACTTGGTTAGCACAGACCAGAGATAAAGACTTACGGTAAAGTCAAAAGCCCTCTGAGACGTCTTGCAGCGGATCCTGAAAGATGCCAAGTGGGTTTCTCTTAGGCAAGAAGGTAATATCCAATCAATTTAGACGCAATCTCTTGTTCTGACACGCTGGACTCATTTTAGGTTGAACCCACCTTCTATACAACTTTTCAGCCTCCATAGACACCTGTATCTCTCAATACCGGAAGGTTCATATAGCCTATTAACGGCTAAAAGCTTGCATTTAGAGACTGATCGAAAGCTTTAGTCATGACTTGCATGGGACTGGACATACAGATAGTAGATGTCTTTCCTTGAATTGAAGCTTTAGAGCCTGCTTACATGAGTTAGGCATGATGAGTTATGCGTAACTTTATTACCAAGGGGAGGCTAGCGAGTATGTTCAACTTCGAAGCATAGCTTACCTATCTTCAATGTGCAGGACGTGGAGACTCAGGAAGAATATCTTGCTTCTATTCTGTCACTGTCCTGTGCATACATGTAGTGATACCTTCCTTTCTGTGTTTGAGCGAGTGTTCGATTACATTTCTGGCACTCTGTAACTTCCGTACTACAAATGGTCAGACTGGTATGGCTAGTATACATCATGAACATTCTATACTTTACGAATAATGACGAGTAGTTAGGATATCGTCCTATGTTAAATTCGAGAGCTCCATAGCATCCCACTAGTTTAGTCCCACCGTGTTGCCCAAATCTTCAAAGTGTTAAGCTAAACCCTCGAACGTTGGGGTTACAAAGCAAGAAATCTTCGTCCTTCATATCATTCAGCCGCAGCACATCAAGTTTCTTGCTCTGCTACACATAGCTTACTCTCATTCTAAGATAGTACATGTCTTAGATGCAATCACTTTTCAGCTCCAGATATCGCTTTTAGTGTTTTTCAATATTTCAGAAATGGTCTCTTAGAACGGAAATAGTCAGTAACACCGAAGCTAGCGGTACGCAGCACACCACTCCCAATGGGAGGGACCCAAAAGGAAATCCCTAAACCCCAACATGTCCCCAAGGCGGCGCGCGGCTCCGTCTTACTCACTGCCCAGGCGCGAAGGTAGCCGTTGTCAGGCCACCCTGTTGATAAAGAACACCTGATTATGGCGGGCTCAACCGCTATAACTTAGTTACGCATAGTACAGTCGTGTGAAGAAAGTCATCAGCCCCTAGGGGGCCATAGCATAAGGTATAAACACGTGATCACCTAATGATGTGGCGTAAGAAATGGAAGACAAATACGGATCTTGGAAAAAGCGTTGGGAAGGTCGGCGGGTGCCCCTGGAGTTCCGAGGAAGTCTGGAGCCTAGCCTAACCGGACGTATATATCGGCACGAAGACGTTTAGGTAGCGTAGAGGTGAAGGAGGGGTGAGGATGTAACGACTAGGAATACAGAAACCGGGGAACACGTCATGCTGCGACAAAACACGCTTCTGACGCCTCTTGTTGAATCACAATATAGCACTCGAAGGATCTTTTGACGAACCTGTTACGATATGAAGGGGAGAACCGTGTGCGTGTATTCTATGGTACAGAGAGGAGAGAAAGAGAAAGACTCGAGATATACAGGAGGCATCAAGCCCCTGCAGCAGTGACTGTGTATCAGACCTGTAACATGTCTCCAGCACATGTACACCTGTAACAGAACCATACGACGATGAAAGATGGAAGGATGAGTAAAATCTCAACTATGATACGAGGGCAAGCAATCTCGCGTGATTCACAATGGGCACAGGACCAGACCACGGATATGTGTGGAGCACGAAGCCGAAGAATATGAGTTCTGTGTTGTGATGTGGAGAAGAGCTCGAGAAGCGAGATGGTAAACAGAAGAAATCGTCACGATGACTAGGTGCAATGACCATCGCCCGTCACATCAATCCTCTGACGTTTCTATCTATTTGTTTGGCTACCAACCTAAGGCCAAAGACAAAACCGGCATCCTATTGCACAATTACATCGGCCCCGATCAGTGTCAAACCCGCCATACCTGCCAGCACCGGAACTGCTCTCAATCCAACAAACGCTGAAAGGCTTTCGTCATTTTCTAGCTTTACTAGCTAGCTTGTTAGATCCTAGCTAGGGGTTTATGGAGACTAGGAGGATTTGCACGACTGCCTTGACCCATCACTCATGATCAACCCTCCATCAGGATTTGAGTTTAACAACTCAATTGTTTCCAATCTTTCCGAGGTATTTGCAGGTACAATTGAACATTGTGTACCAGGGTCTATCATATCATTATATCGTCCCCAGCAGCTAATATTGGTTGTACGAACTAGTGTTGGCTACGAGACGAGATTAGACGAGACCCCAGTAAAGCCCGGGACTCCTCGTCTCATGGGATTTTGGTCTCGCGGTCCCAGGACGTCTCACACCAAATTTATATTCAAAATTCCGTTTGTCAGCTCCCTTCAATATCTACATATGGTATCAAGGGCGGTCACCGTTTGCTATTGAAAGTCAGCGGAGTATCCATTGAACAGGCCTGCCACCGCAACGTTTTAGTGCATTTGTCTTCCGAAGCAGTGGGTAATGAATGTTACCTCCGTAGCTTTCTTAACCATCAAGGCCCCAGAAGACCCCATTACCGGTGGTATGTTCTCAATGGTTAGAAAAAAACTACTAGGGGGAGAAGGAAGATATCAAAGGAATCGGAAGAAGTGAATTAATACCTCTTTGTTCTGGGATATATCTAAGGATTCTACTTTGGTAGAACCATACATTTTAGCTTCCTTCTCAACAGCCGCTCAATAATTTTCTCTAAAATTTGGTATATGGTGGGTTCGGTATACTAAGAAGCGAAGATAAATTTTGTAATAGCTCTAGGGTGCTAATTGTGGTTGGGTAGTCGTTTTAAAATGGGTGTTTTCATGTGTCTTAAGTGGGTAAAGCTAAGATCAGACGTTCAGGGTAACAAAGTATCCGAAATTGGACCCCTTATCGTCCAATTCTTGACCTTTTGGCATCCACTACTAGACGCAATACCGCCGTCACGAGACCGGAAGGTTATTCCAATCCATCACGTAGTCTGTCACGCACGCTTGATTTATCATAGACTGAATTTCGCATGGTTATATCAATTCAGGTTCATGAGGGAAATTGTAACGTTCCCACGTGCCAGTTTCACACAATTAGCGTTACCATCAGCGTCAATTGCATGTCCATCATCCGACTTCACGAAATTGTTCCCAATATTTAGACTGTACCTTTTAACTATTACAAGAGAACATCACCTTCCCCTTCCCAAAAACTCAACATTTCCGCCAGCCCTCTCATAACAAAACCAAGGGTATAAACGCCGCGCCAACTAAACATAAAACAAACCACCTCCCTCAGCCCACGTCCCCTTCTCCCTAACCCGCCAATAATCCTGCTCTTCTCCCTCATCCACAATTCTCCACACCTCCTCATCCGCGTACTCCCTAACCTTCCTAAACCACTTGGGCACCCAATTCTCTCCGCTCTCCTCCATTTCCTTCCGTCTCCCTCTCTGCGCCTCCTCCAGTCTTAGTTTCACTTCTTCTGCGTCATCCAGCTGGCCATCCTCCACCATTCTCTGATCCGGTCTTAATCTGCTGTCTGTGGGTGGTAGCAAACCCTTCTCGATGGAGGTGATCTCATTCAGCTGCGCCGCAAACCTGGTGAAACCGTATCGACTTGGTGCGCCATCAACGGTAGGGCCAACTCGCCATATCTCACTCTGTTGGTTGCCGGCATCGTCAACGAGGAGTAGATGCTCAGTCCACTTCCCAACCAGGCTGGTAGGGTATACATCTCCGTTCCCGTCGAAAGCTTGGACTGAAACCTCTTCCGAGCGGCCTGAAAACATTCCTTTATTCTGCTTAAATGTAACCACCGCCTTTTCCCCGGTTGTTTCGTTGTGAATATGCATACTCCCGGTGGGCTCGACATATTTTTCACCAGCGATAATGTTGCGAAGAAAGCTAGTAGCCACGGTGTAGGAGTATCTATCGTTTGTGCTTGGAAAATAAATCCTCACTCTCCCCGAGGTAATAAGTTCCGCAGACTTTCCCCAAAATTTCTGCGTTGGCTGCGGAGATTGTGAAAAGGTCCATTTTGCGGAGTCGGCATGACAAGCCATGATTACAGGTCGGTGAGAAACCTTTTCGGACAGGAAGCGGAAGCCTTTGTCTTCGCGAACCAGCTCAAACGTTTCACCGAGCATGGGATTAAAGGGCTTCCGTATGGCACGTTCCTTGATACGAGCTCCGCTGAAGTTGCTGATGGCGAAGGCGGCAATGTGTAGAATCCTCTCTCCATTGGCTACGGGTGCAGCAACAGCCTGATCCAATAGCTCCGAATATTCCAACTGTTCCGACATTCGTTGCAGTAAGGATATAGGCTCATTCGCCGAGACTGGCATAGCAATAGTCGACAGGTCCTTGCCGACATTCTTTCTCAAGAATCCAATCAAGCTTGGGGGGAGCATCTTGGCTTCCGGCACAGTATGTCGGCGGGAAACAGGGTCAAGAGGAAGCGGTTTAAGATCCCCGACTCTCCCATCCTTTGAAGTTGTTTCGTGGTTACTAAGAGTCGCTTCTGGTGCCTTGTCGAAGTTGTCGTCTTCAAGATCGCTTTCTTCGTCGTCTGTAGCCTCGTTTTCTTCGCCGGTGGACTCTTCTCCGTCTCGATCTTCGTCGTCATTGTTGAGCATTACCACACGATCTGTTCCTTCGGGCGCATCTTCGGCATCAAAGAACTCGTCGCTGGCGGTGGATTCCATGCTGATACGCGATGATGCGGCGTTATTTTGGGTCAGATGTATGCTTGTGCGGTGATGCAGCCACCGTCTTTTCTTATTCTGAGCGAGGAGTCCCGAGAAATCCGACACCACTGAATCGAGATCTGCCAGCAATGCTTGAAGGTTGAAGCTAATATCTTGCTGTCCGTGAGGCGAGAGAGGTTGTGCAACGCCTGCCGCAGCAGACCCTAGCATTGCTGCTGTTGCACCAATCGATTTGCGACCATGATCGCGGGGTGCGTTCACAGTTGGAGTGCTAGTTGGTGGTGCTGATTGTTTGCGTTTCCAGAAGGGCCTTTTGGTAGACTTATCCTGCGAGTCCAAACTAAAAGTAGATACGATAGAAGTTGATGAAGATGCCGCTTCGGACACTCCCAGTGTTGGAGCTTCTACAGATTGCACCACTAATCGTCTCACCGCGTCCCTGACACCTGCAACTCTGCCAACCAAAGCTTCAACTCCTGCCCATCCGCGTTCCTCCATTATCACGTGTTGATCGTCCGCTGCACCAGGTTCTGTGTGGTCCTGTGGTGGGCGCAGCCCATGTACATCCCCAGTTCTAGCCTTAGCGGCGTTTTGCGCAGCTCGCTCAAGTGCGGTTTTCCACATCTCCCAATCGTTATCGGTATTTGCCCTGAGGTGCCATATCTCTGCCCCAGAGTCAATGCATATCTCTCTATCCTTTTTGCTGGCGCTGATTGCGGCCAGTGATAACGGAATTGCGCCACGGAGTGCCGAAGACTCCCGATTGAGGTAGTACGATAGCGTCGAGCTTGTGAAATCTAGTGAAAAGAATCGGCGAGCGAAGCCCTGGTGTCGCTTGCGTTTCCGCTTCTTAAGTACACCTGTCTGAAACCCTGATGTAGAGTTGGCCGATTGATCGTCCCGGTGACCTTCTTGGTGGCTGTATACCGAGAGCGTTTCCTGAGACGGTGCAGCAAGTGTAGATCTTGATGTGACGTTAGTCAGAGCTGCGCCCATCGAGGGTTGCGAATCCGCATGATGCAGAGCGTGCGATGCCGGTGGAGGTTGGTTAGAGGGGTAGGTAAACAGCACGAACGTCGCTGTCTTTGCGAGTTGCTTCGAGAACGTGTTGTCAAAGACCTAGCTATCCCTTAGTTCCGTATTCGTCTCTTCAAAAAGAATCATACCAGCGCAAACATCCCGCCCTGCCCCTTCACCTGGTAGGTCCCTGTTGTGACCTTCTCCGCCTCGCATTTTCCGTGCCAGTAGACATCTAGCAGCCCCGCGGCATGGATCTTGTCGATAGCGTCGCCTCCGCTGTTGCGATTCCGTGGTAGCACCGGACGCGACTCCTTGATCGTAGCAGTTGTAGATTCTTCGGAACGTGCCGTAGGGGGTGGGTGTATTGACGCGGAGGACGAGGAGCCGCTGCTGTTGCCAGGGTGTCGAAAGAGTCCAAAATTACTACACACCAGATAGGGTTCTCGTTAGGTTCTGAGAGAGGTGGGATAGGTTGTACTGAGCTCGTACAGCGACTTCTTATGTGGTTTAATAGACCAGTGGATGGTATTACCTGGCGCACAGTCTACCCAACGGATGATGTAGGACTAAATCATCCCCGTCAGTCCCCAAACCCAAGAAACAAAGTTGTGTACACACTCTACTCGGGACTTCGAGCTGTTCCATTGCCACTTCCAAGTCGCTTTTTTCGCTTGATGTCTGGGTGAAATAGAATGCAGTAGATGTTGGAAAGGTGGGAATCGAGTAAAAAGAAAGCAGGAACGAGAGCAGGTGAGGTAGAAGTAAATCAGACTTGGAAGTGAATCAGCCTCCACAAACCGCCAAACATCGAGGAGTGACTCTCCACCACAACAATGTAAGCCCATATCAAATCCATGAAATATAGTGTCAGCGATGCATACAAACCCATACTCTACCATTCTTTTAGAAATTTTTGAAGTTTCATTTTTTTGTATAGCAAGGTGACCCTAGAGTCTATCACTAGGAAATCGGCAGTAAACTCTCCCTACCAACACAAATTTCCAATTCTGAAAGCACCAATCGATACAGCACCATTAGTTTACCCACTTTGCGATTTACACAGTAATTTTTATATATTTTATCACGGGTTTGTGGAGTGATTCACACCTGAAGTACCAATCCACTTTGGTCTGATTTGACTTCCTGTCTAACATGTTGGAGTAAGGACAGTCCCGATAAAGACCGGAAGAGGGGATTTTGGCCCGATTTTCCGGTCCCTTGGCACTGTTTTCCGTCCCTCATCGTTTTCACCGAGAGCGTAATTCAAAACACCAACAGCGCTCCGATGACATTCCAAGCGCTAAGGGTACGTCCAACCGGGACTGTCAGCGGTGGACTCATTCATGCACCCATGGGCTGAGACCATTCTGTGTCAGCTAGATATCCCTCCCTTTATCCCCACTGACTCCATTAGATTGCCGCGAACACGAAAAGCCGTCTTTGGCTTCATTAGCGTAACCGCACCGCTCCATAGCCAGCATTGCGGATCTGAAAAACTGGTACTACGATGTGTTTCCCCCCCCTTCCACCCTCCCTCACTTCTAACGGAAATAGACTCCCGCGTCTTTGTAAGCAAAGAGCATCGCCCCAAGCTCCGCAAAAAGTTTGGCGGCGTCGTCAAGTCACCCGAAACGAATATTCATGGGATATTGAGGGTTTCGAAGGCGGACGTGACGAGGTGGATTGAGAAACAGCTCTGGTGATAGTAGGAGGTAGATATAATTTGTTAATGATATCTTTACTCTGGCTTGGGAGTTTTTGTATTCCTGCCTGCCTGCCAGCTTTTTGATGTGGTTGTTTGCCACCGTAAATGTCCCGACTAATAGCATACAATCATTGGAAATGACTCGATGGGGAATAACTTTGAACTTCCACGGAGCCACTGTGCCCCTTATCCTTACCTCCATCGCACTTCTATTGATGGGCACGAGTCGGCTGGAGTCGAGTCGAAGCTATAGGCTCGAGCGGACTCGACTCGGGGGGTCCTGCTCGCTGAGCTCGAGCTTTACAATGGCTATTTTATATCAAGGGTGGCAGATTGGTGGATATACTGGATCGTTTTGCGGTCCGAATTGCCTCCTATGACACAATAGGACGCAAGCTTCTGTCGTTATCCTACTCGGTATTCATTTCTTCGTCTAAGCTCTCGCTCTCTCTTTCTCTCTCGCTCTCGCTTTCGCTTTGCTTTTAAACACAAGGGTGCATGTACGAACAGTTGCTATTTAGATGAAATATCCACCCAGGGTTCAATTGCGTTGCAGTTGATGGGAATAATGCGAGTACGCAGGGGAGGTCGGCCTGGAAGAAAGAATAACCGGCATTTGAAGATGCTGATCATGCAGGTACTTCAAGCTCAACCTTAACAAAGACATGCAGTACCAGCGGAAGGCTATATAACACTTTGCTTCGTCGCTCGCAACTGAACTGGTGTCCACTAACTATCTGCTCGGGTATGGAGGCAAAAGATCGGGAGTAGTAATTACTTAGCTCATTAGAAAACAGAGCCAACTTGGAGGAGCAACCACGATTAGCGATTTTGGTGTGGTAGCCAACAACCTCGTATTGCGGCAAGCCGCGGGAAACTCTAATTCGTCAATTCTTTAGATGATGAAACAACTTAATGAAGTGGGTAGCCGTCCCGCCGAGTCTCAGAGACATCTTCTACACCGGCATGGAGCATGCATGTATTAGTACTCCTGGCGGCAACATGTTAAGCAGCTGTTGTCCTGATCCGCCACGGGCTGGCGTGTTCGGTTTTTCAATTTGCAATGCTGCAGCGAGTGATTCTCGATGCTTAAATCTAGAGAAAATATTCTCCAAGCTCCTGGCAAAATTGAACATAGATGAAGACATTCTACTCGATACTATGGGTTGTCATAACCTTCAAACTCTGGAATGATGTGCTTCTTCCTGTAGGTACGTGCCATTGCTAGTTTTCGTTGATATGAAACGCCCCATTACGATTGGCATATCTGCTGGAGCAGTATGACTACTATCCGTACATTGAAGTACATATTAGTCTAACAAGCAAGTGACTGGTGCCTGTACATTTCCTAGTCATATTTCTTGCTCCACAGACATTATCTGGCCGTGAAAAGTTAGGCAGTAAAGTGACTCACCGAATAGTCTAGAAGTAAAGGTGAAGATGGGAGGATGGAAGAGGAGGCACGATGGTAAAGGAAAATGTTACATTGGAAGATGGGAATTGAGGGTATGAGGCCGACGATGAAGATTCTTTGCTGTATTAAGTTACCTAAAGCACCAGAACATGAAACTTCGTGCGAAACATGATAGCCTCTACATGCACTTTCTTTTGGCTGCTTGTACATTAGCGAGAGCACTAAGTAGTATGAGAAAGAGCAACATACCTTACGCAAATGCATTTCTTTCGCTTCTTTGGGAACGAAAAACGACACAGGATCACCAATTGACTCGGGCAGGTAAAGCTGTGCAGTATCATACATAGAGCAAATAATGTTAAAGATACCTAACACTCGCATTTGGTCATCTGCCTTTACAGAATTTAGGTGTTACATTAGGCCATATGGATAACTACCTTTCATGGGACCGGAATCAAGATCTTTTCTGTTCGACCGAAAGAGTTGCATAGTCACGTGGGAGTAACAGATTGACCCAAATGCCCTGATCCTGGATAGTGTTGCACACGAGACGAGACGTCTTGTCTCGTCAACAAATAAGGCTCGTGGACTAGAGACTTTGGAGTGATAAGGCTCGAGGACTCGAGATATCTCGAGCCTATACATGGATTAAGTGATTTAATCATCCCAGTGCTACTAGTGCTCGGATCTGTAGCAAGACCTCGTGGATGCCGGCTTCCATAGAGTTTCCACTCGGTCAAGCCATCAACTTACGACAGTTAGTATCGGTGTTGTCGACTCAAATTTTCACATCTCGCTGATTTGTATCTCGGGGAGACGATCATAACATATCACTCACAGGGTCTTGAGACATCCCAAGCCAGTTCAAAAAAGTGCTCGAGACGTCTCATCTCATAGGTACCTTCAGTCTCAGCGGTATCGAGTCGGCTCGTCTCGTGTGCAACACTACAAATGGAGTTCAATATGTTCAAAGCACCTCTTTCGCACAACAGCAAGCCTCCATGCACGAGCAACCGAATGCGCGCTTGCTTCGTGGGCGAACTGTCTTGAAAGTTCGCCTCGGGACTAACTCCCAGGCCTGACGAGACCTTGGGCGCCACAAGACGAGATATCCCAGCCTGATTCTAGTTTGGCCTCGTCTTTGAGACTCCGTGAGTGATATATGATGACTCAGCTCATTGAGTGGCTATTGTAAACCTGCTTTGTTTCATTTTACGTGCATTATACATTACCCAAGACCCACACTTTAGTCTAAAGAGTGAGAGAGGTTGATGTTGAACGGAAGAAAGGGAATGCCAAGCCCCCGGCAAGCTTTGACTTCAGTTTGGTTTGAGCCTCAACCCCGGATCATCATCAAAGGCGCATCAGTACGCTCCTGGGGCTTGTACAAGGGTACAAGGGTAAGTCGGGCGCGGTGATACAGGGCAAAAGAGCGCCCGACTTTTTTCCCCCATAGAACGAGAAATGCCAAGATCCTCATCATTCACTACACAGCAAATATTTTTCTAAGAAAACCTCATAGAAGCATCTCAGGTGGCCTACTATCACTGCCTTCACTTTCAGAATCTCTCTCAATTGTTGTTGTGGAGGTGTAGAATTTCCGCATTTTATGGGGCGCGCCCGACTTTTGGTATCTTCCTAGTACAACGACAGCACAATTGCTTCGGGGTACGCAGTGGAAGAAGCTGACAATCCTAAAGTGCGTCGGCATTACCTCCACCGACGGCTAGGTTGACGCGATCCCCGGGAAATATATCAAAGAGCTAGAAGTCTCCACGCGGGAGTGCGGGTATCGGTGAGAAATCAGGTCCGGATGTCCGACGAGATGACTGGCAAAAGTCGACATCGTACTCTCCAAACGCTACGATTCTAGGGATATCTACACTATTTACTCTAATAAGAACCAACAAAAAACATCTGGCCACCTATAATCTAGACAACCCGTCCTCCCCAAAACCCTCGCACCCCATTGCTTACCACCACACAGCTCCCTTTTTCCAGCTCCGCAATTCCCACCACACCCTCCTTCGCCAACCCCGTCTCCAGTGCCCACCTCCTCGTAGTACCCTGCTGTCCCCCACTCTCAACAACAGGCGTAACCCACCCCTCATCCCTGCGCACATACACAGTAGTGAAGCTCCCCTCCATTGCCTCCCCATTTCCATTCCACATAACCACCTCCTTCTCCGCCCAGCTCTTGATCCCTCCGCGTTCTCTAGCCGCATCATAGATCTCCCTCGCCGTAGTTTTGAAGCTGGTAAACGACGATGCTTCCGTATGTTGCGTATCAACAACGATCTGCCATTCCGTCGTCATCGGAGCGAGGGATGAGGGGAAGAGCTGCGACAAAGCCACTGCCGGTGTCGACGAAGTCTCAACAGTGAAAGCTCCCTGGCGCGTGAGAACTGGTCTCAACTTTTCTGTCAATTACTCACTCAGCCCTTAGAATTGGACGAAGATTGCAAACCTTTAGTGGCTGTTCCTGCCCGTAGGCGCATGTATCTACCGCCTCCTGCAGACGCTGTGTATACGCCTCAAGCGAGTGTAAAACCGAGATTGCAGCGGGTGGGTACGAAAAGTGCGTGGCCGCTGCTAGCATACGATCTCTATGGTGTGAGAGGAGGTAGAATGGGGTCGGGGTCGAGAGGGAGGAGGCGGCGGTGTTGGCGGGGGAGGAAAGAAGTTGTGGGTCATACCGGAGGGATGTGAAGATGGAAAAGTCGTCTGCTTCTGAGGAAGTGGGGGCAGTTGTGTGAGAGGACGTGGAAGATGACATTGCATACGGTGTTCTAAATTGATGGTTGGGTCGGGCCCAATGTGACAAACACGCAATACTCCGATATCATTCGCGCTTAGGATCATATACTAGCACTCGAAATGACTTCCACCTGACTGTTACAGGTATACTTGTGCCGGAGATATGTTACAGATCTGATACACGGTGACTGCTGCAGGGGCTGATGTCTCGTCCATATATCTCGAGTCTTTCTCCTTTCCTTCTCTCTTCTCTGTACCATAGAATACATGCACACGGTTCTCCCCAACTTCCATATCGTAACACTGACATCATCCGGAAGCCTACTCATTCCGCCCGTACGTCCGTACCATAGCAAGAGAGCCAAGCGAAATGTAACAGCGAATAAAGCATATAAAAACATTACATCCAACATAGCTAACGATCAAAGCGATCTATCTGAGTTTCATCCACTATATATACCAACTCTCAGCCCAATACAATGCCGTATTCCCCCGGCGGTCTTCCAGAGTGACATCTGCACCAAACTCCAAGAGCAACCGCACTATCGCCTCTTGTTCGGTCGTAGGACCTGGAACCTCCCTATCCCCCTGCTGCAAGATAGACAGTGTTTCCTCATACGTGCCTGCTGCTACTGCAGCCTGCAACATCGACACCACCCCCCAGGTTACAGGACGATTGGCCGCTTCGGTCAATGGCGTTTCTAAGTCATAACCGCGGGCGTTGACATCTGCATCATTCTCCAACAGAAGTCGTGTGATCTGGTAGTGGTGGAAACCAGGTGCCAGCTGAAATTCCATGTAATCTCTAACCTCCCTCGCTGCAGACAAGTGCAGTGCCGTGTAGCCTAAATTTTTCTCTTTCGCCTCGGTGCCAACTCCCTGTTCCAGCAATGCTCGCACTACGTCCACGAGTCCAAGAAACGACGCTGTCAGGAGATTGGGGTGCTCATCCGAGGTGAAAATGTTGAGTCTCGAGTGTCTAAGGGTAGACATCCACGTTCGAAAGCGTGAGTCACGGGTCTCGCAAAGTTTCATTGCTGACGCCAGAAGTTCTTTTCTATCACTTATATTGGCGCATTGAGCGTGTGCAGCCCAGTGCCGTGCTGCATAATCTAGTAAGGCGTGTTCACCGCAAAAGTTGTATCTTCCTTTTTCGTCAATGTCTGAGACTTCGAGGAAGTCTAAGGGGATGTTCGCCGGAATGTATGGTGGGGTTTTCGCAAAAGTCTCGAACAATAAGTACGTCATGCATATAGTCGACATAACACGATTTGATTCAATTGGATGGAATGAGTATTTCCATGGCCCCTGGGTTTGAGCAGGTGATGTTGGGGCGACAGCATTATATAGGTACTCTTTCGCGGTTTGGTGGACAAGAAAGATCTTGGAATCGATGACTCTAACGAATAGCCCACAAAGGTCTCTGATAGTGCGATGGATATCAGGCTCGAGATCAAGATCGTCGTATGATTTGTCAGATGGCTTGATAGCAAAGGCGATAGCCATCTCCTGGAGCGTTAGCGGTCTGGCAGCTGCAACTATAATGTGCAGCATTTTCCTGGTGTCTTCGGTATTGGAGCTTTGTTCCAGAATACTATCATAGATGGCGTCCAAGGAACCTGGCATGGTGCTTACTAGTTCATCGAATGCTTCTATGGACATGTGCGCACTGTTCTCGAGTATTTCGAGTACCAGAGAGGCCCAGAGAAACGTGCCGTCGGCATTTTTGTTGAGGCAGGCTTCCAACTCGAATCGGGCAGAGACGGAAAGATCTCGATCCCTTGCAATACGCCGGACTGTGTCGGTGATAACAAGCGAAACATCGGCAGCGATAGCTTTGGCCTCCTCTTCGGCTTTTAATCGGATAGATGGAAACTTTGAGAATGCTCTCTCAATCGAAACGTAAGGACGACTGGTAATAATGCTCTTGAAAAACGACTGGCTTTGATGTCGAGTTTCTTCTGCAGAATAGAACTCAACCAACGAGCTGGTGAGCAAGGTCCGAATCTTGAGTTCGCACTCGTCTAATCCGTCGACAATAAGAATGACGTTTCCACTGGCTGGATCGGACACGGATTTTATAAAGATATCCCACAGTGTGTAGAATTCTTTAAGTAGCTTCTGTCCCTTGTTTTGATATTCTAGCATGCCATATTTGACTAGGGCGCGGTTTTTCGTAAAAAGCTGGTGGAGTATGGCGCAAAGGGCAGACGTTGCACTCTGTTGTTTCTCATTATCATCCTTAAAAAAGAAATGCAAGACGGTGCCACACTCCTGTCTAGAGAGCTGATCTACCAGGAAAGAAGCCAGAACACTTTTCCCTTTAGGATGAATTAGCATCCGCATACTTGAGAAGCCGAGACTCAGGGGTTACAAACCACACCCAGGATCCGCTGAGACCCACAGTAGACTCGAGCTCTGCTCTTCTCGCCAAAACTGATACTTCGAGTGATCGAAAAACCACTCGCATGTCCCAGCTACGGGGATAGGGTTTCTTTGTTTGTAAGGCACATAGTCTGAGGTGGAAAGGCTCTGCAAAAATCCCTTCTCTTCCTCTGAAAGAGGTATCGAAGCTAGCAATCTCAGATATAGATATAATTTGAGGTTGTGGTGCCTGGCTTTACGTACATGTACTCTGGCTGACAATAGCAGAATTCACCAACTTTTTTATGGATCTCTCCACTGGTGCATACTTTTGGCTTTCAGGATCCCCAAATTTGCACATATTTTTGTGGTCGGAATCCGTGATAGGGATTGCAATCTCATTTGGAAGACCAAGGCACGCTGAATCTTTGTCGACAATCTAGTGCAATCAGTGTCCGAAGGGCAGCTTCTGAAGCGGTCCCATACCAGTTGGTTATAGGCCTTCTTAGTTTCATAGAACGTTCTTATTTGAAGTGAAGAACCGTGTTCGATAAATTGTTGAGATATGTTAGCAAATGTTTCCGAATTCTTCTGCAATGCCGCAACAAATTTGGTATTTGTGTTTCCTAGGAGAGGCATCTTGAGAAGGTTTGCCGCAAAGTTTCCCCAATAGGCTACCTCTGATCCTCGATGAGGTACTCCGAAAAATGCGACTCCATACACACATTTCAGCAGGTCGCCGTACATCAATGGTCGTTCATGGGCGATTATCATCGCCTTTTCCGTAGTCAGGGTCAGTTACAATCGGAGAGAGAAACGGTCTACCTTCTTCGAAATTATTCCCCCTAAGCTGTGTGCAATGAGCACGATAGGTCTTGTCTTCTCAACCTGTTGTTCCCGCATGCCATCCAGCCTATCAAGCAGATCGCGGGATGCATCCTCGATATCGGTCACAGCCTTGGTGAATGCAGATTTCGAATTATATCCGAAACACATGATTCTGGCATTCGGGAGCTGCTTTGGAAGAAAGTCCTGCAGCCAGAACTTTCCGTCGGTATCTGCCCATGTCTTTTGCCAATGACCACCAAGCCCATGGACCGCAACAATGCTAATGCTGTCAATTTTACATCCCGGGTATTCTGGCGGAATTCTCACTCAATGTTATATTCTTCTGCAAGCTTCTGGGTTCCAAGGACGAAAAGCCCATGGTTCTCCGGCATTGACTGGGTAGCCTATCGTCAACATCAGTTATTGCCTGTAGAATGGTCCTACCACATATCACCTACCACATCCGAACTCTCATTCTCATTCCCCACAAGGACTTCATCCCTTTTCTTTCCCTTTTGCTTCCAGGTTGATTTTACAGATGACCACATGTTGACGAAGATAAGTACCGGATAGTTCTGACAGAATGGTTAAGCAGAATTGCGCACGCAATAGATAATCCCCCACCTATATATAAAACACGGGAAGTGCCCCCCGCAGTAACAAGTCATGCACACTTCACTACGGCTGAAAAGCGGTCCGAGAATGAGACATGCAGCAGCCAGGTGCTTCATTGGGCCCGTTTGGCAAAAGCGGATCCGATTTAGTCCGTTCAGGTCCAACCGCTTTAGCGCAACACACAGTTTCCATAAATTCATTAGAAAATTAGAGAGCTTCTAAAGGCATTAGAAAAGTATATTCTTGGGCGTGGTGAGATTTGAGAATGTGGTGGTTCTATGTTTATGGAAAACAGCTAAAGTGTCCGTTTTTAAAAAATAACTTTTGGTGGTACCTTTCGGTTGATGCACGTTTGTGCAGGGCGGTGGTTCTAAACGGAACGGACCAGGCTACTCAAACGGCCAAAGGCATCCAGATGAGGTTGGTCGTGTAGAGGAAGAAGAATAAAGCTCGGATAGCGGATACTAGAGACGTGAGGGGCTATTCATGGCGATTGGATACGAAGGGGGGTGCAAGGAAACGAAACTTGGAAACAAACTCGAAGCCATATGATCTCGAGTGACAATGCGTGTCCGAAACTAATTGAGACGCAATCCAGATACCCTATTCTTAATCGAAACTCTCAATTCTTAGTATTGATACTTTACTAGGATATCCAGCGAAAAGAAACCAAAAGACATGGCAAAAAGCGTCATCGCTCAGTAAAACACAACCACCCCCATAGCCAATTTTGCAAACCCCCCATACGGCCGTATCATGCTCGAATCCAGCTATCTCCTCACCCAATAACATAGTGCTGGCAGTCAAAGTACTAGAAGACTGGAACCTTCCATTCCAAAAAAGTCAAGTCCAATATACCAAAGAATTGAAGGAATCTACTGGTGCATAGCATCCAATCCACCAGCCAGCACGTCTTCGAGTTCGTGACCATGTTCACTGTGTGCCTCATGTGGTCGAGGGGCTTCGTTCCTCTGTTGTTGCGCCCATTGGTGCTCCGGAATTCCTATGCTGTCCTTCCTGTTGATATTCGGATCCACCAGGCTGCTTGGGAGAGGCTGCCGCCTAACCTCATGTCTGAATTTGATGACCTCTTGCAAGATCATCTTCCTCATTTGGGGCACATCTTCTACTACCTCAAAACTAAAGTCGAATGTGGTGTCGCAGTCGGGCTCATCGCTCGCGTCATGCCAGATGCTAAGGTACCTGTGCTCCAGCGCCTTCTCCACAGAGACACGAGAGCTAGGGTCAAACGCGAGCATTTGGTCGAGGAGATCGAGGGCATCGGGGTTGGCATTAGGAAAGAGCCTTTGGAATGGAACTTTAGGCATGAACGGGAGGTTCCGAACATACTCCTGCGCTCTAGGCGACCCAATTCGAGAGAGTGTCTCTTCATTAGGCGTTCCGAGGAAGTGAAGGATTTGATTGAGTTGATCGACGTAATCACGGCCCTTGAAAAATGGCCTTCCTCCGAGTAGTTCAGCAAGGATACAACCGACGGACCAGACGTCAACTACGGCACAGAATCAGCATGTGACGCCAGTCGGATATCGTAGAATGTAGGATTGCGTGATATGTCTATGCACTAACCAATTGGGGTAAAAATGTAGGTGCGGGGTACTCACTGGCTTTGGTGTAACTCAGGAAACTCAACATGATCTCAGGAGCTCTGTACCACCTTGTCGCAACATACTCCGTCATATACCCCGCGTTCTCCTCCGGGTCGACTGAGAACCCTCTTGCGAGGCCAAAATCGCAGATCTTAAGCTCACAATCGGCGTTGACCAGTAAGTTTCCGGGTTTCAAGTCTCGGTGGAGAACGTTTGCTGAATGGATATATTTCAAACCACACAATATCTGATAGATGAAAGACTGAAAATGTGCATCCGTCAATGGTTGACCACTATTATTCCCGCATTATTAGTTCCGATATTCCAGCGTACGCCAGCGGGAATGAAATACCTTCGGATGATAGCAGCCAAGTCACACTCCATGAGCTCTGTTTAAAGGCGTCAAATCTAGCTCCATACAACCCAAACACTCAGGAATGACACACCTTCATACAGATAGACCTCGTTAAAGTTGTCGGGTTTGGGAATGTCCATATCATACAGACATGTGATCTAATGATGCGGGGTAAAGATGTTAGCTACTGCCTGAAATCCTCCTTATCTAGTGATGTCCGACGAGATTGACCGAATGAGGTGGGGAACAAACATTACGATGGCCTACCACATTGTTAGTCTGCGCGCGGATTGTATGAGAACTGCGAGGCTTCGCACATCGTCAGAGGTAGAAAGGCTATCGAACATACCTCGAAAATGCTGTAAGAGCTTCAACTCTCGCAGAGCTCTCTTCGCGAGAATCTTCTTCGAGAAAACATTAGTAACCTTCTTTATGGCAACGCCCTCTCCGTTTTGCGAGTTTGTTGCGGCACTAAATTTGTCACCTAAGGTCAGTTTGATCGTTTGAATGCTAGCACCAAAAGATAGTCCGGCCCGAAACTCCGAATCCACAAACATACCACACGATACCATAGGCACCTTGTCCAAGCTCCTTTGTGACCGTGTATCGCTCATCCACAACAAAATCCTGGTTAAAAACCTTGAAGGTTTTGCGACCAGCAAGTGAACCGTCCAATGCCATATTGACTTTGCCGAGTGTTCCGAACCTGAAGATGGGAGGAGATAGGAGTTAATGCGCGTAACTGTCGGTTGTGTGTCGATGATTCGAGCGTCCTTCGGCGATTCGAAACTTCTCGGGGGCCGGTGAGGTGGTGAGTGGTGATGCGAGGCGAGATGAAAGTAAACCCAGCTTTGAGGGTATTATATCTATTGGAGCACAGCAAAAACGACACGAAAGACCAAAGCAATGGCAATTACAATGCACAGTTGAAGCGGGGATAAAAGAGGTTGTGGGTTATAAGGCCGTAGTCAGATGATAGATAATAATCGAAAACGGCTGGACAGGCGCACTCTAGGAGAGGGCAGGAGGATAGGATGAGGGAGGAGTTCAGAGCCACGGTCTTCCAACTGGCGAGATAAAAGCTGAACCGCTGGCGAACGAGAGATGGAAGCGGTTGGGAGAACGTGAGATGGACTGATGAATGCAGGTAGAAGAGGACAAGAGAGGTAAAAGGATAAAAAGAGGGGAGGAGGGAAGAATAGGGTACGCAAAATGGAGGGGTGCGGGGCATCACAACATCCGAACTGGCTGCATTCTTCGAGTCGCTCGCAAACTAAGCTCCAGGCGCTCACCTCAAACCTTTGGAACAATCAGATGGCTGGGTCTACGAGAGCACCTGCATTAGGAACGAACTTAAGTATTTAGTACTAGCACTGAAGCTACCGAAAAAATGACTGGTGGACGCTCTTCAACTTTCATCGAGCTCATAAAATTATACATAAATAGCTGGCCGCTCGCAATCGTGCTGGACGTACAGTCACGTACTCTGCTGCGAGCTACATTCTTCTACACCCCAAATGGAACGATCGTAAGCGCTCAGCATGAGATCCACCACACCACCACACATCTTCGTGCAATGTCACCCGCCCTCATGCCCAAACAGGATTCGTTCCCACCTCAAACACTTCTGGCGCCGGTCCGTAGTAATTTCTTGACGCTAGGGAACTACCCTGTAAGTTGTAGTAGTTACATGCCTTACGCTGGTTGTATCTCTTCATTTCAGCTCTTTTCTCAGCCAACAACGGCTCCTAATGAGTCTGTCACTCGAGCAGCTAGGAAGACTTCTTACTAGGTAGCACATGCCTTGGCAATTGCAGATTCTTCATTGAATCTCACCACATCAATTTTTGCAATCCCTTTGTGTCAGCGACCGCGTGTTTCTCAGACATGTACTATACAGGTACAACTATTTACTTCAGCCCTACGGAACTTCCAGGATCCAAAGACGTGCATTCCTCCAAAAAGATCGATCTTGGGTGGGTCGATTACAAATCTGACACATATGTTATCACAAAAACCATAAAATTATCGTCGTTTGCTAGCACCCTTGTATAGGCATCGTAACGCGGTAGGCACACCGAGTCTTGGTGCACTGTTGACCTTTTGAGCTGTGAATATGGATGGTGTGCCTATTTATCGACCGAAACTGCAAATTATCTTTTTCAAACCCCGCAGTGCATTACCCGTCACTCGTGGCGTTTGCGTTGAGGGGTATTATACGATAGTCCACATTTCTATTTCATCGCGGTACTCTAGGTACCAAAAGAGCCACCTCCCTGCCAATTCCAAACCCTTTGATCTAAATGCAATCCGTAAAACTACCTAGATACTTAAGTAGTCTCCTCCGTCAGTTGTGCTGCGGGACTTTGTGGTATTGCCTACTTGTGAACAGGATCAGTTTAATAGTTACTTAAGTAGGTATTTGTATATATACATAGACTGGGATTAACTGGCGAAGGCACGCTTCGGTGAAAGCTCAACAAAAGGTTCTCTCCCTTGGTAGTTATCAAGTTTTGCTTCTCTCAACCATCACTCGGCCCATACTTGAAGTAACAATTATCCAGTAATCCGAACATTACAGAGTCCGGCAAATTTAACAGACAATATATCAAATCAAGCACTCCTGCTTATTCCAACCTCCTTCTATTCCCTCATCTCAGTCAAATATTCCACGATTCCTATCGCCTTCCTCCCCATCACTAATATCAGGTAATGAAGCAAACGCCCTAACAGATTCGTAGAAACAAGAAAACTAGTAAAACAATATAAGATCTAACAGCAGTAATAATGAGGGCAATACGGAATGCAGCCATCATACACGTACAAATGCCTCCTTCCCTTGGCTTGTCTACTAAGCGCAATTACTTCTTCTTGCCCTTGCTCGTAGTACCTTTCCCAGCGCCCTTTGCACTACTCTTCGTCTCCACGCTACTTGCTCGACTCGTAGCTGTGCTATTACCACGACTCTCAGCAGCGCTTCCATTTCCACCTTTCTTGGCCTGTTCTACTGCCTTATTCTGTGCACACTATTAGCATTTTTTCATCAATCGTCTAGGAGGCACAAACCTTCGGTTTTCCATTTGCTACCACTGCAGTGTTTGTCTTTCCCTTCTTCGCTGGAGGTGCGTCGCCATGATCCTCCTCTTCATCATCCCTGGCGTGTGTTACTTTCTTCTTTAAAACGCCCACGCCAGGAATGTGGATGCCAAGTTCTTCAAACTCCCTCTGTACGGTAAGAATGAGGGTATTGCATCTCCTCGAAATCTCCAGAGAGGTACGAGACAGGAAGAACCAATCGAAGCGAAATAGAGGGGATTCACGAATTTCATCTCTGATGATGTCGTGAAGATTCTCAGCGTCGAGGCCATATTTGTCGAGCATAACCAGAAGGAAGCGGTCCTCCTCCTCGGTGTAAATTTTCTTATTGGTAGTAGAAACCGAATAGTTGAGTCTCATCTGCTGAAGAGGAACTTTATACATCTCCAATTTCTTTTTCAGCATCTTCTTCTGTTGACTAATTTTGGCCGCTTTCTCTTCACCGGCTTCAATCTGGTGGATGTATTTTTCCCAATTCGGCATCTCCTCGTACCGTGACCAGAAGACTTTGGCGTAGTCCTTCACCTCTTTCTCTGTTTTACTTTCGAGGTCTGCGGCGATAGCAGCAATCGACTTGCGTCCGTACTTGGCTGACAGAGAAATAAATGTTAGAAAGTCTTTGCGGGACCAGTTGGAGAACCCTTGTTCTGCGAGCTGTGCTTTCTCTTCGTTCTCAGCTTCTGTGAGTGGCCCTGCTTCATCAATTATCCATTGTTCACTCTCGCGCTCAGCCTCACGTACGGCAAGGTCTTCCTCTCCATCCGGAAGCGGCACCTTGTAGCCTTGCTGTTTTCTGAAGTAGGCTGTCTCTCGTTCCTGAAGCTCGACTAATCTAGGGGGGTAGAACTGATGCTCTTGAACATTGACCTGCTTCGGTGCGCGAGGCGCCTTGGGCTTGTTTTCAGCTTGCTTACTGCCCTGCGTAAGGACCTGCCGGTAATAGTTGTCAATACCATAGCTCTGTTCCTTTCTTTCACGCTTCGCGGGGTTGATCCAGGTCTGTATGATGCGCTTATGCTTTGCAGCGGCAAAGTTTTCGCCATTCCATTCATACGCCGAATCAGAAGTGAACTTTTGGAGATCATCAAGACCAAGTGTAGCGTACTTGGCATTCAACTGAGCCGTGCGTTCTTCACCGTGCTTCAGGAGTTTATCGATGGCTTCTTCATCCATATCCTGCGTGATGCGTCCTTCTGCCGAGGCATCACTGAATACCTTTTCAGCACCGTGTTGAATCATAGATAAAAGCTCATCTTTGTTCGCGGCAGCTTTCGCGGCGGTCTGAGCTCGCCCCTGCTGAATGACTAGCTGATCTAGGCGAAGCTTCTGAGCGGCACGCTCCAACACTTTTTCTTCAATGGCATTCTCCGTGACAAAACGGTAAACCACTACTTGCTTGGTCTGTCCGATACGATGAGCACGATCCATTGCCTGAAGATCGGCCTGGGGGTTCCAGTCAGAGTCGTAGAGGACGACAATGTCAGCAGACGTCAAGTTGATTCCCAATCCACCAGCACGGGTAGTGAGCAAAAATATGAACTTCTCGCTGTCGGGCTTGTTGTATTCGTCAATGGCAGCAATCCGATCTTCGTGAGCAGTAGATCCATCAATACGGCAATATTGATACTCGCGGAAGACGCAATAATCTTCGAGGATATCCAGGAGACGTGACATCTGTGAAAAGATGAGAACTCGGGAGCCTAGCACCTTCATGCGCTTTAGAAGCTTGTCTAACATGATCATCTTGCCTGCATTATCAACCAAATGCTCGTCCGTAGTGTAAGGGGGGCCGGGTTCGGCGCCTTCAAACAAATAAGGATGATTGCAACACTTTCTAAGTTGCATGACGATGTTGAGCAAACGAGTCTTGGATTCACGCTTGCCACCTGCACCATTGACAGCATCGATGTCTTTTTCAAGGATCTTCTGATACCACTTGATTTGCATATCCGACATGCCAATGTACAAGTTAACCTCCCTCTTTGGCAATAAGCTCTTCTCCACATCACTCTTGACACGACGAAGCAAGAATGGTCGAAGAACTTTGTGGAGTTGCTGGACAACAACATCCTGGTCCCCGCCTTGACTTTCAAACCACTGATCAAATGCACCAGCGTCCTCAAAGACGTCAGGAAGGAGAAAGTTGAGCAAAGCCCAGAGCTCATGGAGATTATTCTGCAGAGGCGTGCCGGTGATGAGCAACCTATTTCTGGAGTTGAAAATACGGATGATCTGTGCGAGCGTCGACTCTTCGTTCTTGATACGATGCGCCTCATCGACAATAATGTACTCCCAAGCAAACTTCTTGAGGTGTGCCTTCTCTCGGAGAATCATCTCGTAACTGGTAATCAGCACATCAAAATCTTGATTCAAGACACGGTCATTGATGAGCTGGCGGCGTTCATCTTTGGCACCTTGGAGCACCAGCACGTTGACATCTGGCGTCCACTTTGAGAACTCTCGCTTCCAGTTGTCGAGTGTTGACTTTGGAACTGTGATCAAGTGAGGACCGGGGGTCCCGGCAATGTATCGCAGGTATCCGAGAAAAGAGATCGTTTGCTGGTTACAGTTAGTATCATCCACATAATGATAGGATGAAGGAATCACCAACCAAGGTTTTTCCCAGCCCCATTTCGTCGGCCAAGATTCCGGAAATTCCATTTTCATGAAGAGAAATTAACCAATTCAATCCAGCGACCTGATAATCTCTCATTTCACCTCCCTGGATGAACTTTGGCGATTCGGTAAAGATTGTATTCGATGTACCTTCGCCTTCCTCGTCTTGTAGGAGCTCCGCATCTTCCTCCTGTTCCGTCCGCCGCCGCCGGTTTTCTGCTACAGCCTTCTTTCCCTTCTTTGCCTTCTGTTTTTCTTCTTCTTCTGCAATGATTCGCTGATAGTCGGGGTTATTTCCCATAAAGTGACGGAAAAGATCTATTAATTGTCAACCCCATCGCCCACAGGACAACCAAACCCGTCATCACAAGGCCGCCAAGGCAATGAAGCTAGCAAAACATACCTGTTAAACCCAGGAGATACTTAATCCGTTTTGTTGAATCATTATCCTGAATGACACCTCCGTCAGTTGTCTGCAGGTGGATATCTGTGCAAAACAAGTACCTTTCGCTCGTTGAGCTTCTCATTTTTCCGCCCAAATGCTTGCTTGCGCTCGCTGGTCACCAGTGATCGTCGTCGACGGCCATCAGGTTTATCGTCATCATCTTGGTCTCCCTCCTCTTCGTCTTGTTCCTCATTATTCTATGTAGTTGTTAGAATCTGTTCGCGCACCTCGCGCCAAAAACGCGTTCAAACCGAACTCACATTATCAGCATCCTATATCGCGCGTCAGTCTTCGGCTGCAATAGCCCACATTGGAAGCAATCATACATCCATAGGAATGTCCTCCTGTTCGGGAGTCCCTTCACTTGAAGTCGCGGCACTGCTCTCGTCGGCCATCTCAGAGTCCGACGTTCTGTTCTTAGCCATAGCTTGTGATATAGCGCTAAATCAGAATCAAGGTAGCTAGGAGATGATAATCGAAGAATTGCAAGGCAAATATGTGGTTGTGTGAATGCGTGGCGGTGGTGTTTAGGGAGAGGGTTGCGTGTCGGGTTGAGTGGTATGGAGGAAACTAAGTACTCCAGAGGAGGCTAAGAAGTGCGGCAAGAACGTATTGTAGGATCCGCCTCGCGTCTTAGAAGTTAGAACGCGTGCAATGGTATTCTTTAGCAGCCCACCTTCTGTCCAATCACAATCCCTGGTGCAACTCTTAATAACCATTCTTTTATTGAGCTAACCAGTTCAATCTTTAATACGAAATTTTACAATCTCTCATTGGGTGAATATTCTTATGGGCAATCAGACTCAATCCCCAAACAAACCCATTCTCAACTGCTCTTAGTAAGTCAGTATACTAAGTACTCGCCTAGCAGTTCAAGCACTAGAGACCTTTTAGTTCCTCGAACCCTCTCGATTAATCGATTCTTCACCTTCAAACGCACTACTCGTAAATAACTAAGTAATTACTTCTTATTCTTATCCATAGCCTGCCTGCTAGATAAGTCTCTTCATTATTATCATCACCACCAAAGAGGAAAAGGAAGAACGTCACCTCCCGTCCTTGATAGTGTGGCTGGCATCTCCTTCCCTCGGCACACTTCTCCTCCTCCCCTCCTCCTCCCCTCCTCCTCCCCTCCTCCCCACCTCTCCTCCTCCCCACCTCCTCCTCAATAAACGGGTGGGATGGATTTGACGTCTCTTTCATCAAATCTTCCCCGCAACAACCCTCCGAACCCGGACGATCTCCCCGAAGACGAAGAACCATCGTCGACGATCCTAATGTCTGCCTTTAAGCAAGCGGCCTACTCGGTCACGACGTTGTACAAAATGGCCGGCGAGCAGGTCGAACGAGCACGTCGTGACGGACAGAAGGAAGGCTATCAGGAGTGTCTTGATGATCTCTTCGCCCTCCTCCAAAGACTGGATGGCAAAGGGGATCCAGCAACTCGTGAAATTTTCAAGCAGTGGGCCCTGGGAAAGCGACGGAAGCTTGGGAATCGGGCTACAAGGCGAGACGAACGCGAGCCAAGTTCGGAGAGCGATATTGTGGAACGACAACGTTCTTCGTCCCCAGTTCAGCAGCAGCAGCCACCGCAGCAACTACATACCGATCCGGAGCCCGCTGAGCAGATGCATATAAGCTCTCCTTCCAGACAATCACTACCCCCCGCTACGCACTCTCCTCCTTTGCTTCCCCACCTCTCTACTTTCAACTTCTCAGCAGCTCATCACATGCCCCGGCATGTTCGTCCTCAACCAGAAACCAGTGACCTCGAACTTCCCGACAACGACTCACCACCGACTTCACCCAGAATCACGCCTCAGCAAAATATCTTTCAGCATAATTCGTTCCAGCAAACCAAGACTTTTGGAGGGCACAACCCAAACGGCTCTAGGCGACACTCGCGCCCCCGTGCGGGTAATAAACGTCGATACGAATCAATCGACGATTTCTTCGGTTTAGCTGGAATGGAGAAGATGCACATGGGAAAGAAAGGTCGTTTCCAGTGATCATCATACCGGTTCGCCGTAGGCTTTTTATGACGATCATGACAATGTCATCTGGCGGGGTTTGCTTTTGTTGCATTGTACTTTATATATGGGCGGGTTGTTCGCATATTGCTGGAGTCGTTGAGGATGGTTGCTTTTTTCTTGCGTTTGAAATAGACGAGGGCTGGATCTAGAGTTCGATTGGAGGACGGTTAAGTTTGTTCGCTGATAGATGAGGTTGGACTTTGTGTGTTGCTCTAATTCTACTCGAGTCGAGTACATACTTTCAGTCTTTCCTATCTGTTGATCTTCATTTTGCGCCCCGTCCACTAGACCAACCGTTCACTCCATATATGCACCTTCAGACTTGATGTGTTGTCTCTGATACGTCACTCATATGTGGTTGTGCCTCACTGCCTGTAAATAATCTTTCTGCTTGTGGGTCTACTCTTTTTCTTGCATTTCTCGTTGGTGGGGGCGTTTTACATTTGATGGTGGCTGCGGAGCTACACATTGCTGGATTTTGTTATATCAGGTTATAAGAACCGTGCTCGCGGATGCGTGGGATTAAAATCATTGGAGTGAAGTCCGCTGAATTTGTTATTTCTAGTTTCAGATCAGACGATCCTCCTTAAGAACTTTGGGAGTTCGGAATTTCTTCCACTAAACGCCCATAAATATACCATCTTAACAACCCACAATACGTATACAATCAATACCATCGATAACCGCGCCAAGTATTTCGTCGAGTAAGGCAAGTAGTTTGCACGTATGCTTGCTATAGCGTGCACTTGAAGTGCCTCCTTTCTACTGCATTTACACCAAAAGGTACTATCGCTCACCGACGTGTTACACCTTCCCATTCTAAATTCGACCTGGGACACCCCCACTTCTACCCTAAGTATGCCCCAAGTACCAGCCAACCTCACTCAACTTTTGAAACTACAGTTTGTTCGAGTGATATTGTGTGTTTCTTCAACTTCATCTTCGGCTTGGCACTGGTGCCGTTTTGTTTATCATGTATACTAAGTATATATGTACACAGGTGCTATCTACCTCAGAGAGACAGATTGAAGTCCGAGAAGCGAGAAGGCTATTCAAAGGTGTAACGGTTTATTTCAATGCACTCCCCTCTATCTATCTCTCGCGTTCGCTGGTGGCACGTCACATTATCTCCATTAGCTACACGGTATCATTTCCAGTCAACTCACATTGCGGATGCAGAACTACCAGACCCAAGTCTGATATCGATAGGCATCCCAATTTACACTACACCGCCCTTGCTTTGTACTTAGCTTCCCGTCTTTGAAGGCTTTCTCGGGCTTGTGGTGTCTACCAGTACGCCCTTGTTCCACATTTTGGTTCCAAACCTCGGCACCGAGTACATATTTTTGTCGCACTTCATATCCGGGATGTGTTCAACCAACCAGAAACCCAGGACTACTCAGCCCGATGTCGGTCCGACCTATCAACTTGCAGGACTGAAAACTGCGACAAATCCAAGGTGAATAAGCGTGTAGAAGATACACCAGCTTTAAGCGTTCGACGGCATGATCCTGAGGCTCGCGTCGTATCTCTCCCCGCACAATTTGTTGGAGTGCATGATGGAGTGCGTGATCTTCATTTATAGACTTTGAATAGATGTATCCGGGCTCCACGCCGAGAACAAAGCCTTTCGCTTCAAACATGGGGCTGGACGGCCCCCTTCGGACCTACTATCTCGGAGGGGGTTTCTCCACGTTTTGGGGTCTGGAGTGAGATGAATTCTGCTCACATTTAGTCCATGAGAATGAATCCGAAAAATGTAATAGTGAGTGCAAAGCGGGCGAATCGGACTCGTGTTCCAACATCTCGGGGGTGAGTAGTGTCTCAGCCGTACTTTGAAACGGGAGAGCGGACGTGTATGAGTAGTTACTCGTTGGGGTCTGAGGATCTAGGCACAGAAGTAATGACGAAGCAGAAGTTTCGGTCAACCTCTCGCCCTCTTGAGAGCCCCATAAGAACTGCTTTCGCTCCATATTACTTTTCTTCTCGTCCGGGCCTACCAAGTAAGAATATGTTGCCTCAAAATCACCTGCTACGCTCTTAAACCCCATCAGTTAGCATCAGGCTTTCTCAGCTGCCCGTCCTGGCCTTCAGTTTGGTACACTGAACTCCGCTGGTATTCATACTTTACCTTTGTTATTTCAACCACCATTCTGATCGAATTCTCGTGCACCATAGGATTAAAGAGATCTCCGTGAAGCAATCTTGTGCATGCCGATGAAGCGCCAGTATACAAACCCGGCTGTCGAGTAGGATCCAATAACCGTGGCTACCTTCCATAGTGAATGGCGGTAGTAAGGTGACGCACCAGCACCTACTGTGACATAAACTGTCTCATCTCCGCTAATCGAAATCTCAAGGGCACGTGGCGACCTTGGCAATGCATGATATTGTCTTTGAAATTCTTCAGCTCCACCATCCCTTCTAATAGCAATTATGTCCATCTTCTATATCATTTGACAAAGTGATTATTTCAGCATGGTGGTGGTTGTCGCCATAATCAACACGGTATTCACTCTGCTTACAGCTGTACGGAACTTTCACTCACGTTCAATAACCCGCAGATGCAAGCTGCGGCGCTACTGCCTCGCAACTGCCGGCCAAGATCCTGATCCAAAGTTTTGTTTGTGCTGTGGAACATGAATAAAGTTTTCTGCGTCAAGATTCTGTTTTTATTTCATTTTATAGTTAGAATGGATCAGCTCCTGACGACTATGTTGAAGGACGACAAGGACGGCTACCACTCTTTTGCGGTCGTACCCCTGATAGAGATAGACATTTACCCTTTGAACCCTCGGTACTGGACATGCTGCATTGCGCGGGGGTATTTTTTCCTTTGGTAACACCATCACACTTTGCGGCGCGACCTCCCTAAGCTACATCCTCTACAACCCTATCTACTTCTACCTAGAATATAATGGTAGTATCAATCCGCCTTCCCTCCGAGTCACATTCCCCGCCTCCACACTACTCATACAGACATCGCTCAACTATACTGTCGCCTCGCATCTGGCGCCGAATCTTACCAGTGACTCTCCTTTTCATCCTCGCCGTGGAGAGCTACCGCTTCTTTATCGCCTCGCAACCTCCGCCACCTCCACCGTCAATAATACCCCCCGCGGACGATATATTCGACCTTGGACCTCCACTATCAAACCTTGAGAACCTCGTGGTAGTAGGATGCCACGCAATATGGAAAGGCGGCCCTACGCAGGGCAGGAACGAGAGCGAATGGGTAATGCAAGACTTCCAGAGAGGGCGGGACGAGCAGCAAACGCTCTTTGCGCATGTTGCCGCCGGAGTTGAGGCAGCCTCGAAGGATCCTAGTTCACTGCTAGTGTTTTCGGGGGGCGAGACGCGAGTGGGAGTAGGACCCAGGATGGAGGCCCCGAGCTATTTTGTAAGGGGTTTTGATGCACCACCAGAAAAGGGAATTCGCTGATGAAAGGTGTAGGAGCTTGCAGTAGCGAGGGGACTGCTTACAGATACACTGATAAATCGCACGACGACGGAAATTGGAGCGCTAGATTCTTTCCAGAATCTGCTGTTCTCGATCCTACGCTTTCATGAATTTACCGGTCACTACCCGCGCCGAGTTACAGTTGTGTCATATGCGTTCAAGAAGCGCCGGTATATCGAGCTACATAGGCGCGCAATACGCTTCCCCGTCGAACGGTTTTCTTACGTAGGGATTGACCCTATTTTTAGGAACACGGCAGAAGTGGAAGCATTCATGGCTGGGGAGCAAAACAACGCAGTAACCCTATGGGAAAAGGACCCGTATGCATGCAGGGAGGGAGGATTGAGAAGCAAGCGGAGGGAGAGAAATCTGGGGAGAAGGTATTGGGCATACAGAGAGAGTGCGGGCCCGGAAGTGCTGAAGTTGTTGGGCTGGTGTGATCGTGGGGGAAGGGGTGGGGAGTGGTTCGAAGGGAGGTTACCGTGGATGGAGCTACCGAGAAATGAACGGCCGTAAGATAGTACCCGTGGGAGTTGACAGACCAGGAAAGGAGTGAGTTTTGTTGTGGCGCTATAGAAGTGTTTATTTCTTTGATAGCTTCTCTTGTGATATATTGGGTTTCGGGGTTTTGCTGTCTTTTCTTGTATCGTTGCTGTAATGGGAATACTAACTACTCAAGCCCTCTACTCAAACGGCAATGCCTTCCCTAACGCATATAGACGGGTGCAGATGCGAAGATCAATAAGTATCCTTACAGGACAAACAGAAGGATCGCCCACAGTTCCCATTCAATATCCATCCAGGCAGTGAACTTGCTCGGGATATAGCATAGTGCTATTGTTAGCTTCAGCAAAGCTATTCTTAGGTAGTAGCACTTGATGTTAAAACCATCCAGCACTCTCGAAACATCGGGGGACACGAAGTTTTCAGATTCTCCGCAGCCTATATTTAACATCACTATTTGTCGATATTTTGTATGGGGTAAACCGATCTTTCAAGGAAAACATATAGAGGCATGTTGGAACGCATGCAAGGTAAGAGCAAGAAAATTTGAAATTATTGAATCGAGTGACACTGTGTGAATACTTATCATCTCATCTCAATGCTGTGGTCTACTTCAAGGGAATCCGTACGAATAGAAAGATCGGATGTAATACCAAGATAGTATCACAGGCTGCAACAGATATGTAAATAGTACCTAGCCACAGAGAACGCAGCGATTGCCAATCAAGACTCTGCTAGCTCAGCTCTTGTATCGCAGAGCTTGGTACCACGCTACTGTAGAGCTGGAGGTACAGTCGTAAGGGTCGCGATTGGTGAGGACTGATATCATTGTCCCCATGAAAGAAAGGCCGATCTCAAGGAAAACTCAAAGAATTGAGAACTGTGAAAAAAACTCTTCTTTAATACCTCAAATAGCGCACCTCGATCTCATAGTCTTAGTATCCTCAGACCTTCCGCTTGGAGAATTTCAAGAGACGTCGATTAATTAATCGATTTGTGCTTCCTCCGTATCGACATCGAATTCTCTCTGCACTCATCCTCCGAGTACCCAATACACCCCATCCTAACCTGGAAAACAAACCCCCACCCTTTTTGAAAGAACGAAAGAACCAATATAAGAATTGGGAAAAGAATAAGTTACAAAAAAGCGAATGTGACAGAATTCCTCCAGTCCAACGCACATATCCTGCGGCCTTTAACAAACCACCTTCATAACCTGAATCCAAAACTCATACTACAGTGCTACTTCCCGGAGGCGTCCTCCGTTGGTACACTGGCAACCTTGGAACGCTTTCTTGAGGCCTCTGCATATCAAAGCTGCTAACACTGACCCCGTCCTCATCTACCTCCCTACTCTGAAGTTCGGCAGGCGCAACAATGGGCTGTGACGGAGGTAACTGCTGTTGAGGTTGCTGATGTGGTTCGTCGTACGTTTTCTGGCGGCCATGGTAGGTGGCTACGGGGGCGGGTGGTGGTGGAGGAGCGGATCCGACAAGATGAGGATGGGTACCGCCATAGACTGGGGATGCATGGGATGCTGGGGAGGAAGCGCGAGACTTATCGAGAACGGGAATACCCTCGTGGGCTTTGGGATTGCGCCTGCGCTTGCGGCGGCGGAGGAAGAAGAACATAACTGCCAAAATAGCGAGGAAGACGACACCGCCTACTACACCGCCTACTATGGCGTTGCTGTTTGGTTTGTGCTTGGACGTCGAAGGGGACAATGTAGAGGAAGTCGCCGTCGTCTGTTTCGGGTCGGTATTTCCAGCTTCCGTTGCCTGTGTTTGTGTGGCTTGCGACTTCCCGTTCAACTGTGTAGATGTAGGTGTAGGATCCATATAGGTTGTTGATGTACATGGTGGACTGGTGTTTAAACAAAGGGTCTCACACGAATCTCTCTGATCAGCACTACAGATTAACACCTGGTCCTGAACTTTTGGCAGGTTTTGCTCCATTGCAAGCGCAACCCATGGCAGGCCACTCAATGCGGCTGAGATCATCGAAAATTTCATCGGAACTGCCGCTAGACGAAGTAGACTTCAGGTGCGATATGTTGAAGATGCTCGCCCCGAGCGCTCCTTCGTGAGGTCTTGGCTGTCGGTGGTGAGGTTGGAGTATCGAGTATCGTGAAGACCGAGGCGTGGTGTTGAGAAAGAGCCCAGCAGGATGAGAGAGTGAACAGTTTCCCCCAGAGCATGGCTGTGTTCTGCCGTGTGACACGAGCTGAATGGATGGTGGTGCTTACAGAGTGGGAGCCTTACGCATTTGTTGCAGCTGATTCTGCAGTTGGTTAGCATCAGCCCTCAGAAAAACAAATGATTGGTTGGTTTGGTGTTACTGTTGCACTTTGTCGCGTTGTGTTGGCAATGATTCGATGGATCATGCTTCCATTTTTAGAATGCTTCTGCGCATGCATGAAGAGTACCTGTCAAGTGCCACTAGTATTAAAGAGAGCACCACTAACGAGAGCCTCTTCGGCCAAAGATTCTGTCTTTGTTTGTAAGATTACTGCATACCTGCTGCACAATTTACTGATGACGGTGTTAATCGAGTCACTCATCAATTGCTGTAGAAGCGCATGTTGAGGAGAGTTTATCCTCGTTTATGAGGATTCTGACACAGCCATGAAACGGATTCCCACCAAGGAGATCGCCGCCCCCCTTGTTGGGCACGACTATTTCAGCGTTGGCGAACGTGGTTACTGATGGTACGCCAAGAAAGTGCACACTCTAGATCGCGGGGTACAGGGTCAAAAATTAGCGAAACTTTGCCAAGCCGGGGTTCCTATCGATACTTTTTAATCATAGATCAATGCATTCAGCCGAAGAGAGCTACTTCTGAGCCCTTGTGTACCCTTATCACCCAAGGTTTGAGGGGGTACCTATCATAACGGGTTGGTGAGGGAGGCGGCACACGCCTACTCCCCTGAAGCATATATATTCTCCGTACGAGAGATCCAGAACTGGTGGAGGACAATGAGGAGAAGAGAATAGTTGGTATCATCTATCCCCTGCTGGAATATTCCACGGAATACCCAGCTTCTCTTAGTATATGTTGGACTTTAATATGCCGGGCGTTTGATTCCATTCATGATTAACGGTTAAGCCAGGCGCGCGGGAGATGTACTATGGTCTGATATCATCACTCGACACTCATCAACCAGAGACTGGAACTAACGGTATGCATGAATGGTGGGGTTGAGGACAATCTCACAACTCGAATTATTCAAGCCCAAGTCGGGATAAAGTTGATCAAGATGCAGGAGGGGAGTGAATGACGAGGTCATGGATTTCCAACTCGGTTTTCAATCTCCTTAGATGTCGCCTGGTTGGACGTGCGATGTGCAGAATTGAAGCCTCTGACGTCCCCACTCCAATGGTGCTGTCAAGTTGCATTGTTGAATGGCAGTCAGAGGTTGCTGAATGGCCCCCAAAATTTCTTGCGAGTTGCAACTTCCGCCGTTGGACCGGGGTTTCCCTGATCCCATGAACGCCGATATTTAACGCTAAAGAGCTTACACATTGATTGACCCATCGCGCAACAAACAACGTAAACCTAACCGCACTCGCAATGCAATCCACATCCCACCGCGCTCTCCTGATTCTTGATCTCCAAGTACCTCTCCCTCCTGCCCTTCACCTTTTCCCCCGCCCTAATCTCATCGATAGAAAGAGTTCCTACACCCACCAACAGGCCGCTGTCTTCTCCCCTCCACCTCTGCCGATGCCTCACAACAACCCCGTTTCATTTCCAACATTCAGGCGCTGCTAACTCGCTTTCGTGCTCTCGGTGGCGATGTGATTTGGATGCGTAGCGAATCGCGTGCCCGACGCGATCCCGCCGAGGAAACCATTTTGATCGTGAACGAGAGTGATAGCGAAGAATCTGCTAGCGAAGATTTAGCTTCCTCCTCCGGAGATGCACAGCCGGGGCGTGTTAAAGTTCGCACAAAGTTCATAAAGGGCGGGCGAATCGGAGGATCGGGGCCTTCACGGCCGCCTTTATTGACGGATGCATACCTTTCAATTGAAACCTTACATCCACCTGTTTCTAAGGGCACGCTGGCAAGTGAATGGCATGAGGCTGCACGCTCTATGATGTCGATACCGCCAGACAAGGAGATGACAAAAAGTTGGTATTCTGCTTTTAAAGATACGGAGCTATTACAGACTTTGCGGGGGAGAATAGTGACACAACTTGTGATTGTTGGTCTAATGACAAATGTGGATGTTTTAGCTACCGCTGCAGACGCCGTACGGCACGGACTAGAGGTCTGGGTTGTTGAAGATTGTCTCGGCTATCGCAATGAGTCGGCGCATGAGTCTGCGTTGAAGGGCATGCAGAGCGACTTTGCTGTTGAGCGAACCAGCAGCGAAGTATTGATGAAAGCTTGGGAAAAAGAAAAGAGTAGGAGAGATCGTGCCGTCAATGCTGGAGGTACGGGTATGATGGGATTAGGAGCTACGGGAATGTCGAAAGAGGAGCTATCGAAAGTGGTGGAAGGACTAAGGTCGAATATTAGACCATCAGTTCCTGCGCCAGGCGGTCCTGGGCATCGGCGGCCGGTATCGAGCACAGCACCACGCGTGGCGCCACCACCCTCAGCTAGGGCCAGGGAAGCAACTCCTGTACAACCCGCAGAACCGGAGAAACAGGTGGAGAGGACGCTATCCACACAGGCAGAGCCGAAACCGATACGGCAAAAGGCCAAGACAGAACGCAGGCCACGGAAGTTTGAGAGCACTGCTCCCTTACTTGGTGAAGGTGATAAACTGGGAACAGGGGATTCGTTCATTGTATACAACATTCTGCCAATCGAATCAGCGCAGACAGTTTTTGATAAGATCAAAAAGGAAGTACAATGGAGGAGTATGTTCCACCGAGGCGGCGAAGTGCCCAGACTGGTCGCCGTGGAAGGTGAAGTTAGCCAGGATGGAAGGTATATCCCATTTCTCGCTGGCGGAATCTTCTAGGGACTGATACATTAATGGCAGTTTTCCCATCTATCGACATCCGGCAGATGAATCGCCCCCACTTCTACCATTCTCCCCAACTGTAAATTTGATAAGGGAAGAAGCTCAGAAGGTGCTAAAACATCCAATCAACCATGTCCTTATACAGCACTATCGAGACGGTAACGACTATATCTCTGAACATTCCGACAAGACATTAGATATTGCCCGCGGTTCAAAGATCGTGAATGTCAGTCTTGGTGCGCAGAGAACGATGATTCTTAGAATGAAGAAAGATCCCCCACAGCAGCCACACTCGGAAGAGAGCCGGCTTAAAAGCAGCGAAGTGGCTAGCACGCCAGAAGAACCAGGAACTAGACGCGATATGCAACGCATCCCGATGCCACACAATTCCATGTTCGTCCTCGGTCTCGAGACGAACAAAAAATGGCTCCATGGTATCCGCCAGGACAAACGAGCTGCGAACATCAAATCACCCGTAGAGTTGGCATACAATGGCGAACGCATCTCATTGACTTTCCGTCACATCGCGACGTGGCTATCCAGCAATGAACAACAGATTTATGGGCAAGGTGCACCAGCAAAAACAGCGGATGATGCACACCTCGTCATCAACGGCGACAGCGCCTCAACTGAGAAGCTTCTAGAAGCGTTCGGTGCCGAAAACCATCGGAGCGACTTTGACTGGGACACCTACTACGGCCCAGGTTTTGATGTGCTCCATTTCCAGGAACCCAAGGCCAGAATCCTAACTTCTGGTACCCTCGATGTTCCGACAGCACGAATCAAGATATGTCTTTACGAGAAAAAAGTCAACTTTACGGAGCAAATCATATTGCCCCAGCAAATGCAATCTCTCCTCACATACAGTGCACGTGGGAAGACCCCTATCTTTATAGATACAGACCGCGAGCGTACTGCGATGAGTGACTCGTTGGCAATCCTGCAGTATCTAGAGATGTTCTACCCTCTGTCTGCGAGTGAAGGCTCTTGGCTGCTACCCTCTCCGTTGGAAGAGCGTGCAAAATATGCACATGCACTCACTCGGTTACAAGAAGCCGATACGTTATTCGACGTCTGCCTCCGAGGTGTTAAGGAAGAGATAGAGTCTGAGCTTAGAATCTGGGGTACCTATCTTAGGCAATCGTCCTATGCTGCTGGCGATGAGTTTTCTCTGGTTGATGTCGCGATATATCCGGTGCTTGAGAAGATACGTCTAGATGGTCACTCATTGAGTGAGGAACTGGTTGAGTATATGAATACCCTGATAGAGCGAGAGAGTATGCGCATTACGTATAACCGAGTTAGAACGGAACGTGCCCAAACAAGCGAAAATCAGATTGCCCTCGTAAAAACGCAGCCCGAGATGACAGGTAATCAAAACACCGCTGGGGATAGAGTGGCGGAATTGGAACGGGGTCTGAAGGAAGTTACACTCAAGGGGGACGACTAAGACCTGGCAGCACTCCAGCCGTGCGGTTAAATTGTCCGGGCTACCGTCGTATCCGTTTCTGTTTCATCTTCTTGTTAGGCCGCATTGTGAGCATATCTGTATCACTTCCCAGTCATTTAATGACTTATCACCCTTCTATCATATTATCATTATCTACCATGTATTTATCCGGTGTGAGTAAACAATTTGTACCATTGTAACACCAATCGTGGCTGGACCGACGTGACAATTTGTGATGCGCACACTTCGGGATCGAACAACCCTGGACCCCATCCTGTCCCGACCCCGTGGTTTACACTACATACATACAGCTTTGGATTTATTTTTTCAAGACACATGTTGTCGATCGATCGCACAGCTCCCCTGTTGGACATTGCTGGGTTGTGAGTTTGTGGGGTCCTGCACATCGATGCATCTCTACTGGAGAGATGGGAGACTACATCATCAACAACTCAGCCAACCTCGAGTTACCCAATATGATCTACATATACCTATTATTGATGGAGCCAAATGACAACGATGAGCGGTTGCAAAGGGGTTGATAGCACGGGCGGCGAGACGACACAATTTGAGTAGATGACGGAAGCATGATGGCGCGCGATAGCCAGGCCAACAACCGAGCCTCGTATGGAACCCGGTTGCGGATTTGTCCCTTCTAACATTCATCTTACCGCTCCACCAACCCACCACAGTAAATACTATACAGCCTCTCCCGGCCGGGGGATGAGAGCTCCCAACAGTGCACGGGAGTCCCCAGTTTCTGTAATCTCTTTGATGGTCTTGTTTCTTCCGGTAGAATCAATCCTTCCGTCCCTCAGCTTCGTTTAAGCCCGCGGCTGTACCTAGGTATGTTTTGCACTTGTATATTAGGCACGATATCATTTTGCATGTTCTATCGGCAGTCATCACAGCTCGCTCGGTGTAAGCGCCGTACGTGAGTTAGGGTTTCTGCATTTCCGAATACTAGGTAGTGACGCTAAGTAAGGGTGTTTTCGGCCGGCCCCCGTGCCTAGACATTTCGCCTCGCTTATTAGGTAGTTTGCTCAGTGAAAGCTAAAAAAACGAAAAAAGTTTATGAGAGCTGTGTGCACTTCCTTCCCAAAACTCACCACCCTACAAGACTGAAAAGATCAAGGAGCAACTTATGTATATAGCGAAACTGTTCTGTGTAATTCTTATTCGATACTACTCTACCTCTATGTTCACCCACAGAGATGACGAGTAGATGACGAGGCCACAAGGCTGAGGGCATATAATCTGTACTTGTATGGGATGGTCATGATGTTCCTCGAATCAGTCGAAAAACGGTGTGTATGGGATAAACCGGGAGCTGTGTGGACTCAACATCGTCAGAGCAAGTATCTCGCGATCAACATTATCCAGATCTCTGTAATTGGGTTCTGTAATTATCTTGTTTCCGTAGCTGTAGTCTGTAGATGAAGTATGGGATCCGGAGAAGAACGGAGGTCTGCTAAACACCATCTCGTTCTTCGTCTCCGTATCCCAAGTATTAAGTATTGGCAATTACTTTCTCCACTCAGTAACCCAGGTCAAGACTAACTTTCTTCATGATATTGACCCTCCGCCGTCGCGATATAGAGTGCAATCTGCAGCTCAGACTTGTGGAAGTAAAGCCGAATGGCGCATTCCTCACCAAACACCCTAGTTCAAGGTTCTAAGCTGTGACCGTACAACGCTAGCTTTTGCGCTTTAACGAGCGGTGCAATTCAAACAAGCAACAGTTTCGGTGGTCTATTTCCCCGGACTCTACTACTTGTACTCTTCAACCTCTTCGTCTGATCCAGTCGGGCGGTTGTGTGCCAGAGAAAGAGTTCTGCGGCACGCTCCCAGCTGCCGCTTCTTTTTGCGCCTTCAGGAGTTCTTTCTATCTTCGATTTTGCTTTTCCTCCCTTTGCCGTGAACGTCGCCCTCAGTGCTGCTCTCTCCTTACATTACTCCTCTTTAGCACAGCTGCACTGCGAGTCTGCGTTGCCCACAGCGATCCGTCATTCCTTCGATTACAATAACCCGACAAGTCCTCGTTCCTCTCACACCACATACACTCACTCACTATACTTCGCTTTCTTGAACCCAGCAGCTTTTGCAAATGATAATTGGAAACCTTTAGGAGCGGCTCCTTTGTTACTTTGACAATTGACGGTGACGGCGCCCTCTACGCGTTGAAGAGCTTTCACCATCTGGTCTACCTAATCTGTTTTTACCGCGGCACTATACCATGAACCGATCGTCGCGCCCCCAAGTTCTGGAACTTCTACAGCCGCCTACCTCCCAACCCCGAAGTCGAAGCAGTAGCTTCACCGATAATCCGCTGCCTTCGAATGGCTCAACAGCGTCGTTAGCTCCAAACCCCTTCATTAATGTTAATCCACCGCCGGCATACATAGCTCCATCTGCAGCAACTCGTCTTGTGACTAGCGACCATGAGGACTTCTTTCGATCGTTGCGGGATGATGGCGTTGCTGGCCCCGGTACACCAACTATGTTTGTTACTAGCGGTTCTTTGACTCTGGTCAACCAATTCCTCGATTTTCTGTTGTACTCGTTCCTATACAACGCCAAATCAACTTCCATTTCAGCTCTTCGGCCAGCAATCACTGAGGTGCTCAGGATTCGACTGGCGACGGAGGCGGTGGCAGGAGCTGATCAGGAACTCAAATTGTATCTTGGTAGTGATGACGAAGGCATCGAGACCTTTGACGACGACCTGATTGGGTCCAATGGTGATGAGTGGAATCTCGAAAACACGTGGAGGAAATGCCGTGTCCAGTGTATGGTTTACTCGTCGCTTGGCGATCTGGAGGAAGACGACGAGGCATTTTACTCCGAAACTGGACTCGAAGGGGCTGTTGGGCTTGAACAGTACGAACGACAAAACAGCAACCCAGGTATCGTCTCGCCAGCTGTCGCAATCTGGCTCACGTCAATATTGGAGTTCATAGGCGAACAAACATTACTGGTCGCTGGACATGCAACTATTGCACGATATTCAGCTCAACGCATTGCCTCAGCTTCGAGCCCGACCTCTGATGGAAGCTCAGAGGTGACATTTCCCGACAAACCGATAGTGGAAGAACTCGATACGGAGAAGGTGGCTTTGAACCCTTCGCTTGGTCGGATGTGGCGGCAATGGCGAAAGAAGACCCGTAATGGCCGGGGATCTTTTTCGATGCCTTCTCGTGATGGTGTTCTGCAGCGTTTGGAGCGCCAGGCGAGTCTGAAACGGGGATCAGCCAACAATGAAGGCCGTGTCAATGTTGCATCCACCATTCGTAGCAAGGAAAGCGAGCCTGCCAATAGAGATGACGCACCAACACAGTCTGACAACTTTCGGACTGCAACGTTGCCGGAAAACGCATTGACACCAATATTCGAGATGGCAACTCCTGGGGTACTCGAAGGTTCAAAGAGTTCTGGACCGCAGGATGGGGAGGATGTAAGTGCTCTGCATGAACCTTTTAAGTCTAACATCAGCTAATTGGCGAGGCTCAGACTAATGGAACGTTCGTTATGCGCCGTCCACACAGTTTGATCATTCTTCCATGGACGAATTCACCGCCATTTATTTTAAGCTCGGCACTCAGAAGACCACTATCCCTACCAGATCTCAGGCGTGGTGATTTCGCGGACCCTAACACTGAAGGTGGGGATGTCGACGAACAAATGTATATGAATATCCCTCTCTTACAGCCAGGACCGAATGAGGATGAGCTGGCAGATTTAGTTACACAAAATAAAGACCAAGATTCGATCAAAAAAACTGGGCTACTAGATAACATGGAAGAGGATCCTAGTGGTCGCGGCCTGGCAAAAGTTACCGAAACTACGACCTTGACTTCATCGTCGCATCTGCAGGCATCCGTGGGCACTGAAACATTGTCCGTCAGCAATAAAGGATCCCCAGAACTACTAGTGGAGCCAGCTGAGCCATATAACAATGAAAATGAGATTGGTACAGCAACTGGGCGAGTTGAACCGAAGTGTCCTCCTCAGCGCCCTTCCGAGGATGATTATGACCTTTATGTAGTCAAACCATCACACCCGAAGACACCAACCCGTCCAGATATATTTTTCGCGGATGATGATTCATCTCCGAGTCCCAAGAGTCGCTCTGAATCTGTATCGCAAGCTCACCTAAAGCATGTGTCTTCGTCAAGCAGTGGACATTCCCTATCCGATCGAAAGATTGGACAGTTACACTTGATTCAAAGTTCCGCAAGCTCTCATTCAGAACGTGGAACAAATGTTAGAGTATGGACCCCTCCCGCTACACCCGATAAGTCTCGTCGCTCTTCTAGCTTCAGCAAGGTTCAGAGGCCCATTCACACATCCGGGTCAACCTCTTCTTCTCAAGCATCAGTACTTAAAACCTTTATTCCTTGGCCTCATGATGGCGGAAAGCACACCAGAGTCCACGAATCGGACGGCGAAAGCCGAAGCAGTCATTATAGCGACCATCTTGCAAGCGTTGACGACAAAGAGCGGAGCTTTGAAGAGCTGATCTCCAGTGGAGGAACTATACATTGTACAATTACACCAGATCCCATTAGAAACATGGAGGTTTGTGTTCTCGTCGATTGGCTTTGGCCAGCGTAGTTATATTGACTGTATTATCAGAAACTCCGTCCTTCCCCGGGGAAAACCCCAACCGCCGACCTTGCGGATTTCATCCGCAGTACAGGTCCCGATGGTCGTCCGATGACCTCGAAGTCGATGCAAGGTAGCCCCAGAGTACCATCCCACAAATCTTCTCCTGCAACTGTGGCACGGGAACCACGCGCCGATGTCAATTCGACTTCTTCTCTTGCCGACTTTTTGAAGAATACTGCTCCTCCTGGATCTTCCGTAGGCAATCAAGCCTCTAGCTCGAAGCTTCGGAAGACGAATGTTTCTGAACCAACACCAACACTTTCTGTTATTCCGGCTTCTAGAAATCATGGAAATTTTGTGCCATCACCTGGACTGCCGTCAGTTATTCGGCAAACACGCTCAGATTCCCCCATTACGAGTTCTTCTCCGAGGAATCGTCTTTTAGCTCGGGACGCCAGTGGCTCTACCGGAAGTGATACTACGTCTGCTTTGGCAGACTTCTTTCGAAATACTACGCCACCTGCCAACGGCGAGCAACCTGTCCACAGGATACCGCGGAGTGTTGCACCCTTCCGCAACACTATGGATTCAGCACAGTTTAATCCGGAGACTGATGTCGATGCCATTGAAGAGGCTGGACCTGAGCCATCAATCGAAGCCCACAGTGCTGTCTCCGCACCGCACGAGTCATATTCATCGTCGTTTAATTCTTCGACTGCCCTTCTCAGAAGCAGCTCTAAGAAAACCTTGGATTACGGGAGTGCAGCAAATACCACCACATCAATGCCCGACATAAAACGTAGGCAAGTTCGCGCCAAAGACCCATATACGATTGCCATTGATGGGTTGGATGATGACGATATCGATGATATGGAACTTAATTTGGTACTTCCAAAGAAGCGTGAAGAGGAGAGTCTAGTTGATTTCCTGCGCAATACGCCTCCTCCTCCTCCACCAACTGCCCCTCAGCCGCTCTTGATCCAGACAAATGGCAAAACTATCCAGAAGAAGTCCAGCTCGGTCAGTCTGATGTCACGGTTTGGTCGTGCAGGCAGGAAGAATTCCATTTCATCAAACGCCGATAAAGCCTCAATAATGTCCCAAGGAGGATCCTCGGCGAGACATGTTCCATTGAAAGTATCGAACGGCAGCGAGGTGAGTATTAGGCGTCCCAATTCAGGATTGGATCAATATGCACGCCCTTCATACACGCAAGCACACGTCGATTTTGATAATCAGTACAGTGTGGGAAGCAGTGTAGTAGCATCAAGGAGTCCATTGAGGACAAATATCCAGGCGAGGGGAGCTCGAGCAGCCCGTAACGATACTGATAGTTTGGCGGACTTTCTCAAACACACAGGCCCGCCCCCTGAGGCCCGTGTTGCACGCCCACAAAAGGAGGAGGGGCGTTCCCTACTTCAGAAGATGTCTTTCTCCAGGAACAAGAAAGTTGGGGTTGTTTAAACAATTTAATTTTTGTTTGGGTGGGTTTGTTTCACTTCTCTACCATTTATGCTTATGCATATGTACGTTTCTATTCTCTGCTGTTTTGGGTATAGAACTTTTCTTGGTTTGGGTGTATTGTTAGTGTTTACCTTTCATGGAGCTGGTTGTCCCTACACAGCAAAATGTGTATGACGTTCCCATATCTGCAATACTTCAGATCTCAGCTGATGAACTTTTATTCACATTGTGGATAACTTCATTTTTCACATTTCTTTTCATTTTTCTTTCCTGTTTTTCGGCTTATAGGTTTTAACGTCTGGGTGGTGTTATTGTGCTATGCTGTCAAACATTTACTAGCAATTTTTCCTTAAATTTGTATTTCATATACCACAGTATTATGTTCTGTCGCTCTATCTTTCTGCGCCCTTCTTGGTTGTCTTTGCGCGCTGTGGATTTGTTAGCGGTTTCTTTTAAAACATTTATTAGGGATTTCTTTATTTTTTTGAGGAGGGGGCCTGGAAATTTTTTTGTGGGGCTGCAGATACCTAAATTTCTGTCATGACAGATCACTCGACTGTTTGGCCCATATCGCGACCTCCAAACTCCGAAACCCCAAACCAACACCGGTCTTCTCCCGTTGCACCCTTTCAAATTTACCGGCACTTGTCTTACAATCCAATGATTCTAAAACGTGCTCTTCACTCTTGCCATACCGCATTTCGAACCACATGCTACAATCACTCACTCGATACATCAATGATCCGGTCTCTCCAAGACTATTAATCTGGTTTTTGCCGGTTGTGGTGGCCCTAATTGATTTTGAGCCCTTAATTTCAGATTGGATTGATGTCCCGATACTCAATTCTCCTACCAATAACGACAAGGAAGAGGTAGTCAATCCAACTACCCACCAATCGTCTTGTTGGGGAAGTTCACATAGCACTGCTCTCTAGCAGCAAGTGCTGCAACACCAACTTGATGCCGTGCAATTTCCATCACGAATACTACCAATGTTCTAACCTTTCAATGAAACACTGTTGATGCCTAGAAGAAGCAAACAAGAAGAGTTCACGATACGTCTAATCAGAGTCACAGGTAAACACATCTCAGCCGTTGCCGGCAACAGAAGCCTCATATGGATATATACGCAGTCTGGACATGTCCTCATCGGATGAGAATTGATAGTTAGGTGCATTGCGTTATTGTACTTGAAGATAAGAAAATATAGAGAAGGATAACAGCCCAATCGTAAGTACAGTGTGCGCATAGAAGCCTTCTGGAAAGAGAAAGTACACTCAGCCGAACAATGCACATTATCCGATCGCATCTCATATCTGCACCCCACATTTGGTATATATATATTACAATGTGCGCGGCCTAGTCCAAGGAGCACCTTACTACCACACTCAAGTGCCAAAAAATAAAGTTTACTCAGAGGTACAGATGAGTCAAGTGTATTGTCCCTTACTACCAAGCTGTCCATCTGACAGGTCTCAGTTAAATGGACGGGCTGCAACGTCGTGCCCACACCAGGCAGCAATCTCGATGGCCTCATGGAAATCGTGTGCGCAATGGTTGTGTTTTCTTGCGCATGACGATGGAAGGCTTGATGTGTGCAATTTCTCATGACTGTCACTCACCTTGAGACCGGTATATAAAGCACAGACTTGACATGACGCTCCCCCAGAGAACGAAATAATTCTACGCCCATCTTAAACTGCAATATATACCGCCGAATCCATCGGGCTTCGTCTGTCACACTTCATCACCATCATTACCTCTCACCAGTGGTACTACATTGCTACAAACAACAATGCCATCTCCCAAGACCGCAGTCTCATATGCCGCCCCGCTACCATACGGTCCAACTGTACGTTTGATTACCTCGTTCCGCGCCGCCCCCATGTTTCTCGCATTAATAATTGAATAGGAGATCACAGCTTGTTGCTGTTGTTTTCATGGCTGCAGCCGAATAAAGTTTATTGGCTCGATAAGCTATGGGCAATGCGAATGCGGACATGTTGTGTGCGGTGGATGTTTAGAGACGACATTGACTCTGGCAAACGGGTTTTGATTGGGCACTGGTGATGAGAGTTTATGGGAAGGTATCGATGCATAGCTAGGGCGTTTGTTCGGATCATGGGTTTATTTGTTATCAACGACAGAATGATTGGGTGATGGATAATTCCTGATGAACCTAGAGTCATTAATTCAGTCTATGAAAGACAACCTTATTATTATTTACTTATACATGGATTTCCGCTGTCAAACTGTTTTACATCTATACGAGCACCCAATTTAACATTCAACCCAACACACACGTAGCCAACGATGCTTTTCTACTTCATTTCATTCACCGTCTTCAATCCCTGTTGTGCGGCTTCTACCCCCTCTAGCATCCTCAATCCCTTAGCCAGGCTTAGTGCCTCTGCGAACCTCATCAACGCTGCGTCCTTATTCCCTAGCAGCCGCTCAATCTCTCCTAGGTTATGAGTAGCTGCTACACACGCTTCGTCGCACTCTTTAGTTCTGACTGGAGGGATTATTGTAGCATTAAGTTCCAGTGCCTTTGTAGCCCATTTCTCGGCATCTTTAAGGAAATGTGTACGGGTAACTGTGGATTCGCCGGATTCAGGTAACTTCTGGCGGGAGAGAACGGCGGCAAGGTTGTTCATTAAGGTGATTGCATGGCAGTTGTGGGGCGATGTCAAAGTCACTGCCTTGAGGTAAAGCGGAGTGGCAAGGTAGTATTGTTCCGTCTTCTCGTAATGCTGCGCAAGTTCTGATACCGTCAACAACCGACTGCAATCAGAGGTTTGGGGGTGGAATAACTTTCGAAACAGCCGCTGAGAGCAATATCATCGAACCACTCCCCTTCTTCCTTTTCATCCACTGACTTATCCTCCCTCCTCTTAATCTCCTTCAACAGAGTCTCGGTACTCCACGACATCGCTTCCTCCGCGTTCCCGTCCTTCCCAAGGCCTTGGTAAATTTCTCCAATCTTGTATCCTAGCAACACGGCACGTTTCAGAATCATTGTACGATCCGCCCACCGTCGCTCCTTCTCAAAATACTCCGCGCCTGCAGCATCCTCATCGAGAACACGTTCCAGGACCTCTATGGCCTTTTCCGCGAACTCGCCATCCTTCATCTTCAGCAACAGCTGCGCACATTCTATTTTTAGGCCTGCCACCTCATTCGATAGAGGGTGCATTCCTGATTCTTCCGCAGCTCTGATGGCCTCCTTAAAGGCGGATGCCATCTTCGTGACGTCCCCGCGGGAGGCGCTGTAAAGCCCCGCTTTGACTTGCTTGGCTGCGGCAGCTGGGTAGATAGATAATGGCTTCTCGACGAGCTCATTGTAGAGGTAGATGCAGTATGATGCTGCGCCAATTGCGGTGGAGATTCTGGGGATATCAGTTGGTTGTTTGGGTGGCGGTGGAGAGTTGGAGTTACAGGATTGTGAAGGTAGCTATAGTGAGCCAATTGCGTCGTATGCCGCCTGTACGGATCTCTTGGGAGAGGCGCTCGCGAAAATCACTAACCTGCCGCTGTTGCTGGAGAAGAAGGAGCGAGGGTATAGGAAATTTAGCTCGTCGGGCGGCTTGAAAATGGAGTGTCTGAGCAATGACAGGCAACCTGACTCTACTGGCTGAGGGTAGGGTATAAGCCGTGATTATGCGGGAAAACATAGAGATATGGTTGGCTGACGATTGTTGTAGAGAGAGAACGGTGAGGTTGGTTACAGAGGTTGAGATGTCAATGTCGGTCGTTGATGATCGGAATTGAGTGAATATGCATGACGTCGTCTCCGCCTTCTGCGGAGGCGATTACAGACGACAACCACCACCACCACTACCGAAGGAAACAGCCCCAGAGTAAACAACCCCCGCATGTGCGGAAGGTAAGCCGATATCTGCTTGATGTGCGGCGTTTCTGATGCAAGGATAGATACGTTTTAGTCCTCCGCCCGGCGGAAGTGCGACAACGCTTTATTGACGCTGGTCTCCCTGTTGACGATGCTCCCAGCGATGACGATGTACGACAGAGCTACAATATATCGCCAACTTATGTTGAGTATTTTTTATCACTCTCAGTGAAATCTACAGCATTACTGAGTACCATCGTAACGGCAGGCCAGTTTACCGTCTCGATACTGCCGAAGACAGCATCCAGAACGTTGCCACCGTCGGCACCCCAGAGATGAATGCGACTCAGATTCTGACGCCACGCTATATCATCCAGCCCATGAAATGGGGTTCGTATTCCATACTGTATCTTAACTTCTTTCACCCCACCGCAGTACTGAGCCACCAAGCACAGGTCTCATACCTTCCTGGCGAAAAAACGCCCCGGATTACTCAACCGTCGCGAAAGGTATCAATTGCAGGGATGACTCACTCGCTGAAAGCCACAGCATGTGGTCTTCTATGAAGCATCGCAAACGTTGCATAATTCCGGCGGAAGGTTTCTATGAATGGCTCAACAAGGGTAGCCAGAAAGTCCCTCACTACACGAAACGCGCCGACGGCCAGCTCATGTTTTTCGCCGGTCTTTGGGACTGTGTACAGCACGAGGGTTCTAGGAAGGTGTATACGTATACCATCATCACAACATCATCCAACTCTCAGCTACGGTTCTTGCATGATCGGATGCCTGTTATTCTTGAGCCGGAAGGGATTCGGATGTGGCTAGATCCGGCGGTTTCCCAGTGGAACGACCGATTGCAGCGACTCTTGAAGTCGTTCGAGGGGGAGCTGACAGTGTATCCAGTCACACAAGAGGTGGGAAAGGTTGGGAATAACTCACCAAGCTTCGTAATACCGGTGAATGAGAGGAAAGATGGGATCAGGAATGCCTTCGGAAGGCAGCGGGAGATGGTTGTTACGCCAAAGTCCGAGCACGAGCAGCATGGGGAGAAAAGACGTGCAGATACCCCTCTCACGGAGGAGAAAGACATAAAATCACCACCAGTAAAGGTGGTTAAGACTATTAAGAACAGTAGCGCCAGCCGAAAGTCTCCAAAGAAGGGATTAACCACTGCCGTGACCGGGGGGAACAGAAAGATCACTAGTTTCTTTACCAACGAGAGAAGCAGTTCCTAACTCTCTGATTCTTAATTCACGAGTACATTCATATTGAGCGGGTTGTTTTGTTTAGGTTTAGTATATACTATAGCGTTATTGTTAACTATATTGGTATTTCCATCAGATTTTGGTGTATGCAGCTTCTCAATTTCCTGTTAGTTCTGGATTGATGGCTTTTTATTTTGGTTTTGTTTCAGGTTGGCATCTATCATTCAGATATGTTTCGACGCATGTCAGGTCATAAATGACGTAGGCAATAGATACTTTCGGCTGGAAGGATGCATTATTGCCCGCAATTCTAATTCTTCAGTGTTTATTTACCAGTGATTTTGCACAGCAATTCCAAGCAGTAATCTCACATTGACCTTCCACAAGTCACTTGCAAAAAACCTGTAGAAAAGGCATTTCAGCCCTCTGAATATGCCCATTATCTGACGAAAAAAGACGAAAAAAGAAAAGTCGTACACCCAGCCCCAAGATCGAGATAGAAAAGGCCCAAAGTAAAATTGCACCATCCGAAGCCCTTATATAGCGCCTTTGCACCACTTTTGTTTGTATTCATCACAACATAGCAGCCAAAGCAGTGAAGAATCGTCCCATGGCCATGGATCAAAAAAAAAAACTTATTTTTTATTCGACCAACATAGCCCCGCCCGTTTATGCCCTTGAAGGGTTGATGCCCCAGACGCGGATCTTGTTGTCGGTGTAGCCAGAGAACAAGGTAGATCCATCTGCCGACCAAGCCAACGAGACACACTCGGGGTCCCTTGCCTTCTTAGTGCCCTCGCTACTATAAAACTCGGGAGTAAGCTCATCGACTTTGCTTTTCTTCTCGAGGTCGAAGATGATGATACTGGTGGCAGTGGCGGCGCACAGCCAATAGCGGTTGGGGGAGAAGACGAGAGCGTGGATTTCGTCTCCAGCATTGAGGGAGTACAGGTGCTTGGACTCATTTAGATCCCACAGCATGGTAGTTCCGTCTTTTCCGCCAGAAGCGCAAAGGGATCCATCAGGGGAGATAGTGACAGTGTTAATGTAGCCGGTGTGACCGCTGTGATCGGTCTGGATACGACAGGAAGAGAGCTCCCAAACCTGCGGAGATAAAACTTTGTCAGCAAACAGATTTCAACGGTCTTACTCCGACCCAGCGATAAGCAAATGGAGTGAACGTGTCATCAGGCAATGGTGATTGATTGTCTCATGGCCTTGAAGGCGTCTGAAGTAGCAAATACTTGATTTTGCGAGCATCCTTTGACGATATTCAACTCCGAGGATTGTAATGCAGGAACTGACCTTGACGAGTTTATCCCATCCAGCGGAAACAATGACTGGGTTGGAGGGGTTCGGGCTGAAACGGACGCAAGAAACCCACTCAGTGTGGCCCTTGTCGATGATAGTGAACTTGCAATCACCGAGAGTATTCCACAGTTTGATGCTGCGATCCCTAGATCCGGAGACGATCTGGCGGTTGTCGGCGGAGAAAGAGACGGAGAGGACATCGTTGGTGTGTCCAACGAAGCGGCGGGTGGTTTGACCAGTCGAGAGCTCCCAAAGGCGGAGGGTCTTGTCCCAGGAAGCGGACAAAGCGTAGGCACCGTCAGAGGAGATGACCTGCAGTACATTTCCCGTTAGTGTTTCGACTTTAGGGGTATGGATTTGAGAAGAATAATCGTACACAGTCGGAGACGATGTGGGAGTGACCCTTCAGGCTTCGCTTGGGGACACCGTAGCTGGTCTCGTCACGGGTGCTGCATGTATGGACACCTTCATCAGACCCCTTTCCAAGCCAACATCTTCAGGTCCCAAATTCGAGTCCTTACAGGTTCCAGATGATGAGAGTTTTGTCACGAGAACCGGACAAAAGCATGTTCGGGTTCTCGAGGGACGTGGCCAGGGACTATTTGGATTTCCATCAGCATTCATCCATCCGTTAACTCTCAATTCGCAAATCTCCGCCAACTTACAGTAACCCAACCGTTGTGACCTTCATTCCATCAAGTAGAAATGTTAGCCTCTCAATTCCTCCACGCACTGATCTGTATTATTGGACGCAGCATGTAGATTCTTCGAAATCGGCTCACCTTCAAGGGTCCCCCGCAGTGACATCTCTGGTACAGCTAGAACATGGAGTTAGCCAAAACACAATTCCAACACAATATCGGTTGGCTACACGGTCAACATACCCATAATTGAATATCAGTGATGAGACTTGCGAAAAAAGAAGGGATGATATGAGCCGTTTAACGTCGTAGCACTTCGTCGGAACAACTGGAAAGCAAAGATTCGTTGTCCCAGCCCTGACATTTCCTGTGCGATTTCGCTGACTCGCACACACTAACCTTCTTGGGACCAATAGCGCGCGTGACTGTAGGGCAACAGCCCTCGTTTTCAAGTTGAAAGCCTATTTTGGCGTCAACCTAACGACTCTTCTCGCTTTAATAACTAAGTATTGGACACCCAGCAAATATCCCAGACAATTTTGCCTTCATTGACCATCTCGCAAAAATATGCTATGCTGTAAAGGTTAAGAAGTGAACAGAATAAACACAAGGTACATGGAGGAATGCTGCAAAGACTTGTGGAGCTGGATTTCAGGTGACGAATAGGTATGCTATCATAATTCTCGCGATAATAATGATAAACTATCTATTTGTTAGAGTGACTTGCAAACAATATTCACCACGTTATTACGTATGATATAAGGTTGCGATTAGGGAAAAGGCTTAAGTGTCTAGCATTGCCGCAGCACTGAGTTGCTTCGCAGAGTCGTACTGATAATCATATATACATTTGTAATTCGATCGAGTATGCTGGTGCATCAGGATTGTATAGGTGCTTAATATCCCGTGGTCTTTTGTTTCCTTTATCAGTATCGTAAAGAAGCATGAAATGATAGAAAACGAAGCAAAATATCGGTTCAATAGTTACACAAGAGGTAAGAGAGCATGTACTTCAAACCTAAGGAATATCCACGAACTCAGTGCGTCTCTAGTGCTCCAATATCGGCAATAACCTGATCATTTCGACCCCTTAACCACCAATCTACCTCTAGCCAAACACAGTCAAACGCGTTGCTCTCCCAGATCGCAATTCCTTATTCATGAGAATGACAATGAATAATCAACCGGCTACTGAAATCGTAGACACGTCACACACTGTACTTCCTCTCCCGTTACCATATCCAGCCTTTGCCTTTGGCATCGACAATGCGATTGCTTGCTCCCGTCGGCCCGGCAGTCAAGAACTACTTGTGCTGTGGAGAGTAGGAGGCATGGGATGGAACGGGACGAGATTTGGACGGAGCTTGGGACGTCTCACCTCGCCGTGCTGTGAATCTCAAGAACATGGAGTGTAGTCCCAGCGTTAGTGCTGGGACGTCCCGTCAATGTTTGTACATGCAAGTTTATCACCATTCATTCTCCAAACCTTCCTCATCAATGCACTGTCTATTGCCTCCAACTTCTATTGCTCCAACGACCATTCCTAGACTCTGGTTACGCTATCTAATTTTTGGTAAGGGGTATTAATTTATGCCCCTTAGTGAATAGATAGATATCATAAATCATCACTCATGGTGACCGAGCTACAGGAGTCTCGTCGGACATGGAGTCAAGTCTTTGGATACGGTCCGGAGACACCTCGTACTATACATAACGGTTCCCACGTACGACGAGTCATTCATTTTCGTAAGTGCAAATTAAATTCCCACTCACCTCGACTTCCAGTGCCAGAGAAATGAATGGCAACACTTGTGTGCAACAAGCATGATTAGCTTCGTCTGGCTTCGTATGAAAGTCCCCGCAAGTCCCCGCGGGCGATCCTCCCTCCACCAGGCAAATCCAACCCCCGCCAAAGCAAGCTTAAATGGGTTAGGGTTTCAGTAGCTCCCTAAGTAGAGTATAGTACCTTAACTCCACATGTCGCTAACCTCACCATTACATTTGCTCTCAGCTATGACGATTCTAGCCATGTATATAACGTTCACTGCCGTACCACTCTTGAGTAATAGCGTTGAAGCGGAAGAGGTGACCCACTACGGAAGAATGTACTCAGGATCGACGCAAATTGATTACTCTAGGATGGGTGACTGACCGTCATAAATAGGCAGTATTAATGATGCAGGAACCTCACCCATCCGCTGTGCCGAATGAGATCCCGTGATCACAGTGTATCACCCCTCTAGCCCCCTACTATGCCATTTATGTAGCAAACAATCAGATTGCTCGATTACCGTGAGCTAAATTCTACCTAGTTGTTGGCAAAACCTTGAGTTTACTGAAGGCTACTAGTCTGGATGCGGCCCATCTTCCTCTTCCATCTCTCCTTTGCTCTCTGTGATTTAGTACCTTGCAATTCTTTCTCCAATATTGTTTTACTTCAGCTTTGATGTTGACAAATTCATTCGCTTATTGAGCGGAGCGAAGCTCACGATAATATCTATACAACCCTACTGTTATGTACAGTGCCAACGGCTATGGCAAATCAGCCCCCCAAAACAAAAACACGATCCGACAGACCAGACCATACTCGATGGCACGCATTTTTCCTTCTAACACTATCCGACCCATATCCAAGAACCGTATATTCAGCTAACCGCTAAAGGCACATCATCCATCATGAGTGAGTTTTACTGAATCCAAAACTATTTACATTGGAAGTTTTTGCCTTACCTAGCGCCGAGACCCGCCATACCCTGTAGCTTCGATGCTAGCTGTGGATACTTCTCTTGTACCTTTTGAACGGTTAGCATGCTATGTTGTTGAGAGTGGAATATGGAAGATTCACCTGAAGCTGCGTACGTGTCGCTTCCGCATACGATAGGGCATTTATTATCTCCGCCTCCGTCCTAGATAGAGATGCGGCCCTCTCAAAGTACTCTAACGCTTGATTCACCTTTCCTTGCTGTAGAAGTAATTGCGCCATCGTGGCAACGGCAATATCACAATCCGGATCAACTGGAGACAGCATAAGAAGAAGCTCAGAGACAACTTAGGGCAACAAACGTACGAAGTAACGCTCGCTCGCACAACTTTTCTGCCTCACTAAAGTCTTGCTTCCATTGGAACAATGCCAAAGCTTTGTTGATCAATGGCAAAACATTCATACCCATCGGCTTGGTCTGTTTCTCCATTTCGATCGCATGGTCGAACTTTTCGATAGCCTCCTGATACTTTTGCTGGTCGAGCAAGAGTTCACCGTAATAGTTGTATACATCTGGTACTTTGTCGAAATTTTTGATGCACCTTCTGAATGTGGCCATTGAAGATGCAATTGAACCCATCTTGTATTGAGTGACACCAAGCTGAATATGAGAAAAGATGAAATCACGGTCAAGCTCAATAGACTTTTGATAATCCTTGGCAGCCTCGGCAAATTCGCCGCAAATAAAATGCAGCTGAGCACGATGATAGTAAATGTCGGGATCATCAGGATTATGTTTAATTGCTGCTTGGAAATCTGCAACTGCTGCTTCACGATCACCTGCAAAGGGTTAGATGTCGACTAGACAAGGGTATATGCAGCGACAAACCAAGTTCTAAACTCAAGCTAGCGCGCTTGATATAACTTTGGGTCATTGTGGGATCCAACTCAACACTTTGCGATAAATCAGCCAGTGCACTCGCGGTGTTACCCCGCAAATACTTGAAGGTACCCCTCCAATTCAAGGCGGTGGCCTCGTGATTCGTTCCCAGCTTCATAGCTTGCTCGAATGCCTCTCCTGCTTCCTCGTAAGCATCAGCTGTCTTCCTCTTAACAGCCTCCAAGCCAAGTTGTAAATGGTGGTCTCCCGAATTTTCGTCCAGTGTGACCGACTCTTCAAGTCCTTTAGGGAACGGCTGGGGTCTGAAGCTCTGGAGATAATTGGAGACAAACGTAGGGGACGGTAGTCTTTTAGGCTTCGCATCCAACATTGCCTTTCCCTTCGCCTCAGCCACCTTTTTGAGCAATCTCTCCACACTTTGCGCCGAAGCCTCGTTCCGGAAGTTGTCGATAATGCAGCTGGCGGTAAAATCGAGAAGGGCCTCGCTATACTTCTCAAGTTGCTCGAAAGCGTTGGCCCGCCGGTTTAGCGCTTTAACATATTCTGGGTTCATTGAAATGGCTGCAGTAGTGTCGTCTACTACCTTCCGCCAGTTGCCAAGGGCATTGTAGCAAGCAGATCGGTTTGAAAAGAAGATGGGATCCCGTTTGCATAGAATCGCCTTGGAATAGAGCTCGATGGCGCGCGGGTAATCCTGATTGCCATAGGCTCTATTGCCTGCAGCCTTTAATTTTGCGGCATATGCACTGCGTTGCTGTGCGCAGCATTAGCAAAGCTCTAAATAAGCCGCCGATAGTGATACCTCGGGTGTCAATGATCCAACAGTAGTCTCGTCTACGTCTGGCAGAGTATTATCGGCATTCGCGACAGCTGGTTTCTTCGAATCTAAATGTCGTATTAATAACTTAATAATTACACGGTTGAGTAATAATTTCTCATCCTACCAGCCTGGGTTTTATCTGCCTTTTCTGATGCGCTATCCTTAATGTCCTTCTTCCGCCGGTCTTTTTTGATTTTCCTTTCCTTTCCTGGTCCGTCTTCGTTAGGTGTCGACTGCGATACGTAGTATATGCCACCGGCTGTAGCGATAATAACAACGGCGCCGACGGTGTAGACAACAGCTTTGTGCTGAGAGATATAGCCGGAAAGTCGAGTCCATAATGACGTCGATGCTGGTCCCGTAGAATTGGCAGCAATCGAGTGAACTGCTTGAATGGGTTGCTTGCCGGTAGAGCTCATTGGCGCTGCAGAAGGCGATGTCAGTTATGGCTTAACAGCGGGCAATAGTCGTCCACAGCTGAGTTGAAAAATGGATCGAATAGCCGGTAAAGTCGACTGATGTTGATGAGTGGGCTGGGTTGATACAAACTTTTGCAGGCAGCAGGCCGATGGTTAATGATGGTGTCGCTTTCAACGTAACTGGGGTAGCGCCTTGGCTTGGCTTGGATTCAACCCCTAAAGTTACCCGCTTTCTGGAATGAATGACATCCCCGTTGTTGTTGTTGTTGTTGTTTATTCATACTGTATTCACTCTTACTAGAGTATGACAGGACCTAATACCCCCTCCGCCTCCGGGCGAGCCGGCTAGATGGCGGAGCTCCCCCCCCGCTACCCTTCATCCCCGAATGACATCCCCGTTGGTAGTAACAGCTTCAGAAGTCATAACAAGACAAAGAAGAAATGACAAGTATCAAGTATCTATCTGTCAACCTTCTCTGTCAAAAGCGGGTGCTTTATTACTCCACATCCCTCCAAGTTAGGTATGCTCCATTCACATGACCACTATATGAGAACGCGAACTAACGACATACAACTCATTCTAGTGGAGCCGAGCGACGAAGATTACTCTACCTATTGTGGCTGGAAGACTGTTGCACTTTGGCTACAAAAACGCAGGAGCTAGTACGGTATTGTAGATGGCAAAATGTTCTCGAATATGTGAGGATGAGTTTTTTAGTGTTATTGTGATGACTAGTCATATCGATTGATGGTTCAGTACGTATACTTAAATAAGTCGCGTCCGATAGTCTTCGTACCCCCGCGAAGGCTGGAGACGACGACAAAAAGATGATTGTCAACTACAGTGTTAACAAAGAGCAGAGATCTAAGATTTATACAGGTGATAGAGTACATGCAAAGGACACATTACAATTTTCTATATTTGCTATACACAACTAACACAGCAGCTTCTGACAGTTCTCTGTGAAATCCCCATAGGTTCTATGTTCGAAATTTCTGTCATTGCAGGCTTCAAATAAATTGCTCTGCTATACATCAAATAGTGCCCCATGGCTTCCCAACTGCCTCCCATATTCTGACTTGATTAGCTCTATGTGTTAAATAAACTCAGAAACTGTGCAATGGCCACATTTGGCAAAATCCTTGATTTGAGCTTTATGATCATTGATGCAATGAGCACAAGCTCCCTGGCATATGATCCTGAACTCTCCAAGAAGTGCCTCTGCCCAAAATAATTGACCTATGTTCCCTAGTTTGTAAAAAAAAAAACATGGGTAATGTATAACTTCAGCTTTGTGGCAATATCAACAGCCACTAGACCAGAATTTATGTTTTCCTTCCAAAATTTGTACAGCATATCCCTTTACATGCCATCATGCCTTATTGTAGTTGGCTTTAGATTTGTGACATGTTTAGCATAGGGAGGGCAAAAATAATCGACCGTAAGAAGACTTATCGGACGCGACTGTACAGCTGGAAAACAAGTAAGCCAGTCGAAACCAAGCCAGAAGTTCATTTAGATTCTCCTTTGTTTGTAGAACGAATCGAATTTTGATTGCCAGCCTTAGGGCTGCGGCGCTGGAAGTCCCCAAAAGATTAATTGGTGCTGTATTTATCCGCAGACTGACTAAATATGCTTCCCCTCGAGTGCTCTACTTATTATTCGTGCACATATAACTCGGATCTAGCGAACATTGAGGCTTCTATGTCCGCATGTCTGTAAGTGATAGATTATGCCTAATATGAGCCGGTAGGATTTTCGGTGTATCGTCTTACACAGTCCTGAAACTTTGCTTTAATCTTTCCCCGGTACTAAGACTAGCTGGGATTGGAACGACAAGACCGTAATACTGGTTATCGCAAAACTCGATTATTCTAGGCGCTGCACAGCAACCACCAGAGCAATACTAGACTACTCGTTTCGTTTACTAAGTCTCACTGCTTAAGACGGTCAAGTGCTGCCTGTTCGGGTGTCTAATGTCAGCTCACACTATCAACCCCACAACAAACTGTCACGAATTCATTCTCTCTATGATAAACAATGCCTCCTCACCTCGAAGTGTCCTAATTATCTGCACTGCCCTTCCTTCGTTCCGCGCCTCCATCCCCGCCGATAACCGACGAGGAATGGCGACACTACAAACCATCACCGCGGCTACCGACATGGAAGTCATCTTCGCATCTAGCCTACTACATCTCCGGGCCTATCTCTCCACTATTCCAGCATCTGAATACGGAGGAATATTGGCGGTATGGGGACTTGTCGAGGTACACCGAGACACAAATGAATTTTCTGCACAAGGGTTGGCAAGGACGACGGCAAGCATCCTGGATGCAGGGGTTCGAAGTGGCAGGAAGGTGGTTGTTGGGGAGTGGGGGAGAGCGAGGGAAGAAGTTGGGTACGAGAGCTGGTGGGAAGAGGTCATGCCACTTTTGAATACTACGGTCAAAGTGGCTTCACTGGGTGGGGCTTTGGCGGGGAGAACGGTGGAGGTAGGGAAGATTTTGGGGAGGTGGTTTCGGCTTCCGACCGATGGGGAGCGGGAGTAAACGGGAGTGATTGTATGTCGTGGTTTATCACCATAATCCAGATATCCATGACGGCCTCGGATACCCAAACAAAACTACAGAGAAATTTCCTGTAATGGCATACGGACCAGACGGTACATGGCGGCATTTAACTGCCTCTGTTACTTACTATAGGAGACCAAAGTGGATTCAATGATGTGGTAGTTATATGAGCTTTAAGAATTATATATTGTGAATATAAATGAACTACTGAGATTACGTACGTTGACGTATGTTGTTGTACTCCTTCGTAAGTCTAACGTATCAATGGATGAACAACATGGCATTCCAGATGGAAACGCTTCCCGTTGAACGAGCCCACTCCCCGAGCAAGCGCTGCAATCGAATATGCAGTTCAACCCGTATGTTATATTGGATTCACCCCAGGGGCAAGCTTGCTTCACTGGCATTTTGTTTGCATTTTCCACAGAATCATAATATATCATTCGTAGACCGAAAGCATTGCTGTGCAACAGAATTGCTGGACACCTTTCTCTCTCTAACTGGCAATGTTGGATTAAAATAGCCATTTATGAAATCTATCTGTGTGCGAGCATTACGAAACTATCTAAATGGAATATCGAGGCCTGCCTACTTAGGTAGCCCTGAACAAATATGGTCAAACACGATCATCGTACGTCATTCGGGTCCAGGAACAACTACCGAAATACTTACCCTGGCATACACTGAATGATTCTCAGAACAGAGCCAAAGATTGGGAAGACCGTCCGGTTCAGCCCTCCACAGGGTAGTAACATCCAAGGGCGGCTTTCTGCAGCCGGATGCGTCAATCCATGATCAGAAAATGAAGTGAATCTCCCCTTGGCTGTAACTTGCCGGAACCACGTATGTTCTAAGTACTTCACTATACTTTTCGGCTTTCTGCTGTTTGGATATGTATATGGTTCAAGTGACATCCAGTGGAAAGCTATTAACCCGGGTACGTGTGTTGTCTGTGATGCCCAAATTCCAATGAATAAATGCCCAGCGAGGAATGCAGATAGGGAATACAATAATGTATCAAAGACTTCTTAGTGGCAGCGACTTGCTTGATACCTCTTATGCAGATATCCAGTTCAGAACTATCAGTCCAAGTACTTAAACTTCAGCCAATTGTATGTCTTGGTTCTAAATGATGGCTCTTGGTAAGTTGTTTGCCATGGGTATGTGCGTAAAGAAACCCAATGACAATAACCACTTGAGCACTCGTATAGACCAACAATGAAATCTGTTGTTTGTTATGTACTCATACAAGGGAAGCGTCGTTTTTGAGTTTGGGTTATGAAAGATGTGGTGTAGGTGTGAGGGAGTGAACAATCCAACGCTCTTATATCCGCAACAGCTCTTTCCAAATCTAAATTTCTAAAAATTCTGCAACGAAACAAAGAGGCGGTATTAGTAGTAGCTTATCTTAATCTTTTCAACCTACTTCAATAACAATGGCGCCAATCAGTCTCCATTACCGCCATATCCTCTTCGACAGCAACGGCAAGTCAATAACCCCCCTTATTGCAGCAGACGATCTGCCGACGCATTTGTTTACCGTACTCCCGCCCAAAGACAGAAACTTGGTTATGCTGCGAGAAATTCCTCCAGCTGCCCTTACCCTTGAAGCAGATGCTGCAATCTCAACTTCCGCATCAAAAACTTCTGCAACAAGGACTGAAGCTATTTGGTCACGGTGGCGCCACAGCTCTGTTATAGGCAGTGACGAGAATAAACGATCACCTTCGTTATTGGGGAGTGTGAAAGGAGACACTCTACTAAGTGTCCATCCTAAAAACTCTAATCCGATTGATATCGCCGAGACGGGGAACCAAAACAAACGAAGCGGCGCTAGTGCTATTGGCAGAGAGCCTTGCGCGTATTATCATCAACGCGAAGGATGCAAACGTGGTCCGCATTGTCGTTTTGTGCACGCCGACCTCGAGGAACGGAGGGGGCGGTCGACGTTAACGGAGAAATGGAGACGGACTGTATTCTCTGAAAGTGACGACGGTTCCGATGATACAAAGGTACTTGGTATCTGTATCTCTCTTTTGACTTTCTTACGTAGAGGCTCCGTATCTCACAACGCTGGGCAGGCAAGTTCTAAGTCGTCAAGATCCACCACTTGTGCCACTCCAGGACGTATAGTGAACCCAACAGATCTAGCCCAGACTATCAAGACACGTAAGCCGCTATGCCCTCTCGACTTCTCTGGTTAGAAAGTTCAATAACTTGACCGCTCAAGATTGTACATTCTTTCTCAGGTTTGGCGAATGTGACTATTGGCCCCGTTGCAAATTTTCACATGAGCAACCTGAGGGCATGAAAAAGACGATGCGACACAGCTCATATAGTTGGGATAGACTGAATGCTAGAGGGATCGGACAGTGTCATAAGGCGGCAGAGAAACCGGTACCGAAAACAGATGATATTGAGAACGGAACCGCGGAAGAAGGCACCGTCGAAAGTTTGGAGTCTGGTGTTCCGGATTGCGTGGAGAGTGAAGAACTGATAAATTTTACGGAATAGAGGAACGTGTATTAGAAAGGTACTGGTATTAAGCCGAGAGGTACTTGATTTTGGGTTGGTATGTTGAATGAATCGTGATTGCTATTCAGGCAGGGCAGGACTGTAAACTCACCCACGATTTAATTCGCGAATGAGATCCCATCCAGCTCAATTCTGAACCGGAATGTTCTGTCCCTGTTCGGGATACTTTGTTGCGCACCAATATTCAAGCCTCGCATATCCACCCATCCCGTGAAGCCACCATTTTCCCCCGCCTTCTCTCTTGCATCGTTTTCTGTCAAGGCTTCCACAATCGAAATCCCTCGTCGGAAGGATACCACAGTATCTCTCTCTACGACCAGCTTCAAATCCACGAATTTCGTCCAAGCTGACGGTAGATGAGATCGGAATGCCGGCACCCGGGTCTCTTCTCCATTTGTAGTGCCGAAAGGCGTTGTTGCATTGCTAGGAACTGTTCCAACTCCTCCAGCGAGCTGCATTGTATTCTCAACAAGCTGCAGTCCCCAATTTGTAGCCACAATGAATGCCCCAAATCGGGCCGAAACTTCACGAAGGTGCTGTACGATTTTATCGTACGTCTGTTGGTATCCCAGCGCCTTAGTTTTCGGTCCGGTTAACTTGTCTTGCCAATAGAACGCAGATAAACCGTCAATAAGAATTGCGGCAAGGCATCGCTGGATAGAATGATGGCCATCCGGTTGAAGTAGATATTCTGGAAGTCCTTTCAACATCTCGATCATGGATCTCGAAGATTGGGGGCGGTATATATGCACATGCTGCAGAGCGGTATTGGCCATTGCGTCTGCGTCTAGTTCTGAAATGTTAAACCCCTTGTCTTCGTGGCAACCGAGAATATGCGACCTCATGATACAGTATAGTCTGCACAAATCGAATCTTCCGTCGTTGTCGAAAATAACCACCGTGGAATTTTTTCCACGCAAGGGCACACTGTGCCGATGCGAAGGTAATGTGCATAGTGCGGCAATATAGTAGAGAAGGTGAGTCTTTCCACAGGCAGTGCTCATACTTGTTATATCGATGACTGGCCCATGCCTCTCTTTTGCTGGAGGGCGAGGAATAGAATTCACTTTCAGGTTGGCTGTTGGTGGTGGCTGTAAAATAGTCGACAAAATCCTGTCTATGGCAGGAATGTGTAAAAGACAACCCCGCGGAGTTAGGTCCTCATGAAGTAAGACACAAAACTGTATCAATATGATCAGGAAGTGTCATTACAATAGTCTCGGAATCCTGGCGGGCACAACCTCTGACTGACTGCGAATGCAAACTTACCTCTCCCAGTCCCATCATCTGCAGTTCGTTCAGCAGCCGCCCTCCAATCTCCCCCGCCATCAACTTAAAAACACTTCAACAACGCCAATGATACCAACCGAGCTATTTCCAGCTTCGCACTTGGCGTGGAAACTGCAGACTGACGTTCAAACTGGTCGTCGACGGAAGGTGCTAGTTGGAGAGCTGGCGAATTGTCCCCTGCGGAAGATGGTGCAGTGGAAATGCGAACCTGACGGTGCAGAAGTGCGATGTTGGCCGATTGAGCGTTTTTTCAGAATGTAAGAACTCCTTATCGCTGGCGGAGTTGATGGTACTTACGAATTGTAGTTGTAAATGCCTTACAGTGGAGGTGACTGAATTGGAGAAACCAGTTGGGGGATGACCACTAATCATAGAGGGTTCCATTGGTGAAGTTACAAACGTTAATTGTCCTTTGGTTACTTGTTCATATTATCTTATCGCGCAATTGTATATGTAGAACCCCATAATTAGAAGCGGTATCCAATAATGATAAAACTATCACAAGACAACAGCCCTGAATCTGCTAATCTAATGTAACCAGACTCACCAAAGGCCACTCATGTAAAGTACAAACCTACTACAAAGCTGACACTGAGAGGATAAAAACAGCCTCACTTCTCGCATACAAATTCGGTTCGTGGACCACCACTGCTTTCGTGCTCAGACTTTGTCGCAAACTCGCTCGGCCAATGAACCCAGAAGGTCTGGTATCCCCTGGATCGTAACTTTCGATTACCGGACCGTTTGGGCCAGGGCAACAGGCTCCCTTGCCCTGAAACCACAGTGATGCAGCTAAAATATAGAATGATGACCTGAGACTTTGTAAAGCTATTTAATTGTATTATTCCTTCGCCGGTAGTGGGCCCACGAAAGGGCCCACTTTCGTGTGCGCTGCGCCTTGTCGCTTATAACAACACAGCCACCCACTTAAACCCCCCCCTAGAATATTATGAATTGAAAGATAACTAGTAGAAGCTTCTATTTACAAATTCTTGTGGCAGTGTGACAAGTTCTGTG
>Ga0307514_10000081_pt1 | contig 258713 bp, 264 predicted proteins | sample 16_EM_MG_FD_203088 | JGI IMG/M metagenome (GOLD analysis project Ga0307514, IMG submission 203088) | Populus trichocarpa ectomycorrhiza microbial communities from riparian zone in the Pacific Northwest, United States - 16_EM | ecosystem: Host-associated > Plants > Roots > Unclassified... | reverse complement strand
GATCGTGAGGTGACTTTGTTTTACCCCTCCTCTACATTTGGTGGGGTGTGATGCGGCTTTGAAAGTGATACGCTAACCTGAGTTAGAGTTAGCTCGCTTTCAAACAAATATCCTTGAGGCTCAAATCCAGCAACAAACCATACCCCCTAAAGCATCATCGAGATTCGTCAGAACACTGAGCATTTCTCAAATATGGTCAACACTCACCGGAAACATGTTAAATGCTTTATCTGCAAAAAGAAATTATGCAACGAGAACCGACTGGAAGCTCACTATCAACAATATCACCCAATATCGATGCATAAAGGGCTATTACCCAACGGGATTCTACCACCTGCAGGCTTCCCTCACCCTGAGCCATTCTGGTTTGACTACAGTAGGTGCACCTGAATGGCCGTCGACAAGCTGTCAATTAATGATCTACTCATAGACAACGTACCAGGTGCACCACCACCTGAAGATCCTCCCAACGAAGAACCAATAGACCCTCTGCAGCCTGATCTCACCTGTACCCCTGATCCAACCAAGACAAAGACTCATAGGCAGGTAGTTGGAGTGGAAAATACGGGGGGGAAAGCGTATGGCAAAGCAACTGGATTGTACAACAAGCATTGCAAGTACTCAGAACAATGGAATCCATGGCATCCATTTCGGTCCGCACACTACTTTCAGCAAGCTCAATCGTTTAGCCAGCAAACGAAAACCTGGATAGATCAACATCTCAGGCGTGGACTGGACAACTTCAAAATCGAATCTTTCCAATCTGCAGATGCCTTGCGAAAACTCCTCTCTGAACTCGATTTCGGGCTCGGCGATGATAGTTGGATTCAAGATGACTCACATATCTTTGGAACATTATACTACAGGGATATTTTCAAATGTATCGAGTTCCTCCTAGCACATCTTCGTTTTCAGGCACACCTCGATTTCGAACCAGTGCGCCTCGCAGACTCTGAGGGTCGTCGAATCTACAGCGAGATGAACACGGGCGATTGGTGGTGGGATACACTGGATCAACTTCCTGCCGGAGCGACGATTGTGCCAGTCATTTGTGCATCCGACAAGACTCACTTGACCGATTTTTCTGGCGATCAGCATGCTTGGCCGCTATATCTCACGATCGGTAATATTCGAAAAGATATCCGCCGTTTACCTAAAAAGTGTGCCTGGATTCTCGTCGGCCTGATCCCATGCCCCCCGAAAGGTGCCAAGAACATTGACGAAGCCTGGCATTCTGCGGTTGGAACTGTGCTGTCTCAACTTAGGCATCTTGACATCACTGGCCCCGGCTTGAAATGGCATTGTGCTGATGGATTCCAGCGACAATGTTACCCGCTGTTAGCTGCTTGGGTCGGAGATTATCCAGAACAAGTCATGGTTGCTCAAGTCTCATATGGCTCATGTCCGATGTGCGAAATTCCTAAAGGTGCGCCAATGGGGCATTCATCCTTTCAACCACTCGATAACTCAAGAGACCAGCATATTTACTGGGAGCTGCTGGAGGACATCAATATTGATGCTCTGCACACTCTAGGTGTCCACCCAATCCGCAACCAGTTCTGGCAATACCCTCTCTGCAATGTCTATCGGCTTTGGCAGCCTGATGAATTGCATCAGCTGCTCCTGGGTTTAGTTAAAGACTTATTGCACTGGCTACTCAAATACCTGAAAGCGAGACACGTCAAGGATCAATTTGACAATCAATTCACATCGGTGCCACAATATCCCGGCCTCCAGCACTTCACTAAACCATTGGATTCCTTGAAAAGTGGCACCTGGCAAGGTAAAGGGATCCGTGGAATGATCATAACACTGGCTGTGAATTGCGCTCCAATTCTTGTCTGCTCCAAGGATGACGGGAAAACCGCGGCGGAAACCGCCTCCGATGAAATGGTAATGGGAGCAGTGCGAGCATTATGTGAATTCTCTCTACTTGTTAGCCAACAAAATCACTCTGATCTATCCCTCAACGCACTTGACGATGCACTCAAGCGATTTTACCAGAAGAAAGGTGTTTTTCGAGAACAGAAAATGTCGAAGTCTGCGAAGGCCAAAGTAGATGACCTGTTGGCAACGGAATCCCATCAGTTACGCGAACAGAAGATTCATAAGATTCGTGCTGCAATCGAGGCCCTTGTGTATGGGGCTGAAAAGGTCTCCTCAACAAAACACAGGCAATTTCAGGTGTGCCTGAATAGAGCCCGGCAAGCAGCAACCACTTGGTCAGATGCTGATCGTCAGAAGGCAATCGAGCGATTGGAGCGCGAAATCCATCAAGGGACACCTGCTAAACGCAAGCTTTTCGATAAATTATTCCAACATCATGAGCGACAACTATTGCAGGAAGTCGGGACCAAAGGAACCGGTCCCAGAAGCATATTCGCCAAACAACTTGCACTAATGAAAACTGCAGCCGAAGACGAGATTTATGGGGCAGCAAACATGACTGCTGACAAGCGACTGCAATTTCAGATCCGCCTATCCAATCCTGAGACAGATGCCACAACCTGGAGCTTGGCTGATATGGAGCGCATCACTAACCAGCTGGAGAGAGAGATTTACGGCATCACCTCGAATGAACAGAAGCGATTCAAGCAGGAATTCTCCATCCGCATGATCGAGTTTGAAGCTTGGTGGGAGACAATCGGCATTCAGGTCCTCCGGAAAACCATTGAACAATGTGTAATCCATTTCGGATATCCAAAGATGCATCTTGTGAGCCATATATCAGAGTCAATTCGCTGAATGGGTTCCGGTGACAATTTCACCACTGATATTTCTGAACGGCTACATATCGCCAACGTGAAAGAGGCATATCGATCTAGCAACAAAGTCAATTACATTCGACAGATGCTTAAGCATAATGACCGGTGTACCGGTCTTGACTATATGGAGGAGACATTGTCATATCTTGCACTCGAAGGCTGGTACGATGTTGACTCTGCAAAAGTTTTCAACCTACTGTCCGCTACCGATAAACGGCGAAGTACACCCAGAGCCCATCTGTTACGTCTCCAAACAATTCAAGACGAGCCCATTATCCACCCTGTATCACAGCAGGTATATCATTTGAGAGAAACTCATGTCCGCGGAGTGTGCAGAAGTATCAAATTAACTTCACTCAGAGATGCATCAGAAGATTTCGGAATTCCCAACTTTAGACAGCTATTCCGCGCTCAAATTGATGAGGACTGGGGACCCGAAGTTTGTGGACTCGTGCTCGGATATGATCAGAATGTACTCATTGACAATATATTGATTAAACTCCAGAATGGGCTATTGTACTACCGTCAACCATTTCACAACCCTACTTCTGTTGAGCGTCTGGGACTTGATTGCAAGGTAGAATATACCCATGCCAACCAAGGGATCATGCCTGAAGCTCATAACATCTGGGTCCAGTATACGCAAAGTGAAGAGAATGACCTCGATAACACCTTCCAAGGTCAAATTCCTTGTTTTCCTGTATTATACTTCAGCTGGACTCCCCCGAATCAGATCCTCCAATTTCAGGAGCACCTGCCAGCCAGCAAAGCAATATCGACGTTTTCCAAGAGGTGCAAAAAGACCCAACAATGGGTATTATGTCCTCAAGCTCAAGAATACGCAGTGGTGATTCCAACAAAGTACAAAGATCTTCATGGTTGGGCTGATTGTGTTGACGGGTTCATCCGGGTGGTCAAACAGACAAATTAGATGCATATTGTACCCGTTGGAGCAATAGTTGGACCAGCACATTTGGTACGGGAGAATGCTGCATCGGGCGGCATTGATTGCGTATGGCTTGTAAATAATCATGTTGATTTAGATACGTACTGGACTGTATATTAATTAGATTAGAATGCCTGATTCAGGTGTATAGCTGTGAGATAGTTTATCAAATTGTACTATTCGACCTAGACATTATATATTATCACTCCTGGAGAGTCTAGCTCCAGGTGCGCCAGAATGGTCTTGGCGACGAGTGTCGTAGTCCCAGCAGCTCCGAAATTTTGCCAACTTAAAGGCATGATTTTATAGCATTCTGAAGACGACTTCATACTCTGTAGAATATTCTTTTATTCTGTTCCGCAACTTCAGAAGCATTGAGGAGCACCTGAAAGTATGTCTCAGAGCACCTGAGAAGCACATCGTTTTGCATTCAACCTGTTTGGGAGCTTCTGGGAGCTTCTGGAAGGATCGGTGTGGCTGTTCAGAATTGCTGAGTTGTTGAGTTATAACTTCCGAACCATTTTACATTTTGCTGATGCACTCCATATTGCCTTTTCTGTCTGCGCTCCTCCACTAGAATGGGCGCTCCTCAATCCCCTCCTCAACCTCGATTAGGAGCGCCTCTATTTCATTCCAGACTCTTTACCTCCCTCCCGTTTGACGCAGCTGAGCATGGATAGGCTGCTCTGCTGCATAGGCGCTCCTCAATCCCCGTCGGCGCTCCTTGGCCTGGATTTGCGCCCCTCAATTTCATTCTGCATCACCATCAGCACTCCCCTTGACCACCTCACACGACATCAGGCCCTCCTCCTTTCCTGGTGGCGCACCTCTTTTTCCCCCAAATTCATCATATTGCCTTTCAAACTCCATTTTGATTCACCGCAAGCTAACCTCAATTGCAACCCTTTTAGATATCACAAATCGAGCGAAACAACATTGGAATTCAATTTCACCCACTCACCAGACCCGAATCATTCAGAAATATAAGGAGCGCCTCCAGCTTCTTTGCGCCGTTGATGAATTGTGTGTTCCTGCGTTTGTCGGCCCTGATGAGATGGGAGATTTGGTGGATGACATTGAGACTATGTTTGATTGATATCATTCTGATCGCTTAGTCAGGTTATTGTTTCGGTTTTACCTACTTTCATTTTTGAATCACTCGTCATTTTCTTTGGTTCTTCCTTAATGTAGCGATGCAAACAATAGAATGTTGATGAGATGCTGGGTACTATAGTATGATTTAGAGGTTGATAATGAACAATAATCTATGCATCATACGTGGAGGGTTTTCTTATTGCTCGTGTACATCCGGAGAATCTCAGATAATGCCTGTAGTCCTTCGAATGAATATCCATAAGAACCCAGCATCTCTCAGAGTTAGTTTGGGATTCCCGCATTGATTGGGCGACAGTCCCAGGTGCTCCCAAACTTTTCACAACCGCTCCCATGGTGCTCCCGTACCAGTCATCAAAGATCCCAGTTACTCCGAAGGCCGGTCGGAATGCCCTCCTATGGTCTGATACTCTCCTGAAATTGACGCTTCTAAGTTTACACTCCACATCCTCTCAGACACTCCTGGAGGCTCCCAGCGACTAAAATACATTTTGCTGATGCCGGGCAGAGATGAACTAATATCTGTTGTTACTGCCGACAGTTTTCGTGGTTAAACCAGTCTAATACACACTATCGCTGCAAGTCGGCATGAGCGGCCGCTGGCGATTGAAATCCTGCTCTAGAGCATACTTGAAAGCATGCTTGAGAGCCTGTTTAATAGCCTGCTTGAGAGAGCCGCACTTTGAGCAGAGTAGAGTTTTCCACAGGAAGCTTTTGGCCGACGGCAAACTCTGAGTTTGAGGAAGCTTTGGCTAATAGAACCAGCGAAGACTGTGGAAGCTTTGATGCGAATGATGATGTAGCCAACCTACTTGTCAAAGTGCTACTGGTACTGTGATCACCATCACCGACACCATCGCTGTCATCACCATCACCATCATCACCATCGCAATCATCACCATCGCCATCACCACCATCGCCATCAACCCCATCGCCATCATCCCCATTGCCATCATCCCCATCGCCATCATCCCCATCGCCATCTTTACAATAGCGATCATCACCAACAGCCGTGGACAAAATGTACACATAGATGCCCACGGGCAACAATCAGTAGGAAGCGGGCAGCAGAATCCAGTGGAAAATCTCAGTCGGAGATCGGCTCTCCCCTAGTTCTAATTGACTACTTTTCCTGCAGAATGGAAGGCTGCAATTGCCAACACCATGGCCATGAGGCATCGTGAGATCTCGTCGCGATGGCCAAGATAAAAATGAGGTTCAAACTATAATATCGACCGACGTCATGGTTTCAGCTGCCACCTTCCGCCACCTGCCTGCCTCCTCAGGCCTGTTGTCACCTGCCATCCACCTCCTGGTGCCTGGCACCTGCAACTCAGCCAGTCTCTGGATCAAGCACCCAGGAGCATACATGGGAGCATATAGTCAAGTGAGATTGAGAGTGTCTTACGTCTGGAGAGTGTAATGGAGAGCATGCTCAGGAGTGTACTTGGGAGCATTTTCAGAGATTACTTGGCAGCGTATAGTCAAGCAGGATGGGAGTGTGGCATCGAGTGCAATTGGAAGTGTATTTGAGTGTGTACTCGGGAGTGTACTTGAGAGCATTTTGAGAGCTTACTTGGAAGCGTATAGTCAAGCAGACTGGGAGTGTCATCAAGTGCACTTGGGAGTGTACTTGAGAGCGTGCTCAGGAGTGTGCTTGAGAGCGGCTTGAGAGCTTACTTGGAAGTGTGCAATGAAGTGCATTTGACAGTTTTGTTGAATGCAGTATGATGTATAGTATTGAGTACACAAAATCGAATGCATATCATAGTATGCTAGTCAACACACAGGTCCATAGGAATTTATAATGCCACACATCAAATATGTTATGGATTACCGTCCCAGGAACAGCTTCTCTCTGAGTTATGTGTCACATAAGGTTATTTTTCCAGGTGTAATACTTGCAAGCTGAGTTGATAAATTCGCAACTGTCAGTTTACCTCTGATCATGATGTAATGTATATATTCATTGTACCTAGTTTGATCCTGTTTCACCTCCACATCTCAGAATTACCATATGATCAAAATTGAAAGAGTGGCTGTACAAAAACACTTAAAAAATCCCACCAAATACCAAAGATCGAGCATTTTCCATAATCATGCAATCAATTTCGAAGACATGCTCAATTTGAGACTGCAGGGTGCAAGAGCATTGAATTCTGAACATTTCATGTAAACATTACATTCTGATCAGAGTTGAACTCAAATACTTAATTGGGAGTGGATATTTGAGGATATTTGATGGGGTATGCCAAGCCATCGAAATGATTGACACTGTGGGTTGTCAGCCAATAAAAATCCTTCTTAGAGGTACCTACCACAAGTCAACCAATGAGAATGCTTCGAGCCGACAAACCATGTGTATATATATTAGATATGTTGTTCTAGTTCATTCACGGAGGCGGTTCCTCCGCGGAGTACCTAGTCAGCTCACGGAGGCCCACCTTCCTTGAACGAACGGTCCATTCACGGAGTCCGTACCCCACCTCCGTGAACTGACTAGTTCGTTCGCGGAGTCAATCAACAATTACAAATACTCTGTACTGCACGCATGTATGTGCATCCACTGAACACTCAGCTGGCTCTATCCAGCTGAATTCAATCAGTGCAACCGCATACGTTCAGCGTGGTGCAATGAAGTAGATTCATCAACCGCATACGTTCAACGCAGCGCAATTGGGTACATTCATCAATCGTGTACGTTCAGCGCAGCGCAATTGATTACAATCTTCACAGTGCCACTGAGTACATTGCACAGATTCTATCGTACTAACAATATGGACCGCCTTACATCTACCATCCCACATCAAATTCCGCATTTCAAAAAGGGTAGCCATCGAGAACTTACTCTTCGAGAAGCTGCTGGTCTTCAGTCCCCTGCCGAGCTCATTCTGTTGAAAATACGGAAGTATCTACATTTCTCTTACTAATAATTGTACCTTTCTTTTTATTCTCCATAAGTATGGAAGGTCTTTGCTGATAAGAATAATGTGCTGTGTTAATACTTTCGTTATCTGTTATCTTTAGATGTCTAGAAAGTTCCGGTTAGAACTTGTCTAGAATCTTCTTTTTGTTCCGTTGGAAAGGGATTTATCAGCGCTTATCTTTTAGAACGCGCCTAGATTGTTCTAATGTTTTCTTTACGGTTCTTGTTTATAATTATGTACAGTTGAAGAGTTTTTCTTTACTGTTTTAGGATATTGTTCCGTGACTGTGGTCACAGACAATCACTCCTTATTTTATGTATATATAGATACTGTTTCTCCGGTTAGAGAACAGTTCTTTAGACTTGCTCTGACATCGATAAGAATACAATAATATCTTCTCGATACTTCCTCCTTCAGTGTTATATGATCTTGTTTCGAACATTACTTTACTTCGTTACTTTTATCATACTATTGCTTCGGATTCTCTTCTTTAGATTTTAACCGATCTATCTGTACTTTCGCACCTTATTCTATTCCATTCCAGTGCATTATAGATGTAAAGGCAAATGCACGGCTGTTCGTTGCAAGTGATTCAAAGCAAAAGCCGAGTGCACACTACATTGCCATGGCCAATATGGTGGTGTGTAGTGCATAAATATTGGACCTTCTACTACGCCACCAAGTACTTTCAATCTTGAACAAAACACAAGATCAGCTCCGCCAGAGCCAAGTCACAATCTGAAAAGCTGTTGAGCGAATATACAAGGAGATACTCATGTGGATACTGATTCCACATCAGCGGAGGATACTGCCAATGAGAGTAGTGATTTGACAGACCTGGATACTGAGGATGAGGAGGTTCTCGAGGAGGAAGGGGTCACTGGGGAGGAAGAGGAAGAGGAAGAGGAAGAGGAGGAACGCAATGAGGAGGGAAATGAGGAAGATGAGCCGGTTTCAAACGATGACATGGAGCACAGTGTAATTGTAGTTGCATCAGGACGTCCAAGAGGCATTAGATTGTAGGGATCACGACGGACGATGTATAGATAATTTATAATTTTTCATTGACTCCGTGAATGAACTTGTCAGATCACGGAGGTGGGGTACGGACTCCGTGAATGGACGGTTCGTTCACGGAAGGTGGGCCTCCGCGAATTGACTAGGTACTCCGCGGAGGAACCGCCTCCGTGAATCGACTAGAACATATGTCAGCATATGCTGTTCCCTACCATCGCCCACGGCAATAAGGGAAAAGACTGGGGCTATGAGTATAACAGTGGTTTGAATAGCTATTTACATCAATTGTACTCTACTTCCGGGTGACTCATTCAGTTGAACCTGGCACTGTGTTGCCTGGTTTATTTTGTGTATTAGGGTGACAAAAAGAGAGACCATCGCGAATTTCGAGCCTGCGGATGTTTCGAACCTTGGTGTTTACAGCACCTGGCGTTTCTAGCACCTGGCTGGCGTTTCTAGCACCACGAACTTCCAGCTAAGCTAGGCATCAGTTCTTGTTTATTGGAACATTCACACCTTGATCAGGCATGTTCAAAATACAGTAATAAGCTACGGGAGGTGAGACACAAGGCTTTAGTATAGAGAGTGATGCGGAAGAAATCTTTCCCAGGTACTCGCGTCAGGACTGTAGAACCCGGGCAGAGTTAGCTGCAAGACCGCTTTTTCATACCAGCGTGTGATGATTGAATTAGAGCCATTCTGCTACCTTCAGAATCATGGAATTTTGGTTGTATATTGGATCTTGGCCGGCATGACTATGCATTACAAGTTGCAAATGTATTCGAAATTCAAAATAGAGAAGTGTCTAGAAGCCACAGTATGAGGCAAAGTCACTATGCCACAGAGACTACGTCAATGGTGCTATTCTACAGGTTTACGCCTCTTACAATAAACACCAAGGTTCGAACCTCAGATTGGTGCAGTAACTAAATACCAAAGTTTGCAGTTCATGGTGCTGTAAACACCAGCTAGATGCAATAAACACTTGTAGTGATCGTTCTTTTGCTCTGTTTTGTCCGCTTAGACACATGGGATGTGCTCTCGTTCCCAGAATTTTTCGTCGCCACAAAGTTGCGAAGTTAGTTGGCGGCCGGTTTACGAACACAGTAGAAGGCGTAGTTTTCCTTCGTCGCCAAATTACTTGGAGGTCATACTTGCTCGTACAGGTGACACGAATACAGTTGATTGCTGGATGTCTTGTTTTGCATGATGAGGGGCTGAATCCTCTAATAAAAAAGGACCTTAGCTGGTACTATAAACGCCAACCAGGTGGTGTAAACCCAAGGTTCGAAACCAAGGTTGGTGCCGTAAACATCAAAGTTTACAGGTGCTATAAACACCGAGGTTCAAGTGCTGTAAACACTAAGGTTTGAAACCTATAGCGCTTGTTCTTTTGCTGTTTTGTCCTTCATAGAACAGTTAGTCGTACAAAAGATAAATAAGCAAATGAGGGACCACCGCAGGTTTCGAGCCCTGACCTTGATGTTTACATTTACAGCACCTAGTGTTTATAGCACATTTCTCTATAGCTACCACCACAGGTTTCGAGCCTGCGACCTTAATGTTTATAGCACCAGGTGTTTATAGCACCAGTTGAGCTAGGTAGGGTGTTATTGTTTATCCAATGGTGTTATGAGATCTTGGTACCTTCCGGTCCTATTCGGTGTACGTTTTGAGAACTTAGTGGTTTGTTTGTTTGTTTGTTTGAATTATATTGTATTCGACCATTACTGATCATGCATGTGTTTTTTCCACCGCGAGAACTTTGTGGTATGTGGAGTGTTAAGATAGGAATTCTCCAATCTAGCCAACTATTAAGAACTCGACATATCCAGCATATTCACATTTTAGCCCCCAGCCTCGAGCAGAGAACACGATAATAAACAATGAATGCTTCCTATATAGAGTACAGCTTTCTAGGGGCCATAGCCGTATCTATCAACTAACCTAGTAGCACGTGTTTATCAAACAAATTTCGCCCAAAACTCCCCCTTCCATCCCATTCAATTCAATCCAATGAGAAATACAAACACTACGCTAGAACATGGGACACCACCCAATGTACCTATCCGTACCGCATCAGGTTCCCGCACATTCCATCACATTATCTTTGGGATGGATGAACTTACATAGCACACAGATTCTCCGGATCCGTCGCCTTCTTAATCAGCACCTCAACATGGCCCTCCACCGACAGCGGCAGGGTATCATTATCCCACAAGCCACGGAGCTTTCCCTGGATACTCTCTAAGATCTCCTTAGGAGTCTCGGGGGGTTTTGGTAAGTCCGGGGCTTTAGGGACCTTCTTAACGATGACTTTCTTGATCATATCCACGCTCGGATCGTGAATGAACGCCTCGAGTACCGTCATCATCGTCTCCTCGTTGTGTCTCAGCAGCCTCATCGCGCTCTCACATGCCTTTCTGAATACGCCCTCGTACCCTGTCACCCCAAAGGCGTCCACCATGTTGTGCGTCAGTCGGAACGGGACTCGCTCTGGCTTCTCGAAGCCAAGGCCTTTGTCGAAGAGACAGTTGAAGTCGACATGGACTGTGTCGCCGCACTTTGAGTCGAAGAGGATGTTTTCTCCATGGCGATCGCCGAGACCCAGCACGGTGCCGACCATCGACATGACTGCAGATGTCCTTGTGTATCGCAATCGCGATGCAAACCAAGCCGCGGGGTCGGAAAACGTCTCCAGGAACCACTCGTGGAAGGTGGGTGGGTGTTTTGGCAGAAGTGTGTTGGTGAAGAGATACGTCTTTTTAGATGTTGGGTTTTTTGGATCTCCGCAGGCTTCGTCGAGGACGGCGCGGACTTGTTGGTAGTTGATAGTGATGTTCTTCTGCTTGTAATAGGGCAACAGGATTTCGCGTAATGTATATACATTGTTGACCCATTCGATAATTCCGCATTCTTCGTTCAGCGGCGTAACGGAGTAGGTGCGGATGTAAAGACTCCTACGACTTGATTCAGGATCTCTCTTAAAGAACCTATTGATCATGTTGTTAAATTCCATTAGCCGCATATCTTTTCTCAGGTCGTCCTTGGGTTTGCAGAGAAATGAGTAAAAGCGGCCATCACTTCCTTCGATCTTTATTTTGCGGGGTTTTTGGATTGATGACATGATGTAAACTTGATCGGAGAATCTTCTGATGGTGGGAGGATTTGCGACGAAGGCATGCCGTTCGTGGTTTCTTAATGCATCGGAGGGGGAGGGAAGAGTAACAGTGAGTACAGCTTGTGTAGGCAATACCAGCTGGCAAGGCGCTACGTCATGGCGAAAGTGGAAATTAGTTTTGAGACTGAGAACCGCCGATCGAGTGTTGAGATTGTGGTTACAGAGATCCAGTAGCTGATCAACTAGCTTTCGGGCTTCATTGATGAGAAGTTTGGTATCCACTCTACCCATGCTACGGCGTCCTTTAGGCAATGATTCCTGCGAGTAATTAAGTGTGGGTTTCAATAATGGTATCGGTGTGAGAGGACTACCTTGAGCTTCATCAAAACCTGCTGTCCACGTTGAGATCGCTCGCGCGTTGTGGACTTTGTTACGGCCATAAGATACCACATTGCTTGCTGGGGATATGCCACCATAACCTTGACGATGATGTTCTGAATCTCCGAATAAACCTTATCGTGGGGATGGATGATACGCGACATGAGTTGCGGTAAGGCGGTGAAATACTAGAAGCCAATCAGCCAGTTATATAGAACAGAAGAGGTATTCATTACCATCCAAGCACCCAGCCGGTCAAGGTATTTTTCAGTTGCCGTATGGATACCTCGCAGGGTTTTTACCCTCTCTTTCTGTACATGATTTCGGAAGTCCCTAAGGTCCGTGAGACAATTTCCTTGGTACACGCCATTGATGGGACTTACTCTGCACCGTACGTAGGACCCAATGGTTTGCTTACTTCATCACCTAAATCCAACCACACCGTAAGCAGTCGTGGCATTGTCTGAAAGATATACTTCACACCAAACGTCAGAGCACGAAGGTAATTCTGCACTATGAGCTTGGCATGTTCTCCGTTGAGAAATTGCTGGGATTGCTTTAACGGGTGCTTGGCCTTTTCCACTTCGTACAACTTGTTGTAGTGACGTCCAAGGTAGTAATAGCCCTGCTCCCATCTCTGAAACCACGAGTTTGCATCTTTGAACTTGTCCAGAAGGTCTTGTGAATGAGTTTGACCACTAGCCTCCAGCCAATTTGCAAGTAGTAACTTTGCTTTAGCAACCCTAAGGTTTTCTGTTGGTTGTACTTTCAGGCCGATACTCGTCGTAGTCGTACTTCTGGAATCAAGAGGTTCCTCTGTACCAATCTCTAGTATCTTCTTTGCAATAGCACCATTGAGGTTTCGTATAGCGTTCTTGTGTTGACCTCCGTGCCACAAAAGTTTAGCATGTTCAATTGTCGCAAGGGGTGGGTTCAAGATGGTGGCATGATGAACGGCATTGTATGCCTGCTGTGTATTGTCGTCCTTCCTCGCTAATTTAGCACTGCTCAACCAGGCCGACAAAATCTCGTCTTTCATCCCTTTTCTAACCAATAGTTAACACCTTATCCTACAGATAATAGTGCCCAGAAACTCACCCAGATAGCTGGAGGGCGGCTCGACGAACCGCCAAAATATATTGCTTGTCCGTAGAGTATGTGCCCATAAGATTTAACCGGCTCTCGAATGTTTGTGTAAGACCGGCTAAGTCGATGTCCCGGTGCAGCGTCTCGCTTATGCTTTGCACCTCCGAAAGTGCATGGAGTTGGACCAGAAAGTGGTGGCATTGGCGTATGTTTCCCGTTACAGACTCCGTCATCATACTGGTGACTCCCTCTCGTGCACTGTCGAGTCGTTTCAAGAATGCATCCATATTGTGCCTTCGCAACTCTGATAGTACATATCCCATGCGGATATCATAGGTTGAATCGGTGCGTTCGTTTGACGATGATAGATATTTATCTAGGGTATCCCAATTCCCGGTCACCCACGACGCTTCGACTGCAGATGGAAGCAATCGAGTATGTGATTCGGAAGATCTTGACATGAGTCCATCCACCTGGTGTAGTAGTGCATCTAAGATCACCAAGTATCAATCACTGCTTCATCAGTCAAAGGATCGGAATACAGCCTACCAAACTGGCCAGAGTCTCGCAGGGAGCTTATGAGGTTCATCTGTACATCCACGTCCCCTGGCTTTTTTGCCAGAAGCAATTCATACCAGCTCTGAACTGCTGTCCATTTCCCAGCTTTACGATGCTCCAAGATTTGTTGCTCAATATCCAAAGTGGGCAGATTGGCGGAAATCCCAGACATTCCATCAGGCTCGTCGATATGAGTATATATGTGCTGTAGTTGCTCATATAGCGGCTCCAAATCACCTCCTGGAAGCTTCTCGCGCTTCTGTCGTATATGTTGTTCCCAATACAGAAGTGATCGAGCATATGACTTGAATTCCAATGAGCGTTGGGCCATCAGGTGAGGGGGAATAGCATCCAGAATGCTCTTGACACGTCGAATAGCTGGATCGATCCCATCATCCTCTTCCAACGAATAGTGGCGGTTTTGCTCACGGGCTTTCATGGTCTTTGATTTCACATCATCTTGCCTTCTATCTCGAAGCCACTTTGTCATATGGTCTATCGCCGAAAATATGGTCTTGCGAGCTTGATTAGCATGTCTTCCAGCATACCGGGAAGAGTAATACCCATACCTCGATACATTGTCGCAATATATCCTTGCTCTTCATGTCATCCGAAGGATGGTTTGTACAGTTCAAAACGGCCAGAAACTCCTTTGTAATATTTTGTCTATCCTCATCCGACCCACCAATCGCTCTGTGTAAAACTGCAACAGGAAATAAGAACTTTGAAATTGAGATATCCTGGCCCTTACAAATGCGGACACATGCGTCGAAGATTTGCCTGGCATTCTGCCCCACGGGATTGCAGAGAAGGTCGGTTATGATAGTTATGAGCCATTCGCGGTATGATATATTGCGCGTGAACAGCGGGTATTTGAAAGCGGTTCTTTGAACTTCGCCACTGAGAGAATATTTCGACTTGAGAAACGGTGTTAGTGCCTCTCGTGCAGCTGCCGGTAGCGCGTCCCATCTTTTTTGAGCCCGCGGCCTATCCATGGATTGGGACCTGCGGATAATAGGCGTGATTTCTCCACTTTGCTGGCAAAAATCAAGCAACTGCTGTGCACACCATGCTAGGAAGCCTTGGGATTTGGTGTCTGTAGCGGAAAGAAACTGCTTCACAACTATCTTTTCAAGAAAAAAGATCGCAAACTCAGCGCTTTCGTCTGCGCGGTTAAAATTATGCAAAATAGCCATCTCTTCCTTCACCCGGGTTGCCTCGACGATATTTGGATTAACAGCACCAATTAAACCCAGACATTCTGCGCACAGCCGTTCAATCCGCGGTCTTGCAGATAGATCAGGATCCTTGAAAGCAACAATAACATCCAGGAGACATCTTATGAGTTCCGGTATCACAGGGTTGGGCTTCTGATTTCCAGCAGAGGTATGGATAAAATCCTGGTTCTCTTTGATGCATTGTCTGAGCTCAACCAAAGCGTACTCTGCAACAATCACATTCTCATGACTGCAACGTACGGCGAGTTGGTGAAGACGCTCTGATGGGGACACGCCTTGCAGCCAATTCCTTAGCCGACCCTCCATTTTCGAAAATAGAGTAATGGATTCCAGTGATGGTATCATTGCTGCTGAATCCTGGAGCATCTGAGTCCGGGTTTGGAACATTTGAGATACCATTTCTAGGGCAATACTCTTGGCTTCATCATTATAAACTGACCAATACCGCAAAATTATGGAAAATGTCTGCCCTAGCAGCGGTACGAGGTCATCGTCCTGCAGATTTAATACGAGAATGGCCCATGTATTCAATGCAGTTGTTCGAAGAGAGTCGTTTTCCAATGCCGATTGGGCACAGGCGCATATCTTTCCACGATTAGATGAGTACACATAACTTCAAAGCAATAGATACACACCTGAGGCAATGCACTGGTAACCGATTCAGCCGCCAAACCAAGCATTTCTTGGATTGCCTTGAGGCACCGGATCTTTTCTAGGTCGGTTGTCTTTTTCCCCTGTGCATTTTTCAAGGTATCACTGAACAGAGTGCAAAGACCAAGAACATGCGTCTCAAAGAAGTTGGCCAGATAGTTGATGCCTTTTTCTTTGGTTTTACTCTGAGTCACTGTCTCCGGCCTGTATGATAGTCGTGCCACTATATTCAGGGCTCCATAAATCTGCAGAATTAGCTATTGAACACGAAACCCAGGTACAGTGAATTGTCACACCCTATCTTTGTGATCTTGGTCATTGACGTCGGTTTCTCCAGCTGTTTTCAGCAGCTCTGCTGCTATCGTCAAAGAATCAGGACGTACAAGTTCCGTTAACGAAGAAGACGCAAACTCTGGAGAGATAATTTCCAATAAATGCATAGTATGTTTCTCCACGTTTGGGACATCCTGCACAAGCAAGACTGGCAAGATAGATGCTATATTGTCATGGCAAACGACCTGTACGGTGCAATCTGGGCGAGAGGCTTTTGCAATCTTCTGTATGATATCCGTTTTACTAGAAAGTACGAGGTATGGCAAGGTATAGCTTTGTGTTAACTGCAGAAACTCTGGTAACTTCATCTCAACAAATTGGATTAAGGTCTGTACGATCTGCGGCCTAGATTGGAGTTGCTTTACAGCCGTCACGCTGATACTGCGCCAAAACGGTGTGGCTAATTTGCGCGATTGGGTTTCATGTGCTTGGACTAATCCATCGAGCTGGAGATAATATAATTAGCCAGTGTATGGTTCGGATATTGACTTGCGACATACTTCATTCCAAGCCGCACCAATCACCAGATCGTTCGGATATCCGAGATAGTCAACCAGTCTAAGAAGGACTATATTCAACTCATGGTCGGAGGATATCCTGTTCGAAGTCAGTAACTATAGCTGGTTAAAGTTACCATTATGAGCCACCTGCCTTCCAAATTGACCCCATGCGAGCACACAGGTTTCCTGTACGACGCTGTCATCGCTATCTGAAAGAATCTTGAGAGCGTCTATAACTATATATCGGTTTCTCTCTAACACTTTTTTATCATGATTAAAGCTGATAAAGGACGGAATTGTCCGTCTATGCGCTTGTAAGCTCAGTCACAAAATAGCAAAAAAAAAACGTCTGCCTTACCCAGCGGCGATCCTTAATTCTCTCCGCCTGCTTTGGAGAAGGCTTATACACCACATGCCCAGTATTGAGTGGTCCAAATCTAAGTGAGTAAGATCGTGGGTATGGTTTGTCATCCTTCGCAAGGTTTCCACCCCCCATGCTCGTATTTCAGGAGACTCCGTAAATTTCTCTAACTTATGGAGAACCTCTAAGGTTTTCAAAAGTTCTGAATCATTTGCATCCGCATACCGACGTTCTCTTCGCAGTATTGGTGTATCTGAATCACAATAGGAGCATCTATACACATCATTACCCGCAGTTCTAGTCCTTTCCAGATTGCCAGCTTCTGCACAAGACAATAGGCCCAATGTGTGCACAGCAGTACAGCGGTCCTGCTCGGATAGTTTATCGAAGCCATCTGGTGCCACTTGACTGAGACCAGTCAAATCTGTGACTTCTTGATTTCCAAGTAGCGAATAAACCTTAGCCACCAGTGACTGACCCAACTCTGCGGGACCCGAGTTTGATTCAAGCCTAGGTCGTTTTCTCGGACCGTGTCCATTGTCGACTTCCACGGGTAATACTGCCTGAAGTTTTTGCTGAAGCTTCTTGTCTTTGCAACTCCACTCGCCCCCTGTGGTGGCACTCAAGTTTGTATAGACCTTTTCAATCACCGCTCGGTCCTCCGTGGTATGAAGTATAAGTCTCAACACAACAATCTGCATATCATGGGATAGTAGCTTCCAATACTCGTCGCTTGCAAGCATTGAGTATGCTGGAGGGAATAGACGGTCCTTAAGAAGTTCCCGCACAAGAGGCGATTGCCCAGAGATGGCTATTAAACCAAGGACAATTCCGGCCGCCGCATGCTCCGCAAGTTGGTTCATCAGATCGATAGGACGTCTGAGTGTATCCACAGTACAACGAATTGCGAGCAAATAAAGACCCTCGAATTTTACATTGTGCGTTAAAGTTGCTATGTGTAGTAAGGCTGTATCTAATGCATTCAATATCTCTATGCAAATGGCGGAAGTTTTTTCACGCATGATCGGAAGGGAATCCCATATATTCATTGTAGCCCAGATTTTCGACAGTCTATGCTGTGCCGACGTATAATTATCCACGATGCTCCGGAAACCCGGTATACTCTGCCGTGAGGCAATGATCCGAGTCAAAATCGCAAAGATGTGGACACCAAGGAGCGCTCCGTGCTCGACATCTGACAGGCTGAACTGAATCGATCGGAGGTCAAAGGAAGGAAGATCCTTCAAGATGGCCGCATCAATAGCAAATTCTGGGGGTGGTAACTGAAGCTTGAATGTCTTTGATATGGCATCTTTAACTGTGGCGGAGCTTTGCAATGCGGAAACGATGCCTTTACACTCACACAATATCCAATCAGCGAGGTTCTTGAACATCAAACTACGCATGGGCTAAGCAGATCTTATATTCACAATTTAGGCAACTTCGACAATATCCCGCCATCGTCTTCAGATGTTTCCAATATTGCGGTAAATTGGCCACGGCGAAGAACATGGCCTCTATCGTCTCTAGTAATTCCATCGCAAGACCCCGAGCTTTCGAATGACCCAACAAAGGAAACAACCGTGGAAACAGCCAAAGATACAAGAATAACTGATCAGGTTGGCTATTCTCGGCAGGCGGCGGACAAAACAGAACTGCGGGAGTCCTCTGAACTGTCAGCTTGATCACAAGCAAGCTGTTGCTAGCTTGTTGCAGCTGGTCGTCAATCTGTGCGAATGGATCGTCCTGGAAGAGGATGGAGAGCCCTGCACTCGTGACGACTTGAAGCACTTTATAGTTTGTCGATATATCCTCGTCGAAACTACCACTGTCCTCGGGGCCCAGAATCTCAGCAAGTAGCTGTTGAAAGGCATCTTTGTTGGGGAGCCCTGCAGGACCCTCGCCGGCTTTCGAGTAGTTCTGTACAATGGCAGCGATCGATGACGATGGAGGAGCTGGTTGTGACGGCTGAGACCGGGGCTGTTGAGTGTTGGATCGAGACGCGTTGGGCGCAGGCGGTGGCCGCATAGAGCCCTTTGGGAAGGACCCGGTCTTTCGTCGTGATGCCATGGTCGTGTTCAACAAGCTACTCCTTCATCACTCGTTGTTGGCTGCTATGAAGTCGTAAGAACACGAGTGAAGGTAGTGGCGTGGGAGACGCGAGGCGGAATCCCTGCATCGGCCAAGATATCCGCCTCGGTATGTCCCGACTCATGATATGTAACTCGACGCCGGTCAACTGGCCGTGCTGGGTGTCTCCCGGTCTCATCTCCTCTGCTCTGACCTCCCTAATGCTGTGGGTGTTAATGTCGATTCTGCTGCATATACCACTTGCTAGTACTTACGTCTTTACGTCTTTGCAAGTGCTGCGCAGTTGGTCAATTGGAACGTCGCACATCGAGTGGCGCTTGGCTGTGAACCCCTGTAAATTCCATTCATTCGTTTGCAGTCGTTGACCATGCAGAGAGTAACACAACTTTAGATTCTCGTTGCCAGTCTAAGTAATTTAGCTGCCAGGGGTCCCATTGATTGATCAACCTCATACAACAACGAAACGAAGACGAGCGATTGAATTGCTAGAACTGTCCTGACGCGCAAGCTGCACCTCGTCCACATACCGAGCATCCCTACAAGAAGCCTCGTCTTCTTCAGAATACCTTTAGCAGCCGGAGTCGGCAAGGAAGCGCCCGACAATATCACGAAAAGAAAAAACGGATCTACCCACTGACATTCACTCCTTGCCAATCGGTCGATTACCTACTCCTCCTACTTAGTGTTAGTAGCTACGATCGCGAAAAACGCAAACCACCCAGGGCAGCCATCATGACTATCCCATCGCTCCAACTGGAGCTGCCAAAGTTCGAGAGCCTCACCGCTGGCACCGACCTACCTCAAGTACCCCCCGAAGAGATCGAGTCCCCGCCGCACACAGCACGTCTCACCCCCATTTTCGCGGAACCAGAGAAAACGAAAGCCCCGAACCTTCCTCCCGTTTCGAGCACTAGTAGAGATGAAGCCTCCACCGTCACCCCGCCACAGTCGCCTGGAAGACCAACTTCAATGCGCCGTTTTCTCTCCCGCGTCTCGCTGAACTCGTCCTACAACCACCAAGACGATAAGGCTTCCGTTTTCTCGGCTCCGACGACATCGATGTCATCACCCGAAAGCAACGGGAAGAAGCCAAAGAAGTCGTCTTGGTGGAAAAAGTCGTCATCTTCGTCGTCAAAGCGTCACTCGACTGCTTTCCCGTTATCGTCCCAGGGAAGCTCCGCTCAACCCAAAGCGAAAGCCACAGTACAGTCGATCCCTCCGCCTCCGAGACTACCGGACGACATGTTCGGTAACAGCCTCTCATCTATGGATAACGATATGTTCAAGCACTTCAAGTAGGCGGGTCGGGCGATAGAATTTGGCCGCGTAGGGTGTTTTAATAGCCGTGGGCAAGGAAAGCTAGCTCTTCATACCTTTTTTTTGGGAGTTTGGCTTTATATTTGATGCAGGAAGTTGTCTGTATAACACTTCATAACCTTTTGTTCCGGATTCTTTGAATATGCTTGGGCGTGTCTCTTATTTCTCTGAACAAATGGTTCATTTTCTCTTCGCGTTCGATTGGGGGTTCGGAAATGGGGTTCTAATCTGGTCCGGCCATAGTGTTTTACCGCCTCTGGATGGAAAATGTTTTGGGTGGTGTTGTTTTCATTGTCTTGCTGGTAATCTTTACCTGTGCATTGGTTGCGGTCATGGTGTTCTATTATATCTGGCTCGGGATGCTTGTATGTCTTTCCTTTCTTCTGTTGGGTTTCTTCTTCACTTTTACACTTTCATCAAAGTTTGTATGCGATCAATGGCTTTCTAAAGGATGCATGCTGTTTTAATACTCCCCATCCTCCGTATCCTCTTTATGTTCTCCCCCCCTCCACTTCTGGTTTTTTGATCACTATCAAAATAACTTCTTCCATTATATTCATTTGTTTTTTTTATTTGAGATGATAGTTAATGTGAGCTTACCCGGGTGGCGGTGTATCTGGTAAATTTTTCTTGTTTGTTTATGAGTGAGGGAGGCGAATAATATACTTGTATAGTTTGCCGCCATTGGATTTCTGGTACATATATCATGATGAAAACAACAGAGATGGGCTCTTCCTAACATGCAGCATTCTAACCCCTTCCTGTCTGCGGAAACAGAACCACCTCCGTCCCGTCGTCCAACCGAGCGGTGACTGCGGAGCCCGCAGGCATGGTGAAGTGGCGTTTTTCCATGTGAGTAATGTAAACCGGACGCTGTGTAGTCTGCTGGAATCCGGGGGTCTCAAAAGTTACTGTGATTGGAGGCGGCGTGGAGAGGCAGCAACCCATTGTGGTTTTTCGTTGGTGGTGATGTAGGGTGGTGTGTGATGAGGTGGTGAAGGATGGTTGGATGGTAAGTAAGGGATGGTGGAGGGCATTCTATGGTGGGAGGATCTCGTGGGATGGGTGGATGTGAATTGAAATAGTAAGGTGAGCGCAGAGGATGCTTGTTGTCTTGTTGCGACTTGGATACCTGTCTCTGGTTTGGTCTTCATGCTTCATCACTTGCCATAATAAAACTAAGGGATTAGGTATTCACACCAACGAAACAGATGTATGTCTCATGCCCCCAAGGAAATTCAATATGGCTAGTAGTGATTAGTTCCAAGCACAGGTGCAGAACTCAATTGAAGTGAACTAACCGCCAGGATACAACAGCAAGTCTGGATTTCTCTCTATTCAAACACATGCCAAAGGAACAAATAAGGCCCAAAACAATGGCTAACGGGTATACTAGATATCCAATATAACCATCGCATGGTATGTCTCACCTGAGTACCTGCAGCTGCCCACAAAGCTAACAGACGTTCCGTGGCAAAGTAAAAACCTCCCTCAAATGGCATACGACCAACGTGTTCTCGCCAGATTGTGTGTTGCGTTTGATGTGCAACTCGTAGTTCTGATACGACAATGCAGGACCTGGTGGGCGACGCATTGTTGACATCCGTCCGCCAATACAGGGCATTCGGACTAAGACCAATTCTGATGGCAGCCCACACTATCGACCAATGCTTCTTGCATCCGGAACAGATGTCGGAACAGATCACGAAAGGCGATTAGGCTCGAAGAAGCGGTAAACAGCCCGAATATCAGGCTAGATGATCATCGCGAATGCCCATTGATGCGCGTCTCATCTTGTAAATTGGTTTGGGTAAAGCATTGGGGGATTTTCGCATCATATTCCTATCCTCCATGCCAACACAAGTTCCACTTGGACACGAGCAGTCATCATCGTACGTGCAGAACGGATCTGACAGCTCTAACTCAAGCGTCGTTGTTTCAAGATAAGGTTAGCGAGCCGCGAATCTGCATGCCTACTAGCGCCCACCCCACCTCACCTTAAACGCGGCTCATGTTGACACCATCTCAGCCGCACTACATAACACACAACTAATCATGGACTCCCCCCTCGACGATGCTCTCAACCTCTCCCTCCGCACATGGCTCGACCACGACCCACAAGACTCCGCAGTCTCCACCCTCATCTCACGAATACAGGGCCAACGCGGCCACTTCAAAGACATCAACGAGCCCCTCCTAGAATCCGAGATTGCTTCTCCTAATGACGCCGCTCTCCCAGAAGACTCGATGGAGGAAGACTCAACCGCCGCTGCCGTTGAAGACGAAACGAACCCTGCTGAGAAGCTGGCAAAGGCGAAGGTGGAGATGATTGACCTCCTTGGGTAAGCTCTATCCGCAAGGTTGTGCGCGTGCATGCCCGGGGCTGACGGTATAGACATGCACACAATGAAGCGTTGTTAGCACTCGACTTCATCTCGCTCGCTGTGTCGCTCAATTCCCCTGATGTCGGGATGAGCACCATGTCGCCGGCGCTCAAGGCTGCGGTTCCCCCCGGTTGTCTCGGCTTCGACAGGATCTCGAGGAAGGTGGATAAGGCGGCGCTGGAGGACGACAAGAAGGTTGCACGTGCGTGGAAGATGGAGGGACTTAATTCTGCAGCCGACGCGTTGCTAGGCGCCTCCAAAAAACTGGGTGCAGAGGTCGAGAAGGAGACAAAGTATTGGGAGGGAGTGTTGGCGATCAGGAACGATGGATGGTTGATTACACGCATGCCAAGGGAGCGGAATGTGTTGGGTGTACGATACGGATTTGCGGAGGCGGCGAGGGAGTACAAAGATAAAGGCATTGGCGCGCTGAGACGCAACGACGATGGGACTGTGAGGATGGATGATGTCGACACTACAGGGGCGCGGGGACGCGCGATGCTGAGGGTCAGAATTGTCAGAAACGACGAGGTGGTGGGGACGAGCACCCAGCGTGCGGGAAAGAATGACGGCAGTGTGAGGGATATGATACGACGGGCAAGAAATTTCATTTACGAGGATGAACTGTTCTTTGAGATCATGAAGGAGGCACGTCTTTTTGCCGGCCAGGGGATGCGGACGAGTGAAGATGCTGCCATGATCGAGCTAGGAGAAGGGAAGATGGTTGTGTTAGACATGGCATGCCTCCATCTTCCTCATAGTTATTGCAACCTGCTAACAATCCCCAGGCTCCGCTCGATGATGACACAACCCCTCCTACACCCTCAAACTCTTTCAACAACCTGGCACAATCCATCTCGCTCGCCCTCCGCGTCCTCCTCTCCTACAACCACCGCCTCTCCTTACAGCACCGCTCCAAACCTCCGCTCCCGTTGTCAAGCCGCAAGACAATCTTGCCACCCCTCCAGCTCCTCAGGCCGATAACGACCCATCTACTCCATCAGCAGCACCTCAGCCATCTCACCACCACCCTTCAAAAAATCCGTCTCTTCTCCACCACCGCTGGCTTGGCTGCCTCCTACACCATCGCCCCGATGTCAAATACTCTACCAAAAACCATTAAAGACGTTGAGTCTGCAGTTGAAACATTTTTACACTTACTAGAAACCGAAGCAACAGTGAAGCTTCCCGGTGGATGGATGCTTAATGTCACGATGCGCACCATGCTGCAACGTCCTATGCACGGAACGCAGTATGTTGTCACGACCAGCCACGACGGTGTATCAATCAGATTGATGGGTGAGAATCGGTTCTCAAGTCAAGACGAGATGGAAAACTACCTTTGGTGGTGTCTCGAGCGCAGCGTTGTAAACTGGATTCGTTTGACGACGGATTATAAGCAGGAGGCGCAAGGAAATGAGATGGTTGGTAAAAAGGGAAGAATCCGTATAGAGGTTGTGGGCGCGGTTGGATTAGCGGTTATATGGGGTGCAACTGGGACTACAGATGAGAAGTTTGTATGGGATGGCACGGAGAAAGGGAAGACCCTTGCTGAGCAGTTGGTGGAGGTTGGGGTATAGTCGGTTGGTTGTAAGGTGCTTGTAAGGTATACTACGGGGCGCTCGAATAAGTATATAAGCCTCACATGGGTTTGAAGTGAGGCTATCATGTATTATTAGGTTGATGTGGTGCTGTTTCAATTTGCAGGCAGATGTGGAAAACTAATCTGTTAGCAACACCGAAATGTAAGGCTGTCTGATTTGACAGCAGCACGAAGTCTGGGAAGGTTGGTAGAGTTGTCAGGCTTACATTAGTGTGTAATGCTAGCACAGTGGTTAGGTTAATAGGTTTAACAACCTGACATCAACCTGTCAGTAGTAGAGGGTGTTGCTGTGATGAGAATTTTTTCGGTTACAGTGTAGAGCTGCAGATTTTGCCAGCTTCCCACCTTTGCTGCAGCATATAGCAGCAAGTGTTGGAATTGGGATGATGGGTTTATCACTTTTAGGATCTACTTTCATCTCCAGATTACATTCCCACTGCTCCCATAATTTCTATGTATACGTGGGTGCAAGGCATGCAGCTGCTGTATATGGTGGTGACTATTATGATGGTGATGGTGATGGTGATGGTGACGGTGATGGTGATGAGTGGTGGTTGTCAACGGCAGAGTCTGCTGCGGCGATGGCTGCTATGGCGATGGCTGCTACGGCAATGGCTGCTACAGCGATGGCTGCTACAGCGATGGCTGCTACGGCGATGGCTACTGCTACGGCGATGGCTACTGCTACGGCGATGGCTACCGCAGCGGCCATCTCTTGACAATCTGACAAACCTGACAGGCTGACATGAATGCCATTAGGCTGTCACTCAAATACACCTGTAAGGTTTGCAATGGACTGCAAGGTCAACAACTGTGATAGCCGAAAATACCTAACAGCCTAAGAGTGAGGAAAACATGTCAAACTAAGTTGTCAAAGATGATAGCCCCATGTGAGGTTCATGTTATGCTTACCTATTTAATCAAACCCCCCATAAAGTACTTGTAAGGTAATTGAAGGTAGTGATGTACAATGAAATCTACGAACAATGATCCCTGGACTCCCATCTCAATTCCCCAGTCTTTTGATAAAACCACATCTACACAGTCGCCAATCCGTTGCGAGCCCTTTCCTCACATTCCAGCTCCTCTTCGGCGGCACGGAAATACTTGAGAGTATCGACACCGTGCTATCACGCATTAGCAGTGTCCCTCTCCCTCCCTCCCTCATGGAGACACACCTGGTTGTGGTTCACAAAGTTAAACCATGGGATCGCATGCAAGAAAATCTGTGAATACCGCGAGTTCCTTGCCGCAACTCCCTGCATGTACGGCGAGAGTGACGAGACACCATACAATGGCTCCTTATTCTTGACCTTCTGGACCATCTCTTTCATATCCATCTCAACCTCGCGCGCATTCTCGATCCAGCCCCAGAAGCGGACTATTCCCCGGCCCGGTATTAGTTGTAAAGAACGAGAGCGGCGGGGGGATGGGGGGTATACGTGAACTCTCAGTGTAGGCCCGCAAGAAACCGGCAGTCACACCAATCACTCCCATCAGACGCATGCTTCCGCGGATTGCATTGGGCGACGCCTGTGACGGCGCCATCTTCTCCATCAGCATGAACCCGGCAGGACCAAGTGCTGCCACCCCAACGCCGAGGGCGTAGTCGTAGGGGCGCATGTAACGGATTACTCGTGTGAAGTGGCTGTGGCGGGGGTTCCATTAGCTTGGTTCGTGATTGGTGCGGGGAGCGGGAGAGAACGGCTGCGGCACCACCCCACCATCCCCAATTCCGCAGCATCATACTCTCTTCCCCGTGTGGGTAGGCGGGGAGCGCTTACGGATCGGTATCGATGACCTAGAGTTGTCAATTAGCTAGCTTGTTCGGATTCTACACCGGAGGAGAGGAAGTACCGGGAAGTCACAATTGACGTGCTTGGGGGGGACGATCTCGCGTTCGGCCATTGTTGCGGTGTATGTAGAGGCGGGCGGGCGGGCGGGCGTTCGAGATTTAGGAGGTGTTCCTGGCGGGCGGTAATGCGGTGGTGGAGTGAGGTTCGTGATGCTGTTGGCGGGATGGGCTGTGCGCTTGGACGGGGTGGGGGTGAGCATGGTCATTTTGTGGCGCTATTTTTGAAGCTTTTATCACTCGGAATATTCTAGTGAATATGAATCGCCCAACGACTGCTGTTTCTCGTCTTCTCGATTCTCTTCTATGGATGAGCGGCACGCTAATATATGTTATTAGCCTTTTAAAGAGTTGAGTGAGCACAAAGTACTAGAACCCCCAAGCCTGAACATCTAGAAACCCGAACATAATGCTGTGGGCAAGAACACTGAAGGACTAGAGCCGGCCGGTCGCCGAACAAGTTTCTCCATATACAGCACAATCGTCTTTTGCTGAACCCGAACCCAAGTATCAAAGCCATTGATCTCGTGGACATCTGACTCTCGAACTCCGTTCGGCCGACCCCCCGCATACATTATATTATTGATTCCCCTTCAGCTTTTCCTTCACTAACATTGAGCCTACTATTCTACCTAGCGAATGGAAAGGCATTTCCCGATCACTAGGAATACCTACTTAAAGTACATTATGGTGAGAACTGGTACGGATGGCAGGGGAGAAAGGCTGCTGCCAAGAACAACGAGTATGTATATCAGACCGGAGATCTACCAGGAATTTGGTAGGAGGGAACTGGAATTGGATAAGGTGTTCGTGGAGATGGTGAAAACTATAAAACCTTAGGAAGTACATGCCGCCAACACACCTGACGAACTTCTACAGGCTTAGTTGCCCAGAACGCTACCTACATACCAATATAAATTGAGTATATCCAAGATTCATATAGTACTCTACAGTAGATACCTCTCGCAGGTACTTTATGTCTTAGATACTTAGGCAACTTTTTGTTGCAGGGTTACGGCCCCTCATCTAGTGTAACTGCGTATGCGAAAAGGGATTTGGACAATATTGGGAAATATCAATGCCTAGCATTAACAGTCAGCAGTCTAATCGACCTGACATCGGTTCATTGATAGCTATGAGGTACAAATACGTGCGTTGGATGTCTGCCTCATCCAAGTCCTTAATTTCTTGCCTCGACGGAGATGCGGACCGGCCCTAGTTTTGCAACTTCACGAGATACTAATGATGTCATAGAGGTAGTGTCGCTTCGCCTCCAGTATTTTAATGCCCAGGACTCACCGGATTTAGATATGTATGCCAAGTATCACACACATCCATCTATCATCAAGACGGCAATATATTAACAATTAACATTAATTCCCCGTTTCGTCAGTGTTCACCCGATGACCTGCCGGACCTGTCACTGATTTTCCGTTAGCCGGAAAGTGAACTGCATCTGCGTGCATCCGAAGGTTTTGGGTCTAGGTGCGATTCTACCCTGGATTGTAATTTATTTCGTCTTATGTCTTACAACGGTAATGGTTATTGGCACATCAGAGAGACTGTTGGCCTCGGTACATACTCTACTTTGGTAATGGTGAACCTCATGGCATGTCTGCAAGGAACCTGTTACATTACATGCTTAAAGTCGTTGGCCCTTTACACGACATGAGGTCAAGTCAAAGGGGGAGACAGAGTATATAACCAGCGCGTGAATCCCGACAACGCGCTGGTGTCTTTCACTTATTGTATCCATCATGTTTGTTCTTCTAGCACTTACAGTGCTTACAATTCTCTCGCCGTGCTTGGCTGGACTTGTCAATAAACCCAAATTTACTACTGACTTCAAGTATGACAAGTTCGAAACGAACTATAAAAAGCTTCCAAAGAGAAACCAACTGCCCACGGTACCCGGGCACCTTAATGGATCGGCATGGCTCTGGGGCGAGGATGATGGGGTTTGTTTGCACACTCCCAACACTTTTCTGCCATACTGATTTAAGGTAGTTGGGAAGATTGAACTTCCTTACTCCTCAGAGAGTTTACCAGAGCATGAAGGAGGTCAAGACAGGAGAATTGGTTCCATTGAAGTAGGCCTTTCGCTAGAGTAGTGGGAGCGAGATGACGCTGATTGTTATCGAGTATAGCCTTCCGGTGAAGTTGGTCAACCCTCCACTTTTTACGAGGAAGAAATTCAATCATAGTGTGTTACCGGGTGTGTGCATATCCAAGGTTGTCGTAACTAATATCCCGTAGCGTTTGTGGCGTTCGGCGATGGAAAAGCTGCGGTGCTGGACGATGAGTATGCTATGAATACCCAGACAACTACACAATGGGATGGATTTCACCATTTTGCACACCTTGCCAGCAGGATCTTCTATAACGGTTGCACTGTAAGAACCTACACCAGCGGTACTCTAGCTCTTTTTCGTAACAACCATGCAGATGGATGTAAACCTTACCAGCAACCACAAGTGCGGCATCCAAGAGTGGGCACAGCATGGAATAGCCGGCAGAGCAATCTTGCTTGACTTTGCTTCGTTTGTCGCCAATACGCTACGAGAGAAATTAGATGTTCTGACAATAAAACAGGTATGCCGCAAAGAACGGCATCAAAATAGATGTCTTTGAAGCTACAAATATCACTCTTTCTCAGCTGAAGGCGGTGGCCAGGGACCAAGGACTAGATCTGCGCACCAAGGACAAAGGCGGAGACATCAGGATCGGCGACATTCTGATGGTTCGGTCTGGATTTACTAAAGGGTACAAAGCTTTGACAGAGGCAGAAAAGCAAGCGCTAGCTAGTCGTCCCTATTTCGGTGGACCGAACGGAGGCCACAGGTTTATTGGCGTCGCTCAATCAGAGGAAATGGCAGACTGGCTGCATAATTCATATTTCTCGGCGGTAGCTGGTGACGCACCAGCATTTGAGAGTTGGCCTCCACAGGGTATGTTCGTACATCCCCCGTTAAGAGGAGGATACTGATCGGCGGACTTGATAGGATCGCTCTCGCTTCACGAACAAATCCTCACTTACTGGGGTGTTGCGCTCGGGGAGTTCTTTGACCTTGATACACTGGCCGAGAAGTGTGCAAAGCGTAAAAAGTGGACGTTCTTTGTGACGAGTGCGCCGTTTAATGTCGATCGTAAGGCATTCCTCATGTCACTACTTATGAGCGAATCGGTCTAACACAATGACTTGGATTTAGGCGGGATAGCGACTTGGGCAAATGCTATTGCGATTCTTTGAGGCGGAAAGCTTCATGTGGTCCAATATGTCGTCATGTAATCTTTGAGATTTGGGGTCATAGAGCTATTGAACCGACAACTCCTTTTCTGATATAATAAGTTCTTTTGTATCCCTGTGAAGTCAGAGTAAGAAGGAAGTCCAGAGTAGTAAGAGAGAGCACAGGGTGGTTAGGGTTGATGGGATCTTTCAGCTTCCCCGGCCCCGACATGCTGCCGGACACCAAGATCTCTAGTGAAAAAAATCATGGCTACTTGCCAACCAAGTGGGCATCTGGGTGGTAGACCATAAAATACTCCTTAAGTTGGGCGGGTTTTGATATTTGGGTACTGTCTAAACTTTAAACTTTTTACTTACTCTATTTTAACTACTAACGCGATTGTGTGTGGGGAGATAGGTAGGTTGCTAGAATTAAACTAAGCATACGAAGCCAGTCGCCTGGTGAATTCATCCACTCTCTTCCTATATATTTACAATCGAACGAGATAGATTGGCAAGCCGCGTCATAAACTGTCACCCAGATTGGTAATAGGGCCCACATAGTCATAGTAATGACGTTTGGCATACGATGCTACTTTTTGTTAGGTAGTGCCAGAGTTTCCGAGGACAGGAACTATAAAAGCACCTTCTGCCATCCCCTCATTTGTGTTCTCTCCATATACCACATGGAGACGTCGCCAGGAAGTATTCGCTCTGACCCAGGTTGCACGGCAAACTGGGTTTGGGCGAATACATTCTGTGCGAGGTAGTACTGCTGTGATGTATTGCTACAGCCAAGCGGGCTGAGTAGAAAGAAGTTTGGCTCTTCGCTGCTTTAGCTACTGGTGGCAATAATGGTGATGTCTGCGGGATAATTTCATCGCGCTCTTGGTATTGCACAGGGAGCCATCAAGGCGGGTGGGGCATGTCGTGGGCGGATGTAGTGTTGGACACATGGGCACGATGCGATCTGTATGAATCGTATCAAGTACGGTATCTAGCAGTAACTACGATTTTGGGGGTAGGACGGCAATTGAAGTCACTCTACTATATGTAAAAAATTTGCAGTCGACATCAAAATTAAAATGCGACGATTGATAAGATTGAAGGGCTATGAGTGAGACCGAATGATGCGGCAAATTCCGGTAGCTTAGTCTTGGTTGCGACGCGTCCTTAGCACTTTACGCGACTCGACACCAAACTCAACTCGATATCAATCTCAACATAACATGGCGAAAGTTTCAAGTGCTGGTGCCGGCGGCAACGAATACAACAACGATCTTTTCGACTACGATATCGAAAATGTTGAGCTCGATTTCAACATCCCGAATCCAGAACCTCTACCAAACTCGATACCGCCCACAACGCAATCCAAAGGTTCGAAAAAGAAAGATGAGTTGGGATTGGAAAACGAGGTGGAGATCAAAAGGAGGCGCATTACAGTGAAACTAGATGAGCAAAGGTCGCTCCCTCATGCCTGGCATTGCAAACGGGTTGAACTGACAATAAAATTAGACTCCTGTCAAGTAAAGGACTGCCAAGATTGAGAAAAGAGGCACCCAAGCAATTGAAGTTCAAAGGGAAGGGCTATGAGGTATTCCACCTGGTGCCCCTGCTGGAAAGAGAAAAGAATGTTGCTAACCAACGTTGCCGCCAATTAGTACAAGGACGCAGCGCGACTTTTGTCTTACTACCAACTCTGGGCCGACGATCTATTCAAGAAGGCGAAGTTTAGGGACACCTTGGAAATAATTGAGAAGCTCGGGCATAGTGGCTCCATGAGAAAACAGAGAGAAGAATGGATTGACGAGAGTCGACAAGATAAAAGGGACACTGAAGATATGAGGTATTTGCATGCTCGGAAAGATGGGGAAGAGGGACCCAGCGGTAGCAAATCTAAGGAGTCTGGTGCCGGTGGAGGATCAGTTGTCGACAAGGGCGAGAGGTCGGACGACGATGAGCTGTATTCACTTCCCACTGGCCGTTCTGCACCAGGGCAACCGAACGCTCCAGCGTCAAAGAACACTATTACTCCACAAGATCCAAATGCATTATTTCTCGGCGGTGCTCCGGATGACAGCGATGAGGATATGGATAATTTCGACAATGAGGATTTTGAGGCATTGCTGGCTGCAGAAAGAGAGAAAGCAGGCAAGACTAATGAAAGTGGGAAAGCCCCAGCTCCACCGGAGCCAATGCGGGATGAATTCGAGGATGATTTAGAAGCCATGGAGGCGATGGAGGCCATGGCGGCCATGGGTAGTCTTGGGAGTAACGGAACCAACAATGCTCCACTACGAGCACCACCACCGGCGCCGCCTGAGGATGACCTCGACGAAGAGATGGAGGTACTGGCGGCGATGGAGATGGAGATGGAGGCGATGGCGGCGATGAAGGCGGCTAGTTGAGAAGTACGGACAGTGGTTCATAACCCACGGCGGGATTCTGTACGATAGAAGAGGCTACCATGAAGCATATTGTCGTTGATAGTGAAACCCAAAATTCGATTCGAAACTTAAAACCCTAACCACTCACCTTGGCGCGTGTCCATAAGTTTATCCTACGTCACGATCCCTGTTCAGCCCCACATTCTCGACAGAGCAAACACACCAACAACGCAATGGCCGTCCCTGAAGTGCTGGTCGATACAATCAACCAACTTTCTTTATTGGAAACTGAGTCGGACAACTGGATCGACGGTATCTTGGAGGAACGACGACCGCGCAAACGAGTGAAACCAACAGACGATGAACGGCGAACACAGCTAGAGGAAGAATTTCTTACACCATCTCATGCATTCTCTACAGAATGGTTGAACAAACTTCAGCAGTATGTTGACGCATGGTTCCTTGGGGATTGATGGGTACTAATAGTTCCTAAGTCGATGGGAAGAACCCGCAGATTACATGTCTTTGATGGGTCTCGCCCCTACGATGTCTCGGACGGTTATTCGATTCACCCGAGAAGGTCTTGAGGGGAAAGTCACCGGCTATAAAGAGGTCACAGTTCCTGCACACTCGATTACCGCGAAGAACTCTACTTCATTGCTACGGAAACCGGCATCAAAAGCAGACTTTGTTCGAGGAAAGGCCGGGTTTTTTCCATTCAGTCCTGGTGGTGTGGAAGCTGGAAGTGCGAATGAGAGAGCTGAGGAACTCGAGAGGAATGAAGCGGCGGCAGAGGAGAAGATAGGCCGTGACGGCCTACTTCGGGTTGCGCCAGGAATGAATCGAGGTCTAAGGTTTGAAGTCGAGGATATTGAGGAGGTGAAAGAAGATGTAGAAGGCGAGGACTTCACCTTTGGAGATGTGCTACCGAGGAGGATGAGAAAAGGGACAGCTAAGGATGGGGACAAAGTTCAAGAGAAGCCGCTGGCGGAGCTGGATAGTATCGACGATCTCTTACCCGTGGAGTTTCCGATGTTGGCACCTCGGGGGGATCTTTACGCAGCTGCCTTGAAACCTAGAAACAAGGAATGGGCACATATGGTCGATATCAACCAGGAGCTTACTAATTTCCGCGAATTAGTGCCTAATATGGCCAAAGAATGGCCCTTTGAATTGGATACGTTTCAGAAGGAAGCCGTGTATCATTTAGAGCAGGGTGATTCTGTGTTTGTTGCAGCTCATACTTCTGCTGGTAAAACAGTTGTAGCCGAGTATGCAATTGCATTAGCAGCTAAACATATGACTAAGTTCGATTTCCGCTCCTGGGTACATTAGCTGTTCTAACACTGAGATAGAGCCATATATACCTCGCCAATAAAGGCATTGAGTAACCAAAAGTTCCGAGACTTCCGGCAAGTTTTTGATGATGTTGGAATCCTCACAGGAGATGTACAGATCAACCCTGAAGCCAGCTGCTTGATCATGACAACCGAGATTCTCCGGAGCATGCTTTACAAGGGCGCCGATCTCATTCGAGATGTTGAGTTCGTCATCTTCGATGAAGTTCACTATGTCAACGATCTGGAGAGAGGTGTGGTGTGGGAGGAGGTTATTATCATGCTTCCGGAACATGTCAACCTCATTTTGCTTTCTGCGACTGTGCCAAATACAAAGGAGTTCGCCAACTGGGTTGGAAGGACGAAAAAGAAAGATATATATGTTATTGCGACTCCAAAAAGACCAGTGCCACTCGAGCATTACCTCTGGGCCAGCAAAAAGATGTTCAAGATTGTCAATGCCGAGAAGAAGTTTTTGACGCAAAGTTGGACAGATGCCGCTGAATCGTTGAAACCTAAAAAGGACTCCCGGACTCTGCCTCCGACTGGCAATCAACGTGGCGGCGGCAATCAACGGGGTGGTGGAAACCCAAGAGGTGGTCCCAACCAGAGAGGCGGTCCTAACCAAAGAGGCGGTCCTAACCAAAGAGGCGGGCGCGGAGGCGGTCCGCCAAGGGGCCAGAAACACGCCACAGTACCACGAAGTGCTCCTGGCGCGATGCGAAGTGCAGCGCAGGATAAAAATATCTGGGTACACCTTGTGCAACATCTCAAGAAGGAGAACCTTTTACCGGCTGTTATCTTCGTGTTTTCGAAGAAGCGATGCGAAGAAAACGCCGATGCTCTCAGCAACATAGATTATTGTAATCAGACAGAGAAGAGTACCATTCACATGATCATCGAGAAGAGTATCGCACGTTTGAAGCCCGAGGATAGGCAGCTTCCACAGATACGACGCATGCGAGAACTTCTGAGTAGAGGCTTGGCTGTCCATCATGGAGGACTTTTGCCCATCGTCAAAGAAGTGGTAGAGATATTATTTGCTAAGACACTAGTAAAAGTTTTGTTTGCTACGGAAACGTTTGCCATGGTATGACTTCAATTCTCAATATAACGCAACGATACTAAATTACCCCCAGGGTCTTAATTTACCAACGAGGACGGTAGTATTTTCAGGGACCAGAAAGCATGACGGCAGATCATTCCGCGATCTGCTCCCCGGAGAGTACATTCAGATGGCCGGACGTGCCGGACGGCGAGGGATTGATACTGCTGGTACAGTGATCATTGTGTCTCGGGATGATGAACCACCACCGGTAATTTCTATCCATATCTGCGCTAGAAGCTGGCTGATGGTACTTGAAGTTACCAAACCTGAAACAAATGATCCTTGGAGATCCGACGAAGCTGCAAAGTCAGTTCCGTCTGACTTACACCATGATTCTGAACCTACTTCGGGTGGAGGCACTGAAAATCGAGGAAATGATCAAAAGGAGTTTCAGCGAAAATACAACTCAGATGCTTCTACCAGAACATGAGCGTAAGGTCCAAATATCTGAAGCAGATTTAAAGCAGCTGAAACGCGAGCCATGTGAGATCTGCGATGTTGATCTTGCTGCTTGTCACGAATCTGCTATGAAGGTAAACCAGATCAACGCAGAAATGACAATCAAGGGATATAATATGGCTCGGAGGCAAAAGTTATTTACGTCCGGACGATTGGTGGTACTTCAAGAAGAGGTATGCTACCTAACTATCTGCGTTGCTCTGGTTTTGCTAACTGATTACCAATAGACAGGTACAAGAACCGTAGGTGTGCTTACGGGAGAAGGGATCCACACAGGGCCCCAGCCTATACAAAAGGTTCTGTTGTTGAAGCCCGAGAGTGACAACAAGCAACCCGCAGATTTAATGCCCTTTATCTTGCATGAAGCCTTTAATATCCCGCCACTGTCAACAAACGGATGGGAAATTCGAGGCGCTTTGATACCAATAACAGCCATTGAATGCGTCACCAAGTCTCAGGTGAAATTCGATGTATCGGCTGCGCTCAGAGCAGACACAGTTACTCTACAAGCTGCAAAGGAAGAGCTAAATGCTCTGACTGGGGATTGGAACAAGCCAGAGTGGAGAGAGCTTGATTGGACAAAGATTAAGAATCTACAGTTCCTTGAGATTCTCGAAGCAAGGAAACAACAAAGCGAAAGAGCGCAAGATAGCGTTTGCATCTCTTGCCCAAATTTTGCAAAACACGTGTGTTCTTATATCTCTTCGAAAAGCAATGGCTAATTCTGGCAGTTTGCTATGCGGCATGAAGAATATCTTTTGCATGAGAGTATTGCGCAGCTGAAACAACTGATCTCAGACCAGAATCTGCAATTGCTGCCAGACTATGAGCAGAGAGTTACGGTTTTGAAGGAACTCAAATTTATTGATGAGAATGACAGCGTCCAACTGAAGGGCAGAGTGGCTTGTGAGGTAAGTCCCAGCCGTCAAGACAGAATCGAAGAATTGCATATTGAATTCAACAATGCTAGATTAACTCTGCAAATGAACTCGTCCTAACAGAACTAATCCTCGAAAACGTCCTCGCTGAATATGAACCGGAAGAGATTGTTGCCCTCCTTTCCTGCTTCGTCTTCCAAGAGAAGACGGACGTAGTACCGAACATCACACAGCGTCTCGAAAAAGGCAAAGCCACTATATTAAAGGTGGCAAAGCGCATCAATGCCGTGCAAATTGACCATCAAGTTATGCTATCCTCCGAAAACGACGACTTTGAAAGCAGACCCAGGTTTGGACTCATGGAAGTTGTCTACGAGTGGGCCAAGGGTATGTCATTTAGTCAGATCACAGATCTTACGGATGTGCTCGAGGGAACTATTGTGAGAGTCATTACGCGGCTTGATGAGACCTGTAGAGAAGTCAAGAGTGCAGCCAGGATTATCGGCGATCCGAGTCTGTTTGAAAAGATGCAGATTTGTCAGGAGTTGATTAAGAGGGATGTGTGTCATTGCGCCAGTTTGTATTTGGTAAGTTGTACCCCGAGACGTTTTATCCGATTGGAAAATGATGTTTGCTGACATTGCGGTATGTAGTAGTGAGGATGTGCGTGCGAAGAGTTGATCAGACACATAAATAAAGGGTAGAGATTAGCACTGTGTATGTACTTCAGCATCTCTAGGGATAGCTGTTCATGCGGTAGTTACTTGTTTGCTAGTTCTTACATACCAGGGCTGTGGGTGGGATTTGATGGATTGGGGATATCAAATCTATTAATTTGTTTGGTTGCGTCTTCTCTCCTATGGCTTCAACACAATGCTGTGGATCCGGTTCGCCGAACATATTCCCTGTCAATTCCAAAACCTGTTGTCGTCCTGGACTGCGAGGTACAGTTTGGTCAAATACATGAGTAAGAGGAATTAGTGGTAAACGCAAGTTATGCAGAGGGACTAAGAGGATGAAACCGCAGCTATGCACAAGAATGGCCAGGACATTACAACACTGGAAGTACATGCTCCTGCAGGGCTTGCGCATGCGAATGAGCATAGGGTATGGAGAGGAGGATCCAGAGCCCAAAACGAGAACGGGACACCAAGCACAAGAATGCGAGAAGGACGCATAAAGTCTCTTTTTACTCATTCCATAGCTACTTATAGTAATAGATGTTGAATATATACCGGGGGAAGGTTTTACAGACCTGCCCGAGACGGTAACTGAATCATCACTTGAATGTAGGAGGTTAATACTCGAAGCCAGATGCCTATCACCTCTATTTCAGAGTAGGGAGACCTTGTAAACTACTACTGGATGGGAAACTGAATAACTGTTCGAAACTCTCAGCAAGTTGTCGTCTGAAGCTGACTTCTGTTCGATAGTAACAGGTAGTCAGTAGGCATGGTAGAAGGAGGAAGTCGAATCGTCGTTTGTAATCACCTTTGGGGTTCAAATCTCGTGGCCCCGTACAAATTTAAAGGAGAGAAACGCGAAGCGTTGGTGGGCAAGGCAAAAGTGAGTGTGTAGGTACATACTTAAAGTTCTTCAGGTAAATACTTTAAATACTTAACTGTTAGGAGAAAAAATAGTGCTGGGCGTGAGCAAAGTCGGCTCGAGCTGACTCGCGCCTAACACTAAGAAAAATGCATGTTCGGACATCATTTACTTACTGTTTGGAAACGAGACCAATTTTCAAAATTCAGACAGTCAAACCACGCCAGTCAAGTTTGACTGTCCCTGTCCATTTAAGAAGTTTATTGGGCCTAACCGTGACCCACCACTTGTTCTCTGTTGCAGCAACAATTCCAGAAATTGCATTATTCCACACACTCAAGTTTGTGTATTTATTGATTTATTTATGTATAACTCTATTGACGTACGACTCGCAATTGCCTCCAGCTGCTCCCAGATCGACATGGTGAGGGGTCTAACAGGTAAGGCAGTTGGTAAAGAGAGTGAAGAGTGAAAGAACTCTAGGGAAAAAACTTCAGGTATTCGGAGGGACTAAGGGCAAGGCCTATGTATACCATAGTTGCTGTAGCACCAGGTTGTTAGAGAGCGAGTTTTTAGCAAGTTTACTAGAGTCGCATTGTACATGTTGCTAAAAAGTCAAAGTTGACTGGTGCGGTTTGACTGTCAGAATTGACTGTCTGGAGACACGGCTGTTGAAAGTGACGATTGATTGGACTATCTAAGGGGCTACAAAGGTCTTATATATACGGTAGTCCATGTACGAATGCGTACGAACTCATCTATGTATAGATACGACTGAATACCATCAGCCCATACAAATGCCAGCTCAGTAAGCTGCCATACGAAGACTGAGCTCTAGTTATGCAACAGCGCCTTGGGACCCTATAAATGATAGCCCATGACCAACCTTTTTTCAGCTAAGAGCAATTGACCGAGGCCATCCTCCGTATTTCTTTCCGCCAGAACCCTAGTTCCCTCTGGGGCTTCGGAGGTTTGCGGCGTTGAAGCTGCCGGTGCGGAGGGGTTAGTGTTTGTGTTGATGAAGCAACTGCCCTTTCCTTCCGTGCAAAGCTTTCCGAAGTACAGAGCGTACAAACTTGGACTTATAGTGACAATTGGAGGCATGAACATGGTGTATACAGGCGTACCGGCGGTTCTAGGCACGGATTATAGAATAGACGGAAGTCTACCGGAAGGGTAATGAAGAATGAGGCATAGACAAAGGTAGGTCGATGGTCGATGGTTGGGGATGGCTATGCGGAGATTCCGGACGAGAATAGTGTTGGTCGTGAGACGGGATGGGAAAAGATCTCAATAGAACCGGGAGATCTTGTCTCGCAGTGCTCTGGGTCTCGTCGGCAGGGAACTTTCGATGAAGTCCCAGCTATGGTGTGCCGTCTCACACTTAGCGGACTTAAGCCCGTAGATCTATAAACCAGTCAGATCATGACTTTTAAAGCTACCCTTGGAATAGACCAGCGCGGTTGGAGGCTATATTTGATCGGATTAACTGCTTGGGAACACTGGGGCCAGATAGGAGGATATCTCCAGTCGTTTTCAAACAATAGAGACTTCTATATCGATATCGATGCAGTGGTGGCGGTATGATTAACTCAATAGGGTAGAAAGAGGTCGGAATGGGGAAACATGGAGGATGTGGAGATGGATAGCTGTAGAGAGGCTGAGTCGTGCAGAGGTTAAGTTGAGGAAATTTAACTATCACTACAGTCCCCAGACAAAAGTGTTCCGATCCTCGATTAGTGACAGCGCAACAACTCAACAAAACCTTTTATTTGTCCACAACCACGAAACAAATCACTCTACAAATTAAAGGGAGATATTTAGCTAGACAATGAAAGGGTATGGCGATAAAAAATATAATTGAGTTAGTCAATAGCGAGTGTACCATCCTTCAGTAACTTTGACCACTTGCAAGTGCACCCTGTCGGACACTGACTTCCAGCACTTCTCAGAGGCGAACTCTGGAATAGAGTTACATACTAGCGGTAAAACTTCAGCCAGCCGTGCTCAGGATCGCCGGGAGTGTTGGTGGAGTCGCTTAAGCTTAACTGTCATGGGCGATGTTAATAAGCTGAGAGGTTTTCTGCAGATATAGCTCTGTACTAGATCTAGATTTGAACCCGTTGTCGGCTTTCAGAAGCTCAGTAAAGTTTTTATGGGCCTGATTGCACTTTAGGTCATTGCTATGGTCATGGATCCACCCTGAGGTGTTCGCACGCATCTGATCATGGTTGCACGCAAAGCATTGGTGTTATCAATATGTGGGCAAGTTTAGGTTGCTCTTCAAGAGATGAAGTCTATGGATCTCAAATTGCAATTGGGTCTCACAAATCGGTGGTCAGCCCAAATGTGGTCCTATTTCAAATTAGAATCGAATTCAATCCTTAGAGCCATAGAATTGGCCGTTATGATACCTTGAGGCTGTTTCCATTAACTGTGGTGGTTAAATTATGTTAGCGTCATAATATAAAAGATGCTTAAATTGTATTTATGTGACATCGAACGTGGGTGTCTGGGTAAGCCTATTATTTCACAAGAGCAGATGACAGAGGGGTCTTAAGAGTAAAACGTATATGATTGTCTATCATCCCAGTTTATGGGTCGTCGCAGGCTACATTTACGCTAGAAAAAAATGCCATGAAGTTTACTTTATGGAATTCCCTAAACGGGCGATCTTGGTGATAGGGATCCACATCGGGAACAAACTTGCCGTAGGAGGCGGGCACTGGAACGCAGAAAGTGCGGCTCTGTAAGCTCGGATTGCAAAGAATCGGAGAGGAGCAGCGAAGGAAATGAATGTCTCTTCCAGTTCCTCAGCGATACCTTGTTTTTTCGCCCTTTGGATTTATCGAAACCGCGAGCGGCTGTGAGTTATTGTATACTAACGCAGGACCATATTCACAACTACAAATAGGCCTCCAGATCCAGCCCATCGGCCGTGATAGATGTGATGCAGGGTCAGTATCGCACGTTGTCAACCACACGTGTTGGTAGGATTTAACGTAAGGCGTGTGAGATTTGGCGTAAGGCGCAAGGTTGGGCTTGATTAGTATAGAGATTTGAACAGACGGAAGCTCATCCACTCTAAGCTTCCTTCCCTAAGTAAGCATGTGTTGGTCGAGTATTACCAGCAGGGCCGGGTGAGTGAGTGGCAGGAAAAAACACAGAAGACGTGACGACGCATTCAATGAAATGTGTTCAATTCAGATATCGGCCGTCTCGTAGCCTTACGCTTTTGTTATTATTATTATTATTGTTATTGTTATTGTTGCTCGGTTCTGGTTGGATTTCTGCTGGCTGTCTGCATGCCCCCATTGGCGAAGTTGTGCGTTTTGCCCTAAAGATTTTTTGCATTCGAAATTGTGCCCCTCCTCTTCCCCTTCCCCCAAGCCACATTCGCTATCTCCCAACACTCCCTCGACGCACTCCAACAATTCATCCTCTCCTTACTCCGACACGACTTCTCTTGTACGATCCTGTCGCCACTTCTGTTGCACATAGCGCCCCCGCAGCCTCCCACCCCCCACTATCTACCTGGCCCATCTCTGCGTTGGACCTCCTAGACCCTGCCGGTCATCCTCGCGACTCGCTACCTTGCATAACATTTCTCAACATCTCGTGCTTTACTCCAAAGTCAGCGCTCTGTTCAACGGCCCGCGAAAATGGACGCTGGCGCTCTTCGCGAATGCATCGGATCTACTCTGAGCCCCAATGCCGACATTCGACGACAGGCTGAATTGCAACTTAAGTCGGTGAGTGCGACTATAACCGCAACTCTGGTGGTGACAAAACCCACGTCTGAGGTCTAAAATCTAATCACATGTATTCTCTATCTACAGGCGGAGGTGCAAAACGGCTTCGTCGCTGCCTTGACGGACCTTATCTCATCCGACCCAGATGCAAACCTACGACTCTCAGGTATCTAGCCACCCAAACATTCTCCCCCGTCTTCTCGTCAGAATGCACCCCACTCATACCCGGCATAACAGCGGTTGTGTATCTCAAGAATAAGGTAACTCGGTCGTGGGAATTTAACGAGGAATGGCCCAAAATCCCCGCCATCCCAGAAGATGAGAAGGTTATTCTTCGTGACCGCCTCGTCCCCACACTTGCTTCAGCACCGGCGAACATCCGACAACAACTTCTGCCGTTGATCGGGAAAGTTTTGCATTATGACTTCCCGGAACGGTGGCCAAGTTACATGGACATTACACTACAGCTTTTGAATTCGAATGATATCCAGTCGGTGTTTGCAGGTGTACAGTGTTTGCTATCGCTGTGTCGAGTCTATCGGTTCAAACGGGATACCGATAAACGGGAAGAGTTGGATCGCGTCACCCAGGCGACGTTTCCCACGATCTTGGCCATTGGAAATAGGCTTGTGGATGAGACTAGCACAGAGGCTGGAGATATGTTAAAAATGATTATCAAGACATATAAACATGCTGCATATGTAAGTTTGGCAAGCTGAATTGAAGGCGGGCGCACGAACTTTCCCAGAAGCGTATGCTCCAGGAGCGATGATCTGATGATATCTCTAGTTTGAGCTGGCATCCCATCTCAGGGAGCAGTCGTCAATCGTGGCATGGGCGACCTTATTCATCAAGACCGTTCAGAAGGTGCCTCCGGCGGGATCGATGGTTGAAGATTGCGACGAGAGGGAGATCCACCCCTGGTGGAAAGCGAAGAAGTGGGCCTACGGGAATCTCAACAGGCTCTTTGTTCGGTATGGAACCATATAAGCAGATTGATGAGTTGGGTAGGACAGATGGCTGACTTGGAGACAGCTATGGTAACCCGGGAGCAGTGACTAGCGGGGCTAATGGCGAATCATACGAAGAATTTGCGAAAAGCTTTATCGAGAACTTTGCCCCGGAGATCTTGAAAGCATACCTTCAACAAGTCGAATTATGGGTATCGAAACAAAGATGGTTAAGCAAAATCTGCCTTTCGAATATCATTGCTTTTTTGGACGAATGGTAGGTTTTGGCTATGTACGTTTGTTTGGTTCATGTGATATCGAAGCTAAAACCGTTTCACAGCATCAAGCCCTCGGCAACTTGGAAACATCTCAGCCCCCATGTCGAGAATCTCATCGCCCATGTGCTTTTCCCCTTGTTGTGCCAAAGCGATGAAGACATGGACCTATTTCATGACGAACCTGCAGAGTATCTTCACCGTAAAATCAACTTTTACGAAGAGGTTTCGGCTCCAGATGTTGCCGCCACAAACTTCCTTATTACCTTGACCAAAAGCCGAAAGAAGCAGACTTTCACCGTCCTCAATTTCATCAATGGTGTAGTCAATCGCTACGAATCGGCATCGGATGAGGAGAAGAATCATCGCGAGAAGGAGGGTGCGTTAAGGATGATTGGCACATTGTCTAGCATCATTCTTGGCAAGAAGAGCCCTATTGCGGACCAGGTTGAATACTTCTTCGTCCGTCACGTGTTCCCAGAGTTCAGGAGTACGCAGGGATTCTTAAGGGCCCGTGCTTGTGATGTCTTGGAGAAATTCTCCGAACTTGATTTCAAGGACGAGAATAATGTTATTCTTATCTACCAGAACATCATTCAGTGCTTGAATGACCCGGAACTACCTGTGCGCGTTGAGGCAGCCTTGGCCCTTCAGCCTTTGATCCGACATGACTTCATCCGAATATCGATGCAAGCGAACATTGCCGACATCATGCAGCAGCTGCTAAAATTGGCAAATGAAGTCGACGTTGATGCGCTGGCAACCGTGATGGAGGAGTTTGTGGAGGTTTTCGCCGCCGAATTGACGCCGTTTGCGGTACAGCTCACCGAGCAGCTTCGGGACACCTACCTTCGTATCATCGGCGATGTTATCGAGAAGGGACAGGGCAACCCCGATGAGGATGTGGAGAATTACCTGGACGACAAGAGCATCACAGCACTTGGTGTGTTACAAACCATCGGTACCTTGATCCTGACGTTGGAGAGCACCCCAAATGTGTTATTGCACCTTGAGCAGATCCTTGTGCCTGTTATCACTATCACCCTCGAGCACAAGTTGTCTGATTTGTATAACGAGGTGTTTGAGATCATCGATAGCTGCACATTCTCGGCCAAGGCTATTTCACCGACAATGTGGCAAATCTTCACTCTTATCCACCGATCCTTCAAGGACAGGGCTGAGATCTTCATCGAGGAGATGCTGCCAGCACTTGACAACTACGTGTCATATGGCTATGAAATGCTGAAGCAGAACCCAGAATACATGGAGGCCATCTTTGACATCATCCAGACTATCTTTACGAACGATCGTCTTGGTGCTATGGACCGCATCTGTGGTTGTAAGCTAGCGGAGGCTGTTCTTTTGAACATGCGAGGTCATGCTGACAAATATCTTAACCATTTTATCGAGATTGCTATGCAGTGTCTGTTGGCACCCTGCGAGATCAAGTCCTACCGTGTTCACCTAATGGAAATGGTCATCAATTGCATATACTACAATCCTTCTGCGACCTTGCAGGTCTTGGAGCGACAAGGCTGGACCAATAAGTTCTTTAGCTTGTGGTTCTCAAACATTGAGAACTTCAACCGGGTACACGACAAGAAACTTTCAATAGTTGCAATTGTTGCCTTGATTCAGCTACCACCGGATCAGGTCCCTCCTAGCATCCAGCCAGGTTGGACGAAACTGATGTCTGGGATTGTGAGCTTGTTCCACACACTGCCGCTCGCCATGAAGAATCGGGAGGAGATTTCAAAGGAGAGCTTGAACTTTGATGATTCGTATGAGAGTGACAGTGACAACGAGTGGGATGGCGATGCGAGCTGGGATAAGGAGGGAGAGGATGGTATGATTCTTACACCCAACTCATCCTGACAGGTTACGCTGACAAGAGGGAATAGGAGGAGATGAGCAGGATATTCCAGATGAAAGTGCGGCATATATGGAGTTCCTTAATAGTGCAAGCGCCAATGCCATCGACCTTGCGGGATACGACGATGAAGATGATGCTTTGGAAGAAGAGACATTACTCGAGACTCCGTTGGATCTTATTGAACCATATCAGCTGTTTAGAGGAGCTTTATTAGGTATGTTCTTGTTTAGAGGGGCTTTGGTAGCGAGTCTGGTTTGAAGGCTAACTGACGGGTCATAGGAATACAACAATCGCAACCACAGGTGTATGACGCTCTGACGAAAGACTTAACGGCAGATGAGAAGACAATGATTACCAGCGTATTCCAGGAAGCAGAGCAGAAAGCATTAGAGGCAGAGGCACAAACTGCGACGTTGAGGATGCAACCAACCAATGGGGTCTGATGATGCGCCAGGCGGTGGCGGCGGGTGGTGGTAGATGGAGTGATGGAGGATGGGGTGATGGGGTGATGGGGTGATGGGGTGATGGGGTGATGGGGATGGGGCGGGGAATGAGAAAGAGGTTGCATTTGGAAATTTTTTTATGACGTGATGTGACAATGGGTAAAATAAAATGGGGGTTTTTCGGTTTCTTTCGGACTTTAGGGTTCTGTGCTACTGCTGCTGCTGCTGCTGCTGGGACCTAAAACTTGTTTATTTGTCCGGCTGTTACTCTCTTGTTGCGTGTTGTTTTAGGTGAGATTTGTTTTTAATTGTGGCTGTTTTTGTTCGTGTTCTTCGCTCCGATGGATTGCTACTACTGCTGCTACTATATTGTATGGTATGCTCAATATTGGCTTCTAAGGCTGAGGACCGAGGTCGGAGGTCTTATTTGCTGAGGATATTTGTCCGTGAATGCAGCATGGTCATTCCTCACTCGTACACCTGTTAAAACTCCGAGCTTAGTAGTCATACAAGCGACCACGGAGGATGCAGGTATTATCGCCATCATTCGTTTCTTCCATGTAAAAAGGTGGAAGTTTGAGCTACTTTTACTTGTAGAGAGGAATTGTGGAACCCAGTCACCGAATATCGTTCACCTAATTTCCAAAAACCGTCTGTTGTATATACCCCTGCATAGGACTTGTGATGTTCCTAATATCTGCAGTACAGGACTTAATACCATCCAACCGCCATGAATAATGCAAAAAACTGCTGCTGTTATTAAAATCGGGTATGCAAAAGCTGCATGAGCCGAGTTCAACCAGATAATACCGTGGTTAACCTCGTCATCCCACGCATGCAGGAGAGAAGTCTCACTGTGCCAGTGAGCTCAAACACCCGTGGCATCACTATCCCATACATATGATATGTACACTCGGCCCTCTTGTGATGTTGACAGTTGTGGTACCTGCAGTAGCGTGCCAAGTCGGTCTTGGCGGGATTCGCGATATCCCTACTATATAACACAAGAGGACACGAAATTTCACGTAAATTTACCCGGCTGGGGGAGATATGGCGAGCTTGCGAGCAACGCACGCCCGAAGGAGCCGGAGGCGAGTTCGGGCAAACTTTGAGAGAGAACCAGCAGAAGTATGGAAACATTTTTCGGGGTACCGTGTGGTTTCCACACGCGTGTTCCCTTGTCTATTGATATCTTCCCTAGGTGATGGGTTCAAGCGCTTGTGTTGTCGCAGCTGTCTCGAGGATGATTACAAGCTTGCGAGCTGTAGCTTCCCGGAGCGTTTATGGGCAGTGAACTCTGCCGCGCTGGAAACTACCGGGGTCTCGAGAATTGTCAATAGGCACAGAAACGGGAATAGAAGTGTTGCCTGTATTTCATGGTCGTGGAACCAAGAGAGTATCGAAGAATCATAGGAAAACACTTTCCCCAAATTATTAAGGAAAGGCGAACGTCAGCGAAATTGGAGGCCGCTCCAACAGTTTATAAAGCCCCAGTCTCTCACCATTTTCATCTCTCTTCTCTTACCTGTATCTACCAACAACTATTGCTGTTACTTGAAGAGTCGAAATATCTAGTTATTGAATCTGGCACTAAATACGAGACGAACGAACTTGGCTTCGAGAAGCATTCCACTCAGATCATAGCGAGCAGAATCTTCACTCCTATCAGAACAACAGCAGGCGGAAATCAGTCCAAGTGGAGTTTCTGGCAAGACAGATCAGCAATTAAAATCCAAATTTTGAGAAATTAAGCATCGACACTATCACTTACCGGGTATGCATTCCCGTCCTCACTAGTCCATAGAAAGTACCTATTCTCTTCTACATTACACTCTTCGTATTATCTACCGTCCATGCTCGACGAATGACGGCTCCAACCGAGTCCGGAACCTGCAAAGCCTGCTCCAGATAGAAGCAACAAGGGTGGAAGTGGTGACGTTGCTGAACATTAGGAATATTCTGGCCTGAAGTTTCCGACTCGGCGTATGCTGTATGGCCACCCTAAGCCTTATCCATATTCACTACGCTCGCCACCGAAGTGGCGGCGAACCCCTCCGCCCCACCCCATATGCCAGAGCGTTGTTCACGCCCCCCTTCTTTCTTTCTTATTCACTGCTAAAATTGGGCGGCAACGTCGGCCTCGGTATAATGGGAGTTGTATTATCCCCAACACCAAATGGTACGTGCATGTTGAACAACCCCAACAGACAAGTGGACAATACAGAGATGTGCACACCCGGTGTGTTCTGCCGGCATGCCCCCACCCGTTCCCTCTCACAGTGAATACTTAGCCCTGTAGGCTCTTGTGTGCCAGCACGAGATACTTCAAGATAAAACGAATTAAAACGACTAGCGCAGGTTTCGAGCTTGCAACTAGGTGTTTAGAACACCAGGGTTTAAAGCACTTTTACCAGTTATGTTAAACAATCTGGTCTTATTAATGTGATGACCTTACGGGATTTTCCTTTGGTCAACTGGCGATTTATTAAACCTGATACGGGTTGACATCTGCGTGGGAAGACTGGATATTCTTTGCAATATTACTTCGTTGTGAAAAACTAGAGGATATGAGGAGAAGGAGAAACAAAAGGATGATGAAGCCAGAAAGTTTCGAACCTGTGCACTGGTGTTTGAATCACTGATTGCAACACCTGCGTAGCTAGTATTTGAAGCACCATGCCTTGCTAACGAAATAAGCAATTAGCTTTTTTATCCTCGATTATTATACAGAACCGCAAAATCACAATCATATTGAGATATTGAGAAGGTTGTCGCATATTTCCCTCCTGCGAAACGTACATACTCCGCCGAGGCCAAAGGGGAATCGTGAAGCCAATATAGTATACATGTGTTCGACAATGGCATAACAAAGGGCCATCGTACCGCAGGTTTCGAGCCTGCGCGACTTCGGATACTTACAGCACCTGGAGTTTATACTGCCATGCTCTCTGCCTAACAAAGCTTAGTTTTCAATTCTTATATATCCCATGATATTTTCAGATTCTTGGAGATAAAACGGAATTGGGATTGCAACAAACGAAGGAGGCTGGTTGTGGGCGACTTTGTGAGGATAAGAGCATGGCAAAAGAATGATCGTCACAGCGATTGAGCCTGTGATGTCGGATCGGTGTTTATAACGCCATAATCTACTGTAGAATTAAGATTGAGGTAAGCTTCGAACCTGTACTTGGTGTTTAGAGTACTTGGTGTTTCTAGTACCTTGTTCTGCTGCCTTCTCTTGTATATTCCATGCCTTGATAGATCCTTGAGAGAGCTGAATTAGGGCTGGTGACGATACAAGATTGATTGCGGGCGATAAGAGAATAGCAAAAGAGTTAACCACCATAGGTTTCGGGTCCATAGGTTTCGATGTTTACAGCACCGACCATTGGAGGTTTCGAACCTACACTTGGTGTTTACAACACCTGGCGTTTACAGCACCAGCTAAACGATCAGCTTCTTGAATTTTCCTGACTTGACAGATTCTTGATGGTAAAATCAAAGTTTACTCTATGAATCGCGAGCTTCTCAAGCATGGAGATATGACTGGGCCTTCATTTTCAGTGTCTTACAGGATTATTCTGCTGCTTTTTCTTAGTGGAGTGGGTTAGACTAAGCGCATATTTTTCTTTATGGACACCTACGTAAGTAACCGCTGTAAAAGAATGCATGAATGAAGGTATTAGCCCTGTTGCCGGTATCAGTGTTAAAGCACCATGCTCCACCGACTAGACTAGGCTGTCAGCTCTTGCACTTCCTATTTGGGACGTCGATCATAAGATTTGACCAATCAAACGGTTTGGGGTTGTTCAGCCCGATATTGATCAACCAATGAGCTTACAGGGCTGAAAACTGCAACAAGTTCGTTGAAAATCAGGCGTGTAGGGGATAACGCGGAAACAAAAGTATTGTAATAAATGCGGATTTCGAACATGCACTTAGTGTTTACAGCACCCCTGATGTTTATAGCACGTGCCTGGTGTGTGAAGCACCAGCTGAGCTAAGATTTCAGCTGTACTCCCCCCAGACAATTTTTTGTCAGTCAGCGTAAGGTTGGGGTGTTCGAAAATCAAAAGGTGTCAGCATTGATGATTGTACAGTACATGCGAAGACTGCAGATAATAGAATAATTGCAAGTCCTGAAGTCTCTACTTTTAGCAGGGCTGCTCCTCACCCCTCCTCTTGTTGCATTTCAAGGTCATTTCCCACACTTATCAATAGCGAAACCATGGCCCAATTCTATGTCCGAGTACACAAAAGCTGTCAGCAAGAGCTGTCCAACCTCAAAATTGCTGTCAACACCAGGTCTTATCCGGACCACGGAGGCCAGTACAGTATATTGCATGGTTGACAGATCCTTTGGCTGTCAAAAACAAGATCATAACCCCCCCCCGAGAAGGTTACAAGTCCGTTTTACAGGCGTATTCTCGCGGGCATACTAAGTAATAAAAGAGATTAAAGAGTGATACAATAGGTTTCGAACCTACTCCTGATGTTTACAGCACCTGCCTGCCGCACCTCACTAGTTAAGCTAGGCGACCTTGTTTATAGGATGGACTTAAACTACGAGATCTTGATTCGTTCTCCTCACACATGAGTTGGCATCTGCGTGGGCATACGTTCGTTGCAAGTTCGAGATATTAGTTCATTAGAGAATGTGGGCCACGGGCAAATATAAGTGAGATATTTAATTCAGAAATCTACCGCACAAAGCTGTTGGTAGATTTGTAATTGGTTGGCTAAATTGGTGACAACTCTCGAACGCGAATCTTGGATTTGCCTGGGTCTCTATTGTGAAAAACTGTAAGAAGGCGAGGAGTAAAAGAATAGCGGAACATGCAGGTTTCGAACCTACGCAAGAATGTTTGAAGCACTGTATATGTATATTAGAGCACCGGGTGTTTAAAGCACTGAGTGTTTATAGCTCCTCACAAGTCAAGCTAGCCGATCATTCTGCCAGTGGTTGGAGTGTGGTAGTTAAGGATTGACTGTCTTGCCCTGGAGCCAGTTAGTATACCTAATTTCAATACATTCTACTATAGTACTAGCACCTTGGCTACATCTTTCATAAGACCCAGCGTTTTAACGATCTGTCTGGATGCTGGTTGCACGGTCGAGTGCTAACGGGTAAGCCGACTGACAATGCTGGGTAGAGAAAGAAAACCCGTGTGTATATAGTCCAATGTGTACTTATGTGGGGTTATATCCATATTCTGGCATTTTTGGTGGCGGCTTTTCACGATTTCATGGTAAAGATGAGACGTAAGATAACAGAAAGACCTTTGCGGGGACGCAGGGTAGCGGGGGGGGAGCTCCGCCATCTAGCCGGCTCGCCCGGAGGCGGAGGGGGTATAAGGTCCTGTCATACTCTAAGTAGAGTGCATACAGTATGAATAAAACAAACAAAAAAAACAGAAAGACCTACATCACTCTGCACGATCACCCGCCGCAGTATTTATCAGATTTTAACTAGTTAATCAAATGATAAGCGTACAGTTTCCTATGATGCCTGATATAGTGCCTCGTAACGGAACGAAGATGGGCTGTGGGAAACGTCTCATAAGGGTTAGGGTTTTGTCTTCAGGTCAACCAACAGAGCGGTTTCGGTACTCCTGATCTCATTCCGCCACCCCTTAGACAACGGTTGATCATGTAGAGGCAGAGATCTTGACGGGGTGGCAGCTGTAACAACACTGTCTTCTGTTATTTGATTTATGGACCACTGGCGTTGGAACTTGCGCTTCTCATGACCATCCTTCAAGAGGCAGTGTTTTGGGACATTCGACGTCTTAGCTTAAAAACTTCCTCAAGGAACGTACTATGAACTCAGCATAGAAAGAAGGGAATCTCGCCAACGCCGATGACCAGGAGATTAACGACCCAGGATTCCATAACGCTATCAGGTAAATAATAACACCCTAGCTCAGCCGATAGTACCTGGATGGTGTTTGAAGCACTGCCGGCTAAACTAGGCATAAGTTCTTGTTTATTGGAAGGTGATCATGCAAACATGGTTTCCAACAATTCCTCCATATCTTTAAAGAAAGACAGTGATGGTCGTGCGCACTACAGTAGGGAGACACAACAGAGAGTGTGTGAGCCTGTAATGGGGCGGAAGGATATAGTCACGTTTTTACTCACATCAAGGCTGTAGTATCTAGATACAATGGTTAAAATAGGCACGCGTGAAAGATTTCCTGTCAATTATTCTGCTTCGCTCTCTACTTGCATGCCCCGCCCCGCAGCGTCCACGCTCAATACTATCTTGCATGAGATCTAGAGGATTGTTCACATGGTAAGGGTTCGAATCTTTCAATAAACAATATCTCATGTCTAGCTTATTGAGCGGTGCTGTAAACCCCAGATGCTGTAAACACCAGGGTTCGAAACCCAAGGAGGTTGGTGCTATAAACATCAAAGTTCTCAGATGCTCTAAACACTAAGGTTCAAAACTTTAAGTCGGGCTCACTCTTTTGCATTCTTTTGTTCTTTTTTCTGTCGTGGAACAGTTACTCATTTCTCCGGGTGACAGGTGATGCTGCACTCTACATAAATGGACGTAAACAAGAGAGTATAGAGAGGTAGAGACACAAGCCTAAAGAAAAGCGAGAGGATATTCACCCCATCCATTTGTCGTGGTACTATGGCCCTGATCTAGTACTCTACCTTAACACCTGTATTCGAGAACTACAGCTCTGACACGAGTAACTGTAGATTGGGAGTTCAGCGATCCAAGGTATCGAATTCACAAGAACGTGCTAGCTCATCTAGTAGAGCATGGTGCTATAAACGCCCGGTTCTGTAAACACCAAGATTGCGGGCTCGAAACCTGCGGTGATCACTCTTTAATCTATCAAGGATGAATTTTAGCCGCCCAAGGGAGTGTTTTCTCACCAGTTTCGGACTTTGATTTCCGGCTCTTTCTATCTAGCTATGCTACGGCGGCTTCGTAGTGGATGTATTCTAGACATAGAATGTCGCCCACGAAGTTCTACTCGGAAAATATCTCTTAAACTCCCATACTCGCGTTAAGACGGACGGATTGGATCCAGCTATGCCCACCGAAATAATGATGCTGAGGGGGGAAATGTGTCCTCTATCGGGACTAAACGGCAGAGCTAAAAGAATAGAAATACGGTTTCTAACCTGGATGTTTATAGCACCCTCAAATTTTGGTATTTTACAGTGCTATCCTGAGGTTTCAAACCTTGGTGTTTACAGCACCTGGCGTTTGTAGCCCCACGGTCTGCTAGCTAAGTTAGGCATCTGCTTTTGCTTATTAAAGGATGCGAGCCGCGGTCATGGAGGGCGAGACATACAAGGGTTTTTTACTTGGTAGAAAGTGAGCCTGCAACGGAGCGAAGGAATCAAAGAAGAGAATTAACAGCAATTTGCTCCCACAATCATCACTAGAGAGTAGTCAGCAACATTCCTACTTTCACCCTTGTGTCCAAGTTCTACAACCTTGATGCAAGTATAAATATAGCACCAAGATAGTACTAGCAGGCTCGAAACCTGCGGTGATTTCTTCGAGCATGAATCCACGTTTCATAAATTTACTTGCCGAGGAAACTGTTTTATCACTAGACGCGAGCTTTTGATTCTACCACACCGCCGGATGCGACCTATGTAGTATCGGAAAACACCTCGTGAACCGAGGCAGCATCCTCTAAACGACTGTGGGATTGAAAACATTGCCGTCTTACATAAAAAGACGAGCAACCGCAGGTTTCCAGTCTGAGAACTTGGTATTTATAGATCTCTCACGTCGTCTTTCATGTAGATAACTACCCGTAGAAAGTGGAGCTAGGGGATCCCGGGCCGGTGACGCAATGGAATAGTCTCCTTAAGATTTTTGGCGGGTGAATAGACCGCAGAGATAAGAAATTCGAAGGAACTAGATCCTACGGTTCGATCACAGTCCAATCAATGATATTCTCTCCGTCCCCGCATTCATAAGGACATCGAAACCAGCCTCGAAAACCCCTAACCCTTGCACGACATCAAACTTCCAACAAGCGTATATTTCTTGGTCGAGGACACTGTGTACAGGGCGAGACGCCAAGTCGCTCCGTTTCCTCTCGTCTCTTACCGTGTTGCACGTTTATGAATCCATATCCTCCTTTACCCCATCGTCTCTCACATTAGCCCTATTTCCCTTGTCGAGCTCGGGCAGTATATACGTATAGAACGCAACACATACCTCGTCCTGCCGCATTTTTTCCCAGTCTCTTTCCATTGGTAGGGATAACGAAGTTATGTTCTTCGTAGCTGGTCGATTTATTTGCCTCGGTGGGATTGTTACCGAGTTTGGGAACTGCGGCTGGCGGGAGCACCTAGTCCATGTGTCATTGAGACGCTCTAGGTGGTGAGAGAATGGTGGCCATAGTGTTCGTGTGGGTATAGCAGTATGAGCGGGATATGGTATAACCTAGTAATAGTTGCGTAGACGAGGGGTGTCGAGGGAGAGGGCGTTTGTTGGGTAGGAGATTGGGTACAGCGAGGGTCATTTGAGTCATACACGGTGCAGATGCAGCTGCATGCAGCTGGGCAGTTGGTTGCTGGGAGAATAAGTGCTGGGAGCAATACGGGGAGATAAGAATTTGAAAGTTCACATAATCCGTCACACGCCACAGAAGCCGTTGAATGATTCGTGAAAACCAAGCTATGGACGCAATATACAGAAAATACTCAATTAGTTGTAGGTCATGGTAAAATAAGCATCATATTCGACCAAAATTTCCAGTAATAAAGAGCACTGTTTCGAGGCATGTATGACAAGACAGAAACCCCTTCATACCACAGCTATTTCTAATCCACCAGCTTGAAAAGTAATGCCCAAGGGTAACCCAAACCAGATATTATAAGCATACCTAACCGACTACTGTATCTCGCTGTTCGGTCCGATTTCCTATCTCCTTTAACGACTAGAAAGGGAGACACAACGTACCGTATATAGTATGTTGAGTTAGGGAAACGCTAGCCTAATCAATGGCAGATAAACTAGTAATGGGGAATGTGTTGCATTAAGACCACCGCTAACAGCGAAGAGGCAAGGAGGCGTTACGATGGCAGACTCTTGAAAGCGAGGAAAAGAAAGGAAGAAAACACGGAGAGCAAAATAGAGAAAAAAAAACACTTACAGGTAAAACCGAGTTCCCATTTTGTGCACAGTTCATCCTGAACGAGTACTGATCGGATACCCTATTCGTCATCAACATCAATCATACTCGTCGCCCTTGATTACCGCTAGGCCGAATGCTAGTCCAAAGACACACCACAACGCCCACTATAAATCTATGGCCGGGGGATTGACAGGTGCACCTGGTTGGTAGCAGGGACCTGGCAAGGTGTGGTTTCGTCGGAGATGAGTGCCAAGTAGTTGCCAAACACCACCACCACCATATGTATACTGTTCAGTGCTAGAAGACAACCGTAGAACGCAATATGTTGACCAAGAAATGAAGTGCGTATTCGGAAAAATGAGCATCCGCATGAGGTTCATGTTTATTGGTCCCAGGCAAGAAGAAACCCTAAAATGTAGTGTTACTAATTGGAACTAGTTAAAAATAAAACAGACCACAGTACTCACCAACTCTTCTGTTTTGCCTTTTACTCGATTGCCAGGTGCTGCAGACTCATCCATTCTTTGTCAAATATTTTGTGTAGTTTCTACTGTTCTCCCAGAGAGAAGCGAGAAGATATGATATTTTCCTAACATCCACATGGAATGTTATCTGGATGCCACAGAAATTAACACTAACGACCAATTATGTTAATAGTGGACGGCGAACTAACCTCTTCCCCACAAACCTTTCAACCCCCTACCAACGCAAATATTAATCCACACACGATATTCGGTATTGTAGACAATGTCCACTTTTTTTTTCTAGGCTCATATGACTCGAGCTAAGTTGTGGGGCTGCATATGTACTCAAGGGCGTTCTACCATCACAGTATCGTAAGGTTAACTTCCAAACTCGGATGGCAGGGTGAGTAAATACTGGGAGAACTGGGGCAATAAGCCACCAGAATAAAAATTCTTCCGGTTGCTTCCCATGAGGATATCAGCCCCCCGCTGTTACTGAAGACATCCGGTATTAAAGGCCATCCATAGCCAGTCAATGAATAGGTGACAGAACCCTACTGCACCCATTTCCAGATTTTATCTAAGATAGAATGACCCTATATTTAAGCATGTTAGTACTAGAACGCACACATGATGAGAATTGTATATTAAACAAACCTCAATTCCTCCTACCTCACCACCAACGCCACTCCTCCTACGCCACCACCATCAACGCCACACCCACCCCACCCACCACATACATATGCACATAGTACAGACAAATCTCTTTGCTGTTTCTGTGTTTGATTTTGTAGACTCCGGGGTCCACTTTTTTTTTCTAGGCTTTATAACTCAAGCTGAGTTTCAATATCTCCTAGTTCGAGCCTTAGTCATAAGACTTATAGGAGATAAAGGATAGGTATCATAGCATGACAACCGGTTTCCGGAGTAATCGGCTCCCGGAAGACGTCATCCCCTGAAGCCGGCTGAAATTTTTAACCCACACGTTTGCCCCGCTATCTAAGTAAGACACGTCCATTGTTAGCATTGAACAACTTTATAGCAGGTAGTGAATAAGATGAAAATAGTGAAGAAACCTTTGCATAACATTTTTCACCGAAATGAAGAGCAAGCTCCACGTAGAAATTGCACTAAACTGTTGCAACTTTGCTGTGAGAGATAGCCTCCATCTGAAATAGCAGCAAGATAGTGTTTGGGTCTTTCGTCTATCTAGTTGGTGATGCCACGAGGATGATGTCCACGAGGATGATGTCGATTCTTTTGTTGTTCAAGTTCCTTACGAAGTTTGTTTGGGTTTTGGACTCGCATGCAATGCCTTTTACAGACATATAGCTTGATGCAGCACTTGCCGTCAGAATGATAATACCGTTAACCTAGTCGTCCATTTTGTCAGCAGATTAAACGATGATAATGATACTCGACGTAGCAAAAGATAAGATGGAATAAAACAGTAGCAGGCAAGGGAGCAGTGGTCATAGGGGGAGCCGTAGATAAGGAAAATGGGAAGAATAATCTGCCCTGGGTATATGTGGAGAGAGGGAGAATTGATCTGAAGCAATAGCAAAAGAGCAGTGGTCTCGAAAAATCAAGGAGGAAGACGTTTGTCAAAGAGCATGGAAAGAGAGCCAGAGAAAAGCGATGCTGGTGGAAGGCGGGGCCCTAGTAAGAGGTGCAGGAGGTACTTAATTTCTAGGTACTTAAAGGTGCGGGGTTGCTATGCCCGAGCTGCCCTTTCGCGCTAACTTTGGCCGCCTTGGGATGAGGAAAGATCATCGGAGCATATTGTGCATTGTTTCATCTCTTTTACTCTCTCTTCCCTTCAGAATTGCTTCTCTGGGGTTCTATTTTCTTCAGCTCTTGCCGAGTGATTAACAGTGTACGATTCCTGCCTCTCATCCTAATAGTAAAACCGCCATCACGTTACGTCCGGCTAGTACTAAACAACCGAAGCATCCGCCACATCTCTCCACCCTCGTCCGGGATATACCAATGTCACGATGCGTTGTAGACCGTAGGACGACAATTGTATATCATAATTCAATCCAAAAATCAAGCCCCTAAGTACTACGCAACCCTATACTCCAAAGCACTAATTTGAAAAAAAGGCACTAATACAAACACCGGAACCAGCTTCCGATTCGTACGTCCTCATAAACCCGCCGCCACCAGATCTTTCAACACGCTCTCGCCCCTTCACCCCTCCGGTGCTGCATTCTCCCGTCAATTCCAACATCTAATACCGAAACTACAAATGGTTCAAAGCAGAGCAAAAAATGCAAAGGAAGCGAGGAAGAAGACTCACCTTAACACCCAAATCCAAACCTCAAACATCCTCTACCATGATCACAGTCAAGAATGAAAGCGAGATTGAGAACAAGGAGTTTGTGAGTACTTACAGTCGTCCATGGGGAAGTAGTAGTTGGTGCGGGCAGGCTTCGATCCAGTAGCATGAGGTGTTCCAGAGTCCAATTCACAATGATAACATCGTTGAAGAAGCGGTGTTTGAGCCAGGTAAGCTTCGGCCCCAGCACAAGAGTTTCAGAGTCCAGATCCTCGGTTTTTTTTTAATTTTCTATAATTTTTTTTTCAAGGCTCTATTTCCCGAGCTGGGCCGTCCAATCCAATCTAGTCCAGAGAGTCACTTATCAGAGTAGTCGACGTTCGACACTTGTCGTAAAGCAGATCCACTTAGAGTTTGTCGGGGGTTGGACGCCAGTCGAGAGAGCAGCCGGGAGAGGTGGAGGGGAGGGGAGGGGAGGGGAGGGGAGAGGGGGAGGGGAGTGGGAAGAGAGGGGAGGGGAAGGGTAGACGGGGCGGATTCCAGACGATATACCAGTTGTCGAGACCGAGGTTGCAGATGCAATAGAGATGCCAGGTGGAGTTGGGTTTGGGGTGGATCCGAGAATACTCGCCATCACGGGGAGCCGGTCGTGGAGATGCCAGATGTGATGGGAATGTCGATGTACTAATTCCATTGGTTGAACTGAATTCCTTCGAGTACACGTGTCAAACAGATCCACAGCAGGCAGTCTGTCATCCGGCGTTTTTCAATGGCCTGAAAAATGTTGTTTGACAGACTAGACTCATAGGCCAGTTCTATATCTAGAAACCGTCGAAACTTCTAAAGGACTAGGATCTCAAGACTGCGCCGTACCAGATAACGAAGTTAGTTGGTGGGGAGGTGGGATCGGAGCTTACCCATATCGCAGCGTATGCTGTCGAGCGAAAGGGAACGGGAACTACGTATCCGACTCAGATCCATCTGTATGAGCCTCTTGTTAGATTCAATGTCCAGCTAGGGTGCCAAATAACTCGAAAATATCGTCTTGACTGTGGCCACGGTGGAGTGAAGGAGGGATGGGAAAAGACCGACGAGAGCGGGGAATGCTCAACTTAAATGAACACTTTCCGGGCTCACTGATCTGGGCTGGCCTTAAGAATTCTGGGGCATGTACACGTTACACAAAATACGAAATAAGGCTGGGGAACTTACCGCTAGAGCAGAGCTGCTAATAGGGCGGACGCTAATAAAAAGTAAATCCTCAAATGCACAGGGCTGATAGGCCGTGTTACCTGCGTCAGTGACTACTTGAATTTTGGGCTGTCGGGAGATTTAAAATTCGTCTGTGAGTGCACGCCCTTCTGCGCATTGCTGGGCTGTACGAATTGAAATGAAGCAGGTCGCTTACGATTTCGTTGAGTACGAGAATAGTTAGGGCTGAATGGAATGCTGGGTTGGAATTGAGAACTTCTAGATGGCTGTTGCTGTATTTTGGTAGCGGCTGCCTCGTATCCGGGTTCGAAATCCCTTTTCAACTGTGGGAGATGTAAGTACACGTCGGATAAGCAAGCGATAGGGCGAAACTATGAAGTTGTGCTTGGGTTAGGGGTTACATAGTGGGTATCGAGGGCCGCTCGGACTCAACTCGCCCTACTACAACCTTTCTCTTAACTACCATTTCCTAAATGCACGCCTAATTTTTACATATATAATAAGGCACACTGCCTTGGGCTTTCCGCCATTTGTCGCCGCTGACAATCGTCGAGCTTCCGATCTCCTGTAGATGACAGGCCCTCTAGTATGCACCCAATTGCAGTCAATGGTATGCTCCCAGCCTACTTGGCTCTACGCTCCCAAGTACACTCTCAAGAGGAAAGATGCTTCCAATCTCACTTGACTATTGCTCCCATGTATGCTTCTGCATGCTCGATCCAGAGACTTGCTGAGTTGCAGGCACTGGGAGGCGTGAGACTGGTGGTGTATGGCGGGCAGTGTTTGGCGGGTGGCAGGTGGCGTGTGGCATGTGGCATGTGGCATGTGGCATGTGGCAGGCAGCGTATGTTGGCCGAAATCATGACGTCGGTTGATATGATAGTCTGAACCTTATCTTTAGCGCGGCCACCATAACAAGATCTCACGATGCCTCAAGGTCATGGTGTTGACAATTGCAGCCTTAGATTCTGCAGGAAAGGTAGACAATTGGATCTTAGGGAGAGCAGATCTCCGACTCAGTTTTCTCAGTGGAGTCTGCAGTCAGTTTCCCGTCGATTTTGGGTGTATGTGTGCGCATTCGGTCCAAAGCTGACAGTCGTAATAGTGATAGTGATAGTGATGGTGATGGTGATGGTACCGAAAGCACTTAGTCAAGTAGGTTGGTTGGCTACGTCAACATCAATGTCAAAGCTTTAACAGACTTAAAGCCTTCTATTGGCCAAAGCTTCCAGAAACTCAGAGTTTTTATTTGGCGAAAAGCTTCCTGTGGAAAACTCTACTCCCGAAGCGCGGCTTTGTCAAGTGCGGCTCTCTCGAGCAGGCTCCCAAGCAGGCTATCAAGCAGGCTTTCAAGCAGGCTCTCAAGTGCCAGCGGTATAGTGGACTCGCAGCGATAGTGTGACCGGTATAGCAACGAAGACTCCAGGCAGTAACGACAAGTATGTCCATCTCCGGCCGTAAACCGTATATAGGTCCATAGGCCCACGCGTACATCTCTATGAATGGACTATAGATGACTATAGGCTGCGCGTCGCGCAGGTGTCCACGGGAAGCTTGCTATGAGTTGCGCGTGTGCGCGTGTACGCATAGCGCTGCCTATAGTCAATTTACACTTTTGCCAATATAGCTACGTCAACATCAGCATCAAAGCTTTCACAGACTTAGAGCCTTCTAGTAGCCAAAGCTTCCACAAACTCAGAGTTTTCCATCGGCCAAAAGCTTCCCCTGGAAAACTCTACTCCTCCCGAAGCACGGCTCTCTCAAGCACGGCTCTCTCAAGCACGGCTCTCTCAAGCAGGCTATCAAGCGGGCTATCAAGCAGGCTATCAAGCAGGCTATCGAGCAGGCTTTCAAGCAGGCTCTCATGCAGGCTCCCAAGCGCCAGCGGGCTCTCAAGTGGGATTGCAGCGACGACTGCAAGCAGTAAAGACAGGTATAGGTCCATCTCTAGCCACCAGCCGTATATAGTTCCATAGGCACACGCGCACAACTCTATGAATCGACTATAGATGACTATAGACTGCGCGTCGCGCAGGGGTCCACGGGAAGCTTGCTATGAGCTGCGCGAGTGCGCGTGTGCGCGTAGCGCAGCCTATAGTCGATTTGCACTTTTGCCGATGTATAGTTTGCAAAGTCAGTTGATGGGTGGCTTTCGAGTGCAGGCATACACACTGTTGTATGGTACACACACCTTCGACAACCATCCTCTATGCCTGGTATTGCCAAGCTTTCCCCTCGTTGGGGGAGAGCGGGGTTTTACTTTGGCTTCATTCGTGTGTCCACTCATCTTCAGGTGAGTGTACCTCGTCAACAACAGTATCGATACCACTCAGCATCGACACCGAACAGTAGTCCCCCCTTCTAGGGCAACTCGTCTTCTTTCGGAACGTTTTACGCCGGTTATACGATAAGTCATGACATGATTTGACTAGACCTAAACCGCCCACCCGCCCACCAGTTCTAGCCCGACAATGGTCAGCGCGCCATGTATGACCTAGGAAGTTTTCAATCTCGACTTTGACTCTGTCTCTCCTGCCTGATTTCAGGTGGTTGGGGTATTCCACTGCGATAACTTCATATGAAACCATGGGGGACAATAACAAGGGATTTTTGCTAGGACTTGACTAAGTGTGACTGCAGGTTATTAAGGAATGGGGGTCTACCTAACTGTCTTGCATTTCAGGGGAACCAGCAGTGAGGGCCGGAGTGGTAGGGCGCTAGGGGAGCCGGGTAGAGATTCTACTGTGGGGGGACGGGAAAGTGCCCAGAGGTTACAAAGGGTGCTGCTTTTGCGACTTTGCCAAGGGGCTGAAACCCCTGAGGAAGCGACTGGGATTTGGGGGGGGGGCGGTGGATAAATATATATGCCATGGCCGCTACGCGGCCGAATGCAATATGATTACAAACAAACAAACTATTGTATGGTAGAGTGTATTTATTCTACTTCATAGCCACATTTAACACGAGAACTTAACGCGTCTCCCACATCACGACTCCTAAGCACAACATTGCCCCCCAAACGCCCCGGCGACGCGCTCGGCAAGACTCTCAAGCATCAACGTTCGCGAACTATGCAGCACCGTGAGACGAACGATGCTCCTGTCATCCTCTTCAACTCATCGGTGCCTCCGGATGTCGAGATTGCAGTCTTTGACGACATCTACCACCTCCACAGTACTACCCTACGCAACTGTTCGAAGTTCTTTGATAAAAGCTTGTCCGGGACTTGGTGGAGAGAAGAGAATACGCACCATGGCGCGGATGGGATCAAGTACCGATACAAACTCGTGCTGGACAAAGAGACACCGTTGATGAGCATTGTAGAGCCGGTGCCTGCAAAAGGGGTTAGTTCTCACTGTCGCATAGGTCGGGGGTATACTGACATTAAAACCGAAGACTTCCCACAATACGGAGAGAATGGACGTCTCGGAAATTCAGGTTTCAGTTCCAGATGTCTCTATGGCCGAAGCCGAAAACTCTGCAGCTGCCCATACATATAAAATTCTTCAAGAAGCGTACTCCAACCTCTTTCGTATATTCTACAATAATAAAACCGCCGATATCCCATGCGACAACTTCAAAAGAATCAAGGCCATCGTTGAACTTGCAGATCTTTACTGCTCTCTCCCTATAATTGCGGGTGCAATCGAATTGCTGGTTATCAAGTTTTCACGTCACCCACGCGGCACGATCTGTGTCCATTCCGACGACATTATCATTATTGCCAACAAAATCCACTCGAAAACCCTTTACCACGAATCGTTTGTGCATCTGGTTGGACAGGTCGGGAGTGAGATCTGGAGGGTGAAGAAGGACAGCCTCCCTAAAGAGATTCGACTTCAAGTGTTGGAAGAATATGCCCGGATCTCGGACATCAAGAAAATGGTCGATCGGGATATTATCAAGTACATTTGCTCGATCGTAAGGTCGACATCGGGTCGTAATAATATAGCGGCCCAGAAGGCCTCAGAGGTTGAAGATATTTGTGGAGATAAGTGGTACTCTGAGGGGTATGGTGAGATTGAAAGTTGTAAAGGGCAGAGGGGCGAATTTGGGATGTATCAGGCAATACGCGACCTAGGAGTAGAACCCACAACATATCATTTTACGGTCGATATGTTACTCGACATCACTTTGAAGTTAGATGAGGTATGCCCCCGGGGCGACTTAATATGCGCAAATTTGTCTGAATACCCGTGGGAAGAGGCGGATGATTGGTAGTGGTTGGACTGAATGACAGTGCTTCATATTCACTTTCCCTTTTTGTGATATTTCGGGGTTTGATAGAATAAATGGGCTATAAATAGTTTGACGAAGCGGATTAAGGCTGAGATGTCTTCGATGGTCGGTGGTCGATCGACTGATGTTCTGACAATTGACCACATTGGTCTAGTAATAGTTTGGTTCACACTAGGTAATAAAAATATAGGCTTGTGCGCCTATTTGGTATTGCAACGGCTATCATGGATATCTTCGATGTAGTCCTAAAAGAGAAAGTGGAATTGTTATGATCTTCAAAAATATCTAGTTGTCACGAAATGTAGTCCAAACCCTAGTCTGGATTCGCTCAAACCTCGTGAGAATCTAGATTATCTAAACCCTCTCCTATTTTTTTAAGCATTGTACCTAGTTCAAATGACTATTTGATACACTTCTTTCTATTCACATATAATTAACAAGTGATGATAGCGTTTGAGGACCCTAAAGACCGCCCTGTAAAGAAAAAGATGAAACCACTAAGACTAGCACATTGACTGTGCTCCATACAAGTGGAATCCAAGTGCTCATACGAAGGTGGCCTTATCCTGTTAGAAAAGATCTGGAGCGCATGCACCGTGAGAGGAATATACCCGCGTGATACACCGCACCAGTTCTGTAAGAATTAGCATCAATAAAGATCGAGCAGGGCATTCGCAGAAGGACTGTATAGGCAGAACTCACATCAACCCAACAATACTTCCCGCCAAAGTTGCCTCTAACCCACCACAAATTGCAAAAGCGAATGGAATCCCAAGTGAGAGCTTACTAGGCATCATGCAGAATGCATACATGCCAGAGGCCAGATGGAACCCAGCGAAGAGGATCAGCGTCCACAATAACGTGAAGCGCCATATGTCATCGGTGTCATAAAGGTAAGTGGAGGCGCCAGGTTCGGGTTGAATGGGCCAGTACAGAGAGGGAAACGGAGGCACCTTATAGCCAGGCGGTGGGTACAAATCTGTGAGACTGGTTTTTGTAGTATTCTATGTGAGCGAGCTATACCTCTGCAGTGATGTCAGTGGCTATAATGAGTAACAAGACTTACTTAGACGACATTGGTTACGCTTGTAGAGATAGAGGGAAGTAAGTTCTAGTGCCTTACATCCGTTTAGGAGGTGACGCGATTTAGTCTGTCGTCTGGTTTTCATCGCTGGCGCTAGCGCCAGCAACCCCAGTCCCAAGGCCCAATGTATCTGCAACCAATACGATTAACCTAAGCATCCTTATTCTTGATCTCCGCCTGTATCCTCTAATGAACGCAGCTCCTCGACAATAAACTGCGATCTCTGTAAGCAAATCTACCTCACTTTTATTGCGGCAAATAGCGCGGAACAGGCCCTAGACTCGAGCGTTCGCGTTTGCCGACTCCCCACTAACCAACTACCAGTGACGTATCGCCGGCGCCCTTTCGCCCCACCAATCCCTGCCAACTCAATTCCAACCTCCCATCCGCACAACCGCACAATGGCCCTCGCCGCCTACCGCTCTCTGATCCGCTCCGCAAAGCTCGCTTTCCACAGCGATACTACCGTCCTCACCGCCGCCATTCTCGAGTCGCGAAAGGGCTTCGAAACGAACCGTTCTGCGGCCGCAGATGCTGCCCAGGAGTTGATCAAGAATGCTCACGAGATTGCGGATGTCTTGAGGAAGAATGTTGTTCAGGGAAGAAAGGCGGCAGAAGATGAGAATGTGTATCGTATGTATCCCCAAAGGGGAAGGAGAGGAAAGGGGGGAGGAGGGGGAAGCTGATGGGAGACAGAGTTACGAATACATGATGAGATTGAGAGGGGGGATAATGAAAGTATTAAGTTAGGGAGGGGGAAGATGTTACCGAGTCAGCGAAGAGGGTGTTGTCAGTCGTGAGATTTAGGATAACAAAATGGAGGGGGAAAGTGCTTTTTCAAAGCTACTTAAGTATTTATTCGGGTTTTTTTATTGTATATACATTACCGGTGCGCTCGAAAACCAGCCGCACATTACCGGTTTTTATTCCCAAACGCCGGAGCAACAAGTAAGCCAGAAGATAGGAAAAGCAACAATCGTTAAGCTGATATGAAGAAACAGCAATGTCTAAATACGTACAAAAATGAAGTGTATCCGCCTTTAACTAACAATTTGAGAAGGATACCCCGTCTCATCATCCTCTCCGGGTGGGTTTGCAATCACAATACTCTGCATACTCGGCCCAGGATCTACACAGGGCTCCTCCTGAGACGCTTGCTCTCCCACGCCTTCTCGAAGGTTTCGACACATCGCAGAACTCCGGACTACTTCAAAGTTCGCGCGGATTTCGGAAAGCACCGTGAACTTTCCAGCTTTCCACTGCTTTCGCTGCGTTTTTCCTTTCGCCGGTCTCCATTCTCAGCCTTCCGGAGCCTTTCGTAGTATCTCTGTATTCGTAGTCGATCTTCCAGTTATATCGTATAATGTGTAATAGATCTCGTTTCAAATTTACACTGGGCGTGATTACGTATATAGTAGTATGATATTCACTATCTACTTATCTATCTATCTATCTATCTAACAGCAACTCTGGATTCACTGACAGCTGGCTGGAGATGCCTTTCAAGCGCACTTGGAAATGGGAGCTAGCTGAAGATGGTGCCCAAGTGCGCTCGAGATGGTCAATGTGGGCTGGCTAAGAGCTAGCTAGAGATGGTGCTCGGGAATAGGCTGGAGATGGTAGTGATGGACTCGTCAGAAGCAGACTGGAGACGATCCATCTGAGCTGGCTGGGAGCATGCTGGAGATGGTAGATATGTTGTGCAGCTGGGAGAACCTAAAATTTACCGTGTCGCATAACCTTGAGTTTAGTATTTACCGTGCCGGTAAACCGAAGGTTTCCCTGGTCGGTAAGTCTAATTCTAATTTGTAGCCTTGTTTGCTGGAAGCTCGAAAGTTGCTCTGCGATATCTCGCCGGAAAGCTAGAAATATCCGGGCGCTTTCAAACTGCCCGAAGATATCAACTGATTCAGGCTTTCATGCTGGTGAAAGCTGCAAATCGACTTACATAAATTCGCGATGCATCCCCACCGCCTGTAAGTGGTCGATATTCCCCAGCGGTCTCGGCTTCCCCACTGTATTCTGAGGGACATCCGGTGATCACAGCCTTCCCCTGACACGACTCTGCCGCTGCCTCCGCACCCGTGTGACTGGCAAAGTTGATGAACGCGCATCTGGAGCGGTAGACGCAGACGATTGATTTGATGTTTCCGAAGGCAGAGAAGAAGGTACGGATATGGTGTCCTGCGAGGTCGTCTTCAATAATGGTGTTCTGCGAGGCTGTCTTCAATACTTTAGGCGCAATCATTAGTAACGTTCAACACTAGTAAAGTAAGTGGTAAACATACCCCATGAGAAACAACGAAGTGATACTCTAATCCCGCGGCGGCATAACATCCTGCAGTCCCAGCGGGAGCTGATTCGCATTCGGAAACCTCCCGCTCCGTCTCCTTCCCGGCCCTTCCTCCGCCTCTGCCACTTTCCCCACCACCTCGCGCCCCACCCCACCCACTTCTAATCGGTCCGGGCTCACTTATAATACTCCTCTACTCAGCTAGACCCCTCTCCACCATCCTCCTCCCTCCGCCGCTTATAGTACGGCTCACTATTCGCCGGCCCTTCAGCAGGTCTCTCGCCGTGCCCTCAGTCTTTCATATTCCTCGGGAACATCACCATCCTTCAACTTCTTCATAGTTCTATGCATAATACTACTTATTAGTATCGCTCTCGGGTCCCTGAGCAATGAGTTTTAGTGCAGCGTCACGGATCGCGATCGGAAGGCCGAAGGAAAGATTTAGCATGCAGCACTAGCAGCAGTTCTTGAGTCGTGCGCAGGTAAGACAGATGCCAGTTTTTTTGTTCCGGACTGCTCCACTGGAAGACCGTGAACGGATGGGTGCAAATCTTACATTCTATCCCCGATTCCTCTTTGATCATTTGGATGTAGGGTTGCTGCCGAGACAGGATTCGCAGATGGAGGAGAAGTCAATGGTTTCGCGGCCAGTGCGGTTGACGTCGGCTTTTGGAGGCATTGCGGTGGTGTAGTGGTGGTGGTGGTGGTGGTGGTGGTGGTGGTGGTGGTGGTAGTGATGAGGATTGGTGGTGAGGCTGGTGGTGAGTGACGTCAGGATACCCTGTTTAGGCTAACCGGAAACGGATAATCGGGGAATGCGATGACCTTTCTGATTTCCAATGTTCTGGAAGCCAAGTCCCGGATCCCCACCCGAGGGGGCGAGATTAACTAGGTATTGCACAGAAATTGCCGAGGGAATGAGATACATGGGCACACGACAGGGTTTGATATGTCGAAAAAATGAGTGATATCACGTTTGTGGGCTATTGATCCATGGAAAATTAAGTTTCTCCATGACGGACAGCGCATTGAAAGCGTAGTTCATTTCCAGACTTCAAGCATACGTACGGGGTTATATCAGACAGCGTACGTCGGTTAGGTGCAGATCTTACATTATGGCAAATGACAATTACGAGTGTACAGACATAACAAAATTTAGTGGTGTCGTCCATAACATGGAATGGAATGATAAAGTCTGTCGTGTGTTCCCAGTTTGTTGAAGCAAGATGAGAGAACGTTCAAATTTTTTCCATAATGAGGAATGGAAGTCGGGTACCGAAACATGTTAACGCCTCGGCTTTTGTCTCTCTGCCGACACCGGACGACTAGTACCAGTGCAAGATATGGTGTTTGTAGTGATAGTCTTTGAATCACTGGTGTGCAGAGGAGTACCCTGAAAACCTGCGTAAGGGGATAAAAACAAAGGGTACTCGATTGCAGATGAGAATAGCCTACTTACGGGAAGTTTCGACTCAACCCGATCACACAGCTCTTCCAAACAGAAAGCCCGTAGAAAACGCAGCAAAAGACAAAACAAAACCAACGCCGTACCTGTATCCGTGTATCCCAATTCCCGGCTGCCTACTCAACCCAATTCCCGGCCATTGGTATTTACGCAACGCTGCCAGTGTCGCCATCACACAAACTCCCACTTGTACTGGTAGGACTGCTCGGCTGTCTCTCTAGTTTCCCCGTCGCGAGCATCAGCATCTCCTTCTTCTTATTCCTCGACCCGCCATCCCTCGGAAACCCCTCGCCAAACGGCAATATCTCAGTCTTGAGCGTCCGCTGCTTCTTTCCCAGCGGTTGCGGCGCCCGCTCATTCTCTTGGATGTAGAACCGTCGGAGCAGCATGATCGCCTCGTCGTGGTTGATACCGCCGTAGACCTTGTATCCCGGCTCGACGCACTGGTCCTCGTGGATCTTCAGCACCCCGCCGCACCCACCAAAGCGGTCGTTCAAACATCCGAAGAAAACACGGCGGATACGTAGCTGCCGGAGCGCGGATGCACACATTACGCATGGCTCGACGGTGACGTAGAGGTCGGTTTCGCGGAAGATCGACGGCGGCATGGTACGGAGAATGTTTTCGATCGCGATGAACTCGGCATGACGGGTTCCCTAGGGTGGGGGTTAGTGGGGTAATGTGCTTTCGTGTGGGGAAGAAGTAAAGTCATAGAGTTGCTAGATTGTATATCGAGCCACCATCTTTGGTTGATGTTAGGGTTGAGAACCCAACATTAAGTAAAGAAGATGATCCCTCTAATGAAATCATCTTCTGGTTGGCTGATGCTGTGTTTGTGGGAAGGAGGTACAAACACAAAGGGACCGGTTCGTGTCGTTCATTCCTCGCCCGATGATCTTGTTTTTGTGCACGAAGACACAGCCTACCGGCACTTCGTCGGTATTCAGGGCCGTCTCAGCCATTTCGAGGGCGGCTCGCATGAAGCGTCGGTGCAAGTGGATCTCATCGGGAGAGGCGAGAGGAGTAGCCGGGACAATGTACATGATGGCGGTGTTGAGAAGGGAGATGGATGGATGGTGGTAGGTGGGTGTGTGGGTGATGGAGGAGGGTGGTGGTGGTGGTGGTGGTGGTGAGGGAGTGGTGGTGAGGGAGTGGTAATGACGAAGGATGGAAATGAGAGGGTCAGGAACAAAACGTCATTTGTGGTTCAAGCTTAAATTAAAACTGCCGGAAACTTAAAAAAACCTTATTCTTAGCGTCCATGTGATGGCAAGACTAGCGCTAAGCTACACATAGAAATATCAAATTTACCCTCCCTTGGGCCGTCACTCGAAGCTTAAGCCCACTTCTTCCTCAGAGGCACGCGCAGTCAGAGTCACCTATCACAATGGCGCCGTCGTCTACAATCCGGGGGTATCAATGGCTTCAACTCCATGCTTTGAATTCAACTAGCTGACTTGGAGCAAAAATACAGCTTCGATGATTACCTCCAAGTACATTTTCCACAACGAGCTTTCAGAGCCCACTCAGGCTGACCGACGCAGAGTCTCCCGCCAATAACCTTCCAGCGGCTATACCAACAGCCTGCTACGGCACTCGCTATCTTCCGGCGTATGCTCCCCAGTCTCGGTTCGTTCAACTTCTCCCTCGAGCTTGTCGCCGGGGATCGAAGCTGACGCCGTACCACAGCGAAGATCTTTGTCACCACGCTCCTCTACAACGAAAGACCTGTCCCGCTCGCCGATCTGCAATCCTGGGTGCGAACCGAAAGTTATCGGTACCTTCTGTTTTCTTCTCGGGGGTGTCTAGCTCTACTAACACTTCGTAGAGAACGCGAAGATGCCTTCATCAAGCTGCGGCGGCTGCACATCATCCAAGAGCATGGTGCTAACATCTCGCTGGATCCAATCTTTAAACGTAACTTCCGACTCGCACTAACAGGAGGGTGAGTGAACCACCTCCTCCCCACACTCCCGGCTACTAAGAATAAGAAAGCGGAGACCACCACTCCTTCGGTGTCCCTGTCACCGCCGATGACAAGAAAAAGGTCGACGTCCTGTTCCTTGATAACTACGCCGCCAACCAATTCGACTGCATCTTGCACTACATGGTAGAGCCGACTGGGCAGCGGCAGCCAGGGATGGGCGTGAAGCACCTTCTCAACACCAGCGGGCTGATGCGGCAGCCCGAGCGCGGACATCCAAAGATCACGCAGTCGGGATTCTCATTTATCCTGCAGGAGGGAAATGCGCAGATCTGGGTCCTGCTGATCCAATACCTAGAGATGGCTGAAGACCTCATGATGGAAAAAACCGACGTCCTCCACTTCCTCCTCATGCTCGGCTCACTGGGGCTGGGACAAGCATACAGTGTCGCCACACTCACGCAGACGCAACAGAAGATGCTCCGGGACCTCCGCGACTACGGCGTTGTATACCAGCGCAAAGACAACTCAGACCGGTTCTACCCCACGCGACTAGCCACCACCCTCACCTCAGACGCCACCGGTCTCCGCACCGCAGCCGCAAGTTTCTCCAACGCCATCACCGCCACCACCACCGCCTCCATCCAAACCCAAGACTCCTCCGAAGACCGCGGCTTCATAATCATCGAAACCAACTACCGCGTCTACGCCTACACCAACTCCCCACTCGCCATCGCGATCCTGGACCTCTTCACCAAGCTCGGCACACGTTTCCCCAACATCGTCACCGCCAAACTGACGCGCGGGAGCATCCAGCGCGCTATCGCAAACGGGATCACCGCGGACCAAATCATCGACTACCTCCGCGTCCACGCGCACCCGATAATGCGGAAAAACGTGCTGGTCCTCCCGCCCACGGTTGTGGACCAGATCCGGCTGTGGCAGATCGAGGGAGAGAGGATGAAGACTACCCCCGGGTTCTTGTTTAGGGACTTTGTATCTGCGTGGGACTTTGATGATACCGTTAGATATGCGGAAGAACTGGGAATTCTGACCTGGAAGGATGCGAAGAAGAGACTTATGTTTGTTACTCGTACAGAACAGATCTTTGATTATCTCAAGCGACGCGGAGAGCAGCAGCAGAAGGCGAGGGCTGCGTAGAGAGCTGTATTTTATTTATTGCTTGTAGATTGTATTGACCTGGAATTTGTGTTTTGCGAGGGGTTTATATGGTGTTGTGGATGGGAAACTACATTGGGATGTTTTTGTACTTTATATCATAAACAAAATGGGAATCACTAATTTTCTTCTTTTCCAGATGTGGTATATATTACAAATTACCTCCTTGCAAGCAGACTATCTACACTTGCCTACTCTTCCAGCTGCAGCTGCTCCCCCTGCTTCAAATTTTCCACCTTCGTCAAAGTCATCTCATAAACAAATTGTCCCAAATGTTCCACCCCCTCCATAACCGCAACCTGTCCCTCCGCCCCCTCCGCTCTCTCCGCCGGCCACATCTCACCAATCACCAACTCTAACTTCCCCTCTCCGGTCGCCGTAAGCCTACTAAACGCCTCACTAAGCTCAAAGCAGCTCTCAAACACCTCTCTCCGGCCAAGCACATACAACCCCAACCTCGCCCTCGAAAATGCCACCGTCATCCGTCTGATATCGCGTAAGTATCCCACACGCTTAGTCCGCACGAGAGAAAGGATGACATAGTCGTTCTGCTCGCCCTGGTACTTATCGACGGTTGTGACAACCCTGGGAAGACCAAAGATGGGGTTGTTCCTGCAGCGGCGATGGAGGACGTCGCGGATCAGGGCGCGCTGCCCAACGTAGGGAGTCAGGATTGAGATCTTTTCGGCGGGGTAATCCAAAAGTCGCATGTACATGAATACAGCAACAGCGTATTCGGCCTCGCCGAGATTCTGCACAAAGTGTTTTTGTGGCTCGATCTCGCCAACGCCTTTATAGTCGTCGACATTTACGAATTGGAATTCGTGTTTGAAACCCGCGTTGGCAGTTTGGAATTCTGGCATGGTGTGCAGGGAGGGGAGGGTGGTGAGGTTTTTGTAGCGCCAGGAGTAGATTCTTGCGATGCTGGGACGGGCACGGCCTTGCTGGTCGAGGTTGATTTGGGGAACGCCGAGACGGACGAGACGGGCGAAGAGGCTTTGGTCGAGGTTGGTGTATTGTTTTAGTGGGATGTTTTGGAGGATAGGGGAGTTCTGAAGGTGATCGCCGCAGAGTACTACGCGCTGGAGTGGAAGCTCTGAGTCCACGGGTTTTTGGAGGGTAAGGGGGATGAATGTTTCGATTTCGGTGATTTGTGCTGCTTCTTCCATTACGACGTTGTCGTAGTGGAAGCCCAGTTTGGTGATGTCTTGACGCTGTTGAGTGTTAGTGCGCGGGAGTAGAAGATAAGAGGTGGGAAGGAGGTACCTTGATAGCGGCGTGGGTAGAGGTCATGGCTACGATACGTGCTTCTTTTTTAAGTAGATAGTTTTGGCGGTCTCTTGGGGTACGGAGAAGCTCAAAAGGGTGGATGTCCTCGAGCTCCGAGAAAATCTTTTGGATATGTCTGTAGCCGCCTTGCGCAATCTCGAGCGCCTCCTCGTGGGTAGCGTTATCGGGGAACATAGGGAATGGTGTGTTTGAGAAATACTCGTTGAATGGGTAAGCTTCGCGGATTGTCGCCACGGTCGCTGAGTCGCCTGCCGCCGTGATTGTTTCCTCGTATTTACTCCACGCAGGCGGAACGTAGACCTGGTGGAAGTAGCCAGCCGTTTCGCAGGAGTCTCCATGGGCACCTAGTGCTCGAAGACATGCCGCTAGTCGATCTACCTCAGCTAAGAGGCGGGCACGGTTATCCATGAATGACTCTACTCTTCCCTGTTTACTGTAGCTGGTATTGGTATTTAACCCCTCCTCGCCATGTCCTAGCCTCAGCAGATGTCGCTCATCAATATCCAAAGCTGTGATCTTCTCGAACAGTTGGTTTAAAGCTTGGTTGCTATGTGCAATAAGCAGCGTTCTTTGGTTCGGGAAGTTGTGGTAGATATTGCTGATGACCTGGGTCGCCACATCGGTCTTTCCGGTTCCTGGCGGGCCGACTATTATAGTCAGGCCTGGATTCGTTCCAGACCGGATAGCTTTGATTTGGGTAGGCGTAAACCGGGTTGAATTCATTTTGGGCTGGTCTATTGGATAGGGACCCATATTTGGAAGCTGGTAAGTGGATACTAACATGTTGACCTGTGGATTTTCTTCCACTTGATCCCGACGCCGCTTTTTGGATGGTTTAGGCTGCGGATTGGAAGGCTTTTGAGAGATGATGTAGGGGGGCCCTGCGCCCGCTATCGTGCCTGGTTCAGGTTCTATGTTCTATCCTTCATCAACTTACGGACTTGTTATTCCGCCAGGCGAAACTCACCGTGTCCGGGAAACTCTCCAAGACGTGCTGCCAGTGAAGGAACGTGTCTCGATAATCCACCATTTGTGGAGTGTTAGGAAGGTTTGTAGCACCGGCAGGATCTCCGTACCCCAAGAAGACCTCCTGTAGCCATGTAGGCATAGGAACATCCGCCTGTGTCAATTCTTGAATTGATTCAAGTACAGGTTTGAAGTTGTTTTCCTGCGCTCTGATGTTAATCGGGCGCCAACAGAACCAGAAATTGCGGCGCCTCCTTACCCTTCCTTTACGGCGGATGATGACATTAACCGAGTCATAGATATCGGGCTTTCCAGCCTTAACGTTTTCACTATCGACCTATGTATGTCAGTACTAGGACCAACTGCTGGTGAGATCTGCCAACAAACCTGAAACATATCTGCGTCGAGCTTCAGGTGTAACCGACATTGCCCACCTGAACTTTTAACCCTGTTGTCACCGGATCCCAGTTGACGCCCTTGCGCGTCCAGTACCGAGACAACTTCCGCAGCTCTTAAACACTTGATACCATAATTTTCAACCAAACTCAGTCTGTCATTTGTTCCGTTTGTAATCATCTTGTCACTGTCATCTACACCTTTAACACCAAGGAGAAACACCACATCGTCTGGCCGCAGAGATTCCCACTCTTGGCGTACCTCGGGAGATACACGGCTCAACTCAAGACTGACTTCGGCACGAACTGCGGCCGGCCTCTCTTCTCCAACCTTCGGTGGCATAACTTCCAAGATCCTGCTACTATTAGAAACGAGGCCTGGTGTTCAGAGTAGAGAATACCTACGATGGTCGTGTGATTTGTAAGGCCATTTTCGAGAATCCACCAAAGCTGGTCTCCATTGTTGGATATTTGATCTTGGGTGACATTTTCTTTAAAGAATCCTCAATATTCTGACGTATCCCGTAGAAGGCTTCATGTCTATATAGGAGAAAAGACCTCCACAAAAAGTCTCCAACCGTTAGATACTGCAAATTCAGCTTAGGAATAGCCAGTGGTCTGGAACCGTCATAGTTCCCATCGCGAACGAATGATTCCTCGAAGAGAGTGTTCTCATTGGGCAACACTGTCATAGATTTAGCCTGCTCTTGAAATGTCCTCCGGCGTTCATGAACGCCAATAATTGCGTCCGTTAAAAACGCTCGATCTATCGAGAATTTAACAGATTTAGGATATGACGTCCTCAAGCCCAAGCGTTTACATAATTGCACCAGCTCTTCGTCAGAAAGGTCAGCCAAATGGCCTGAAATTTCGCCTGGTTGTCCAAGGCTGCCGAAATTGGCCAGCGCTAGGATTAATAGCTTGTCTTTGAAGTCTCTGAATGCAATCCTTTGCAATTTTGCTAGACGAGAGTTGTGTATCTGGCGGACATCTTCTCGAGAAAGCTGCAGCCCAGTAATATCGTCAATAGAGAAATGGACAAAGTGCTCCAACAACCTGTGTAGATCCTGGATGAGTCCATCCTCAGAGCTGGTGTAAAGTGGAGAAAGTTTGATGGCGGTCAAGACATGGAGATCCTTCAAAAGAAAATTGACGTATCGCCTTGTAGGAAGTTGAGAGTCCAGATCAGTGAGAAGTTCAATAAAGCGCTCACAGTAAATCAAGATTTCTATATCATTAGTATCATACCTAAGAAATACAGGATAAGCCAGCCTACCTCGTGGATCATCCAATTCTCCAGCTGGGTTGTACATCAGGTTCAGAAAGTCTAGGACCATTTGATATAGCCATGACCGCTCGAACCGTAGTCGGATTTTCGTGGCATCGTCTGCCGCATCGTATCGCTTTACCGCCGCCCTCCAGGCTTTCCGTGTCTGGGGGTACTTGTCTAACTGTGTATTCCTCACTTCCTCGGAAGATAAATTGTGCCAGATTGCTATCGAAACCAATGTCGCGCATTCTTTTCTGACCAGACCGCTATCGAGCGATTGGAAGGCGGTTACTATAAAGCTTAAAAGGTTGATGCGAATCGAAAGTGACAACGTCTGGTCGATGCACATTGATAGGATGCGCCGAAATAGAACGGAAAAGTACGACGGCGGACACGCAAGATGTTCTGATCAAAATCAGTACTGCTCGCATATATCGCCGATTGATAACTTCTCCGAATAGATCATACCCCATATTGGCATACCCTCCCGCCGCTTCACATTAATCATCAGTGCAATCAAGATGACATGAATATTCGAAGAATCCTCGGAGAAATTGGGCCATAATAACCTATCGATTCCGTCAGCACAATCATTAGAGGGAAGGTCAGTTGAGGGATTGCCCCTACTTCTCCAAGAACTGAAGATTCTCCAGTATCAAAAGTGCCTTTAACCCAAAGCTCTGCTTCTCCAAAACATCATAGAAGTCATTCTTTAAAACCTCCGGGCTGAATTTTGCGGGCTTTTCCCTCAACCACCAACGCCTTGCAGCTTGGGCAAACGGGCCGTCGCCGTGAAGTTCCTGGACCGTCGGCCGTCCGTCGTCGGTAGCCAATGGGTTTCTGGCGGAGGCTCTGCTCATGATCGAGAGGGTCCGACAAGGATCTTGGAAGTGGATAGGACCGCAATCAGGTGAGCGAATGGCGACTGGTGGGTGTTGTTGGCGTGGGAGGTGCTGTTGGGAGACGGTTCGCGACAGAGCTTCACTCAGTGGTGTTTCACGGTCAAATCTTGGCTCTGTGCACGTGACTAAGCTGGCGTCGAATTGGGGAGCTGCCTCAACGCCAGTTCTCAACCTCGAACGGCTCACGAGCAAGCAAACAATCAATCAATCAACGAGTCCTCGACCTCGCCACGACATATTATCCATATCTACTTCTTGCAAACAACAAAACATCCACTCCCATACAGCTACCCCACCCGAAACTCTGAATTAACGGAAGAAACCGATCTTCGCGTTCCCTTTCGTCTCTCCCTCTCTCCCTACAGTCGCCACAATGGCCGTCACCGAACCCGCGTCGACATCGGCGGAACTAAAGTCGCCAGAGTTCCTCGAATTGCGCTTAAAGGAGCTCCTTGCATCAACTCAAAAGAGCGCACTCGACCCCCCCTTGACTGCCCAAGACCTTGACTCCGATAAGCTCGACCTCATCAAACCTATAGCAGCAGCCGATGATTTTTACAAGACCTCTTTGGAAACAGCCCATAAGGCTATTCTATATGATATCGCTGTTAGCTTGGCCTCCATCATATTTCCATCACACCTGCTTATGCCTTCCCATAGGTCAAGCAAGATCCAGGGGACAATGAGACCATTGTCGCGTTCGGAAACCTCCTAGACAGCGCTCTGATATGCACCGAGCTTGAAATCGCTGATGTTGGGCTACCATTCACTTTGTTGGAAGAGCTTTTCGATACACAAACCATTCCGTCATGCGAAAGACTATTCAACTACCTCGAGTCTAGGGTTGAACGTTTAACGGCAGGTATGGAGGGTGGAAAAGGAAAGGCTCTTATATTATTACGACTCTGTAATGAACTACTGCGACGACTATCGAAAGCCGAGGACACAATCTTTTGCGGCCGAATATTGATCTTCCTCAGCAAGAGCTTTCCAATCTCAGAGCGATCGGCAGTGAATCTGAGAGGTGATTTCAATCTTGAGAATGTCACTATCTTTGATGACATCCCCAATCAGACACCTCAAGATGTGGATTCTATGGAAATCGACAGCATCGCACCGAAGGACATTGAATTGGATGGAAAGGAGGGCGACGAGAGCATGAGAGGTGGCAAATCTGTCACTTTCAGGGACCAGAAGGTCCACCCCGACCGACAGATGAATACGGACAAACTATACACCGTCTTCTGGTCTATGCAGCACGATTTCGCCGATCCCACCAGACTGTTCATCCCAGAGAATTTTGAACGTTTCAAGCAAGGATTAGCAGCTACTATGTCAAAGTTCAGAGAGGCAGATGAACAATCCGTCAAGACAACGGGTGGTGCCGCAAAACCTGAGGCTGGAAGGCCTGCAAAAAAGCCTGACGACAAGAAATTAACTACTGTTCCTGATGACAGACGGAAAAAAGACGATGGAGAGGGTGAAGGGTTCAACCCCAAATATTTGACGAGCAGAGAACTTTTCGAATTGGAAGTAAGTGATTCCGTGGCTTGTGAAAGAATCCGAATTGATCGCATCACCTCAAGTTTGGTTCGAGTGATTGGTTGTATTCGACGCCGTCTAATCTTCAAGAGCTGCCCTGCTGCAGACAAAAAATCCCAAACTGTTATACATTCAACTAACGGTATGCTCTCCAGATCTGCGATTTGACTTTTCGACGAAATGTCCTTGTCCAAGCCATGATCTTGCTCGATTTCTTGCTCAGTTTGACGCCGGCAGCCAAAGAGAAATGGAAGGATTTGAAGATGCCGAATCGAGCTGTCCAGTATACCTTCACCCTCAACGCCGAAGATGTACCGTGATCCCATGATTCCCTAATTTAGCGCGTCTTTAGTACTAACATACCATTAGGAAGCATGGGCCAATAAGACAAAGAACCAAATATCCACAAGCCTCCAGCCAGACCAGCTTGGAAAGCTTTTCATGAGACTAATCAATACAGTTCTCGCTAGGGAACAAAACTGGGTACATTGGAAAGCAGATGGATGTCACAAGTTTGATATGGCGCCTCTGCAGCCAGAAGAGTTTCTTGATGCAAAAACCAAAGCCTCAAATCACTGCAAGCCGGAGCGTCCGTTTCCTTATGTGATGGGTACTCCAACCCTGAATAGACTCTGGTTGGACACTGGTAAGCAGTTGCATGTTGATGATCTGATGGATGAGGAGAGGTAGATACCCGAAGCCTGTGTTGTGTAGCGTTCGATTGCTAACTAACCAGACGACGCGTACCAACTATCGAATCTTTCCAAGAGGCTGTGGACCATGATTTGGAAGAGCTGAAGGATGCAATGCTCCAACCCGACATAGACGAATGCCAAAACACCATACAGACCAAGACGTGGAAGGCGTTGCGCTTAGCGACACATTCCCAGTTCCATCTGTTCAATAAATTTGACGACCGGTTCGATGAAACCCGGAACGACCTCAAGATGTTGGAAGAGAAAATGAATGAGGACATCAAAATGAGGGCGAATCAGCAAACACACCAGGCTCAGGCTCAGGCCCAAGCAGCAAATTCGTCTGCCTAGGGAGCATACGAAGAGGACTGGACTTGAACCTGTTTCTGTTTCGTTGCAGCAGCCAATTCCGGAGAACCATGACTGTACATCGGGATGGGTGCGGTGGCGGGTACGGCGCGTCTGTGTGGCTTTTGAACGGGGGTTCAACATAGGTCTGTGGGGGATAGAGTGGTCAGTGTTTATTTTTAGGCGTTTAGTTTGACACAGCTACGTTCCGAAATGAAAACCCATCAACTTCAACGGCTACGATACTCGGTCTTCGTGGTTGTCAATTGTCTCTTTCTTTTAGCTCCGCTTTCTCCCGCTGCGAAAATGGAATTAGGGACGTGCGCTTGTCTTCCAGCGCAAGATCCTTGTTTTCTATCATCCTGCTTTCTTGCTCTGGTCACACCAATATATATATGCCCGTTCAACCCTGCAAGCTCGGACACAAATGCTAGGCCCACCTGCCTGTTTCTCCATCTACGGGCTGGAGGGCGGGATAAATGTTGTGGGTGTCTTGATACGGATGATCTCCGCCCATCCTTCATGCCTTGTCTCGAATATTCGCTACAGCTTGTCAGAGGGGTAGGGGAGGGATTCACATATTGTAAACTCCTAAATTCACCAGCAAGACCGTTGATCCCGCGCCTGCACCCTGGTATTTCCCCAGCCCTTTCGGCAGTTGTGCTCCCCCGCACTTCTATCCAGTCATACTCGCTATCGTACATGATGTCCTGTGACCTCCCTTTCATCTTCCTCTTTGCACTCCCCCTTGCCACTCAGTGAGTGATACCTGCCTACTCATGATAGGTTTTTTGAACTAAAGGCTGTTCTTATCCTATGCACACATGTCATGCTAGGCCTACTGGTTCAACTTCAGCCGAGACATGTACAAACATACCGGCTGCATTCAGCGGTGTTTGTTCGGTACAGCGCACGCACCCCCCCGGCCTAACAACAGCTTATCACTTCAGCATCGTGGGAATTGTGTTGTCCCATTTGTTTAACTTGTGCTACTAGCAACCTTGATTGGCTCGATTGTGACACTCAGTCCTCCTGTTGTTGGCTGGCAGGTGAGTGTTTGTTTGTGTGTGCGTCGTACACTAGCTGTTCATGTGCTTGGGGTACGTAGGAAGCACATGCGATCAACTGCTGCTGCTGCTGCTGCTGATCCTGCACGGTCCGTACGGACACGTAGGGGCTTTGGTCGATTCCGTCTGCAAGTCCATTGATGCCTATGCAACACGTCGTGGTACGGGAACACGCCGCCTAGATCTGCTCTTTAGGCGCAGGGTTTGCAGACCATGTTCGCTCGCTCGGTAGGGAGGGGGTTGGGAATGTGTGCAACTGACGGCTGTTGGCTGATAAGAAGCAAGCGGTGCGAAAGATTATTGTGAGCGCGTTACATAGTAGAATGGGTGATATGTTTTGTTGTGGGGGGATCATAAATTTTGTTTAGTCCGCCTTATCTGAATATATAAATCCGAGTGATTATTCAGTGATGCAGATGAGATGCAGTTGCAGATGTGGCCCTGCACGAGCCAGAACGGAACGAGCGAGATCCTCCATCCATTCATGGCCTCCCGCTGCGCCGCTCCAATCGTGATGAGCGGAACACGACGCTGAAGACGAAGATAGACCTGAGCTGCTAGACCCTGTTTTTGTTTGCGCGGGTATTGCTTTCGGCTGCTTCATCCGACGGTTGTTGTTGTCGAGAACTAGGGTTCGTTCTTCTCTGTGCTTCTAGTATGCCTGAGACCTGGTTGGAAAGCGAAGAGAAAATATTTCGTCAAGTACGTACCTACACGTTGAGGGAAATGGGTGGAGGAAGGAGCAGATTGTTGTTGATCCCCCCCACCGACCCGACCTTTCAAGTAGTGTTGGGCATGAACGGCTGCCATGAACAATCTGTTTTACCACGACAACACTGAGAAGGGTGAGAGCTTGTTTGGTGGGATTTCTAAACGGAAAAACCTAAGGCTTGTGGTTGTCTCTCCCTCGGTGTGATGCCCGGCACAATGCCGCGAATAGCTTGCAAATTCGACCGTGCCCAACACTAGACCTTTGTCATGATCAAAGCTCTGGGTACGCCTCGTTTTTGTTGGGAAAAGAGTCCTACGTCGGCAGCTGCAATGCTAAAATGGGGTCTCTTTGGATCTTACATTTGTACACTACTCTATCTTGTGTGAAGCTTGTACTTTGGGGCAGGCAAAACGTTAACCAAAGATATGGGAAGTAGAGGTGCAAACTGGGTATGTTGTGGTAGTGGACACGGTCTTGCCGATACACTCACTGCAGTGTATGTCGTTATCTAACTAGATAGAACACAGGGTCCAGTGATGCTGCTGAATAAACTTCAGTTATTGATCAGTTGATCGGCACCTGGCCGAGTTTCCCACTGGCTAGATTCTCTATGTGCTGAATAGGTACGCATTTACGACTAAATGGGTGGGATGAAAGACCAATAACAATGACGCACTAAGTTCCGTAGCTCTTACTAAGTCTTATATAGGTGTATCCGGCACTTATACCAGTGAAGGAATCACAGACCCATCCAGGCCACGGCTTGTGGAGACCGAAGTGGGAACGTTCATTACTCGGCTTTACGACCAGCGGATTCGAGGTCGTGGGGTGAAAACCCATGCACATTTCACTCCCTGACGAAAGCAAACACGCGCACGCAAGTAGGGCAATGAAATTTCCGCCGAGTTCCGAAGGGAGAGGAAGGCTCCGAGTGGAGCAGCTGGCTGCAAAAAATGCCTTTTTGCTTTTTTTTCGGGGCTCGGAATATTTCAAACGGCGGTTCATCTGGCCGGGCCTTTCTCCCATGACCTTGTCTCGCTGTCATAAGAACCCGAGATCATATTGAGTAGATTTGTGGGTGTAGGTCGGTCTTTTCTTTTTTCTCTCTTTTTCTTTCTTTTTCTTTCTTTCTTTTTCTTTTATTCCTTTTTCGTCGGCCTCACCGGCTCACTATCCGCCAGTTTCAACCGTTTGGGGACTGGGATCCGATCGATTTCAAGGGGTTCAGAGTAGGAAGGCTTCTAGAAGACATGGGTAGTGAAGGAATCATCTCATGATCGAGTTACACTAAATCCAGGGTCCAAAGGATCTATCGTCTATCGCCCACGACAGGCAAGTAGTAAAAACCAGTGGTTAAGATCTCAATCCTCATATTGAAGCCCATGATGCCTCTAACCGCCTCTCTTTTTGCCGAGAGAATACTTTTTCCACTAATATTCTACTGCCTAGCGCGCGTCTTTGAGGAGGCTTGAGAGATGGGGGACCTAGATGCTTGATATATCAGGGGTGCTTGCAATTTGCCGGGTTTTGCAAGCATAAAAGCCGAATGAAGGTGCGGCACCAGATCTATGATTCCGAGTGGCCCGTGCCTTCGCTGAGTGCCATATGAAAATTCATTTGTGGGCCGCAGTTGACGTTTGCTGCAAGACACTGCCATCTATATAGTCATATTGAACATGTAGGGTTTGTACGTACGGTTGGTATCGAAGCGAGAAGCGAGCATTACACAGCGGGGCCGCGGGGGTTGCTGTCTATCTATTCGTCAATCTCTCTACAGCTACTCTACGTTACAGTATTAGAGTAGTCAAAATTCTCCGCGAATAATAACGATGAGTGGGTTCATTATTACTTAGACGAGCCACGCGATGTACTACAAAACGACGGCTGGTTGGTTATGTTCCGCAGACAACAGCCCATCTGGATCATCTACTAACCACTCCTTGGGCCTACCGGTTCCACTGCCGCAGAACCACTGCTGGAAGTCCAGATCGAACCACTCACAAACCATGATGACAACTGTCGGCCTTTTGGATCCGACACCCTATCTCCACAACCACCACCACGGCCACTGCCAAAACACTACCTCGTCAAGGGTTGCTGCTCCTTCCAATTTCCTCAGTGGTGTAACCCTGGATATTATCTCAACGGGCGGCTCCAGACCATACGGACCTAGGTACTCTAGCGCCAAGACTGATTTGGCACTGCAGGCGTTTAGAAACGTTGAACCTGTAATAGTTAGTCGGAAAGCAAAGAGAAGAAGTCCTAGGCAAGTCACCCACCGCACTGCAGTAGCACACATCCCGACTCGTAAGGACGTACTAATTGAGAAGCTGGATAGGTAGCTCCTCAGGAGACCGCGGCGGATATCGTCCAAAGACAAACCACCGAAAGAGACAACAACAATAACAACAAGGTGATGATGATGATGTTGCACTAACCACTGCACTTCACCTGCTTGCCTGCCTCCGCAGATTTGGATTCGCTGTGCATGGTGTACGTAGTGGTAGTGGCAGCAGCAGTGCACTTGCCAGGACAAGTTGTCGTTCGACCGGCCTTGAAATAGTTCCCCGGGATGCGACAGCAAACGTGCATCATTACTCACAGGAAGGCAACACCGACCACATTACATACATACATTCATGCACAGTTTCGTTTATCGCCAATTGGAATAAACCCCACACTTCCCCTATCCAGGGAGAAACGGCCTTCGTCGACTTCACGCCTCGCGTCGGCTCTGTGGAGTTGATTTGTTCGCCCTAAAGGAGAGTGCCAAATCCAGCATACGATAGCTAGGTATGTTACTGTTTTCACACTCAGCACGACCGAGCTACTGACAAACGTCGTGTGGTCAACCTGAAACGCCTCCTAGTCCTCCACATTTCCAAAACGCCCCCAGTCCTCGCCCTGCGGCCTTAGGCCCTGTGATTATTCCGTATCTTTGCCCGTACTCTAGCCTAATGTGTTGCTGCCAAATAACTGGCGGCTTTGGAATCATTGCCTTCAGAATACACGCGAACGAAAGGTTGGGTTGCTGTAATTGTTGCTGGTTGTTTGGTCATTAGTGTTTGCTGCGGTGCTCTGCTGCGAGTGTACTAACCGGGCATGCGGCTGGTCCCATGCAGCATTGGCCTTAACTGGTCTTCCGTTGCTGCATGAGAGCTCGTCTCTCTTTCCTCTTCTCTTCCGTGCCGAAAAGTGAGGAGTTCTTTGCGAACTTCTGATTGCTGCCGATTGGGTGAGCACGATCTTAACGCCGAGTGTTATTTCTATTCTTACGTTCTTTTATCCGGTGTCGCGATTTTGATCCCCCAATTCATTTTATTCTTTTCCTACGAGAAGCGCTGTGTTCTATTTTACTCTTAATACTCGACCCGGACTGACGTCGTTAATTATTAAAAACTAAGCACGCTCAAACATTTGTGGATCTGAACGGACAGTACCGCGACTCCTTCCTGATCTTTAGCTCGCTGCGTCTACACTGGAGCCTTAGCTGTGATAACAGTGGTTAGTCCTACCATCCAGTATCATATCAGAGTCCCTTTGCCTGCCAGTTAAGCACCCGTCTGCCTCACCTTGCAGCCACACCAACCCCGCCTTCAAGCTTTTACCAACAATTGATGCGAATTAAGGACACACCAGCGGGCACAGTAGTTTCAACAGATATTCAGATTCAGATTCAGTAGCCCGTGCACTACTTCCCAATCGCTGGTTTGACAGTGTCTTCCCTTGCCCCTAGATTGATATTCTAGAAGCTGGCGCACAACCCAAGGTCGACGCTCTTACGTTCTTATATTTTTCATATATACCTTAATTGTGTTCTTTCCTCACCCAGTTTCTTATTTGGTGAGACGACTTGCCCTGTCTATTCTTCGGCTCTCTTTGTGTTCAACCACTGGCCTGTCATCATTTGTGTTGGTGAGACAACTGCTGCTGGGTCAGTGAAGTAAGGCGTTTCGCTTCTGCTCATTCAACAATCGTTCGAATTCCCGTCTATACTTAGTTGCATACGCACCGCTCGCTTTTTGCTCGAATCGGCTTCTGAAATTCCAACAGCCAGTTCTCGCTTTTCGGGATTTTAGGAAAAGCGTTTCTTCTCGATTTATTGGCTCTTCCAGCTCTCATTCCTTAGATACGATACGACAGATACAACAGCAGAAACAACAGATAGGTACACTCACGAATATATATAACCGGTTTTGCCACGCTCATTTGCGCCAACGGCTTCCTACCCCTCCAACCAACCACCTGCCGATCCCACCTGGTGCCCATCGATAGGTTTTCCGGCAGCCTTCAGAGTATCCGCTGCACCATCTTGCAGCCTGCACCTATTTTGCCGCTAGTGGAACACCGCATCCAATATATCCCGCAAGCAATCACAATCTGAAATACTACATCTTCAGGACTCTGGTCCCGGAAAGCACAAGTATTCTCTTGACGTCCAAACTCAATCGAACAATAACGGTGGTGTGATAATCATCCATCACCCTTCAGCACGCCCACCATATTAGCACCCTGCATAGTTTGATTGCTAGCACAGCACATTCAATCTTCAAAATCATTCACCGTGCCTGCCTTACTACAAACCACTCAGCCTCCGGAAGGGAGAGGCTTGGGCCATTGGGAGGACGAGTCGAGCTTCAAACACTCGATGTCTCCTGAGATGTCGGGGTTTAGTAACGGCACTTCGTCACACCTGCCGTGGAGGGAACATTTAGACAGAGACGCTTCGACTGGAGTTTCCGCTGAGCAGGACGCACATTCAGGAAATCATCGGCCATCGCAGTCACGTATTTACGAGAATTACAGCACAGCTACGCCTCCAGCCGTGGAGGAGTGGCCTACCTCGGCATCTCACGAAGGCCACGGCATGGTCGGGTCACCGCACTCTCAAGGTTCGCCGGGTTCGATGATAGATAGTCCGCAGTCCCAGCAGTCCGAAAATCGACGCTCTGTCGACATGACTGCCTCTGGACAATCCTCTCACGGCGACTCACAGCATATGTCGTTAAGCGAACGGAGACAAGAGAAGCGAAAGATGAAGCGCTTTCGGTAAGTTATTCAATCCCCCTCCCCTTCTAGTGGGGGTATTTGTTTATTTATTTTAACTCGATTGTTCTTTTTGTTGTATGCGGATCGCTAACTGCCATTGTTTGGTTATGTTCTAGACTCACACATAACCAGACCCGATTCCTGATGAGCGAGTTTGCACGACAAGCACATCCCGATGCTGCCCATCGAGAACGGCTGGCGAGAGAGATACCTGGACTCAGTCCACGACAAGTCCAAGTGTGGTTCCAAAACAGGTATGAATGGCATCCCGCCTGCCGATCTGATCTACATGGCTTCGCTAGGATCTTCTTTCTGGGGAACAAGTGACTAACGTGCTCGTTTCAGGAGAGCCAAGCTGAAACGAATGAGCAGCGATGATCGTGAGCGCATGATGAAGTCGCGCGCGTTGCCCGAGGAGTTCTCCACTTTACGAACGTTGCAATATAGAGGACGGATGATGGGCACGCCAGCAGCATCACCCACTGAATTTCCGCCTCCTGCGGGCGAGATTGAGTATCACCACCCTGACTCCCTGCGGCGGAGACATCTGGGAGAGGTTGAGGTGGCTGTGTCACCGACAACGCCGGCTTACGGCTTATCCTACGCGGCACCCTCATCTGGCGATATGTTGTCCCCCGTCTCTACGAGTGGTGAGCGCCCAGGATATATTGGATACATGTCGCAGCAACGAGGAAATCCATTCTCTCGTGCAACCGACCCTTACCGGTCACACCCCAGCGTGCCGCGTTTGCAATTACATGATACACCACGTAGCCTTGGTGAGAACGCAAATTCGCCGTTGGCAACTAGTACAACATATTCTGGGATAGCGGGCCATGATGATTATCAACACAGCCCTAGTGGGTATTCCCTCCAAGGAATATCATACAATGAGCATCCGCGCAGTGTTCCTCCGGATACGCCTGTCAGCCCTTATGTGCACAGCAATCCAGGTATGTTATGTTTAGTCGTTCTTCTCCAACGTTGAACAGACGAGTCCCCTCTAGTCACCATATAATTGCGGTAGATACTAATATCTTTCAGGAGGCTTCGCCCATCCATATCCCTCACCAGCGCCTGTGTCCGGTCAAAGGCCTCCTAGTTTCCCGCCGCCATTAACATTGTCAGAGTTCAAATACTCGCAGCAGCCTCCATTGACTCCTCATTCGGGCACCATGTCTGGCTTTGCAACGGCGCCCCCTCCCCAGGAGTACCAGATGCCACAAATGAGTGCACCTGCAGATGCTACCAGCTTCAATTCATCGTATCTTACGCGAAATGGCACAGGCTCGATAGGATCTGCTACAGCGGTGAATGCACCCGGTTCAGGACAACAGCAAGACTCAGATCGAACAAGAATGGGGCGAGAGTATGGACACCAGCGCAAGCGATCATCGTCTCATCCTCCAAGCTTTCCTCACCCCCGAGATCCTTAGTGATATAATGATTTTTAGTGTTTTGGTACTGGTTCTCTTTGCTGGGTTTCTTTCTCGCACACGGAGTGGTGCTAGACATTTCACTGTGTCATAGGGATGGGATGGGAGTCGATATTGGGCGGGAGCTTGTCTTTTTGTTTCGTCTCATTTGGTTGGAATTCACGGCGTTTTCTTCCTCCAACGATATTGTAGCTTCGGCTTCAGCTTGTGCGTGCACAAACCACCACCACGTCATCTCGAAGCTGGCTTAAATTCTCTTCTCTGACACGAAAACGGTATTTTCAATTGTTTATATTGCAAATGCGACGACGAATACTGTAGAGGCTGGGGGATTGTGATGCCTGTTTTAGTGAGCAGGCGGAGCCATTATTCTTGGTTGTGTTCATTTTCTTTGCAGGCATGCTTGAACTGGATTGGTTGGTTGGGTTGGGTTATATATTTTTTGGGATTTCTTGTATTTTCTCTCTTTCTTGTCAATGTTTTTGGTTGCTATGTCTGTATGTGTTTGATTTTTTACGGGAAGCGCTCGTTCAGGCGGGACCAGGCACCGCTTTTTCCGGGACATGATTTTTTATGTTGCATAGCTTTTTGTTTTGTTAATCTGGTATTTTTGCGAGTTTTACGATGGCATGGCATGGAATGGCTACTGTGCGCTGCTTGTGGGGTGGTGTGGTGGAATGTATGCTGCTAGGATGAGGATTCGGGAGGTGGGGAAAGGCGCGGGGGGGCGTGGCGTGGAAGAAGGCGTTAAGCTAGCTAGACCAGATAATACCTAGCGAGATCAAGCTGATGAATTTTGTGTGTAAATTTGCCAGGTTTCATTTTGTTTTTTGTTTTTATTTTGATTGTTTTTGGGACCTTTTTTGAAACATAATTTTCGCAAGGCGTCGTCGTGAATTTTGCACCTCGAATTGTAGTTTCTATAGCGGTAAAACTATTTTAAAGTCGCAGCATCTGTTCTGCTAAAAATGACGTTTGTGTATCAACCTCATTCCTTGCCGGCGGTGAACGGTAAGGCTAGGCCAGCATATGGAAATGGCTTGCTTACTGGGAGGGTGCCCGAGGTGTTGCTGCAGGGACTACGGACGGTGCTTGCTGGCCATGGATGCTGGATGCTGGATGCTAGATGTGACAGGACATTCATTACCTGTCTGTCTGCTAGCTGCTTCATGCCTCATGACGAATATGTTCGGGAGAAGGAATTGAAAACACCAAAAGCGAGGTAAGTACGTACGTACGGCGCGGCAGCAGAGTTGTCCCACGGCCACGTTTCAACTGGATCGCAAGAGAATCGAAACTACTAGCTAAACTATAGAGGTCGGAAGATTTTGTGACAGATTGATGAGTTGGTCAGAGCTCCTCACGGACGTTGAACGTTGTTGTTCGTTCTAGACTTTGACGACGACTTCACAGACGTGTCGGGAAGGATGGCGATGAAGAAGGGTGGGATATGACTTCATAAGTACCGCGCAAGGAAATTCCGTGTGGGAAGAAGAAAGAGAGATAACTGGTGGATGGTGGCGGTGGATCGTGATGTTGTGCAGCGCAGGGTGCATGCACGCGCACAACACCACACCTCGCATTGAACCCTCTCGGTTTCTATTTTTTTCTTTTCGTTCGTCTTGTTTTTTCTGCTCGGCAGCTATCCAATCATTCAGCGACATATGCAGCTGTGGATAAGCATCGGGGAAGAGTCCATAGGAAGTGGTTCGTCTAAGTTGTCGGTTCGTCTAGTTTAGTTGGCCATGAAAGTAAGAGGACGCCGGCCTACTGTATCTACCCGTCGTTGATTGTAAGCTTCTTTTTTGTTTTTTTTTTCGCTCATCACATGAGAAAAAAGTATGGAATCACACACCACACACACTGATACACGCACTGGATGGAAGGAAGCGTAGTGACGTGATGTGGTAATGGCTCTATCTTTTTTGTTTTTTTTTGTTTGTTCTGAGCGCCGTTGGTGATAGTGGGTTAGGGGTGTGGAAGGTTTAAGGCACCGCAGACGTAACTGTACACCGGAAATTATAATGAAGCTATGTTGGCGAGAGATAGGGAGTGACGTGATGGGACGCGGTGTTTTCTGTTGAGTTGGCAATGTTCCATGATGGGGGGCATCTTCATTATCAGGGGCAGGGTGGGGGGGCAATGGAAACTTTACGTATACACAGTTGGGCGGGCGAACGGATGGGAAGCTGAATCGATGAGGGCATTTGGGGGTGGAATAGCACTCAGCAGTGGATAGTTGGGGGGCCAGGAGATGCGGGGGCAGCGGTCATAAATCAGCACTCGCCCTGAGGGAATAGAAAGAGTATGAGTGAGCGTTTTGAATCTGTACGATATGTGCCTGGATAATAGAACGCGTCGGGCTGCTGGACAAGAAACAAAACTGAGTGAAAGAGCCAGAGCGTCGTTATCAGAGAACACCTTTGGTCCAACGTTATGGGACCATTAGCCGGCCATGTAGCTCCATTCCCAAACTACCGCGGAGATTAGAAGTTGCTGAGCTGCTTCAATCGATAGCGGTCAGGTTCCGAGTGTTCTGTAGACAGAAACCACCCAGAAGACGATGAGCAGTATCTTCATTGCATGTTTTCGCAGCACTAATTCTGTCGCCGATCAAACGGACTCAGTCGCACGAATTTCGCGCGATATCGCTTACTCCGTGGTCTCTCAACAAAACCACATACCCCAGACCCTTCTCCTGCTTCCCTGCAGGCAAAACAATCAGGCCGCCAACATTCCCAACCCCTAATCACGCCATATCACCCAATCACAGTATCTCACCCTTGTCGGGTTCGGTTTCCTCGGTAAAGCTCTGCATATGCTGGTAGAATTGATGAATACCCGGTGTGTATGAGGAGTTCTGATCTTAGACGGCGGCTGAGGCGAGTATTGTCGCCAGGTACGGTCCAAGGGCCGGAGCGGTGGGCCTTACCGCAGTAGGTCGGGAGTCACGGCTCCACCAGAAATCGCGAGTATGGTAGGTGTTTCCGGAATACGTAGCTTTTCCGCAAGTCTGAGAGGCTAATGTGGGGAAAAGAGCGCTTCTGAAGGTGATGAAGCTATGATCTCCTGATGTGACGTATTCTCATTTCGGAGGACTAGGAGTTGAACAAAACGCCAATCGCGATTGCATACTCGCACTAGTGATGGCTAAACGGCCTGGACCCGTGCGCCTTTAAGAATCGGGTGTGGGGGTGACAGCACCCGCGAGGATATAGTGGCTGGTCGGGAGCTATCTACTGCTTGAGGGCTTCGGTGTCCTTTTCCGGAACCCTGGCATCACGGAGCTTCGGGGGTAGTGAAATTCCACCCAGGTTATCGGAACAAGTTCAGCAATGGAAGGAAGCCTACAATGTGGTGAAAGTAGAACAAAGTTCCTATCTATGGTTTTTCTATTGGCAATAATTTACCGCTTCGCCGCCGCTACGGAGCCGTGTTCTTTTATGGGTTTCCTGAGGAATAGCTGCTATTAATCTCGGGTAGAAGGGTATAGTGACAGATCTGTCATTCCGGAACTCTTGAAATCTCGGGCCGTCAATGACGGCCGTTGGCGCCACCGTCAACTCGGACGCGAGAATTAAGGTACAATAACAGGTGCCTTGCCTTTGAAGAAGCATTGGGATCATATATTGCTTCTAATTGCTAACTTCTTCCTACTACTATCCTGCAGTGGAGCGAACTTCCTACATTAAATGCAAGGTGCATTTAACTGGAACTACAGGCCGCGTCACTTCTTTGGGGGTGTGGAACTTCGCCATTACTCGGGTCCGGGTTTTAGTTTTTCCAGCATTTTTTGAGACTCCATTAGTTAGGATGTGACTAGTCCGTTGCTGCAGTCGGTAGTATGAACGGCTTTTTACCCGTACTACAGTCAGGGAAGCAGAAGATCCACGCGGAGGGAAGGATATTCCCAGTCCTTCATTGCTAGGTTCGGTGCTAAGGGTTGTTAGAGCAAGGTGGAGCATCGCTTGGTCCCACTACTGATCCCAATCTTTGAGTTGGGGATTTTGACCACTCAAAGCGCGCTCAAGCGGTCAATGAGCTTAAGCTAAGCCCGACCCACACCACTCAACCTGAGGAAGGAGGGAGAACGGCCTTACTATTAGAACGTATGGCGGTACATCACCGCAATTAGGATATTCTTCCATGGCAAGCCGCTCGATGTAGTTTGGTGAAGATATATCTTTCCTTTCACTTACCTCTTCAAGTGCATATAAGGGCATCTATCTTCTGTACCAGCTAGGAATTGCGAGGTGACTACAGGCGCAAGACTCAACCGCGAATAGGTCAACTCCACATTAAACAGAATGTTCCCCTCCTCCTCGTGCGGTAGAACATACTCCCAGTCTTTTAGGTATTCCACTGGGATATTGATACCGTTCTTCAGAACACCCGGAATACAGTGCGGCGGCATGTTTCCAACAATTATATTGAACATACCTAAGTATTAAGTCGAAATGACGCTCAGTAATGAAAGGGCTAACCTCGAAGAGATGACAAATTCGAATACCGTGCAGCCGAGGTTTCAAATATCTACCATTCTACTGAGGCTATCCGCTACACGCTCAATTACCTCGGATTTGTTACTATTTCCATTTAGGGGCCAGGTGGGCCAATATGATTTCATTCTCACAACAATAAATCATGAATCAGCCAATCAACGTCAGCGTATCAAATGGCAAAAATATGAGGAAACAGAGCGTAGGGATGTTGAAGGGCCAGTTACGACGGGTGAAGTACCCAGGAGTTTGAGATGTCGTTTAGGCGTTGTCGATGAAGAACACCTTCTCTAGGTCGATAAGTTGTATGTCACCAAGATCCGGCACCCCCATTCATAGAATCAATTGAATAGACCTGATACTCTGGAATACCGACGCCTAGAGTTCCACCGTCGTGCCGTGATACTTTGCTACTGCCTGGGGAACCGAGTCTCTTTACGAGCGCCTCAGGGTCAAGGTGGCCCAATTCGGGGACGCGAAACAGAATATTACGTGTATGGATATCGCCATGAGCAACACCAGACTCATAAAAAATCCACCGCCAGCAGTTTTCTCGATAGCTTGCGCGCCAATACCCGGCCGGTAGCCAGTACTTCTGCGCTGTGCGACCGAAAAATAATATGGGCTTAGTAGATCGAGTATAATATAGAGATGGTGGCTATTCGGACCGGTGACGAAAGGAGTCCAGCAGGTGTGCGAGACAATCTTACGACCAAGAGAATCGTTACTAGACACGCTAAGGTGCTTTAGAATCTGCAGTTCGCGGTTGATTTCCTGAGATACCGGCGGCGAAGGCCTTGATCGATATGTTCCGCTTCACGATCGCCACGAGCTAGGTCCCACGCAAGCCAGACAGTACACAAGTCCCCGAAGCCGAGCTTGTGGACTAGTACTAACCATCGTTCAAGCGATCGCCTGATAGATAGGATGGTAGCCGCACGATTGATTCGGAGGTTGAATTCCTGGTTATCCATTGTCGCAGGGCGTGTAATCGTAGTGAATGATGTGAAGGTAAAGAGGGTTTATAAAGGAGAGAGGGGATAACTAACTGAGTTCGCGCAGTGACTCCTTCAGTTCCCGCTTGTACAAGCGTGCGCTTAACCTACCATGGTCTGTCGGTCGTTGCCAGTCAGGTCTATGCGCGCGCTTGCAGTGCTAGTTATCCGGCTTCGGCTGCGCCATTATGTATACTTTGGCGAGATGTTGGTTCTTGATGTGATGGAGGTAGCAGTTCTCTTGTGGTTTGTATTCTGCGCTGGTATTCAAGACATTCCAAAATTAGTAGATCTAGAGGGAATAGGTATCGCATAGTATAAACTCCTGGTGCAGGCTCGAAACTTACAGTGCTCACTTTTTGTTCGTCTTCTGTCTGACATAGGCCGTACTACACTGTAGCTCTACTGCTCTCTGCGGTAATCAAAATTAAAATTTCCGTCGAGTGATTTCAGCTTTTTGTATGCGTTGGTATTTTGCAACAGGGATAGACATCGAAGGTCTTCTGGTTTCTCATAACGAGAGATTGAAGATAACACTAGTAAGCAAAGAATAGGAGACGTGGGCTAAAGGTAAGGCCGTTTACACAGAGCAAAGCAAAGAGTAAACAATTTTGCTAGCCTTTGAGGCAGACATTGGACTAATAGTTTTCTGGCAAACACTGTCTTTTTGACCCTCCTCACCCTCCTCCACCACCTCCGCCACCACTTCCACTCCTCATTCGTTCCATCTTCTACTACTACCACTTCCTTGCCTCATCCGCTCCACTTGCCTCAAACACCAAGGATGGAACTAATTATCGAGATCTCTAACTACTATAATACGTTGAAGATTTACTGGGGCCTAGGTTCAATGTAAGTCGTCGAGGTAGATGGAGCTGCGGAAGGAAGGGAAGTAATAGGAATAGGGGTTGTATGTGTATTAGTGTTCTGGACGATCATGATTCTAGTCTTCTACAAAGTACAAAAATACCGCTTAGCTTAGTAGTAAATCATGGCGCTATTAACGTCAGCCGCTTTAAACACCGGGTATTGTAAATACCATGTTCAGATTCGAAACTTGCTCTACTCTCTTTTGCACTGCTAGGGGATATACTATGCCTGTCTTGTAATTCTCGGTGCGGACCCGGTGGATTAAATCCCTATGAAGTGATATGCGTGCTGGTGTTTTGCATAGTAATGATTCTGTATCTTGCTGAGTAAAAACATGTCCCTTAGCTTAGCTGGCGCTCGAAACGTCGGGTACTATAAAAACCAGTGCTGTAAACGCCCAGTGCAGGTTTGAAACTTGCGGTGCTCCCTTTTTTCTCTGCTTGTCTGCTGTCTGACATGAGGCAGTCCTCTGCAGTTCCACCCCTCTCTACCGATATCCGGGGATTACCTTTCTACGATGGTGATTTTGTGCTGGTGTTTTGCATGATCATGGGCTGCGGTCTAGAACGCAAATAGTTCTGGTCTTGCACTGTAAAATAATGCCGCTTAGCTCAGCTACAAAATCAGGGCGCTATAAACGTCGGTGCCGTAAATACCAGGTGCTAAGAACTCCAAGTGCAGGTTCAAAACCTGCAATACTCAGTGACAAGTATTGTAAACACCAGCAGCGGGCTCAAAACTTGCAGTGTTCATTCCTTTACCTTTTACTTACCACTTTCGTTTGCCGTGAAAGCCATTGTAACTCGCTAAAACCTTAGACTTTGGTGGATTTCTATTACCACTAGTGTGTCGTCAAGATCACCATCACAGACATAGATTCAAACAAGCACCAAGGATTATACCACGCCCAAGCTTAGTCCAAGCGGTAACGGGGAGCGTACCCGCACAATAAGCCCATTACCGAGTGTTGCTTCGCGATGAGACATATCTACAAGCCAGCTCTCGAACGTAAGAACTCTCTGTCACCTCGGGATATCCCAAATGTCTTGAACCACTGCACTAGATTAAAAGGTTGAACCAGCACACCCACCTCATCTTCATAACTTATCACCCGGCGTCTTCACAGTAAGTCACTCGGAGTGCTTGGAGCGTTCAATGTTGCATATCTGGTGGTGGCAAAGGTAGCAAAAGGCTCCGCAACAGTCGCCAATCTTTTGTACTATATATCTCGTGTCTTTCTCCTTCTCTCTTCTCTATACCATAGTCTATGCACACGGTTCTCCCCTTCCATATCGTAACATTCAATTTTTTAGCAGACGGAAAACGGTTCCTCCAGGTTGCTCATCAGCAAGGGGGCCTCCGCTTCCGCCACCAGCCTGAAGCAGCAGAGGGCGCTGCATCTTACATCCTAGAACAAGTACGAAGGGGTAGTACGGCTGCTTATCAACATTGGCACCTGGCATGTCAGAATGGGCACAAGGGGGAGTACAGTTGCTAATCGATAAGGGTGCCTACGTCTTCGCCACTGACCTGAAATAGTAGAGGGAGCTGCGCCTTACATTCTAGAACAGGTATGAAGAGATAGTCTGGCTACTTATCGACATTGGCACCTGGTTATCGGTACTTGGCATGCCAGAATGGGCACAAGGCGGTAGTGCAGTTGCTAATCGATAAGGGTGTCTTCATCTCCGCCATCAATTTGAAACAGTAGAAGGCACTACACTTTACATCTTAGACAAGGGCGCCTCCGTCTCTGCCACTGACCTTGTAACGGCGTCAAGGCCAAGAACGAGTGATTTGCTATGTAAGACTTCATTGTGTACACATGTGACGGAGGAGCTGTCTTTTAAGATCCCTTCCAAGGGAAATAAACGTCCGTCATCCACCTGAAACGTAACAGACCTGAAGCAACAGAGGGCGCTGCACCTCGTATCCCAGAACGGGTACGAGCCGGCAGTCCAGCTGTTTATCGACAAGGGCGATCCTTCTCCACCACCGACCTGAAGCAGCAGAGGGTGCTGCATCTCACATCCTAAAACAGGCATGAGGCAGTAGTCCGGTTGCTTACCGACAAGGGCGCCTTACGTCTCCGCCACCAACCTGAAGCGGTAGAGGCCGCTGCACCTCGCGTTCAAGCTCAGGCACAAGGCGATAGTCTGGCTACTCAAGACATGAGCGCCTCCACATCCACTGTGGCAGACGCCACTACATCTCGCCCTACAGAATGGACACAAGGGGGTATACCTGCTGTTAATTAGCTTACTTTGAACCCAATCGCTACTCCTACCATAAGTCCTGTCTCTTCATATCCAACGGATTGGCGGCTTCCGATGGATCATTCTATTAAATAGATATCGATTCCGTTCGAGTTAATTCTATTTCTTTCTCCAATGTACTCTATCCTCATCTTTTGAATGGCTTTACGATACTGCGGTATTTAGTTTCTCTCTTTTGTTTGTTTTTTTGTAGAGGGCCATATTTCGTTCAACCAAAAACCAATTCAGCTGCATAATTATTTCTAGTGATTTTGAATTCTTTCTGCAATCCGATTTTTTATAGTTTGCCTTAGTCAGGTCCGAGAGTTGTGTTAGGAAATCAGGGAGTAATGGGCTTGTACTGGTTTGGGTTTTGTGACAATTGCAGCAGGATGCATTTTTAGATGGACTTTTGGCACCAGTGGCGGGGAGAGGTATTAAAATGCTGCTTTTTTTTATACGGCGGCGAACACCTTGGACCAGAGGGAGCCACCAGTGACATGTCAAACTGGCTCAGCGGATGAGCTCAACTGCATCTTCCGTTCCATTTTCTCCATCCATTCTCGACACTCACTGTATCTAACAATACGGGGGTTTTTCTATCCCCTTGATTCAACCAAAAATTCAAGCTATTTGGAGGAATGATTTGTATATAAAAGTGCTAGTGGCATGCATCAAACAGACCGCTCCCGCTTCCAGAATGACATAACGGACAGAAGGGTCCTGGTGATCGAACACTTCCGGTATGGTACTAAATCCTGAGACGACTGTCGCGGGCTTCTCTAAAATGACGGTAACGAAATTGCGTACTTTAGTACTATACCTTCGAAAAGAGCTTCCACAATTTGCAGTCACTCATGGTGCGGTTTTAATTACAATGAAGTATTTACGAACAAATGGAACCGAACTGGATAAAATAACAAAAAAACCCAGGACAATTTACTCTCTCCTCCCCTCCTCCCTCGTCTCCTCTGGCCACTCTAACCATCCAAACACCTTCGGGACTTTTACTATAACTTAAGGGTTGATTAAGAGGGCCTGAGGTTCCTTTTGACTCGCAGCTTGGTTGAGATGGGAGATGGGAGCGCTGGCTGGGGCTTGGGTTTAGCCATCTAGAGGGTATCAATAGATGAGGGGGGAGGGATTCTGGAGACTTACCTTCGGTTGTTCTGGTTGTTGTGGGTGGAAAAATTGGTTGATTGAGAAAGGGTCACGGTCGATCGAAAGAGCGGATGTCTGAAGAGGAGAGAGGAAAGAAAGAATGGAAGAAGGGACGGGAGGGTGTAGATGGATTTTAAGGGTTTGCATTCAGTTTCAATGGCAAGTGAGGTGCCATTAGAGTGCGCTCGTAAACCAATGTCTGCCTCCTTTGCAAGCTCAATTGGCAGACTGCTTGCTGACTGACAAAGGCTCTGGGCACGAGAGCACTATTAGAGTGGAGACTCTCTGTACAAGCGTAACTATCATACATCGCTCTCATCAGGTGCTGAAAAAGCAAAGTGACTCCGACCTAAAAATCAACGCTGCTGGATATATGCACACCTCCACCACCCCTCCTCAAGAAGCATCCTTACAACCTCCTCCAGAACACCTTATACAGATGTTCATAATGTCTCCCCAGGTATCCCCCAATCTTCCCACTCTCCACCACAATCCTCGCTAGCCCACTCAACCACACCGCGGCCGTCCCTACCGCTGCCATCCCCACTAACTTCCTCTTCCTCTCCTCAACCTTCAAATAGTTCGCCCACCCATACACCACATGATAACTCACGAGCCCCACAAACCCGGCATAAAACGCCCCGCTAGTCCACTTCGCCCACCTCCCCTGCCAAAATCCATACGCTAAATACTCCAGTGTGACCTGCGAGGAATCTCCATCGACGTAAAGCGGCACCAACCGATTCAACGTCGCATGCACAGCCACAAACGGCACCGCAATCCACCCAGTCCTACTCACCCCCGAAAAATTTCTCCATCGCCACATCGATACCGACGCCGGCGACCTGCCACCATACCGCGCCCGCTGCCGAAAGTGTCGATGCAGTCGCAGCGCAAGTCCGGATGTGATGTGGAGGGCCAGCGAGGCGGGGATCAGGAGGAGCTCGGTGTGCGGTGTTGCTTGGTAGAAGTAGGTTCTTGCGAGGAGCAGGGATGAATTACCGGAGTCGACACCGAATAGAAGCGGGGACAGCGCCGAGCTCGCGCTGTGGACGCCTAGGAACGTCAGGAATGCGTAGGAGCTGTATTTTTGTGTGCGTGCCACTATGGAGGTTAGCACAAGTGGGGGAGGGGGAGAGGCGCGGCTTACGCCATTTTGCCAGCCCGCTACTGTTACTGTGGTGGTAATTGAAGGTGCTGGATTTTGAGAGAGGGGGCGTTATGGAGGGGTCGTCGGAGGTGGTGTAGAATGCGTCGTCTTCGATTGGTGAGGGTGCCAGCTCGCGCATGGAGATTAGAGAGACTTCGTCGTCGTCGCGTTGGCGAGGGATGTAGAGATCCGTCATGGCTTCGGTGTGGGTTTAGACGAATGTTCAATTGCTGGCTCGAGAACTAACAGAGAGAGAAACAAAGGAAAGGAAAGAAAGGCGGGGAAAAAGTGAAGATGTGGAGTTGTCGATAGAGTGCTTTGTTGGCCGGTTTCGACTTTTTCAGATGCAACGTGCGTTGGTTAGTGGCGCCGCTACTCTAGCGTCGGCTCTGCCGCAAGGATGATTGATGATTGGCTGCCGAGGTTGACGTCATGTTCCTTCTCTCCGCAACTTCGACAGCCGCACAGACCAGAATACCCACTGTCACCGCAACAATGGCATCAACACTCCGTCTCTTCCGTCCATCCCTCTTACACCTCAATTCCCCTGGCCGCCGCTATGTCTCCGCCTTCGGCTACACGCAAGCAAAGTCCCTTGTCTACAGCGAATACGGCGAGCCCAAAACCGTGCTAAAACTGCACAAGCACTCCCTCCCCGCCGCCTATGGCCCCGAGATCCTCATCAAATTCCTTGCCTCCCCTATTAACCCAGCAGACATAAACCAGATCGAAGGCGTGTACCCGTCCAAGCCCAAGATGACGATCGAACTGGGTACTGCAAAGCCCGCGGCGGTAGGCGGCAATGAGGGCGTAGTCGAAGTCATCTCAGTCGGCGCCGACGTCAAAACCTTCAACCCGGGCGACCGGGCGATCATGAAACACACCGGCTTCGGAACCTGGCGGACACACGCGATCGCACAAGACAAACACCTACTGAAGATCCCCGACGAGTTCGCAGACATCAGCGCGTTGTCGGCTGCCACTATCTCCGTGAACCCCTGTACCGCCTACCGCATGTTGAAGGATTTCGTCGAACTGAAGCCAGGCGACTATTTCATCCAGAACGGGGCGAACTCGGGGGTGGGACGTGCGGCGATCCAGTTGGGGAGGATCTGGGGGCTGAAGAGTATCAACATTGTCCGCGACCGGCCTAATCTTGAGGAATTGAAGGAGGAGCTTATGGCACTCGGCGCGGATACGGTCGTGACTGAAGAGGAGGTGAAGAGTAGGAATTTCTGGGATCGCATTCAGAAGTTGACGAACAAGAAGGGGATAAAGTTGGGGTTCAACTGTGTCGGAGGGAAATCTACGCACTACCTTATCAAGCAGCTAGGAGAGGGGGGCCATGTTGTCACCTATGGCGCTATGTCGAAACAACCACTCAATCTGAATGCCAGCGCGCTAATCTTTAAGGATATACATGCACATGGGTTTTGGGTTTCAAGATGGAGCGACAATTTCCCGGAAGAGAAGGCGGCGATGGTGGCGGAGATCTTTGGGTATATACAGAAGGGAGAGTTTAAGGAGGTTCCGTTTGAGAAGACGGTGTGGAATGATGAAACCAAAGAGGAGGAACTGCTGAGTGCGGTGGAAAATAGCGGACAGGCTTATGGAGGAAAGAAACAGGTCTTTGTTTTTGAGGAGTAGATGTGATAACTCTGTCACTTGTACATACATTATTGGGTTAAGTGGGGTGTGTTCTGTAGGGAACGGTTAAACTTGAATGGATATCCTGAGAGGATGGAGTGGAATTCAGCCCTTTCGATAACTCGGTGCATCACTTGAGCTGATTTTACACGACCTGTCAAAATACCGTACCGGACTTTGTACTTCATACCGGGAGGGTTGATTACATGGCGAATTAATTCATACCACGCAGGCTTACACTTGTTGGGCCACATACCGCGGACTGTGATTACAGTATGTCACGAAGCACAAAGATGGGGGTGGGGATGAAAAGATAGTGGTGGATAACGTAGCTGGAGTGGACGATGAACAACAATACCCCTTGACTTTGAAGTACAGAGGTTCACAGGATAGTATTCGGCTGCGGCGTATGATTACAGATCGCTGAGCTTATACTCCTCTTGTTTACAATTACCAAGACAAAAATTTCCCATATCAAACGCCCTTTGATTACTGATTACGTATGAAATACAAAGCCCGGTATAGTTGATGATAGAGACGCCAGAAAAGTCTGAACGTGAAAGGTTTACATCACAGATCTTGTCACGTCCTGTCCAAACCCGAAATGCCTTCTAGATCTTCATTTCCCCTTCACTATTTTCCGCACCGCCCCTCCCACCACCTACATCCAGCAATCTACACCTCTCGTCAACCTTAATTCTAAGAAAGTAAATGTTTTCACGATCCTCTAGTTCTTGCTCGTCCTCCTGGCAGTAAATTCCCTTCAAAGTAAGCTCTTCCGCGATAGCGAAGGAGGAAATTGGTGTTCGCCACTCCAAGAAGGCCGTAGGAGAAAGCGTAATAGGGATTTCTTTCGCGTCAAGGCGCCAGAAACAACGATCACGTGCAACTAGCCCAAAGCGTCATAGCTCGCGTCACCTCTACCCATACCTCTCTACCTCTCTTCCTCCCCCTCCATCTCACATCTCAACAATGTCACACACCCTCCCACCCGCCCTAACCTCGTCTGCGCGCGAAGCGCGCTTCAGCTTCTACTGCACACTGTGCTTGAAGGGCTACCAACGCATCCACGAGTTCGAGGCACACGAGAACTCGTACGATCACCAGCACAAGAAACGGTTTCAGGAGATGAAGGCGATGCAGAAGCCTACGTTTACGCGGTCTACGGATGATAATGGCGGGATTAAGAGTATTAGTCTTGTTGCGGAAAAGAAGGGGAAGAAGGGGGGGTTTAAGAGCGCGTTTGGAGGGGGGAAGGTGGTGGGGCCTGGGGTGAAGAAGGAAGAGGAGACGGAGGGGAAGAGGGAGAGCGTAGAGAGTGAGAGTGAAGATGAGGTGGGGGGGTATGATCCTGCGAGACCGACGGGAGTGTAGGCGGTGGGATGGTGAATGTGCCCCGGAGGCGCACTAGTTGGCGGTGGAGTCTTGCGGTGCGTTGTTCTAAATGTTTACTTGATATGCTGCTTCACTCTTGATTGCCGGTCTGCAGGTCCTGGAGTTTGTTGCTGTTGGGATACAGTTTGGAGCAATCGAATCGTGTATGCCGCGCAATTTGCAAGCTCGCCCGGCGACTGAACGAGGCACGAGTGACAGTGAGAAGCTGAGTGTGATAGCAGCTGATTGGTTGAAAGTGATGAATCAAGGATATTGACATTCGGAGCACTTTGGTGGACCGTTTATGAACCAACTGTGGAATTTGTTTCGTTGCCAAACGGAGACAATGGAAGGTAACTGACAGAAGAAACATGTGAAATGTTTTCACTCTCGTGGTGATCATGTCGGTAGTGTGAAATGAATGTTCATATAACGCCCAAGTGGCAGACTGCGATCCCACCGGCAGTTCTACCACAAGAGAGAATGCTCACTTGGATTTGCCCCGGATCCACATCTCCATTCCCCGTCGGACACCCAAGCATCATCAACAGTGTCGCTGTTCAGTAAGCTTTGTTCTCTCTGCGTCTTGTTAGCGACTGTTGTATACGTGCATGACCTCAGCAAACTCTATCATGGAATATATATATGACAGAGCATATCAAGGATTTGGCCGTTGTCACAAATTTACAGTTTTTGTGACAGAAAGCACCCCGCCTATTGTAAAAGCCCGACCCATTGGAGCGTTATATATGCACCTGCATGAAATTTGACACCACCGAAGAATCATCATCTCATTTCACATGTCTTCCTTGTCAATGAGAGGGAAATACCTCCGGGTGGCCAGGACAGCGGGCCAAGGTCGCCCAGAGGCATAGGTAGTAGACAAAAGTTTAATATTCAATCACGGTCTCAGAGATTTTGTGCATGAGAAGCTCAAAGAAGAAAATTAATGGCCTTGCTTGAATTGTAGGGAAAAAGCCGACGTCCATCACCTCAATCTCGCATAATAAACATTCTTTCACACTCGCTTTGGGCTTGGTGAGCGGCACAATCTCGTGATAACGGTTGTGGTTGGTGCGCTAAGAATGTGGCTGGGGTGGCGTTTCAAACAACCACCTTCCTCCTCATCCCGTTATCACACCTCGCACGCACGTACAACACGAATCTCTCTTCAAAATACACTTCCATGCTCGCTCCCATCGATATTCGTTTACCCATCTATCTAATCAACCATCAAACCCAAACTTCTAGCTGTTGCGCCTGCAGACAACAGAATGGGGAGGCATTCCTGTGCATGTTGGATATTTCGCTCGTAAGTTTCGATCCTCTAGGGGGCTCGGCACGGGACTCATAGCTATTGAATGACGAGTTTGACTTATGGAGCCATTCGAGAACACCAATTTCAAACATCTTGGGGGTTCCTTGGGTTGCACTCGTGGATGCCTCCCTCCATATTACGAGACCCGTCGTTGGTAGAGCTTCAGTTCTCCACTCCACTCTCATCAGAAGAAGAATCGTACGTAACGCAAATTCAACGAGCGAATTTGGTAGGGCGAAATCGAGGTTTCAAAGAATTAGAAAATGATCGGCTGCTTGAATGTATCAGATACTCGAATTCACCAACAGCTCGTCCCTGATCGACAGATTGCTTCGCCAGTCTGATTGGAAACTCGAATAACATCCACAGTCGAGTGGGGGTTCAATTCTTCAACACTGAACCCGGAAGATCGAAATACGCTAATAACTGCTTGATTTGTGACTCCGGTACTTGCGATTTGTGAGTTTCTCGATACCTGGGTCAAAGACAGGTCACTTATCTGCCGCGCGCCTGCATTTCTCGTCCGAAAATGCCCATGAGCAGTGACATGCATATTCTTCAGGTCAGAAATTATGCAGTTGGCTCTCACGGAGGATGTACCGCCGTGCGACGGCCCACCCCCTGACCCTTGCGGCTGGGAACGCCCTGAATAACAGGGCGGAATGGACCGTGTGAATTCACAAATGGTGTCAGCGGAACAGCGTCAGGACTCATTCCGGAAGGAGGATCGTAGCCTGGATGCGAGGCGCGTACTGGGCCAAGTTGGCGGGCGGTGAGCGCTAACTTGCAAGTGGAGGCTATAATTATGCATATTGACGAACATTGTCCCCTAGAACTCTAGGTTAGACGCGGATGGGCTTTCCAGGTCGCTAAACAGTGCGCACTTCGACAAAGGATTCGTTCGGTTCGTCCTTGATTGCAGTGGAAAAATGCCAATCTCATGGGATTGTGCTACGTTCCACGGCGCCAGCGTCGACGCTTGATGAGTTTGCCTGTGGTATTTAAAGTATAGTTACACAGCCGGTTTACCCGCAAGCCGCAATCCACTTGCGGCACAGATGAAATGCCATGAGAAGTGCATTTCATCTCAGCTCCTAGTGCCAACATGATTGGAGAGACTTGCGGGATGCAGTGGCCCACGCTTTGTCGCTCGCTCACAAACAACTCGCTCACAAGCCAATTCTGGATTACATGGCAGGATACGATAGAGCCCGGGGCGCTGCAGTGTGGGAGGATTAGGGGTAGTTGGAGTTTTGGAATACGATACAGATATAACTACAAAGGTAGAAACATTAGATATTGGATGGACGAAACCCGAGGAGAAGAGGAGAAACAAAATCAGAGGAATGTATATGCAGGTCCAACATCTATCATTTAAATTCCAGAAGGATCAATATCCCCAATGTATCACAAGACATAGCCGGACAAACGAAACCTAGACCTCCCTGACGAATCATAACCGACCCTTTCGGCAATGGCACCTCCTGTGTCTTTCCCGGCGTCATCGATCTGTGAGATCCGACAGGCAATCGTGGATACAGTGGACTGTATCTAATGGGTACCAAGACGAAGGTCCCGGCGTCTTGCGGCATCAGGCTGGGTGTAGCCTGTTCGCGATGGTTGTGCAAAGCGTACAAGTCGCTAGACTTGAGATTAATATTGCCGAACTGATTCCCGAATGGCGTGGTCTGGGAAGTTAGCCAGTGTCCAAAAGCTCCACTTTAAAAGACGGACCGTTTTCCAAAAGTCGGTCAAAACATTTGTGCAACTCTGTGTCCATGGAAGTTCAGTCATATACTGTATGTCCGCGTTGGGTTTTGCCATGGTTTCGGCGATGAGCCGCATGATATCGACTTCCTGGAGTTCGCGCTCGACTTGATCAATGTGGGCGAGGTCGATGGCATTTTCGATAACGAGGTAGCCGTTCTGTTCGAGTGACATTCTTACGGGTTCAAGATTGAAAAACTGGAATGGTACAGGCTGCGGAGAAACGCGGGGTTGTAGTGCTGTGCCGCAAAGATACATCTGAGTTGAGGGATGATCCTCCAATAAATATGGGCGGAAACGCTCCCTGGTCTGTGACAACTCACATACCTGTGATTCCCGTGGACAACCCCGCTGGCTAGTTCAGCTGCAGGTCTAAGGGGCGTGTACTTCGTACTGGAGATTGGGAGAACAACACAGAGTGCACTGTCCTAGTACCCCTCTGCTTTATGAACCACCAAAAGATACTTGATTGTAGCGCCTGCATTGCTACCCCAACGCCCGGCACCGGGTATCTGTCCCGCCGGATGTTGCGTCGGGCCATGAATTGATATGGTGGCGAATAAGAGCTTGCAGGGTAGATTTGGGCTGGCTCAGCTCAAGGGAAGCGTAAGATGGATGGGGGCCATATGGCTTATTGGGAGACAGTCCCGAAAGCCAAGAATTGCTGGCTATCAGACATTCCCGCAGGATATCTTCAGTGGGCTCAGACTCACGGGCGACACACCTCATGAAAGCACAGCTAGGCTGTCCTCCTTCACGGCCAGTATCAGCTATGATTGGACATTGCAAAACCGAACCTCGTCTAATTCGCTCTTGCAACAAATCTGTGAGACCACATGACCCGCCGGAGGCTGCAGGATCCTTCAGATAAGGGCTGGTAGTGTTCCATTTATCATTGAATTTTCAACCGGAATGCACCCGTATAAAGTTGCAATTTCTTGTATATCATTTATAAATACCTAACGCCAGGGGCTTACAATAGTGAAGTGGATTATCGTCAACATCCGCAAGGCAACGACTCACCAGAACCAAGAGGCCTACAGCACCGTGATCGTTACAATGAACAGCATGTACAACACTCTCCCACACAGGATGTGCAACGCAGCACAGATTACGCACTTCCCTAGATCGATCCCACGCACACGGAAGCAGAAAAGCCGCACGAAGGATCAAGGATCGGAGGACACCTACACAGCGAAGAGATGCGACATCCCACGACGATCGAACCGGTAGGAACGAAGGACTCCCTTTATTCCTCTACTCGCACCAATCCATCCTATAATCACCTTCGATCTCATGACGGGCTTGCGTTTTTGTCGCCTCTCAGTTTCACTCGACTTTTCGATGAATTTTTCGCTGTTTCATCGTCCTGCCTGCGTTTCTTTGGTACAGGCCATCATCAAACGTATTTGATGACTAGCAAGATTTAACATTTTAACATATAGGACACGTTCGACTTGGTGTTTTAATGATGCTGTAGGCCGGAAAATCGTAACTATCTCTCCGAATCAACTACGAAATCACGTCACGACATGGAGCAGGAGATCTCCTTACCTAGCTACCCTACGCCTTATAGGGAAAGCAAGACCACTCTTAGTACAATCCTTCAAAATCGCCAGAATTTCACTCTATACTTCTTGGAGAGTGGTACGAATCGCGGAACGGCTTTGTTGGATTTGCCGTATTTCAAAGCTCCAAAGCGTTGTTGGAGAAGTAGAAGAACAGAGAGGGACCTTCTAACCTCTTTCGAGGGAACAAGAAAGAATGAGTGTTATCTTGACCGTGCTGAAGAATCAAAGTAGAAATTAGATACTTCCTTCTCTTCTCTACTCCCTCTCGACCCCATAACCCTAGTCCCTTAATCCCGTACCTGTCTGTACTATGACGTACGCAAGAAACTTCTAGCCAGAATCTTACACTTCAAGGTGTGGAAATTGAAACATTCCTCCGGCTGGCATCTTACGAGAGCACTTGTTTCGGATGCAGACACCCTAATCAGGCACTGTGGCTCCCGCAAGAAATGCCCTTGGCACAGTCACTTGGCCACACTATAACCTTATTTTCCACATAAACGACGCCTTAGGCCATTAGCTTACCAGCATTCGAGATGGAGACTAAGTGCCTTATACCGTAAAATCTAGGTGTATCCAGTTTATTTGTAGCGCCGCAGCTGGACAATCCCTGTGGCAGCCTTTTTATTCGCTCTGAGAGTTGAGAAGTTACATGAAAGCCACTCAACTGAGAAAATGGACAAATTAGGATGCTGAATCTGGCGCCCTGCGGCGCTACAAATAAACCGGATACACCCAGATTTTACGGTATGTAGCGCTTATCTCGGAGTTGATAAGGTAGTAATTACAAGTGGATTTAGCGTCAGGTACTACTCCGCATGGTATAGAGACCGGCTGATTCTTTGAGGATGTAACTTTACATTAAAGAGCTGTTGGCCCCAGGCACTCAAATTCCCACGTTCCAAGATTTCTCACCGATTAGCCAATTAATAGTGTGGCCGGCTGTAGGTCGACTAGCAGCTGTATACGTGTAGGTGAAGACTTGGATTTGCAACAGTCTCTTTCCAGTTTTGCAAGCAAATCAATATTAACTCTCTATTTCTGGAATCACTGATGAGAATAGACAGACGCTAACTAAGTGAAAAATTCTTCGCTGCACATCCCAGATCCGCCCTATCCCACAATTCTAGGTCCACTGTTCGAGTTGGCGTCCCACTACTGGCGTCTCCGGCAAGCGAAATTTTGTGCAACAGCAAACGAAAAGTGTGGTCGCCGATGCCCGTGCAAGTTCGGTGCCAGTACAACTGTGGATCTCATGCATCACTGACCTGGTCGAGTGTGAGGAGCCTGAGGATGGCGGGGAAGCAAGGGGATTCGCTTCCCTTGCAAAGTAGCACCTTGCTTTCCCAGTCGGCCAGTTCATTAAGAAGTTGTTTTACTGGTTAGTTAACTGGTGATCTTTAATAGGTGCAGCTGCCCTGGTGGGCATCTTTTCTACAAAGTATGCTGGTGAGTGAATGTAGGGGACGCGGTAAAACCTTCAAGATGGAGTTATATTAGACTTTAGTGGAGATTCTGCGCTTCCTAGTTAGGCACATACTGTACTGCACCCAGACATCAGTCAGTTAGAGTCGTGGGTTTAGGATATGTGCAATGTCCTGTCAGAATTTGCACATAATATCACTCGATAAAAGTACCGAGTGATCAGTTGTGTATACCATAACCGTACGGCAGCAGAGCGGAACTAATTTTGAGAATTGCCTAGGTATTGTTGGGATGCTTCACGCTGGGGGATTTGGAAATTGGGGTTATGAGGAGATTTTGTGGGACTACTGAGAATTGCTTCTGCGCCCCAGGTAATGTGGAGGGTTTTCGGGGGTGGGGGTTTCGAGCTAGAGCATGTAGATCCAATAAGTTATAGCATACCTTAGTGCCGATACGGTAAACGTAAACATGCTTCTACGAGGCTTTATCGGCTTTCTGGCTTCGCAAAGTCTTCGCAAGTATTTTGGGTATACTTCAGGTAGGCTTTAATGGCAAAGTGTCTCGTAGAAGTCTTTATGTATTTGCTGTATTGACACTAAGGTAGTCAAGCCTCGCGATACTGCTTCCACAATAGCAATCTCGAAATTTGGTAAGCTAATTTCTAGCGGGTGCTAGTGCGATCGGGCACCTATATCGTTTAAAACTTTGTCGAATCTCGGTGTGAATCAACTGTTTTCTGTGAGGACTTGGTATTGGGCAGCATGCAAAAGATGGTGTGGAACAAACTGGATTGACAGAAAGAGAAAAGGCAAGTCCACGCGCGCAGCCACCTGACGTGTGCATTAAGTCCACTGCAGTCACAAATACACACGTGAGGTGGGGAATATGCAGGAAGAACTTTGACATGACACTGTGTAACGAAGGAGAACAAAAAGGATCTGAAGAACTGGGAGTATGCTCCCACTGCTTTTTATCAATATCAATCCTAGTACCAACTATTATGGCAGGAAGTGGCTTCTTTCTGTCTGTATTTGATATTGCATTGACACATGTATGGGGGCGTGGGATTGGGACCAGCTCTTGGAATTTATAGATCTTCAGTCCGCGTTGCGATACCACCCCCCCCCCCCTCCTGGGTTGCAGAATTTTAACAGAGCAATACCCCAGCCGTTCCGGGATCCCGAAAGCCTTGCATGTGCGCAGAACAAAGCTCAGAACTATCCCTACCCTTAAACTCTCTACTCGCGGTAGAAGTCAGATCCTCCTGTTATTACAGTCAAGAGTAAGGGAGATGTCAGGTGCGGTAGTTTGTGATAGGGGGAATAGCTCCAGAGATATAGACTATCTTAGGATTTTTCCCTCGACATGGTGCTTCATTCGATGCCGGTTACCGGAAACGGTTATACCCTGCCCGGATGCCTTGCTTCCGGTTAGTGCAGACGTCAGACTAGAATAGTTTAAATTATTTCTGGTTAAGCACAGTTCTTTGTCTCGAATACCGCGTTAAAAATGACATGCATGAATGACTGGCGAGCATCCCGAGTTCCGGCGTTGTCTGGATAGACTCAAATCCTTCGCCAACTGTCCGGTTTCATTGGAAGACTGCAGAAACAACGGGGTGGAATTTACCGGTAGACATCAGGCTAGATGCTAGCTTCCCATCAAAGTTAAGGCGGCTAGGTAATGAGGCTCATACCCTTCGAAGAGACGCGAGGACGCCATTCTCCGACCGTAGCAGCTGCTGAGGTTGGGGTTTCCTCACCTATTGGATCGCTTGCGGCCTTCTTCCTGCTTTGCATTGCATTTTGTTCAGGTAATTTGTAGCATTGTTGGTCTCTTTTTTGCTGATGGGCCGTTGCGTTGGTACGGTGCCCGAGCGCTTCTACATACTTGCGCGTAAGCGTCGGGCCGCGAAGATCAGGGGGATACACATTAGGCAATTCTGTCGCGAACTTTTCGATAGTTCGGCTTGAGCGCGTCAAAACCTGCTAGGGATACTTAAAATACGCGCTGTAGACGTACCAGACTACATATCATACTGTTCGGTACGTATTGCAGCGTATTTTAACGAAATGACGTTTGGCATCAACCATCCCCGTATCAAGGTAACATAGACGAACCCGACTTAAAAACAAGCGTCACTATTGATATGGACGTGAATATTATTGACAATCCAGTGATTGTTTGAGTCACAGTTTTGACTTAGACAATTCCTAATCTTGAAACAGTACAAAAGCTAAGGTATTACGGTACACCAAAGTCGCAAGCAAAAACAGTCTCGAAGGAATAGTAACTTTATTTTTTGTATTTATAATTAGGCGGCGCGGTATTATTCGCGTGCCACTACCCGCTTGGGCTCGTTCCACCCCACTCAGCACCCATTCTGGCCGGTGGTGACTCCGCCGGGCTTGGTAATGGGCAGGAACACTCCGCCAGGTGCCACCTCATTGGTGACGCGGGCCTCTACAGCCGCTGTTACGAACGCAATAGCGCTAGCACCGCGTCTACGTTTTCATGGAGCGAGGCCATCTGGTTTACCGAACGTATAGGAGGCTACGCTGACAAAACTTCAGGTGTGAACTAATGTTCGAAGGGCTGGAACTGCGGAACGGTGTTCAGGAGTTCGTACCCCTCTGCTCTGAAAAACTGCAGAGGTTTCTCCCAAGCTTGACATTGCTACGCAAGAGCCCTCTAATTCCCGGCTCCTCTCCAGATTATCTAACTCATTATCCACAAAGACTTTTTTCCGCGATGAAGCGGGTCAAAATTTCCCAACTTGTTCGACACACCGTATTATATTGGCGCTATAATTGAGTATGTGCAGTTACTCCGTGTCCTCGCACTGGGGACCTACGGAGCATACACGACAAACCTCCATGGCCATATTTAAGGGATGACCAAGAAACTTGCGCTCATAGACCGGCGTCTGCAGACTGAGCTTGCCGACCGAGGAAACTTCTGGGCAAGAGAGCACTGAAAACATAGAGAAAGTTGCACCGCCGGCAGTTGCTTGGTGAAACCCGTCTACTCCTTCTCTTGTTTCTTATAGGCCGTGGGCCCGAATATTCATGAACCCACTGTTCACAGTCGCCCTGTTGGAATGCTGGGGACAGTGATTTCTCTAACTTTGGCCAAAACCTACCAGCAGCTAAGAGTCAGGGCCTGTAGCATATACACCGCCATCACATACATCTATATTACCATCAAGATTGGTTAATACAAGGTTTGTACTTTGCTACAAGCTGCTCATGCATTTTAAACAACGATGAAAGATTTTACACGCGCTTCACGCGGCAGAAAGTCTTAGTTAGATAGTGCTGTATCTCCAAACTCTATTATAACCTGACAGTCTACCCAAATATGAAATCATGGTTGGAAGCAGGTTAACTAACCAGATATGGTGGAATATGGAGATTAACACGGCAGCACTGATATTACCATCGGCGAGAATATCTCTTACTAATTATCACTCGAACAGGATGCTCTAGGCAACCAAGAACCACGTTGTCCTCGAAAATCTCGCGGCTAATACCAAGTCCAATAATTTTTCAAATGCCATAGCAATCTAATCTCAAACGAACCATTCTCATCGTTTAACCTCTAAATCGCACCCAGTGATGATAAATCCATCCCTATCTAAATTTCAGGGTACATGTGGTCGTACCCTCTCGTCCTTCTGCCAACCTTTGGCCTGTTCCAGAAGTTCCATTATCCAGCCCAATGGTGAAGGATTTGTGGGGACCAGGTGCTACTCGTGGACAGCATGATCCACAAAGAGAATATCCGACTCCTTAGCGCCTTCGCGATAACTATCGGGATTTAAATAGGCCTTTATTGCTCCGAAGGAGACTAGAAGTTAAGCTTCTCTGAGGGCATACTAAAAGAGCACCCCCCACGGTAGCGGGAACTCGAGCCAATACCATGTCATATCTGCGTTCTGGATTGACAAATCAAGGGTTCTAGTGCTTGTAAAAGCGGATAACTGCCGGGAAATTGTAGCACTTGCCATGTCCGCGCTCCATATTTAGGCGCTGAATCGCAGATAACCTCGCAGATCTTGTCCTCCGTTTTAATTGGTAGGCCTTCACAGGTTCAGCTGAAAAACCCCCCAAACTAGGCTTACGTTCGGCCTAGAACATCCGTGTGACGACCCAGATCTTTTAGAACCGTGATGGGCACAGAATTCATGACTACAAAGGAACAAGTCGAAGCTTAAAACATTATTGTAAAACCAACTATCATGTTGGAAGCATTGCACTTGGTGGGTTATATCTGATATTGTATCTATTCGGTAAGATCGTTTTAAATAGGATTTTGTTGCCACAGTAGCAGATAGAAAGTAGTAAGGTCGAGCTCACAATGGTAAGAGGGGCTCCAAGGGGCATTTCCGGTTGTATGCCATTATTGCTTTGGTGTTCAAGACTAGTATCCATATTCACATACATGCACATTGTAGGAGACATACGCAACAATCCTGTATATGGCTTCTGAGGCGCATGATCCGCCATCCTGATATTGAATTTGCTTGTTTGGTTCAGGTGGAATCCCTGGCCATATCAAACCCTAAGCATATTGACATGCTGATTTCGTTGACGCCTGCGGCCGCGAAGACCGAACCAATAGCTGGCTTCTTTGGGGTTATTGCGTTTTGAGAGAGTGAGAGACGAGGAGAGTGATGGAGAGTATGTAGGAGTAGAATAGCGGAATTTAAAAATTGCTTCATAATATGATATGAGCGCAGATTTCTGGATCCGAGAACGAGGTAAAGCGATGCCAAGTCTCGATCCCATTGGGCCTAAGCTTGAGCTAATCACGGTCATATAATATCACTCGAACGATTCTGGCGACCAGAAAAATATCCGGGATATCTTGTCCCATATAGACTTGCTCTTATCACTATCGGTAAATATCTACCCTGGATATTGTATCATGCCGAACAGCAGTTAATCTCGGAGAGAAGAAAAGCCTAGATCACCGATCAACGGGAGGTTCGTGTCTTCAGTGGGTGAAGTGAAGGTGGAGTTAGTCTAGCGAGGCCCTTCGTAGTAATTGTGAAGGTGGATATGGATTTCTACAACGCCAATGACAAGCTGGTCGAGTGGTCGTTGCAGCTAGTGTAGAAATTGAGTGAGACTGAGGTTCGACTTACCGCTCTTGTGCTCAGATTTTTCGTTCCTCGGCCAAATTGCGAGCAAGAAAATATGGGAAAGAGAAAAACTAAATAGACCATCTTTCCAGTATTGTAGAGTAGGTGGCAAAATCTACTGCTGAGTCTGGTGGCGTCTCTTCGAGTGAGAAATGCTCGCGTCAGGAATCGAATCCAAGTCTAATAGATTTAGGCTAACTGATGGAGAGAAGGGGTCGATTAAAGTTGACTGACGCTGAATAAGGTTGGCTGGTAGCGACTAGGGACTCCCGACGAGGAGGGGGTACGTGGGGGGTTTCGAGCATGCTGGAGCCCGAGTGTGGATTCTCTTTACTATCAATTGAGGCTTACTAGAAACTGGTTATGAGTGCTCTCCTATCAAAGCCGATTGTTACTGCTTCTAGGTTTGTTCACTCCGATATAAGCCACTGTGCATGTGGCTTCTGCATGTGAGCCACTTCGCCATATCATTATGGTCAAAAGAGAGAATGTTCTGAACGGATCTCGAGGCATATCTAGCGACAGATCCGAAAATAAATGCTGCAGGAATATAATTCAGATACCGAAACTAGGTAGGCGTTTTAAAATAAGTATCATGGTTCTCCCTTCCTGAGTCTCGATCCGTCGTCACAGTTGAACCCACCCTGAACTGTGTAGTAAGTACAATATGAGAGAAACTTATTCAACCGTGTGCAGTTTAAGTAGGAGAGAAGAGAGAGAAGGTAGTTATGATGAATAGCGATATGGAATGGTGGAGCTGGCCTGGTAGTTTCTTGGAGATATCCTCCCACTTCTCAGTTCCCTCCCTTTCCTCGAAGCTCTTTATCTTAATATCTGTACGAAGATTGCGAGCGAAAGCTACTTGTTTACCTTGCGTACAATCCATACTCTAGTCTCTAGTATTCTAGTAATAGTTATAGAACAAGCAAAGTAGAGGAGGAAGTCAAGTGGGGTTCACTCAGAATATTGTACTAGTCCCATTTCAGCAAGCCGAAGCCACAGTGGCGTGAGCACTTCGCCACATCGTTTCTTTGCGGGCAACACTGGGGCGTGAGCACGTAGGTGTGCAATGGTCCCGCGGTAGGCCTTAATTTCGGCCCACAAAAAATGATATAGATGCGCATGTATGGCCCCGCATGTGTGATACCGTATGAAAAACCAGTCATCCCGTGCAGAACACAAGGGACAAATCAACGTACGCAATGAGTTGCTGACTAGCACTTGTTGATCGGTACCGACCGAATGGACAGGGAGAACATTTAGGATCGACACGGTGAATCGACACGGAGGGCTACCAATAGCAGTTGTCGGGGCCTTGTCGAAACTTAGCATGCATGCAAGGACAGTGCTGCACGGCAGGTTATTGCTTTTGGTGGACTTCATATTTGTGCCAATATTACCGGATTTACCGTCAAGAGCCAGAATGGTACCCCCATTTCTGGCTCGTTTGTGTGGTTTGTAATTATAAGCGGGTGCTTAAGTACTTACCTTATAGGGGGTACGATAAAAGCGCTGAACCTTATAAAACTAGAATCTGGCTATCATCCTTAGAGATGCATCCTATATGCCACACCAAATCATTCACTAAGGCTTTCATAATTATATACAAAATTATCTGAGTGAATTATTTTCTCCAAAAATGTCTTCGTCCTTGTTTGGTGAGATCAAGAGCCATATATCAGCCTCGTTGTCGGTCTCAGGTTGCACGAAACGCAATTGGCTGGAATAGTACTAACACCAACACATATCCATACCTGGTATAATTTCCTTCTTATCCTCAGACGTAGATGTTCAACGACAACGGAACCCGCTACCCTTTCCAGTTAACTGTTCATGCTACATCCAATAGTTTGAAGAATTGAAGCGATTCAGCATTGAACGCCTTAACTAACGTGCCACGTCCAATCCTTTGAGGGGTTGAAGCGACTCAGCATTGAGCGCCTTAACTACATTATTTCCCCCTCATTCCCATCCACGCCCCTCTCCCTCTTCATTACCTCAAACTCCTAATTTTGCCCTGCCTCACTAAACCCCCACATCCTCCATTACCATGGCTATCAACCGCCTCTCCAACTACTGGGACTCCCATATCGCCGACTTAGGAGCCTACGAACTCGCCAATATGCGTGCCATGCCCCGCAGCGCCTCAGCTCCTGAGTACCACTTCAAACAACGTACCGATCCGCGTCCGCGTCCACTCTCACACCCTCCACCCGTCGTTGAAAAGCTCGACGAGTATCACCAATTCCTTTGCGCCCTCGCCGCCAGCGATGGCCCGAAGGAACGCCAACATGGACACGCTTACGACGTATACGGCAACTCTCGGAAGGTTGAGATCAAAGTCCACCCCGGAAACGCATGGTTCTTCAATACAAATGTCCGCACGCTCCAGGGGGACGAAGAGGACCGACCAGAGAACGTTCTAGGCGTCAAAGCTCCGCGTATTTGGGTTGAAGACATCCCTGGTCAGAGAATGATGAAGCCTGTCAAGGACGTTGTCAAGATGGCAAAGGCGGCCGGATGGAGCAAGGCGCAGATTGAGGCGTATGGTGACACTATTATGGAGAGTGATCTGATGAAGTCTCCAGATGGTTGGGATTACGCTCTTGCAAACTTGTAGAGCGGTATTACTCTAGCATGCAGTGGGGTTTTGGAGGTTGGAGGTTGCCACCCGGGAATGTGGAGCCTGAAGCAAGTTGGTTTCTTGGTCGGTTTTGGTCATCAGCCCTTGTGTTCTGAGTAGCAAATGGAAAAGGTTTTTACGCACTTACATGCTGGTTCACTTGTAACGCTTCGAATGGGCTTGAAGTTCCACGTTCGATTTTCTATTCTCGATTGTCTTGCTGTGGGTTGCGATGAAACGGAGATGGTCGTTTTATAATTGTGTAACATAGGCCATCTCTTAAGCGCATGACCCTTCCCCACATATCTATCCCGCCTACGTCATACACTACGAGCACCTTCAACGTTTGTTAGTCTCCACCATCTTCAACCCACAGCCATGCCTCTCTCCCCGCTCGAATCCCGCTTCCATCGCGCTCACGACTCTCTGCAAGCTCCTCTCCAAGCCTCTCCTTCTGCAGCTGCAGATCCTCCAGCCTCATCACCACCTTTGCATCAAAGTGTCTTCACCGCAGAAGGCATTCGTCTCTCCCATTCCATCTGGTCTCACTTCTGGTCTCCCAAACACTTGCACTTTACTACGTCCAAAGCGAGCACCGAGACTGTCGGGGACTGGAACGGGTACTTATTGTGGTATCACTTATCCTCCGCACACATATCACCGTTCAGAACTAAATGTACATAGGCCCTTTATAATCGGCATCGAAGGGCTGCTTGAAGCCGAAGCCGCATCTCCGGGCGCATTTACATCCGAACTCCACGGGTCGCTCGAAGCCGTCGAGAAGTTTCGCTCTCATAACAGAAAGGGCGCGTATTGTGCATGGACCTGGTTTGATGGAAACGACGATATCTACTACGGTTGCATTCCCCTCTGTGTTTTCCAGCAACAGACTAATGTGAAGAAGACGACGACGCCCAAGTTGCGATCGCGCTGCTACGTGCCTACGAACTGCCGTCGACTACGAACCGCCAATACCTCGCTCGTGCAGACGCGATTGTGACATTCCTCCTGACTGGCTGGGACCAAGAGAGAGGTGGAATGCGTTGGCACATCTCCAAGCCTGAAGTACGGAATGCTTGCACGGCAAATCTCTCCGCCATCGCTGCGCTGAAGCTCGCCGCAGCCGGGGGAGGATCCATCGGCGTCCCTAGTCTGGTATCGTTCGCCAAACGCTGCTCCGACTGGGTGCTTACAAAGCTATCTGAACCCAGCGGGCTGATAAAAGACGGCGTAGGAGGGGGGCCGACATGGACGTACAACACGGGTACTGCGCTCTACACGCTCTGCTTACTGCAGAAATTCATGCCCGCACCCGAGCTAGGCGAGAAGGCTCGCCGTCTCGCAGATGCAGCTTGTGACCGGAATAAGAGCCTATTCGATCTCTCGAACCCAAGCGTGGAGAATCGGTATTGGTGGGACACGATGTTCTTCATGCAGCTTCTTGTCGAGGGACTGGTTGGGTTTGTGGAAGTGTTTGGTGCTTTTTATCCAGATGTCGCAGTTGCAGCGAGGAGAGAGATTGGAAGGCACATGGAGTATATCATGGCGTATATGAAGGGCCGCGAGGATGGGCTGTATGTACGCAGCTTGAGGCTGTATGTCATTTCGATGGCACATTTGAAGATATACCAGGAGTTGACGGGGGATAAGGAGAGGAAGGCGGAGCTGGATGAGAATGAGAGATGGAGAGATGAAGCGAGCTTGAAGTTGCCGGTGGAGAAAAGGGAGATCTGCAAGACATTACTCGGTAATGGAGGCGCGGCTCGGAGTCTACTCATTGCGGGGAGGATTCTATAAATTACTCACAATTTTAATATCCATTTCTCCGACCACCATAAAGATATATTTACACGCCACAACGCCCTAATGTTTAATACTCATAGAACCCTCTTCCACTCTTCTTCCCCAACCAGCCCGCATCCACATACTTCTTCAACAGCACGGACGGTCTATACTTACTATCCCCGGTATCTTCATGCAGAACCTTCATGATCGCAAGACACGTGTCCAAGCCGATAAAATCCGCCAATTGCAACGGGCCCATAGGAACATTCGTCCCATTCTTCATAATATTATCGATATCCTCCCTCTCCCCCACTCCGGTTTCTAGACAAGTTACCGCCTCGTTAATATACGGCATCAATATGCGGTTCGCCAAGAACCCGGGGGTGTCCTTCGAAACACTCGGTATCTTCTCCATAGCCTTCACAAAGCTGACCGCACGCTCCAGCGTCTCTGGCGACGTCTGCAACCCGGATATAATCTCCACCCCCTTCTGCACAGGCACGGGGTTCATAAAATGCGTGGCAACAACGCGTTCCTGGGCTCCATGCGCCGCTGCAGCAATACTCGTGATCGAGATGCTACTGGTGTTTGTAGCGAGCACGGCATTCTTGGGGGCCGCCTCGGCCAGTCGCGAGAATATGTCCTTTTTTAGCGAAGGGATCTCGGGGACAGCTTCGATTATGAAATCGGCGTCGCTAACGGCGGAAAGGTTTTGGGTTGTGGTGATACGCGCACGGATCGTGGTGGCTTGTTCGGAGGTGAGACGGGACTTGGAAACGTCCTTCTCCAGCAGCCGCATGAGGAATGTCAACGACTTGTCGAGAGAGGATTGGTTGTTGTCGATTAGCGTTACTGGCACCTGGGCGACTTTGGCGGCGACGAGAGCTATCCCTAGACCCTGGGGCTGTTAGTTGGTGATGTAGTGGAAGGAGGAAAGGGGAGACCATTTGGCCGGCGCCGACCACGCCGAGTCGCGATACGCCAGGCGCGGTGGAGAGTCGCCGTGTGGTTATGCGGGGGAGTGCCGTGCGGAGGAGCATTGTGTGGTGTTGTGGAGAAGAGGAGGTGAGCAAATGGATCGTTCTATGGGATGACGTTCACTAGCCAACATCCAACTACCGGAGACAGCCGGATCATCGGCTGTGGTTCGTGGTCGCGTGAAACCCCTAACCCAGATGTAGAACCTCAATGCAAGACGTTGCAGGAACGTGGATCATCAGTCGAACCAAAGCAAAGTAGCTTACTTACAGGCCCAGATGCCGAGGTACTGAGTGGTAGGGCATATATCGAGTCTTCTGCAGCGCAATCTTTTATATAGTTAGGAGTCAGAATGTCTGTAGAAACCTAGGTACAGTTTCCTGGGCTCATCGGGTTGCTTGATAAAGTTGCATTGTAGTGATTCCCTTGTGTTAAGACAACTTTCTCACATTGCTATGGCGTTGTGAAAGGTGATGGTAGGTATGCGGTGCCCAAGCACTTATCGTAGGAACATGTAGTGAAAAGGGAAAAGGAAAGAGGAGATGGGGTGCTATTGCAACAAAGGCATATATACAACAGTGAACTCGTCTAATTGAGGCTTCTTGTTTAGTGGTTTTTAGGGTGGAATGCAACGAATCGTTCTCTTCAATTCCTCAGGTGTGGTGACACAACCATTGGAACCAACTGCGAGGGGCTTGCTGGTTTTGTGATACTGGCCCCAAGAAATTTAAATTGGATATCACGCTACTAGGAGATGGTTCTTTAATCGCAATGCTACTGCTGATAGTCATGCGAAGAAATCAACTCATAAACACGCACTCAATGAAATATACAAAGATCCATATGTTTGAAAACGCTCGTCTTCGTTGTCGGAGTACATAGTAGTCACCGATTCACAGCCGTAAAGTCATGGCTAGTGCGGCTGGAGGCTACAGCGCACGCCCAATTCCCAGCAGGGTTCAACTCTCATTAGACCCGTCAATGGGATCGCAGTACGCTTTGTTGGCAGCGTTGCGGCTGTGCGAGATCATCCAATGATATCTATACGATGACCCTCATTTTTGTGCTTCTAGGGACTTATATTGCTTCCAAGAAAGAAAGCAAAGAATGGGTGTCGATGGCTCTCCCTTCGTTTCAGCACCACTGACTTTAATTTTATCCAGCTAAAATCAAATAACAGAAAGAGGGACAGACATAGCAGATGCATATATCAGGTATTACCCCCCAATTTGTGCCTCGCTCAATGGCGGTGAGGAGTAGGGCAGCTCGGCAAAGTTTCATACTTCGCTTGAGTGCGATCTCTCCCCTCCTGCTCATCCTCTGAGACCTCATCCGGCTTTCCTGCCATATATTATACCTCAAGACTTGGAACATTCGAGACTGTGCTGCGAGCCTTTAGAGAATAACGGCGGGGAATGGCGAATACCTAAGACCCAGCCTCATAGTGTTGCACACGAGATGAGATCCCAAGAAAGCTCGTCCCGTCTCGTCTTTGGGGAACTTAGGCTCGCCGGCTCGAGATATCTCGAGCCTGAGATCATACAAGGTATCACTATCACTGCTACCAGTACAAAACCAGCTCCACCTGTCATAGTGGCCGCCGATTTCTAGTGCTTCAACCTCTGTGCCTCAACTTCTAGTTGACCAAGACCGTTTTTAACATTTTCTTATTGCTAAGGGTCATAAAATATCACTCGCTGGGCTCGAGACTTCGGTCATAACTTGGATTAAAGCACCCATCTACCCGACAAGATATACTATAAAAGCGCGTGTAAGCCTTCATGGAGGACCCATAGCGCAGTTACCTTCTTTTGGAAGCTTATTTTCCTTATAGGTCTTATAACCGGGTCAACAGAGATATGTGGGGTTACTCATGGTCAACGTGGTAGAATCTAGCCTGACCCGGTGAGTGCAGTGACACATCCACCGACAACACACTTCCGATTACCGTTAATCGTGTTCACATTAATTAACTCATACATGGTATCCCTTATAGGCTTGTTTTCTTTAGATAGGTTGCATTTACTATTTAGGGGATTTTGCAATGGCTATCAGCCGCAGTAGCCAATATCATGGCCGATTTTGCCATTTTTCTGACTCATAAACAGATGCCACTACCTAAACAGGAAATATAACCTATCTGAAGAAAACGAGCGTGTAGGGGATAATTGCCGCGATATCATGTCCGTCCGAGGCACAGCCCTATCCAAAGGTATGCTGTGGCAGCTGTGAGCAGTCACTTTCACCCTATTTCGAACTTAATGGGGATTTAATTACACTCAACACTCACAATGCCTATCACCTTCAAAGTCGCCGCCCACGGTGCGGAACCCATCAAAAACTACGCAGCAAACGCAAGTCGCAATCGCGAGGACGTGCACGGGGCATTTCTCAGGGGCGCCGCTAGCATAGGCTTTCAAGAGCTTATCCAGACCTCTGTGCAAGATTCTGAACTGCCGGACTTGATCCCAAAGCGGAACGGCTTCGTTTTCGCATGCATCGACGTATGTAGTCAATCGTTTGTTTTTCTGATAAGACACCTGATAGCGTGGTTATAAGGCCTATAGTACTCATCTGAATCTCGTTATCCGCCCGGACGACGTTTGGATCACAATCATATCCCAATTTTTTCATTATGTAGTCGCGCGAGAAGAAGAAAGGAGGGAATACTTTGTGAATCACGAGGGGAAGAAGGAGCTCAGGGTATACCGGGAAGGAACCAAACACACGGTTGATTTTGGAAGAACGGCTAAAGAAATGGTGGATCTCCTCAACGAGAATATAAAGGACAAGTCACTAAAAGATTGGATTCTCCGAGATTTCTCAACCACTACCAAAACGGACATTACTGTGGGCGCCATCATGATGATGGCTACTCTCAAGAACTATTTCAAATATAGGTAACAGCACCCTCCTCCTCTCCTGCTCTCATCTCCCATTTCTGACCGTTAGAAAAGCATCATGTTAACCTGCGGAATACCATCCGTAACTCTGAAAGGCACAAAAGACGACTGGGTCGCCCTCCGCTCACGTCTCAGCAAGCTTCGCGACTTCGGTCCCGAGAGTGTGCATCCTCACCTCCATGACTAGCACGACCTAGTTACCGGTTCTCACCATGTTCGCTGATGCATATGACGCATTCTCTTCTGATGCCCCATCCCCGGAGCGCGCGACGAAATCCGTGACTTTTTTAGCCGCATCTGTGACATAAAACACGGATCGGGGGTCACGTATATCTCGGGCTGGCTGGCATTCTTTCCGTGTTCGACGTCAACGGGAAATGGATACAGCGTTCGCCAACGCCTTATAATAAGCAGGGTCTAGATATTTTTGGGAAGGAGCATGGCGAGATTGTGTGGGTTCCGCAGGTTGAGATGCAGGATATACCCCCGGCGTATGGCGAGGTTGATGTGGAGTTGGATGATAATGGGGTGGGGTCGCATACTACTATGGTGGCAGGGTGCGTGGGGTATAAGATCCTTGGTGAGAAAAGGGATACGGTGGCGCCATATACCGGGTGGTGGATATTTGTCAAGCAATAAGTAGATGAAAATGTGACCATGGTAAATTGGTAGTCCGTCAAGCGGCTTTTTTCAAGATAGCTACCGCTAAAATTCTACCAAGCCGTCTGACAGACTATTTAGCTGGAAAAAGGGGTCAAGATTAATTACCATATAGACGAGTCGACGTCGCCAATAAAACGTGTAAGCCTACTGAAAGGCTTTTTTGGCTGCAATTCTTGTACCATTCTCATATCATTCTTATGGAAAGGCTTTGTTTGGGTAGAAGTCTTTTTTAAGTAATTGTATAAGAGTGACAATGGAACAAACTTTTTCAACAGACTTACAAGTTTTATTCGACCCGCTATACTCTACGGTATATAGAGAGAGGGTGGGGATCCAGATTTATGGGTTAGGGTATAGGGTTGGTGGATAGTCTAACTCAAACTCGTTCATCCGTCTTATCTCGTATCCCCCTCGTTCTCACAGCGCACGACCCCACAATCCACTGTTCATAATTCATCTTGGTCTATGCAAACTAAACCAAACAAGCAGACTCGTAAACACGGAATACCCCATCTACACCAGCGCCGCGTTAGGAGGCAAGAATAGACTAGCGAAAAATCTAGAGCTTAAATTAAAGGTTAAAGCCTGGTGTCCCCAACCGTATAACTATCGTTACTGCTACTGCAATCTGACTTCGCCGTGAGTTTTTAAGCACCTGCACTAAACTCTAACCTCCACGTTCTCGAAAGGGGCTACTTTGTGGTGCGTCTGGCCCCAGACCTGTAAGTCAGAGGTTGCCAGTAGTGACACCAGCAATCACCAGTATCTACATTTGCAATTTTACGCACAAGCTGCTGACTCCTCTATAACAACCAATGGCACTTACAGTTCCATAGCGTTACAGAGTAACTTTACTTCTCCAAACATTAAATAATGTGTATATAGACAATGAAGTAGGTGACTGATCGTAAGATAAAGTTTAAGCTGTTCGCTAAATGAGGTTTGGACTCTCCTCTGGCCCGTTTACCAGCCCTCCGCAAATGCCCGACTTACAGGGTTGGGACCAGACGCACCATACTACTACATGTTATGACCAATCTTCATCACGCCCCGTACTTACTCCGTCGATTCGGGGCTCCAGAACCTACATCCAAGATCCCCTACAACAATCAAAGATTGACAGAACCCAAACAACCGGTGGGATATGGAGTATGCACTTACAACAAAACGTCGCAAAGCGAAAACCAGTACGATTGGGTATCATCGAAAACAAGTTTCCGTGGATTTCTAGTTTTTTCCCGCGGGGTGGCTTGACCGAAACAAGGGGCAAAAGATTCCCGAGGACTACCAGATCGACTAAATTGCGACCTAGACCGCACTAAAAGAATACTCAAGTATCACCCTGGGATCCTTCTACTACAAACATGAAATGCCCGCTGGTCCTAAGCTACTTGCAAGTGATTGAAATTCATTAGGGAAGTTGTTTGGGAAATATGATATTCTATTTTGGACTTGCGGGTCACGTACCCCGCGAACAAGAGAGGCCGAGGAGTCACGGCTTTCGGTGTACGGATAGAAAGTGGTCACCCAGTCTCACTCGAAACACGCGTTCCGCTAGTTGTCTGATATGCCTTTGACTTGTACTTACACGAATTGCAAATAACGACGAAAGAAATGCTACAGATTGGTATCACAAACAGCGCTATGGAAGATGTCTTTGTGTTCATTATAAGTATTCAGCCACCGCCATCCACCCTAGATATACTCTGGTCGACATCGCGCACTCACCCATAAACTTAACCCTACCGCGCAGACTCCCTCATCATTTTAATCCTCTTACTCCTTCTCAGCCTCAACCCAAAAAACTGTCTCCTCCAACAATTCGCAAACTCCTCGGGCCCCCTTTTCCGAATCGCCTTCTTAAACTCCTCATTCATAACCTCCGGTGGATTCCTTGGCACCGCCACCACCGCCGCCGCGCGAAAGAAACTCCCCCGGAACCTCCTCCACGCAGCAAGACTCTCACACGTCTCCCAAAACTCCTCATCCATAACTTCATTCCCCTCCCCGCGCCGCACCACAACCTCCTTCATCTCCATAATTACCGACAACGCCTCCCTCGCATCCCGCCCTTTCTTTCTCGCCATCGCAGCCTTTGTTGTCGCCGAGCGAGCAAATATTGTCGCTTCCTCTGCTTCCTCGGTTGTGGTCGCTGCGAGCTGCACGCTCTGTGCGTCGTCGAGGGCAAGTTCTGCGGCGTCCATGGCCGCGTTTGCGTCTTCGTAAGCATGCAGGACTCGCTTGAATAACAGGGTTTCGAGGCGAGAGGTGCGTTGTGATAGGGGTGGTCGCGAGTGGTATTGGAATAAGGCGAAGGCGACGGGGTGGGCGGCGAGGAAGTTGTAGAGAGTGCATGGCCGAGGAAGGGAAATTAGTGTGAGGACTATCTGCCAGAGGATGTCGATGTTACGATCCATTGCTGTGGGTTGGGAGGGGGAGGAAATGGAGGGATGACGTTAGGATGTGAGGTTGGTGCCAAGACGGTCGGTTGGCTTGCTGCGGTTAGGGTTCGGAGCTTAAACTCACAGAGGACGTAGATGTGATGTCTTATCGTCACTCGGTTTCGAGGAGGGAGGGAGTAATAAGTCCGGTTGGCGCGCGTCTGGTGGGAGATTGCAGATTGCAGGAGTTGTTGGAAGGATCACGAGCCAACTGGTTGGATTCCACTCAGATTGATACGTCGAACGGTATTCCGACGAGAGGCAGAACCACAGGCAGGTTGAATAAGATGCTAGGGGCCACCAGTTGCGAGCGTTCATTATATTGCCGAGAGGCAAACGCTCAAGCAACCACAACAAAGACTAACGCCTGATTAATTAACTATCTCGTCTACTTGCTATATTCTAGGTGCAAAGTTGGTTGGGTTCTCTTTGTCTATTTGGAACCCTTTTCAGCTTGTCGAAGGGTATCAGGTGCTATTTCTACATTTTTCAATATTCTGGTATTCCTGGTACATATCCTAACCTCCTTCGGTCAATCGGAGGTCCTAGTTGCCGTTTGACAGACCACAGCTGCCGTTTTGATTGGCAGTATGAGAGCGAAGACCTACAAAAGTCAGTGCACATATAAGCATACCATCAGGTTTAAGGTTGAATAAAAACAACGGAAAAATCCACGCACCTAGAAACTAGCCCTAACAGCTCGCTTATCAGTAGCAGCCACTGCTGTCGTTTTCGGTAGATCTGTTTCAACTTTTGAATATAGCTCCACCGCTCCTGCTTCGGCTTCTAAGCTCGTTACTCTTGGATCTACTAGTGCAGATCTTGGGTAGCAGAGAAACCTGGACGGATACTAGTGATCTGGGAGAGACTCACATAAAATAGGAAGAGGGATACTTTAGTTACTTTTTGTAGGAACAAACTCAACCGATTCGTCCCGAGGTCAGACCTTATGGCACCATTAAACGCATCCTAAGTCCTATAGTCGTCCAGTATTTAGTCGTTCGGCTTAAACAGTAAAACCTAAGGCCTTACGGAAAAACAGTACAACTTCTCCAGCACCTTCCCAGACTTCTCGACCCAACATCTCCGCCTCCTCCCTTATAACATAGCGGAAATACCCAATTTCCTGGAATTGTGTAACTGCTATAATCCTAGGTATCAGCGTTTTGGTTGTTAGGTACTTCCGAATCGTATATCCTTTGATACACTATTCCGTCCCCATTAATTCTCCGCCTTCTTGTGTGCGCCTACGTAATTGTCCCCTAGAGCTAAAGCCACTCTGACCGAAGAATCAATCGGAATATTTAGCATTGCCAGACCAGCACAATGAGCCCACAGACGGTCTTCCTTGCGGCACGCTCAAACCTTGCTTGCTTCCACTTCTTTTACCAGAAACTTCGAATGCAGTTATTAAGTGCCATTAATCTCTTTATCTACTGCTACTACAAACAAATAGTTATTAACTCATAAATGTTGTAAGGTCCTAAGCCGCATTTATATAGATATATCATACATTGGAATAGCAACTGTTTTGCCACACTTTAGATACGTAGACGTGTAGAGGTTGAAGGGAGCTGGAACGAGAGCGGGCGAGGGCTGGTCTGCCGCACCGGTAACGGTGGTGGGAGTGGCTAGTGATTGGCCGTGAGTGACCTAGGTGCTCTTCCGGCCTGGGCCTAGCTCCACTTGAGTGCGGCAGCTGTTCTTCTCGTTGGGAGCTGTAGTTTTGACTTCACTGCATCTTTGTGCATGCTCGGGTGATGGTGTTGGCCGTTATTCATCTCACGGATGTGTCCTGCAGTAAGGTTGGGGTGCTGCGAAGTGAAGAGGTGGAAGTTGTGTGTCGTTTGTGGGTGAGCCTTAGCTTCATTAACATACCTACTAGGTGCTCTGTATTGTTGAGGAGCAGACACGATGGATTAGTAGAGTGGCAAGGGGATAAACTTACTCAAAAGATACTTGAAACTTTGTTAGAAACGAAGAAGGTAGTGTTAATTCAAGATCGAGCAGGAGGTAGTTGTCCGGGGGGAATGGAAGAAGAGTAGAAGGAATGAAGTTGGTTGTAAGTGAATACTCGGAAGATATTTGAGTCATGGTTGAGATCGATCAGGACTCGGGAGGTAGTTGTCTAGAGTAGATTAAAGAAAAGGAGAAGAGATGAAGTTACTTGCGAGCCGATAAAGTGATTATCATTGGTGAAATATTCGGCGAATGCTCTGGGTTGATCAACACTTCGGGTATGATTGAAGCTGCTAAATACTGTATCCCTACATGCTCGGTTTCCTTAAATCGGTTCCACATCCTTGTGGGTGTAGTTTGGGGCAATGATCGCCGTGTGGCAAGCCGGTGATTGGCTAGCTGGACTTCCAATTGAGTGAGGCCAAAGCACCACACTCTGGGCAAGCATGTGGACATTGTGGTACTTAAGTATCCACTTTTGTAAGGGCTGCATAGAGGTCGGTAGTGTGTAAAGTAGATGAGGAGTCAGCACCGACATGTTTTGGACATCACTCGCTGCCTATACTATCCCCAACATGGTGGGATCGCCGCTGGAACCAAATTAAGAAAACTGAGCGTGTAGGTGATAGGAGGCAGGAGGGCTAAATAGAAAATATTACTACCGTGTTCAGAGCCACTACGTTTATCCTTAGGAGAGCGTAGTAGTAGTAGGGTATCGAGATTTCAACACAGGAATTGAGCCGGAGAGAAAAAGTAAAGAAAATTAGCATCATAGACTATTACATCATATAGCTTGTTACCATATCTACTTAATTACAAGCTACTGCATACAACCTACACCCCATGTTACATGGCTTTTTTGTCTATTAGAGGCGTGTTAACTTACATTATTTGATTGTGTTACTACCAAACAATTTCCAACATAAAGTGGCCTACACTAGGTACGGCTCTAATTCCGCTGTATAGTGCAAACATAACTTGGATCACTATTGTTTTTTTCTCAATAGCTTACTAATGGGCATTCCTAAGGATGACACGGTAGCACCGCTACATATTTAACCCCTCCCACTCCTATACAGTACCAGTTCCTAGACTATTCAAAGCGTTGTGAGGTGGTTAGCCCTCCACTTCTGGTATACTTTCTTGCATAAGATGACTTTACTATTCTTGGCATTTGCTCGAATATTTATATTACTGGTACTTGAGTACATCTTTATCGTCTTCGTCTCAGCCCCCTCTCTCCCGTTCCATCAGTCCTCATCCTTTTCCACGGGTTTCATGTGGCGATTCTTCAACTGGCTGAAGTTATGACTAAAAACGATGCCGGATCCAAAAAGTAATACTTCCTTTTTGAAGGTTTCAACAGCAGTTAGGGGCCCCCCAGTTTCGCCTTCATTTTTTGCACCGCTTTCATCGTTCTCTCTGGGAACAAATGGACTTGGGTGTGGAGACAAGTGAGACAAGCAGAAATATTTTGTGCGGTTAGAGGTGCTGAAGTCGTTGTGAGGTGACGTTCGACTGGCTAATAAAACAAACGCGCTAAAAGGCAGTATTACTGATCACACTCATATAGGAAGCCCTAGGAGTTTGTCTCGTCCCCAAACCCTACTAGCTCCTTCGCAAGCTCAGTTCTCGTGACGAGCGAGCTTGCGAGCTTAGTCACGAGAGGCTGGGTACGAGACAACCTAGGAGTCATGAAAAGAGAATATTTCCTGACTATCTTTTTTCTGTCAACTCTAGTTTGGTCCGCGCATCCGGGAATTCATTCACCCACAATGAAACTCGTATGAATTTTCAGTGGTTGTCGTAATTTGTTGGCCTTTGATTCTCTGAGGTCGTTGGAGACCACTAACCTAGATTGCTGCTTATTACCCCCTCAAGGGTGATTGCAAAGCTGCTGCTTTTTGCATTTGAAATCGCGCACATAAAATAATGGCTCCGTTTGTAAATCACCAGTTCTCACTCACGGTGACTCACCCTTGTGTAAAGCACTATTTCGATCATCTGCCACATCCGCAAATGAAATTAAAAGCGCATCAGTAGTTCATCGCCGATCTAGGTGAACTTGCTCCAGAAAATCCTTGGTCTTGTATCTGGGTCTTGAACCTTGTGAGACGAAGAAATGCAGAGTTCCTTATCGAGCTGCAGGGTGGACCGGCTGATCGTTACGCAGCCACTCATGCAGTTGCTACGGGGACGTAACAACGCATGCAGCAAATAACAAAGAGGATAACCAGCTACCCCGTGTCTCATGTTCCCTGTGAGACGGCTGAGTATAAGAACTACAGCTACCCCTCATTTTCGTGACATTGCTTTTCGTCCCCGGACATCCTTACTCGAGTACATCACTATATCAACCACAGTATCATCTTATCTCCACACTATGACAAAAAATATCCGTTGCAAGCTCTGTAAGATCAACTTCTTAACTACTGACCTACGCGATGCCCACATAATGTCAGCACCAAATCATTCGAAGGGCAATAAGTGTGATTGTGATGCCTGCAGACCCTCCATGAGTAAATTGAACCAGAAGGTACTGCACCACTTGTCCTAGTTATGTACTCAAAGAATTAAAAGATTGACTGCGCAGGATCCGCAACGGGTGTATCGTGCAAGTAGGGAAGGTCCGTCTATGCGGAAATGCGAGCCGTGCGACCGTACCATATTCATGTGCAAAACTGGAAAGAAGAAACATCTACTCACTTCCCTCCATGTGGAAAATTCTCGAAAGAAGAATTTATTTTGTGCAGACGGTCACCAAGCATTCATCTCAAAAGCTTCTTTCGACCAACACCAAAAGTTCAATCATCAAGCGAACATGCAATATCATTGCACAGACTGTGCAAAAGACTTTCCTTCCAAATGTGCACTGAAACGCCACCCAAAGAAGGACGCCGCCCACGGGAAACGAGCAATGGGGATACTCTGTGAGCCATGTGGAAAGACATTCCCAACCGGAAGCAAATACGACGCTCATCTGTTGACGAAAGGTCATAAGAAAAAGGCCTCACAGGTTAGATGCTTTTCTTACCCTAAATGCCAACGGACTTTTACCTCGAAAGGCGGAATGATGTCACACCTCGAAAGCGGTGCATGCAAATCGGGGCTCAACCGGCAAAAGATTGATGATGTGATCCGCCAACACGACACATCCAATGTAATCCTCAAGGTTGGAGCTGGCAGCAGCTCGCAGACTATCCAAGACGCAGTCCCGAACCATGCTCCCCCAGTGGTCGCAGGATCCATCAAAGATATAGACTCTGATAGCGATTCGGACGATGAGGGTACCATCATATTGACCCCAGCCACAGCCACCTCGTTCTCTCGGCGAGAAAGCTTCGCCGATATTCATACACCATCAACACTGTCAGGATTTGCCACCCCGCAATCTTACACCACCTCCTCCCATCAAGAAATTCCCACACCATCATCAACACTCTCTGGGTACTCCACCCCGCGGTCTTATGTCACCGGGTTTGTTGATGCCGAGTTCCCCACCTCCTTCTCTCGCCGCGAAAGCTTCTCCGACATTCCCACCCCCTCATCCACACTGTCTGGACTTTCCACACCACGATCCAACATCACCGGTTTTGGCGAAACCGATTTACAGTTCGTCTTCGGCCCAGGCTTCGAGCGTATTTGTTACATCTGCAACAGGGAATTCAGCACTCCGAAGGCAATGCAGACACATCTCGACGGTCTTGCGCATGCACCGAGGATCTACAAATGTCCGACATTCCTGTTTGCAGCGCAACACTCGGGAAAGCCGCACAAGGATTTCAAGTCGCTGAGCGGGCTGGTGATGCATCTTGAGAGTGGGGCGTGCGAGGGTGGAAATGAGGCGTTGCAGAGGGCGATTGGGTTTGTGGAGGAGAAGTTGAATGGGATGGGGCGTGGGTTATTGCAGATGTGAACTGACAAGTGTGTAAGGGCTTTCTTTTGGGTTTTTGGGACTGCATTTTTATCATATGGACTTAGGAATTTACCCTGTAAACGGAAATAGTCTTATCGTGGATTGGAGTTACCACGCGTGCTGCGCATCTGGACATAGTTTGTCAGACTAACCTGAACAGGACTGTAGCCCCGGAACACAGTAACCTAAACTGAAAGAGCCAAAATACTGAACCTAATACGAAAGCATACGGTGGCCGCCAACGTCGAGAGCTAGAGGACGCCGTTTGTACGAGAGACTTTGTGTAAACCCTTTAGCTACTTATGTAACTTCTATCATAGTCACCACTTACACGCCCGCAATATTCAAGTAGGCGAATAGGAGTACCGATAATTTGTCAACTCAGACTTCAACGACGAACTGTGACAATCAGAGCTTGTTTCCAAAAAAAACCCGAGCATGTAGGGCCACGGGGATAGCCACCCTGAGTTAGACGCCACCAGATTTCGGTTTTGGATGCATAGGGCAGCGGCAGCGGCAGCGGAAGGATTGGCAATCTCACGCCTAACCGTTCATAAACCGCCTCTTTTGCTAATCAGCGAACTTGCGAGTGACAAAGTTTCTTGGAGTGGCTCACGAAGGATTTTGATACAAGTGCGAGTGCAATATTGTGATACCTCGGCCCGTCTATGTGTCATGTGTACCTCATATCATTGGTTAGTAGCGCGAGATTTTCATCTACTAGTGCTGACCAGTAAGGAGTACGAACTACGGCAGGTAGTTTATCCACTCTGCTCCTCTACTTAAGCGCCAGTGAGGATACAAAACCCCCATTCCTTCTCTCTGCTACACACTCCCTCTCTGTGTCAGTCACTCTTTAATCGATCAACGCTCTTTTTTTACTTTTACACCAACCATATACACTCATTAACTATATTCACTATTAACCATGACCCCCTTCCCCATCTTCTTCCTCTTCCTCTCCCTCGCAACCGCCAACATGGGCCCCCCAAAACCCTCCAAAACCCTCGGTCCCACCGTCCTAACCGACTGCGGCTGCACCTCCTTCCTCTCCGTCATCACAACCTGCCAACAACTCAACCCGCTCACCTTTTCCGCCCACAAATCCTGCATCTGCAACGGTTCCTGGTACAGCGCGGGTATGGGGTGCCGCGACTGTTTGCTCCTTGCCACTGGGGGATCCGAAAAGGAGCGGCCATTCTATGACGCCTTTGGGCAAACGATCTCGCAGACGTTTGTAGCGTGCACGGAGGCGGGGGCGAGTGTGAAGGTTGTTGACGAGAAGGATACCGGGAAGGGGATTTGTGGGTGGAGTAGTTTTGGAGGATTTGCGTGTGTGGGTTTGGATGTGGGGAAGGGAAAGGGGTGGGCGAGTATGGTGGATAGGGATACGAAGGAGGTTAAGGTCGGGTGGGCGGAGATTGATGGTCTGACGGAGGGTGGGAAGGCAACGGCAACGACGAGTTCGGCGAAGGAGAAGGCCTCGCAGACGGAGGAGAAGGGGGTGGTGGTGTCTGCCATTGCGACTACAGGGCCGGAGGAGACGGAGTCGGCTGCTTCTTCAAGTTCTGCTGCTTCGCCGGCGCCAACTGGGAGTGCAGGTCCTAATAGTGCTGCGGGGAGGAAGGGATTAGAGAGTTCTTTGGCGCTGGTGGGAATTGTTGTGCTGCTTGTGGCGGCGTATTAAATTGTAGCCATATCTCGTGCTAGACCGTTAGCTGCCGCCATATATTCTGAATTACCTATAAAACCGAAGACGAAGTAGAGTCTGCGAGTCCTGGTGGGCGGAAACGAGTTCAGGCAGTGCGCTGGGATGTGCGAAGGCCTGAAGGCCAGCATGCAGGACCGAGTTAATCCACCCAGTGAGGAGAGGTAGCTAAGTAGCCTGTCGTTCTCGCTCTTGCAGCAGGGAAAACTACTGAGCGACCGAGACTTGCTCGATATGTATGGAGCTTATTTTACTAGTTTAGGCAAGTTTCAGCTACCGGTACTGCTTTGCAGACGCTATATATTATCCCTGCCAGTGACTCACGGTTAGAAATCTGTATGTACGTCGCTTGCTAGCTCCACCTCTCGGAACTCCGCATTCTCAAATTCACTCTGTCAAAAGGACTCAACCTTCGCTGTAAGACGGCTAGGTTTCTGGCAGCCATCTGGTCTATTTTCCTCACCTTATAGGGGTATCATTTCACCCATAAGCGCGTTTGGTCACAGTCGGCGTCTATGTCAGCGTAACCATGCGCTTGTCTGCAGCTACTAGATGAACGTCTCTCTAAATTACACGCCAACCAACCAACACCAGCGCAGTTCCAAAACCGCCACTTCCGCAGACCAAGAGCAACCTACGTTTCGGCCCGTCCATATTATCCAGTCTCCACAATTTCCAAGCTTTCCTTCATAAATAGCGGCAAACCTCACCTTTCTTTCGTCTCAAACCTAAGCGCAATCTAGTCACTCCTTTTGGGCGTCACACATTCATTCCATACACCACATTCATTCGTTTATTCCAAATGTTATTCTCCCGCCCTTCTATTCGCCGCCTTCGCGCTCCTTTCCCTCGCCTCTGCCACCGCCACACCCCAAGTCCGTCCTCCCCCTCCCCTCTTTCTAAACCACACTAACTCCCCCAGCCCTCCTCTTCCTCCTCTGACACTTTCAACGACTGGTCCAACGGCCCAGACTGCTTCGAAGAATGCGAAGCCTCCGCCTCTACCACCCTCGGCACATCCCCCTTCTGCGCCTTCACAGACCAAGACTCTCCCGAAGTCCCAGCAGAGGTCCGTAACGCCTTCGCCTGCCTATGCACAGACAAGACCTACCTGCACCATCTTCACCTGCGCTCTCAAGAGCTGCAAGGCCGCAGATGTCTCCACCTCCTTCGAGGCGTGGTACGGAATGTGTAAGAACGCCGGGGGGGTCGAGTATCCCTCGCCGGAAAGGTTCCTGGCTGCGATTGGGGTGAAGGGGGTGGAGGTCGCGGAGGTGGGCGGGTACGAGACGAACTCGGTTTTTCCGGCGCATACGGCGACGACCTGGGCCCCCACCAGTATGTGGCCGATGGAGAAGAGTATACTCCAGACAGCGACGGCGACGAGTGATGATGGGGAGGTGAGGTTTGCTGGGACGGAGGTGGTCACGGGGAGTGGGGTGGAGGCGAAGACTACGGTGGAGGCAAGCGCGGAAAGTGGAAGTGCGGCGCTGTCGGCGGTGAATAGTGCGAGTACTGGTGAGAGGGTGCGGGTTGTTGGTGCTGCTTTTGCGGCGGTCGTGATGGCGGGAGTTGTGGCGGTTTTATAGTGTGATAGGAATGGGCGATGTGGGGTGGTGATATGTGCAGGCGGCGGAGTGTTCTCTCGATCTTCTTCCAAAAAACATGATTCATAATTCATACTCCTCCCCGCGGGTCATAACTCATAATTTATCTTAAGTCTATATATAGGAAATGGTACATAATATAAACAAGCAGACTCGTAACGCGGAATCGTGACTTACTCAAACACACCTCCATCATCTAAAGCGCATCGCTCCAAAGGAATACTCAAAAATCACCACAACCTCCTCCTCCTCCTCCTAAGTACGAAAGTAGACGTAAAATACTCAACCACCACCCCCTAAAACAAATGAAAACCTCATATCTAGTCCGGAACCCTCCCATCCTTATACTTCCACAACCGACTAACCTCCCTCACCGTCCTTCCCCTTACAACCTCACTCTGTACCATGCCCTCCTCCTCCTCCATCCCCGCCTCCTCCGCCCTCTCCATTGCCGTCTCCTCCTCCACAACCACAACCTCATCCAAAAACCCTGGCCTCACACCTCCAAACATCGGCCCCAAATAATGCTGACAAAAAAGATGCCCCCCCTCCCCCAGCCGCATAAAAACCTTCCCGACAAACTCATTATCCCCAGGCTTCTTCACAAACCTCAGTACCCCCAATCTCGCCACAAAGTCCTTCTCATTCGTATAATGCTCAATCACCCCGATCTGTCTCTTATTCCCCGGCGGATGTTTCGGCAACCCCGGCAGCGGATTGCAAGACCCGTTGTGGCACTGGATACACCGCGGCGGGTTGTTAAAATGATTAGCCGCACAGCCGAAAGTGTAGATCTCGAGCTTATCCCAGGCTGCGGGCGGGAGGTCGGCGTACAGCGCGTCTAGGGCGGCGCTGATGATGATCCCGCCTTGCGAGTGTGCCAACAACACGACTTTGTCGGTGGAATCGGAGAGGAGCTCGGATTTGAGTGTGTTGTAGACGATCCGGATGTCCGAGGTCATGTAGGAGAAGTCGCGCTGGATTAGGCACTCCAAAAGGTCGAAGATGATGCCGTAGCTGCGGTTGTGGATGCCGAGGATGGGGCGGGCAAAGATCACAGAGATCATGTCGAGGTTTTCCTGGAGCCACCGGGTGCCCGCGCAGATCCCGTTGACGAATATCCATTGTTCGCGTGGGTGCCGGGGGTAGGAGGAGAGATTGGTGCTACTATGGAGAACTCGGGGGCCATAGTTGAATGGGCGACAGAGTAGCATTAGGATTAGCCAGCATAGCGCGGTGTAGAGTATAAACATCGACCCGGTAGCGGCGAAGATGATACTAACGCCTAGACCCACGGCAGACACGGTGAGTCCAAACAGCGTGAAGTGTAAAGCGACGTCCTGGATGTTGTCGCGGGTCGGTGCGACTTCGTCATATCTATAACACCGGGGGTTAGTAAATCCAGATATATGTGGGTGAAGTGCGAGTTGTGTACTTGTTCTTGGCGCGGAGCGGGAGGAAGATGTAGGGGGTATAGCGGACTAGCGAAAATACAAGCTTGATGTCGTTGAGGAGTAGTTTCGATGGCGAGTCGCGGAGGGTCAGCGCTGTTGTTGCTGGCGCTTCTAGCTGCGAGGGGATGTAGGAGACCGGCATTGCCGGGGCGTGGTGAGTGTTTTTCAGCAGTTGGTTTCGGTATATAGTGTTTTTCTTCAGCAGTTGAATTTGTGTAGTAGCGGTATTCGTAACGAGTGGACGGACCGGAGGTAACGAAGTCGGGTGCCGGGAGCGTCATCTTTTTATATTCGCCAGGAATATGCGCAGGAGACGCGTGGTAGTCATGCATAGGGAATGAATGACCTAGAGAATAACCCGCTAAATTGTGGTGCTGCTGGGACGTGGTCGATATTTATATCGTTGTGAGTCTTCTGAGACTGCGGAATGGCGCAGCTGATCGTTGTTGGTGGTCACCCGCGAAGTCACGTGACTCAGCCTTACAGGTACCGAGGGTGTGTGTGTAACAGCGATGAAGTGTGACGTCAGCGATATCACATTCAGAGCCTCATGGGAGCGGAAAGAAGAAATTGGAAGAAAGAAGGGGGTTGGTGCGCCGTGTTGAAATGATCGGGGAAACCGAGTGCGTGTACCAACTACGGTACAAGAGAAGGCTGAGGGTCGGATTATGTGCAAGAGAGCCAACTCGTGATCTTGCCATCACCTCCCACCATTTCCCATCCGCAAAGAGTTGTATCAACCACCACTGGTTACGGCGAAAATCGAGCTGCTTGCATTCCTGGAAGAGTGTAATAAATGAAACTCGAGCCGGTACAGATATTTGAGTACTACTACATCACTTCAGTCATGTAATTCTCAGCTCCACGAATAACATAACATGAATTGAAGTTATTGAACATACCATTCTTAATTCCACAATAATATATGACTTGAATTGATTAGAAAAGTAGTCTAGGAGCATCATACATGAAAAACAAAACCTCCCCTGATAGAAAATTTCACATTGAACTCACTAAACTTCTTTGTTGGCGCAGGTTCTAACGATGTTTCTACCGTCGTATCTGAATAATCCGCCGTGGACCTCCGTCATCCCAGAAGTAACTTCTTTCAAAATCTCCGCTGTCGGCACAGGACTATCCTCCGGGATTTTCATATAACAACAGTACCAAAGAACGAACGCGATGACTAGGAACTGACCACTCATTAAAGCGGCCGCGATCCAACCAACTCTAGCCCACTTCACTTCCAGCCTCGAGATCACATAATTTTCCAGCGCGTGGCCATCAAGACTCTTTTGCGGAAGACCCTTGTCCGCGCGAGCTATCGCCAAAACTGGAATCCTCGCCAGCAGAGTCGCCGCGTACAGCTCGGACTCTTGTGGCTTCAGCGGAGATTGTGCGTTTCCGAATACGGTGCCGAGCCCAGAGCAAAAGCTTCGTCTTCCTTCGTCGAAGTAGTCCCGGACAGTGATGTTGTATTTTGACCCCCATCCTGCGATTTTGCCGAAAGTCGGCAGCCACAGAAGGAGCTTGCTGTTGAAATCGTAAATCGGGTTTAGCTCCTGGTCGTATTTCTGGCTGGGGTAGTCGATTGCTATGCAGACATCGCAAGTGAGAATCGTCCCTGCGCGGTTCCATTGCTCGCGGAATCCATTGGCGTCTTCAAGGTACATATCTAGATATCTAGTCAGAAGGGGTCCCATGATGTGAAGTAGATGGATGTACACACATGTAGAAGAGCACTTATTTCCAAGTACCCGATCGCTGGCCGTACGGACTGAACCAGCAATATGATGCTTCAACAATACCTCGGAAGATTGGAAAGCAGAATAAAGAAACGCTAGGGACTCCTCTTCCAGTTGAGGGTACGTTGCGTTCACTATATATATGGTTAGCAGGCAGTCCAACCAGGTATATGTACACGTACCAACAATGGTGGGCAAAGAAACCGATGTGTCGTGTCCGATCGCGTGAACTGGGCGCCTTTTACATTTTGCCGATGAGTTGATCGTGATGTTTGACGCAACTCCATCGTTTCCCTGGTACTTTCGTAAAGGGTATGAAAATATCACTGTATCTCCCAGGATTGTTCGGTGCATGATTTTTATGTTAAACGTTGGATTTGGCTCAGGGGCGACTATAATGTTTTCGGAGAAGTCGAGGAGGCCTTGTTCAGCATAAAGCCAGAAGCGATCTGTAAAGTTATTAGATAGTGCTATCGACCAGGGAAATTCGAGGATGCCTGAAGGTATTACCAGCAGTATCGTCCGTAACGTTGAAGTCCCTCCAGGTCATCCTGTCAGTTGGTATTGTTGCATCATATTTCGGATGAATCCAATCCGTCGTAGACCAGTTCGACATTGTAGAGGGGTGCAGCACCCCTAGTTGATCCTCGATGTTGAACGACAAACCAAATACCGCTACACTCAGTCTGCCGGCGACGTTGATGAACAGATATACTGCCGCCACCAATGTCGTTCTCGTCCATCGTCTGCCTTTTACTTGCGCGTATATCAACCTGAGGGCACCGGTTGGTGGAGCCATCGCAAGGATTAGATCAATCTAAATCCTCATGTGAGAAAAATGGAGCGTGGTGGAGTGAAATAGCCGTTAATACTGACGTCTTCCACACTATGTCCCCTCCTACATGCAAGCAATGGCCATCTTATCATTGCCCCAAGATATCCTAGTAACGAACCCAACCCCAAAGTCATTATACCGGTGCTCAGAATCGACAGCAAATTGAAAGTCCGCTTCTGCCACTTCCCCAGAGATTTAATTCCGGCATACGACCACATGCTAACCACGAGAAGCGCGATGGCACAGCTGACCGCCAGGGAACGCTCGAACAATGCCAGATAGTAACGCCGCCTCATGTGACTAGTTGATAGCACAACACTACCGGTACCGTCCTCCGATTCAGACCATATGCTGGTTTTCCGAGCCACCAAGGGAGACGAAGCAGTGATAGTAGCCCCGGGTTCTGCCGAATCTGTCGACATGATTGTGATCACTCAAGAGAGAGTGCGCTGGGAGGGTGAGCGGAGCACATATATGTTCAGTTTACGAACCGCACGTCGATTTCACTGTTACCTCGATCGACAGTACTGACTTACTTTTCACTCCGAAACAGAAAAAATTGAATACGCGGGTTGTGGGACAAACGAATAGCACAGGCTATACCATCCGATGTAAGAATGTAGAAGCACAAGCTTCAACGCACCATTTGTTAATAATTGGATCAGGGCAGTCGGATAATGCAGTTAGGTACAGCTTACCCAATTCGAACTCATACTTTTGGTGTGTGGCAGCTGAGTTTGGGAGCCTAATCGACGCATTCAACCTCCAGTCATACTTCCCTACTCTCCAAGACAGATCCTACAATGACGGAGATATGCATGGTTTATTTTCTTTTTCTAAAGGCTGGCCCCGCATCGTCGGAGTTTGGTCTGCATTTGTGTGGTGAATGAGACACCATCGAAACGTAACGTATCAACGCACAATCTCCTACACCCAACCACATGTGCTGTTGCCTGGTTGTACGACCTGAACCAATCCAGTACCTCAACCAACACAGAATGACAACGATTGCTTATGTCACTGTCTGCCTTGCCTTGGCGAACGTCGAAAACATTCTCTATGGTGTTTCTATATGGGACTCCAGTGGACTACTTGTACTCGGGCTATAGGTGACTCCGGTGCACACCATGGATTTCGGATGTGATAATTCCGACTTCGCATCTTTGACATAGCATGCTAGATTGGTGAGCTACTTATTAGGGCAGTCTACCTGGGTAGGACATAGCCAAAGTTCGTTCAGAACCAGAAAATTATTAAACTATCCAACTGACTATGCTGTCCCAGTGACCTGTCCATCGAACTAATCCAAATTGCCGCAAACAGAGTCGTGCAGACTCCTGGACGCCTATTCTCTGTATCATCGAAGAATTTTTCGAGCCCCGCTAGGTTCAAGCAACCTCGGCGCAGAGTGGCTGCCTATTCAGACAAGCTGGGATGAGCCCCTCTCGGCCGCGTAAGCTACTCGCCATAGCCATACTCAGTGACCGCAAGCCTCGGAGCCGCAAGAGTGTATCGCTAGCTTACCAAACCCCTACCACCGCAATCATTACCCATCCCGCAAAGTCATCTATCATAGGTTTAATGACTATCGTCGATGGGCTCAATGTTCGAATAGTGGCCCAAAGCCACAAGTAGTAAATTCTAGGTTGTACTGTTGAAGAGCGATGGCAGTGGAAGAATGAATCGCGTAAGATATATTATTCATTTATTGCGTACTTAAGTATGTTGGGGTTAGGGTGCTCTCGTTTCCAGATTTCTCGTCGCTCGCAAGCTCCCTCCTCGAACAGACGGCTGGCTGTGGGTTTTAATTTCGGGGCTTCGGGGTTTGTCAGATTCCTGGGTCTTTAGAGTTTTAATTTGCGCGGAAGCGGTTATAGGGTTTGGTGGGGGTCCTGTTCTTAAATGCCATGGCCGCAACGCGGCCGAATGCAAAATGATTAAAACAAACAAAACAAACAGACGGCTGGCTGTCGAATCCAGGGTTAAGGTTAATATGTAACCAGCAATCCTTTAGCCACGCAAGTTAGAGTTATGAGAAGCAACCTACACGACAAGCCCCCGATTGAAATGGGGTTCTAAATTTAAGGGGAGCTGCGCAGTGTTCTTTAAACATCTGTCTTAAAACGGTGGTATTTTCTATCGCTGCAGATTCCAAATGGAGGAAGTGGGGCTGGATCAGTTACTTATCACACACTCTATGAATAGCCAAACTGTGGCTGGAAAAGCAATCTAATAGTTATCTAATAGTTATACACTTGGTTTGTCTGCTCGAAGCATTCTCATTGGTTGATGGTGGTACGTACCATCTTACTGTGGCAAGTTACAGAATGCTCATTGGTTGGCAGATGGTCTTTTTCGGTCATGATTAATGAACTGTGGCGCTTTGCTGAAGTGTGACTCTCACAACTGCTATTGGTCAGCAATCCGAGCTGGCTAGATGCAATCTGGGTGCGCTGGCTCTCAACTTGCTGGAAACGATCTTGACGCATTGGCTGGATGCAATCTGGACGGGCTGGCTCCCGGCTGGCTAGATATGATCTGGACGGGCTGGTCCTCTGGTAGTTGGACGTGATCTGGACAGGCTGGCTCTCGAATGTCTGGAGCCAATCGAGACAGGCTTGCTCTCTACTGGCTGGATACAATTTTGACAGGTTCGGCTGGCAGGACGTGATCTGGACAGGCGAACTCTCGAATTTCTGGAGACGATCGAGACGGGTGGACGTACTCTGGATAGGCTGGCTATCTGCAGACTACAGACAATTGAGATGGGCTGACATTCGGCTCGCTGGATACGATTTGGACGGGCTAGCTCTCTGCTGGCTGGACATGGTCAAGATACGCTGGCTCTTGGCCAGCTTGAGATGATCTGGATGAGCTGACTCTTGGTCAACCGAATATGATTTGGACGGGCTGACATTTGGCTGGCTGAAGACTATTTAGACAACCCTGACATACTCACTCTGAGATGGTTCTTGGCTAGCTGTATCCGATCTGCACAGGCTGGCTCTCAGCTGGCTGGACGCAATCTGGACGGGCTAGCTCTTTGCTGGCTGTACGGGCTGGCTCTCCACCGGGAAAAATGACCTTACGCGACGCGTAACTCATAGAGAAGCTGTTTGTGGGACGGTAATTCATAGCATATTTGACGCGTGGCACTATGAGGCCCTATGGACCTACACGATGACTAGATTTCTATGATACTCATGCGATTTTGTGCGCTGGATACTATACATCACACTGCATACTATATATCACGCTGCATAAAACAAACTTGAAAGCAAGCTGCCAGATGCACTTCATTGCATGTTTCCAAGTACACCGGGAAAAATGACCTTACGCGACGCGTAACTCATAGAGAAGCCGTTTTTGGGACAGTGATCCATAGTATATTTGACGCGTGGCACTATGAGGTCCTATGGACCTGCGCATAGACTAGATTACTATGATACACATCCGATTATGTGCGCTTGATACTATACATCATGCTGCATTCAACAAACTTGAAACCAAACTGCCAAATGCATTCATTGCACGCTCCCAAGTACACCTCCAAGTACGTTCTCAAGTACACTCCCGGGCATGCTCTCAAGGACGCTCCCAATTAGACTCGATGACACACTCCCAGCCTGCTTGACTGTACGCTCCCAAGTAAGCTCTCAAGACACTCTGAAGCACACTCCCGGGCATGCTCTCAAGGACACTTTCAATTGCACTCGATGACACACTCCCAGCCTGCTTGACTTACGCTCTCAAGTAAGCTCTCAAGACGCTCTGAAGCACACTCCCGGGCATGCTCTCAGGGACGCTCCCAATTGCACTCGATGACACTCCCAGCCTGCTTGACTTACGCTCTCAAGTAAGCTCCCAAGGACGCTCCCAATTGCACTCGATGGCACACTCCCAGCCCGCTTGACTGTACGCTCCCCATAGCACTCGATGGCACACTCCCAGCCTGCTTGACTGTATACTCCCACTTGCGCTCGATGGCACACTCCCAGCCTGCTTGACTATACGCTCCCAAGTAAGCTCTCAAGACGCTCTCAAGCACACTCCCGGGCATGCTGTCAAGGACGCTCCCAATTGGACTCGATGACACACTCCCAGCCTGCTTGACTTACGCTCTCAAGTAAGCTCTCAAGACACTCTGAAGCACACTCCCGGGCATGCTCTCAAGGACGCCCCCAATTGCACTCGATGGCGCACTCCTAGCCTGCTTGACTGTACACTCCCAAGTAAGCTCTCAAGACGCTCCCAAGTACACTCCGAGTACGCTCCCAAGTACACCTCCGAGTACGTTCTCAAGTTCATTCCCGAGCATGCTCTCAAGGACGCTCCTAATTGCACTTGATGGTACACTCCCGGCCTACTTGGCTCTACGCTCCCAAGTACACTCTCAAGAGGCAAGACACTCCTGTTGAGATCAATCGAGTACGAATAGAGATATTGAATTGACTATCGTACAAAAGTGATTGTCTAAAGAGCAAAGAGAGAGAGAAAGACAGGCAAATATATGGGAAAGGAGAGAGCATACTCGGCGAAGCCGAGTATCACATCCGGAGACCAATGCCGGGCATCACTGCCGGGGCTAGCCGTACCCCTCGGCATGGGGGCCGCAAGCCACTGGCCTCATGCCCGCAGCCTTAGGCCGTCGGGGGCTGTAAGCCCCCATACGCCACAAAAGCCATCGGGCCAAATCCCGTGCCAACAACTCCAAATCTCACTTGACTATATGCTCCCATGTATGCTCCTGTGTGCTCGATCCAGAGACTTGCTGAGTTGCAGGCGCCAGGCACCGGGAGGCGTGAGGCAGGTGGCGGTGGCGGGTGGCGGGTGGCGGGTTGCGAGCGGCGGACGGCGTATGGTGGCCGACATCATGACATCAGTCGATATCATAGTCTGAACCTTATCTCTAGCGCGCCCACTGCGACAGGATCTCACGATGTCTCACGGTCATAGTGTTGACAATTGTAGCCTTAGATACTGCAGGAAAGGTAGACAATTGGATCTTGGGGAGTGCAGATCTCCGACTCAATTTTCTCAGCAGAATCTGCAGCCAGTTTCCCGTCGATTTTGAGCGTATGCATACGCATTCGGTCCGGGGCTGATGTTGATGATGGTGATGGTTATGATGGTGATGGTGATGATGGTGATGGTGCTGGTAATGGTGATGGTGATGGTACCGAAAGCACTTAGTCAAGTAGGTTGGCTACGTCAATGTCAAAGCATCAACAGACTTAAAGCCTTCTATTGGCCAAAGCTTCCACAAACTCAGAGTTCAATCGGCCCAAAGATTCCTCTGGAAATGCTACTCCTGCCGAAGCTCAGCTCTCTCAAGCGCGGCTCTGAAGCAGGCTCTCAAGCAGGCTCTCAAGCAGGCTCTCAAACCGGCTCTCAACCAGGATCTCAAGCGGGCTCTGAAGCGGCCACGCAAGATGCCCTCAATGAGTATGTCAGCACCAGCGAAGCCTATCGGCAGTCAAGACTGGCTGAGGTTTATCGACGCCTGCCGTATATAGTCCCATAGTCCCACGCGCAAGGGTCCACGGGAAGCTTGCTATGAGCTGCGCGTAGCGCAGTCTATAGTCGATTTGCACTTTTGCCGATGCCAGTACCAGGTCAGGATACATATTCACAGCAGCTGATATACAGAAGTAGTTCAAGATACACAGCATGATATACACAGCGGCGGATACACGGCGGCAGATACACAGCAGCAGATACATAGTGGTAGATGAACAGCAGCAGATACAGTAGTGGATATACAACACAGTAGACACAGTGGCAGATACACAGTGGCGGATACACAACGGTGGATACACAGCGGCAGATACACAGCAGCACCAAATCAAGATACACAGTGGTGGATACACAGCAGAAGTCTAGGTGATCTGCCTGATATCGTAACAAGTCCACCATGCTCAACGTTTCGAATCCTGGGGGCGGCAAAGCCGCCACCGATGCTAGTCTTCTAATATATATACACTTGGTTTGTCGGCTCGAAGCATTCTCATTGGTTGATGGTGGTACGTACTATCTTACTGTGGCAAATTACAGAATGCTCATTGGTTGGCAGATGTTCTTTTTCGGTCATGATTAGTGAACTGTGGTGCTTTGCTTCAGTGTGGCTCTCACAACTGCTATTGGTCAGCAATCCGAGCTGGCTAGACGCAATCTGGGTGGGCTGGCTCTCAACTTGCTGGAAATGATCTAGACGCATTGGCTGGATGTGATCTGGATGGGTTGGCTCCCGGCTTGCTAGATATGATCTGGATAGGCTGGCCCTCTGGTTGTTGGATGCAATCTGAACAGGCTGGCTCTCGAATGTCTGGTGCCGATCGAGACGGACTGGCTCTCTATTTTCTGGAGACGATCGAGATGTGTGCTCTGGATAGGCTGGCTATCTGCAGACAAGAGACAATTGAGATGGGCTGACATTCGGCTCGCTGGATACGATTTGGACGGGCTAGCTCTCTGCTGGCTGGACATGGTCAAGATACGCTGGCTCTTGGCCAGCTTGAGATGATCTGGATGACCTGACTCTTGATCAACTAAATACCAAGTGTATATATATTAGATGATTTGGACGGGCTGACCTTGGTCAACTGAATATGATTTGGCCGGGCTGACTTTTGGCCGGCTGAAGACGATCTAGACAACCCTGACATACTCACTCTGAGATGGTTCTTGGCTAGCTGGATGCAATCTGCACAGGCTGGCTCTCAGCTGGCTGGACGCAATCTGGACGGGCTAGCTCTTGGCTGGCTGTACGGGCTGGCTGTCGGTTGGCTGGACATAATCTAGACGGGCTAACTCTGCGCTGGCTGGACACAATCTTGATGGCCTAGCTCTCGGCTAGCTAGACGTAATGTGATCCGGCTGAGAGCTAGCTGGATATCATGGGTTTTACGGTTTAGGATTCTTTTTTACCGAAGGGGGGCGGCAAAGCCGCCACCATACCTAGTATTATATTATCCAGGCGGATTTGGCAGGCACGATGTAGTCATTGGACGCAGAGATACATATAGAATCATTATATATTGTTAGCAATCGCAGTGGAAGCGGTTAACAATAAATACCCCCACACCGGTGCACCATGATGGGGCGATTTGGCCGATGCCCCTCCGGATCATCCGTCCTGCATCCTTCCAAGAATTTTTGCCACGCTGAAGCGCGAGAGGCCTAGGGGTCATTGTGGTATATCTCTACAATGCACAAGAATTATTGCCATTGTGCAATGCATCTTACTGCGATTTTGCACATAACATGTTTTGGCGCTAGGTGTGTATGTGCCTGGTGAAGATATGGTAGTTGGAATCAACTCAGTGTGTCATCTACGATTGCTTCTTCGGCAATAACAGCACATCCAGGATTCTACCAGGGAGCAACTTGGTCATTCAACCAAACAGCTTTATATGCTAACAACCAGCTTCCAAATTTATGTTGAATGTATTGAGAGGTTGTTTCGATGTTCACTGCGTGCAGCGGTCACTCTGATAACGATAGCAAGAGCGGACTCTCAAGCGAAAGATTGTTTAATCCGTCACCGTAAATGCCAGCTTCTCTGATTCCTCAACCTATTCGGCATTATAGCCTGCCAGCACAATTCAAAACTAGTTATCATGTTTGATAGTAATATCGATATAGTTACTTTAGATATTTAGCTAAAAGATCCACTCGCGCGTAAAATGTCTTGGAAGGATGCCAGGACGGATGGTCCGGAGGAGCGTCGGATTTGGCGATCCTAAACCCATCACAACTGCCTCGAGACTATTGTCTTATGGGAAAAAAGGGTATACAGGAAGGCCATGGGGTTCACAAGCGGAGAAAAAGTAACCTTGATGATTCTTTATGTCCATATCCAGCTTTCCCACACCAGGTACCTATTGGGGCGCTGATCCAAGTGCTTCTGCGAGCATGTCCCAAAAACCTGAAAGTATGTAGGTACAGTGCTTACGTGCATACTTGGGTGTGAGCGGTTTTATCTGGAGTGGAATACCTCTTTTCTATGCTCGAGGCGAGTCCTTACTACGATCTTGACACTAGGCCTGTCAGACCGTGTTCCGAACTCTCCTCGTTCACAGTGTGCTGCTCGTCGATTGGCCGGGTTGAGCACAATCTGCAGCTGTGCATAAAAACGGATACCATGGAGTAAAACCTTTGCGATAGGTCATTCGCATATCTCAAAGGGCCAATAAAACCGCGGACTCTGTCCTAGAGTTTTTATTGAAATAGTGATGATAGAGAAGCTTGATTGTATTCTATCTAAGAGGGCCACAAGGCCAGTATATATATGAAAGTACAAGTACGGCTGAATGCCATCAGCTCGTACCAGAGTCAACAGTCATCTCCGGCCATACGAGACATCACCGTCTCCGGCCATACAAGACATCTCCGTCTCCGGCCATACAAGACATCTCCGTCTCCGGCCATACGAGACATCTCCGTCTCCGGCCATACGAGACATCTCTGTCTCCGGCTGAGACCTGTATATGCAATAGTTTTACCGTAGTCCTACAAACCCCATAGTCTACTGCTTCAATTCAATAAAGCTTTGGTCAGCCTGACATCATTAATTGCGATAGCCGACGAGGGGAATATTCACTCAGTGTTTCTAAGCGGCCTGGCCCAGCAGACCTGCAGATATTTGAAAGCCTGCCGGCCGGCCGGGCCGCTTAGGAACACTGAAATTTCAGACTCACTCTCTATCTCATCTAGCCCATTTTCCAGCCAGGAAATGGCAGAGGGAAACTGAGAGCTTATGTTTCTCTGCGACTTTTGCTTTTAAAGTTTTAATAGGTAGCTAAACTGTGATAGTTTTTAGTTACAATTTAGTGCTTGCACTACTTCTATCGCTTTTGCTACCGGCATTAAAATTTCGAAACATAGGGCAGCGACCGTTTGCAGTCGCAAGTGCAATTCCAAATGGGTGGTACCCCACAGTTTGGGCGATAGTATAAGTATCTAAGTATGTAGATAGAGTGTTGTAAATCACCTGTAAATCTCGGCAGTCCCACGATATACCATAATGAGAAATTTGAATGGGACGGAGAGAGGACAAATAGATGAGGCTGAGTACGGTCGATAGAGTCGCTCATATATCGCATTTCAAGTGATATCGTGTGATCGAGTGTAGCGAAAGGTTGATTGGTTCGTACATTGCTACGAAGTAAGAGATTTCTTGCCAATAGCTATACCCCAGTTATCAGCCCTGTAACCACGAGAGGCCATCCAATTCATCCGGAGCACGATTTTTCCCGATGCGAATCAGGGGGTATGTGACGACTCGGTCATTCATGAAGGCGTCAGTGACTTGCCGCATCGAGGTTTGAAAATACCATAAGGATAGCGCAATCTCTCAATTTGAACAAACTAGGAGCATTGTATGCATCCCAACATGCAAGAGCCACCTCTTCTCCAGCGACTCGGCACGTACCATTAAACAGCAGGTTGGTTAGCTATTTTAGTTATTTGTCTGATCAACGCACTCACTATCACTATATGAGTGTCCTGCCAGGTAATGACTAGAAATTGTCGACGTGACCTAACTGACGGTGTAACGGAACAAGACCAGAGTGTCGCTGCAGATCTGTTCTCTGGTAATGAATTGGAAAGTGTATTTCCTCTATCGTAGAGACTTGAAGCCAGCACCAGATGCCAATTGACAGCAATAGCATTTCTAGTGTTGTGCTTGAGGTTCAACATGGTGTCTATTTCTCGGTGGAGTCTGACTACTTATACTAAGATGCTCATACATCCGGCTCTAAAGCCATAACAATCCCAATACCGTAACATCTAGCATCAACTATGTACAAGCCAACTTTACCCGGAAAACCCCGCAATTGCTTTGCATCAACTACTTTTGAGTCCACCGCGAGCCAGCAATGTCGCTTAGAGTCCCCTGTACATGTGATGAAATCAGTTGTTCCGTTGATCCTCATCCTGCTCAAACTCAGACTCTTCATTGCAGTTCTCTTCGATATCTGACGCTTCTTCGCATAACATCATCTCCAACTTATTTTTGATTATATATCTGAAAGTAACCAAGACTAGCTGTCCTGAACATACGCAATAAATCAAGGCGAATTCCCCATTCATTCCTAGCACCAAAAGTGGGCAGATCTTGTCTGGCAAAAATTACCGCCTTGGGCGAACATCGTGCCGAACAATAACTGGCAAGATAATGCAACCATGCGAGCACCGCCTCGCAAAGAAGCCGAAGTTAGGATCCGAGACCATGTTGATGCCGTCAGCTGGATTACTACAAGTCTAATCACTTCTCGGACCTTGTCCACCATTAGTAATCCCTCCATACGCACAACCTCTTTGGGTTCGACTCGTTCCGGTGGTGAGCTAAAGAAATAGAGGTGAGCAGGCGTTTGTTTGTTTGTAATCATTTATATTCGGCTGCTTGCGGTCATGACATACATCTTCCTAACTTTTCCTCGCCACTTCTTGAACCAACAAAGGAAAACAAGCAAATCCGTAGCTCCCTTCCCTACCCTTTCATCCCCGAAGTGAACAGGCGTTGCTGAACAGGAGTTTGACTGTTTGCTGATGCCTGACGCTGGGGTTGGTTCTGATTCTGGGTCTGACGGAAGCGCAGGACCGTGGATGCTTGTCGATATCATCTGCAATCACCGTGGAGACTATTTTCCATTCCTTCCAGAATTGTTTTCGTCCCGAGCGCCTTCATGATGGCTACCAGCTCTTTGAGATCTGTGTAGACGCCCCTGACAACCCCCTTCCACGGCTTTATGTCTTTGAAGGACAACTGCGTCATGTGGTGGCTTAACGTATAGTTGAGACAAGGTAGGAGTGTGCCAAGGCGCTGCAACCAAACGCAGCCAGTAAACCCTCCCTTGGAGGCCACCAGGCAGTTACTGCAGTGTTCTCAAGTGGTCCGGTCAGATTTGACTTTCCCAGGAGTCCACCCTCCACCAGCCTACGGATTACATACGATGACTTCGAAGAATACCTAGCTATACACATGATTAGACGTCACATTAGACAACGACTGCGTGGGACACGTCTAAAATCTGCAGACCGCGCAAACTCAAGAGCAGGGATGGGGGATCTCCCCCATCTAGTCGGGTTATCCGGAGGGGGAGGGGTCAGCGAGAACTGTCATACTCTAGATAGAGTGAATGTGGGATGTGAGAAGTTCGTGGGTTGCCGGTGCCAATGCGCACGTGATCACGTTAAGCTTCTGTTCCTACGACACCAAGGCTGTCTCACCAAGGGCCGGAGAAATTCTCCGAGGATGCGCATGCAAGCTAAACTCATGTATGTAATACTGGGGATCGCTGCAAGGATAATTCACCGAACGTTCTAGAACTATCAACATTTGCATCAGCGACAGCCGGCCTCCCGATGCCGCGACGCAACACCACGCACCCCGCATTTCGCCAATACCCAAGTCGCCGACAACCCCGTACGTAACCTACATTCCAGCAATTTAATATCCCCGAACCACGACCACACCTCCCCAACCCCGTACTCTACACCCAATCCCTCGTCCCGCGTATACAACACCCACAAAAGATTTTTTTTCCCCCAAATATACAACACAACCCCTACACCTCCCGCACCCACGTAATATGCCTCATAATCTCAGCGCACGACGAGTTCTCGGTGACATCGCCGTGCACAATCGCGGTCTGCAGCGCCTCGAGCTCCATCCGTGGGCGCCCGCGCCCCGATGGCGCCGCTGGGATCGTGCCGTTCTTGATCCCGCTTATTACTGCGGCGACGTACTCTGTTGCGGTTAGCGGAGAAGATGTAGGGGGCGGGGGAGGGGGTTACTGGGGAATGTGCATTGCGGGAAGTCGGTTTGGCGGGAGCGGAGGGTGGGGAGTTTTGGGTAGTCGGATGGCATGGTTGTTGCTGGGGAGAAAGGAGGTGAGGGGGACGGGGGATTTATACACTGGCTGGCTGGAGGAAATGAAAGTGGGGCCATTTTAATGTGACGCGGGTGGCGTGGTGGCCGCGGGGAAGGGGCGTGTTCGCCGATGGTGTATGTGGCACGTGCGTTTCGGGCGGCAGGCTGGGGTGCACGGATCATCACTCGATGTGTCGGACGAAACGGCGGCCGATATATTTTGTCCGGCTGCTACTGGTTGTGGGTTGTAGCATAGGGTGGTTTTTCAGCTCCGGGTGTAGGGCGGGAAAAAACGTTGGGAATTTCGCGCAGAACTGACCTCAGTTGAACCCGCGTGAAAAGTGCGAGCTTTACAATTTCGGCCGCCCGCCATTGTGTTGGGTGAAAGTGATTCGCTAGCTGAAGAGCAGCTCCACCGCTTTGTAATTGGTCAACTTCTCGTAGTTTCATGCTATCAGGTTTACTCCTTGCTCACGGCTGGGGTGATCACCAGCTCGCTTGCCCTATACCCTAGTCGACGTTCAACTTCAATGCATCCCAGCACGTTTGCTCGCTTTTCGGTGTTGTAGGACGAGGTGTGGAATAGGGGTGTAAATGGCGGGCGTGGTTAGTTAAAACAACTGGGAAAGACTGCTACCAATGAGAGGAGCAGCCCAGAACGGCACTAACCTTCCATCACTACTGATGCACAAACTACTCCGCGTGCATCAAAAGATTACCACCGACGGTTTGAACCTCTCCCATCACCGCAACGGTACCACGAGGGTTCCATTCCCTTTGTTTTAGGTATAGTTATATTACCGAACGACGTAACAGTGCCATGACTCCGGGTGCGTCCCATTCGAAAGGAATTCCAGTCACCTCCAGGTCCTAGCTTTGTTTCGGCCGGATGTTTTATCTGTGGCAGTCACGATGACAAGATCCGGCGACTTGTCAGAACTTGAGGGGCTCGGAGATCTTCCATAGGCTGGAAACGTTGGCGACAGAATTGTCGACAGCGAGCTGTATTGAGGGAGGTTCGGTTGCTGTGATAGGGCGTAGGTAGTGGATGAGTATGGGGTTCCTGGGAGAGGGAGCATTGGATTGCGAGTGCAATGATCTAGTCTTGTATGGGGTCCATTTCGGTTGCAGAAACTAAAGGGGTAGTCTTGAGGTATAGTCGGAAGACTTGGGGGTGAACTGTATGAGTGCTCCTTCGAGAGCCTAACCTGGATTTCCTTCGCACTTAAGGAAACAGAAAATACCCGTGTCAAATTCGGCGTATAATTCCAATGGCACCGTAGAAAAAGGGTAAGGGCAAGCACCGTATGAAGCCTTTAATTCCGCCTTCCCAGACTGCAGACCCATTGTCACAACACTCGCAATGAAAACGGACGGATTTGTCTGAAGCTAAACATACTTAATGTTAACATTGACATTATTCGCAAGTTACATTTACAATCCGCTACATGCAGCCATCAGGATGGTTTCCATAAGCACTCTCCTCCCCAATACCCACATCCCCACACTCAACCTCTCGTTCTCGAGGTATTCCCTTCACCGTAACCACATTCTCCAAGTACACCACCGTACCGTAAAGATAAATAATAGCCAACTGAACGTCAAATATTTTTGTAACTTGTATACGCGTATGCGTGTGTATAAAGGTCATAATGTCTATTTATCAGTAGAAGGCTACCTTAGTACGTACACCAGATCTACCCTATGCCCTAAGTTCACGCGAGAGCCGTACTCTATTCCCAAATCACCATAACAATTTTGTAATGATATATCATACAATAGCGGTACTTGGCTTTGTACTACATGGTTCACAGGGCGCCGCTCAACGACCGCCTCAGACTTGAGGAGCTGTGGTTATGTCAGTTTTACACCGTCGTAGACTGATACCGTGACTCACATGATGCCCCTGAAAGTTTGAACCACGATCTTATCGTGGCTAGCAGACAGTTCTTGGACTATCTCATTGAACAAGTCGTTTTCAGCTGCGGGGGTGTGTTCGCTACTTCCACGATGAGGTCGAATCCACACCCCAATCCCCACAGTCGAAGCCCACTCCGGGCTTTCCTTTTGATCTTCAATTTCCATATATTCTGAAAGCCACCAAGCCTCTTCCCGTACTCCTAGATTTTTGTCTGGCTCTCTTCATCGTCTGGGAGCTGCCGAGGTTTCCTCAGTTGATAGAAGAGGAAAGCAGTCCACTGCAATCCTTGCGTAGTTCCAAAAGCGGGCCACATTAGCCGCCACGACTAAAGCCAAAAATTCAATCGAAAGGTATTGTATCTTAGGTCAAAATGTTTGTCAATAGATCTTGATGTGTCAACATTGCCATAGTTGTAGGTCAGAAAAGGAGAAGGTCTTTGAGCAAACTGGGAATCAGTTGCAGTAGACCGTTCAGAGAAATACTGCAGTGTACTGGTCGAATATCCATACGAGGATTTGGATTATTGCAGCAGCAGAAATCTAAATCTGAGAAACCTCATTCATCCCTCCCTGAGAAACCGCTCATTGGTACATAGTTAGTATGATACAATGAAGCCAATAAATATCTGTTGAAAGGGGATAACTGGGCACCAACATAATCTATTTCCATAGTGTCGACAACCAAAGAAGATGGGAGTGAAGGTCAATTCGTCAATTCCAATCAAGGTAGTTGATGGTCGAATCAGAAGAAAGGAGTTTTCGAAAATCTTAAATCGATGAAACTAAAGAAAGAAGATTAACTCGATAATTCAATCAACGTAGTTGATCATCGAATTGAAAAGTATAAGGAAGAAATAAAGGAGTTTTAGCGGAATCGTTACCTCAGATTCCCGAGCCCAAAATGTCGCCGGCAGCCCTCTGCACAGGCAAGCCCCCAAGTGATCGTCGGGTGTCAACAGCGGTTGGCATATTTTACCACAACCTGCAGATGTCTTTGAAGCAGCCAGATATCTGCAGGCCGATCCGCGGATCCACATTGGCAATGCGGATTACGGTGATAATCGAAGTGGCGATTTCGAAAACCGTCCAGGGTAGACCAGCCAGGTTGAACGTTATATCTGACCGGACTAGACGTTTCGGAGCAATTGAGCGGGAAATATCAAGAGCTGTCAGTATGTCAGTTTGTCGATCGGATTTTAGGTGGTGATACTGTTGACTTACATGGATCTCAGTTGGGCCTCTTCAGCGATCCTGGCATACCCGGTGGAGAATTGTTTTACCAAACCTTTCTCTTTTATCTTTCTCTTTTTTTTGTCTTTCCTTCTTTGTTTTTTCATTTCATCGTTACTAACTTGATGTAGAACAGCAGTTCGCAGGTTAGTGAGACGATTAACATAAGGAAAGAGTGTGGATACTAACTTCCAGAGCGGGCGGAGGCGGAGATAGCACCAGGAGGAACGACAACACTAGCCCTTCTTATACATGGAATGGTCCTTTCCCAACGCATCACCTTTGAGCCTTAGTGGAAGCACTCCGGGCAAAACATTTTTCGCATATTTTAAAGAGTGCGCGAGGCTGGCTGGCCGCTTTAGGCTCTCTAAAAAGTCACTGATTTCTTTCTATTTTCCTTCATATTCCTCTACTAGCCTTTGAATGTTCAAGTCCCGAGACCGTTGAAAATTGGTCTCGAGGATCTCGAGATAAATAGTAGAACTAGGTGTCTAAATCAAAAATCCTATCAGCTTCTCCGTGATGCAGCGATGGAAGAAAAGGGGAGGGAGCTCTAATCATACTGTAGGGTTGATGATAAGTACTAGATAGGTATGTTTTGATGCCCTGGCTGACAGTCGACGACTGGCATTGAAGTGGGTTAAAGTTGAAGCCGACGAGCGGCGGATGGTGGATGTGACGACTAGAAGTGTTGGAGGAGAGCAGGGTGTTTGTGACTATTTATTCAAGGGAAATGAAGTAGGGCTATGTGACATTAATATCCCTCTTTGTTTTTCGACCCACTCTCTTTACTTCGTCGGGATGATACATAGTTACTAGAACCTTCTTTGGTTAGCGTAATTGTAGAACAACTCCGAATGCGCCACGACAATCCACCGTATCTATTGGGCGGATTTCGGGTGCGGTCATCACGTGGCGTTGGGTTAGGGTTGAGCGGCGGAGCCGCATGCACTTTACTTCTTGTGTACGTGTCAAATAGATGAATAGACAAGTCAATAAACGCATCACCAATTTGGCAGCTGCACCATAAGTTGCCGTACGCTTCCATCTACACCAGGATTGGTCCAACAGTTTCCTACTAAGTAAACCCAAACATAACCACCTTTCCCTCGCTCTTCCAAGCCACACATATTTCGCCGACGCTCACCTTCCCACCGTACCTTCACACCACTTATATATAAACCTCCCATCTCACTCCTCTCCCCTCCCTCCTTTCTTCTCCACACACACACACATCGCACCTCCCAACCTTATGCAGCTTCAACAAATTGCAATAGTACCTGATTTATCGGATTGAGCTAATGGTCGCTTGCTTTTAATGGTTGTAAAGGGTACGGAGCTGTGTTAGAATAAAGATAACTTGGTTGGCTTTTGACTGCAGCTAAGTGCACTTTTCTGACAAACAAAGATACCGTGGAGTTATATCTTGGGAGAGCAAATGGGTGCTACATACCGTACATATATAAACAGACAGATGGATTTTGAGTGGAATTCGACGCGTGTACGTCTACTACTGTGCTGGGGATTTTGATGCGAATTCTCGTCAGTCTGTCTTGTCTCTAGTAACATGAGTTTAACGGGGCTTTGTCTTCAAAGCTGTACAGTATCACCTAGATCTTGGGGTAGAAATACAACTAATTACGACGTCTGAACTTGATGGTGGGCACGAGACGCGTACGGAACAGAGTATATTTAAGTACGAGACTACATAGCAGGGTTGAGCATTCGCCGATAAGACTTGATATCAATATATATCGGGGTCCTGAAACCTTTCAAATCTACCTCCAAGAACCCCAAGACCTACTACATTTACCTACATTGACCCCGAAGCCCACATAATAAAACTAGGCATCTTCCAGTGTTATCGCCTCTCCCACTCCTCAATCTCAGATACAGTGGGAAGATAAAGCGCGAAGAGAAAAGGAGAAACATAGCACTTATGTCCAAACCCCAGAATTGTATGGCAGTCCGGGCCCGGACTTCGCAACACATATCACCTACAATAAAAAGGACATCTTAATATTTCACAATAGACTCGATCCCGTTGGCACTCACTCCAATCAGATCCCGAGGCGTCTCGTCTTTTGCCCGTAACTACCCGAGTCTCTATTTTCATGACACGTTTTCCCCTCTCAAAGCAACTTCACCTCACCTCACTACTATTCTCTTTGTAGTCGAACAATCTTTAGATCACAAGACAGCACTCGTTTAATCCCGCACTAACAATTTCGAATCTCAAATAGCATGCATCAATATCGTTATTACCCCTCTCCTCTGAACTGATAAGAAATATACACAAAAAAACCCCACCTTCCCCATCTATCCCCTACCAAGCCGAGCAAACCGAAAAGTAAACAAAACAAGACCACTCACATAAACAAGACATGTTGGGCTAAACGATCGCAGTACAAATGGAGAAAAATAACGTAAGAGAAAACAAAAGTAATAATGGTACGTTGTATAATCCCCACGAAAAAAACGCAATGCAATGCCTCCACAGTACCAACTCTCCTCCAGTCTCATCTACCAAAACGAACACCAACCTATCACATATTAGCTCTTCCTCACCCACAATCAAAACAATAACAACATACCAATATAATGCTGACAAAGATTCTCCAAATTCGTCGCCTGATCAATGAGTCTAGCAACTTGTTTTGGCACCTCCAACTCCTCATCCGACTTAAAATCCGTTCCGGTTAGTTTTGCCTTAACCCGTTCTAGTACCTGTATCGCACGTTGATTCTGCAGTTCCGGTTTCATCCTCTGCGCCTCGCTCTCGTCGCTGCCCATATGTCTGAGCCTCTGGATCTCAGCCGGGTCTAGCGCGGCAATGACACTGCGTCTTCGTTCCATTCCCGCAGGCACATCGAGGGTTGGTGCAGCCGGCGACTCCTTTGTTCCCAACCGCCAGTGCATCAGCGGGTCGTGCATAAATGCCTCCAGAACAGCCATGAGGGATTCCTTATTCTCTCTGAGGACTTTCATGACAGCTTCGCACGTGATTCTGAAGGATCCCTCGATATTTGAGACTTCCATAGCGTACGTGAGCATGCGGGTAAGACGGAATGGAACTTTTTCGGGGTATTTCTCGCGGTGCATGGCGACCTCAAAGCAGTCTCCAAAGTCGATGTGAATTACTTTTCCGGTGATGCGGTGGAGCATAAGGTTGGAGGGGTGGCGGTCACCGAGGCCAAGAATGTACCCGACCATGCTCATCACACCGAGGGAACGGGTGTAGTTTGTTCTGCGGTCTAGCCAGGCTTCGGAGGATTTGCTCTTTAGCCAGAGGACGCGGTAGAGGTCTTGTCCGGTCGTATTGTCGAGAGCGTAGCCAAAGACTTCGACTTTTTGCATTAGCGTTAGGTTGTCGTAGTCTGGCGCCATTTGCAACATGATCCGGTGCTCGATGTTGAGAAGTATCTTGCGGCTCTCACGGTACTCTCTGATCAACACATGCAGAGTATCGGAATCCGGTACCCAGCCCAATAGCCCCGAGTTCTGAGATAGCGGGATGACTGGGTATTGCTGGATGTTGAGGTGTCGCTTGAAGCACTCTGAGTCAACGGAGAGGAGGGTGTTAACCAATCCGAACAACTGCATTACTCGCTCATCCTGTCTAATATCCTCGTGGCCCTTCAACGCATACTGGTATGAAACGCCGTCGCTTCCTTTGATTGTCAATTTGCGAGGCCGCTGTTTGGAAGTGATGACGTTGAACGTTGGCTCAAAACTCGTAATCTTGACAACGGGCTTGCCGGTGTGGTATGTTCCTGGCACCGCCAAATCCAGATCATGGGCTGCAAGAAGCTTCGGAGACACATATTGTAGATCCAAGGTGGTGAGCTGGGGTAGCTGTCTGCTGATCTTCCTGAAAACTTGGTAGTAGAGGTCCCAGGCCTGATTAAGGTCTCCGACCTCTTTGGTGCGTTTGTAGGTCATACACCACTCTTTGGCGTCATGAAGGTCTCGTCCGAACGCTTGATGGAAGGAGATTTCACGAAGGGTCTCGGGTCCCTAATCTTGTCAGCTTTGTATCATCCAAAAAGCGTAGAAGAACCCACTCTCTCAAGCATCTCATGCAACGGCTCCAAGGTTTTAAACATCATATCGGGGTTGTGATCCCCAAAGTATAACCTACTAGCCTCTTCCAAGCCCTCATGCCAAAGTTCATGCCACAGCACAGCAACCCGAATCAGCTCCTGACTGACAATCTCCGCCTGGTCCACCAGTTTCGACGAGTGACTCTTCATGCTATCCATGATCTGCACCGCCGATGTTTTCCTCCTCGACAGCTGTGATTTGGCGGCAACAGTGAGGGGATAAACGAGTGCCTGGGGATGGTTTCTTCCCACTTCGGCCAACAGTTGGTGGATTGTATGTCTTACGACTTGATCGGGCTGGTTGATTCTTGCGATGAGTTGGGGAATAACCTCGAGCCAAGTGTCAACACTGATGGTATTGAAGCCCTCCGTCACGCAACCATTGACCTCCGAATTACCGCCATGAGTAAACCAAAGTGTCAAAAGACGTAGGGTATCCTGAAGAGAGCTGCCGGATGATAGATCGATAGACTTGAAGAACCCTTGAATAGCCGGAATAACATGCTCTCTAATTACTGCAACGGAAACATCGCTTGGTTCATTCCCAGTGGCAGCCGCGGTGACAACCTCAAAGTTAGCCAGAGCCCAGGCATGCCATGCCTTGTACCAGTCCTTGTGATATTGCGTCGCCTTGTGGTACGAGTCGAGGATCTTCGCCGCAATCGCCGGTTCCGTTTGCCAGCTTTTGTGTAGAGACACTTGCCACGTTCCTTGCTTCAGGAAACACCTCGCCAACAATCGTGTGTTCTCGATGACATGGGGAACAATTTGGGCCTGCTGGGGTCCACTGCCATGCTGCACCATTCCATTGGCCATACCCACCCGCAAATCATTGGAAAGCGAATCGGTAAACTCCAGCAAATGATTGATCGCTGCCTGTTGTGACCCTGTAGACCACATGAACTTCAACCGAGCATATGTAACCTGAGGTGGAACCGTTGCAGTACCGACGTTATCGATGGTACGGTTGGATGGAAGGAGCGAATTAAGCGACTTCTCTGCCAAACCGATTCTCCCAGACTTTCGACACAGATTCGAGAACTTGATCCACATGTCCATATTCTCCACCGGCGAGATGACGAGAGCTCGTACTTTCAGCATTCTCTGCCAGACCTCCACATTGCGCTGACAGCCCTTGAGGCGTTTGGTCCAGGTCCGTCGCATAACCTCCTGTTTCTCGGGCTGATCATGGCACTGCTTGTAAGTAATAATCTCTTCAAGCTCAGCTAACATTTGTACCCGGACGATAACACTATAAGCGCGGTTGTAGCTCTCACCGACAAGAGCACTCAATTCGGTATCGAGCCCCTCTCTAGCCTTCTCGATATGCTTAGCTGCCTCCTCGAAATGATTTCTATGAAGTGCTAGGATAGCTCCGAAAAAGCTTCGATCAGGCGAGTGCTCCTTCATGACACCGATGTACTCATCCATCAGGCCCCACTGCCCAAGGCCCCATGCAGCAGCAGCAGCCAATGGTGCGATATGACGCTGGACGTCCCTATTCGCATGCCGCCATTTCTCCTGCGCAAGGGACGATAGGTGATCCCATTCGCCCAAGGCATGAAGACAGCGCATCTTCCCCATCGTGATGTCGATAGAATTGGGTTCCGTCAGTTCCTTCTCCTGGTATGCCTTCAGGGCTTCTTCCCACCGTTGCAGTTTCTCAAACCACGATTCGCGTAGAGGCACATCGCTGTAAACCTGGGCTCGTCGTAGGATACCAATCGCGGCATCCGATTGTTGTAACAGGTTGTTGATACTGATCAAAGCTTCAATAGTGCTAGGCTGAGGCTCTTGTAAGAATTCGAGCTCTTTATAGTGCAGAGCTTTGGCGTAAGCGTGACATTTGGCTGCATACACCCCTAGAGTTCTTATGTCGATGGGTAGCGCCTTATCGTCATGCTCCATAAACTCCGCAAGGTTCAATAAAATCTGCAGTATCTCAGGGGGGATATTTGGTGACACGAGAGCAGTCTCGATCGATCGCACAAGTTCTTCCTGGAATTGGTCATACAATTCCGTCCAACATGAGACGAAAGCAGCATTGAACAGATCTCGGGCTAAGGGGTAGTAGGCTCCGGCCAGACCAGCGCAAGCTCTTAATGCGTGAGATGGACTTTGCTTTAATAACTCGACACTGAACCTCCGGATCCACTCTTGCCAGTCTTCTTTTGTCGATCGTTGGGAAGCCTCCCAAGCAGTTTTGAGGTGCTGTTGATTGACGGGTAGCTTCTTTGGTCCAAAATCGGCAAACGACACCTCATCCGGTTTCTCTGCAAACTTCTCATCTGGGCTCAAGTCCTGAGGAAGCGGTTCACCCTTCAACAACTTACTCACTAGTAGTTCGTAGTTCGTATGTTGGATTTTGTTTATCTGGAGAATTTTGTTGATCATGGGGATGAAATGCGTGTAGTCGTGCCCCAGCTGAAATACGAGAGCACAAAGAGTGTCGAGGGCAGACTGTCTCAGTTCGTTCGAGGATGTAATCAATACTCTTGCGAGAGGGTGTACGATCCTGGAAGCGTGATCCGAGATGTTGACCTTTCGGGAAAGCCTAGCAATCGTCTCCATAGCGGCTTTCCGAGTTCCAGCCCGCTGTCCAGGCTTTTCGATCAACCGTACAATTACCGGTATGATGAGATGCATATATTCCTCGCTACTTGATCCAAACACAACGAATGCATGTAAGACCTTCTCGGAAGTCGTCGGTGCCGCGGGACTGGTGGTTTCCAGAACGGAGAGCATGAGCGGAAGTAGCTGTGCCAAATGGACCTTGAACTCCCCTTCCAAAGAATGCGCAATTGACTCGATGAGATTCAGAATTGTCCCTTGAAGCGTGGAATTTGGATTCCAGTAGTCACGAACAAGTAGGAGGATTTCGGGCAAGAAATTTCTGATATGCTGCTTGACGATAGAGACCAACAGACTCAAATTATTGAAGTATTGGTCGAGTTTGCTGTTCGGGCAACTCCGAGTGACAGCGATAAACCCAGGAATAATTTGCGGTAAAAAGGTGACGCATTTCAGCCCAAGTGTTTTAAAGATATTCATAATCGCCTCGATGACCGAAGAGTGGTGCTGGCCGAGCGATGGATCTTTCAGCATATTCATAAGAGAGTTGATAACCACGGTGGGATAATACTCCTCGTTCGACGGTGTTAGACCATTCATAATGAGCGAAACGTCTGTCACCGAGTGGGCTTGTTCCGAAAGATGGGCATCGGCACTGTTCTCGACAGTTTGGTGCTTGTACGGGTCAAGCGCACCAAGAATTCCCATGAGTTTAATCGTCTCCTTTCGCAGTGTCGTATTCTGTTCTGTCTTGACAATGTTGACCAGGATGGTGAGCAACTGGGGGTACTCTAAATATGGCTCGATAACGTATCCAGAATTGCTAGCCAGCTGTCCAAGAGTCCTAAGCGCCGCGTCTCTCTTCGCCGGAGAGCTTTGGTCTTGAAGAGTCTCGATGATGAGCGGCATCAATTCCGGGATATAGGGAATCATGCTCTCGCCTCCAACCGTAGCGAGCTCACCGAGAGCCGTCATGATACTCGAGGCAACCCCAGCACTCGGGTCGCGAGCTTTCGGAAGTAATACCGTAACCATTGGTTCAACATAGGGCTGGATGAGCTTCTGCGATGCTGCAACGAGATGACTGAGCAACTTAGCACTTTCTTCCTTGTTGCGGGAGACGTTTGAATATTCCAACTCTGTTAACAGCTGGATTAGAGTCTTTCGGAGCGACGGCATAACATAGGCAGGGTTGTGTAATGTGAGGCGTCCGATAATAGTAATTGCAGCCTCCCGAATAGCGAATACTTCGTCGTTAAGAGCCAGAAATAGAGAGCGAACATTTTCCGCCTTTGCCAAATGACGGTCGAATCTCGCATCAAGAGAGAGGAGCACGATCTTCCGGATCTCGGGGTCTATAAAGTCAGCTTAGGAAGTAGCACTTCGGAAAAACGGGCCTAACCTGGATCAGCGATTGCAACCGTCAGGAGTCTCTCCATCACTTCTCCGACGACTTGAATTGCATGGTTACTGGTCTGATAGCAGATGGGATCTCGGACAAATAACTGGCAGCAAGTAAGGGCTGCCGCCTTGCGGACTTCCGTATTGTCGTCTTCAACGTATCTCATGGCAACATCTCGCACAAATTCATTCAACACATGATCTAGAACAATCAGAAACAACCTTGGAAATATTCATGATCTCGTTTTGGGGCATACTCGTAAAATCAAAGCTACCCAGCGTGTGTAAAGCCAGAGTAATCTCTGCGTCTCTCTCCTCCGCGGAAACACCATCCTTATATTGCCTTGCTACAACAGAAGCTGAGGGCTGGGCGTTAACGGGACTTCCCAGAGGTTTAAATGGCCTACCACTCAGTACTATGCTGATCATATTCAGTAACCTCTCTTGTATTTCCGGTAAAAGCGGTGGAATGTAGTGTGACAGGTCGACAAGCGCTTGTGTGAGTTTAACACTCAATCCGCAAGCAAATATGAGGTCGAGAAGCTCATGCATGTACTTGGTCAGCGCCTGGCCGACAGCAGTCGCAAGCATACTGATACATTCGAATATTGGCGCCTCCTGCTCTGCTCGCTGAGCTCGATTGCGACCTCTTATTGAAAGTCCTTCCTTGATACTGGCCAATATGGCATCGAGATATGGCCCCATGCTGCTGCCCACCGCTAACGCAACATCTCCGATGGCTTTGTATGCCGCACCGCGTTCTTCCGGGTCCTTCTTCTTTAGCTGATTCTGTAGGTGCATCATGAACTTATGGAGATAGTTGCTGACGAAATCCATCGGGCTATATTTTGCCAGCGAGGGAATCATCTTAATCGTCAACCGCCGTATACCCGGATCCCGATGATCTTTAAGTCGTAAAACCACGTCGCACGAATCTCGGTAGCTCTCCTTCATGAACATCCCCGCCGAATCCAGAAGCTGCAGGTATATTAACAAACTCCCGTGGATAGCATCCGTACTCCCCATCCTGAGTCCCGCCTTGGCCTCCTCTAAAATTTTTGAATACCATGCATCTCTATTCTTTTGGTCTCGAAACTTCATAATCGCTAAGCACGATGCGAGCGCTTCCGCGGCTGTCTCCCGGATGAGCACCTTTGGATCTCGAAGCGCTACCCATATCAAGTCTAGAATCTGTCCTATAAAGCTATAAATAAGCGTGGGTGAGCTTCTTGCAAGCTCTCGCAACAGCAGCACCGATGCGAAGCGGCGGTTCTCCTGCCGATCGATCTGTAACCACTCTAGCGCCTGCTTCATTTCGCTCTCCACCAGTTCCGACGTCAGCGTTCCTCCGGGGGCAGCGAGCTGTCCCAAAGTCTTTGCCGCGAGCACCATACAGTGATTATCGTTGCCGCGCATGATCGAGCGTAGGTAGTTTGCGTATCTCGTTGTCTTCTGTGTACTGTCATCGTGGTCGACGTCGATGAGCACTCCCAGCGAGAGGATGCCTCCGATTTTGTCGGCGCTGTCATTGCTGTGTATGAATTCTGAGACCTTTCGGTTCACTTCAGCGTAGTAGTATGGTAGTCGCTCGGGGAGTAGCTCTGTTTGACCATCGCCCTACGTTAACCTTGCGAGTGCAGCTGGGAAAGCAATAAAAAGTGACTTGGCTAACCTCTCGATGAAACCTCTAGATGTATCTTCAGATCGTTCGTAGCCTTTTGTCGCACCTCTTCATGTCTAGATTAGTTGAGGCGGCGTCAGCAATGCAGCCTTCTACTTCTCGGGGGTACTGTGCGACGACGTACTTGCTCCGGATGTCGATGAATATCCTCTCAAGTTGGCTGGCCATAGTGGCCGGGTGATGGGTATTGATGTGCTATAGCTAAGGAGATGGTAGCGATGTAGGTTTGAGATGAAGGAGATGGGCACAGGCAGCGCGAGATGTCCAATTGTCAGGCAGAAGCGGAGAGTTTGGGGTGTCGGTCGCGCGTGGGAACCCCGTCTGACAGCGTGTGATCGCGGAACAACGCTAGTCTAGTCGCATCCCTGCTCTTGCGTAACCACCATACGGCTCTCCCGATTTAGACCAGCCTGTAGACGCTGAGAGCGATCGAACTACCAACCACTCCACGCCGACGACGAAGCTCAAGGGGACGATAGACTGATTAGAATCTCTACAAGATTCTAGACACTGTAACGCAGTGCAGTCAGCAGATAACCCCATCACCTCAGGATGCGAAACGAAAAGAAGCAAACAGATTTCCAGCTTCTTTACATTGGAATCGATTACTTTCCAATGTATGTAGTCATTCTTCACGACCAGGGAAGCTTTGGGAAGCGTTGAACTTTGTGATGGTTAATGTAATTATGATGGAAGCAGCGGAGGTGTGGAGGGTACGTAGCGTTGACTATTGGTTTCTTAGATCAACGAGTTAAAGACAAGCATTCCCGGATAGTTCCCATATGACTGCATGAAGGGCCTAGCCAGACTATCGATGATTCAGCGGTAGCTTGAAGAAGCCGATTTGGGGAAAGCAGTCGTGATTGGGGGAAGCTAGAACTAGCATGAGGAACGCAAAAGCCGATGGAGGATTCAAAGCTCTAGGAAGTATTTTAGATGCTGTAATCATCGTAGAACTATCATTTCTAGATACGATAATCAAATGAAATACATAAATTAGGATCCGAATTCCTTACATATCGAGGTGGAATCGATTACAGAGTATCTGGGTATCGATTTTCTTTACTTTGGAGGCGTTGATCATAAAGTATAGTACACCCATCGATCTTGTAAAGATGAATAGAACGGACTGAACAGTGATATATGCAGTAATTAGTTCGACAGTATTTATTCTTAGTTACTTTACGCCATTAGCCTAGAATGTAATAGGAACCAAAAGCTCGTAGATAGAACATACAGGTAACAAAGGTGTTGAAGGGGAACGTTATAATCATAATATCCCGCAACCTTTTAGATGTCTAGATGTTTCTCAAACTTTGCAGGTGATTTGATGTTTTTCCAGCTAGATATCACGCAATATAATGGATTTAGTGCCATCTTTCAATTCTCCTCCTCGATGTGTCACATCGAAGATTCCCTCAACACCGAATGGTAGTAAGTTTAGGTGCCCAAGCAGCGTTGATCAATTCATATTCATTTATCCGAATATAAGGCCGAGATCAAGTATACGGGATCTACTTATTCTTTATCTAGCTTCCTATCTGCAGTATATATACTGTTTATCAAGTTGTGCTATACGAGCCAACCGAAATCAGCCAACCTAACCTCACCTAAAAACAACCAATCAAACTAACCGAGACAGTCAATCTAAGCTAGCCAAATAGAAGCCAAAGACATTTGATACAAGTAGACCGAGAGACGGTCGAACTTAGTTAGCAAAACGGGGGCCAGAGGCGGAACTGGTCGGAACCGGCTGATTTGGCTGGCCAAGGGACAATCGATCCAATTGGCCGGGAGTTGATTGACTGCGATTGATCTGAGCTGAGCTGACGGGAAACGTCATCTCACTTCATTTTAAACCATTTGGGAAGGGAGGGTGATTGGACTTAGAATTGGCTGGAATCATCAAGTTCCATTTGGTGTTCTCGTCTTTCCCCCTCGCTTTAGTCATATCTGCCTGCACAAAGTGCTTCTGCGCCCCTGGTCCGACAAAACACTGCTAAATTCAAAAGTTTCATCACTTCCTTCTAGTTAGGTCACGAATGATGGTAACTACTTAAGTGTGTATCGACACAAAACCAGCCCGAATAGCAACAATAACAGTAGAACTAGCAAAGCTTTCAACTGATGTCCAAAATACCCAGCTCTCTCAGCAAAAGCCACCTCCATTACTCGAGTCTACCACCCACTGCACGCTTGGCACTTTTCCCGACACGTCCCGCGCGTCAATATTTGCCCTACTATAGAGCAGATCTCTGATCACACCCATGTATTTCACTGGATTACCAGACTTTAAGGCTAGTTCGGCAACATCGTGGAGAGGTGTTCTTAGGCGTCGGTCCGTAATATTGACAGATGCACCGTGTTGAAGGAGTAGTTTAACTATACTGATATCTGCCGAGATAGCTAGATGAAGGGCGGTTCCCTGGTTACGTTTGGATATAGAATTGACATCTGCATATTTAAGAGGAGCTCAATAATCTCATGGTTCTCGCGTAATACTGTAGTCCTAAGTGGATTCCCGCTGGACCTATTTGCCTTAGAAAGGTTAGGATTTGCCCCTTTGTGTAACAACGTCCGACATAATTCAACGTCGCAGTTGAAAACTGCATGGTACAGTGCCGTACTTCCAGCCATGCTGCCGAATTCGGAACCCGTCGCTCGAGCATTTATCCTAGCCCCAAACTCAAGCAATAAGGCGCATCTGTCATTGTTTAGTGTAATTTCGGCTACTTCACATAGGAGCGGCATTCCAGCCGGGCTAGTAATACGCCTTTCCTTGCAGTTTGGGTCAGCGCCCAATTCTAAACATTTTCGGGCCGTATTAACATCTTCCGAAATCAATACTAGATAGAGCAACGTTTGGTTATCTGACTACCATCAGTGATACATTTCAGTAAAAAGCGGTAGGATTCCGACTCAAGGACCCAACTGAATGAATCATTGACTGCCTTGCTGCCCAGATGGGCCCCATATCGAATGAGTAATCGAACAATATCCTCACCCTCAGAATGGCACTTGCAAATAACCCATCGCTCGCGTTGGCCTTGTGGTCAAGGAGTAACTGTGGCCGTTGACTACGGCCCACCGGAACAGGGAAAAGTGTGGCATTATCGTCGGGTAACCACGGTCGAATTTCGAAAGGGAATTTTTTCTGAAAGACCAAAGCCTGGAGAGACAACCAACTTTTGGGATTGCACGTAAAGTTGATGGTGTGGAATGGCTAGGCCTCGATTATGTAGTCTAAGAGACGGTAGTTTCTACGGTAGAATTGCGAAGGTGGATCAGTAAGTAAGCCTTGCAAGTGCTTCCCGTAATTGATGGTGTTATTCGACTGAGTCAAGTTTTTATGGCGAGTGGACAACCAAAGGTTTGCGAAAAGCTTTCCAGAAGTCCCAAGTACTTCGAGCCCTTTCCAGAGTCCGGCCTCTAGCACATAACGGCGCAGCGGGGACCGGGCTGCTTCGAGTGAGACTCATCTCAAAATCGTTGCAGCAAAGGTAAGCAACGCAGACCTCGCCAATCTCCATATCGGCACCCAACATACTGAAGTGAAACTCCGGAAGCGCGTTGGCGATGGGTTTGGAGACAAGGAATTCCTTAACCGTGTAGTGGGCTAATCGCATCGTTCCGTCAGGATCAACGACGGTCAAGTTTGCGCAAGCTTGGATAACACGAGAATCGTCTGCGGGAATCTTTCCCCTTCCCAGTGAGCGTCTTCCGTCGAGAATGCGATCGCTTCCTTCAATCCGTCAGATCGTTACGCTCGGTGGGGTTGATATCTACCTTCAATTCAGCCATGGAAAGAGGGCGACGTGCAAACAATCCATTTAAAGATCCCCTGTGCAATGACTGCCATCGACTCATTCCCTCGTTTGTGAATCTTCTGAAGGGCCCAGAGATACGTTTCAGCTAACGTACGTGGAAGATTACGAATGGCCTGTCTTTTCGCACTGTCTGATACTTCAGATGAAATATCTGCAAGTTGGAAGTGCACCCAGAGGAATCTAAGGTGACATTAACAGCGGAGTGGGGACCTTCGACGAGTAGACCTACAGCCCCTGAGCACCGTCTACTAGTGCAGAAATTATTTCATCGATCAGATCTTTGTCTGAGACCACTAGCTGTCCTTCTGTAACCATTTTTCCCACGGTTCCACGAATGTAGGAATTAATGTCCGAGCCAATGTTTTCCGCAGAAAGGGGAAACTGCACAAATTTCCCGGCCTCGAAAGTACTTCTCAAGTTGGTATCTGCTCGACTAGATACGAAAAGCTTGATTATCCCTTGCGGATAGCTTGAGATGGTTCTGATGGCTTCCAAGACATCTTCTCTATCGTCATCGCTGCATTCGTCAATACCGTCAATAATCACGTAAGTTCGAGATGTTTTCTCAAGTTCACTAATGGTGGAGAGAAATATATCCAATAAAGTCGTGAAATTCGGGGTGGTAAGACCAATCTTGTACGCCATATCAATCATATTCGCAATCTTGGCCTACATAGAGCACTGAAGCAATATCTGTTTTGCGAGACTGCCTAGAATGGTGCCAACCTCGAGGGTACGCATGTCTGTGTGGTCGCAGTAAAAGTATACGACATTGTTGCTAAGGGAAATCTTTGAGATGGTTACATCCACTACGGTCGACGTAAACACCGTTTTGCCGCAGCCTGGAATGCCATAACACCACAATGAGCTGGAATTGGATCCTTTGCCCCAATTTTTAAATAGTTCTAAGTCCCTAATCCATGAACCTGTTCCAGGGTATCTCGCCCTTTTAATTGTCTGTGGCGAGATTGGTGGTCGAAAGTGGACAGTAACTTCAACCGTCCAAGCCTCTGCATCTCTTAGACATTGTCAACCCATATGTCATACCGCCCTACAGACTCCGGGATCTACCCTTACCTTGTCTTTGTCTCTCCTCCTTCAACTTCCGTTCACGTACCATCTGGCGCTCAGCGTGTTGTGCTTTCCTCTCTTTTTCAAACTCAATCATGTGCGCCACCCCGACTTCTGCTTCTACAGACATTTTATGCTTACGAAAGTTCTCTAGTACAGTACCGAATTGTTGTTCGAAAGGTTTCTAGGCTATCTTGAGAGTACGAAGGCCACATTTGTTGGCTGGTAAAAGGTTAGTACTCGGTCCTACATTCTATCAGAAGGTAACTAACAATTTTTTGAGCCCTGAAAAACAGCTTTCGCCGCGGTACAAAACACAATAATATCTAGATAAGTCTTAACTAAAGTCTGGATTAAGCACTCATGGTTCGGAAAGAGCCTTGCATAGGCGTTGAATCTTGGGAGGACGTCTCTAATCCTTTCAAACATGTCGATAAGTCGGTCAAAGTATTTTTTAAATTCACCAGCAAGCTAGATTTATTAGTGCACCACCTTCTGCGAGTAAATGATAAAATAAACCTACGAGAAGCACCACCCGGAGAGATCCCCACACCGGCCCCATAATCGTGGGTGCAGCATTCGAAGACACGCCCAACGCTAGCCCATACTGCTCCACCGCGTCCACCAATGGCCTCAATTTCTTCGTCCAAGCCCTCGACTTGCTACCCTGCTCATGCTGCGTTTGTGCTGTAATCGCTCCTTCAAGTACGTTCTCTGGCGTAGCAGTAGCAAATAACTTTGCTTGTTCAGCACTCAGGTCCTGTAAGTATCGTTGTCTAGCGATTATCCAAGGGTCGGGAGGTATTGTGTCGCCCAGGCTAGAGATGGTTAGCTGGCTAGTTGAAATTACACGACAGATAATACCCACATCCGCAACATGTTGGCCCTGTATGTATGGTGTGTTTGGGCGGTAATTATCTCCAGTTACTGGGGATGATAGAGATATTTAATACTCCAGCGGTACTCTGAGGCTGAGTCCAAAGTGTACCAAGAATGCATCACTGCCTCACAGGAAAGGGAATGTGACTCGTAATATGACAGCCTTGGCGACGTCGTGGGGGAGCTGCAGTAAACATCGACGATTGAGGATTCGGCAGCTATCTCTCCACGGCTCTAAACTTCATAGGACAGTCGGAATCCCTAGCCACTCTGATTGAGCTAATCACGGACGGCACTCTCCCCCTCCATCAATGAATATTTTCAGCTTCGTACAGCAAACCAGAAGTACCTGATTCGCAGAATCTATCAGTTTGTACACAAATAATCAGATCTAAGGTTAAACACCTAAGAGTGCAATCCAAGGGATCAACAATGACCGGCTCAGGCCCGTTCGGTGGTCCGCAAAATTCCAATTTATACCATACAAATTTCGGGATTGAAAGTCGAATTATGATAGGAAAAAAAGGATAAGGTTCTATCGGGGGTTTCCAGTGATGTCATGCATGGGATCCTGCGTATTCCAATCCATCTGCAAGCACTTGAGTACCTCATTCATTAACCATGGATCCATCATTTAGTGTGTAATTAAAGAATTATTTATGCATATTTTTATCGAGAGTGTACAAAATCAGGTTCTTCGGATTTGTTCCAGATGTAAAGTACATACACGTTCAAATTTGGGTTTACCACAGATCGTCGCGTGAAGTCGGAGTTGACCAATCACCGATGCTCTAGCTAGTCTTGGAGGCTAGTGCGCACTAGCATCTGAGACTAAGGGTGCGTTTGGTGAACTTCGGGAAAAAAGTAAGCAACTAGGCAGGCTGTTGTAGAACGTTATTCATTTCTAATGGTGGAGTTGGAGTTGATTAATCGCTGACATTCTTATGAGCCCGAGACTAAGAGCTTTCATCGCTTATACAGTACGGCATCGTCGTCTCTCAACAATGCCGCTTCACGTCGGCTATACCGAGCTTGGTTCATCCTCTAAACACTTCACCCCCCAGGAATGGAAGGTTGTACAAGATACAGAGCATTGGCCTATAATTTATGCTTTCTCGTATCATACACACCTCTATCTCCACAGCCCTCATCACTCCACTGTCGCCGCATCTAACTCCCGCTGTAACTGCTTCCCCTCCTTCGTCCCATCTCCTCCAACATATCCGCAACCCTCCACATCCCCCTCTCATCCCCCACTGCACAATAACCTGCATCCCTATGCCCTCAACAATGGGTACACTTACCGCCAGCAACCCCGCCATACTAGAGGGGACTGTCAACACATCACCCGCATATCTCTCGACCTGATCCATCTCGCCGACTTTCTCGAGCAGTGACGGTTCTCTCAGCGCCGTTAGAACCACAATCGCGTCTACACCGTCGCACCTACACCGTCGCACCTACACCGTCGCACCTACACCGTCGCACCTCAACACTCTAGTGTAGGCGCAAAGAGTGTGTGTTCCTTGTCACTGCGGTCGGAGGGGTCGCGGTAGCCGTAGCGTAGGCCGTCGTAGCGTGCCAGCTTCAGCGAGGCTTCAGCTAGCGCTAGGATGTAGTAAGCTAGCAGCGCGGCCTTTGTGGAAGGGAGAGAGATGAGGACGATGTCAGCGTCGTTAGCGGCGAGGGACTCGAAGGTGCGTTCCCAGATGTTGCAGATTTGTGGGAAGAGCTCTGCGATGTTGTATTCAATTAGTAGGCCGACTCGTAACTAGCGCGCGGTCTTGGAGGCTGCGAGATGGTGGAGTTCGTTGAGGCGTTGGCCGACACGGCGGCGCGTCTCTTGTGAGATTCTCGTGGGATTGTTGGGGTCATGGAGGTTGAGGAGTTCTATGGTAGCGAGTACCAGGCGAGGAGTAGAACGAACTAAAGAGGCTTTTGACGTCCACGATGGAGCGCCCAAGGACTCCGACTGTGTCCAACGAGTTTGCGTATGCCACCACGCCCCACCGGTAAACTAGGCCATAGGAAGACTTGAAACCGATAACGCCGTAGTAGGAGGCGGAGAGGTGGATAGAGTCACCGGTATCAGTTCCTAACACCCTGAAGTTGTTTGGAGGAGCCGCATGAGATGTGAGGGGGTGGAATGTAAAGCGGTGAAGGTATTGAGATACGAGCATCTGTAGACGTTATTGAGAGCAATTTTGGCGGCCTTGTAGACACCGACATCGTAGAAGTAGATTCTGGGGATCTCGGGAATCGTTTACGATGCTAGCAACATGGTGGGGGTGTGCTTACTTACAGTTACTCTTGAGAATTGTTTCAAATACAGCAGTTACCCGGCTAATATGTCCATAGCGGACCTTATCGGTTATCTTGATCCCGGTTTCGTCCATTCTTATAGCACCAAGCTAAGCCCAAAAACACCCAATTTCGTCTGCGGGGTTCATCTCCCACCGTTCCTCAAACACATAATTAATCTCCGCCGCAGGTCTGGGCCTTTCCTCAACTTCAGTGGTTTCAAACTGTGGCTTTTCCAAAACCTCAGCATCACCTCAATCACTCCCGGGCGTGTCCACTTCACACTTCCGATCGAGCAGCACCACACCAATCGGCTATCGATCCTCCACGGGGGGACGATCGCATCAATGGTGAATTTGGGGGGAAGTCTTGCGGTCGCCACGTGCGGACTGTATTCTACGGTGTCTACAGATCTTAATGTTAGTACCTCGGCTGGTGACAAAATTACGGCAGAGGTGCAGTGCAATAAGTTTGGGAAAATGCTGGCCTACACGAGTATTGTGATTCGCAATGCGGCGGGGGAGACCTTTGCTAGATGAAGCTATACCAACTATGTTGTGTAGGCGTGGAAAGATGAGAAGAATATTGTGGAGGAGGTTGAGAGGGGTCCCCTGGGGCCTTCAACGAGGCCGTACAAAGCGATCCCCTCTCACCGCCGTGATTCAGTACTACCCCTCACAACTCCTTCCCGCAAGCCGTGCTAATTCCCTCCAGCACTGCCCCCATTCCACTTCAATGTCACCGACATCAAATAGACCTCCTCGACCCCGCAATCCAAGGCACCACGGGCGTGCTCCAAATACCGATACCAACGCAGCCAACACCAACGACTCAGGAGCCCGCCTAGGTCGGGCCCTACAGAAAAGGTATATCTTATACCCCGACAAGCAACTAGGAAGAGGGAAGGAGTTGGTTCACTGATTCGTCAGTTACAGCTGCTACGTACTCCCACATCGTCTCCCTTTCTCCAAAGCTTGTGAGGTTTGCTGTCGGTTCCTGCCTATCTTCCGCTTCAGGGTACCATTCCCATTCACCCAAAATTTGGCTTGCTCGTCTCATCGATTCGCCACACCCATATCGCCTCCACTACATACTCAGCCACGCCCAGTTTAGTCACTCAGATTAGGGGTGGGGGAGTTCTTGGGGTCGAGTATCGTCGACGGTACACCTCTTGAACAAACCCACGTTGAGCATCTTATGCGCGCATAGGTGCTCCGGCATGTCAACTACCTCGAATTCATCCCCAGGGATCTCCAGTCGATGGACCCTGAAGCCACCTCGACAAGATGACGCCAGTCAAGAGGACCGCCGACGAGATGGAGCACAAAGAACGGGGGAACAAACGTTTTTCGATAGACATTAAAATCGCCTCGAGTTTGAAGTTGGTTGGGACGGAGCGGAGCAGGAACCCTTTTTCGGGAAGGGGTGGATGAGGATGTACGTCAGGCCGGGGGGCGGCTTGGCTCTCGTATTAAATCTCATTTGCATACAGATAGCCTGAGTATGAAAGAGAATTCAATGGTTAAGGTTGAACAAAGTTAAACCCACTTCGCTATTAAGCTCTCTCAACCAATAAATCTTAATTAAACTCGGCGCCGTCTATGCCTTTGCTACGTGGTTTATACGGTAGATTGACGCACCTATAAAACTCGTTAATCTGTGTAGCGAATCGTTCAAGATAACTGAAGAGCGATATTCCTTAGGGATACCCAGAGCCATGGCCTCACCTCCCGTAGCCAAACCAAAAACATATATAAGAAACAGTATCCCGGTTCGGCCGCATTCTTCTAGCGAGAGTCGACTGTATACGTAGGAGGATTGTCCTATTCGTAATCTATTACTCTATATGGGGGTAGATAGCATTCGAGACATTCGATATAACAATAGCGAAAGAATCGTCGGGTGGAATAGCTGCTGCCTCTTGTCTGATGTCCTGCTGACCCAGTTGGTAGTCTCTCCGGGTTTCCAGGAGTTCTGATAGAAGGTCCACATCGAGTAATTCCTGTGGTGCCTGTACTCTATTGTAGGCATGAGCTAAAGCAACATCAGACTACATCAGCCTCAGTGGCGGTGCGGTCTGCTAAGTCGAGTAACTGGCTCCATCCCTGCTACCTCATCTAATCTCAATCCAATGGCTAAACTCCACTATTTCCAAGCCGTTATTTTTATTCGTGCATGGAGATAACAAGTACCTCAAATCTCGTTACTGCACATTTGTTGCTTATTAACTGCCGCATTGCAGGATTTGTTTACTCACTCTAGTCAAAGGACAAAACGCTTAGAGTACTAGCGCGTGTCAGGGATCTCCACTATACGCGCTTCCGAGTTGCTGTCGCGTCTTCTTCTCGACACCACCACCACATTGCCACAACATTCTACCGTAACTATGTTGCGCGAGGACTCGAACTCCCCAGAAGATGCCCCATCCCGCGATGTCGTTGATCCTTTGATCGTGTGTACCCCTCTGTTCGAACCTCTTTGCACAATTGCTAACGTCTCTCCCCTGCAGAGAGCGCACATATACTCGCTTTGCACGGCGCTCGGAGGCGCCTCCGTTGAGGAAACAGGGAAATATGCACTCGGAGATGACGCGCTTGCATGTCTCAAGGATCTACGGCGCTGGCTAAAGCTCTACGACGAAAAACTGAATCGATACGATGTTTGCCCCCGGACCTCCTACTCAAACGAAAGGCAGTGTTGATGGAGGATGGTGTATAGGTGGCAAGATGTCTGAGCGAAATGAAGCTAGTGCAGAACGATTTGCTGGAGATTATTAGCATGTGGAAAGACGAGGAGACGATGGTGAAGCCGAAGCATCGCATCGTATTGGCTTGCAGTATGCCCCCAGCTACGGTTTTGCAGTCTACGGCTAATTGTTGAAGTTGAGCTGTTGGCGCCCTTGTCATGGCCGTTCGAGAAAAACAACGAGCAAATGACAATGAACCACCACCGGCATATCCCCGTCCTCCAGTTCGCGCAAGCCAGTTACAAATCCGCGATTTTACAGCACGGGTCTAGGAAAATCTTGAAGGATGTTGTCCGTGCAGGACTACCCGCAATGGCAATGCCGACGATTGAGCGCGGAGAACGCGACGAGGGGATTATAAAGCTCATTCTGTATGTTGTACGGAATATCACGATTATTGAGCACCCGATGCCAAACGAGAACGATACAGGGGAGGAAATTAATAGGAGCGCCACTATCAATGCGTTTGCGGAACAAAATGTGTTTGATCTGCTGTTGACTATCGCATCTGGGATTGCGGACGATTTCCGAGCGCAGGATGGCGTGGTTATGGAGGCGATTTACCATCTTGTTAAAGGAATAGATGTGGAGTCGCTTTTTAGGAATGACGAGGAAGAGGCGGAGAAGAGGGGGAAGGATCTGACGACGTTGTTGAAGATGGAGGATGATATGAAGAGATCCAAAACGGCGTCGACGAGACACAATCGATTTGGGACATCGCTCTGGGTGGAAAGAAATGATGGGACAAGATCTTTTGTTTCTGGACAGGACGCATTATTGGGGAGAGCCACCGGGTTAGAAAAGCTGGATAAGTCAAAGAAGTATAAGAAGTCGGCCGGAAGCGACCGGAAGGGGATCACAAAGAAGACGGAGTTCGATATGACCGTACGCTTAGATGCCAGTGCGAGAAAACATTTGAGGACCTTTGTCGAGGACTTTATCGACTCTGGCTTCAATCCTCTCTTCTTGTCGATTCGTCGTGCCATTGACCGCGATGTCGAACGACTTCTTGATTCACACACACGGCAGTACTTCTACGTTGTCGCCTGGTTTCTCGATGCAGAAAGGGTCAGGCGAAGAGTTGCCGCAAAGGATCGGAAGAAGCGCGGTATCACGACTGTGGAGGAAGACAGTTTTGGTGTCGTTGCGGCGGTTTTGAATCATGAATTCCTGGTCACTCTTCAGAGGAAGATGGTCAATTGGTTTGACTTAAAGCAATGGACGGAACTACAGGCGGGGATGCGCTGCTTTACGCAGATCCTCTACACAGTTCAGGATATGACACTTTCTCCCATTGAGGATGACCAGGAAATTGCGGAAAATATTCAGAACCGACTATTTTATGAGGAGACAACTATGGACTTGGTTCATAACATCTGTAAATCCTACACCAAGCAACCTTTCAAGTGGGTGTTCCCCACGACTTGTCACTCATTTGTTCACCGCTGACTATCCTAGATGGCTTGATGATTGCACCGAGATGGCACATGTGCACCTCAAGTTACTAGAAAAATACTCTCAACAACACGAACACATGTTCGTCCGTTCCCGCCGGCGTCAGACCAAGAAAAAGAAGCAAACCGCCCTCGAAACCGGCGACGCCGATGTCGACGAGCTGCGAGAAGAAAACGAGGAAGAACTGGTGGCGGCCAGCAAACGCGCAGTTCGAGAACGCACATTCGACTTCCAACGCTTCGAGGCCAAATACCTAAACCAAAGCTGCATCAACACCTTCATAGCATTCCTTAGCTTCTACAAAGAGCTAGACGCAAACCAGATCATGAGGACCATTAAAATACTGCACAGAATCTTTGAGAAGCGGAAGATGGAGGTGCTGCTGTACAGGTTGGATCTGGTGGATCTTTTGTACCAGATGATGCAGGGATCTAAGGCGTTACCGAGGAGTCATCCGGCGTATAAACAGGTGGACCAGTTCGCAAAGCACTTTCTTAGAAAACTGTTTAAGAAATTGGAGGCCGAGCCAGCAATGTATGTCGAGCTCCTCTTCACCAAGGTGAACTCTACCATCCACTTCCTGCAGCACGGATACGACAAGGCAGCACACGTTCCGCGATCTCGACCGGCTGCGGAGTTGCAGATTAAACCTGGCGAGGGCCTGGATCACGGCGAACAAATTGGCATTGCGGTTGGCGCACTGCTGGACGATAACCACTCCTCGCACGTCGAATGGCTGAAGGATGTCCTCAAGAAGGCAGCAACGGAGCGAAAACTCTGGGAAGACGAGGCTGCTGCCCGTGCTGTATTGGAAGCCGAGGGGCAAGATCCCGATGCTCCACCACCACCTGAACCTACCACAGCACCCCCACCAGATATTTCCATCAACCCCGACTCTGACGAGCGGAAAATAGCTATGTTCAAAAACGGCACGTTGAGGCTGTTGTTGACTTTGCTCGGGTGTGAAAAAACCGATGTTAATGGTACCCCCTCCACCCCGCTTCCCCCCTGCCAGGCTAACTCCCAAAGAAACTCTGGATACAAAATGGATTCTCCCCTCCCACCTCTCCTCCCACACTCTTTCCTCGCACCTGACTCTCCTCCAAAAGTATGCCAACGACCCCCCAACCTTCGACGGCGACCTAGTTGCCTCCGATTTCCTCCGCCGCAAACTGCTACCCCGAAAACGGGACACGCTCTCCTCTGCATCCGATGGTTCTGATGACGAGCAATTCGAACCCGGCGGCCCAACCAACATCCATCCCAAGGAGAAAAAGGAGCCGGGAAAGAAAAGGAATAAGCGTCTGAAAGCGAGCGGGGAGATGGAGGTGGAAAAGGGTCCGACAAAGAAGGAGAAGGAGAAGCAAATAATAAGAAGCGAGAAGTTTGTGAGTATTAGTGATGATGATAGTGATGATGAAGAGGCGGCTAGAACGTTCTTTGAGAGGGAGCGGGAGATTAGGAATATGACGGAGAGGTTGGCAAGGGGTGAGGTCGTGCCTGAGTTGGTTGGGAGAGGGATGGGGGAGGCGGAGGCGCCGAAGAGGAGCAAAGGTGCTGGGGACAAGGAGAAGGGAAAGGGAAAGGAAAAAGGAAAGGGGAAGAGTATCTTTGGCGCGGACAGTGAGAGCGAAAGTGAGGCTGAGGTTGAGGTTGAGAAACTGACGCCGCGCCGGAGAGTGAGGGTTGTTGTGAGTTCGGATGATGACAACGACGAGGAGGAGGGTGTGCAGAAGGATGCAGCCACGACAGACCACGATAGCGACGATGGTGATGTGGAAATGGTGGATATACAGAACAAGGATGTGGTCGAGGTAGATCAAGGTAGCGACGATGATGGTGATGATGATATTCCTGCTGTGAGGCCGTCTAGGAGGAGGACTGTGGCTGTTAGTAGTGATGAGGATGAGTAGGTGCATTGGAGGCGTTTAAAGTTTAGCTTATGATATCAAGAAGTGGGTTTCTAAAACAGAAGAGTGTCTTTGTGAGCTTTAGAAGGGTTTCGGGGAGGAAAGTCTCTGTATTTAGGCTGTGCATGTGCTTCTTGACGGCTAGGAAGTGACATGTTTTCTTGGAGAGTAAGAGCTATCGCGTGTGTACTTCCCTTCCGTTCCAGAAATCCACTTCTCGATATCTCCGAACAGTCAATTCTGAGGCACTCCGGTATTTCACTGGTACAATTTCCATCACTCGTATCATGCTCCAATACTTAGTATGTACGAACAGCAAAAGAGTCTTTGATCCCTCCCCAGCAGAGAATTGAACCTTAGTCTCCTGCGGGATGATTTTGGACCACACTTGATCGTACACACGCCCTGTCCCAAGTGTACAGAGCCTCCTCCTCAAACATCCCCTCAACATCTCATCCTCAGCTGCAACTTTTCTCCCCTACACTACACTATAATAATTTCTCCCCCGCGACCCAAGTTACACCGACCTATGGGATGGCGTCAGCAACTCCTATCCATCCTCCAGCAGTTCAATATGCAGATGCGCCGGGTTTCATGACGCAGCGATCCAGTAGCTTCAGTTCTCGCAGACGGTCGAGACGGGGTATGCCCCAAAACGACAGCGTATCCCTGCTAACCAACTTAGATAGATAGGCGGTATCAACATTGTCTCCAACACTGCACCCACTGGCCTTCTAGGACATCGAAGCATCTAACGTCGTTGAATCGAGAGAATCCATCAAGGTTAAAACTCGAACCACCAGCGAGCTGTTGCACCGAGTATAAGATACTCACCTTACTATACCATTCGTACGAGATTTCGAGCGTGTCGATTTTTCCCAACACTAAATGCCCAAGAGTGGGGCTAAGCCTCTTCAGACGGGGAATCCGTAATGTAATGCGTGACGTACGAACCTTGACGCTCGGTACAGTAGTGTTGGGTTTATCTTACAACCTGAGGAATATTCTCCAAGACATGATTCGCAGTCACTCCGTAATGTACAGGATCTGCATGCAAATAACAGTCCACCGATCTAATCATATCAGCACCATGAGACATATTCTCATCTTCTCCCTTGGAGTCGTCCTTTTCTTCCTCTTTTTCATTGTGAAGCGGCTTCAGCTTCAAAGCTTTGGAGGGGGTCTAAATCAAATCAGTCAGTTGAATTTCCATATATACGGAAAGGGTGTCAATATCACTCCAATTGTCACGATAGACTCATTGAACAAGACTTTATACTTGAACGTTCGCCTCGACGAAGTTTGGCAAGTGTCCCATCTTGGAGTCATTATCCTCGATAGTAATAATCTAATGCGAATAGAAACCAACAACCAGGTCATTGTTAAGAAAGCTCAACAACGTACCGGAAGACCGTCCATCTTTAATGCATACACATGTACGCGTGATCACGAGGAATTTACTGTTCATCAATAAGCACCCACGCCACTAGATATATGTCTTGGCCTCCCCAACATTGTTGCACTAAGGTAGGAGCAAACACAGCCAAACCAAAACGGGTTGTGGTTCAGATGCAGTGGTCTTCAGGGCGAGAGTTACTAGCAGGCCCCCAAAAGACCAATCAACTTTATTTGGCTTCAATCCACTGAACGGCTAGGGTAGTGACATTAATAGCACGCGCCGAATCCTCGCGGATAAGGTTTTGTAGGTCGTGAAGGCCATGTTCCCGGCCCGGGTCGAGCAAACCGCCAACTACCTCCTGCCTAAATATTTTACGGCATCACAAAGATATAGATGCGGATATCGCCGTCTTAGCTATTCTTTCCCGTTAATTTCTGCGTCCCCCCATCCACAACAAACTCTCCAATCTCATCATCATTCTTAACAAAAAACACCCTTTTCTTCCCCCCAAAATTCTCCGCCGCCATCCCCGCTCCTACCCGAGCGTAGCCTTGAACTTAAAAGATACACTCCGAAACTTACCAGGGCGCTAGTCTCGGTGCTTTGGGCAGGGGTGCTTAGCTATGCGTTCCGGAAGCGGTTTAGTCGGCGAGGTGCACGGATACTGGATGGTGGTCTGTATTGAATCACTATCATCACATTATGTCACCCATAAGTGCGGTAAGGTAAAGAGCAGAAAAGGCTTAGAGAAATGTCCATGATCAGTCATGAGACTGTAGTGAGCATAGAAACGGTTTATAAACAACGTTCAAAGTTGACTGGCGCGAAGTGACTTAATTCAGGATTGACTCTCAGGAGACTAAGATGCATGTACCAAGCTATGTGTGCGTGATTTCTCGTGATCATACTAGCCTCCATGATCAACGTGCCGCCCTTACATGAATATGATATAAGCCCACAATTTCGTCGATCCCCTCCCGCTTTATATTCACACACCCTACCTTAGGCGGCGCAGGACCAATCCTCCACCAACTCTTCCGCAACAGAGAAACCCTGGGCCATATGTTCAGCGTGAAATCCTTCAATCTCTTGCTTTTGAACCCAAATACAATGTAATGCACCATGCGGCCGAGTACGACTCTTTTAAGACGGCCGCAGGTTGCCCGGCGATGGGCTGGCGTGTCTGCGTACAAATACGACAGAGGAGCTGCAGACGGCGAATATGAAAGGTGTAAATTTGGTCCAGCATGGAATTTTTGGATGGGGGCAAGCAGTCGACAACACATTTAACCTCGACCTCTTCCCGACGCCGAGTTGGCGAAGGGGAACTCCTAGAAGAACATCACTGTGTTCTTTAGTGATACAAGCAAGGAGGGAGACCTCTTCGTCGACTCCTCGAAACTCTCCAACTCCCAAGTCGATGAGTTGCTCGCTACAAACTTCCCTGCTATGACCGTGGCCAACGTCCAAGTTCTCAACTAACCTTACTCAAAACCTCCTCCAGTCCCCCATCGTCATCAAGCCCGGCAAACCTTAAGTGTATCTCGGCTGTCATCGGCGACTGGATTATCAACTGCAACACATGGTACTTCGCAATGCGTATATAGGGAGAGTATATGGGTATTTGGTTCTCGGTGCTCCCGAAACTCCACGGTAGCAACATCCCCTACACATTCTATCGTCAATATTTATTCATGGATGGCCGTAATCTTGTCTTTGTTACTAAGAACTTGGCGATGGGTTCCCAGAACCTTTGACGAGTTTTGTGAGGGTGGGAAATCCGAAGATGTATAGACAGAAGGACTTGATTCCAATGACAGTGAAGGTCCCTCCCGCAGCGGTGGCACAATTTATTAAGGTAGGGATATGGGGCTGGCATATCAGGCTATGGATCATCCGGAGTCGAGGCATGATCGGTGTGATTTCTGGCAGAGGGCGGTTGGGTGGGAGTATGCTGGCTTTGCGGAAGGACGAGAGAAGAAGAAAAGATGAACTGATAGGTGGAAGTGGGAATGGTTAGCGTGTCGTACAAAAGAACCGACACGAAAATAGTAATTTGCCCAGATTTTCTGTCTAAGAGAACTAGATCACCAGGCTACAACCGCAATAGAGCGGCTCGAAAAACGACAAGCAAGGGATTGTGTTGTCTCGTGCCCAGCCACCAGAGCCTCATTCGCAAGTTGCCTCGCTCGCAAGCTCACTCGGCAACGAGAGACTGGGGACGAGACAAGGGATTGTAAGTTGTACGTCGTTAATCGGCAGTTAGGGTTTTTTTTGACAAGAACGGGCTCTGTTTGGTTCCTTTTGACGATGACTCCTCAGGTCCGTCGGCCATCTTTAGCGCAATAATGCACCGTTCTCCCTGGTTCGTCAAAAAGCTACACCTTCTAAAGGTTCTAACAAAGATTTCCCAGCGTTTGAGATAGTGGGGGTGGAGGGATACGCTTGGAGTATTCTCGAGTTTGGGGGTTATTTTATGGAGAACAGCTAAAGCGTTTTGGGCAAGGACCTTCTCTTTGTATGGGGCACAGCCCTAAGCCCCCTTATCCCTGTAGCCCTTACCTGTTTCTAGGACTTGCACCACCACCGCGCCAGTACTTAAAGTCGTTCTCAACCCATAAATCTCTCACTTCTTCTTTCCAGTTCGGCAAATACATCGGCTTCCAACCCCATCCCAGAGAAAGAGGCAACCAAGATGATTCGCGAGAAGCTACCCGAGCTCACATCTACCTTATCCCGATTAAATTCCGACGACTTCGTTCTCATTTGAGATGGGGATCCGCACGACAGCATAGCCAACTTTGGTGTCCAACAAACCCACATTGTTAAATGCCCCCAGCCCGGAGATGTACAGGAAGGCTGCATCTCCGCGACCCCCCCCCCAAAAAAAGCCCGAAAACGGATTTGCTCGTTACGATCCGCTGGCTTAATGGCAACAAGCCGCAGAAGATCTCAGCAAGGCTTACCATACTAAGCGCATCATTCTTCAAAAGAATGCCCTATTCATGAATATATCTATGCAGGGCCGCTAAGGAAGTAGGACCAGTCGCGACGAGCCTGGCCACTCGCATGATACTTTCTATAAGTATTGGGTCTCTACACTTATCTGGAGTTAAGAAACGATTTATATCACCTTACAGACAACCTAACTAAAAAGGAGCTCAAGGGAGGCGAACACTCCGCTCGCGATAACCTGCAGCTCCTCCTACATTGGATGAGACTGACTTTTACAATTAGTGGGACGAAACTACCAAGTGCCATACTGCCTACTGGCACAGATTACATTTGTTGCTCCTGTTTTTAGGTTGTTGCCTGGGAAGCCGCTCTGCTAAGCAATGTGCATATCGCATCGTCATACTTATGTTATGTTTGAAAGGATATATGGCCCTGCTAGAAAGCGTATTCTTAACAAAAGATTCAAGCCACTATCGATAAACCTTTGCAGAACGCTGGAGATGCGATGGAACCTACCATTCAGATAGCCAACATCAATGCCATGCTCCAGGTCTCCCACGACGAGCTCGGTGAACTTCCCCCTCCGAGGAATGCACAATCTGCCTGCGCAAAGAAACTGAGGAGGAGTTTGGTAATCATAACCGCCGATAGTGAAGTCATATCCCTCAATAAATGCTAGTCATCATAACGTCAACTGCTCCAACTACACACATCATGCATTCAACCAACCACCGCTGCCCGCACCCAAGATGCACAAATATCACATTCGAACCCAGTCTGTGTTGTACACAGGCTAAAAATGATCGAACATGATGGAACCTGGGGGTTATGATTTCTGCTTACTGCAGTATACCAACCCACCTCGCCAGCATACGGGAGTGATAGTTGACCCATATTTGAAGGCTCGTCGAGTTATTCTCGCCCCTCCGTTATCAGAGGATATTCCAGTGTTCCTAAATGGCTAGGCCTGTGCCAAGGGTGGCCAGTAGATTGTGGCCGGGCTGGCTTGATCTACAGGCCTCCGTTTAGGAACGCTGTGAGGTTCCTGGCCTGGGACGAGCCCGGGTTCGTTTCTAAGCAACATCAGTTCAAGAAGCAGTTTGAACAGCAGCACTACTGTGGATGGGTCTGTCCGTGCTCACTGAACTAATGACCACTCCGTCCTGCTCGACACTGTATTGTCTCGCACAAGTCTTGCGCCGACCACTTCGGTCCCAGCAGAAACATGGCTGGGCGAGTCCCTCATAGCACTCTCGGAAAAGAAAACAGCCCAAGCGGATACTATCGTCAGATTACAACCCCGGACCGTCGTCACCGCACGTGTTGAGATGGAACGTTGATCGATAGTCAGTCTTCATGGCTTCATGCATGTTGTGGATGGTGCTTGGGAGAAGGGGACTTCATAGGGCTAGGCATCTGAGATGGAATGTTTTTTTTTAAGGTGGGGTATTAGAACACATCGCGAGTTTGTAAATTATGGAAGTCGAGGAGTTTGAGAAAGACCGTTGAGGGGGTGCGCTGTGTTTTTGATTATTGGAGTTGCGACTTTTGTTATGGTATCTACAAAGCAAGATAGTACATGTGATCACCAACGAGCCAGGATCTAAGTTAGTAAAGAAATTTATTAAATCAGTGAACAGCTTATCAATTCTCTTTGATAACGGACATGAGGCTCTATTGGAGTAGGGAGGGGACAGGTAGCTAGGTTGTTCATTTATATTATGCTTTCTCGGGTGGTATGATTCATTCAGATGTTAGAAGTCTCCGGTAAAAACTCCAAGTTCCGAACGATGATATCCGGCGCATTTAAAAATAGCCCGCCTTATCCACATCATTTGTATTTTGGGCGGTAGCCAGCTTGAAAAGGCAGTTTGACAGACTAGGTACAATAAGAAAAAACGAAAAATTTGCGTCCTGGTAGATCTTAAGCAGCGATCCATTCTGGCTCATACTGCTTGTAGTTGCCTTCACCGTGCCGTAATCTTACTCTAGCTCTCGTACAGAGCAAATCCAGACCTATTCCAGCGACTTCCAGATCACCATCTGGGCTGCAAGATAACCGAGAACCGGCGGTGACGTGAGGCAGGGTTAGGTTCCAATGTGCAACGAATGGGAACGGGAGAGAATGCGGGGGACACCTTCCTAATGCACGATGATGGCTCCCGGTACCGCGATCACCGGTATGCGTGTTTGTGACGACGTGGAAAGTACCTAAGCAAGAGTGGTACTGTCTCGCTGTGCGGGGATAAGAAAGCAGCGGATGACCAGGCCGTCGTCCGAATGTTAGACAGGAATGCTTGGCTGACGTACAAAGCACAGCCTTCTTTTGAGCTCCCCACCACCCTCCCCACCACCACACTCTAGCTCTGTGTTTTTTGTTTTGTCCAGCTGCTGCACTTGCAGTGTTCCTGACTCTTGCCGTCCACACCATCTGTAGTTATTGTTATTCTGAGCCCTACCACGTGTTGTAGCGGCGAATTATTGTTCCCGTGCCTTGCGCTCGTGGACGCGACGTGACCCGTTAAGCGGTGCTACCAAGGAGGAACGAAATTTTTTGCTTAGGTTTTGGGCGCTCGTTCTTGCGACTGCGTACTACAGATAACTTATATGTGGCCACGTCTCCACTAATATCCAAAGGCGCTTTCACTCTCGCTTTGTTGTTCGAGTACCGGAGTTGGTAAGTAGACTCCCGCCTAGACTTCCTTGCATCTGTGAATGAACGATGCAGTTCACTATGATGATGCAGTTCACTATGATAAACCAACCATCGCTATCTACCCCATCATGCGTGAAACAAGGATCAGCACCTGCGATATACATATGCTAAGGCGATCTAGGGGGTTCGTTTTGGCTTGTATCTATTTAGAAAACCTTGATTTCGGTGCAGTCGTTCGGAGTCTGGTACCACGCCCCGATGCCATCACCGCTTATGCAGCATCTCCCACCAATGGACGTTTCATCGGCGCTCCTTTCTGCCGGTGCCGAGAATGCGGGGGGAGGTGACAGCCGGGAACATCCTGTTGGGAAACACTATAATACGTTCGCCCGAAATTTCAGGACCACAATTTCTAAACTCAATGCACCGAAGCGAATTCCCCTCGCGGTCGTTCACTCTCCTGACACACCTCTCTCCTACGACGACGACGACGTCTATCACCCAGACGATTGCGACGAAGCAGCTCGTGTCGCGCACTTTCACTGCTATTGGAGACGGAAAACAATCATGGCAATAGTCCTTGCCTCGTTCGCGGTGCTACTTTCGTTCGCTACTTTCGTATTCGGATTTCCATGGGACGCCGCACAATTGGAAGAACGCCAGGTCGGCGCTCCCCCGCTGAACGACTTCCTCAATGTCTCCCGCCCCGCGAATATGACCGAATATGATCCCGACACGTGGACGCTGGGAACTCATGTGCTGGTGCAGAATGCGTACCAGGTACAACCGTATATTGCGAATGGATACCACGGTAGTAGGCTGACGGCTGAGGGTGTTGGGTACTGGGTGTGTTTTCTACTTGTCCGTCGGGATTGGAGTGTATGCTGACTTGTAGTAGAGAATACATAATGAGACCGGCCACATATGGCCCATCAATGGCTGGCCGCTAGACAACCCTCGCCAGACAGTCGCGACGATCGCCGGCTTCTGGGACTCGCAACGGAATACTACTCGAACGAACTTCCCCGAGCTGTTGAGAAACGGCGGAGAGAGCGTCATCTCAGGTATCCCTACGTGGAGCTCATTCGTGGTTGCTACAGCGGACGGAAAACATGCCTACGTTCCCGGCGTGGATGAAGATGAGATTGAATCCTACCACCAGACAATGTCGCTCAAGGATGGAATCGTCACTACCAGTGTCAAGTGGAGACCCGTCAAGAGTGGGCCTGTATATGACCTGAAATTTACGGTTCTTGCGCATCGGTGCAGGATCAATCTGGGGATGATGAAGATTGAGATCAGTTCCTCGGACGATGCGCAGTTGATCATTACGGATGTTTTGGACGGTGCAGGCGCGCAACGAACTGACCCTGCTGGCATGGCTGTCGAAAAGAGCGACGACCTCATCTGGACTGGTGTTCACCCTGATGGTATCCAGAATGTCACTGCTTACGAATTCTCTACGCTCGATTTTGCATACGGCGCCAAAGCAGTTGTAAAGAATAGCAGGAAGAATGCCGAGGCTCGCCCCTGGGTTTCACGAAATGATAGTACGATTGCTCAGGAATACGCTGTAGATCTTAGCAAGGGTCAGAAATTGGCAGTCTTGAAATACGTCGGAATTGCTTCAACGGACGCATTCCCAGATCCGCGAAAGACAGCTCTCAACGCAGCGCTGAAAGCAAAGAAGGTCGGATGGAAGAAACTCGTAGCGGAACACCAGGCTTGCTGGGGGGCTCTGTGGGAGGATGGAGATATTGAGATTCCGGGTAAAGACGTCGAAGAGTTGCAAATCTCCACCAGGGCATCTCTATTCCACCTGTTGTCCAACGTTCGATCCGAAAGCGAGGGATCCGGCATCGGCGATAACTCCATTTCGGTCGGCGGCTTGACTAGTGACTCATATGCCGGATTGGTGTTTTGGGATGCGGATCTGTGGATGTTGCCGGGTCTTCTTGTTCTCCACCCTGAACATGCCGCCTCTATCAACAACTACCGGTACCGATTGCTGCCTCAGGCACGCAAAAATGCGAAGGAGTATGGACTTCCCGGAGCTCTGTACCCGTGGACCAGCGCCAGATATGGAAACTGCACTGGCACGGGTCCCTGCGCAGATTACCAATACCATCTTAACACGGATATTGCTCTTGTGCACTGGCATCAGTTTTTGACGACCGGAGACTTGGTCTGGTTCAAGGAGAAGGGCTGGCCTGTCATTCAGGCTGTCGCCGAGATGTGGTCCGGACTCGTGAAATCGGCAAAGACGGATGAAGAGGATGGTCTGAAGAAGGGGATGTATGTAGTCAACAACATGACCGATCCCGTAAGAAACCCGAATCACAGCTTTCTTGAGAATTTGCTCACAGTTTGATAGGATGAATACGCCAACCACGTCGACAACGGCGCCTTCACCAACGCCGGAGTCAAAGTGATTATGCGGATCGCACAGGAAGCCGCCACCATCGTCCGCGCCACCGCACCCACCAAATGGGCTGACATCTACCAGAAAATGTTCATCCCGTACAACACCGATGCCGGAATCGTGCCCGAGTACGCAACCATGAATGGCAGCGTGGAGATCAAGCAAGCAGACGTAGTCCTCATCAACTACCCTCTCGAATTCCGCCTCAATGAAAGCCAAGCCCTAAACGACCTGGACTTTTACGCGCGCGCACAGTCATCAGACGGGCCAGCAATGACCTGGGCCATGTTCGCGATCGGCGCATTAGACCTCTCCCCGCACGGATGCGCATCTTGGACTTACTTCATCTACGCCTCCCAACCGTACCTCCGCGAACCATACTTCCAGTTCTCGGAGCAGATCTTAGACGATATATATGCGAACGGTAATACGAATCCAGCATTCACATTCCTTACCGGACACGGCGGGTTCTTGCAGATCCCTACACACGGGTTCACGGGGTACCGTCCCCGACTCGACGCATTCTATCTTGACCCTTCGATCCCTCCACAGCTTGAGGGTGGAGTTATAGTGAAGGGGATGAAACATCGTGGCGCGGCCTTCGACGTCCATGTTAGCCCCGATAACACAACCATCACCCGCCGTCGCCGCGGTAGCGGCCCAGTCACTGTCCGTATCGCCACCCGCAACCCCAATGCAGGCGACTACTCCCTCCTCCCCGGCGACACCCTCACCATCCCCACCCGCCGTCCCGACCTAAACGGCACAGACATCCCCGGGAATAAGGCGGAGTGTAAAGTCGCCTTCTCCACGTCTCCATACGTACCTGGCCAGTTCCCGGTTGGCGCGATAGACGGGAGTAATCACACGCAGTGGCGCCCCATCTCCCCCGCCCCCGCTGACCTTGTTGTCGACCTCGGACAGAGCACAGGGTTCAGAACGATTAGTATGAATTGGGCGAAATTGCCGCCAAGGAAATTTAGTGTGTTTGTTAGTGAAAAGGAGGGGGAGTGGGAAGAGATTCATAGAGCGGAGAGCGTGAAGGTTAGTGCGCCCTGGAAGAAGGAGGATGCGTTGAAGGTTGTGATGCAGATTGGGAATACGACGGTTGTGGAGCTGGAGGAGGAGAAGAGGGGACGGTGGGTTAAGTTGAGGATTGAGGGGGATCGGAGTGGGGAGGGGCGGGGGGGTACGGTGGCGCAGTTTGCGCTTTTGTAGGGGGGTGGCGTGGCGTTGGTGGGGTTTGGACTGTGTTGGACTTGGAATTGGGGTGTATTGTATTTGTGGTTTGCGGTTGTACTTATGGTTGGTAGTGATACCGACGTGAATATACGTATGAATAAACTTCTATTGGATAATACTAGGTATGGTGGCGGCTTTGCCGCCCCCTTCGGTAAAAAAGAATCCTAAACCACAAAACCCATGATATCCAGCCAACTCTCAGCCGGTTCACATTACGCCCAGCCAGCCGAGAGCCAGCCCATCAAGATTGCGTCCAGCCAGCGCAGAGTTAGCCCGTCCAGATTACGTCCAGCCAGCCGAGAGCCAGCCCGTCCAGATTGCGTCCAGCCAGCTGAGAGCCAGCGTGTGCAGATCGCATCCAGCTAGCCAAGAACAATCTCAGAGTGAGTATGTCAGCTTTGTCTAGATCGTCTCCAGCCGGCCAAAAGTTCAGCCTGTTCAAATCATATTCAGTTGACCAAGAGTCAGCTCATCCAGATCATCTCAAGCTGGCCAACAGCCAGCCTATCTTGACCATGTCCAGCCAGCAGAGAGCTAGCCCGTCCAAATCGTATCCAGCGAGCTGAAAGTCAGCCCATCTCAATTGTCTCTAGTCTGCAGATAGCCAGCCTATCCAGAGCATGTCCAGCCGTCTCGATTGTCTCCAGAAATTCGAGAGCCAGCCCGTCCAGATCACGTCCAGCCAGCCGAACCCGTCCAAATTGTATCCAGCCAGTAGAGAGCAAGCCCGTCTCGATCGGCCCCAGACATTCGAGAGCCAGCCTGTCCAGATCGCGTCCAACTACCAGAGGGCGAGCCCGTCCAGATCATATCTAGCCAGCCGGGAGCCAGCCCGTCCAGATCGCATCCAGCCAACGCGTCTAGATCATTTGCAGCAAGCTGAGAGCCAGCCCCCCCAGATTGCGTCTAGCCAGCTCGGATTGCTGACCAATAGCAGTTGTGAGAGCCACACTCAAGCAAAGCGCCACGGTTCACTAATCATGACCGAAAATGACCATCTGCCAACCAATGAGCATTCTGTAATTTGCCACAGTAAGATGGTACGTACCACCATCAACCAATGAGAATGCTTCGAGCAGACAAACCAAGTGTATAACTATTAGATAAAAGCTTGTCCTCGGGTAGTATCATGTTTGAAGGCGGACGCGGGGAATCACAGTTGCTAAGTAGTTGAAGAGGCTCAAGCTGTATTCTGGTGCATTAAGTAGACAGGCACAGCGGTCTACGGGAATTATAGTCTCATTTCACTGAAGGAAACCTCTAACCCAAATACTGATAACCAAGGAGGGCACACACCTCCACAGTACCATGCCACTAAAGTTGACCTAAGAAGGGAGCGGATGTGGGAAGTCTGCCCGAACCTCAGGAATGGTTCGAGACTAGAATTAACACGATTCGCGAAAAGCCGCCCTACGATTTCCTGGGGTGATGGTCGTTGTCGGAGTGGGTAGCCATAGACGAGGGAGTGATACCTTGTGAGTGAGAGAGTTCTGAAACAACCCGTGTCTGAGCTGCGCGCCGAGGACTGAGTTAGTTCCGTAGCTTCCTTGATTGGTCGGTGAGTGGCAAGTGGTCGTTAGTGCTGTGAGATGCTGTACACCCCGTTGCGAAAGAAACTGGCCACTCTCGGGTGCGGTGGGTAGAGCACACGTAGTAGAAGGAAGGAACTGCGAAGGACATTCGTAACATGATGTCTGGTCGATCAGGTAGGATAGCTGGCTAGGGGTATTGTGGTAACTGGGATACGTCATGCGTTTGTTGCTTTGTAAACGCACGGTGGGAGGCGTGGGAACTCGAGATATGAGTGGAACGACGTTTGCCAACGAAGGTCAGAATGCAATCTGGTAATTGCGATTTTCGTGCCAGAGCGATATTGGAGTGCTAGATCTGTCGGAACGAGTAAATACAGTATGATTAAAACAAACGAGTATCCATTGGTGGAATGCCTTCGTATAGCGAATAAATTTGGTATTTTTGCATTCTGCGGTGTGTTGAGATAGAGGGCGGAGGTTGGAAGTGATGGTTGTGAGGTGTGGAGCGAAAATAGAAGGGGAAATACAGTTTAGCACTCGTTTACTGTAAAGTCCACTCTACTCCTGAACTAGAACCACACTAGGAATTTGTAGTCGTAGCCCGCCAGCCAAACACAGCCGAGCCGAAAGAACAGTTCGGCGGTATTTCAAATACACTGTTCTCGCCGTCGCCGCGAGTATTTGACTAGATATGTTCTACCCCACCGACCAAGTTTCCCGCTTGACCAAGAGGGTAGCTTGGCTGGCAGGGCGTCCTACCGGGCAAGATTCTTTGTTGGTGGGTAGGGTATCTCCTGGCAGGAAAGTAATGTACTTTGCTGGTGCGCCAGTGTGATGATGGTATCAGTATTCCTAAGCCCGCCAGGCTTTTCAGCGGCCTGCAGATCAGGCCGGTCCGGCCCCAACATCTGGGGCCTACCTTGGCGCAGGCTAGGCCCAGCCTCCATTTGAAAAGCCTATGCCACAAAAAGCCTGGCAGCCTGTAACTCTCCTGGGCGAATATCAACTCGTTCTGCTAGAATCACTCAACGAATAGAAGCTTCCAACCAGCTTGAGGCCTAACTAGAGTAGTAGATGAATTGTTTCGACGCCTGAAAGCAGTCTGTTGGTCAAGAATCCTTTTTTGGGCACAGGAAAATGGAAATTAGATGACAAGTGAAGGCATAGGTGGTTGAACTTTCAAGGCAATTGTTAATATTTTTCACAGGCCGGTGGTTTCAAACTCCACCACTGCCGCCAGGAAGCATCCAACCCACCAAATATATCACTTGCCAGGCAGGAGACATCCTACCCACCGGCCAAGAATCTTGACTAGCAGGACGCCCCCCCGACCAAATTGCCCTAGCGGGGATGAAGGGTAGCGGGGGGGGGAGCTCCGCCATCTAGCCGGCTCGCCCGGAGGCGGAGGGGATTTTGGGTCCTGTCATACTCTAATTAGAGTGCATACAGTATGAATAAAACAAACAAACAAAAACCAAATTGCCCTCTTAGTCAAGGGGATATCCTCTTGGTCAACAGGACGTCCTCTTGGCCAAGTGAGAAACTTGGTTGGTGGGGTAGAACAGATACAATTTCTAGTGTAAGAGGGGTGAGTTGTGAGTTGTGATTTTGCAACAATGGGTTAGTGACGCAGCATGTCGCTTTAGTCTTGGTGTGTCCGCCAGGGTTCCGAGACTAAATAACTCTAATTCAACGTCAAACCTTCTCCGAATCACAGCGCAGCACCACCAGTTTCACACACAGTCCATCCTCTTCGGCTGAATCTTCTCTCTTGTAACCCGCAGTTAGGCTTCAGTTTTTTTTCGTATATATCCCTTAGAGCCGACATATTTGACTAGCTTTACCGAAGCTCGGCTGTGCGAGATTGTCCGTACGTTTGCTAAGCCAGTTTGCCAGGTAAGCTATAATAACGATTCCTGAAGTAGACAAAGGATGCTCACGAATTCGTTCCTATCGCCGCTACTTCAGCCCTGATATTTAGAGACTAATTCTATCTTCTCGCACTACTGATGCTTGAGACAATTGCGAGTTCGATAATCTCTCTTATGGATTGTGCTAGTACTTCAGGCCGGGTAGTATAAACATTCCTTGGGAGGACGAGGGTTGTAGTCCTTCACCTACTGACTGCGTTTCTAATCAGCTACATTTCAGCATATTCGGCGGATAATGCAACGATCTCGCCCAAAGGAAGCAACTGCTATCTTCTTGTAAGGTAAAAATGCAGTTCTCATTGGAACGGAATTTATAATGCAAGGAAATATTTACAGCTGTAGGTGCACATGGAGCCTGATCATTGGATGTCACTTATTGATTGTACCGGAACCCGATTCGCGGAATCGTCAACTGGCGTAATAGTATCGAAGGGCTTGGTTTCAATGGCACTCTGGGACACCGGCCCGAAAATATTCTCAGGTAAAATACCCTCGACTTCCTCATTAGGCGCACCCGCGAAACCCTGGTTATGGAAAAGCTACTTTGCTTCCAGATGAGAACGAGCAATACAATCACGGAGCAAACCTAAACCTCTACCTCCATGTTGGTTACTAGCACTAGAGGCGGCTTCGCTGCCTTATTAGGACTTGAGGTATCCCGGGTTGGCCGTCTTTAGTTAGCTGTTAGTTAACCTAGTGTCACTATCCCCAGCTAGCTTCCGGTTTCTATCTCTACAGTCTCCAGACAGCTCCCGGTTAGCTAAGAGTCACCGTTACTAGCTTGCTCCCCGTGAAATGCTGGAGATAGTGTATGAGCTGGTTAGTGATGGACACGGTGGTGGTACTCATCTTGGTTGGTCCCAGCTGCCATGAAAGTGCACAAAAACACTCTTTTTCCCCCCACCTGCTTAATGAATATTTGTCACATTATTTATGCTCTCCTATTCTCTATCCCTAATATCCTGTTAAAGAAAATAAATAAATGAAGAAAAGATGAAAGAGCTAGAGGGAACTGCAGGCATAGTTCTGCACATTCCATGCATATATAAAACACTTTGTGGTTTGGATTTCCCGAGGGAGGTACTTGAGTGGTACATACCGGCAGTCAACCTATGAGAGAGCTTCGTGAGTATTAACAATTTCGAAACATATGGGCTGTGTTTCTGCATATGTGGCGAATCCCGACAACCTATTGGAATTGAAGAAACGAAGTGTGGTACCACAGACCCCACTCTCAGCCGCAAAGGTCACGTCGTTGAATATCATCCTATCAGCCAACAGATATTCGCAACCAGAAAAGGCGGCTCCTATGTGTGAACTCAGCGAGATAAGGCTACCCCGCTATTGAAGACTGAGATCGTCCTAGATAACCTCACCTTTGATTTCAAGTCGACGGAGAAGATTAGAATACCTTAGTAAGTTGTTAGAATTTGTCTACTGTGAATCTTTCTGGTAGTGCAGCTAACCATGGTAAGCTGCAGACGACTAAGTATTTGCAATGTCGGGCTTTGAAGTAGCAGGGGTTATGCTCGCGGGACCTGCGGTAGTTGGGCAGCTACTGAAGGTCTCAGTCGAAGGTTACAAAGCATTTTCAGAAGCCCAGGCAACTGGTAAGAAATTGCGTCAGCGCCAACGTGACCTTGAAGTCGCCCGACACCGTCTTGAAGACTGGATCCATGATCTGGGTAAAGTTGGGGGCAATTTGTGGGCAGTCTTTGAGCGAGATCCTCGAAGATATATCACGATACTCGAGACATTAGCATCCATTGCAGAAGTCTTTGCAAAGGTTGAACTGCTACAATCAAAGTACGGGATAAAGTATGTCAGTCCGGACGAGCAGCCCAGCTCCTCGACCTCGATCCAGTTGACAGAAACCAACAACCCCGACGAAGCCGCGCGAAGACGACGCAAACATGACTGGTTTAAGGGCTTATTCCAACTAGAGGCATCGGACAGTAATGGCTCTAAGCTACTGGTTCCGTCCCCTAAGCCTTCACGTGGTGGCTCTGTGATTGCCCTCTCTAAACAGGCAGCGTCATCCTTTACGAACCTCCCATTGCCAAGCAATAGTGGAAGTACGGTTTTGAAACATTCTCGTGATCTCGAGCTTGCTGTTCCTGAGGTGCATGCAATGGTCAGTCAAATGGAGAAGAAAGCCGAGCAATACCAACAAACCCTCTCAACCTACCATCGTTATGAGTGGGTATTTTCGGGTCATGAAGAGCTTTGTTCTTTGATTAGGGATCTGAACGGATACACTACCGACCTCGAAAATATGACAAAGTTCTGCTTCCAAAGTGAGTGGATTTAATGGGTACGCGTGCGTTTCAGTGGGCTGACCGAAGAAGGAATGCTCGTTTTCCAACAGTCGGTTGCCTTCTCGGAATTTCGGGTCCCAACTAAGCTCCCTTTACCTCAAGATCCGAAGTTCTGCGGCCGTGGGGATATTCTTGCACAGATCCGGCAATGCTTTTTAGGCGAGGGAACAGAGATCAGTAACCTCCGCCGAGTTGTCGTTTTGACAGGGTTGGGAGGGATTGGTAAGTCACAAATTGCTCTAGAATACGCGTACTGCTATGCCTCGCAAGACAGTAGTGTATTCTGGATCAATGCTGCCAACAAAGAGACAGTAGACCTCAGCAGCCTGCGGATTATGGAAAATCTTATCTGTCATTATGCTACTAAGTATCGAGGTTCAGCTGACTTTCCACGAATAGCTGCGGACCTTGGAGTCCCGGGAAATATTAATTCATCTGGGAAGCTGATCGTAGATACCGGTCAGTCCGTATGGGAAATGGTCCGTACCTGGCTGTCAAAAGATGGAAACGCAAACTGGTGTTTAGTAATTGACGGATATGATGACATGAGTTGGCTCAATCCACTTGATTTACTTCCTCCATGCCGCCATGGCAATGTCATTGTTACTTCGAGAGACAGGGAGATGGCCGCTCATTTCCATGGCGACTTTATAGAAATTCCAGAGATTGAAAAAGCATCAGGGCTGGACTTGCTCGTTAAAGGTGGCTCCTCACCACTTCAAATTTCTCATGAACAGACGCTCACAAACTTCTCGAAAGGTATTAACAAAACACTTGATGATTTAACCCATGAAGGTAGGAAAACTTTGGTTACCTGGGGCTTGTTGACTGCATGACACGCGAGTGCTGACAGAATATGTCAAGCCAGAGATGCAGCATGTAAAATCGTCGGCATTCTCGGTGGACTTCCATTGGCACTGGCGCAAGCTGCAGCATACATTTTGGCGATGGCGGACGACTTCGTTGGATATTTGGGAAGGCTCACCCGGAATCTCAGCCGGGTGATGGGAAGACCCTTCCCATCATACCCGGGCGGAGTGTTTTCATGTTGGAAGCTCTCAGTTGAAGCCGTGCATCGACAAAATCCAGATGCCATCGGCCTGCTCCGTCTCTGTGCATTCCTGAGTGGCGACGGTATCCCAGAGGAGCTGCTATACAGAGGTATCCAGGCTATGCATTGGTTAAGCCACGGTACGTCTGGCAATTTCGCTTATCGGTAGCATCTAGCACTGAGACGCCAACCAAACGTAGGCTAAGTGTATATTTAGATAGATCTCGACTTGATGACTCAATTGATGACCTTGTCAAATTCTCTCTCATGAAGCGTAAATCATCTCCAAACGAAGACGGCCGGGCGTTATGGATGCACCCGCTTGTACAAGTCATGGCCCGTGAGTCATGTCATGATGGAAACTCGGTTGTCCATGGACAGAATTCAGAGCGGCAACAAGTATTGCGCGAGGAAGGCGCAAGGGAAGCGCTTTGTTTGGTTGGAACCGCGGTTGAAGTAGAAAGTCATCTCAGGAAAGACTTGCATTGGACCTTCGAGAAAAGCATCACGACTCATCTTGGGCTATGTTATGAGTATATATCGGAATATCTCAGCTATAGCGTTAAGAAGGGCGATGTGGTAGACGTAAGACTGGCCCTGGTTGTCTACAAACTAGGTCTTTTAAATTATCATTGGGGACGCGGCGACCAAGCTATCCAGGTCCTCCAAACTGCCGATGGATTGTACGAAATGCTGCCCGACCAGAGCTCCAATGTGCGCGCTGATGCCCTCCACACAAAGGAGCAATTGCTATACATGAAATTGCAGCAATCCAACAAGAATTCCAGTAATCTCGAGCTGGTCGAAGAAGCCCAAGAAATTCTGGCTAAACAGGTGGCATTGCTCGGTGAACACCACAGACATACGTTAGGAACCATGGATACGATAGCCACAGCGTTTAGACGAGTGGGAGGACTCGACGACGCACTTGAGCTGCAACTCCGGTGTCTGCAAGGCTGCATAGAATCCCTTGGTCCCAAAGATGGAGATTTCAGCATAATTACCAACAATTTAAGCGTCATATACTGCGAACGGGGTGAATTTGATGAAGCACTGGAATATCTCACGATGAGCTTGGACGGGAAACTTAGGTTGGGGAATGAGAAGCACCTGGGTACATTTATTACACTATCCAACATTGCCAATATTTACCGCGCCTTATGCCAATACGAAAAGGCTCTAGAGTTCCATCATCGCGCTCAAAGTGGCTACGAGGAAATGTTTGGCCTGGCAAATATTCGTGCTATAAAGCAGGCATCCAAGTTGAGGGCAGTTTACACGAAATTAGAAAGATTCGAAGATGCATTAAAGTGGGCAATGCACAGTTTCGAGGGATGCACAAATTTATATGGTCTTGTACATGCTGAAACGTTGAGTGCGATTTATGACGTTATGAGAACTTTCGAATGGTTGGAGAGGCCCCACGACGCGTTTAGGTGGGCAAAGGACCTTGTGGATGGTAACAGGCGCTTTTATGGTGAGAAGCATGAGTATACACGAGAAGCAGCTACTTGGGTAGAGGTTTATGGAACATCGAGCAAAGAGATAGCGTCGAACGAAGGGGTAGACTCTGTCTCTTCGTAAAGTGGAAATGTGCAATTAATTGCCTTTTGGGAATGGTGGGCAATGTTCAAACGTGTTTTCAGACAAATGATCGGTTTTTTTTAGGGTATCAAGAGGTAAATTTTGTTTTGCGCTGGATGTTTATCGGTCAAAGCTTAACTGTATGAATTGAATTCACTTAGTAATGGTGTTCCCACTCTACATTCCATCCGACTTCTGTGACACCCCAGTTGAGGCCAATATTCACAAATAGCCGGTCCAAACATGGATCAAAGGCTGAGACCAAACATAGCCGTTGTTCGGATTTAACCTCGGTTCAGTGTAGTCGAACAATGCTCATTGCGATAATGGATCCTGGTCTTGCATCCAAGTATAAGTCGATCCTCCCTCAAACTTCTCTCACCCGTAATGAAAAGCATTTCGTCCAAGCCCATAAATTTCAGTAGTCTAACCTCTAGCGGACGCTATCAAGAAGTATTGCCACTGCCGAGATGGTAGGCGTGGGTTGGCTTACAACAAGGTTCCCACTCTCGCTATCAACCTATCTAGCTTACATCCATAGTTATGTGCATCTACGCTGCCATACATTTTCATACTTCCGAAGCACTACTACACACAGTGCACGCGTTTTTTAGTTAGTTCACAGGTTTGCACTTGTACATGGATATTATCAAATGTGTTACGAATGTGAAGCAGATGAAGTCTATTCTACTATCTAAGGAGAAGCTCTGTCTTTATATACATGAGAGCCTGGAACTCCATGGAAGTCCATGGAAGCTCATGATTGCAAATACCAGTGGCGGTGGCGAGTGAAGACTCGTGGATGAGTCTACGACTATGAGTCCGTAGCCTGTGAGTCAATTCGGTGATCTCAGTGTAGCGGCGACTTCCTCTCAGGTCATATAGTAATAAAATGGATTTCTCCGCTCATTTCTTGATTATTGTGACCAGAATCCCATAACGGATTCTAGTATCTCCGGGCTTGTGATCTATGGATACCCCTAGCCACCCCCCCCCCCCCCTTCTAAATTCTTGTAGGATGAAAAATCCCATGATAGCTGAGTGGGCTTAACAAGGAGTAACTTTGGTGGTTTAGAGATTCACAATTCTTTGGCTAGACCAAAGAATTGGGATCTAGGAGGAGAACAGAACAGAAAGACAGAAATATACGAGAGGACGGTGATTGTAAGATCGAGATGAAGTGTATATTAGAGGCAAAGAGAAGAAGTGAGGATAAGCCTCAAGGAAAAGTAGCTATGGTGAGGCTCTGCGGTTCGGCCCGTTCACTATACTACCTATGCTATTCTTCTTTGGGTACCTTCTAGAGTGCTCTAGTGGTAGTCTCGTACTGCTGCTGGCGCAGCACTCTAGTGGATCGATCAATTGGGGTCTGGGAGAAAATAGTAGTTACGAGACTATTATATACGGCACCAAGTCCCGCGTGGGGGGTTTGTCCTAAACCTTGACAGAACTCGGGATACGCTCTGATTGCCGACATCCATGTAAGCAAAGCGCTCACAATTTTGACCCCAATTTGGCCCAGGCTCATCCTCGAGTGACGTACCATGGTACCCGCTGCCAAGCCTCATCACATTAACTCATTCCTTTATAAACCTCCACAGCTACCCTTCTCCTCCTCTTTTATTTTCTTCTTCATACTTACCTTGACGCAAGTAGCAGCGGGCTCCGGAGACACAGCCTTCATTGTACAAAGATGGTTCGCGGTCTTTGCGAAAGGTCTTAGGATCTTTTGGCGTCATAATTTTTTGGTTACATCCAGTTTTCGTTGATTTTCTGGGTGCTCATAGGAGACAGAGGAGTTAAGAAGGTGATATGGCGAGAAAGATAGCATCATACATACAGCAGAACAAGATTGCAGAAGTGTAGATTCCCGAACTCAAAGCTACAAGACGCCTCCAGTTCTCCGCTCACCAAAGCACTGCAGAGACGCCCAACTAGCGGACAATAAAAGGATAAAAGAACCGATTGCGGCAGAGAAGAGAACAGGAGGAGACCTTGCTGTGAGGCGGTGGGGCACGGTGTTTCACTGGCGCGAATGTTTTACCTAATTGTGTAATCTGTCACTGCACTAGAGACGTGAATGTGTTCCGTTGCGCAGAACGCAACCAGGGGCGCACATGATAAATCAAGTAACTGAACATGTTTCTTTCTCCATCACAACTAATAATTGATCCTGTAAAACCCCTAAACCTTAATCTGTTCACTCTTTAGGACTCCCATTTTCAAGGTCCGGTTTTCCACTCGAAGGCCGTCCGCCCCGTACCACTTTGTTTAGTGCCCTGTTTAGTACCCCGATAGTTTTCTCAATCGCACCAACCCGGAAAGCCACCACGAGCGCTGTTCCCGTTATAACGACGGAAACACCTATTCCATTAGTCGTTCTCGGCGAAGGCAGCTAGGGGATAGACTCTTACCAACGTAAATTAGGAAGGTCGACATTGGAACCCCTCCCTTTGCGGCCCATTCTCTGATATTCATTCCGAGGAGTGACGTGCTTGAAAATGTTAGTATTGTTCAATAAAGGTGGATATAACTTACAAAAAATTTATTGGGAGCTGTAGAGTGAGATTTAGCTAAAATTTGGAGCTAAGCTGGGTATATAACACTTACAAATAACACGGTTACGATTGTGAATACCATTGCGGCCTGCCCCTGCCGTGTAGATTCATCTGCTTGCTCAGCCTGTTTGGATGCCATGTCGGTTTGTCTGCATGCCATTTCAGTTTGTTGATGCGTTTCTAGCATAGCTGCACATTTCTGCTTGCTATCCAAGGTACTGCGGATCTATCCAAGAATCAGCCCTGCCCGGAGCGGAAGTCGGGAATGGATCAGACATTTTGGATGAGGTGGACAGCATCTTCACGCATCTGCTGGACCTCGCGATCAAATTGGTCCAACTTGAGCAACGTGGAATCGAGAATACATTCGACTCGTGTAGCATCCTTGTGGTCTTTGATCTTTCTTTTAAAGGACTGTACTACGCTCCTTTGGTCCTGAAGCAAGCGTTCGATAATTACAACTTCTTCCTCAAGCCCACTGGCGGTATACAGGAGCTCTAGATCTTTCTTGATATCGAGAACATGCTCAGGGGACTCGGGGTTTTTGGTGAATATCTCAAGGCATTGAAGAGCTTGAATTTTCTGGGGATAATCAGCAGTAGTAAGTTGACGGTAAGACGGGAGCCACATACTGTGTCTGCTAGTTTATTCCGAAAGGTTGCTTCGACGTGTAAACTTTTCGGTCCATTCCTGGTTTTAGAACCCAAAAGCGTACAGACGGTATGGTATATGATGTTTGCAGCCAGAGAAAAGGGGGTTTCGTAGGCCAGATCAAGCATCCCTGAACGTTTCAAGTCGGTGTGGACCATCTTCCTAATGTCGGCAAAACCACATGGACAGTCCTTAGTGTGCAGGTTGCTCTTTCTTAGATCCATAAACCCTTCGGTACAGTTCTTGATATTCTCGTTGTGGCTGAAGGAACGAGGATCTGCACTCTCGCTATCGGCTGTCTCAGTGGATCTGGAAGGAAATGCGGTGACAACGACATCTACAATATCTATCAGCCTTATCCGATGGTTGATTGAGTGGTTAGATGGCCAACCATCGTTAGTGATCATAATCCACAATTGCTCAACAACCAGAAGCCTCCCTTCCGCCGCGAGACAAGTTTGTTTGGAATCCAGGATTTCAGTGTTTATATTTTGGCAGAAATACTGGTCGAGGGTTCGTGTGGGATGATATGGAAGGTCATCATCAAAAGGGTACACGCTTCGATGCCTATCCTCGTCGTATGCATCCAAAAGATCTTTGTTTTTCTTTTTGTATTGACTCCCAAGGAGGCGAAGAGCGTTCCCCAAGTGTTTTTGGTTGTCTGGAGTGTTCCAGTGAAGGTATGGCATCTGCTGTTATATTAGTAATATTCTTTTAGTACGAATATACGTAACATAGACATACATATATGGCTAATTGCGGTTCGCCTTTCAACTTCCCGCGGTCGAGCATGCCACAATAGGGTACCATGTAAGGTCGAAAACGGTGTGGATGTTCATGTTGCAGTTGTCCATTCCGAAGATCTGCCCAACAGCGAGGGTTCAAAATTTCCGGTTCGCCATTATGGGTTGATTTATAAACCGAACGGACAATACTCTGGGAGGCCTCATTAGTATCCCCATGATCGATCAAGTTTTAATTCTCATTCGAGATAGTTACATCAAACCAGTACATATCATTCCCAGGCAAATGAACCCAGCGATAACTCTTATCGAATCGCCGGTGAACACTCCGAAAATAATCCGAGTCGGAAAGCTCCGCAACAGTGTGTTTGGTGCTTTTGGCGGTATTCATTTTGCCATAATCGGATTCCTTCGTCTCGATCTCAACTATTTCGCTTAAGATATCGATCTGGAACGGGAAAAATTCTCGTATCCGTGATAGCGTAGCGACATCCACTCCAAGTACCGTGTCGGGCTTCGACTGAGACTGACAACTACTGCTTCGACTCGAAACGGGTGCGGTTTCGATCTTTGCGCCGCTGCTCTTTCCGATATTATCGCCCGCCTGCACTGGTTCGGGATATAGTTTGCTGGACATTTTTGTTGCAAAGTACGTGATAGATTTCCTGGGGGAGCTTCTCAACCACCGTCGATCATCCTTATATAAGTATTCGCTGCTCAGTGGCTTCGTCCGTTATCACTAAACATTTCCGCAAGGCAGAGCGCCGCGCGTCTCGGACAGCGGTGCAAACGGAAAAATGGGCCGAGCTGACGTCCTAATCATAAGCGGCGCGAATAGGAAGGATCCAAGCTAAGGTTACACGACATGTAGTAGCACAGCGCTAGCTATCACAGCTTCTCACTCGAGACGATCACCACCTCCAAAAATCAGGCAGGACAAAAAGCAAAACCCTCCCAGCAATGAAGCGGGGTAACATGTAGGCCGCCTTCTATTGCTCTTCCGAGTGAAGTATTCAATCGGATGGAAGTTAATACTGGTGGTGTGCAATTGGCTGCAGAATTCCCACCCAGTTATTAGGGACCCTTAGGGGCTTCGTTCACTGTCTCGTTCTCACTCTCACACATTATACACGCACGCCACAGTTCCCTCCGTATTGCAATACACCACCGCACGGAATTCAACACAAACATGGCCCTAAGCTTAGGATGAACGGTAGATGCATCCTACTCCTGGTTCTTAGTACGCTCTAGCGATAGAATGACTACGATATCTAACCAAAATATTGAAGTAAAGTTTACAACGCTAACTGAACGCGTAAGTTTGCAATACCAGCGCCGCTATCTAATCCCACTGCAATGCCTAAAAATAGTACTGAAAGGAATTTTGCGACGGTTATCCGCAAAAAGTCGCTGTGCTAATGACTTTTGCTAAGGAGTTGTTTGCATAATAGATAAATTCTTCATGGCATTTTAAGCTTAGCAAAGGCAGCAAAAGTGGCATCGACAAGTAGCATTCATGATTCAAAATAACAGCGAGATGATACCAAGAGCAAGGAGGGTTGGCGATAATTTTTGGTGTTTACTTTCTCTACTCCCCTACATACATACCTATTTTATTTACTATAGCCTGCACTTTAACCTCTCTCTCTCTCTGAGCTTTAGCCGTGCTACTATTTGTGGTGTAGTGGTGGTGGTATTGGTGGTAGTGAGCAACGATAAAGGCTGGCTTCAGCTAGCGAAAAATGACAATCCACCTTCGCTGTAGGCGCCATGCAGAGGATCTATTTCGTTTTATAGATCTAGCTGTTATCCGAAATGGCCTTGCTGGTACAGTAGAGAGTACAAAAGTTTGTATATCATGCGTCACAAAGAGCCGCTCAGTCAGTTAAAACACCGGTTTCATCACCCATGCCGAAAGCGCCGACCTAGGCGCGGAGGTACGTTGATGGGCGTCACAGAAGGGCAAGAGATAGATTTATTAAAAACCAAAGCCCTGTATGAATTCCTGCCTTTAAAGTTTTTGTCTAAAACCATTGCGTAATTCCCTGAAAGCAATCACCAACTAGAAATTGTATGCTACGGCTACCCAGCCCAACTAAACAGAAACACTCAGGTCAACAAGTCATGTCCGTTACAGCCCAAAAGTCGATGTCACAAGGTCCCGGATGAAACAAAAAGCGTCACGGCTGGGAACTCATCCGAGCCTTTATACTCCCTACAGTATGTAAAGATTCCCGTAGATGCCTAAGGCAATGCCCAGTGGCGAAGATATAGATAATCCGCGACTCAAAGAGGTTTGATTTGTATATACTAAGTTAATAGCAATACTTGTCACAATGAAGTAAACTAATAAGTCGGACTAACGACGCTATTTCAGATGACAGCGCGATGCTTTCCAAGTTCGCGGATGTGCTATCCGAGGTTGATTAAGATTACCCTGGCTTAGCTTTGAGCATCTATATTAGATGGATCTTCGCGGTCTAGTATGGTATGGGATGTCTGGACGGAACAAAGGATGGAGAGAAAAGTTCAAGTTGGTTTTTTAACAGGTTATGTATACGTGAAAGGTGATGTTGATGGCGTTATTTTTTGGTATTTTTTTTTTGATTTTTGGATATGCAATCTGCTACGTTAGAACATTGAAGCTGCCACATCGTGCTAGTTAAAACTAACTGAAAGACTTGAGATCACACAAAATTGATGAGACTTATGCTATACAAAGACAGCATCTGCGAGCTTTCTTAATTTATGGGCTGGTCCGAGTGGCTTTCTTTCAGCGGCAGCAGATGCCATCCTTCGATTTCGGGACACATCTTGACGGACGGCTCAGACCAAGAAGCTCGGTGTGGTGCGAGCCGTTCGGTCCGTGGACCTCAAACTCGTCCAGCAACGCAGAACATAGTGATCACGCTCAGCATTTGGCTCAAGACATCTCGTGAGAAAAGTTGATATAGCCAATTGCGGGACCGTGGCTGGGCCTGTAGTTAGCGTAGGATCGCCACCTCGTCCTTTTTATTTATGATACCTATCTTGACAGCTACACAACAAGAGCGTGGACTATCAGACACGGTGCCAGCCGCACTCTTGCAGTGCTGATCTAGAGCTAGCTAGAGTGTAGAGAAGCCGCCATGGCCGAGGTAGTGGATGATCCGATAGTGCGTCCACATCATGAGATATTCTTGCTAGCAGCTGTCGAAGGTGACAAGAGGACAGGAGAGATACTAGTGGTGGTGGTGGTGGTGGTGGTGGTGGTGGTGGTGGTGGTGGTGGTGGTGTTGTTGCAGTTGGAGGAGGTAGTTATTGAAAATACGGAAGTATCTACATTTCTCTTACTAATATTTGTACCTTTCTTTTTATTCTCCATATTATGGAAGGTTGTTGCGGATAAGAATAATGTGGTGTGTTAATACATTTGTTATCTTTTTGTTATCTAGAAAGTTCCGGTTAGAACTTGTCTAGAATCTTCTTTTTGGTTCCATTGGAAAGGATTGATAAGTGCTTATCTTTATAGACTGCGTCTAGATGTTTCTGTTATTTTCTTTATGGTTCTTATGTATTTATGTACAGTTGAAGAGTTTTTCTCTATTGTTTTAGGATATTGATCCGCGACCGTGGTTACGGACAATCACTGTTCATTTTGTCTATATAGAGAGACTGTTTCTGCGGTTACAGAACAGTTCTTTAGACTTGCTCAGACATCGATCAGGGATACAATAATATCTCCTCTTGAACCCTCTTCAGTATATGCTTGCCTTTTGAACACTTCTTAACTTCATTATACTTGCTATACTCCTTCTTCGCATACTTATTTTGAGATTGTAACAGATCTCTCTGAACTTTCACTGTTACATTCTATTAGGTTATGAGCCTGGATGAGCGATACTGAATCAGAACCTGATTATCCTCAGCTACCTGTTAACCTTTTCGATACTCCGGTTGAATATTCAAATCCAGAAGAACCTGAAGGACTTCCATCACCAATACCCCTTTCGCCTCGTCCAACTACACCAGTCAAAATGGTTGATGGATCTTCCTCCTCCGGCAAAGACCCCATGTTCTCCTTCTCAGCTTACATCGATGAGAAAACTCCGGTAAACGTTAAGCTCGATAATATCACCAAACTTACTGGATCTGCAGTGCATCAATGATGATAATCCTGAAAGGGATTAAGGCTTACGAAATTGTGGTGGATGGAGTGTCTCCGGGCAAAGACACTGACGCAACAGAGGTCGATGCTTACAATCATCTTTGTCATACCCCGTCGACCATATTTATACAGGTAGTCTCACATGACATCTTGGAGAAGATTGTCGAGCTTGAGAAACCCCACCTGATGTAGACCTGGCTTCGCACCGAATATTATAGAGATTCGGCTTACGCACTAGTTTCCCAGATAATGAATCTAGTCTCCCTTTCTACTCAGTACTCCGGCAATAACTTGTCGGATTTTATATCCAAGTTTGAGTCCTACTGGCTCCACCTAACCAAACTTTCGAACGGATCCTCGGATTCGGATCGGAAGACCTTTGTGGCATTCCTGAAAGAAGACAAGGCCCAGCAAGATTTTGTGATGGGCTTTTTGGTTAAACACCATAAAAATGTGATTAATAATTTTACAACAAAGATAGTTTGTCGTATGCTGATGTTAAGCAATGACTGAAAGATATTGACAGCTCCAAAATCAGTGACGACACTGCCCTCTTTGCTTCTAAATCTTCGGGTAATCAGAAGAAGGGTAAGAAGCTACAAAGGAATTCCGACTCTTCCTCACCAAAGTCCAAAACCTGCACTTGGTGCAAAAAGCATAATTCCAGAAAGTCAGAAGGACATACCTGGAATGAATGTTTTTGCCTGCAGAAAATAAATAAGGAGAAGAAGGAGAAGGAAAAAGAAGAAGAGGTACATGTTACACCAGAGGATAAGGTAAGAAACAAATCCTTCTACTTTGACACAGCCTTTTCCTTACACATGACCCCCTATGTAGGACGCCATCTTAACTATTCAAAGTGTTCCAGATTTGTGAAATCCAGTTCACAGGAAAGTATGGAGATTGTTGGCAAGGGCGATGTGATTATGGAAGGTGTTCTTAGGGATGGATCGGTTTCTTCTTCCCCTGTTTGTGATGTTTTGCATGTTCCTGAGCTAGGACACCCTCTGATTTCTTGGAGAAAGTTATGAACAAAAGGATATTCTGAGTTTGGAGAGGGGGATTTCATTTCAATTAATAAAGGAACAAAAGTTATGTTTGAAGCTGTTTTTGACGGAAATTTGTCCAAAATTCCTGAGATTTTACATTCGGCCCATATTACTTACGATTTCTGGCATCAGGCTCTCAGACATCTTGCACCATCCTTGATGGATAAAGCACCAAAGTTATATTCCGATGCCGATATTCCAGGAAAACCAAAGGACTTCATCTGCTTCTCCTGTGTTAAAAGCAAAATAATTAGGGGCCCTCGATTATCAACATCTCAAAAGGATAGAAATAAACTCGAACTTGTTCATTCCGATTTGAGTGGACCTTTTCCGCTTCCATCATATGGTAACTCCCTTTACTATATTAGTCTAATCAATGATGCTACAAGGGTTGTGTGGGTTCGATTTATGAAGCAAAAATCAGAAACTACTAAAATTATCAAAGATTTTGTTGCAGAAATGGAACTTCAACACCACAAAATCCCGAAGGCATTTCGAACGGATAACAGTGTGGAGTGTATTACGAAGGACTTGAAAAGGTTCTTTGAATCAAAGGGAATTATATATGAGTTTACAGCTCTCTATTCCCCTGAATCAAACGGAGTTGCAGAACATCTTATTTGAACTATAGGAGAGGTAATATGAGCAATGCTTCAGAGTGCAGTTACCTACGATAAGAAGTTATGGGCTGAGGCTGTGTTAACCTGAGTATATATAAAAAATCTTCAACCTCATTCGGCGCTAAAGGATCCAAATCCTTATGAGGCTGTTTATGGCCCGAAGCCATCGATCCAACACCTTCAACCTTTCGGCAGAGAATGTTATATCCATATTCCTTATCCGAAACAAAAGGATGGAAAGAAATTATCTCTGAGGGCACAAAGGACTATTTTCACTGGATACACCAATACCATTAATCATTATAGAGTGTTCTTACCTGATACGAAAAAGACCGTTGTATAAGCAGATATCTTCTTCCCCCCTCTTAAGATAGAAGAGGCTTTGCCTTTGATATATTGTCAACCTCTCACTCCTTTACAATCGAAGCAAACATCCCTAGATTATACCTATATTAATAAAGGAGATTCATCGAATGATTTGTGGAGACAATGGATAAGAGAAAATCCACAGGAAGCTAATGATCAGTTCAATAATGGACATCCAACTATTTATCGACTGATAATGGCTGACTATGAAAGTGGAAAGCAAGATGAATATCTTGGAGCTCCCTATTGGGTTTACGACGATAACAATATAGCTTATCGCAACACTCTACCTAATCAATCTGTCGAAGACAATATTGGGAGTTTCGATGGGTCAGTACGAACGGGAACTCCTGATGATCACTTCTTCCAAGAAGAACATTAAAATCGTAACCAACGATCTCAACTGCCATTGGGATCTGTTGCTGCTCCTCCTCCAAGATCTATGACACCACCACCAATTCCACTTGGTCAGGTCATCACTCGTGCTGGAAGAGTTATCAATCCACCTGAATGCTATGGCTTCGAGAACCAAGGTCCCGAAGTTACCATGTGTGATGCACCTCCTCGATCTCCGACTCCGGAAAATCAACCTCTGGAAATACTCGAAGAAAGTCACTGGGCAAATTTGAATGTAATGTTAATAGATGAACCAATGTCTTACCGACAGGCCAAAGTGTCACCACAATGGTCAGATTGGAAGAAGGCCATGGATAACGAGTTAAAGTCACTTAAGGAAAATGATGTTTGGGATGTAATCCCTAAACCAGTTGGAAGGAAAATTGTTGCGAGTCAATGGGTATTTAAAGCCAAAGGAAATGCTCAAGGAGAAGTCGAATGTTACAAGGCATGGTTAGTTGCTAAAGGATTTTCACAAACCTTAGGCGAGGATTACGATGAAATATTTGCCCCCGTTGTACATTACAATTCGCTGAAACTTTCATTGGCTATATTGGCATGTAAAGAATGGCGACCAAGGCAACTGGATGTCAAAACTGCATTCTTATATGGGATTTTGATGGAAGAAGTATCTATGGATCTACCGGAAGGCAGCCAGTTAGATGGAATGGTTGCAAAATTAAAGAGATGTATTTATGGATTGAAGCAATCTCCTAGGGAATGGTACTATCAGTTAATAGAGTACTTACGACCCATTGGATTTGCTGTCACTGCCTGGGATCCCTGTGTTCTTGTTCACAAATCAGGGGACCTATTCTTGGCTATATATGTGGACGATATTACCTTGTATGGAGCTACTGGAGAGCTAAAAGAGCAAACCATTAACGTGTTGAAAACTGAGTTTAAAGTTAATGACATGGGTGAGTTTGATTGGCTTCTAGGAATCCAGATAATCTTTACTGAAGATGGAATCACTCTATCTCGGATGACATTCATCGATAAAATTGTGAACCGTTTTTTGATCCAAGATTGGAAACCTATCTCGCCACCTATCGACCCAAACCACTGGTTCAAGGCTATTGAAGTCGACGAACATAGTACCAATACAACTGCATACCAACAAATAATCGGATCTTTGATGTATTTAGTTACTGGGACCAGACCTGATCTAGCTTATACAATCACTCACCTCTCACAATTTAACTCATCTCCCTCGATTACGCACCGTACTGCAGCAAAAAGATTACTTCGATATCTCCAAGGAACAACGGATAGACACCTTTTTTATTCATGGAAGAATCAACTCAAAATGACTGTGTATACGGATGCATCTTACTGCAATTGTTTAGATACAAGACGAAGCTTTTCGGGATATATTTTTCAACTTGGAAATGCTACAATTTCCTGGAGATGTTGAAAACAGCGGTCTGTTGCTACTTCTACCTGTAAAGCTGTGTATACGGTACTCGCTATGATGACAAAACATCATCTCTGGTTGAAGTGTGGATGTCAACAGTTATTGAAGATAGATATACTGACTGCCCTCTTTTGTGATAGCAACGCTGCTATTGATGTTGCATATAATCCAAAGCTTAACGAACAATCCAAACAGATTGATGTGGCATATTACTTTACTCAAAAACAAATCGACAAAGGAAATGTGTCAGTTATGTTTGTACCTTCAGAGGAAAATTTGGTGGATATATGTACAAAGGGAATGACGAGATATGTTAATGACCACTTATGCTTGAAAATATTTGGATCAAAGTGAGAAGGGGTATTGAAAATATGGAAGTATCTACATTTCTCTTACTAATATTTGTACCTTTCTTTTTATTCTCCATATTATGGAAGGTTGTTGCGGATAAGAATAATGTGGTGTGTTAATACATTTGTTATCTTTTTGTTATCTAGAAAGTTCCGGTTAGAACTTGTCTAGAATCTTCTTTTTGGTTCCATTGGAAAGGATTGATCAGTGCTTATATTTATAGAATGCATCTAGATGTTTCTGTTATTTTCTTTATGATTCTTATGTATTTATGTACAGTTGAAGAGTTTTTCTTTACTGTTTTAGGATATTGATCTGCGACTGTGGTCATGGACAATCACTGTTTATTTTGTTTATATAGAGAGACTGTTTCTCCGGTTAGAGAACAGTTCTTTAGACATGCTCAGACATCAATCAGGAATACAATAATATCTCCTCTCGAACCCTCTTCAGCATATGCTTGCCTTTCGAACACTTCTTAACTTTGTTATACTTGCTATACTCCTTCTTCGCATACTTCTTTTGAGATTCTAACAGATCCCTTTGAACTTTTGCTGTTATATTCTATTAGTAGTAGCAGGGACAAGCGAGTTGAGTAACGTACTTTAGTTTCCGTCTGTAGCTCCGGACTAAATCATATCAGGCTCTCTAGGTTCTCTAGGCCTTTCACCTACGGCCACTTTAATCTAATACTGTGATACCCTCACTTTGACATCCTGTTCTTTACCGCTCCAATACGGTGTCACTTGGGGATGACGAACTCACTGCGGTGCAGGCAGGGCTGGCAACATACACATCCCTGCTGGTACGTCTGACGTCCCAAAGTCATACTGGTATACACACCAGACCGCGGGTGATGTAAGGTATGCGTAGAGACCAAAGGAAAACTGGTGTAGCATAGTGTCTCTGTGATAGGATGGTGACGTAGAGGTGACTCTGCCAGTGGTCACTAGAGTTTTCTGGCAACCATATGACCTGTGCAGGTGCTACCACCATCCAAATCAGAATGACGGTTTATACTCTCTTGATGAATAAGTATCCTGGTTGTCAGCTGGTAAGTCCAATCCACTGATACATTACCCAAAATTCACCATGCCTCCAAAGCGAAAAATCCTGGCCCAGCAACGCAAACGCCAGGCTGCCTCTTCTCAAGCTCAAACACTAAGAGAGCTACGCAATCAGGGTGTACGAAGACGGCAGCAATAGTGCGAGCGCAGCATCAGTTCTACCCAGCACCTGGTGGACTCGGAGAATGATGGGATGCAATGTAATAACAACGATTATGTGTATTCACCCCAGCCATATGAAAACCTGATTGGGGAAAACAGTAGATGTAATGCAGAATACCATCACACATCACGGTGCTGGAAGTACTTTCGTAGGAAGGTCAATGGAACCCGGCAAAATCGAACAAACCACATTGTTGATGATATTGGAGGATTTTGCAAGTTATGTGAATCAGCTGGTTAGCAGTAAGAATTGTTCTATCTAACTTAATGAGGCATACGATAATGACTGAAATCTATACTGTACAGGCAATACACATATTGTATTTCTCGAGGATCAACCAAGAGTTTGCTTGCTCACCCAATGTCTAAACATATTCACCCTGGGCTGGATCATTATGAGGGGGAACACAATGGACCATATGTTGATTTGGAGGACCAAGATTATTTCCTGGCCCTTGATACTGCTCGTGGCTTTGCACCAGATTCTGCTATCTTACAATATGCTTTGAAAAGAAGGCAGATGGATAATGCAGACATATTGTTACACCTTTGGTGTTACAGGTATACTTCCGGGATCATAAGGGATCACTCGATAATACAAATATGGATACTCAATCCGAACTCATGAAATATCACTCGGATTTCCTAATTGGATCAACCTTCTGCATCTGTTCACCTATTGGTAATGTCTTCATTACCCTACCTTCATATCAATAGACCAACGACAGTGATCGAGTCAAGCGCAATTAAGATAGTCTTTATCTTTATTCCGGTATTGGTCGTATGATCTCTATTGTCAATGGCTATTCCTTATCGGCAGGAAACCTTATTCCTAGACGCCGAACAAACGACTATTCTCTCATACTCCAATGGCTTAGTCCTAGGGAGATGAGGTGTCGTCAACATCACACCATTATGACATCTTGAGATGTGCAGAGTCATATACGAGATAAGTCAATAACCATTGATTGATATATCGGAGCCCAGTCGACCGAATGGACTTGTACGAATCGACCCTTATTTCGACCACACCTTCTTGGTCTGGTGCGAATCGGACTTACGATCATATGTCCTGAGTGGCGCGGGATATTCTCCGCTCAATATATGACAAAACAACTCAGTTTCAGAATACTGTATATTTGGCTCCAGTAAAGCGTAGTCAAATTAAGGGTTCTGTCGTTTGCCGGAATCATTAAACCGTTACGTACCTGGTGGGTATATGAGAGGGCACTCTCACTGGCTCTTGGTGACAGGAACCTATTTGTTGATAATTGGCTTCCGATAAGCTCGTAACGATACGAGATATCGCCAATAGCAATAGTGTCGCATTACGAGCTCATTACCTTGATGACGTAGTTAATACTCATGGCAGTTAGAACTCGACCATCAATGGTGGAAGCAAGGATGACAAAGGCAGTTACGAATGAGAACTCCGAAACAAGCTTTGGCAGTCTTAGGATTGTTAAGGGTGTGGATCGTCTGATATATATCAGCGATACCGACATGGAGGAAGAACATCGATAACAGTTCTATCGAACATACAATCTACGTTCAGATTTATCTACGGATACCTATTGACCTTCTCGACCTGGAGGTTAAGCCTTAACTTTATTCCCGTGTATTATCTATTAGTTCTGTATTGAAGTCAACCAGGATACTTCTCCTTTGAAGTCCATAGTTGTACGTTCCTCTTCAGATCTATATCACAGATAAACCTCATCACTCTTTATACTTGGTTATTCTTAGTACCTTCGTTGAAGGAAGTCATTGATCGGGAAGAGAGCAAGACGATACTTTAGAGTCCTAAGGACCAGCCCGAATAAACGTGGTGGTTTGGAGGATACTCTTGAGTCGGCCCTACTCCTTCTGCTGAGGCGAAACTACTTTGCTGTTTCTTACGAGACAAGTCAATACTTGGAGTCGTTGAACTTGAGGACAGTTGGTCCTTGGGTATACGTGCCGGTTGCTGGGCCGATACTCTTGAGTCCGAAGGGAGTCTGAGGACGAGCATGATAGTGTGTTAGTTCAGAGGATCTCCTGAGTAGGATACTCTTGAATCGTGTGCTCCAATACATTGATAGCGTAAAGACGATACTCTTCAGTCGATACTATCTTTCGGGAGCAGAGAACAGAAAAGTCACCTTGTTGCCTTGGGTGATAATCCTATACGCATCCTGAGTGAAGCTTTAATCATTCTTCTCTTTATTAGTCCAGAAGTTATTAAGGGCTTTTATTGATTAGGACCTAGGGTGGATCTCCCGGTGTTACACATATCTGGCTTTGATGAAATGAGTTTTCGCCAGAAGACTCTAAGATGGTAGGTGGTAACTGAAATGATATAAAGTAAGGAGGTTAATAAAAGTATAGGTTGATCTTGGACCACCACCCTTTGCGTACTGGAGAATCAGAAGCATTTCGGACTCTAATTGAGAATGCGAATCCAACAGCCAGGCTATATTTCCAAACTACATATCAGCGAGATCTGTTATCAACCTTGCAAGTGGAAAGGGCAAAACTGCAGCAATTGCTTGCTTGTCACCAGGGGAAGTTTAACATAACAGCTGATGCTTGGTCTGATGATGAATGGAATGAGTATATGGGTAAGTAACCGCAGAGAATAGTATGTGTACCTGGAAATACTAATTCATGTATTAGCCATCACAGTACATTGGTGCTCTCAGGATTTTCACCTGTGTTCCACTGTACTAAATCTCCAACCGATGCCTGGATGGAAAACAGGAGCAACTTTGGCAGAAACATTTGAACGTACTTTGAGATCATTCAACCTCTGGCCTCGAGTTTCACACATCACCACAGACGGAGGCTCAGATATGTTGGCTATGGTGACGATTTTGGGATTATAAATACCCCATTTCCAGCCTGATCATCATGGCCTATGATGCCTAGCTCATTTGTTGGATAATGCAATTAGAGATATATTTTCCTGCATGCACTGTGAAGGGTTCGAAGGGGAGGAGGTAGCAGCAGCCCAACTTGGAGTGAAACCAATGGATGGCTCCACAAATACCAACTCCTATCCAGAAACAGATACTCTTGAGTTCGATGATATAGACATTTCAGGAGAGGATCCACTGGGTACCGATATTGGACTTGATATTGAGGACCTTTTACGAAAGCTACCCAAGCTTGTTTGTTCAGTCAGATGTTCTCCAAAGCGCCAGAGAATCCATCACTGTCATTCAGAAAATCTCCACCTCAAAGACTTGAATCCCATTCCTGATGTCAAGACTCGATGGAACTGCTGCCATGATATGATTGAAAGATTTCTCTATCTCCGACGTCCATCAGTATGTGGTCTCTGAAGATCCAAACTTACATACACTTTGGCCATCAAATTCTGAAATACACCTGCTTTCCAAATTCACAAAGATTCTCCAGAGCTATAAAGATGCCACCAACTTATTAAGTTCAGAAAATGAGAGTTCTATTGCGTGGGCATTTCCGGTGATTGATTCATTAATGGAAGCTGTGGAGGAATTCAACCGTGTAGAATGGGGTGATATGGCCATCCAGCAGGCACTGCAGTTGAGTTGAGAAGCATTGGTGATGTCACGGTGCTAAGGAAGTACGAAGATATCGGGGAGATCAGCGGATAAAACGGAAAGGGTGTTGGAGGAATTGTGTTATGGAAAGATGGAGACGTTGGGAGACGCGGAGAGAGCGGCAAGATGGTGGCGGTATAATATAGTATGATAAGGAAGTGGACTGAGGTGTTGCGACGTTGGACGATGTGGCGTAGTTGTATTGATCAGGAGTTGAGTTGATGGTGTGTAAGATCATGGGATGAGATTCGGATGGTACATCGAAGCATGAGGAATGATTCGAGGGTGGCAGACAAATTATATATAATGAGAGTGTGGTTGGCGTTGGAGGATATCCTTTTTTTCTCTCTTTACTCGTTCTCTTGTATAGCAAAGCAAGTTACAACTTTGAAATAGCTTCGACTCTTGTCTTGTCTTGGTTCCCTCGAAACGAATATCGAGTCTCTTGTTGTGTTTTCCGATATCACATTATTGTCACCAATATCATCTACGCTCGACCTCGCCCATTACAGTCTACTCATTACTCTTCTATGTGACAGTCAGTATATTATATATGTCTGTTTCTTAATCCACGTGTCAATGATACCTATATGTGGAAGAATTGGCCTGAAGAATTGGCCATGATGTACACCCGGCTGGATGAAGTCTGGCAAGAATACAAAAATCTTTCCATTGGAGATATACGCCAAACGCCTACCCAAAATCTCCATATCAATCTATCAGAGTCATCTCTCAATGTGACGGGCTCACCAGATGATACTCCACAGAATCCATTTCATTTGGCGATTGATGATACAGACTCAGAAGATTCTGCTGGAGAAAATGAAGAAGATGGACCGCAGAGATACAAGATGAAGCCTCGAATTTCTCGCCAGATCTGGCAAAGCCGATATCAAGCAAACCCCCTTCATTGGTGGGCAGAAGTGGGCCATTATGAGTTTCCTCGTCTTGGGGCTATGGTATGGGACTATTTTTCAGCCCAAGGTAGTTGAGCATGATCCACCCAGGCCATGACTTGATATCACTGCTGATTTTGTACATGTACAGCATCCAGCACAGCATCTGAGCGGTGCTTTTCTGATGCTGGAAATTTTGATTCTGAAAAGCGAACCCGTTTGCTTCCTGCTACCCTTCAAGCTTCGGTACTCCTGTGCTCTTGGCGGAAGCATAATGTACTGGGTTTTGATTCAGTCATTTCAATTTCCCTTGCAGGTGATGGAAGTCAAACTGAGGTGGAGGATGAAGACAGAGCAGCATTGGACTTGCAAGAGTATATAAGTAGCATATGTGGGGATTGAGTATGTAATTACAAATGTATCATAGTTCCTACCCGTGGTCTTGCGAGCTCCCTGCACTTCCCCGCTGGTTAAAACTCAGGACTGCAAGTCACTTCTTACCCCGCAGGTATCATGTATACCGAGTCCTCCCTACAGTCTTTGCCACATCCCGCAGGTTTTTACCCGACGAGTTTTGCCAGGTACCCGCCCCACCGTCCCCGTGTGACACCCTACGCTCCAACTACTGCAATGGTCATTGCCACTTGTACGTCGGTAGTATTCGGAGATCACCTACAGCTAGTATGAAGTACCAAAGGTAATAGTTAAAAGAAGCAAGTTACGGCTCGGGAAAAATTCTTTCAAGAGTACAAGTAGTAATATCGGATCCTCAGCTCGAGAACGAGGCAGAGTGGATCCAGAACAACCTAACGCAGGTGTTAGACATCCACGAAAGAAATATTCGGCTGTGTGCACGCCCCAAGCGGTGGTGGCAGTCACTGCCAATTACCAGCCTTTCCAGCGCCACCAGCCGATCCAGCCCTTCCAACGCCGCGACTAGGCTTCCTACTCTATTATTAGCCCTTCCGGTGTCAGCAACCCTTCCCGCACTACTACCAGCCTTTCTCGCACTACTACCAGCCCTTCCCGCAAACAGTGCTGGAGACGGAAGTCTATCGGACAGTTTCAGGGTTGCATTGCCCGCGTATTGGATTGTGTTCTCGTTGAGAGAACTCGTGGCGCTCGAAAACTCAGGCATCGACTCGCTTCTCAAAGGCACCTAACCTTTGAGCAGGTTGTCTAGTTCCGACGACACAACTCTTGCGCCATCACATCCACCGCTCAAATTCCGGTCAGGAAAGACATGTACGTGCGGCCGTGCTCACTAGAAGCTGTGCTACCAACGGGTCCGGCCGGCCTGCATATCTGAAACATGAAAATTAGCAAACAGTTATCTTGTATGGGTAGCAGACGACGTTGTTTTTAGCGGTGGGCGGGCTATTTTCTGCGGAGAATGTGTTATTTTTAGTACGAGTATACAAATTTGGAGTGGGCATAGGTGGTCACTCGGCCCGCTAGTGCCCGTAGTTGTTGCATGTGAGTCTCAGCATCGTCTAAAGTCTTGTATGAGAATGTAGACTTGTATGAGGGTGGTGACTGTATGAGGATATGCATCAGGACCAGGGTTATGCGTCTCATGTCAGGCAGTGCATATGCGCACGCATATGGTAGATTGTACATATATGGTCTTTGGCCCTCTTTGAGATAGAGTAATTAGTTCAATTTCAACAGGTTATGAGCCCGGTTATCGCTACTATCTAAAAATCTCATGATCTTTCCTACCATCTCCTTCACGATCTCAAAAAGAGCTTCAAGAACTCTAAACCTCATCACCGTAGCAACAGCCACATAAATAGCGCTGAAACTCAACACCATTTCCATGATATCATCGTCTCCATGATCTCATGATGACTTCCTCCGAACCTACCTTCAGCAAAGCCAAGTTGGGCGACATCTCTTAGCTCACTTACACCAACTACGACAAATGGAGAGACGACATGATACCCGTCCTGTCAGCTATGAGAGTATATGCAATCATCACCAGAGATGATCCTGAGCCGCAGCCTCTCGATCTCGACCACAATGACAACTATGATGATTGGAAGGCTAAGGAAGCTGAGACTACATCTAGAATCAGACTGTCCTGTTCCCCCGAAGTATGGTCCATTGTCAAAGGTATAAGAAATCCTCACGAGATGTGGAACGTACTAGAAACCAGCCTGGACACCACCGGATCATATATTCGCAGAGAGGACATTCTTCGTCAGTTCTGTGCTTGCCGACCTGAAGAGGACGAACCACTTAAATCATACTTCACCAAGCTCAGCAACAACCGCTTACATCTGGACCGTACAGACAATGCAATTACCGATTGTGATTTCTGCATGCAAATACTCACATCACTGCCATCACAGTATGTGATAATATTAATGGTCCAAAAGCATAGCAGGCCCCTACCTACACCTGAATAAGCCATGCACGACCTCCTACAAGAAGAAACTACAGCCAGCTTCACCAAAGAACTCGGAGATGCATACATGGAGGCGGCTCATCTGTCACATCGTGGTGGCTACCAGAGCCGAGGCCGAGGTCAAGGCCATCGCCGTGGGGAATGCAGTGGACATGGTGGATGTGGTGGAATCTGAGACAGCCACGAATGTAAGTACACTTATTGCAAAATTGACAGCCATACTACAGATGCATGCAAAAAGTCCAAATGCTCTCAGGAGGGAGGAAACAACATTGAGCGCATTTGGTTCGAGTACGGGCTTCCAGGCCACGTCAATGTCGATTGTATCACCTACAAATGTATGCAGGAATGGTGGAGAGTGAAGAAATCAACTGCTACAGCAGCCCTTGCAACAACTGGAGACTGCGATTCCCTCTAACTATCCGCTTGTGCTCTCGCCGCTTCTGCCGCCGCCTCTCCAAAGTCTGTCATTGATGCCAGACTCTGGAGCGTCACACCATATGTGCAATGACCGCAGCAGGTTCTCAACATTCAAAATGTTTTCACTTCCAATCATAATTGAGCTCGGAGACAACGATTTAGTCACCGCCACATATTATGCTTTTGTCGACATCATTCTGGGCTACCAAGTCGAAGCCGTACATACTCCTACTTTTCAACTTTCCCTTCCATCAAACAACCAATTGGATTTGGGCGGGCATACGACTATATTTCGAAATGGAAAATGCTCTATACCTTTGCCCGCTTTCCGTACCCTCACTGGAACACTAACCAATCGCATATATATCATAGTTCCCGCAACCGTACTTCTATCATCTACTACCAAGAGTGGGAGAAAGAGAAAGAAGGACAGCTCACTTCGAAGAGTACTAAGCACAGAGTCTATAATTGAACCTACAATTGAACCTACAATTGAACCTACAATTGAACATACAATTGAACCTACAATTGAAGATACAATTCAACCTACAATTGAACATAAAATTGAGCATAAAATTGAACATAAAATTGAACGTACAATTGAACCAACAATTGAACCTACAATTGAACCTACAATTGAACCTACAATTGAATCTACAATTGAACCTACAATTGAACCTACAATTATATCTACAATTGAATCTACAATTGAACCTACAATTGAACCCACAATGGAATCTACAATTAAGTCATCAAGAGCACCTATCGCAGCCAAAACTAAGTCCACTCTGAAGTTTCTCCCAATCCAAGAGTCAAAACTCTGGCACCGACGACTAGCCCATATGAATCTCACCACCATGAAATCTCTGATTGACGGATATACACATGACGACTCAAAGTTCACAGTCTGCATCCAGGCCAAGCACATGCAACTGTTCATGAGAGTGCCAGTCAAGCGCACTACAAAGTCTTTTGATCCTGTACATTCAGCTGTGTGTGGTCCCTTCTCTACACCAACCTTCGGAGACAATCGACACTATATACCATTCATCCACGATTACATAAGGTACACATCCGTATGGCTGCTCCCAAAGAAGAAAGCCAAGACCTGCATGTCTGCCTACCAGTCATTCCAGGCCCGGGTAGACACAATGGGAGATGAGATTACGCGATACAGGCACGATAATAGATGGGGAAAATACGAAAATAAGTCCTTCCAATTCGTTCTTGCCACCCGCAGTACCACATACAAACCATGCCCTCCATATACCCACCATAAGAATGGCATTGCCAAACGAATGATTCATACAATCACTGAAAAGGCCTGGGCGATGATGATCAACTTCCAGGCTCCCATTCAGCTCTGGGGAGAAGCAGATAATACCGCAGTCTATCTCCAGCAAAGGTTACCAAATGAAGGCCTGAAAAGGAACAATGACCGTGATGGCTATCAAGCACCGTATGAAACGCCATACAAAATGCTGCACGGATTTGGCAAATCTACCCACAATGCTGACGGCAACAAGATATCATATCAAGCTCCTCGCTACAACCTACGTCAGTTTGGATGTTCCACCAGCAGACTCATCCCCGAAGTACAACGTCAAGACAATTTCGGCCCAAGGTCAAAGCCATGCATCATGGTAGGCTTCATACACAATTCAGAAATGTTGTGGAGGATATGTGATCCCGAATTGCAGAGGGTGAAAGTCCAACCAGAAGTCATCTGTGACGAAGAAAGAAATACACACATGTCGTATCAGCATTGATGGAATGAGATTGAGATATTTGGACTACCAGAACTTGAGGAATATGTCGACGAAACAGATACCGGAGATGAACCTCTCCAAGGACAAAACAGCCAACCTACACAAATAGGTAAGAGTGCCACATCTCACATGCATGAAGCTCCTGACACGGAAGCAGAACACATCGCCCACAGCTGGCGCCTCCACCGAGAGGATTAGACTGCCCAGCGTATGGCAGTAGATGCAGAAAACATCGCCCACAGCTGGCACATCCACCAAGAGAACCAGACTGCCCAATATTCGGCAGCACCAATCAAGAAATCAAGCCAAGCACCACAAGCATCTCCAGCTCCAGTAATGGCAAGTCGTGTCACAAGGAGTCAAGGTAAAGCCTCCACAGAAGCATTGACAGCATACGAAGCCACTGGTGATCCTTTCACCTACGCGGAAGCTATGCAAAGCCCTCAATGAGATCACTGGAAAAGAGCCATGGAGGAAGAAAGTACATTGATCCTGTTCAATAAAACCTTCTTTGCACTGAATTCCCGAGCAGCACGGCAACTGCAAGTTAAACCGATTGGCTTAAAGTGGGTTTATAAGACTAAACATAATTCCGACGGGTCCACATGGTATAAAGCACAGCTAGTTATAAAAAGATATGAAAAAACAGATTTCAGTAAGACTTATTTTTACGGCTTTGGTGTTACAGGTATACTTCCAGGACCATACAGGATTACTCGATAATTCACATATGTATACTCACTCCACAATCTTAAATTATCACTCGGACTTCCAAATTTCATCAACCTTCCGGATTTGTTCACCTATTGGTAATATCTCTGTTACCCTACCTTTGAACCAATAGACCAACAGCAGCGATCAAGCCGAGCGCAAATAAGATGTGTATTATCTTTATATCGGTATTGGTTGTAGGATGTCTATTGTCAATCGTTACTCGTTATCGGCAGGAAACCTTATTCCTAGTCGCCGAACAAGCGACTACTCTCTCATGCTCCAATCATTCATTTCTTATAGGATAAGATGTCATCAATATCCAACCACTGCAGCATCTTGAGATATGCACAGTCATATAGGAGATAAGTTGGTACCCAATCATTTGTATATGGGAGTCCTGTTAACCAAACGGACTTATACGAATTAACCCTTATTTCAACCACACCTTTTGGGTCGGGGCAAATAGGACTTGAGATTCATATGTCCTAAGTGGCGTGGGATACTCTCCATTCAATACATGGCAAAGCAACTCAGTTGCAGATTACTGTATATTTGGCTCCAATAAAGCATACTCAAATTAAGGAATCTGTTGTTTGCCACAACCATTAAACCGTTATGTACCTGGCGGGTATATGAGAGGGCACTCTCACTGGCTCTTGGTGACCCGAACCAATTTGTTGATAATTGGCTTTAGATAAGCTTGTATTCATATGAGGTATCGCCAATAGCAATAGTGTCACAATACAAGCTCATCATCTTGATTACATAGTTAATACTCAAGAGAGTTAGAACTCGACCATCAATGGTAGAAGGTAAGTATGATGAGGCAGTAATGTATGTGAACTTCGAAAGAGGCTTTCGCAGTGTTAGGATTGTTAAGGGTGTGGATTGTCTGAAATATATCAGCGATACCAACATGGAGGAAGGACATCGATAATCTATTATCTAATATATAATCTACATTCACAGTTATCTACCGATACCTATTGACCTTCTCAACCTGGAGGTTAAGCCTTAGCTTTATTCCCGTGTATTATTTATTAGGTCTGTATCAAAGTCAACAAGAATACTTCTCTATTGAAGTCCAGAGTTGTACGTTTATCTTCAGATCTATATCACTGATAAACCTATCACTCTGTATACTTGGTTATTGTCAATACCTTTGTCGAAGCAAGTTGTTGATCGGAAAGAGAACAAGATGATACTTTAGAGTTCAAAGGAGGTCCGAGGAACCAGCCCGATACCATAGTGGATTGAAGGATACCTCTGCTAGGATACTCTTAAGTTGGCACTACTCCTTCTGCTGAGGCAAAACTACTTTGCTGTTTCTTACAAGACAAGTTGATACTTGGAGTCGTCATACTTGAGGACAGGCAGTTCTTGGGTATACGTGCCAGTTGCTGGGCCGATACTCTAGAGTCCGAAGGGAGTCTGAGGACGAGCATGATAGTGTGTTAGTTCAGAGGATCTTCTGAGTTGGATACTCTTGAATCATATGCTCCAGTATATTGATATCGTAAGGCGATACTCTTCAGTCGATACTAGCTTTCGGGAGCAGAGAACGAACAGTTACCTTGTTTTCCTTGGGTGGTAATCATTATACACATCCTGACTGAAACTTTAATCATTCTTCTCTGTATTAGTCTGAAAGTCATTAGGGGCTTTTAATGATTAGGACTTAGGGTGAATCTCCTAGTGTTACATGTATGCCCCTGTTGGGATGCTAACTACTTTTCAGTATCTCATCTCTCTCATTGGGAGATATGTGTGGAATATGGACCACTTGGATGTAGTTACTGCTTTGCTAAACCCCGAAATGAATGATAACGACATTTATATGACTCTGCCAGACGGAGGGCCAGAAGGGCTCAATGCACCGAAAATTATCGTCAGACTCAGGAAAGCTCTTTATGGCCTTAAATAAGGTCTGCCATTATGGCTCGACAATATCAATGCCTTTCTACTCTCTCTTGGGTTCACTCAATCCCTTGCTAATTCTAACCTCTGTTTTCGCAGTGATGTCATTCTGATACTTCTGTATGTCGACCATATCTCCATGTCATATCTGGAGGCTGCCGCCAAAGCTGCGATTGAAGTCAAAGTGAAACTCACGGAAAAGTATAAAATCTCGAACCTAGACGCAGTATGCCAATTCCTCGGCATCGAGATTCATCGCGACAGTACCAGGGTCAGTCTCAGTCAGAAAGCCTCTATCACCATGATTCTCAGACGATTCGACATGGAGCATACTCACGGAATATCGACACCCATGGACTCCAATGTAAGGTTGGATTTGGCTGAGAGTCGGGGGGAGAAGGAACTGAAAGATATCATTGACTACCAAGCAGTTGTGGGATCACTAATGTATGCAGCACTTGCAACTTGGCCAGATATCTTGTATGCAGTCCATCAGCAACATGTATTTTAGTCACTGCAAGCCTCCAGGAGTGTCTGAGAGGATGTGGAGTGTAAACTTAGACGCGTCAATTTCAGGAGAGTGTTAGACCATACGAGGGCATTCCGGCTGGCCTTCGGACTAACTGGGATCTCTGATGACTGGTACAGGAGTACCATGGGAGAGATTGTAATAAGTTTGAGAACACCTGGAAGTGCCGGCAACAAGCCTGGAAGTGCCGACGACAAAGCCTGGGAGCATTAGCGACAAGCCTGGAAGCTGCTCGAATCACTGTAAAGCAGTCTGGGAAAAACGACATCTTTCGGAATGTTGCAGGTGCGTCTGGAAATCATAGCTACTACTTATCATTCAACAATTTTTAAAACTCATGTATTCAGTTTGTATTCTCATCTATGTATCTATATAGCTACCCATCTGCATACAGTATATCTGGACCGGCTGCAGACGGAGCTTGAGAGCAATTCGAGGTGTGCCTGAAAATGACGATTGTTAGGGGGGTTCCAATGATCTAAGTATCCATACTTTGAACGGCCCTAGATTCTTAAGTCCTTTCACTGTATCGTCCTATCTTTGGTTTTTGGAAATGGCGCAGTCCTGTTACTGGGTGCTTAACCCTAAGTAACGATACTTCGGCAAGTACATACTAGGTCCACAGCTGTAGATCCTGTTCCGCACTAAGGTTCTGAATAAGCTTATTGCGTATATCCTGAAGCCTTCCGTTCCGCTCGGCTCCCAATGGGTTCTTAGCCTCTTGTAACGGCTTGATCTTCCGAGCTTTCTTTAATTGCCCCTTTGTCTGGGGCAAAGGATTTACCCTGCTACGTTGCCAAGTGTTTCGAGCTCGTTCTGATTCCTCGTTAAATTTCTCGGCACGTTCCAATATTTGGTTGGCTTGTGGATCCTGCGTAAGGTCTTGAGGTGTCGCGGATACCTCTCATACATTCGAGATCTGAGGAATTCTTTCCGGATGGACCTGATATGGCAGGTACTCAGATTTAGAGCTGACTTGTCTTTCTCGAAGTATTTTTGACTCCTCTCGTACTGACACAGTTAACCGGCTCCAAATGTTATCGATATGAAGATTCAGTTCTTGCTCACGTCCGATAATCGACGCTATCCACCAGACGCACTGAGCTAAGAATATATTCTGATTCTTTCTAGTGTGGGAGATAATTTTCTCTAAGGTGTAAATGATAATGTCGTTGTCGTTCTCGAAGGTAAGTGTTATTCGGTGTTAATACTTTATCAAAGGTGCGGGGCTGCCGCTACAGAAAGTTAATAGATTTTGTATATATAATAATAGATAGATTTAGGTATCATGAAAACAAAATAATAAATAAAGGCTTTCTTCTGCTGGTAGGTATTGTAGACTGTTTCGCTGCTAGAGCTTGTTCTCCTCATTGCCGGAACAATGTGATCTTTAATATAGAAGCTTCCCGGGTGTATACACATGCGCACCCATATTTGGCCTTCCCTGATTTTGATAGCAACGTGCTTTGCAGCTCACATTCAGGACACATCGGTTTGCTCTCTTTGGCAGAAACTGGATTTCCAAATGAACGCGTATGGTAGAGATTGCCACGAATCCCAAAGGTTATGGTGTTGATGCAGATGAGGTATTAATGCGTTACATTCCTGATAAAAATCAGGCCACACCTGCACGATATCATATATCAGATCAGAACTTCAACTTGGACATCTTGCTCTCGTATGGTTCGATAGTGGGGAACATCTGCCGATCTTAGCCGGAAATGTCTTTGAGCTAATCAATGCTGTTGCACGATTGCTTCATAGGTTTACATGGCAGCCCACCAGTACTATGCCCACGTAGATTGAATGACACGTACACCTTGTATGAACACTTGGTGCTCATGCAGTTGCCATACCGTCACAAATCAATATACGGGGATGCTTCAGGCCTCATATCAACAGCCAATGTCATAATCTCTCAGTCACGCTCTGCTCAGACCGGAACCATTCCCTTTGGCCTGGGAGTGCCCAGTGCTCGAACCTCGCACAAGTGATTGGTCTTAAGAGCCAATGTAATAGCTTGAACTAACGACTGCCGTATCTGCAGTGCAAGGTTTCGCTCTACCTGAACCAGACATAATCCCTCTAGTATCTCAAAAGTGAATCTGGTTGAAAACAACATGCTTGGCAGGATTGTAGCCCTTTTGATCTGGCAGTATTATTGCATCATCAAATCAGCTGCCGCAGTATATGCTTCAATGACTCCGCTACGCCGAAGCTTATTCAATCGAAATGTGTCCCACTTGTACCCCGCTAAAGGTACTCATGACTGAAAGTTCTGAGGGTGCCTAGGGCAGGCGTTATGCATGTCAGATAACCCGAAGGTTACTGCCATGTACCCATCATTGGTTATCTCAGGTTACATATACTCTGTTAAGGGAGAACCCCTAACAACAATCAACTGAACTCAGAGATAGACTCCGAGGCCGTGATCGAGCGAGTTTAGAGCTGCACTTGGAGGCGGTAGTCGAGCGTAGTTGGAGATACACTTGAAGGCTGTGATCGAATGAACTGAGGGATGCACTCCGAGATCACGATCGAGTGAGTTTGGAGATGGACTTGGAGGACGTAATAGTGCGAACTTGGAGGACGTAATCGAGCGAGTTTGGAGATGCACTTGGAGGCATTAATCGAGCATATTTGGAGATACACTAGAAGGCCGTGATAGAGTGAACTTAGAGATGCCCTCCGAGATAGTGATCGAGCGAGTTTGGAGATGTACTTGGCGGCCTTAATGAAGCGAGTTTGGAGATGCACATGGAGTCCGTAATCGAGCGAGTTTGGAGATGTACTTGGAGGCGGTAATCGAGCGTATTTGGAGATAAACTTGGAGGCCGTGACCGAGTGAACTTAGAGATGCACTCCGAGATGGTGATTGAGCGAGTTTGCAGATGCACTTGGAGGCCATGATTGTGAGAACTTGGAGGCCATAATTGTGCGAGTTTGCATACACTTTGGAGGCCATGATCGAGCGAGATTGGATGAGTACTTGGAGGCTGTCGATGGACAGTGCGCCGGGTGCTGAGACTCTATTCATCAGTTAGTTGACTTGCAAATGTGGGAATGTGACAAGGTGACTTTACCTTTGAGCTCTTATGGGGAGCTGGCTGATGGCAGTCAATCGTATAGGGAGGCACACCGGAAGCTGAAGCTACATTCAAGGGTCAACTCATAATCATGAGAATGAAGGGAAGACAATCAATCTTGGGTGTATGCTGTTCTCGGTGTATGCTGTACTCGGTGTATGCTTGTACTTGGTATATACTTGTACTCAGTGTCAACTCATGATCATGGCATGGAGGGATAGAGAGGAATGCCTTAACTTTGTGTTCTGCGGTGATGGTAGAGTTGTGGATGAGAAAGAGACATGGGGGATGAAGATGAGAACAATGTGGAGGATACAAGCAAATATGAGAAATCAGGGGTACGACTTGCCTGATTGGGTTGGGAAGACCTCATATTGGGGAAATTACATGCCAGATCAGGACTCATACCTGCCGTATCGGGGATGGTAAATTGACTTGCACACCAAATTGTCTTAAGTCCCAGTTTCTCATGATGATTTCCCCCATCTCCTCTCATCTCTCTCTTTCTCATCCTCAACTCTACCATCACCTAAAAACACAAAGCTAAGTCATCCCTCTCTATCTCTCCATGTGATGATCAAGAGTTAACACTGAGTACAGCATACACCAAGTACAGCATACACCGAGTACAGCATACACTGAGTACAGCATACACTGAGTACTGCATCCACCGCGTACGGCATTATCCCAGGATCAACTGTCTTCCCGCTCCCAGGCAGTCTTCTCATCCCTTGGCAGACAATGTTGTACTCAATTCTCTAAATTCCCACAATTATGAGTAAACCAATGAATAGAGTCTCAGCTCCCGTTGTGCCTCCCATCTGAACTACTGCCTCGAAGTACTCCTCCAATCTCGCTCGATCATGGCCTCCAAGCGCATCTCCAAACTCGCTCAATCACAGCCTCCAAGTGTATCTCCAAACTCGTCCGATTATGGCCTCCAAGTTCGCATGATTACAGCCTCCAAGTGCATCTCCAAACTCGCTCAATTACGGCCTCCAGGTGAATCTCCAAACTCGCTCGATCACTGCCTCCAAGGGTATCTCCCAACTCGCTCGATTACGGACTCCATGTTTGCACGTTTACGGCCTCCAAACTCACATGATCACAGCCTCGGAGTGCATCTCTAAGTGTATCTCTAAGGTCATTCGATCACGGTGTGGTGAAACGGTGGACCTAGAAGGCAGACAGCCCATCATCATCACTCCGCCGCACCTCGCATGGCATCTGAAGGGAATTCTTGAAAAGGAGTGGTTCCGGTTCGAGGAGCGTAGGAAGAGGGTGAGAGGATATGAAGGGATACCCGGCCATGATGAACCACACAAATTGCGTGGTTCTATGAACGCTTAGCAAGAGTGCGTAAGGAATCACAAATTGCATGGATTTATGAAAGCTCGGCAAGAGAGCGTGAGACCAAGAGCTGGGAAAGATAGAGTGTGTATTTCGTATACTGCGGTGATGTCTATCTACCCTGGGGTCCCCAAATATATACTCCCTGTCGCTGAGTCTGTCTCCGGTATCCCCATATCTCTGTATGTGTATATATAGAGAGACTTAGATAATACATGCCATCTCATGATGTAGCGAATCTTCTGACTGTAACAGACCAATATGATAAACCAAATGCCTTGTGGTTGTGGAACCCTAAGAACTACTGCTGTGAGAATATGGCACCAAGTCTCCCGCAGCACTTGCGCTGAGGTCTTAGCTGCTCTCGAAGTCTTTCGCAGACCTACGCAGAGGTCTCAGCAGCTCCAAAATTTGACGATCCTAATAGTCAAATCTCGTTGCATCCTGAATGTACCTCCATAACAGCAGGTGCTTTCAGGAGCACCTGCGAATGCTCTTGCAGAGTCTGAGAGCACATTGCGAAGCTCCAGGGGGGCTAGGAGCATCTGGACGTACTTAGAAGCCCTGGTGAAGGCTACCGGAGTGTCTGGGAGGTTTGCATGTGGCTTTCGGACTGATTTACATTTTGCTGATGTCGCTGCTCTTTCTTGTTACAATTCGTGGCCATTCACCAGCCAGATGCCCGCTGCCAAGAGAGTTCTTCAGTACCTTAAATCTACAGCCGATTTCAGACTACATTTCAACAGCAATGGCAATGGCATCAGCATCAACATCGGCAATGGCCTTGTAGGGTACTTGGATTCCGATTGGGCCAATGATGGCACTGATCGCAAATCCTGGGGAGGCAATGTGTTTTTTGCCAGCAATGGTGGAGCAGTCTCTTGGCAGTCTCGGAAGCAAAGCCTCATCACCATGTCAACTCTCAAGGCTGAATTTATTGCCTGCTTGGAGGCCTCCAGAGAAGGGAAATGGTTACTCCTATTACAAAAAGACATTCATGGCAAAGACTTACCACCGCTGCCAATCAACTGCAATAGTCAGGGAGCTTTCACTCTCATCACGGCGGGAATCATAAAGGTTTGCACCACGCACATTGACATTGGTTATCACAATAGTCGAGATCTGCACAAACGCCAGATAGTCAACTACTCCTACATGCAAATGGACGAAAATGTGGCAGATATATTCACAAAGGCACTTACTAAGGATAAGCATACGAAGTTTACAAAAGCAATGGGTCTATGGTAATGGAGGTCAATTGGAGGTCAATTTAGGGATTGATTTAAGGTTGCTTTATTTTTTCTTTTGGGGATACGGATTTCTGTATTTATATGGATGGCCATCCTCAGGCTACGGTAGTACTCTTTCCCTGCTTACTTATTACGCACGGTTTTAAGGAGGCTATTATGGGAATCAGAATTTTGTTTGTTTGTTTGTTTTCTTGCTCCACGGAGCGTAGCAAGAGGGGGGAGTGTTGTATGTGAGTCTCAGCATCATCTGAAGTCTTGTATGAGAATGTAGACTTGTATGAGGATGGTGACTGTATGAGGATATGCATCAGGACCAGGGTTATGTGTCTCATGTCAGGCAGTGCATACACGCACGCATATGGTAGATTGTACATATACGGTCTTTGGCCCTCTTTGAGATAGAGTAATTAGTTCACTTTCAACAGTAGTTGTTACTGGTGTACATGTGCCGGAGACATGTTACAGGTCTGATACACGGTGCTGCTGCAGGGCCGATGCCTCCTGTATATATCTCGAGTCTTTCTCCTTCTCTCTTCTCTGTACCATAGAATACACGCATACGGTTCTCCCCAACTTCCATATCGTAACAGTAGTGTTACAATAATGAGATAGAGAAGCTTGATTCTTAATAGAATCTATCTACGTGGGAGCTTGTATGCTCTTATACACGGCATTCGAAGTATGCCTTGTATACAAGCATACGCACTCAGCTGGCATCTCCAGCTGAGCCGTCAGCCTGATGATATCATAATCTCTATTAGCTCATAAGCCTTACAAAGGCTGGCGATCCATATATACAGCACGTAGGCTGGGCGAGGTATTGCTCCTGAAGCACAGCTAAGGGAACGCTGACCAGAAACTGACCAGCAATCGCCCGTGGAATTGAAGGCTCTGATCATCGCCGCACATACACCATAACAGTGCTTGCTGACCCCCAAAACAACCTTGTTACTCGCAGGCAAAGTATAAGAGTAATTTTGGCGTGCCTAGTATCCTTCATTCGATATGTCTTTCGGTAGTATTTCCCCTGAAGATTCACAATCCCTACCGTTACAGGGAGCGCATAGTGGTGGAAGTGGGTGAAGAGGTAGGTGAAGTAAGATACCTAGTGGCATTTTCTTTCTGTGCACGTTTATGACTAGGTGTGCTTGAATGAATTTCTTAAGCATCACGTGTCATCTGTAAATATCTATAAGTCCGGCCAGATGAAGATCTGCAGATCTGTAGACCGTTCAGATCATGGTTTCAAAGCCGTCCTTAGAGTAGACCGTCCCGGTCGAAGGCCATATCTGACCGGACTGACCGCTTAGGAGCTGGTTTATGCACTCCTCGCGCATAGTAGCCGAGCTTGGCAAGCGCGCGGCAAGGGCTAAGCGACAGCCTACCCTTATAGTTCCCATGACGTAGTTCGCCAACAAGCTTGTTGCGAGGGTGTGCGCGTCGTGCGACAGCTGATAGAAGTCTTTGCCTGTGCTGAGAGCGTATGACTTGGTTGTAGTGCATCTCACCAAGTCTCGGATCGCGGGGTGCAGTTCGTGTTGCGTTCGTAGACCAGATGTAACACGATCTTGTCGCCTTTAGACAGCTGGCGATAATTGTCCTGGTCGATTTGCTGTAGCACTTCGTCGCTAATGTTCTGCACATCGCCAACTAAGTTTTGGCATGCAGTGCTTAAGAAGCACATCGCAGTACGCGAATGCGAGTTGATACCGATTATCGTATTGAGCGGTTCCTAGCAATAGTGACCGTAGGTCCACAATGAGCCGTTTATCTTTATCCGGCGTGAACGGATCCTTATCCGAGAGGTCGTTTTTAGACACGAGGAAGCTGAATCGTCTGCCGGATAAAATCTCAATATGTCGAGCCGCAACGTCTCCTTAAGGGAGAAAGTGAGAGGAGAGATTTAGGCTTTGAGTGGATCCTAATCAAATTCAGCGCATTCGGACTACAGCGCCAGACCGTCTCTGAGATTTCTCGTACATCGTTTTCCGGAGAGAGGCTTTGACCCGCTTAATACACTACATTACAGGCATTCATAGTAGTGATGATTGGAGGGATCAGGTCCGACAAATCATCTGAAGAGCTAATCAAAAGGTCGAGATTTTTGCCAGACTGTAGCTTCACTGCGTTAAACTGCTGAAAACGAACCACCTTCTCCATAGTCAAGTTCTAGGCACGTTATGTTAGCTTCGTCGGACGTACAGGTTCAGTGGCATGACTTACCCGTCACATTTCGATATCGACGGAGCTTATTCGCCTCCTTCGCTAGGTACCGCTTGGTCCGATTGATAGGCCGCACCGTTTGAAAAACTCTGCGTCTCCTTTATCCAGGAAGGTGTTGCCGTCGATTTTGGAGTTCTCAGCGCTTCTCGCACCTGCTAGGAGAATCTCCCGGTTGACTCCAGGGAGCGAAGCAACTGTTCATAGTCCTATTCTCAAACATCGTTCTCAGCCGGTACAGGCTCGTCGGTTTTGGTGTCGAATGTCGCCGTAGTTTCTGGTGGCGCTTTAAGTTCCGCTATCCCGAACTCTTTCGGTGGACAAGCAGGGACTAGAGAAAGATGATAGTAAGAGGAAGAGGTGTCACAAACTACGTCATTGAGTGGGACGATGGTCGCGAGGGTTCTGAAATATACGCTCAGCTAGTGTGATGAGAGCAGAGAGCAATTCTGCGTTGTTCATGTGATGGTGTACTCGGGTCTGGCAGTAAAAGATCGGACGCTCCTTTCCAGCAGGTGCCACCCAGAAATGGCAATATTTGAGAACGCCACATACGTATTGGGTAAAACGCGATCAGCGTACGGATAGAATGGGGAACTAGCACAGCAACAAGCCGCTAGCGGTATGGCGCGATGTACTCAAGTACGCACGCAAGCTAAGGCGCATAATGACATCAGATGGATTGAACCACGACACGTCTCATCTGCCGTTGCGTCTCCCCGCTATGTATCCTGTTGGTCTTCTTTTGGGATTGATAGGGGTCTTCCATCAATGTTTTCTTCTACCTAATTCATTCTTGCTTCTATGCTTGCTTTTGTTGCTGGAAGTCTGGTTTGCATCTTTCTTGTTGCGGTTCGTTATCTCGCCTATTTATCTAAAGAAAACAATGGCTGTACTAACAAACTTTGTTCCAGGTTACTTCAGACTTGGGTGGCGTAAGAGCCGCGGCTACAAATGGCTGTACTTTGACGATTCCGAGCCTATAACGCGGATTCTCCATGTTATGAATCTGCACCAACCTAGATCAGGATTTGATTCCACTAGGTGCAAAATCGGATTCAATTATGCACAATAGTCGAGCTACTCCTGGAACAAAACAGTCCAGTAAATTGTCTTGCTAGGCCTACGAGATCTTTGGAAGCTGTGCGTAGTCACGCGAAGGACGTAACGGACTAGAACAATAAGCCGAAGTTCGAGGAGATGAGGAAAATTCATGGCGAATTGATGGGCCGTGGCCATGACTCTATTGCACTTTTGGCCGGTACAGCATCCTCCACTTGTCTTTCCGCAGCAGCAGAGACGGCCGTTAAGGACAGCCAACCGGTCATTCCAGAATGTGCGTATGCAAAACTGTGCACGATGACGTTTTCAAACAATGCCCGGAACATACTTTACGTAATTGCCGTGGGGAGTGAACGGAAAGGACTTGGGTTTGGACATACTTAGGCGTCTTCAGGTACTGTTTTACCCCTCGCAGAGCCATTTATCTCTCAGGGGACATATCTATCTACTACTCGCAAATGAACTCAATTCCTGTACTTTATATGTTCCGACCCATACGCCAAATGTTTTCGTAGGCCAACAAGTTGACCAATTTGCCAACAGGTCGACCAGCAGCCTAACTGACCAACTAAAATGAAGATATATTTCGGTAGCTGCAATCGCTGTATCACGTTCCCGGCGGGGTGTGGTTAGTGGTATGAATTCCCCCACCCAAATCAACTCATTGCAAAAAGCGCAATACAATTTGTCTATTTTCCTTCGCCAGTGGTTTATTGCAAGATCATCGAGTCAGGACGACTCGGACTTGGCAGGCGCTACCGCACACTGTTGCTATAATCAAATAGACAATGTAGCACTAGTTCACTGTAGAGGGACGCGTCACGTATCTGCTCGATACTGCATTCTGAGCAGCACTGGAGTATTGGAGCTCGTTGAGAACTCCGAATCAATATGATATTATACAATGCACGTTTTGCCACACGTAAACGTAACGGCGAACCCTACCCAATAACTCTTTGTCCTCGAACTGAAAGCTAGTTACATTCCGACACCCTTTCTGAATAGCCTGCTGATTCTGCAACAAGCGCTGCTTTTCATAGTCGTGAAACCTCCCGGACCAGGTAAGCGCATTACGTGCCATCAACGGAGAGCAAACTCCGTGTCATCGACAGATTTGTCATCATCCTCATCCTCGTAATCGTCGTAATCATTGTAATCGGATTCGTAATTGTTTAGCTAGAGTGCATATGGGAATATGCCCTCATACGTGTCTAAGAAGAAGCCAAAGCCAATCTCGTCAGCGAAGTTCAAGCCTTAGTGTAACAAGTTAATTAGTATACAGTAGAAATAGATAGGAATGTAAAGCATACTATTGTAAATCATTTGGCTAAAACCTCCTTAGGATTCGCCCTCGTTGGCACCTCTTTCTAACGGCTTAGTATTTCTACCCGAATTTTTCAGAGGACCACCAGCCGAGCTACCTCTAGCTCCTCCGACACCTCCAGCGCTTCCGGGACGTCTAGTACCTCCTGTAGGACGTAATCTCACGTAAGTACTGATACGTCGCGATGTACAGCGAATCTAGAGTGAAAGCTGTGTGTCTTGTGTAAGAGTACAGGTTGAGCTCGCCCCAAAGTGCTGGAGGACTACTGGTGCTAGCCCTAGTGATTAGTCTGATATGCCTGCAACACACACCGTACAACACCTCCGAGAGCGGCGGGGAACGGAGTGACGGGGAGAGGAGCTACCGTGGAAGAGTATGCGACCAGACGACATAAATCGCTTTCGTTAAGGGTGATACGGGAGTTGAAGCAATTGAACTACAGCTATAAGAATAATAAAAATCAGTATATACGCAGTTTAACTCGAAGAGGATAGACATTACCGGCTGTAAACCAATAAAGAACTTGATCTACATCGGATAGACGTAACCAAGTTTCACGGCAGGGGAGTTAGGGAACAAGAGCGGTGCTCTAAACTTTGTCGGGGTCGGGGAGAGCTCCATCCCGTCATCCAGCAGAAGAACGGAAGTACGCTTCAGCTCAAGTGTAGCCTTATCTTGAATGAAAATATCGGCTTTGCCGAACACCATGATCGGCATGACCGTGAGGATGCTGTTGCTGGGGTTAGCATTATATTGCACGACAATGCACATGCGTTTCTGTGCGCGTGACTTTCCAGAAGGGGTGAAAAGGAGACTTGGACCGAGTGAGCGTCCAAAGTGTGGAAACTAATCAACGGAGTGAATTCGTTAAATGCCTACGAAGAGAAGCCCTGCTGACCTGTATAAGTAAATAGTTTTCACCGTATATAATATTCATTTAAGGAATAAAGTTATACCAACGGAGTAACTTTATACAGTGAGGGTGCTCTCGTGCCCAGACTTTCACTTTTTCGTTAGCACTGTGAAATTGTGAGTGAGGTTATAAAGTTTGGTTTATGAGAGTATAGTGAAGGTATAGCTTTAAAAAAAATTGCATAAGATACACATCCAATTAGGATAAGATTATACACCAGCGGATAATTTATGCCTTGCCAAATGAAAAAATCCTTGAGAATAAGTTTATTCAAATAAAATAAAGTACTTTATACAGAGAAACATATACCAGCCCATCTTGTATGGAGTTATTGATATCAAATACAGTATAATAAATATATCTGCCCGGATGGTCTAGTGGTATGATTCCTGCTTTGGGTTCTACTCGAAAATCTGCAGGAGGTCTCCGGTTCAAACCCGGATTCGGGCCCGTTACGTTTTGTTTGGCTTAAACAATATTTTTGTCAGATACCGCAGTCATCCTACCGCTAGTGCATATTAGTGGGATGTCGTTCGTCCCATGCTTAGGGGTAGTGTTTGTATTGAATTCTATTTGGTAGTGTATTGCAATACTGAGGCAACTGTGTGCGTGCGTATATATTGCGTGCGATGAGCGATGTATTCGGCGTCGGGAATAATTGCAGCGACGAAATCTTGATTTTGTGATTGCCATGGTATAAACCTACTGTGATCAAAGATATATCCTCTCTGAGTCTTTAATCTACCCTGTAGTTGGCCAAATATGAATCAGTATACAGTTATTATGCCTTTAGTGCTATGGCAGTAGAACTGCAAGTCTGGTCTCTCTTTAAGATATCGTTGTACTCATCTTACTACCATCAAATTGCCTACCCGCGGTTGAGCATTACATCTACAGAGGGCAAGCACAGCAAAGGATATATACGGATGGGTCCTAAGTGCTGCGTACATCAGAGAGCTAACAATTGCTTGGTAGAGTTTAACTCTCCCATTGTCAAGGGTGCTTTCCTCTGGGCCTGCAGCAGCAATCTCATCTCATCGAATTTGATTTGCGGATCGAGTGGCGTTTAAGGATTTTCTGGATGAATTTGGGTTGGTTGAGGCAGATGGCTATGGTGCCCCGTCTTTGTCTAAATACGTCGTCACGTTGACATGAATTACTGCACGACGCACGTCGGTATGAACATTGGACGTTAACATAAATTATTGCACGCTGACGTACATAACTGCTGGATTTCAGCAAACGGTACGTATAGACTCTGTATACTAGTGCTTAATGATTCCTAAAATGCGCTTAACTCCCTACTAAACTCCCTACTCAACTCCATTCTCGATTCCATGCTCCCAGGTGCGCTTGCCTCCATACTCGACTACATCGAGCTTCCAAGGACATCGACTCCATACTCCCAATGGCGACCGACTCCCAGCTACACTCGATCGCATACTGCCTAGAGTGCTAGACTCCGGCTTTCCATCTTGGAAAACACAAAACTCATCCCCGGGATTTGGGAATGTGAATGGGTTCGATTGCCGCTAGGAGTTGGTCGCCTGGAAGTCTATTGCCGCTGGGAAGTATAGAGTTGATCGCAGCTGGGAGCATGATGTTGAGAGCGTGGAGAACGTGCTGCCGATCTCTCCTGGGAGTATGGAGTCGAATGTACCTGGAAGTATGTAGTCGAATATGGAGGTGTGACTGCTACGGGCCTCACGTCGGCTGATAAGGTGGTGGCACTCGGCCTAGTTCGGGAGGAAGTTGAATGATTGGTGGGTAGCGGGGAGAGTCGATAATCTTCTTGCGGAGTTAGGCAAGCTGGTGGTTGAGGTGGTAAATTCAAACAGGGAGGTTTCGTAAAGCCAGTGAACTCTAAAGCTGTATCCCAATGTTTCCACCAGTCCGGACGGCAGTGAAGTCAACGGTCCGGACCGAGCCGGTCCTGGGCTTTAGACTGGACTGGACTGTGGACTGGTGGTCTGGGCTTGGAACTGAGCTTGCCCCAGTCCAGTCTGGGTGTTGCATGTATATATAGAGCTGACCGCTAGCGGGGCTGGTAGTAAGGGGCACACTTCTCATATATAACTCGAGGCTCTCTCCTTCTCTCTTCTCTGTATCTAAGTCTATACACGCGCACGGTTCTCCTAATATTTCAACACTGAGCTCAGTCCAAAGTCGAGTGAGATTTCGAGAAGTAACTTCCCAATCCGGTAATAGCGAGTGATTGCCGAGTGACTTTCGAGAACCTCCGCCGACATCTTCCTGCCTTCTTGGCTCTTCCATTGCATATAAGAACTCAATGGTAAGGATAAACCCCATCCGGCCACTGTTACACGGTAACTTATACTCATTAAGCACCATGACTCGCCAGGATGAACAATATATCCAATGCCATGCTACAAAAATCCAGGCTCATACAAAAAATCCAGGTATATATGCGACAATGATGTAACGCCTAGGAGCATGCGGAGTAGTCACTGTTTTCTGGTGAATGTGTGCACCATACGTGAAAATCGCTTATATGATTATACCACCTAACTGCAAGTAAATCAATAATTTTACACTGCCAACTGTACTGCACTGCACTGCGAGGCCCTACAAAATTCACTGAACTACCTAGAACCAACTATCTAACTCATCAGATTACCGCGTCCAACCAGTATACTGCTTCCACTGTTGGGAAGTCTGTCGGTACTTATAGGCCTGGAAATCGTAAAATGACAAAGTGCAGTCAACCAACAGATGCAACCTTTGGAATTATTTGCCTGTTTGTAGGCGTTTGCAGCATGTTAAGCAGTGCAGGAGATAGCGTCTTTCGGAAATCTGTTGCCACGATCGGGTATCGCCCCCACCCGGGTGGCGTCGACACGCTGAGGCCTAGGAGAAATGACTGCTCCTTCCGAATGCGAAACTTTGCGGTTGGACTATATGCCCATAGAAAAATTGCACCACTCCTTCAAAAACAGTACCGAAACTGACCGAATAGTAGGGCAAGTTCCGTTGAGCGATTTACAAAGTGGCATATTCGTTCCCGGTAACCCAACTGATGCAGAAGTGTAGAATTTAAAACAACTACTGCAATTGTGAAAAAGCTAGCACATTCAATGCGCCAAGCGACCATACCCATGCCCCACTTCCAAGGTAGCCTGCGTCTGTTTGCGAAGGTTCGAACGGTTCGCGAATCCGAGCAGAGATGAACCGGGGACGAATGATGAATCAGCCGCAAAGCTTGAAATCGAGAGATCTGGCGCGCACCGACTGCGAGTTCCATGCCAGCGGCTGAGCACTGGCTAACCAGCGCACTAACATAAACTCTCAGTTGGAGCACCTGGTTCTTGCACTACAGATCTGTAGAAGGCCAGATAAATGTGGTGAATTAATTTGAAAGATTGCTATAGATATCTAACTTCATTTGTCACAGTTATGGTGGAAGTGCAAAGTTTAAATACTCGTAAGGCAAAGATGATCGGCCTTGGGTAGCAAAGTCTCCGATGGATTTCATCACCCCTTGGGATGCGTATCTGGTTTCCGCAGCCATTGCGATGCCTTGAAAGGCTTCTAGATGATCCACATCCTTGAGGATTAGATCGTCGAGGTTGCAGCTGGGACGTTGACTCCGTGCGATTCGATAAGCGTCACTCATCTCAGTAAGTTCAATTGTGTCGTTATGGTTGGGGACGCCTAGAGTGGGGGTATTGTGGACATTTGGTTTGGCGCCCAAATATTACCTAAAATGGTAATAATTAACCCCAAAAATAAGGTTAACTCAGCCATCAGGTGCCAAGATATTAGTTTTTAACTGCCAAGAAGCCACAATGAGACCTTTAGCATTTCCATTTTAGGTAATAAAGTGCTATTATTGGCACTTTATTACCATATAAGGTAATTAATAGGGCGGACATTTGGTCTGGTTGCCACACAAAACCCAACTTTTCGAAATCAAATAGCTCCACCACCAATGCTTGGAAAAATAAAAGCTCTCTATAGAGTTGTAGAGAAGACAGCAATGAAACAATCTATAGAGAAAAAAAATTAAAAAAACTTTTTTGTGGTGGAGTTATTAGAGCTAGAAAATGAAGCTTGAAACACCCCGGAAATAGGCGTCCCCAACCATATAGGATCTCTTCTACAACGTCATAACACCGTTGTTGATAGTGAAAGGATACCGGGTTATGGTTGAGCGAAGAGTGCAGTTGTCATGGCGAGATTTCTAGTGCAACCCGTCTGTGAATGAGGTTTGTAGAGTGTATCCACATGGATGGCACTGGGAAGAGAAGCGTTGACGTTTGTGTACATGAGAACCACTAGCTTGGACAGGTTCCGAATATCATATTCGCGGCTACTATGATTGCAATAAATGTCAAACCCAGCCGGTTCCAAAATACCTTGGCATTTTCCAACACACGTGCTGTTGAAAGTTATCGGGATGTGGCGGTTGAAGCCTCGTAACACAGATATAAGCTGGGGTGAGAATCTATGCAAATCCTCCGGACCTGACTCGGGGATACCGCTAGTAAAGTTGACTGGAAGCGGGGCGGAGGAGATTGGTATGGCAATTTGAGATGTCTCACGGAGGAGAATCTTTGGCGCTTGTTGGAATATAGGACCCTGGATAATAGCCAGTGTTGTAAGAAGCTTTGCTAGTGACCCCAGATTGAAGTCTTTTCCAGCTGTAATGGCGTCCTTGATACTATGACCCTGCTCCCAATATCGTTAAAGACTATGGATGGTTGCCCCATCCGGCTGTAGGGCCTTCCGCCACCAGAATATTAGCTGGGCCTCAGAGAGTGCAAAACGTAGCAAGGAGTTCGATAAGACAGCTAACGCGGCGAGCAGAACAGAGGGAGGAAACGGGGAGTCAAGGTGTCGTGATGGCCAATCTTTAGTTAGATGTTCATCGGGAAAATAAAGTATCATCACAGAGACTCCCGCGAGGAGGACAGAACCGATAGTCGCAAAAATCGAAGTCAGAGGAAGACATGCGCATGCATGAAAACCAGGTCTCCGTGAAGAATTTGGGTTTGTTGACATATTAAGGTAAGGAATGCCGTATTCTCCAGGTGGGCTTAGTCCTCCCAGGTATGCCATGTCTTACTCTATTAAGAACCACTGTGTTCAAAACAGAATATGGTTTCTGTATCGTTTGCGACTTCATTGTGTCACTCTTCTACGGATTTATCTCGCACTCAGACTCCAGTGGGTTGCCACCCATGCTCCGTTTGTTCTCGTTATCTAACTCAGAAGAGGGATGGGGGCCCTTTCTGCATTTCAGTAGACAAGGAAGCAAAAACTCGCCAACTAGCAGCGCTGTCAACCGATAAGTACTGAATTGGAAAAACTCCAGCACCAACCACAGCACATGGAACGAAGGCTTGGCTACATTAGTGAGTATAGATGTTTTGGAGATATTAATGTTGACTGAAGATTTACTGAAGATTTACTGAAATGTAGTAGTGAGGTTCCACTTTAAGAGAGCAGAGCCAACCGTTTATAGAGAACCACTACCACCGCCATCATCCTTTCGGGAATTGGCGCGTGTATATGGGTAGGGTACTGTGGGGTGCATTAAGTAACATGTGCGAATAGCTCGCGGTTATAAATTAGCGGTGAAGTATAATACCAAATGAGGTGAAGTGCATGGGTGCGCCACGGCTGTTAACTTAGTTCGTCGTTGTGATACTGAATTAGTTCACAACTATAGTTCGTGGAGCTCGCATACCCTAATAGCCAGCGGCAACTTCTATACGTTATGAGGACCTCGAACGGAGGACAGCTGGTCAGTGGCCTAATCATTCCACACGAACGAAAAAATTAGCGAGTTGAATTAAGCACTTCCGTATGTTTTCGGTGTGTATGCTCTCAGTGTAAGATAGCCTGTAGCTGTAAATCCATTTACTTATTTATGCTGTAACGGTCAAGTGCCATTTCGGCAGCAGCCCATATCTGAAGGATGGGGGCCTCTTCCGTTCTATAGTTGTCATATAAATATACCACTTTACACCCAGTCTGCTTGTATAGTACTCGCACATGGGACTATGTGGAGACATGGCAAAATTACTCCTCTTGCAATTCCAAGAGGCAATTGCAAAAAACTTCTTACTGTATTCTCATGAGTTCATTTTATCTATACGGCTGCCTATCTAAAGGGATTTTTTTCTATCCATACCCCATACTATAATAAATCTCAGACAGCCCAAAAGCGAGATTTTAGTATCAGCACAGATTATAGATCTTATGGCAGGGCGTTATGGAGAATTGATTTAACAACTTAGCATAAACATAGACTTTCATTCATTTTCTTCATACAAACAAACCTACTCTTTTTGGACGATTTAAATACCCCTACAATGTTAATATATTTAGGACTTTTTTGTTTTGTTTTAATCAAAATGTATTCACTCTATACATCTAGAGTATAATAGCACCCGCTTCTACTCCCCTTCCCTCTATCCTTCATCCCCATTAGTATATCTGTTCTTTTCAGTTCAATACCTTGGACTTATTTCTTATGTTTTTATTTCCAACATTGAGGAATTAAGCCTCAAAAATGACATTAGGTCTTGGCAAAGGTACTTGTAAGGCGACTCTCAAAATGATTTCCTGCTTAATATTAATTGGGTAGCTCCGTGATAATTTAGGTCTAGCTCGGCGGCAGTTAACGACAAAGTACTCTAACTTTAGGGAGATACTGCCCTCCAAAATGGCTTGCTCAATAATTTGCAAATTTCTCAGGATCTGGGATTTGGAACCAATTTTCCAATCTTCGGTACACTCACGTGCACGTACTTCTTCTTCACAGCGAAGAACTCTATTCATAGAATTCTCAACTGTATCCTATCCTCGGGCGAAACAGCTCAGGTTATTAGCGCAAAATCAAACCCACGTGCAGTCACACTGAAAGCTTCTCGTAGCGGCATAAATTCACGTTCTTCAACATACACCCGTGAAAGACTCAACCAGAGAAGGTTAATTGCCAAAGAATACCACCAAAACAGCAGCATATCTAAGAAACTGTCAGTCCTGTCATCCATAATATCCACGGGGTATGAGCAACGAACGCAGCAGTGGCAGCCAATATCTCCCAATCCTTTGCCTTTGTGAGCGCCGCTAGCATAATGGAAAATACCACCAAAAACACCACCACCACAACCAGCTTCGTTAGTTTACTCTGAAGACTATATAGCACAATTATTGGCAAAATTAAGAACAGCCAGCTACCAAATACCACAAGTCCTCGGTAGGCACCTTCTATAGGCGATAGAGAGTAGTGCTGTACCTCAGGGTAAATTCCGTCTAGTTCCGGAGTTTCCTAAATACAATGTTATCTGATGATCCCTCAAAATCTTATATCAGTTCGTACTTTGACAAGAAACATCTTTTGAAGGCTTCTCTGAGATTCGATACACCGAAATAAAGGACTTTTCGTGACTGCCAGGGTGAAAAGGTCTCTAGGTTTCCAGACGTATCGGTCTTCTTCCACTACCAACGGGTTATTGGCCTCAAACCATTTATGCAAGTTCTTGACCTGTCTTTTAGTCGGCTTCTCATACTCCAACAAAGTCGAATGTACGCGGACAGCTGCCTCTGCCGTTTGTTCAGCTGCTGAATAGTTACTAGATGACCGTTCGGCCAGGACCACACCTACCATACTCGGCAAGGGCAACTTGAACTTTCACCATCAATTCTGCTCGTTCTTGGTCGTCTCCATGTCTTCGGGTGTCGCAGTGCTCGGCTGCAGCATCTCTCTCGGCAAGTCTCTCTTCAAGCTCGCTTAGACGATCTTGCAGGTACAGAATATTCCGAACACTCAAACAGCCAAACCGACGGAAGACTAGAAGGTCTTGATCTGTATTCAAAAGCTTCGATAACCCTGGGTAGCCTGGTGGCTGATTGGAGTCGGTAGGTGCTGCAAATATTGCGCTAGAACCTAAGCCTCTTCAATGCTGGGTCGAAATAGCGGGGTTCGGGGTTGAAACGCACCACCTCTGGGTTGCTTCTCTGATGTTGAGGGGAGTGCAGATGAAGTGGACATTTCTGGACTTGTTGAATGGATAAGTAACGAGCTATGGATAGAGACAACATGGGGATCTCTCCCAGAGACCAATCTATGTGGCTATGTGTTTGAAATGTACAAGATTTCTGTGACGTGTGAAGTCTTCTTCTTCTCAAGTGCGCCTAGTGAACAATGAGAACATGGCGATGATGCACCAGCAGTTCCGCAGCCTATAACAACTTACGTGCCTACAGAAACGAGAGATTTGCGTTCTACAAATACGTGTGTACAGCACTAAATGGAGGGAACCACTCTTGACATGTGCGTGCATATGTGAGCTTGCTGCGCCTCAAAACCCCACCAGTGTCAGTGTTGCACGATGACATGTTCGTTGGGAAAGTGTGCGTAGTACATACTTCATAACCTCAAATTGAGATCATGCATATGCTGATATGGTGCGCCCCAAAAATTCGCAATTGGCAGTGATGGTGATGTGTCCGCTGAAAAATTCTTTATTATAAATGGCCTAGCACTGCTCCCGACCCGCACCGTCTTATCCTCCGGATCAATCAAGACAGAGTCAGCCAACCTCAGGTCTTTCCCCATCGATCAACAACCTTCAAGTTGCCCACAACTTTGCTGGGCCCTCTAAGCTTCGTCGACTACGCCGAAGATCGACCCTGAATGCCCAACTCGACGTTCTTCGGAGAAAAAGATATCCTACGAACATAAGCCGAACCTACGCATAGCGGGTATCTTTTAAGCAGTCCCAGAAAGGGGAACGCCAGTATTCATACGCAAGTTATCACATCTTCAACCTCAAACTCCGCGGCACATTCGTCGATCTGGTTCTGGTCGCAATATCTCTCCTTCAACTAGCATCATTTCATCTGCTGCTAGTTTTCGACAGCCTGGAGTCATATTACCCCATTCACAGGTTGTGCGCAATGATAATTGGGATCTGAGAACACGGAACAGCGTACATAGTAACATTTCTGGGGGTGGGAATGTTGGGAGTGGAAATTCTGAGAGTGGGCATGATGGATGTTGTGGAGGCGACGAAGAGTTTCAGGGGAATGATCAGCGGGGAAAGTACAAATACCGTGTATCAATTAGGAGGTGGTTAATGTTAAAATTCCGTTAACGTTGTCATCCGAATTACAGCAACCTTTTCGGATAAATGTACTCAACTTCGAGGTTTTTCCTCTCTTTAATAGTGGCGGAAGTCGGGAATTAGACTTTCATCTCCAATGCGTACCCGTGGGTCGGTTATTTCAAGGGATACCGGCTGGGCACGAGACAAACCGGCTGCTAAAAGGTGTCAATGTCGGAAACCTCTTCCGCATACCCGAAGAGACTGCGCAATCAATAATTATTGCTAGAAACAGTACCTCTTATGTATTGAAAGTTGGTGAAATGCGCAAGGGTGTGTAAAATGTGCATTGTGGAAGAGCCGTATTGTTGTGATGGGTCTGTTGTGCTGAATCTCTCTTGACCGAACTGAACTTGACTTCCCTAAGTCTAATTGACACGTACACCAGAAATAAAGTGCATGCGGCTCCGCCGTGCACAATCCTAAACCAGCCCACGTGATGACCGCACTCAAACCAGTCCCACGTATTCTATGTACACACCATACGGTCATGGGAGGGCGAGATGACGCTAGCCGCATCTTCCATCTCATGTAACTTCGGTAAGTAAGTACCTAAAGTACCTATGGCCACAAACCTTCGAAAGGCACATACTTACTACATGCAAAAAGGGGAGTTTCTTGGGACCGTCGTTCGGTCATCAGGTATATGGAGGATAGTTCGCTGATGAATAACAACCGAAAACCACCAGCCAGTACACTTCTCTTGCAAACTGATAAGTAACCATCTGAAGGAGAGAACTACTTTCTAAATGTATAACTGTTAATACATGAAAACAGTTCAAATACTGTTGTTTGCTGCCAATTTTCAAGAGATAATCTGCCAGATAAACTAACATCATCAACTGTCATACAGTGCAAACAGTTACCAATCTAATTAACATGACTGCTGGAAGTGGTTTTGGGAGATGAGGCTATCATGTCTCTAACTTACTTTTCAATGCTAAGTATTTTGATAGTATTCCCGGGAATCTCTTGTATGTGGGTGGGTGCGGGTGTGTGCTGCCAAACGGTCGCTTGCTGGTGATAATCACTGTCACAAGGGTGGCGATAGTACCTGACGATATGTATGTACTTAGTAGGTACGTACTTACTCACATATTACAAAGTCAAAAATGCTGAGATAATGGTTTCCATCCAGGAGCAACAGTTAGGGATGGCTTGTAAGAACAGAAAGTCCTCCAAATCTAACCCTCTTTTTAGAAAACCATTCTTATTTTTTGAAACAGTATAAAATAACCAATTGTTGTTCGCTTTAGCTGGTCTTACGACTTCTGTTTTATTAGAAGATGTCTCTGACTGCTAGACGGAACCAGACCGCCTATCAACCGTCCGGCGAAACCCCATTTTTTCATACAGTACATAAGTAATCAAGTAAGTAAATATATAAACATTTTAGAACAGGGAACCTAACCTCGATCCCAGCACCTTCTGCCCGAACGTGCGAAATTCGGGCTGGTTCACGAGCTTAAAGGAAATCCCCCTAAAACAGTGAAGGCAGACAGCCATGGCATTACCTGCGTATGCCACCACATTTCAGCTGTGTGACCCACCATCATACCGTTCCTAATCATGATAAGTTACATTACATTTAGAGTAAGCCGCATACTTATCTATCGGCAAGGCTGCGAAATCCCCGCACCACCATCAAACACAACGTAAACCTTGGGATGAAGGGTAGCGGGGGGGGAGCTCCGCCATCTAGCCGGCTCGCCCGGAGGCGGAGGGGGTATTAGGTCCTGTCATACTCTAGTAAGAGTGAACACAGTATGAATAAACAACAACAACAACACAACGTAAACCAGCTCCGATCAAGATGGCCGAAATATTCGGGGTTACATCTGGCGCAGTCGGGATCGCCTCCGTCGCCGTGAAAACCACATCCGCGCTCATCAAACTTCATCAATAACATATCCGACGCGCCAAAGCTGATATCCGATCTGAGAGCACAGCTTCAAACGCTACGGGTTATTCTGGTGGAGGTGGATAACACTCTCTTGGTCAGGAAGGGAAACGCTGGAAAGATCGATCCCGCACGAAATGCACTGGAAAGCTGCAATGAAGTTCTGGAGGGGATATCTAACACTTTGAAACCGCTACAAACCGATACCAAAGATGGTCCGATACAAATGGCCGATGCGGCGATAAATAGCTCCAATGGTCAATCGGACCAATCTATCGAGGACTTTTCAGCTGCAGATTTGGGCAAAATGCAATCATTATGGAAGCCAATTATTGAAATGCGAAAAACTCAAGGGTAGGGAAAATTGTCCCATTCAGCGCTGACTACTGATATTGTGATTAGATATTTTAGACGACTACAATTGCGACAGTAAGTCTGAGTGGCTACAATCTAGCTGTTTAATACTGAGAATTGTATTCTGAATTAGAATTCTTAAAGTCACTGAAGACACCACATTACCAACACATGGAGTTAGAGATGCATCCACTTCGACATGTGAGTGGATTTGGAAAGACGAACGTTTCTTATCATGGATGAAGGCGCACAACCCACAGATACTCTACCTATGCGGGAAGCCAGGGGCCGGCAAAAGTGTCCTCACCAAAACAGTCTTGGAGCATAATGCCAGACTGGTAATCGTTCAGAGATGGCAGCAATTCTCTATTACTTTTGTAATAATCGTAAGCGTCCAGAGGAATTGGCCTCAAATTTTCTTCGAGCGTTCATTTATCAGTTTCTTTGAAAGAGAAAGGGCATCTTCCGTAAGTCGAAAGTTGCTCTGCACTGGAGTGTTGGGATTCGTCTTCTCCCGAGGAGTTCGAATTTACATTTGAAATTTTATGGGAAATAATTGTTGACTAAGGGATTTAGCCCGCAGGCCATTGGGACTAAGGCATGCACGAGACTTAGCGGGCTTGGTATGGAGCTATCTCCCCGCCAGCCTCGGGCTTGGTGCGGTGGCTTTCTCCCCGCGAGCCTCGGGCTTGGTACGGAGCTATCTCCCCGCCAGCCTCGGGCTTGGTGCAGTGCCTATCTCCTCGCAAGCCTCGGGCCTGATTAGTGCTTTTCTCTTAGTGATTCGCTCTTAGTGCTTGAGATGATTTCCTTATATATGTCTATCTTCTTCTCTCTCTGTACGATAGACAGTTCAATCAATCATCATCTTTCTCTCCCTCCTCTGATTGTCTCATCAATAATTACCTCGATGATCAACGTCTCTGGAGTTAAAAAGTTCTACTGTTTTGTTGACGCCCATGATGAATGTGGACGAGGATCTGTGAAGGAATTTGTGGGTCATTTACCGGTATTTTTCGGGGCGGTACATGAGTCCACGGTTAAGGTTTTCATCAGCAGCCGGACGGATCCGATAATTCAGAATGAAATCACCTGTTGCTCCGACTCGCTATACAACATACAACTAAACGCGAATATAACAAGGGAAGATATTAACTCTGTGGTGAAGGAAAGACTGAGAAAACTGAGCCGAAACTTGATGTTGACCGAACAAGAGCGGACTGATCTCACAGAAGCATTTGTTCGCAGATCGGATGGCATGTTCTTATGGGCTCTTTTGGCAATAACCGAGCTTGAGAAACCCCCGGGGGTTGACCACACAGCGCCTGAAGACAACCATCGAGACCTTGCCGTCTGGACTCGCTGCTTTATACGAGTCCATTTTACGAGATCTAGTGAAGGAGTGCCTGAACAAAGCAGAAGTATCCCTCGTTTGGCGGATTATTGCCTGGGTTGTCGGAGCCGCAAGACCAATGACCCTCTCCGAGCTCCGAAGTGCTATTGCAATTGACTTGCAAGATATATGTTTCGAGCAAACTAAGCAACGGATGGTTCGGAACATAGAGTACGAGGTTTAACGCATACCATTCCTAGAGATATTTGATCCTACAGCACGGCCGAATGATATCTCGCAGTTACTGTCACCTATTGAGGTCAAAGATGATGCTCCTCAAATTACTATGACACCTTTTTCCACCATCCGTCTTATTCATCAATCGGTCAAGGAATATTTACACCAATGCCTGAGCCATCTTGAGGACTTCGGACACCGGAACGAACTCAAATTGCCAAAATTCGGCCATGCGGATATGGCTGGTCTTTGTGTCACTTTCTTGAGATTCAACGACTTCAACAGTGGACTCTTAAGAACTTCTGGAGATTTAAGTACCTCGCTTTCGGAAATTTTGAACAAATTTGAATGCTACGATCTATTGGAGTATGCTACTAGCTTTTGGGACTATCACCTCAGACAGGTGGAGCCCGACGAAGAACTCATGGCATTGGTTTGCAGTTTTTTATGCGATGCTCACGACAATCTTCGGTTTTGGAACTAAGTTGGCACATTTTTGACGTATGGGCAGTTAATCAACTACACCGCTCACTGTTCCGGTTTGCACATTGCTACCGCTCTGGGTATTGTGTCGGTTATTAAACATCTTATCAAAAGGGGGATGATGTTAATGCATTGGACTCTATTAAGCGGACGCCCTTATTCATAGCCAGTAGAATGGTACGCACCGATATTGCTCAAATACTGCTAGACGCTGGAGTTAGTCCATCATATGGACTTCAGCACAGCCTCAGTGCTCTTCAATATAATGTACTAACCGCAAATTACGATACATTAAGAGGCTTACTCAATGATGGCGCTGATATCAACATAGTCGATGAGAATAGAAGGACATTTATCTTCTATGGTTGTGCTAGCGGCGACCTTACGGTGCTTACTATGCTTCTAAATGCGGGTGATGAGACAATCAAAGGAGGGAGAGAAAGATGATGATTGAACTGTCTATCGTACAGAGAGAGAAGAAGATAGACATATATACAGAAATCATCTCAAGCACTAAGAGCGAATCACTAAGAGAAAAGCACTAATCAGGCCCGAGGCTCGCAGGGAGATAGGCACCGCACCAAGCCCAAGGCTGGCGGGGAGATAGCTCCGTACCAAGCCCGCTAAGTCTCGTGCATGCCTTAGTCCCAATGGCCTGCGGGCTAAATCCCTTAGTCAACAGCGGGAGCAAACCTAGTGGTGACAGATCGATTCCGACGAGCTCCGCTCGATGTTGCGCTGAGGATGGAGATACGACTGCCAACCGCCAAGCAGATAGCGTCTATGGGAATCGATTGCGAAGCCGGCCAGGAGCTACTTTGTCATAGAAACCAAACAGTGAATTTCTTCAATAAATTAGAGTGCGATTCTTGTGGGAGAATATTATCCTGCTATTTCTACCATTTGCTAGGCCCACATCTTAAAAAGCAGTGCCCCATTGCTAATTACGGATACAGATTGTTGTAGGTGCTCGGGCGACGATTACGATATATGCTTAGAATGCTGGAATTCTGGGGAACGGTGTTTGGACGAGGATCACCTCCCATCATTGCGAGTTATGGCTGGCGATATGATTTCGTGTGTGGAATATTCACCGTGGATAGCTGACATGAGCTTTACGACTACGACCACCACACCGCGGCAGGGGGGCCGGACAAGAAGTTTACCGAATCCCCGAGAAAATAAACAACGAAGACGAGGGAGATCCGAGGGGTCAGGTGACCGAGTGATTGAACTCAGGAATACGATAACGTGGAGGAAGGAGGAAAATGATAGGGGTGGAAGATGACCTGGAGGGAGGGGAGGACAACAAAAGAGGGGGGAGTCTGAAGCCCCAGAAGGTTTAAAAGAGAAGGATGAGCGACCATGACAAAGTTGGGTCATTACGAAATATAATGATGACCACAGAGTTACAGAAGTGTTTGACTTCTGTGGTGGAAGATATGAAAGTTGGCGACCCCGCAAGGGTTAGCCGGGCTGGGCTTAGGAATGGAGGGTGAATGCAATATGATTACAAACAAACAAACCACACCACGGCACACCGCCAACGCGACCGCCCCAACGGCGACTCCGAGAAGAAGTACGCCAAGCTCAACCCGTGAGAAGAGTATGGGACTTGATGAAGGAAGGAGCTGCGTGGGATATCTTCAGACGGTGAGTTCGCGAGTTATGGGTGCCGCGTGCAGGTCCAACTATCAATGTGGGTAATATTATTATGCAACCGTGATGTTCCGCTATTATGCGCTATATTCATGGGATTTGACAAATTCTTAGGGTTTATGACATCGAGGGGGATACCTACATGCACTTGTGGCTTGGAAACCTCAAAGAGAAGGGGGGAAGTAGGTTCGCGACTTTGCTTTTGTTTCCTTGTGTTACAGGAGAAACGGGAAGGAAATATGTTAGGTATTTGCCATGGCCGCATGCGGCCAAATGCAATATGATTACAAACAAACAAACAAACCTCAGAGAGAAGGACGATACAAGTTGAGCTATTTGTCTTCTGTACTTGGATATGGGTTTAAAAATCTGCAAAGGATCTGGAACAAAATCTATCTTAAGAAAAAATGGGGGAATTGTTAGATATTGGACAGCTACAGAAATCATCACGTGATTGTAAATGGTTCTAGTTCAAACAATCTTGGGATTTGTGAGAGTACAAAACATCCTATGACTTGCTAGTGTATTCCATTGTACCTCATAAAAGGGAGGGGTCGAGCACATAGAACTGAGAGAAATAAAAGTGAGATAAAGATTGATCTGTTACTGTTACCATCGTGCCGTCGCATCCGTCATCCGGATCTTTCCGTCCAGATCGTTTCGACGCAAAAGACAACCGAGCAAAGCTCCACCGCAGGGATCCCAGAAACCCCCATGACGCAATGGTGAAGTGCATTATGCATAATTGTGGAAGGGGGTACGAGGCGACTATGATTGCGTTGGAAAACGGAATTGTTTGGGGGGCTGATGTTGTGATGATGCAAGAACCGGTAGTGGAAAAGGAGGGATACAACATCAGTCACCCAGGATATAGATTGGTCAGAGAAGGGAGAACGATGACCGCAATCACCGGGAAAAATGACCTTACGCGACGCGTAACTTATAGAGAAGCTGTTTTTGGGACGGTAATCCATAGCATATTTGACGCGTGGCACTATGAAGTCCTATGGACCTGCACATCGACTAGATTACTATGATACGCATGCGATTATGTGCGCTTGACACTATACATCATGCTGTGTTCAACAAACTTGAAACTAAACTGCCAAATGCACATCTTTGCACGCTCACAAGTATGCTCTGATGTTGATTGCGCTCGATCGCACACTCCCAGCCTGCATGACTGTGCGCTCCCAAGTAAGCTCTCAAGACGTTCTCAAGCACACTCCCGAGCACGCTCTCCAGTACACTCCAAGTATGCTCTCAAGTATGCTCCCAATTGCACTCGATGGCACACTCCCAGCCTACTTGGCCCTATGCTCCCAAGTACACTCTCAAGATGCAAGACACTCCCAATCCCACTTAACTATATGCTCCCATATATGCTCCTGCGTGCTCGATCCAGAGACTTGCTGGGTTGCAGGCGCTAGGCAACGGGAGGCGTGAGGCGTGAGGCGTGAGGCGTGAGGCGTGAGGCGTGTGGTGGGTGGCGGGTGGCGGGTGGCAGGCGGCGTATGGTGGCCGAAATCATGAGGTTGGTCGATATCATAGTCTGAACCTTATCTTTAGCGCGGCCACCGCGACAAGATCTCACGATGCCTCACGGTCATGGTGCTGACAATTGCAGCCTTAGATTCTGCAGGAAAGGTGGACAATTGGATTTTGGGGAGAGCAGATCTCCGACTCAGAGTGTCCGGCGGTATCTACTGCCCACTTCCCATCGATTGAGGGTGTATGTGTGTGCATTCGGTCCAGGGCTGATGGTGATGATGGCGATGGTGATGATGGCGATGGTGATGATGGCGATGGTGATGATGGCGATGGTGATGATGGTGATAGTGATGGTGTTGGTGAGTGATCATAGTACCAGAAGTACTTAGACAAGTAGGTTGGCTACGTCAACGTCAGCATCAAAGCTTCCACGGACCTAGAGCCTTCTACTAGCCAAAGCTACCACAGACCTAGAGCCTTCTATTAGCCAAAACTTCCACAAACTCAGAGTTTTCCATCGGCCAAAGCTTCCCTTGGAAAGCTCTTCTCCTCCCGAATATGCACCTGCATGCTTGATCCAGACTCCAGAGACATGCTGAGTTGCAGACACCACGCACCGGGAGGCATTTGGCAGGTGTCGTGTGGCGAGCGGTGTTTGGTGGGCGGTGTGTGGCATTTGGCAGGTGGCGGGTGGCGGGTGGCGGGTGGCGGGCAGTGTATGGTGGCCAAAATCATGACGTCGGTCGATATCATAGTCTGAACCATATCTTTAGCACGCCCACTGTGACAGGATCTCATGATGTCTCATGGTCATGGTGTTGACAATTGCAGCCTTAGATTCTGCAGGAAAGGTAGACAATTGGATCTTGGGGAATGCAGATCTCCAACTCAGTTTTCTCAGCGGAATCTGCAGCTAGTTTCCCGTCGATTTTGGGCGTATGCGTACGCATTCGGTCCACTGATGGTGCTGATGGTGATGGTGGTGATGGTGATGGTGATGGTGCTGGTGATGGTGATGGTGATGGTAATGGTGATGGCGATGGTACCGAAAGCACTTAGTCAAGTAGGTTGGCTACGTTAACGTCAATGTCAAAGCATCAACAGACTTAAGCCTTCCATTGGCCAAAGCTTCCACAAACTCCGAGTTCAAGCGGCCCAAAGATTTCTCTGAAAACGCTACTCCTGCCGAAGCTCGGCTCTCTCAAGCGCGGCTCTGAAGCAGGCTCTAAAGCAGGCTCTGAAGCAGGCTCTCAAGCAGGCTCTCAAGTAGGCTCTCAATCAGGCTCTCAATCAGGCCATCAACTAGGCCCTCAACCAGGCTCTCAACCAGGCTCGGCTGCGGCCACGCAAGATGCTCTCAATGAGTGTCAGCACCAGCGAAGCCATTGACAATCAAGACTGGCTCAGGTTTGTCGACTGCCAGCTGTATATAGTCCCATAGTACCACGCTCAGATGTCTGTGAACTGACTATGGATGGCTATAGACTGCGCGTTGCGCAAGGGTCCACGGGAAGCTTGCTATGAGCTGCGTGTGTACGCGTGTGCGCGTAGCGCAGTCCATAGTCGATTTCCACTTTTGCTGATGATACGAAAAGATACACACCTGGAGTTTTCGGAGTTAAATACGGGGGGAGATGGAGATGTTCAGGTGTTTGATATAAAGTATCTGTCAGGAAGAAAAATGAGATTGGTGAATGTGTACGATCAGCTAAGACAGGTGGAGTTGGTGAGGAGTCAAGGCAGACCAGCACAAACAGCAAGATGGAGAGAGACTGTGGAGCAGGAAAAGATTCTCTTGGGAGGAGATAGGAATGCTCACAGCGATAGATGGGACCCGCAGTGCACACCAAGAAGAGATGACGTCTTTCTAACGAATCATATTGATGAGTATGATTTAACTGATGTTATGGATATGGAAGCCACCCATACGAATATGAGAAATGCCAAAACTTCGGAGTCACTAATAGATTTTTTTATAATGAAGACCTTAATGGTCAATAGTTTGGAAAGAACTACAGATTTGGCAACTACTTCAGATCATGCAATAGTGTGTGCTTATGTAAGATGGGATGAAGGGGAGGGAGTCAAAGTTTCAAGAAAGATTACAGGATGGGATATGGATGGCCTTCAGGGAGAGACAGGGGAAGAAAAGAAAATATCTAAAAAAGTACACAAAGAGTGAGAGGAACGAAGCGCAAAGAATCCGATTTTGAATCAGGAAAGCAGGGAGGAGGATCAACAAAGGGAAGCTGATTGGATTCCGAAAAACTTTTTAACCATCTCAACAAATACTGCAAAAAAAGTTAAAGTTTGCACGAGATTAAAGAGGTGGTGGACTCAAGAGATCACAGAAAACAGGAAGATTTTGGATTGAATAAAAACACAAAGAAAGAGCGGGGATGCGGTGAAGCAACAAGTTAAGAAGCAGCGAAGCAACCTGTGAAGAATGATACGAAAATTGCTGACAGAGATGTGGCAGATCTTTCAAAGCACAGCGAAGTCGGTAGAAGTGGGGCAAGCTCTAAGATATACAAAACTGGGAGGCCAATAGACAACAAAAGCTTTGAGATCCAGGAGCGGAGAGATGGTGGAAACCTGGGATCAAAAAGTAGAACTGATCAAAGAAGATGTATTCCAAGACCGATGAAGGGGGTTGAGTGGAAGGCCCAGGAAAAGCGAGCGGAAATGCACAAGATAACTGATGAAGATATACGATGAGCAGTATATAATCAGTCGGTACAAAAGGCTTGCGGTCCAGACAGCCTGGGTTTTAAGGCAATAAGGCTGTTCTGGGAATGGGATTCCAAGAGAATAATGGCTGTGGTCAAAACGTCTTTTCAATTAGGAGTTCACCCTCAAGCTTGGAAGGAAGCGAAGGGAGTGGTTATACCCAAACCGAATACATCAGATTAAAGAGTTACCAGACCATACAGGGTAATAATGTTGTTAAATTTTCCGGGAAAAGTGGTTAAGAATGTAGCAGCAAACACAGTAGCAGAGGAGTGTGAGCATTGGCAGCTACTTCATGACAGACTGTTACACCATTGGGTATGGTCAAGGTCCCGGTGTCACGAGATATCACTCGATGATGCTGTCAGGTGGCAATGGAATATTGTTCATCAATTATAAGCTTGCATTATCGCCACACCAATGACCAGCAGGCACATGTCCCTCAGGTACATCATCACCACCCACCCTCAAGTGTTGTCATAGCCATAATGGTGTGTTAATACAATGCAAACACCCATCGCTATATTCTCTATGGATGAAGATAATGAATGACGTAAGCCATCGTCATTTCTATATGAAGTAATTCGCATTTGGCATTAGTTATGGCCAGTAGGATAAGGACACTTGAGTACAATACGAGGGAAGGCTTTTGAATGGTACAATGAGGAAGCTGGTCCGGAAGACAACAGTCCAATGGATTCCAATCAGTCGGGAGATGTATATCAGAAGGATACTGTTTGTCCAGAAAGGCCGCAGGATTGGAGGAATACCATTTGCTTGGAGGTAGTTCAGACGGGCTGGTTATCAGAACAAAGGGATTGGGGGATGAGAGGATGCTAGTAATTTATCTAGAGAAAAGCGTAGTTAGAATTGGCAGTTACAGTACAGAGGAAAGAGGTATAAAGACCTGTCGATTCTCTGCTGGTATAGAGGGCAACCTTCTCACGATGGAGAACAAGCCTTAACAATATGGTTGAATTGGAGAGCTATTCTACATTTATTCTATTCTGATTACTTTCTGCCCCTGGGAGCAGCTTCAAAGTAAACCATCCATTAGTCCTTGTATAAGTCCAAATATCAAGTCCAATAGCAAGACAAGATAAGGGGATACTTAGAAGGGATACTTCTAGTTGAGTGTATCCTGGAGTCGATTCTCCCACATTACACAGACAGTTTGGATGCAAAAAATGAACATTAGCAATTGACGCTGTTGGAATGTTGATGAACAGAGTTGAAGAGGCATGGGAAAGGGGGAATACTGTTGCGGTTTTGTTGATGAATGTTAAGGGAGCCTTTCCTCATGTGGCAAAGGGGAACTTGAGAAGAAACATAGAAGAAATGGAATTTGAAGCTGATTTGGTGGGATGGGTGGAAAGCTTCATGGAATAACGAAAAGTGATTATGTCAATGGACAGAAAGGAAAGAGATAGTATGGATGTGGAGACAGCGGTTCTACAAGGGTCACCAGTATCACCGGTAATTTTCATTATATACCTTATGGGATGGTTCAGCGAAATTGAAGAAAATGACGAAGAAAGTGAAAGTGAGGGTATATCATTTGTTGATTATGTGGCATGGGTGATAGAGGCAGAGGGAGTGGGGGAATTTACAGAACGACTAGAGAAATGTACCACTGGAGCACAAATATGGGCAAGTGAAAATGCCTGTTAGTTTGATACCGAAAAAACTAAAGCGATAATGTTTACTTGAAAAAGATACAACAAGGAGCCGAAGACAAGGGCCCGGGTGAGTGTCAGACATTATGAGATTAAATACAACAAAGAAGCGACAAGCTGGCTAGGAGAGTGGCTTGATGATATGCTCACTTTGAAGGACCATACAAAGGAGACTTTAGCAAAGGCTAGAAAAGTGCAGAATAGGGAGAGATTCTTAATGGTAAAGAAAGGATTGAACCCAGGAAGTTGCCAAAGGATTCAAGTTGTGGCAGTTCAGGTGGTGGAGTTGTATGGGTCTGAAATGTGGTGGCGAGGACAATAGAATTGAGTGCAAGCAGTAGTGTTAGCAACAGTTCTGGACCGTCACATCGGGTCCTGGTCCGGGTCCAAAACCAACCGTTGCCCAACGGGCGGTCAGGGTTGTCAATAAACCCGAATTGTGAACTTGGGTCTTATTCGATGGTAAATTCCCTACCTGTCTGAATTGGGCAGCTTGTCAGGGGGTCCATCTATAGATTCATATGAGACTCTTGTTTTTGGAGTTTGTTAATAGTATATTATCAAAATCGCGTTTTCAACAACCAATAATATGTTTTTGCATGCTTTGCAGCTTGCAATATAGATTGATTTGGAATCAGTGTTTTACCTTTGATATACTGTATTTTTGCCTATCATGGCAGTCAATAATTCCGTTATGAACACGAAGATCTGCGCGATGCCTTGATTACCAAATATGCAACAACTACAACTGTTGATGCTCTGTTGACGCTTATTCTCAGGATGTGGCAGGGAGCATTGTCACTGTTGTTTCTGCCAGTAAAGGCTGCCAATATTTGATAAATAGAGGTCTGCAACCAATCGGAACATAAATTACCCAAAATGCGAAGCTAAACATTGTTAACACTCTGTTGACGCTTATTCTCAGGATGCTGCAGGGAGCATGTCGCTGTGGGTTTTCCCAGTAAAGGCTGCCAATATCTGATAAATGGATGTCTGCAACCAATCGGAACAGAAATTTCCCAAGATACGAAGCCAAAAATCGTTGACGCTCTGTTGACGCTCAGTCTCAGCATGGGGCCGTGACCGTGTTGCTGTCTCTTTTTCCAATACAAGGTGCCAATACATTGGCTATGTATAACAGTGACCAAAGCACTGTTTAATTACCGTACTTACAAAACCACAAATTGTTGACGCTCTGTTGACGCTCATTGTACTGTATTGTCCATAACATCTGCTGTCATCGACAATAGTTTTCATCATGATTTGAACTCATTGGTAGTCTTTCTGACAGATTGAGACTTGGCCCTGTGGCAAAGCTGAACGCAGTAACATTCTTGAACTGTTCGCTCTCACATGACTAAAATTTATGTATCTTGCCAAAAGCTTCATTGCGCCTGCTGTACCTCTGTTTATCAACCGATATTCACAAGCTACTGCTCACCATTCACCCATAATATATCTCGCACTAAAACTCTCAGTCAAGATACATACCGAAGCTGGTGAAAAATTGATGCATTCTGTCCTACTTTTTCTTCACTCCCTTATTCCTCCTCGTTTTGATCGCATTGACCCTCACCAACACCTGTTCACCCTGACTCTTTGACCTCCGTGTAGGCCAAATCAATCCGGGAACATTTGGCACTGTCTTTATATCCCGCTGCTCTGGGTATTCCGGATCCTCAATGCTACTGTTTTGCTCCAGATTAGATTCAATGTCCGCCCCGCAATCGTCTTCGCTGTCATTTGGATTATCTATGTCCCCATTCCAGTTAAGCCAATCTTCAGTGTCCAAATTGCTTTCAGGTGCACTATCCTCATCACTTTTGACTGGATGACGGTTGTTTCTTCCAATTCGGCGGACATTTAAAATTTCTGTTCATCCTCCAGGGAGGTCCTTTGCAGACAAAGGTGGTGGCAAAGGAGATCTTTCTGACAATTGAAATGCAGCCGCACCATCATGTTGAAAGAGTGACCAGGATGCTTTGATGATCTCGTCCATGTCCGAAATGTATTCCATGGCGGTCATCTGCTTGTTTTGAGCGCGAGATTCCTTCTGGGTAGCACATCGGTTTTGGCTGCCCTGTCACATTTCCAAAAAGTTTGTGAACCTTGGCCATTCTGTGCAGTTTCCTATCCTGTGCCTCTTTCTTCATTTCTGAGTCGTTTTCTGTGTTCGTTGAATCCAATTCTGGGTCAGCGCCTGCTAATATCCCATTGTTGGCTCGAGCAAACTGCCTTACAACGACTTTTTTGCAAAGGGTCCCGCCTGTGGTTTTTCACTGCCTCCTGGCGATAATATCTCGGCTAACGGAAAAAATGGCCTCCACTCCAACACCATGTAGTATGATGGAGAACATGTCGCGCACCGCATTGGAGAGATCGGCGTACATTGAGTGCGTTTCCTCCTGTTGACGCCACTAGTCGGTTAAGTCTGGTATCCAAAATGTACTGCTAATCTCCATTGGGTCGGAGTGGTAATCATTGAGATTTGGATTAATTTGCCCCCAGTTCTTTGTTGTTTCAGGCCGCGAATTCAAATAGAGCCTGGCGGTGGTCAATAAGCGTGCAGCGCGATCACTTCATCCAGGTGTCGTCTCAGCCACATTGTTAGGCGGTAAGTATTCTTCATCATCTCTGGACAAAACATATGGATCAAATGATGATTGACAGGATCCTAAAGCCGACAAGATTGCTGCTTGGTAAGCTTTCGAGTTTATTGACTGGCTCACGTCGATGTTTGGCATAGTATTCATTCTCCACATACTTCAGAAAGGCCTCTCGGTATTGGGTAGTATTGAATGTCTTGTTCTCAGGATTAATATCCATTCCCTTGCAACAGTTTCTAAGCGATCGCAACTTCCGAAAGGATCGAGGATATGTGCAGAAATGAGAAGTATGCGAGTCATTGTAGTCACTTCAGCGTGGTATTTGGAGAGCTTCTGTCAAGCTAACTTCACAGCGAAGAACAAGTCTTCTTTCCATTGAGTCTTCTTCTTAGCCAAAGCTCACATCACGCCATCCATGTGATCAAATATGTCATTGTACAGTGGGATGATGTGATGCAACGTGACTGTATGCCTCTTTGATATCCACAGAGTCCAAAATCAGAATGGCCTCAATATTTCCATGACATACTTCACAATGGTACATTCATCTTGAGTTGTAAAGAGTGGCCAGTAATCACTTTATATTGGGTTTTGTAGCCACTCACGTGTGAATTCCTGTAATCAGTAGGGCCGCTCAAGTAACTCCAGTGTAGATTTCCAACATGTCTTTATATCCATAATAGGAAGTACCACGATGCGGACCTTAGCGTTTTTACAGTCAATGAACTTGTTTCGACGACCAGGTGTCAGCATAATCAATACAACAAGCATTCTCTGCTATATGAAGGTCAGTTTCAGGATTTTCAAAATATCATGAAATACATACTTTCTCAATTATCCCTGCTAAACCTGATCTCATGGCCGACACCTTATTGATTCTAGCATTGCCCTCTTTTCAAAGTCTTTGACTCTTCCCAATGTCTATGCTTTTGTTACGGGGGTGTATACCCTAAGTAACTTAACTTAGTATCCGCTGATACTGAAGTAAGCACTAGGTCCACAGCCGTAGATCCTATTCCTCGTTCGAACCGTCTTCTGTGTCGGAAGTTGCTTCGCTGCTTATCTCAAGGTCTTCTATCCTGTGAAGGTTTGCTTTAGGACAATTGGCGGTTCCTTTATCCATCTTAATTGGCCGAATACAATCCGTAACTCGATGTGTTGCATTCCTATCGGAAGGCCAAGCACAACGCAAGTACTCTCCTTCTGACTTCCTTCTGTTGATTTCGTGCAAGTCAATTCCTACAGTCTTTTTGAAATCCTTCGTGTCCCCTTTCTTGGATCCCTTGAACCCCTCTGTTTGGGAATAACCCTTACCGCACTTTCTCTTCTTAACCCTAAGAGCAGACCTAGTCGATGCGAATGGATTTATCCGGCCAGTGTTGATTGTTCCCATGGTTTTCAGAGCCTCAAGATCTCGTAACCTTCGGGAGTCTCAAAGGAATTCCTCACACTCGTTAACTATCTTACCTTGCTGATTCGGATTGTGCCTCTTTGGTTGTTCTGCGATCGTAACTATAACGTCCTTAGGTACAGGTACTAATTCGGACCTAGTTCGTAGATTCTCGATGTAAGCGACCAGTCCGGATTGAAGTCCTATAACTGAAGATATCCACCACACGCTTTAAGCCAGGAAGATATACTGGTTACTTCGGGCGAATGCAACAATCTTTTCCAAGGCGTAAACTATAACGTCGTTCTCGCTTTCGAAGCTGATAGTCATTCGTAGGATGTTGCTTCTCAGAGGTGCGGGGCTGCCGCTACACAAAGCTAATGGATTCTAGATATAGGTATAATAGGTATAGGTATCATAAAAACGCAATAATAAATAAGGATATTTCTCCGCTGGTAGGTATCATTTTTCTCTCTAGCTATTCGAGCTTGTCTTCTTCATTGCCGGAACCATGTGATCTCTTTATAGTCACTGAAAACCTTCTTCAGACTATGATTTTAATCCCTCAATGATAGCCACGTATCAAGCGTCTTACGCCCAGCGACTGCACCTGAGTAACACCGGCCACACATCCCTTTGGATATCGTGTTCATGCATGATATCATATCGGCTAATAAAACAGACCATAACTTCAACTTTGACAAGTAGCCATCATCCAGTATATTCGGTAGTTGGAACGTGCATACCCAGATGACACGTCTATTAGGCAATTAATATAAAATGATATTAATCGCTCATAGTCATAAGTCGGTTACTATATCTGCCGCTATGCCAACGTAGACTTTATGCGCGTAATCCGACTTTTAATTAACCTTGCAGTACCAGCTCACGCAAATCAATAAATGATGTCTGCTTTTGGCTAACGCCAACGCCATAGTCCCTCAGTGGTGTAAATGCTTAGGTTGTCTTCATAACCCAGACGTGCCTCGCATCCAAGAGGCTTGGAAACAGGAGAGCCCTCTACTAGCACTTCACTGCCGTGGACTTACGTGCGACCGCATAGTATCTAACAATGAATCTGGTTGAAAACAATCTGCTCGGCAGGAACTAGTCCTTTCAATCTGGCGGCGTTGTTGCGTCTTCAAATCAGCTGCCGTGGCACTTTTGCTTTTAATGATTCTGCTAAGAGATGCAAGCCATGCATATCCAATCGAGACGTGATTTGTACGCCCCCGCTAAAGGACATACCACATGGTACAAGTACCATTACACTGCTTGGTGAGAACCCCTAACATTACCCCCTTCTCTAAGATCGGTGACCCAACGATGCTCCGTTGTAAGAAGTAGACTTCATATTTACCTTTCCTGCACATCACAAGTGTGTATCTCTTTCAATCCTTTTATAAAGCTTTCTTGGTATAACGTTTATTGTCCATTGACACAAAATAAAATTCTTTCTGCATAGAATGACTATTTTATAACCATTCTATAATTGTTTCCCAATCTCTTTCATCTCTCTCGTACACTTCGAGACCAGTAACAGCTTTCATCCTCTCCAAATTGCTGATTGCGCTTATTAGCTTCCGAAGACTTGTTGTGGCCTTGTACATGGAGACTGCTTATGAATGCACCTCAAGCAAGCTGTATGATGCGCGCCATGCACCGTATGTGGTTCCTCAATGCTGGCCACTCAATTCCAGAAGCCTCAAGTGTTGATTGCAGCTTGCGTGTCATCGAGTAATTTGAGAAAGCAATATCAGTCGTAATACCAAGCAAACCGCCGTTGTTAAGCTCAAAATGATCAAGCACATCCTTCAAATGTACAGGAAGCGTTGCTCCAGTATGTTGGCCCTTGACCTATTATCCTTAAGTAGCTTTTGAAATGAGAAAACAACAGGTGATCAACCTCATCGAAAGCGAGTTGAACTTTACACACTGCCCAATTTCGATTCCTATAGCAAGCAATGACCGATGTTATGGCTAGTTTGTTCATGGATGTCCATCCGTTCAAAGCTAAACGAACTTTTTGTCGTGACGACAATTGCTTCTTAATTGCATTCACGGTTGGCGAATATTCCCTTCGGCAAATGTTGCTAAGGGATGTTGCAGAGGGCAGCACTAAATTATCGCATAAAGCCTTATATGACCGTCGTAGCTCCAGATTTGTTATAGTGTTCCATGGAATATAAGCTGAAACAAATCCTAACATGAGGTAGCAATTCCATGTGTCTTGATGAAATTCGGACGTTTCCAAGTCCTTAGCTGCCAGTTTGGACCATTTTGTCTATCACTTCAGTCAATTTGGATCAAACTGGATGTCAAATATGATTTTCCTTTGCGAACTTACTATTATGATTCCTCGACTTTCTTGTCTCTTCAGGATAGCTAAAGCTGTTTCATCAACCCTTGAACTAGTCAATTCAGTAACCTCTGACTCTGTGAATTCGTTCAACTTTGCGATGTGAGCTTTTGTCAGCAAGTGTTTTCCCATTGAGCCGGTCCCATGTGCTGATGAATGGCGAAGAACTTGATGATAAACGATACATGTAATGCCAGGGCTGCTGGTCTCATCAATTCCACAGTGTAAATAGAATAGCCACAACGGCGCATGGCTAGCATCATTCCTAGCAATAGGCCACTTTGAGCCTACATTCATTGAAGCCCACCAAGCTTCGAAGATGATTTGTAATGTAAGGTCACTCCAATCCCAAATAAAGACAAGTTCCTTTTTGGAAAAGATCATAACCTCAAGCAATGAGGTGTTCAAAGATTTTGAATGTGACATGACGGTAGGAATTAGAAAGCTAGGTAATCCGACTGGAGAGACTGCCAAACGTAACGATACAGTAAAGCAGACTGCGGGTTCTTCAATATTGACTCTACAACTACGAGCAAAAAAATCAGGTCTGTAAGACATTGCATGCATATTTGTGAAGTTGTATACAAGGTGACAGATTGCAAAGACTGACCGCGTAAAACTCAATTTAGGAACAGAACAATGCAGTTCATTGCTGTGTAGCATTCTGAGCCTCCACAACAACTGTTGATGCTGTGTGGGCGCTCAATTGTAAGAGCGGGATGCAATATCATTACTAGCATTTTTGCAAATAAAGGCTGCTGATCGGTTCATTGTGGGTTATCTGCGTTCCATTGCCGTTAGATTATTCAAAATGCAAGATCAAAAATCATTGACACTCCATTGACGCTCTGCTGACACTCTGTTGACGCTCTGTTGACGCGCTGTTGACACTCTGTTGACGCTCTGTTGACGCTCTTTTGACGCTCTGTTGACGCTCTGTTGACGCTCTGTTGACGCTCTGTTGACGCTCTGTTGACGCTCTGTTGACGCTCTGTTGACGCTCTGTTGACGCTGTTACGGGGGTATTAAGCCACGTTTCAATAAAATACTTTAATTGACTTAAATACAGCCGCCTAACCGAACTTCTTTTTCTTTCCTCGTCTTATCCTAAGACTCAACCTCTTGTCCTTATACAAGA